>Ga0137394_10000001_pt1 | contig 614357 bp, 528 predicted proteins | sample czobulk116metaG_FD_108278 | JGI IMG/M metagenome (GOLD analysis project Ga0137394, IMG submission 108278) | Vadose zone soil microbial communities from Angelo Coast Range Reserve, California, USA - czobulk1.16 metaG | ecosystem: Environmental > Terrestrial > Soil > Vadose zone | place: USA...
CCTAACGAACTCTGGCGCTTCTTTCCCCTCGGTTACCTTTTCTCAATTCTGATCGAGACGCCGATCCTGCTCATCGGTTTGTCGCCGCGGCATCCGCTCAGGCGCAGAGTGTTCGCCGGAGTCTGGCTTACGGCCTGCACTTATCCAATTGTGGTGTTGGTGATGCCGCTCGCTTTCCCCAGCGCCTCGCGCACAGTTTATCTAATCATCGCGGAAACTTTTGCGCCGGTGGCTGAGTGTGCTTTGTTCTGGTTGGCTTACGGCGAAGCGGAACAATTTGGTAAGGCTTCGATGTGGCGCGACTTCGGCGCGATTGTGATCGCCAATCTCGCGTCATTTGTCGGCGGCGAAGTCTTGAATGCTTACGGTTGGTTTGGATTGGTGAATTGAGCTGGTTTGCCGGCGATGGTTGAAATTACTTGATCGCGCCACATGCTCGAACAGAACGTGCTCATCTGTAGGAGCCGCAAGTTGTCGTGCCACACGAGAGACGCTTCTAACCTAAGTTACAGGTCCCACCAAAGCAACCATTAGGCGGGCAACATGGCGGTTGCCCCGCACTACCGCAAGGAGCTTGCGGCGGCAGGCAACTGCTCACGCCCGCCGGTGCGGGAGCACTGATCGACATGATCACCGGCAGAGCCAATGCGAGAGGAGCATACTTCAATACTAAAGTTCGCCGCGACACCGAAGGAGATTTTCCATTGCTCTCCACCAGATGAAAACGCTCAAGCTGTTTGACTGCCAGCCAGATAAGGTCGGTATCGATAGCTACATCCAGCTCATTTTGCAGCGAACGCGCCGCCTGTGCGGCGGTTGTTTTCCCGTCGCAGTAATTCCAAACGAGAGCAGAGGTGCGATTGAGACAATGCGCCTTGTCTCTTCCAATGTCATAGACCAGGGTTTCGTCGTCCAACTCGCGGATTACAAAATCCCCTGTCAGAGCGCGAGGCAACCGGGTATTCCTTCTCATAAGCGATCCTCTGATTAGATTTGGGAAAACGGCTCTTTCTTACGTCAATTCCTGGGGCAAGTCAATAGCCAGCCGGCGGCTCGACGCTGATGTTTGCATATGGTTATGTGCCGGGATTACTACCGAGATTGGCGCAGGTGCTGGCAGGTTCAGAACCGCAGGCGAGTTGCTACCCGGTGTCAAAGCGCCGAGAGGACTAACCTATGTTCGGTACGCAAGTACCAGACGAAAAGTTGCAAATGCAGCCAGCGGGACACTGAAATTGCGTAGTGCACGGCTGGCCGCAGGTTGCGGCCTGCGCTGGGGTAGGAGAAGTGATTGAAATGATTACCGGAAGAACGAGCGCCGCAGGTGCGTACTTTAATACTAAATCCCGGCGCGATACACTCGGCGCTTTGGCGGTTGCCTCGACCAGATGAAATCGTTTGAGTTGCTTGACTGCCAGCCAAACCAGATCGGCATCGACAGCAGCATCCAACTTGCTCTGCAGCGAACGCGCGGCCTGCGCCGCAGTGGTCTTGCCGTCGCACTGCTCCCAAACCAACGCCGCGGTTTGATTAAGGCAATGCGCTTCGTCCCGCTCCATGTCATAGACGAGAGTTTCGTCGTCCAGTTCGCGAATCACAAGATTTTCGCTTCGAGAACGTGGCAACCGGGCAGCGCCTTTCATCTTCTGAAGTCCGCCTTGAGTTGTTTGGAATAGCGAAAGCCGCTCTTTATTACGCCAGTTGCCCTGACAAGTCAATAGTAACTCTCATGCAAGACTTCTGATTGCGCGAACAAATGCGCCGATATTCCTCCGTAATTATCGTCGCTAGTCCCCGGTTATTTCTCGCCAGCGACCTCTTGAGTGCTTACTCTTCAGGATGTGAAGTTAGTTTCGGCTCTCTTGGTATCAGCCTTATCATAAGTTTTCGAACATGCCACTGGCGATGGCGCGTTCGAAGTGATAGAACTGCTCTTTCAAACGCTCGCGATAAGCCTTGCCTGCCCCTTTGGGATATAAATCGGGATTCTTTAGCATGCGATTAATGATTGAAATATACATAGGCCAGAAAGCCGCGGGATTTCTGGTGTGATTGCGGTCATGACGCCGGTGATAAACCAGCGGTCTTTCCACATAGGCCAACGGGTAGCGCGCCACCACGCGCGCAAACAGTTCCAGAGTTTGTCCGAAGATCAGGTCTTCATCAAAGAATCCAACGCTGGGAAAAACATCGCGGCGCAGCATGACAGTCGTGGTGTGCATACTGAAGAGAGGGAGAAACTCACCTGGCACGTTTTCCAGGTAATGACAATTATCGTTAACGGTGAGACTGTTGAGATCCTTCCACCTTTCCCGCACCTGCCGGCGCGGAAAAAAGGGTGTGACTTTCTTGTCAACGAGAATCGAGATATCGCACGTGATGAGAGCGGCGGCAGGACAATTCTTAATCGCTTTCCACTGCAGAGCCAGCTTCCGTTTGTCCCAGACATCGTCAGCATCAAGCAGGGCAATCCAAGGCTGAGTGCTCGCCCTCACGCCAAGATTCAGCCCCGCTGCCATGTTCCGTCGTTTCTGCTCTAATACCGTCGCTCCGAGTTCGGCTGCAATTTGAGGGGTGCGATCGGCGCAATCGTCGGCGATGACTATTATTTCAGCGGGCTGAAGCGTTTGGGCGTGGACACTTCGAATAGCCTCTTCGAGAAAGTCTTCCGCGTTATATGCCGGAATCACAACTGAGATTGGCGCGTGGGGCATACACTTGGGTAATTACGAAGAAAGCCCTGGTTGTTTTGGTTTCGCTAAAGCTGCTCTTTTCTTACGTCAGCTTGCTCGGCAAGTCAATAAGAATGCAGCTTTCCAGCCTCAATCAGGACAGGCATGAAGGTCTGAAGAACCGGCGGGAAAGTGAAATGTGAAGCGACCCCGCGGTGTTCATGCTCTTGGCGGCATCAGTTTACTAGAGAGGAGGACCGCAAGTTCCCCCGTTGCAATTAGAAGATGCGCAATCGCCATCGCTCGAGCAGGGGCAACCCTGGACTGCGTTTGGTGGAGCACATGATGCTGACTGCGCCGGAGTCGGCGCGGTGATCGACATGATCGCGGGCAGGGCCAGTGCAGCGGGGGCATATTTAAAGAGCAACTTGCGACGCGACACGCGGGGCGATTTCCCGGTCATCGCAACCAAATCGAAGCGCTCGAGTTGTTTGACAGCCAGCCAAATTAGATCGGCATCGACGACCACATTCAAAGAGCTTTGCAGAAACTGCGCGGCCTGAGCCGCGGTCGTCTTTCCATTACACTGCTTCCAAACCAGGGCCGCGGTTTGGTTGAGGCAATGGGCTTCGTTTCGTTCCGAGTCGTAAACCAATGTTTCATCGTCCAACTCGCGGATTACAAGATTGTCAGTCCGAGAACATGGCAGCAGATCAGCGCTTCTCATCTACGGTCCACCTTGATCTTTATTTAAAAGACCGTCCTTCTTACGCTAGTTCGTTCAGGCAAGTCAATTAGGCGTTTTGCCCCAGCAGGTTTTTTTCAGGAATTCGGAGAGTTCGACGCAGATTCTGAGAGAGAACTGGATTGCGTGCCCGCCCATCCTTCGCTAATCGCGCGCGCCGCCGCGCGGCTTCGTTGCATTCTGATAAAAACGAAGATTCCGGTCGCCACCGCCAGCACAACTACAACCGCGATCACTATTACCACCAGGGCGATAATAACCAGTAGCTCGCTGCCGCGGCGCGGCGGCGGGATATCCAGTAACAAAGCGATCATTGAATCTATCCGGCAAGGATTCCGGCTAACAGCTCCGAATCGACGTTGCCACCGGAGAGTACGATGCCTACACATGCGCATGCTTTCGGGATCTTCTTTGTGAATACCGCGGCGGCCGCGGCAGCGCCCGACGGTTCCACCAGCAGCTTCATGCGAAACAGAATGAAACGCATCGCGGCAATAATTTCCTCATCGCTTACGGTCAATACAGCGTCGGCATTGGTCCGGGTGATCGGAAATGTGAGCGCCCCCGGAGTTTGCACTCTTAGGCCGTCGGCGATCGTAGGTGGCGGCGAAATTTTGACGCGCTCGCCTTTGACGACCGACTGCTGAGTGTCGTTCGCGGTCTCGGGTTCGACAGCAAAACATTTTATGGCAGGCTTGATTGATTTTGCCGCGGTGCTGACTCCGGCGAACAATCCACCGCCGCTGCACGGCGTGAGGACGCAATCGAGATCGGGAACCTCTTCTAAAAACTCCAAACCGCAGGTTCCCTGTCCGGCCATGATCAGATAGTCATCATAAGCCGGAACCATGACCAGCCCTTCGCGTTCGGCGATCTCGCGACCAAAGGCGTCGCGGTCGTCTTTGTGGCGATCGAAGAAACGAATGTCGGCGCCGTAACCGCGGGTCGCTGCAACCTTCATCTTCGGCGCGTCTGCGGGAAGGCAGACAACGGCGCGCGTGCCGGCTTCACGGGCGGCCAGCGCCACCGCTTGCGCATGATTGCCGGAAGATACCGCAATCACGCCGCGTTTTCGTTCATTGTCTGTAAGCGAAAGAATTTTATTCGTAGCGCCGCGTGCCTTGAAGGCACCGGCGCGCTGAAGATTTTCGCACTTGAAAAAGACTTCGCGGCCGGCAACTTCGTTGAATGACCGCGAAGTGACTACCGGGGTCCTGTGGATGTGCTGTCTTATCCGATCAGCGGCTTCTTTTATTAGTTGAAGCGTCAGCATAGGTTCTGCCACGGAGACACAGAGGCACGGAGCCGGATCAATAGAATTAGACGGAAACCGTTTCTGTCCTTTGTGTCTCTGTGCCTCTGTGGCTGTATTCCATTCCAAACACTTCTGCAAAATGTTCGATGATGCGATCTTCGACCGCGCTCATTTCAACTTCGCGCCCCAGCAATTCCTTCATCGAAGTTACCGGCTCGCCTTCGCAGGCGATAATCAGATCGAAATAACTTAGATCGGTGCTTACGTTCAGCGCAAAGCCGTGGGTCGTTACCCAGCGCGCGATATGCACGCCAATCGCCGCGACTTTGCCGCGCGGAGTGTGCACGCCGGTCAGGCCCGCGATGCGAAACGCTGCAATCCCGAAATCCTGGATCGCGCGAATCAACACTTCTTCCAGGTCGCGCACAAAGCGATGCACGTCTTCGCGGTCCGGACTCAAATTGATAATCGGATAACCGACTATCTGCCCGAGGCCGTGATAGGTAATTTTCCCGCCGCGATTCGTTTCAAAGACCGTCACGCCACGTGCCTTCAGAACCTCACTGGGTGCGATGATTCCGTTCTGCGCCGAACGCCGGCCAAGAGTCAGCGTGTGCGGATGCTCGAGGAGAAGCAACGTGTCCGGCTGTTCACCCGTCAAAACCGCGCGCTCGGTTCGCTTTTGAATCTCGAGCGCCGCGCCGTATTCGACACGGCCAAGTCGTTCGACTTTCAAAGTTCGCTGTCGCATTATTGCCAGAGTAGAATCCGAGACTGTAACAGCATGTTAAGGCGAATAACCGGAGGAATCCAAATGAACCGTATCTTGATGCTCACTATCGTCTGCCTGTTAGCTCTGCCGGCCACGGCGCCGGCCCAGACCCGTTCGCGCACGACCAGGCGCACGCAATCTTCGAAAACACCGAAGGCATCAGAGCAGCAGGCCGCTGCTGAAGCTAAAACCGCAGGCGCGACGAAAGTTGCGGACCAGATCAAGAACCTGACGAAGTTTCTGTACCTTCTTGGCGGGGTGGCGAAAGGGATCGAGGACATTGACGCTCGGCGCAGCGAAGCACCGCCTTCGGCGCTGCAAAAGAACGAACAGAACAAAGCGGCTGTTAAATCCAGTCTTGAGAACGTTCGCGTAGGCTTAGATCAGCTTGAGATCTATTTTCGCAGCACGCCGGGACTGCAGGGGTATTACGTGAAGTTAGTCGGCTCGGCGTCCGGAGCCGCGAACGCCGAAGCCCAGGCCGCTGCCGGTCATTTCGATCAAGCGGGAAGGACACTGCTGGGTGTGGTGAATCGTTTGACGGACGTCCTGGTATTGATGCGGTGAGCGGGAACCCGGGCATTCTTGATCGCACAGACATATGCCCGATTGCGACTTTTTCGCGCTTCGCGCTCATGCGGACCTGATGTCCGCGCCCCAGCTACTCCAATCGATAATTCGGTGCTTCTTTCGTTATCACCACGTCGTGGACGTGCGACTCGCGCAGGCCAGCCGGCGTTACCCGCAGGAAACGCGTCTTCTCCTTGAACTCCTGGATCGTGCGACAGCCCGTATAGCCCATGCCTGACCGCAGGCCGCCGACAAGTTGCGTGACCATCTCCGCCAGCGTGCCACGATAAGGCACGCGGCCTTCGATTCCTTCCGGCACCAGTTTCGATTCCGTTGCGATTTCTTCCTGCGAGTAACGGTCACGCGAGCCTTCGCGCATCGCGCCGATCGAGCCCATGCCGCGATACATCTTAAAGCTGCGGCCCTGGTAGAGGATGACTTCGCCGGGCGCTTCTTCCGTGCCGGCGAAGAGCGAGCCAATCATCACGACATCGGCGCCAGCGGCGATCGCCTTCGCCATATCGCCGGAAAACTTTACGCCGCCATCGGAAATGATCGGCACGCCGGTGTCGCGCGCGGCTTCGACGCACGATTGGATTGCCGAGATTTGCGGCACGCCCGCGCCAGTCACCACCCGTGTCGTACAAATCGATCCCGGCCCAATGCCAACTTTCACACCATCCACGCCGGCATCGATTAGTTCGCGTGCGCCCGAGCTCGTGCCGACGTTGCCGGCGATTAATTGCGTGTCCGGATGACGGCGCTTGATCTCGCGCACAGCTTCTATGACGCGCGAAGAATGACCATGCGCAGTGTCGACCACCAGACAATCCACGCGCGCACTTACCAATTCGTCCGCGCGCTCGCGGAAATCTCCGGTGGCGCCGATCGCTGCTGCTACTCGCAAACGGCCGAGATCGTCCTTTGCTGCGGTGGGATACTTAATCGCCTTCTGAATGTCTTTGACGGTAATCAAACCCTTCAAACGCTTGTCGACATCGACGACCAAAAGCTTTTCGATGCGATGCTTTTGCAGGACTGCCTTCGCTTGATCCAGGGTCGTGCCGACCGAAACGGACACCAATGGCTGTTTGGTCATCACTTCAGATACGGGCAGGTCGAAACGCTCTTCAAATCGCAGGTCGCGGTTGGTGATGATGCCGACCAGATGGCCGTCTTCATCCACCACGGGAACGCCGCTGATGTGATAACGCTGCATGACATTGAGCGCATCGCGCACGGGACGGTCCTGCGGAATGGTCACCGGATCGACAATCATGCCGGACTCAGACCGTTTTACTTTGTCGACTTCCTCAGCCTGACGTTCGATGCTCAGGTTCTTATGCATGACACCGATGCCGCCCTGTTGGGCGATCGCAATCGCCAGCGCCGCTTCGGTAACCGTATCCATCGCCGCCGAACAAAGGGGAATCTGCAAGCGAATACCGCGGGTAAACTGTGTCGAGGTGTCGGTTTCGGTCGGCAGCACATCTGAACGCGCCGGCACCAGCAACACGTCATCGAACGTAAGTCCTTCGGGAATCTTTTCAGTGATCATGGCTTTCTGACAGTACTCCTGGAAATAATTTAGTTGCTAACTCTAACGCAAAAAGAAAATGCCCGCAGTCCTGGCGCGGGCACTTCTCGGAAAATTCAAAGACAGCGACGTCGTAATTCAAGAGTCCGCGCAGGATTGCCCACACTGCGAATGCGCGCAGTGTTTGTCGCACGGACGCCTTACACCGTGAACTCGTGCCGGCCCTCCTTTGCGATTTCGATCTCGAGCGGCAAGTGAATCCCGCGTCCGGATTGTTTCGCGGCTGGCGTCTTACCCGGCGTAATTCGTTGATTGGTTCGCGGCGCCACTCTTCGCTGGTAGAAGTGCAGGCCGGCCCAGACGGCCAGGGAAAGCACGGCCAGAATAATGATTGCCAAAAAGAGCGTCATCAGCGGCGAACGGTTGTGGGCGCCGTCATCGGTGTAGACCTGCGAACGAACGGTGCGGTTTGCGTCGTCGTCCGTGGATTCGCCGTGTTCGAGCAGCGTGCGGTTGTATTCTTCAATTGCTTCCTGCTCGTCAAAGCCAACGAATTTCGCGTAAGCGCGAATAAAACTCCGGTTGAAGATTCCTCCCGGCAGCCGGCGATAGTCATCCGACTCAATCGCCTCGAGATAACGCATTGAAATACGGGTCTGCTCAGAGATATCGCGCAAAGCAATGCCGTGCGCCTCGCGTTCGAGTCGCAGTTTTTCTCCGATGCTTGCCGCCATTTTTTGTTGAGCCAGCCTCAGACAATCGTGAACCCGCGAGGTCGCGAACAGCTACTGACTTCATTGAACCAATAAAAGGTGCGCGTCCCCACTCACCACCTCTGATACCGGCCTGCTGTTCTTTGGCCGCACTATAACGCTCGGTCACAAACGTTGTCAAATTTTAGTGATCTTCCGATTTCACCTCTCTTGATTCTTAGCGCGCAGGGTGGTAGCTTGAGGAGAACCGATTTTGGTTTTTTATTTTCTACAATCTCGAAAAGTGAGGACTGACGGAGATGCCCCTTGAAGCACTCGGAATGGTCGAGACCAAAGGCTTTGTCGGCGCTGTGGAAGCCGCGGACGCGATGGTCAAAGCAGCCAACGTGCAACTGTTGGGTAAGGAATACATCGGCGCCGGATATGTGACCGTGTTTGTGCGCGGCGACGTGGGGGCGGTGAAAGCTGCGACCGACGCCGGCGCGGCCGCGGCACGTCGGGTGGGAGAACTGATCAGTGTGCACGTAATTCCGCGACCCCATGCCGAAGTCGAGCGTGTGCTGCCCGTCGATGGCCGCACCGGATTCAGCCCCGACGAAACCGGACAATTGCCGGGCGGAGCGCGCGGCCAAATCGGCCAGGGCGACGCCGCACGCTCGCTGAGCGCGCGCGAGAGCACCAGGGAAAGAGCGAAGTGACGACTGAGCTTAGAGCTTAGGACTTAGTTCTTAGTTGGTTCGCGTTCGCAAAGTCAGAGTTCTAAGCACTAGGCTCTAAGCTCTAAGGAGTTTCGTGATGTCGGCCGACAAAGATCTTATTTCCGTGCAGCAGGCCCGTGACCTGGTCGAAGCCGCGCAACGCGCGCAGGCGGAACTGGCTCGATTCGATCAGGCAAAAATCGATCGGATCTGTGAGGCGATGTCCCGGGCGGCGCTCCGAGATTCACCCCGGACCGCCGCGCTGGCCGTGGAAGAAACTGGTTACGGAATTGTCGCCGACAAGCAGGAGAAGAACCGCTTTGCCGCCGAAGACGTCTGGAACTATTTCAAACACCTACGCACTGTCGGCGTCGTTTCTGAAACCAAAGATGTCGTGGAAATTGCCAGTCCGCGCGGAGTTGTATGTGGCATCATTCCTTCTACCAATCCTACTTCGACCGCAATTTTCAAAGTTCTAATCGCCATCAAGTCACGCAACGCGATCGTCATGTCCCCGCACCCTTCGGCGGCGCGCTGTATCAATGAAACTGTGAAAGGCATGCGCGAAGCAGGTGTCAAAGAAGGATTACCTGCCGACGCGATTGGCTGCATGACGACGGCCACCATTGAGGGCACCGAGGCTTTGATGAAGCACAAAGCCACCGCGGTGATTCTGGCGACCGGAGGGATCGGTCTGGTGCGCGCGGCTTACTCTTCCGGCAAGCCCGCGTTTGGCGTGGGCCCCGGCAATGTTCCCGTTTTCGTGGAACGCTCAGCGGACGTGCCGAAGGCTGTGCAGGATATCCTGACGGGCAAGTGTTTCGACAACGGAACCATCTGCGCTTCAGAACAGGCCATCGTCGTCGATGCGCCGATTGAAATGGCCGTGCGCGAGCAATTCAAGTTGCAGGGCGGCTACTTCATTAGTCAGTCCGAAGCCGATCAATTGGCGAAAATTGTAGCGACTCCCCAGCGGACTTTGAATCCGGGAATCGTCGGCAAGTCTGTAGAAGTGATCGCGAACATGGCGGGCATCAGCGTGCCGCCGGGAACGCGTTGCATTATGACGGATGTCGGCGGTGTGGGCCGCGACTTTCCTTTGTCGATGGAAAAGCTTTCGCCGATTCTGGCCTTCTATGTCGAGGATGGAATCGAACGAGGCGCGGCACGCTGCAGCGAAGTGCTGCATTATGGCGGCATGGGTCATACTGCCGGTATTCATACCCGCTCGCGCGAAGCGGCAGTGCGTTATGGCGCTGAGGTGCCCGCCTCGCGCGTAACCGTGAACACGCCGACGACACACGGCGCGATTGGATTCTCAACGGCGCTGCCCCCTTCGATGACGCTCGGCTGCGGATCGTGGGGTGGCAACGTGACTTCGGATAATGTCTCGCCGCTGCATCTGATGGACATCAAACGCGTGGCGTTTGAAACGCGGCCGGTGGCCAGCAAACGGCCCGCCGTCGCGACGCAGCCATCGATTATGCCGGCGCAACCGAGTGCTGCCAGCAGACCTGCGGCCGGTGCTACAGCCTCAGGTGCGACGCCAAAAGTCAGTCGCGAAGAGATTGCGGCGATCGTCGATCGCTTTCTGGCCAACCGCCAACCTGAATCCGCCCCGCCATCTGCTCCGCCGCAGACAGATTATTCAGCACGGCCGAGCGGTAATGGAGGAACCGCGAGTGCGCCACCGGCGAACGCTGCGCAGGGTTCGGCATCCGCGGCAAATGGCCGCAAGGCAGCCGAGTTCGTCAGTGAAGACGACGTGAAACGTGCCATTCAAAAAGGCGAGAAGATTTATGTTGGCCCGCGCACAATCATTACGCCTTCAGCCCACGACATCGGCGACCCGGCGGAAGTGTTTGCTAAAGCTTGAGGTTAGGGCTTGGATCTTAGAGCTTTAGTAATTTCTGTTTCAGGGGTTCGCTTATCGACAAAAAGGAAACTAAGTTCTAAGTTCTAAAATCTAAGCACTATGTTTCTCGGAAAAGTCATCGGCACGGTCTGGTCAACGAAAAAGACCCCCGATCTAGAGGGTGTTCGTTTTCTCATTGTCCATCCCTTTGATCTGGATCGTGAACCTACCAAAAATGTGGTTGTGGTCGCAGATCGTCTCGGCGCGGGCGCGGGGGAAACGGTGATGTGCGCCTATGGCAAGGCGGCGCGCTCGGCAATTGGAGATCAGGACATGTCCATCGAAGCCGCCGTGGTAGGCATCGTCGATCGGGTGGACCTGGCTGATACACAGTCCGAAGAATTACGCGAAGCCGCCCGCGCGCTGGCGCGCGATAACGGTCAACGTTGAGAATTATCCGTCGTCGGCAGATTAGCCACGAAAAGGCACAAAGGCGCAAGATAGCTTGGTTCTAAGTCCAGACTTCTTTTTGAATTTTCTTGTGTCTTTTGTGCCTTTTTGCGGCTAACTTCATCCGGCAATCGCGAACCTGGAATGGCTAACGAAGAGCTGATCTATCGCATCACTCGGGCAATCTACGCGCGTCTGGGCGCCGGCGCGGATGAAAGTGCGGTCGAGCAACTGGTTACGGACATCTATCGAGCTGTCGAGCCGGAATTGGCGCGGAACGGAGCGGCAACAGGATCAACTATCAGCTCGTCCCGATCGTCGTTCGGTGAAACCGCTGCTTCTGAAGGCTCGGCGAACCGGCTGATAATTTCGGTGTTTGGTGTTGACCATCCGGGCATCGTTGCCGGCGTGTCGCAAATCCTGGCTGAAGCCGGCTGTAGCATCGTCGACATCAATCAAACCGTAGTGCAGGGAAAGTTCGCAATGGTAATCATTGCCAACACTCAGCGGGCACAGTTGTCAGTAACCGAATTGAAGGAGCGTTTTCGCACCGAAGGTGAAACACTCGGCGTCCACATCTATGCTCAACGCGAAGATTTATTCAACGCGATGCATCGCATCTGAGAATTTCCAAATGCCGATTTGTGATTGCGCCAGTTTTTTGTACGATGAATGATGCCCCGACAAATTGATCAGCGAGCACCAAGCCAGCCTTGATAATATTTCCAAATCGGCAATCGGCAATCGGCAATCGGAAATGAATTAATGCAGCCTGAAATTTCACATCGTTGTGAGTCATGCGGCGCGTCGATTCGCGAGCAGGCGATGTTTTGCCCGGAGTGTGGCCAGGCCCTGACACAATCGTCCGCAAACACGAAGCCGCACAGAGACGAAGAGACGCCAAAGCCGTCCGTGGCGGATAATGAGGCTGAGGTGAACCGTGCGATGCTTTTGGAAAGAGCCAACGCTGCGACCAATATCTTCAGCGCCGCCGATAAACCTTCCGCGATTGCACCTTTGGAAACTCCAAACGTTTCAACCGCGAACCAACCGGCGGCAGCTGTTGAGCCGGCGAAGACCGAAGCCGGCAATCAGGCAATGAATTCTTCGGCGGCAGCCGTTTCAAAGCACGGCACGTATGAAAAGGCCCGCGACAGTTTGCATCGCGCTTCAAGCGCCACGCGCGGGGCCTTGGCCGACAACGTAAAGCGGGTCGAGAAGATTCGCCACGTTTCCTCCGCGATGTTCGAGGAAGCTTCTTACGATCCCAGCCTGCGCTTTGTGCTGGTGGCCCTCGGGTTGTTCGTAGTCTTTCTCGTGCTGCTGCTACTCAGCAAAGTGATGGGATAAGCCTTAGTCTGGGTTTTAAGAAAGCCGCAGAGACGCAGAGACACGGAGAAGATTAGAAATCCGGAAGCGGTAAGAGTTCATTTCTCTTTTTCTCTGTGCCTCTGTGGCTCTGTGGCTCTGTGGCTGATTTCAATATGGAGTACACCCAAGCCGAAATTCTGCAAACCGTGCGCATGACGGAGATGGAGCATCTCGACATTCGCACCGTGACGCTAGGACTCAGTCTGCGTGATTGCGTCACCGATTCGATCGCCAACACCGCTGAGCGCATCCGCGAAAAAATCGAACGCTCGGCCGGGCAGCTGGTCAACACGGTCAACGAGATTGGCGACGAAATAGGGATTCGCATCGCCAACAAACGCATTGCCGTCACGCCCGTCTCGATTCTGACGGAAGGCGCGCAGGGAAATCCCGTCGATCTGGGTCGCGCGATTGACGAAGCCGCGGCCACAGTCGGTGTCGATTTTGTCGGTGGATATTCCGCTCTGGTTCACAAGGGTTTCACGCGCAACGAGAGCGAGTTTCTTGATTCAATTCCGGAGGCGCTGTCCACGACCGAACGTCTTTGCGGATCGGTAAACGCTGCAACCACGCGCGCGGGAATCAACATGGATGCTGTCGCGCGCGTCGGGCGTTTAATAAAGGATGCCGCCGAGCGAACGCGCGAACGTTCGGGACTGGCTTGCGCAAAGTTCGTCTGTTTTGCCAACGCCGTCGAAGACAATCCTTTCATGGCCGGCGCATTTCACGGCATTGGCGAGCCCGAAGCCGTGCTGAACGTGGGCGTCTCCGGCCCCGGCGTGGTCAATCACGCGGTGCAACAAGCGGCGAAAGATCTGCCGCTACAGGAGATCGCCGAACTCATTAAGAAGCTTTCATTCAAACTGGCGCGCGCCGGCGAACTGGTCGGCCGTGAAGCTGCACGCCGTCTGGGTATTCCGTTTGGCATCATCGATCTATCGCTGGCGCCAACTCCGGTGCCCGGCGATTCAGTCGCCAATATTCTCGAAGCGATGGGGTTTGAGCGCGCCGGCACACACGGCACGACGGCGGCGTTGGCTTTATTAACTGATGCAGTCAAGAAGGGCGGCGCGATGGCCAGCAACTCAGTCGGCGGCATGAGCGGCGCCTTCATTCCCGTTTCCGAAGACGCCGGCATGATCGAAGCCGCACTCGTCGGCGCATTGTCGCTCGATAAACTCGAAGCCTGGACCAGTGTCTGTTCGGTGGGCATCGACATGGTCGCTGTGCCCGGCTCGACTTCCGCTGAGACCATCGCGGCAATCATCGCCGACGAGATGGCTATCGGCGTGATGAATAACAAGACGACCGCGGTACGGATAATTCCGGTTCCGGGTCGCGAAGTTGGCGAGATGGTTGAGTTCGGCGGCCTTCTGGGCAGCGCACCGATTATGCCGGTCAACCGATTCTCTTCTGATCAATTCATTCGCCGTGGCGGTAGGATTCCAGCGCCGGTACACAGCCTGCGGAACTAAGAATTTATCTTAGTGCCTTCTGGTTTTCTTTGCGCCCTTGCGTGAAATGCGTTTATTGCTGCTTTTATTTCACGCAAAGGCGCAAAGCTAACACGCAAGCCGCAAAGAAGAATCGCTTTTGACCGCTGGCAATTGGATCAAAAACCAACTAATCTTAGCGCCTCAAAAGAAGGTAACAGATGGAACGAGAAGCCCTGGGACTAATCGAATGCCGCGGACTGGTGGCGATGATCGAAGCAGCGGATGCCGCGGTTAAATCGGCTAACGTCGTGCTGGTCGGCTGGGAAAAGATCGACGCCGGTCTGGTGACGGCGATCGTGCGCGGCGAAGTCGGGGCGGTCAAGAGCGCAGTTGAATCAGGCGCTGCCGCCGGCCGGCGCGTCGGCGAAGTTGTCGCGACCCACGTCATTCCGCGCCCTCACTCAGAAGTGGATAGGGCGATCCCGGTCCTGCACACCGGCGAAACTACCCGCAAAAAGATCAGTGGATCGGTACGCGGCAAGAAATAGTTCTCGTACCGCGGATTAATCATCTGGCTTGGCTCGGAATTCCTGAAATACGGGTAAGCCGAAGACGCCCCCCTCTCAAAGCTAAACAAGCGAAGTCGAAGATTGCGCAGTTCGCGCAGATTCATTAGAGTGTTCGGCACCCGGAAGTCGCAACTAATCGAAAGCCGCCCTATGAGTTCGTTGGAACCGCAACAGATGCTCCTGCACTACCGGCTCGTCGAGCAGATCGGCAGCGGCGGCATGGGCGAGGTTTACAAGGCGGAAGATACGAAACTCGGGCGCACGGTTGCGATCAAACTTCTACCCGCCGCCGTTAACGAGAATACGACGGCCAAGCGGCGCTTTCTGAAGGAAGCGCAGTCGGCTTCGGCGCTCAATCATCCGAACATTATCACCATCCACGCGATTGAAGAGACTGAAGGTCTCGACTTTATCGTGATGGAATATATCGAAGGTCAGACGCTGAAGGAATTGATCGTACGTGATGGTGCATTACCTCTGACGAAGCTGGTTGATATCGGAATACAAGTCGCCGACGCCCTTGACGCTGCGCACGAGATTGGGCTGATTCACCGCGACATCAAATCGACTAACATTCAGATCACGCGACGCGGTCACGCGAAAGTGCTGGACTTCGGATTAGCCAAGATTGTGCGGACGATCGCCGGCGGCGTTGATAACGAAGCGCTAACGCTAATGCACCTTACTGACGAAGGAACAGTCCTGGGCACTCCTTTCTACATGTCTCCTGAGCAAACCCGAGGAGAGGCTTTGGATTCGCGTTCAGATATTTTTTCTCTGGGGTGTGTACTCTATGAGGCAGCCACGCGTTCCCTGCCCTTCTCAGGACCAAGCATGCTCGCGGTGATGCATGGGATCGCCACCACCGATCCACTCTCACCCAGTCGAGTAAGACCAGAGTTGCCAAGAGAATTCGATCTGATCCTCGAACGCGCGCTCGCCAAAGACAAAGAGAGACGTTATTCGTCCGTCGCGGAAATCGCCCAGGCGTTAAGGAATCTGCGCGCCACTCTCAGTGGACAGTGGTCCGGCGCTCCTATCGTTTTTGATAAGGACGTGATCGATTCTCCTTCATTTTCATTTGTGGGACGAGGGCCTGAGTTAGAGAAACTGGAGGGATATCTGCAACAGGCGATTGACGGCACCGGCCGCCTGGTTTTCATCACCGGCGAGCCAGGCATCGGCAAAACATCGCTTTCTGACGAATTCCTGCGCCGGGCGCGCACACGGTATCCGGGTCTACTGGTTTCCCGTGGACGGTGCGTCGAGCAATACGGCACGGGTGAAGCGTACCTGCCATTTCTGGATGCCATCGGTGCGCTGCTCGAGGGACCCGGTCGTGAGAGACTCACCTCGTTAATGCGGACTTACGCGCCGACGTGGTGCATGGAGTTACCAGCGGCGTTTGCTTCGACCGGGGCCTTCGAGAGGTTGCAACAGGATACGATCGGCGCGACCAAGGAGCGCATGATGCGCGAGATGGGCGATGCGCTCGGGATGTTTGCCGCAAGTTCTCCGATTGTATTACTGCTCGAGGATCTGCATTGGGCCGATCCTTCAAGCGTCGATCTGTTGCGGCATATTTGCCAGCGGATCGGCACTCAACGCCTGCTGATAGCCGGAACCTTCAGACCCGAAGATATCGAACGCAGCAATCATCCGCTCAAGGGCTATAAAGCGGAAATGCAAGCTCACCACCTTTGTGAAGAGGTAGCTTTGAGTTCGCTCGGTCGCGAGCACATCGCGGAATACTTGAACGCGACGTTCACGCCCAACGACTTTCCGCCTGAGCTCGCTTTTTTGATTCACGACAAGACGGAAGGGCATCCATTGTTTGCCGCCAACTTGTTGCAATACCTGGGTGAACGCGGCGACATTGCGAGAGTAAACACTCACTGGACCCTGGTTCGTCCGCTGGGGGAAATGGATCTCGAAGCTCCCGAGAGCGTGCGCAGCATGATTGGCAAGAAGATCGATGCTCTCCAGGAAGAGGAGCGGCGTACGCTCCAGTACGCGAGCGTTGAGGGCACGGAGTTTCTATCAACAGTGGTCGCCAGCCTGCTGAGGATCGACGAGGTTGATCTTGAAGAACGCCTGGCCCATCTGGAAAAGACTCACCGGCTAATCGAAACCCGCGGCGAGGAGGAATTGCCCGATGGTTCGTCAGCAACGCGCTATCGTTTTTCCCACGCGCTCTATCAAAACTTTCTCTATGGCGATTTGGTCAACAAACGCCGGACGATGCTTCATCAACAGGCGGGCGAACAACTGGTGCGGCACTATGGCAAGCGTGCTTCGCAGATTGCGACGCAACTTGCCAGGCATTTTGAGTTGGGCCGCGATTTCGCGCGGGCTATCGAACATGTAATTCAAGCGGGCGACAACGCCACCAAACTTTACGCCAACGCCGAGGCCGCTGAGCACTATACGAACGCGCTTGGTTTGGTTGAGAAGCTTCCGCTCGAAGCGCAGCCGGAAACGCTGGTGACGCTTTATCAAAAGCGCGGCGCCGTGAACATGGCGCTGAGCAGATTTCCGGAATCGGTTGACGATTACACCAATATGCTGAAACACCAGGATGCGCTGGGCTCGCCTGAGAAACAATCGGCTGCGCTCAACGCTCTCGCGCTGACACTGTTCTTTGCTCATCGGCTCGAAGAGATGGAAGTTCGCACCACTGAAGCCATCGCCGCGGCGAAACGCGCCGGCAGTGAAGAGCTGCGCGTCCAAACACTGGCCCTTATGGGCCTCAAGCATCTGTGCTATGGAGAACTGGCAGAGGGGAAATCGGTCCTGGATGACGTGATCCAGACTTCTCGCACGATTAATTATAAGCCCACGTTGGCGGCCGGATTGGTATGGCGTGGTTGTCTCTATTTTTTCCAAACCGAATACGAGCGGGCAATTGAGATTGAGACCGAAGCCCGTCGGCTGGCGTCAGAATTGCGCGATGGTTTCCTGCTGCTTACTTCGATGTTTTTTCTGGGGCTGTCCCGGGGAAATTTGGGACGTATGTCTGAAGCGCTGACGACGCTCACAGAGGCGATCGATATGGCTCGGCGTAATGGCGATCTCTTTTGGTATCCACGCATGCCCAACTGCATCGGCTGGATTCATCGCGAGCTACAGGACTTCGAGGGCGCCCTGAAACATGATCAGGAAGGATTGGGAGTTAGTCGGCAACATCATGTGCTCGAGGCGGAGGCAAATTCTCTGATCAACCTGGGAATCGATTACACGCACTCTGGTAAGACTGATGAGACAATCTCTGCGTTCGATGAAGTGCGCGACATTTTCAAGCGCGATGCCTGGTTTCGCTGGCGCTACAACATTCGCCTGGAAGCGGCTACAGCCGAACACTGGCTGCGGCAGGGAGATCTGTCGAAGGCCCGCGAATTCGCGCAGCGCTTGCTTGATACTGCCAGCCGATACGAAGTGTACAAGTACATCGCAGTCGCGCATAAGCTAATGGCGCAAATCGCCGTCGCAGCCGGCGACACTGCCGGCGGAGAATCTGAAATCATGGCGGCGCTGAAAGAGTTGCGGCAGCATCCGGTGCCAGTGGTAGCCTGGAAAACCTACGCCGAACTCGGCCGTCTGAAATCAAACATGGGCGATGCTTCCGCGGCCCGCGATTCGTTTGCGCAAGCGGCTGAGATCATCAACGCCTGCGCTGCAAATATTAATGACGCTACGCTCCGCGAAACCTTCCTGAACTCCGAGGCGGTACGTCAGGTAGTCGCCGGCGTGTCGAAGTCGGCAACTGTTGACGAATAGCTGAGTGAGTTAATCCTGCAAAAGCTTCCCGCCAAACAACGGCTGACCCGCGAGACTGGTGTAGAAACCAAAGATCACCAACGCTACGCCGATGGTAAGCGCCATGAGAAAGTCAGTCGCGTACCAAGAGCTCAGCTCGGTTGTCATTGGAAAGAAGACCCAGAGATGGGCGAAGAAAAACGCTGACACCGCCGCCAGCAACCCAAAACGGTAGAGCACGAAAACGGCGAGAAGCGCGGAAAGGGCCGCAAACGGGATCATTAATACATGCACCTGGCCAACCAGCACATTAACTGTTGCCACCAGCAACCAAAGAGCGCCGAACGCCAGACGCTCGCGGCTCAGGATCTTCATGAACAGAAGTAACAGAAATAACATGACGAAGGGCAGAAAGATACTCGCATTCATTTGGCTTAAAAATTTGCCGATGAAGAGATGAGCGCCGATGCTCGTGTTTCCCGGATTGAGTGACAATGTAGGCGGTCGTCCGATCCATCTCAATCCAATAGAAGTCAAAAAACCCATGAGGATCATGCCCACTCCGAACACGGCCCCGATCAGTATGTCCCGCCCGACCAGCGGATCGCGATAGCCGCCAGCGAGCAGGCGGCTCCAGGCGATGATTCGTTGAGGCCAGCGTTTACGCACGAAAGGCTCAAGTGCGACGTAGAGCACCCACAGGAAAACTGCAGTGAAGACGGCTATGGCCAGGTGTCCAACGAAGAGGTCAAACTCGTAGCCGGGCGAACCGTTATGGTGTTCCATGAACAACCAGTAAAGCATGCGTAGTACCAGGAATAAGAGCGCCATGCGCGTTGCGCCACGACGGTCGCCGCGCCCCAGCATCAAATTCTTGCGTGCCAGGAGGCCGCTGCCAACCACCACAGTGATGAACACCGCAATCAGAATGAAGATCAGCGCCCGGTCCCGGCCACTCTGGGGGACTTGCTCTTGTCTTACCGGTTGATCCCAGGGATAGATCGTTTCGAAATAGACAGGCTTGCCGCGGAACGCGGCCGCCTCAACGTGGGTCTTTAGTTCGGAATGCGCAGCATCAGGACCGTCCCACGCGGCGCGCGTATCGTACGCATGCAAAGGCACTGAGGTCGAAGCGACTTCTTTGAAGTTCGCCATGTCTAAGCCCGCCTCGCCAAAAGGCACCGACCAGTCGGGCTTCGCACTCTCACCACCGAAGGGTTCACGCTGCGGCGGGACCCCGACGAACCAATGCAGGCGTCCCTCCATGTCCAGATAGAGACTCGTCATGCCGGACACATCCAGCGCCGGCCTGTCAACCTGTACTGATTCAGTCGTCTCGAAGTATCGCGGACTCTCGCGATACCAGAAGCGATAAGCGCCCGGCCCTCCACTGCGCAGTCTGTTCCAACGCGCCAGAGACTGATCGTGAGTCTCAATGTAACGCAGGTAGTCATACTTAACGACGATGCCTTGTTCGCTGTCGAGCGGCTGACCGGTGTAACCCATTTTCCTAATCACATCGCGTGCGCGGACGCGCAAAGCTTCGGGTGGTAGATCCAACGAGGTCATCCGGTAAACAGATGTGTACTTTGTCAGCCAACAGCCGAGCGCGAGAACGCCGATGAAAGTGGCGAGCAACGCGACCCCGATGGCGGGTTTGAGCACTCCTTCCGTGGGCGCCGCAGCCACCATTTCCGGCGAGGGCGTTTCGCCGGCCGCGAGCGCCGCGGCGATTGGATCGCCACCGGGAAGCGCAGCGGCAACCTGCAAGGCCGACGAAGGGCGCAGCGATGGATCTTTCTGAATACAACGATCGATTACCTTCTCAACAACCGGATCGAGATCCTTTACGATTGATGTGGGATTTGTGGGTGTCGCATCGCTACGCCGTAACTTAATCAATTCGTTGAGAGTCGTAGCTTCAAACGCCTTCTTGCCGGTGAAGAGTTCATAGAGTACCAGGCCCAGCGAGTAGATGTCGGTCTTGACTGACTGTTCTTTTCCCTCAAGCTGTTCCGGCGCCATATAAGCCGGCGTGCCGGCCCTCATTTCATCATCGCCGAATTCTTCGACCAGACCTGCAAGACCAAAGTCCAGAATGCGTGCATTGCCATCGCCGTCAATCATCACGTTGGCCGGCTTCAGATCGCGATGCAGCACTCCGACGTCATGCGCGGCGGCGAGTCCGGCGCAAATCTGCCGCGCCAGTTGAATTGCTTTGTCCTGCGGCAGGCGGCCGATGCGGCGCAACAGCGAAGACAGCTCTTCGCCCTTGATAAACTCCATGGAGAGAAAGTGCCGGCCGTCGATCTCGCTGATGTCGTAAACGCGGCAAACGTTTTTGTGACTCACTTGCCTGGCGACACGGACTTCACGGTGAAAGCGAGCCAGCGCCGCGCCGTCGCTCAGCAGATGTTCGGGAAGAAATTTGAGCGCGACCGGCTGACCCAGTTTCAAATCATCGGCGCGATAGACCTCGCCCATGCCACCGCGACCTAACAGACCGACGATGCGATAACGCTCGGCCAGCATTTGGCCGGGAACAAAGCGCGCGTCGTCGATTGAATCGAATGACATCGACGAACGCGATTCTTTTTGCTGCGATTTGCCGGATTGAGGTGCGTTTGAGTCGAATCTTTGGGTCGCATCGTCAAACGAGAAGCCGCAAGACGAACAGAAAGAGGCGTCGACGGGAATCTCCTTGTGACAACGGGGACAGTTCATTGGCGGCGGATTGTATCGCAAAAGTGAGCGGCGAGACAGATTCAGGATTTGCTGGGTGGCTGGCGTTTCGGACTTTGCGACTTGGCGCCTTTGCGTGATTGTATTTGCACGCCAGGGCGCGAGGGCGCTAAGAACCCCCCCGAACAATTCTTGAAGGCTCATTTTCATCAACGGGCAGTCCAACCTGCGGCCATCGCGTCGCATCAATTATTCGGATAGCAATCCAGTTTTTCGCGAGTCAGTTCCAACCGTCTCCCCTTCACGGGTCTCCCCTCAAAGTTCGAACAACCTTTTTCGGCTGAGGAGGCCAAGTCATGAAACGCACTCTCCTGTTTGTCGTAGTCTCTCTACTTTCAGTCAACTCTTTTTCCCAGACCCGACGCGCCCCGCGCGCACTCGCGCCGCCAACCGCGACCGGCAGGGCGAACACTCAGACACTGCCGATTCGGCGCGTGATTCTTTATAGCAACGGCGTCGCTTATATCGAGCGACGCGGCACCGTCAGCGGTCACGCCGAGATCAGTCTCTCGTTCAAGCAATCGCAGGTCGACGACGTTCTGAAATCGATGGTCGTGCTTGACCTCGGCCAAGGGCGCATCGGCGCGGTGAGCTACAACTCGAGCGCGCCGCCGGCGGCGCGGATGGCCGAGATTCCATTTTCGATCAGTGCCGGATCGGGAAACGACCTCAGTGGTGGACTAGCGGGCGTGCTTGGGCAACTCCAGGGCGCGCGAGTAGTGGTGGCGACGGCTAGTCGCACCGCTAGCGGATCGATTCTTACGGTCGAAGAGCGCAAGTCCCAGATCGACGCCAACAAGCCGGCAGTAACCAGTCACGCGCTGGTGATTGCTTCTGAAGGCGGCGAGCTGATTAGTTTTGATCTGGCCGACGTGCGCTCAGTGAAGCTGATTGATGAAGGCGCACGACGCGACGTCACCGAGTTCGCAAACGTAAGCGCCTCAGCGCGGCGGCGTGATGCCAAGACCATCGTCGTTACTTCCGACGGTTCGGGTTCACGCGAGATGCTGGTCAGCTATACCATCGCGGCGCCGATCTGGAAAACCACTTATCGCGTCGTCCTCGATTCGCAGGGCAAGCCGTTCTTTCAGGGTTGGGCGATCGTCGACAATGTCAGCGAGGAAGACTGGAACAGCGTTTCGCTTTCGCTCGTGTCCGGTTCGCCCGTCTCGTTTATTCAGCCGATTCAAAAACCGTTCTATCGCTATCGCCCGGTGGTGGGGATGCCCAGTGATTTGAAACTCGAACCGCAGACTTACGAAGCGAATGAAGGCGGCGCTCCTGGAACCATTAGCGGCACGATTGTCGATCCAAACGGGGCTACGATCGGCGGTGCTTCGCTGACGATCACGAACACGACGACTAATCAGTCTTTCACTGCGACGACGGCCAGCGACGGGACCTACAGGTCGCCAACCTTGTCCCCCGGGAATTACTCTGTTTCAGTGAACGCGCCGGGCTTTAAGCAATACCTGGTTCGGGATCTTATTGTCGGAAATACCCAGCCGGCCTACGTAAACCTTACCCTTGAGGTTGGCAGTATCTCCGAAACCGTGACAGTCACAGCTTCGTCATCAAGCCTCTCGAATAGTGTGACTCAAAGGCAAATATCGCAGCTTCCGATGAACGGCCGTAATAACAACGTTACCTTGAATGGCCTGAGGCCGTCGGACGGTGCCAACAGTTCTTTTGGCGGCGTTTCGCTTAGCGATGCAATCACCAGTCGCGACTCTGGTGTTGAAGCCGCCGCGACCGGCAGCGAGGTCGGCGACTTGTTTGAATATCATATCGACCAGCCCGTGACCGTACCGCGCGATCGCTCGGCGCTGATTCCGATCCTGCAAACGCGGATGGAAGGAGAGCGGGTCTCGATCTATAACGAAGGCACGCGCCGCGACCGGCCCATGGGTGGAATGCTTTTACGGAACACTTCGCCGCTCACTCTTGAAGATGGCGCGCTGACGGTAATCGACGGCGATGCTTATGCGGGCGAAGCCTTGATGGAAAGGCTGAAACCCGCCGAACAGCGACTAATCTCGTTCGCTCTGGATCTGGGCACGCTGGTCAACGTCCGTGTGAAAGAAGATCGCGCGCCTACTTTTCTGGTGCGCGTAGTCAATGGAGTCTTTCAGGCCCACTACCATCAAACCACTCAGAAGACCTATGTCCTGACCAACCAGACGGACAAGGCTCGCGTCGTCTATATCGAGCATCCCGTCCGTGATGATTGGGTGCTAAGCAACGACACGCAGAAACCCGACGGCAAGAGCACGCGGTATTATCGCTTTCGCGTTCCGCTCGGGCCGCATCAGAAAGTTGAGCTGCCGGTCACTGAACGCAGAGCGTTAATGGATACTTATACTCTGATCAATTTCAGCCGTCAGGATCTCGAGTTGTTCATCGCGCGTAATTACATTGATGCGAGTACTCGTGCGGTGCTGGAGAACATCATTGACATCAAAAGTCGAATGGCCGCCGCTGAGGCGCGACTCGAGACTATCAATGAAGAAGTCGAGGGAATCGGAAAAGATCAGGAGCGCCTGCGCGACAACATCAAAGCGCTCACGGCCACGGCTGAAGCGAAGCAACTGATCTCGCGTTATGTGGCCAAAGCCGACACCCAGGAAACCCGTCTGGAGCAACTGAACAAAGACAAGCAGGCTTTGATTGAGGAGCGCGCGCGATTGCAGGAAGAGTTGGAAGCTCTGGTTCGAGGATTGGCGATCGATCGAAAGCTAATTAATTGAGCCTGCACTTCGAAGGTTGCTGAGGTATCGGTCGGCAGAGACTACTTGGTAGAGGCCGCCGGAGTGTCGCGGATGGCTGTAGGCGCCTGCTGCTTACTGCCTTCTGCCATTCAGACGCCGACCGTCGCCTTGATCTTCCCCAGCAGAGATTCAATATCTAAAGGCTTGGCAAATACTTCGGCACAGCCGGCCGCCATGGCATCCTGCTTCACGTCCGCAGTGACGTACGCGCTCATCACAAAGATAGGTATGTGGGCGAGTGTGTGTCGCTCGCGAAGATGGCGTGTGGCGGCGACGCCGTCCATTTCGGGCATGGCCAGATCCATCAGGATCAAATCCGGAGTGACGCGATTTGCCTGCCGCAAACCTTCTTTACCGTCGCGGGCTTCGACGACCTTGTAGCCTTTAGCCCGCAGCAAAGAAGACAAGAGCGTGCGACTGTCCGCATAGTCTTCGATCACCAGAATGATAGGTGTGCCGTCTTTTCCAGCCATTTGAGTTTTTCCCTTCCCGAGCGCAATTCGGTCTTTGATTGTGAGATCCGATCGGATTAGGGGGAATTCTCTTCGGACAGGGCGTATTAATAAGATAGCGACTCGCGCGGAAAAAAGCCAATAGGAATGTGGTGCGAGTTCATGGCTCCGGCTTGGCGCCTTTCAGCTTCTTTGCGACTTGGCGTGAAGTGTCTTGGCCGCGTAGAAGTTCAGGCCAAGGCGCAAAGCCATCCTTAGGAGCAAAGAAAGATTCATCTGGCTCGAATTACCAGCGCGGCCATCAGCGAACTCATCAATCCCAACACCGCGCCCACCAGCATTACGCGTCGGAACCCGGAGACAAAACATTCGTTCACCGCTTGCTTGATGGCCGCGCGCGTTTCTTCATTCGTGTTCGAGGGGATTTCCATCGCCGCCAGTCTGGTGCGTTGGGTGTCCAACGATTTGCGTATCTCGTTTGGAACCGCCGTTTGATCCAGGCGGCGATCGAGACAGGTATTGAAAGAATGAAACATGATCAGTCCCAGCACGGCCACGGACAATAACCCCGCAGTTCGCGAGACGGCGTTGTTGACTCCCGACGCGATGCCCGCGTGGCTCTGTTTGACCGAGTTCATCACAGTCGTCGTCAGCGGAGCCACGCTGATTGCCATACCAACTCCCAGCACGATTATTGCGGGGAGAAACGTCTTCCAGTAACTGCCGCCAACTCCCGGCCGCATGAACAGCGCAAAACCGGCCGAAGCGATTATCGGGCCGACGATGAGCGGCAGACGCGAACCGTAACGCTTGACCAATCCGCCCGACCAGCGCGACAACAGGAATATGATCAGTATGAAAGGCAGCGTCGCCGCGCCGGCGGCCGTGGCGGAGTAGTTTTGAACCTGAATTAGATTAAGCGGCAGAAAGAAAAGCGTTCCCGCGAGCGCCGCATACAGAAAGAGCGTCAGGAGATTCGCGCCGGCAAAATTCGCCGAGCGAAAAAGCGACAGCGGCATCATCGGGCTGTGCACGCGCGCTTCGACAAAGATGAAGAGCGCGGAAACGATTACGCCGCCGATCAGTGCGGTTAACACTACCGGACTCTTGAAGCCCAGCCGCGATGATTCAATCAGGCCGTAGACAATCCCGCCGAGACTAATGGTTGCCAGGGCGGCGCCCTTCAAGTCCAATTTTCCTTTCTCTTCTTCGTCGCGGCTTTCGGGCACAAAGAAAAAGACCAGCGCCAAAACGGTCAAAGCCAGCGGCAAATTCAGAAAGAACACCGCCCGCCAGGAAACATGTTCAATCAACCAGCCGCCCAGGACCGGACCCAGCGCCGCCGTCATTGCCGTCGCGCCTGACCAGGTGCCAATCGCCCGTCCGCGTTCTTCTTCCGGGAACGACGCGCTGATAATCGCGAGCCCGCCGGGAACCAGGAGCGCCCCGCCAACGCCCTGCACCGCGCGAGCGATAATCAGTTGCGCGATGTTTGGCGCCAGTCCGCACCAAACCGAAGCTGCGGCGAAAACCACGACTCCGATCGCATAGATGCGCTTGCGTCCCAGGTGATCGCCCAGCGAACCACCAAGCAGTAAGAGTGCTGCAAGAAAGAGCGCGTACGCTTCGACCACCCACTGGACATCGATGGCCGTAGCGTTGAGGTTGGCTTGTAGTGCGGGGAGTGCAACATTGACGACCGTGCCGTCGATGAAGACCATGCTCGACCCGAGAATCGTCGCTGCCAGAATCCAACGCCGCCGAGATTTGGTGCACGGCGTGGCTCCTCTCTTCGCAGAGATGACGCCTTCATCGCAAGGTGGGCGGAGGATGTTCATTGAGCTTCGTCGGCACAGATTAGCATGCGTCTCGAAAGTCGAACAGGAGTCCGCCCACGAAGTAGTGGCTTGGTTTGGCTGTCGTGTTTTTCCCCGTTTCCGAAAAGGCGATCCACGAAACCACACGAAACGGCTGAACAACTATTTCCACTTCGTGTGTTTTCGTGGATCGTCTTAGCTGAAGAGCGGCCTTCTAAATAGGGACAAGGCCGCAAAGTAGATGGCTTAACAAAGAGACGCCGCCCGCGAATCGCGAACGGCGTCTGTTGTTGATCGACAATGCGTTATTGAACCCGTCGCTACCGCTCAGGGTTCTGTACCACTTTTAGTACCTAATCCTCACGGTAAAGCTGCCGCCATTGTCACTGTAATCGTCGTCGTTGATGGCCAGGATCAAGCGGCCGTCGACGGGAACAGTGGTGGTAAGTTGACTCCCGATTAAGTAAGCCTGGCTGAGTTGGCCGGTCGGTGTGCGAATGTAGGCGATCAGCGCGCCGGCGCCGGCAGTCGGCACGGGTCGAGTGCCGATAATGGCGCCAATGCCAGTGCTGCGCGCGCCATCCGGACCAACTTCGCCAAGACGACGCCCGGCAATAACTGTCCCCGTCGCCGTAATGGTGATGGGATCGCCGGCATGGACATCTATGCCGGTATCCGTGCCACGCGAAGTGCCCGGCACAGTGATGGTCACTTCCTGCGGGTTAGTCTGGACCGGTTGTCGTGAACGCGAACGTCCCCGGCCGGTAGGATTTCGCGAGTAACTATCCTGATTGTTGTCGAGCGCAGTCAGGTCGCGCTCGCGCCTAATCTGTACGCTAAAGCCGCCGCGCGCATCGCTATACGAACCACGATTGGCGGTGAGATAGAGTCGCCCGTCGCGATCGGCGATGAACTCGCGGTTCGCGCCAAGTTCAATGATCGGCGCCCGAGGATCATCGCCGATAGCGCCGATCAGCTCGCCTTCTTTGCCGTTGGGCAAAGGCGCGCTGGGATCGGTGCGTTGCACACCATCCGGCGTTATTCGCGTGCGCCCGGCAGTGATAACGCCCGTCGCGTTGATCTGCACGTGCTCGCTGCGTCGTAAGTCAACGCCAGTGTCGACCCAGTTCGGATCGAGTCCCACTTGCACAGTCTTTGTTTCAAAGCGTGCGTCATCCAGAGCGCGCCCATCAATCTCGATCCGATCGACTTCGTTCGGGCGGAAGTACTGAATCTCGCCCTCGTTGGCCCGGTTACGGGCGACGTTGGGATCCGTGGTCGCGTTGGGATAGGTCGTATAGCGGTTCTCGACCCGTACGACGAAACGCCCGTTGATAAAGCCCAACAGCGTCCCCCTTACCGTCCGCCCATCGCGCAGGTAAATCGTGTCGGCCGCAGCAAGACTCGCCGCCGCAACGACGAAGATCAAAGCCAGAATGATTTTTCTCATAGTGTTTCCTCTTTAAACAACAAGTGTTTTGATCAAAATATTCACGTAGATTCTTGCCTCGAAACCTACAAGGGAGAGAGTTGCTCGGGGTTTTGGTTAGGCTTTAGCTTATACCCAAGGAGGAGAAGGAGCAAGGGAGGTTTGGAGTACCGCCTTCAGGCAGAACCTGGGGAGCGCAAATCCTTCCGCCTAAAGGCGGTGCTCCAAACTGGTTAACTAACCTTTCGTCAATTCATCCGCAATCTCGTTCGCGCCGAAGACTTTGCGCAGCACTTCCTGCATGGCTCGCACGTCGACTGAGATCGCGCGGTTGACCGACTCGTCATAGATAAAGTCGCCCACCAGAGATTGAATGTTGCCGTCAAAGATCAAACCCACCAACTCGCCTTCCTTATTAATGGTCGGCGAGCCTGAGTTGCCTCCGATGATGTCATTGGTCGAGACAAAATTGAACTGGGCGTTCAGATTAACCGTCGACTTTTTCTCCATCCATCTCGGCGGCAGATTATAGGGAAACTCATGCTTGAAGCCGGCGGCGCGATCATATAACCCACCGAGCGTCGTGAATGGCGCAATCTTCTTGCCGTTCTCCATGTATCCTTTGACGGCGCCGTATGAGAGCCGCAGAGTAAAGGTCGCGTCAGGGTAAAGTTTGGCGCCTTCGGTATCGAACCTAGCGCGGGCGATCTTGCTGTAGTTGGTGCGCTCGACACCTGTGACTTCGCTCTCAAAGCGCTTGCGCAACTCACGCGCGCGCGAATCGATGGTCCGGGCCAGGACGATCATTGGATCAGTTGATGCCTCGATCGCTTTAATGCCACCGGCAGCGAGTTCCTTGCGAAACGCGACGTCCTTCAGCTTAGTGCCTTCGATCAATTCGTTGGCGCGAGCTTCGGGCGTCTTACCGTTCAGGATCTGTTTGACGAGCGCGTTATCCGCACTCAGCAATTCCACCATGAATCCCAAAGAGTCAGCCAGCTTCAGCTTTTCGAAATCGTCGTGGACCGGCGCCGGCGAATAAAGTGCTAACTCCAGCGAAGCGCGCCGCGCATCGGTAAACTCAGGCAAGCGCTCGGCATTTGGCTTGGCGCTCTCGGCAGCAAGTCTTACCAGAGTGCGCGCAAAACCGAATAGTGCGGTGTTGAAGCCGCCGGCCTGATCAAAAATCCGGCGTTCGCGAATGTACGACGGATAGGCCTGATGCGCTTTGGCAATCGCGTCCCAGGCATCGCCATACATTTTCTGCCGTTCGGGATTGGCGGCGATGGACTTGCGCAGAGCTGCTTCGTCTTTCATCTTGCGATCCATTAGCGCCTTGTCCTTAAGTCCGGCAATCTGTCCCCGGTAGACCTTCAAACTGTTCTGGACACTGTTCAACTCGTTCTGCGCACGGCGGTTCTGCTCTGCTCCCATCGCCATGTATTTCTTGAGCATTGCTTCGCGGCGTTCGAGCAGGCGCAGGACGATCGGAATGGCGTTGTCACGCAAGTCCTCTAAGTGCGCGACCGTGTCCAGACGTGAGGTCGAACCGGGGTTGCCGATGACGAAAACCAAATCGTTTTCTTTCGCGCCCGCCGACCACTTCAAATAGCTGGGCGGATGCACGGGCTGATCGTTTTCATAGACGCGCACCAGCGCCATGTCGATATTGAAGCGCGGGAAATTAAAATTGTCGGGATCGCCGCCAAAGAACGCGGCCTGAAACTCGGGCACGAACACCAGCCGGACGTCGGTGTATTTCTTGTAGCGGTAGAGATTGTATTGACCGCCCTGATAAAGCGTGACGACGTCGGACCGAAGGCCGGTGGCTTTGGTTGACTCACTTTCGATGGCCGATATTTCCGCGCGGCGCGCCGTGAACGCTGCGGCGTCGGACATGCCGGCTGTGACGGCCGCATTGACGCGTGAGGTCACGTCTTCGATGCTCATCAAAACATTCAGCTCGAGGCTCGGCACCTTGATCTCTTCCGCCCGGTTGCGGGCCACAAAGCCTTCCTTCGCCAAATCCTTTTCGGCCGTGCTTACTTCGGTCACGAAGTCTTCGACGATGTGATAATTCGTGAGCACCAGGCCATTCGGCGAAACGAACGACCCCGAGCCGCCGCTGTTGAATCTGACCGAAGCCAGTTGGACCTTTTTCAGCCATTCGTCCGTTACATCAAAGCCGTACTTCTTTTTGATCTCGGCGCGCGGGACGTTATTGAACGTCCACATACCCTCGTCGGCCCGAGCCGTGAACTGAAGAGTTTGTAAACTGAATAGCGCCAGAACCAGCGCGCACAGGAATTTTCTTAATCTCATTTATTAACCTCGATAAACTGATCTAAACGGAGAAGGATTTAGAGCGCTTTGCCTTCCAATTGGATGCCTGAGAATAGTAGTGGCAGCCGGAGGTAATGTCGAGCGAGGGCGAGAACCTGTGGTGTCCCATTTCGAGATTGCCGAGCAAGGCAGAACGACGATCCACGAAAACACACGAAAGGAAGCCATCTGTTCGTGCGATTTCGTGTGAGTTCGTGGATCGTTCCGGGCCAAGCGGAAAAGCACAGACCTGAACCATGCACGGCCACTGAACTACATATTGAAGCAAGTGAACGAGGCGGTTCACTTGTACCTCAGGATCGCCTCCATCGCCGGGTCACGGTTTTCGCGGTATGCCGAAAAGGTCGGGGGAAGATAGATCTGTGGAGCAATCCAGGTGCGATAATCCTGCGGCCAGGAGCTTTGCCAATAGAGATCTGAGATGTTCACGGTAATCTTGCTGTAAGGCAGGGTGAAGGGCGTCTCCTCACCCACAAAGTTTGGACTGGACCCGGTGGGTTCGCCGACGAAGATCGCGTTGGTGTGGCGCTCGAAAAAGGTGGCGGTGTTTTGCGCGGCCGAAAACGTCCGGCGCCCAATGATCACGAACAACTTTCCTCGCTTGTTCACCTTATCGCTTTTGATCAAACCGTAAAGCAACGGCCGGGACAAAAACGTATTGCCTCCGTTGTTCCAGCGCATATCGATAACCAGCTTGTCGATTTCGTGTTCGTCGATGAATTTGAAGAGCCGTTCGGAAAACCTAGCCAAAGGTTCCTCGGCGTCGTTTAGCACCCGATTGTATTGAAAGTAGAGAACCCTGCTCTCCGGGAAGTATTCGAACCAGTAGTGCGACTTCGTATTCTTGAGGTAAAGAGGCAGCGGCGTGCCCAACGATTGCGCATAAGTGACCCAGTTAGAGGGAAACTCGTTCCAGATGTTCGGGTGTTCTGAGTCGGCTTCGACTGTAGCCGTTCGATTAACCCCATTCACGTCACGAATCCCTAACTCAATCTTCCTTATGTCAGAAACCAATCCGAGACCGCGGAGCAAAGGCAGATTGCGCATGTGGTAAGGACCCAACTGACCGGGCCACATTTCATTGTCCCTGCTGATGACCTGATCGAGAGACTTCATTACTTCACCTACCGTGTGTCCACCGAGGCTCAAGACCTGAGCACCCAGCAAGCCTTTGTATTTCGGGTCGGACCCAATTACAAACAGACCCTCTTTGAACAGATAGAACTGGAGCGGCAGGGCCAGCGCATAGTCAGGCTGCTGGGGCGGGGAAAGAAAGGTTGTATGCCCATCGCCCAGCGATCGCATGAGCTTCATAACTCCGATTACCATTTGCGCATCGGTAAGTTTCGGCTCCTGATCGCTGAGCGTCTTCACGGCCGCATGGAAATCTTCCCTGGAAATTGGCCGGGTGATTCCGTAAGCATATCCTTTGCGGTTGACTTCCCTTTCCAGTAACGCCAGATCGTAGCGCCAGCCTTCATCACGCGACATTTTGGCGGTATCGACCAGCCCCACGATTCTTAGAAAACGAGCGTCGTTATGAAGTGATTGAAGATCAGAATCAGTCCGGGCCTGCTCGAGATCGCGGAAACCCATGTCGAAGGATTTTTCCAGCCACTTCAGCGCGTTCTCTTTCTCACCCAGCAGTGCATAACAACAGGCAATGTTATAAGCCGCGTTTGACGGGAACCCGGCCCGGAGTTCGACTGCTTTTTCGTATGCCGCTATAGATTTGCGATAGTCTTTCGCCTGGTAGAGGGCGTTCGCCAACTGGTTCCAAAACCCCGCGTTAACGGGATTCGACTCAATCACCTGCTGCCATAGGACGGCTGCTTCCTTCCAGTCCTTTGCCGCGGTCTTACTCTCGGCATCTCTAAGAATCTCTGAAAAAGACCGACTGCCTGTTTGGGCCGAGGCAACGACAGAGCAAAGCACCAGCAACAGCAACAGCCAGGCGCCAATGTGAATGACTCGATAGTTTCTCATGAATTGATTCGGGCGCTTGGACACGCCAGTTCAGCAAACTCGGCTAGCAGATCTGGGAACTTTAACGCTCGGGTCTATCCAAAAGTTCCCTGAGGCAGCGATGCTCATTTACTATTCACGAGCCAGGATTTACGATTCAGCAGACAATGGATAACGAAGAAATCGCCCGCCGCTTTAATCGCATGACCTCTTTGATGGAGGTCCGCGGTGAAGACACGTTTCGCATCCGCTCTTACCGCATGGCGGCCGAGGCGATCGAGACCTGGCCCACGCCCATGCAGAAGATCGCGGCGCAGGACGGATTGGCGGGCCTGCTGGAAATTCCCGGCGTCGGCAAGGCGCTGGCCGGAAAGATCTTAGAACTGATAGACACGGGAACCTTTGCCGCCTGGGAAAAGCTGACCGCAGAGACGCCGGCAACCGTGCTGGACCTGCTGGACCTTCCGGGGGTTGGCCCGAAGACCGCGGCCACGCTGCATCAGAAATTCAAAATTGCTTCTCTGGACGACCTGCGCAGATTTGTAACGAGTGGTGGTTTGGAAATGGTTGACGGCATCGGCCCAAAATCGGCTGCAAGGATCAAGTCGGCGCTGGCTCGAAAGTGATCATGCGAAAACTGTTCAGAGATTTCCTGCTCCTGGCGATTGCTCCTTTCGTCGCCACGCTTAACGCTAACGGACAACCCGGCGTTCCACGCTTCAACGACTATCCCGTAAGCGAACGCTTCAACGGAAAGACGGTGCCATTGGTCTTGACGCGCGCGGCTCGACAATTTCGCACCCGTTTACGCGAAGCCGCCCGCGATAAGCCAAACTTCGCCGGCCACTTGATCGTCACGACCTGGGGTTGCGGCACGGAATGCGTCCAGGGCGCGATCATCGACGCCCGCACCGGACGGGTGTTCATGTTGCCCTTTTCGCTCTGCTGTTGGGGCACTGAGGTGGGGGTGGATGATCGGTTCAAGCCGCTGGAGTTTCGCCTCGACAGTAGCCTTATAGTCCTTTCCGGAGCCAGAAACGAGAAGGACGGTGACTATGCTACCCGCTTCTATAGATTTAAAGACAACCGCCTCGGGCTCCTCAAATCAGTTCGGCATTAATACTCAATTTCCTTGCACGCGCGCCTGCCCTGTCCTACAATGCGGATATCAGCCGGAACAATCGGGCTCGCGCAGCGTTTCCCCGCAGCGTTCTTTTTTCGAAAGTGAAAATCGTGCCGAGCTGCTCTTCAAACTTGAGCGCAGACTCGTATGAATCAAAGCAATCTCGGTCTGCGATATGCGCCGAGGCCCACACTCGCACAAGGATGAACGGCGTGTGGTTCTTGGGGCTCGCGGACTCAGTTTGGACGCTAAGAGACAGGGGGGTTCGATGAAATCGCGTCGCCACGCTACGTTAGCCGGGTTCGTTGTCTGCATAGCTCTATTTCTGAGTTTCACTCTCTCTCCATCCGCTTACGCTCAGCAGAAGCCCGAGCAGAAACCGTCCCCGTCGCCTGAAAAGAAGGACCTATTAACGGTCCAACCCGTAGCGCCCCAGGTAAGCGTGGATAGCTCGCCACAGAAGCAGCAACCCGCCGGCGACCCGCAAAAGAAGCCCGGTGAAATAGACGACAAAGGTCCGGTCATTACCAATACCGACTTGATCACGTTCACGGTTACCGTGACCGATATCTACGGGCGATTTGTTTCCGGTCTGAGCAAGAATGCATTCAGCATCTTTGACGATAAGCAGCAGCAGAACATTTCCTTCTTTAGCGACGACGACTCGCCGGTTTCGGTCGGAGTTCTCTTTGACGTTTCCGGATCAATGAGCGGCGAAAAGGTGAAACGCGCGCGTGACGCGCTGTCTCATTTTGTGCAAACCAGCCACGATAATGACGAGTACTTCCTGATAGCCTTTAATTCGCGGGCCCAACTGCTGATGGATCGGACGCGTGACGGCAACGCCGTACTCGACAAGCTGACCTTTGTGCAGACCCGCAGCAACACGGCCCTTTACGATGCCTGCTATCTCGGTGTCGAGCGCGTGCAGCGCGGCACGCATCCCAAGCGCGCCCTGCTCCTGATTAGCGATGGGCAGGACAACAACTCGCGCTATACGTTCAACGAGCTGCGGCGCGTGCTCAAAGAATCGGACGTCGTTCTTTATGCCATCGGAATTCTCAGCGGCAGTGATGTCGGCAGCTCGCTCGGTATGGAAGGCCAGGGCACCCTGGATGAACTGGCCGGCGTCTCCGGCGGCAAGGCTTTCTATCCGCGCAGCGCGCCAGAGATGGACGACATCTTCGAGCAAATCGCCCTCGAACTGCGGCACCAGTATTCCATCGGCTACCGCCCGCCGAACTTTGTGAGCGACGGCAAGTGGCACAAGATCAAAGTCAAGGTTGCTCCGCCGCGCGGACTGCCCCGGCTGTTCGTGCGCAGCAAGGAAGGCTATTACGCCATCGCAAATCCAAAATGACCTTTGCAGTGCAGCCTTCGGCCTGTAGTCTTTGAGACAAGCAAGAAGGTTCAAGTCTTTTGGCGATCTATGCGGCAACGCTCAGCGAGCTTCTACGCATCCTTACAGGCGCTGCCGTTCATCCCGGCAACCCAACCGATGGCGGCGTCTGCTCTCCCGGTTTGAAAATCGTTTGAGATTAGGGTTTTATTTATAGAAGGTTTAGCAGTAATGAGATTTCACACTGTTCATTTTATTCGCGCCCGGCAGACCGCCCTGGTGCTTTCACTTGGCTTGTTCGGACTGCTTTCGATAGTGATTTCCGGGGCCAGCCTTGCTCAACAACCGGATTCGCGGCCGCGCACTACGGGAGTTACCCCGAGCGCAACGCCGACGCCGACCCAACCTACGCCCACGCCGCAGTCGGGCCCGGGCCGCCGCATCGCTCCGCAACTGGGCGAGCCACCGCCTCCACCGGTGTTGAAGCCCAAACCGACGCCGACACCCGATCCCACTACCGCCGAAATCAGCGAAGGCGAAAGACTGACAATTAACACTGAGCTGGTGACGCTGAACGTGCGCGTGATCGATCGCAACAACCGGCCCATCAACAACATCGGCAAGGACGAGTTCCGCATCTTTGAAGACGGTGTGCCGCAGTCAATCTTTTCATTCACAGAGGAAGAGGTGCCGGTGATCTACGGATTGGCGGTCGACACTTCGGGATCGTTGCGTCCGGCCTTTGAACAGGTAATCAACGCCGCGAAGGCGATCATCAACAGCAACAAAAAAGGGGACGAAACTTTTCTGGAGCGCTTTATCAGCAGCGACAAGATTGAAACAGTCCAGGATTTTACTTCCAGCAAAGACGCGTTAATGGACGGACTGGATACCTTGTACATCGAGGGCGGACAAACCGCGGTCATCGATGGGGTCTATCTGGCGGCCGAGCACGTGGCCGAATACAAGAAAGGCGCTAATGATGATCGTCGCCGGCGCGCCCTAATCGTAGTAACCGATGGCGAGGATCGCGCCAGCTATTATCCAGAAGCTGATCTGTTCAGGCGGCTGCGCGAGGAAGACGTGCAGATTTACGTGATCGGATTTGTCAGCGAGCTGGATGCCGAGAAAGGTCTGATCCGCAAGAGCCCTCGAGACAAGGCGGTCAACCTCATCAACCGGATCGCCACCGAAACCGGTGGCCGGGCTTTCTTTCCCCAGTCAATTTCTGAACTGCCTGAGGTCGCCAACCAGATTGTGCGCGATCTGCGCACCCAGTATGTGATCAGTTACGATCCGACAAATAAGGCTCACGACGGCAGCTACCGCGCGATCAAGGTGAACGTGGCCGACGCGCCCGGCCGCGACAAGCGTATTGCTCTGACACGTTCAGGACGAACCGCGGGGCAGGGCATCAACGCGACCAAGCCGGCTACCAGGACGACAAACAACAACGCTCGTCAGCCCGGAACGAATCCGCCGCGGAAGTCGCCGTAAATCAGGTCAGAAGCCCGCGCGTAAGCGCGGGCTGCCTTAGGAAATATTGCAAAGGGCAATTGTCGATTCTGGCGCCGGGGGCCCTCCCTGACGGTCGGGCTTCTGAAACAACTACCTATTCTTCAGTGACGCTTCGAGCGCTGCCAGCGCGCTGTTGAGTTGATCGAACTGCCCGTCGCGCACTCTCTGTTTGCGAATCATCTCTTCCAGCATCAGCTCGCTCTTCAGATTCACTTTAAAGTCCTGCTCGGCCGCCAGACGATCTTTTTCAGCGGCCCGGTTCTGCGACATCATGATGATCGGCGCCTGCAGAGCGGCGGTCATTGAAAGCATCAGGTTGAGAAGGATATACGGGTAAGGATCGAACTGGGCGCCATTCTCACCACGGCCGTAATGAACGAGCACGAAAGTATTGAACGCCATCCAGGCAATGAGAAAGCTCAGGTAAATAATAATAAATGTCCACGAACCGCCGAACGATGCAACCTTGTCGGCAATGCGCTGGCCGATAGTCGACTTCTGTTCCATTTCGACGTTGATATTTCGGCTCGCGCGTTGTGATACCAGCAGATTTGTCTGTCGCATGCGGGCCGCGATTTCGCAAATCACATCGATGGCCGCGTCCGGATGCTCGATCAGAAATTGCTGAAAGTCGTCGCTGCTCAAACGGTGCAGGTGCGTGTCCCCGATGGCGGTGGCGCTGCTCGACCGCTCGCCGCGATCCAGCACGGCCATTTCACCAAAGAACTCTCCCGGCCTCAGCTCTGCCAGGGTGACTTCGTTCACGTCTTCATCGATTACCCAGATACGCACCGATCCACGTTCGACCACGTACAGCGAATCGCCGCGATCGTGCTCGTTAAAAATTACTTCGCCGTTCTTAAAATTAACCTGATCGATCTCTTCGGCGAGCTTTTCGAGTTCGGACGGTTCGAGGCGTTTGAAAAGCGGGACGCGAGAGAGACTTTGCGCCTCTTCGCTCAAATTGGTTGAATCTGCAGCCATATTAAAGAATCCTCTAGTCTAATGATTTGCTGATTTGCCCTTCCGAATCCTAATGATAATTAACTGGTCAGGCGTTCCAACCACTGGTCATCGATAGCGAAAGGATCCGTCGGCGGCTCGTTACTGCTTGCTGTTTCGACTTCCTGCGCCAGTTTGGCTACCGCCGATCCAAGGTCGTTATCATCCGAGTTGATCTCAATGCAGTCCGGGGAATCAAACGGAGTGATGAAAAGGTAGCGCGGCACGCTCGTGTCGCTCAACGGCGTGGCGGGCCCCAGAATCAACAAGTTGTTATTCAAGCGCGCGTATCGATGCGCCGAACCGGTTTGCTTTTCCCAGTGCAGCTCGCCGCTTTCGGTTAACGACTCGATCCTGGTTATCAAATTTCGCAGGCGCTCACTTGTTGCCGAATCGCGACCCATTTCGTTCCTCCTATAACACCTTTGGCCAAACGCGGGGAGATTAGCACCTTTAAGGTTCGGGGAAAAGCTTGTCGAACCTCTTTTGGCGCGACTCGGAAAGGTGGGGAAAAAACCATTTGACCGGCGGCGATCAAAAATCAATCGACAAGCCCAGTAGAACACCTACGCGCGGGCTGGCGGCAAACCGTCCACCCACAATTCCGAAGTCGAATGTCATCTTGTGAGTCAGGGCGTAATTTCCGCCAAACAACCCTTGCAACTGTCCCTCGCTCAAAATGAAATTGCCAGTCACGGCTCCCGTTATTTCCACTCCCAGGTCAAGCCTCTTCGTAAACTGCTTGACCAGCGAGCCGCCCGCGGTAAAAACACGTCCGCGTACCTTAATCCCCAACTCTCCAGATTGCTGGTTACCCGAAAAGAAAATTCCCCCGTTCAGTCTGAACGTCGTCTTTGAGCTCAGTGATTTTTGCAAGACGCCATTGATGAAATAGTCGGTGAGACCCGAACCAAGGTCCCTGTCAGTATCGCCGGTTGGAAACTGAATTTCCGCGGAAATAGCCATCGAGGGAAGTCTGGATCCCTTCTTTTCTTTGTAGAAGTTATATTTAACATTGAGCGTGCTATCGCCGACTCCCAAAGCAGACCTGGGCGTCACTATCTGAGAACTCGAGATCCCCAATAGCGGTACGGTGAATCCGATCTCAACGTTGTCGAACAGTCCGTAACTAATCTCAATACTCGCTGTATTCTGCCGCAAGGCGGGGTAGGCAGAGCGTTGCAAAATATCGTATTCATTCCCAACTTGAAGATGAAACTTTCGTTTAGGTGTTACGTCGGCGTCGTCGGTCGTGAATGGCTGTTGGGCCTGGGCAGTCGCAGCGAACAGACCCAGTAGACATAGTGCAGGTAGGAGTTTAAAGAGTCCTGGCTGATGTTCAATCAACGGAGTTCGCCTTATTGGTTTGGTTTTGTCTTGCTTTCGCCCTTTGACTGACGGCAGCAAAGCCTACCGCAGTCAATCCAATTTTGCACGATTTGATCGCACGTTTCAGAGATGAACATTGACACCGGGGCAACAATCGAAGGTGACGCTAATCGGTTTGCGCCCTCAAAACAATGAACGTGAAAAGCCTGGAGGCGAAGCGATCCCGCCGTCTCGGAATGTGTCGAGGTTCATCGTGCAACCACTAGTGTGTTACATTCCGAGCGCGAGCCTGCGACACGGCCTCTATTAACCCGCGCTCGCCGCGACCTTCAAATGCCTGCGATCGAAACCAAGAGACTTTTGCTGCGAATGTTTAGTCCGCAGGATCTGGACGAACTAGCTCGTCTATTCCGCGATCCTCAGGTAATGAGATATGTCGGCGATGGCCAGCCGGTGTCTCGGGAAGAAACAGAGCGCGCACTCGAGAGCATCATCCGTCACTGGCAGACCCACGGGTTCGGACGCTGGGCCGCCGTCGACCTACAGACGCAGGAATTTATCGGTTTTGGTGGATTGAGATCGCTGTTCGGCACCCCCGAAGTCGTCTATCACCTGGCGAGCGCGCATTGGGGTAAAGGTCTGGCGATGGAATTGGCACGGGCCAGTCTCAGATTCGGATTTGAAACCCATCAATTCGAGCGCATCGTGGCGATCACCAAGCCGCCGAACGCCGCCTCGATTCACGTGATGGAAAAGCTCGGCATGCATTACGAAAAGCATGCCAGATACTACGACATCGACGTGGTGCAGTACGCGATCAGCCGCGAGGAGTTTAGCTGGGATAGTTCAGAATATGAGCTAAAGCTCGACTAGGTTAAGAGTGAGTCCACATCGGTTCTCCAACCATTCGAGCGCAGTACCGCGAAGCGGTGTCTCCTACTGGCCGTCCAGATGTCGCCGAGATAAGTGAAGGCGATGCGGCCGTTCGAGTAGCTGGGATAGCGGACCAACCGGGCTTCACGGCCAAACGCGAGCGACGCAAATGTGTAAACGAGCAGGGCGGTGGCAAGGGGATAGAGTTTTCGCATGGCGTTCTCCTGTGTAGCGCAAGCTATTAGCTTGCTCGCGTTGGTTTACTCTGAATTAAGATTCGGAGACTTTCAGTTTTGAAAGAAAACGGACTGATTAGATCGTTATGACGCACCGGCGCCGGCTTCGGTTACGGCTGAATCTCACCGGGCTGCCTTTGCGGAGGCGGATTGTATCACGCGCTCAAGATGTTCGCAGTTAGGGAACTTCCCGTCTCCGCTCCGAGAGTTTATGGCTCTTCCGGACAGTTCACTCTGATTCAACCGGCGCGCCTGATTCTTTCCAGGCCTTCCAGCCACCGGCCATCGACCACACATTCGTATACCCCATCTTCTGCAATGCATCCGAAGCCAGCGCGGAGCGATAACCGCCGCCGCAATAGAGAATCAGTTCGGTTGATTTATCGGGCACAGCAGTCTCGATGTCGCGTTCGATGATTCCTTTGCCCAGGTGTTCCGCGCCGTGGGCGTGTTCGGCTTGCCACTCGTTGTCTTCGCGCACGTCAATCAGCAGAGCGTTCGGGTTCGCGGCCAGGCGCTCTTGAGTCTCCGCTACGGTCACTTCTTTGACGCGGCGCTTCGCGTCGTTGACGAGTTTGAGAAAGCCTTCCGTGTGTATCATGACCTCCGCGCTCCCAGCGATTTCTTGACTTTACTTCATACGGTCGGTTAGATGATAGCGCTTCAAAACCAACTTGTGGAGGCTTCCCAAAATGCGAACCAAACCTCTTGCGCTCATAGTCGCTTTTGCCTGCCTGCTCCTTGCGGGCTGCAAGAAAGACGCCGAGGTCAAAACGGTCCTCACCGATTTCGATTCGTTCACCAATGAACTGGTCAAGCGGGTTGAGTCCGCTTCAGACCCTGCGGCCGGCGTTGATGGTGCCCAGAAGTATTTTGATTCGAAGAAAGCCGAGATGACCACCAAGATGGACACGCTAAAGGGAATTCGTGGCTATCAGGTTGGCGAGGAAACCAGGAAGATGATGGAATCAAGCCTGGTCGACGATGCCAAGAAGATTGCCAACCTGCAAGTGAAGTACATGGGCACCTCAATGCGCGACCCAACCTTCAAAGCCAAGCTCGACAAGTTGACGAGAGATTATCAGAGTCTGTTCAAGATGTAGGTTTTTGTAGGATCGCGGTCAGTCACAAAACCCGACTCGTCCGGGTAGCGACGGATCTTACATTCAACCTGCGATCCAGTTGTCTGACTAATCCGGCGCTCTGGTTTCCGTATGCACTCGTCTTCAGGATTAGACCTCCAAAAAGGGGGCGGCACACACCTTGCTGTTTGGACATCGCGCGCGCGATGCTTTATTTTGTTTCTTACCGCGATTTCCGAAACAATGACTAAAAAACCAACCGGATCAAGGAAAGGTCTGACTCCCTTTGGCATTATCTTTCTGGCGGCGGGTGTCGTCCTGTTTGCTTACTTCGTGCAGAAAGCCGGAGTCAGTCAGATCGTCGATGGGATTAAGCGCCTGGGGACGGGTTTCCTTCTGATTCTGGCGATTTCCGCGGTGCGCCAGATCGCGCGTTCAATAGCGTGGATACTGTGTATGGAAGCGCCTCATCGTCTGCGGTTTCGCGACGCCTTTCGCGCGCGCGTCATGGGGGACGCGATTGGCAACATACTTCCGTTCGGCAGCTTTGTTATTTCTGAACCCGCCAAGCCTGCCTTGATTCGCGATCGAGTGCCTTTCATGGCCGGCCTTTCGGCCATCGCTATCGAAAACATCTTTTATAGTTTGTCCGTCGCAGTGTTCATCTTTTCGGGGATGGTGGCGCTGCTACTGAGTTTCAGTCTGCCAAAAGGATTGCGGATTGCCAGTGTCGTCACGCTGGTTGTGATTCTGTTGATAATTGGGTTGGGATGTCTGTGGATTAGCAAGCAACTGAGATTTCTAAGCGGCGGCGCCGGCTTTCTTCATCGTCGCGGTCTGGACGTCAAATGGGTGGAGAAGGGCCGCACATTGGAAGATCGAATCTACGGATTTTACCAGCGTAGTCGATCGCGCTTTCTGCCGATCCTTATGCTCGAAGCCTGCTTTCATCTCGCCGGCGCCTGCGAAATTTACGTCACTCTGAGCTTCATCAGTCCGCTTCAGCCTCCGACTTTTCTCACCGCGTTCATTCTCGAATCCGTGAATCGCGTGATCACCGTGGTGTTCAAGTTTGTCCCGCTGCGCATGGGCGTTGACGAGGCCGGGACCGGCAAGGTGTCGAAGGTGTTGCAATTCGCCGAAGTCACCGGTGTCACCCTGGCGATCGTGCGCAAGGCACGCGACGTCTTCTGGTCGGCGGTGGGCATGGCGCTGCTCGTGCAGCGCGGTCTGTCGTTGCGCACTGTGGCCCGCGACGCAGAAGCAGCATTGGCAGAGCAAACCAGAGCCGCAGCGCTTCACACCATGCCGGCCAAGGAATCCAGTTAGCGAAGGACAAGTATTCGTACTCCGAGGAGAGTCTTGGTTATGCTGAAGAAAAGATTTCCCTTACCTTTTATTTTCGCCCTGTTCGTCTTTACGCTGGCGGTGTCGGTTCACACCTCAGCCGGCCGCGAAGAGGCACAGCGTGCGCATGTGGTCATCCTTCAAACCACCGACATGCACGGGCGTGTCTTTCCCATCGACTACTACTCGAACAAGTATGACAACGTCGGCATCGCCAAAGTCGCCACCCTGATTAAGGAAGCTCGCAAGACCGATCCCAATCTGATGCTGGTTGATTCGGGAGACACGATTCAGGGCACGCCGCTCGAATACTTTCACAACAAACGCAATAACACGCCTCCCGATCCGATGATGCTGGCGATGAACGCGCTGCATTACGATTCGATGGCCGTCGGCAATCACGAATACAACTTTGGCCTGAAGGTGCTGGAGAAAGCTCGCAGTGAAGCAAAATTTCCCTGGCTGTCAGCGAATAGCTACAACAAGGGGACGAATGAGCCGCATTACACGCCTTACATCATCAAGAAAGTAAACGGCGTGCGCGTGGGCGTGCTGGGCTTGACGACGCCGGGCATTCCCAACTGGGAGAACGTGCCGAACTATGCCGGCCTGGAATTTAAAGAAACGATCAGCGAAGCAAAGAAGTGGGTGTCGATTCTGCGCCAGAAGGAAAAGGTCGATCTGGTCGTAATCACGATGCACATGGGCATCGAGGAAGACCTGCGCACCGGCAAGTTGAATCCCGCGCAGGTGCCGAACGAAAACGCCGCGGTCGCTATTGCCCGCCAGGTGCCGGACATCGACGTAATCCTCATGGGCCACACGCATCGGGATGTGCCATCGCTCGTCGTCAACGGCGTGTTGCTCAGCCAGGCCAATCGCTGGGCCAGTCACGTGGCGCGTGTGGATGTCTATCTGGAAAAGGGCAGCGACAATCGCTGGCACGTCATCGGAAAGGCCGCGCGCACAATTCCCGTCACGGAGAAAACCGCAATCGATCCGGAGATTGCTCAGATTGGTCAGCCTTACGACCAGGAAACCCAGGACTGGCTGGGCCGCACCATTGGCGAATCAGCGGAAGAATTGACGGCGGGCGAGGCCCGCTTTCGCGACACGGCAATCATCGATTTGATTCAGCGCGTGCAGCTCGAAGCCGGCAAGGCAGATGTCTCGATGGCCGCGGCCTTTAATCTTGAGGCGCATATTCCAAAAGGCGCCGTGACCGTGCGCAACATCGCCGGACTCTATGAATACGAAAACACGCTGGTGACCTTGGAGTTGACGGGTCAGCAGTTGAAAGACGCGCTCGAACATTCGGCTCATTACTTTCGGCCGTTCGAACCGGGAAAGAGTCTGAGCGAACTGGTCGATCAACGCATTCCAGGCTATGACTTTGATATGGCTGAGGGAGTTACTTATGAACTCGACGTCACCAAGCCGTTCGGCCAGCGGATTCAGAATCTGAAGTTCAAAGGGCAACCGCTGTTGCCGGCGCAAAAGCTGCGCGTGGTCACCAACAACTATCGCGTGAATGGAGGCGGCGGCTATACGATGTACAAAGGCGCGCCCGTGGTTTATCGCTCCAGCGAGGAAGTGCGCGAACTGATTATCGATTGGGTCGAGCGCAACAAAAAGATTCCCACCGAAGCGGATAACAACTGGCGGATTGTCGGAGCGCAGTAAGGAATCACGCCACATGAGGTAGAATCCTCTGTGGCTTTTATTATGAACCAGATCAAGGCATTCAAGATTCGCAACATCGAAATCAATCCGCCGCTGGTGCTTTCGCCCATGGCAGGCGTTACGGATATTTCGTTTCGGCGCTTGCTCAAGCAACGCGGCGGCATAGGTTTGACTGTTTCCGAGTTCATCTCAGTCGAGGGCCTGACGCGTAACAACCCAAAGTCGAAGCGCCAGATGCGTTTTTATGAGAACGAGCGTCCATTCGCGGTGCAGATTTTTGGCGGGCAGCCTGAGAGGATGCGCATGGCCGCCGAGATGGCCGAAGAAGTCGGCGCCGACATCCTGGACGTGAACTGCGGCTGCCCGGCGCCGAAAGTCGTGAAGCATGGCGGCGGCTCAGGTCTGTTACGCGATCTGCCTCGCCTGGAAACGATTCTGAAAGAGATCAAGAAGGCGATTACGATCCCTTTGACGATCAAAATTCGCGCCGGCTATTCCGATAGCACGATTAATGCGGTCGAGACCGCAAAGCTCGCCGAAGCCTGTGGCGTTGAGCACATCGCCCTGCACGGCCGCACGAAAGAACAAGGTTATCGCGGACAGGCCAATTGGGACCTGGTACGCGCGATCAAGGAAAACGTCAGCGTCCCGGTTTCCGGCAGCGGTGACATCACCACCATCCAGCAGGCCTTCGATCGTTTCCGCGAAACGGGTTGTGACGGCGTGCTGATTGGCCGCGGCGCGATGGCTAATCCCTGGATCTTTCGCCAGATCGAAGACACCGTGAACGGCCGCGAACCCTTCCAACCAACCCTGGACGACAAACGTGCGGTGCTGCTGGAATATTTCGACATGCTGCGAGAAGACATGCCGCAGTTGGCCGCCATCGGTCGCATGAAGCAGCTTGCCGGACAATTCACCCGCGGTCTTCAGGGCGGCGCGCTGTTTCGCACCGCACTTTATCACTCACACTCAGTCGATGAAATTCTCGATCGAATTTCCGAATACTTCGAAATGATCTCAACCGGACGTCAATACTTTGGCGAAGCCGGAAAGCCCGGCGAAATTGTCGAGGCTCCGGCACTGGACTCGTGTGACGCGGCCGGCGTCGCGGCTTAATCATCGTAGTTCGCAAGCGTCCTAAACTTCTCCGCAATGAGCCGGGCCTTATTTTTGGTTTGTTTTCACGCCCACGCAAGAATCGTCCACGAAATCACACAAAACGGCACAAACAAACGTCGATCGTGTTATGTGACTCTCGAAGATCGGACACCACCCTGCTGTGCAGGGCGTTTCTTGCTCACCTCTTTTATGAGAACCCTTGCCGCACTATCTCTAACGCTTTTCATAACTTCCGCTCTCGCTCAGGACAAGTCATTTATGGTCGGCGAGATCGAATTCTACGGCTACTCAAACCTTCACCTTGATCGAATCAAAGCCGCGTTACCGCTCAATGAAGGCGACGTGATAGCAATCCGGGACTTTCCCGCTACTAAAGAAAAGATCATGCAATCGGTCAAGCGCGAACTCGGTCGCGAGGCCACGGACGTCTCTTTCACATGCTGTGACCACCGCACGAACTTAATGATTTATATCGGGCTGCCCGGTGATTCGAGCCGGACGTTTCCATACAATTCTCCCGCCAGAGGACCCAGCCGACTTTCGCGGCGTATCTTGGATCTTTACGATCGAGCGATGGAACTGACCCTGGAAGCAGTGCAAAAGCAGCCAGACGAAGATAGTTCCAAAGGTTATGGATTGTCCGCCTATCGGCCTTTGCGCGAAACAGAACTGGCAATTCGGGAATTCGCGATCCATAACGAACTCCTGATTCGCCGGGTACTAAGATCGTCAGCCGAACCCAGGCAGCGCCAGGTAGCCGCGCACGCACTCGGATATGCACGGCAGTCGCGAGGCCAGATTTCAGCGCTCGTTCGGGCCAGTCGCGATGAAGATAATAGCGTGCGGAATAATGCGGTGCGGGCGTTGGGAGTTCTGGCGCTATCCAGCGAAAAACTTGCGGCCTGGATTCCGGCTGAAACCTTTGTGCGCATGTTGAACTCCGGCGTTTGGGAGGATCGCAACAAGGCCGGAGGGCTTCTGGCTGTACTCAGCCGCGGTCGCGATCCTCGGCTAGTTCGGCTCCTGCGATCAGAAGCGCTGGACTCTCTGATAGAAATGGCCCGCTGGCGAGATCCGAATCATGCCTCGGACGCGCGAATGATTCTCGGCCGGCTTGCAGGTATCGAAGAAGGGCGCCTCCAGGAGTTGGTGGCATCCGGTAACGTGGACGAAATAATTAATGCGGTGCGAAGGTAATGTCTTAACTTGAATTCTCTGCGCCTCCTCTGCGTGCTCGGCGTCTCTGCGGTGAGTGTATTTGAACCTAATATTTCACCGCAGAGACGCAAAGGTCGCTGAGACTACCGCAGAGAAAAGTGAAATTAAGACACCGCACCCAGGACTAAGAAAGTGATGGATCAAGGCCGCACGATAACGGGCGGGGGCGAATTCACTCCAGCGACCTGCGTTCCCGTCCCACTATCGAGATTCGCCGGCGGCGGATAACCTTTTCCGGTTAGCAAGGCGATTTCAATCACGATCTCTTTCCGATTACGCAGCTTTTTCTGACGCTCGGCTTCGGCCCTTCTTTCGGCCGCCCTGGCAAGCTTGTCCGCAGTATTCTGATTTCCGACAACGCTTGGCTTTGGTGTTGGCTGTTTCTTAGGATTGCGTGACATCGCATTCAAAGCGTCCAGCACCTGAGCTTTCTCTTCACCGCCTAAGTCTTCAAAGGTGATGCCGTTTGCTTGCAGAACCGCGCGCAGATTCTCTTCGGTGTTGGTGTTCTGATCGTAAACGTCGCGATAGATGTGCAGTTTGCCATCCTCAACCACGATTGTCTCGTAGCGGAGTTCTACCGGCACCAGGTTTGCCAGTTTGACCGTTCTGGTCTTTGTCCGGTTCTTCAAGTATGCGGCCATGGTCTGATCCGATAGCTCTGTCTGCGAAGCCTGGGCCAGCAGTTTCGCAAAATCTTTGACCTGACCGTTCGTCATTCCCACGCAGCCGTGCGATGCGAAGGTTCCGATCTTCGCCAGCGGCTTGCCGCCATGAATCAGTGAAGGACTACCAATTGGAATTTTGATTGGGCCCAGCGGATTTTGTTTGCTGCCCGCTGCGATCACTTCGCCCGGAGTCACGGCCATCGAATCGACCCAGGGCGAATCGGGCGGCGTCCAGGTTGGATTGAAAATAATCATTTGCGCCTTGCGTAAACCCTGAGGCAAAGGGAACTCGGGATAGCCAATACCCACCTTGTAGGACTTGATCAACGACCCGTTCTGAAACACGTCCATGCGATACGCCGGAATGTTGACGACTACCCGGGTATCTTTTGGGATCGCATTTGGCCCCTTCAGCATGGTCGGCTCGGTATCCTTTGGGGCAGTTGCTTCGATTTCTTCGCTGCCTTTGTTCCAGCGGTCACGCGCCAGCGCCAAGAGCTGCTCTGACTTTTCCGCGCCGATCACGCGACGGATAGCTTCGATCGCGTTTTGTCTGGACGTCTCTGCGCTGCCTGGCTGGTTCTCAGCGTTAGCATGACGAAGCTTGGTCACCGCTTCGCTCGAGATTTTTCCCAGCGCGGCGATCTGCTCGTCGGTGAGCTGCAGTTTCGACTTTAGATCCGCCTTGAATGCTTTGTCCGCAAGCAATGCATCCAGCACCGGCAGCGTAATCGGAATCGTTTCCACTTCGGCGGCTGCGGGCGACGAAGTCGGCGTCGCCACCTCGCGCGGCGCTTCGCCCTGACGCTGACATGCCGACGACAGTAATGCCATCGTCGCGACTAACAGTACGGCTTTCAGATTACGTTTCATCTTGACCAGATTAGACGGCTTTGCCGCCTGAACGCGACACGCGGTTCTCCACAATCGGATCAGGTGCTACCCACACCGGGGATCGGAGCGCGGACACCCTGTCCGCCTGAGCGCTCCGCATCGCTCTCATCGGCTTCAGCACCCCGCCTTCTGACACTTTCGACATCAATAATCAAATAGTTATAATGCCTGGGCTCGACCAAATCTCCCCTTTAATTTGCTTAATTCCAAGGCGCGCCGCTATTATGCTGTCCGCTAAACCAAAAGTGACTGCGTCCAGGTTCGAAAACTTCAACTTTTTGCGAGGAACACTATGAAGCGCATTGCTCTAAGCTTAACTGTCATCGCCGCCTTGTTGGCTGGTTTCGCCTGCGAGCGCCGTGGTGGCGTCGGTGGCGATAACGACACGGGCCCGATCAAGGTCGGTTATTACGGCGATCTTTCCGGCCGTACTTCGAACTTTGGCCAATCCACAAAGAACGGCGTAATGATGGCTGCCGACGAGATAAATAAGGCAGGCGGCATCAATGGCCGGCAGATTCAGATTCTTTCAGAAGACGATGAGGGCCGCCCCGAAAAAGCCGCGACCGTTGTTACTAAGCTGATCGATCAGGATAAAGTGATCGCGCTTTTGGGCGAAGTTGCTTCCGGCAACAGTTTGGCCGCAGCGCCCAAAGCCCAAGCCGCTAAAGTCCCGATGATTTCGCCGTCCTCAACGAATCCGGCGGTCACCCAGGTCGGCGATTACATCTTTCGCGTTTGCTTCATCGATCCGTTCCAGGGTGAAGTGATGGCCAAATTTGCCGCCAACACTTTGCACGCAAAGAAGGCTGCGATCATGGAGGATTTCAATTCGCCTTACAGTCGCGGCCTGACCGAATTCTTCGAGTCCAGTTTTAAAAAGCTCGGCGGCCAGGTAATCACCAAGCAATCGTACACACAGGGCGATCGCGATTATAAAGGACAGTTGACTTCGATTCGCTCGGCTAATCCCGATGTGATCTACGTGCCTGGCTATTACGGCGAGGTCGGGGTGATTGCCAAACAGGCAAAGCAACTCGGAATCAACGTGCCTCTGTTGGGCGGAGACGGTTGGGATGCGCCGCAACTGTTTGAGTTGGGCGGTGAAGCGCTCAACGGTGACTACATCTCGAATCATTACTCAGTGGAGGACCCTTCCCCCGCAATTCAGAAATTCGTCGGCGACTTCAACTCGCGATATAAGATTAAGCCGGACGCCCTGGCGGCACTTGGTTACGACGCCATGCGCGTACTGGCAGACGCGATCAAGCGCGGCGGCACCACGAACGGGCCAAAGCTGCGCGACGCGATCGCCGCGACCAAAGACTTTCCCGGAGTAACCGGCGTGATTACCATCAACGCTGAACGCAATGCGGTAAAGTCGGCCGTGGTTCTAAAGATTCAGGACGGAAAGTTTGTCTATCAGGAAACCATCAAGCCCTGAAGTGCCGGCGTTGTTAATTCTTCAGAGTCTGCGCGGATTTCTATGGATACCCTTCTGCAGCAAATCATCAATGGGCTCACGGTCGGAGCGATCTATGCGCTGATTGCCTTGGGCTACACGATGGTCTACGGCATTCTGCGTCTGATTAACTTTGCCCATGGCGACATCTACATGCTCGGGGCTTTCGTCGGTTATTTCCTCGCTTTTCAGTTGGGATTCGCCACTGGTCCGTCTTTGCTGGGTTTGGGAATGGTACTCATCGGCTCGATGATCGTGGCCGCCCTGGCCGGCATGGCGATCGAGCGGTTTGCTTACCGCCCGGTCAGAAAATACGCGCGCATGACAACTCTGATCACCGCTATCGGTGTATCGTTGTTCATTGAGAATCTTTTTGTCGCCAAACTCGGTGCTGCTCCGCGCGCTTTTCCGCAACTGCTCCGCGAACAAAGTTATCCGCTGTTCGGAAACGCGGCCATCTCGAAATCCCAAATTCTGATCTTTGCGGTGTCAGTCGCGCTGATGCTGTTGCTCCAGTGGATCATCTTCAAGACCAGGGTGGGCACAGCGATGCGCGCAGTTTCTTTCAATTTGAATTCGGCCAAGTTGATGGGCATCAACACGGACGTAATTATTTCGATTACGTTTGCGCTCGGCTCGGCCCTGGCGGCGGCAGGTGGCGTGCTTACGGCCCAATACAATCCCCAAATCGATCCTTTGATGGGGATATTGACCGGATTGAAAGCATTCGTTGCGGCAGTGCTGGGCGGCATTGGAAATATTCCGGGGGCGGTCCTGGGCGGTTTACTAATTGGACTCGCGGAAACGTTCGTGGTGGGCTATGGCCAAAATGTCGGTATTCCCTCGACCTTCCGCGACGCGGTCGCATTTGCAATTTTGATTCTGGTGCTTTTGTTCCGCCCGACCGGCTTGCTTGGATCGACGGTGCAGGAGAAGGTCTGACGAATTGCGACTATTATCTCATCGCCTTCGTAACTCTGAGCTGGGTCAAGAATCAAAATAGCGAAAATCTTTAGATGCCAACCTTTCTTAAGAGACTTCTCGGCGTCATCGTCATAGCAATTCTTTTGTTCGCTCTGAACGCGTTTCTGGGCGAGCAGGGATTGTTCGGTTTCGGCGCCCCTCCCTACTATTCGCGCATCGTAATGCTCGCCGGCATCAACGTAATCCTCGCGGTTTCACTTAATCTAATCACCGGCTTCACCGGACAATTCTCGATCGGCCACGCCGGCTTCATGGCGGTCGGAGCGTATTCGTCGGCGTATCTGGCCGTTTACCACGCTGGAGTTTGGGAACAGTCGCTGGCGAAAATAGTTGGCGGCAGTCTGGCTCACGCACTGGTTTTCCTGCTCTTGATCGGTGTCGGGGCTCTCGGAGCAGCGATTGCGGGCCTGGTAGTGGGAATACCTAGTCTGCGCTTGCGGGGCGATTATCTTGCCATAGTCACTCTCGGCTTCGCCGAAATCATCCGAATCGTAATTCTCAACATCGACAAAGTGGGCGGCGCCACTGGTTTCTCGGTGCCCGGCTACACAAACTTCATTTGGGTGGGCGCCTTTGCGATTCTCACGATTGTAATCGTTTACAACATAGTTCATTCCGATGCGGGGCGGGCACTGGTTTCGATTCGCGAGGACGAGTTGGCGGCGGAAGCGATGGGCATCAATACGACGCGTTACAAGGTGCTCGCTTTTGTGATCAGCTCGGCGCTGGCCGGGGTCGCAGGCGTCCTGTTCGGTCATTACACTCAGTTTCTTAGCACCAACGACTTCCAGTTCATTCGTTCTTTCGAGGTCATCATTATGATCGTCCTCGGCGGCATGGGATCGCTGACCGGTTCCGTGCTCGGGGCAATTGTGATCACAGTTTTGCCCGAGGCCCTGCGACGTTTGCCGGGCGATTTTTCCAAGTACCGGCTGGTGATTTACGCGGCGCTGCTGATTATCATCATGCTAACTCGTCCCCAAGGCGTTTTGGGTCAGCGCGAACTAGGCTTCTCGTGGCTGAAACGCCCGCAACGCCAGCCCGAGGGCGGCGGTACTGTGGGCGCCTCGAAAGGCGTTCCGATCGCCCAACGTGGATCTGCCAAGGCCGATCATAAAAAGGAAATTGACGATCGATGAGTAGCGCGCTGAACAAGCCAAACGGCGATAACCCGCTAAGCACCGAAAAATGTACCATTCGTTTCGGTGGTCTGGTGGCCGTTAACTCGCTGGACATGTGCGTCCGGCGCGGTGAGATCTATGGACTGATCGGTCCCAACGGCGCGGGCAAGACCACGATCTTTAATCTGCTGACCGGAGTTTACGAGCCAACCTCAGGTGAAATTCATTTTGAAGGAAAACGTCTCAATGGGTTGCGACCTTATCAAATCTCGCGCCTCGGTGTGTCGCGTACCTTTCAGAATATAAGGCTGTTCCCGGGCATGTCGGTGCTGGAAACTGTAATGACCGCCTGTCACATCCATGCGCGACAGAATCTGCTTGATGCCGTGCTGCGACTGCCCCGCTTTCGAAAGGACGAACGCGAGCATCGGGAATTCTCGCTCGAGCTGCTGGAGATTTTCGACCTCGCTGGTTCGCAGGCCGAGGGCGGCACGAGTCTTCCCTATGGCAAGCAGAGACGTTTAGAGATCGTGCGCGCGCTGGCCACGCGGCCAAAGCTTTTGTTGCTGGACGAGCCGGCTGCGGGACTTAACCCTTCAGAGCAGGAAGATTTGATGAGTTTGATTCAGCAGATACGCGATCGCTTTAGGCTCACGATTCTGCTGGTCGAGCACAACATGAAAGTCGTTATGGGCGTGTGCGAACGCATCCAGGTGGTCGACTATGGCAAATCGATCGCGCTGGGCGTGCCCGATGAAATCAAAAACGATCCTAAAGTGATCGAAGCGTATCTTGGAGATTGATCTTTGGACTTTGAACTTTGCTTGTCTGGTCCAAAGCAGCAAGTCACGGCAGCGTGCAAAGACCAAAGTCCGAAGATCAAAGACCAGTTCTTATGCTTGTATTAGAAAATGTTTCAGTTAACTATGGCGCGATCGAAGCATTGCGTGGCGTCTCGATGCGTGTCGAGAAAGGAGAGGTCGTCACCCTGATTGGCGCCAACGGCGCGGGAAAGACGACCACGCTGCGCACGATCACCGGCTTGCTCGAGCCGCGCGAGGGCCGCGTTACTTACGAAGGCGAAGACATCGGCGGCAAGGCGACGCATAAGTTGGTCGCGCGCGGTATCTCGATGTCGCCTGAAGGCCGCGGCGTGTTCGCCAATCTTTCCGTCCGTGAAAACTTGCAGATGGGAGCGTACCTGCAAAGGAACCGGGCTGAGATCGCCGCCGGAATGAAAAGAGTTTTTGAGATGTTTCCGCGTCTGAAAGAACGCGAGAATCAGAAAGCCGGAACGCTCTCTGGTGGTGAGCAGCAGATGCTGGCGATGGGTCGCGCCCTGATGTCGCGGCCGCGTCTGCTGCTGTTGGATGAACCATCTCTCGGCCTGGCGCCGCTGGTCGTCCACACAATCTTTGAAGCCATCGACGACATCAGAAGCGAGGGCACAACCATCCTGCTTGTCGAACAGAACGCCCACGCAGCTCTCGGCCATTCCGATCGCGCTTACGTTCTGGAGACCGGCGAGATCACCATGGAAGGCCCCTCGAAAGATCTCGCCAAAGATCCGCGGATTAAGGAAGCCTACCTCGGGGAATAGCTCCTAAAAGATTTTCAGCTCAACCCAGATTCCTGCTCGCCAAGACTTCCCGCGCAGGGTCGCGATTTCCGTTGCTATTGATTCTTCTCGGCGCATCCAGGAACTTCAACTTAAAGCCCAGCCCTCGATAAAGATTCACAATTCGTTTCGTCGCCTGATTCGAAAGCACAACCGGGCCGCGATGCCTGGCCAGAAGTTCGGCGGTGCGCACTTGATCTTCCCAGGTAAATCCGCCGGCGCTGTAGGTCGTGAATTCCACGTCGTAAGGCGGATCGCCATAGATGAAGTCATCACTTTCAATCGGCAGTTTCGCGAGGTCCTGATTCGTGAATGACCAGCGCCGGAACAGTTTGCGGTAGGAATGAAAATCCGTCGCGTAATTAACTGTCTTGTATTGACCGAACGGCACGTTGAACTCGCCACTACGATTGAAGCGGCACAGCCCGTTGAAGCAGGTGCGATTGAGATAATAGAAGAGCTGAGCCGCCTCCTTCGTGCCGGCACAGTCTGTTTTTATCAGTTGATTGAAGCGCGCACGCTGCTCGTAAAAAAGCTTCTGCTCATAACGCGCTTCGATCTCAAGTGCCAGCCCACTCCGAATCTGTTTGTAAAAATTTATCAGATGAGGATTCAGATCGTTCAGTAAAGCACGCTCTGGTTGCAAGGCCAGCGCGACCGCGAGCCCGCCGCAAAATGGTTCGACATAGCGGCGCTGTTGCTGCCGACGCCAGAGCGGTTCGATGTGCGGCACCAGCCAACGCTTGCCGCCGGCCCACTTCAGCGGCGGCTTCGACCGCAGCGTTGACGAGTCCGGGGCCGGACGTTCCTTGGCACGAACTGTTGCCTGCGTGGCCACGAGCGCACGATAGCAGCGCCAATGCGAGCAGGTCAAAAGTTTGCTACTTGGCTGTGCGCTTAAAACGCATTTCCAACTGGAACGGGATAGCGATAGTTAACGCCGATAAGAAAGATAACCTCGAGTGGGAAGTCTGGTGCCGGAGGAGAGACTCGAACTCTCATGAGTGTGACCTCGCCAGATTTTGAGTCTGGTGCGTATACCAATTTCGCCACTCCGGCAGTTTGCGGCTTAAGTCGTCAGGTCATATTAGAGATAGCCGGTGCGCCCGTCAACCCGGGGACAAATCTCAATGGCTTCAGTGGGGGCTCCAAACCACTCAAAAGAGCCAATAAAACAGGCCCTCTTGCTGCTCGCAAAAGCGTGTTGCCAAATGCTAAGCCCTGTTATACAATGACCAAGCCGGTGCAGAACTGGCAAGCTCAGGCAGTTCGCCCACCAGCAGATTTCCCCCCTTTTCGCTTCCACTTAGTACCAGCAGAATCCAGAGTTGTGACTCGAACCCATGAACGAGAAAAATCACCAACCGCACCTTCTAATCGTCGATGACGAGGTCGAAGTCCGCAGCGTGCTCCACGACCTCCTGAGCGAGACATATCAGTGCTGCGAGGCCTCTTCCGCTGAGGAAGCACTCGTGCAGCTGCGTGAGCACGACTATGAGTTGGTGATTAGCGATATCACCATGAGCGGAATGACCGGGCTGGAAATGATTCCCCACGTCAAGCTCATCTCTCCCGATACGGTGATCGTAATGATCAGCGGCATGCAGACGATCGAGAGCGCGATTAACGCCCTGCGTCTGGGAGCCTTCGATTATCTGATGAAGCCTTTCGATCTGCGACAGGCTGAAGCGGCGATCGCTCGCGCTTACGAGCATCACGAACTGATCGTAGCCAAGCGGCGCTACGAAAATCATCTGGAAGAATTAGTAGAACAACGCACCGCCGAATTGGATCAAGCGTTGGATTCGCTGGAAAACGCTTACCGCACAACTCTGCAAGCCTTGACCGCCGCGCTGGAGACGCGCGATTCCGAAACTCACGGACATTCAGAACGCGTCGTGACGTTTAGTTTGCGGCTGGGACGCGAATACGGATTGACCGCACTCGAGATGAAAGCGTTGGAGTTCGGTTCGTTGCTGCACGACATCGGAAAGATCGGAGTGCCCGACGCGATCCTACGCAAGCCGGCAAAACTAACCGATGAAGAATGGGTGCGTATGCGCGAGCATCCTATGCATGGGCAGCAGATTTTGCGCGGGATCAAATTTTTGGAAGGCGCCGCCAAAGTCGTGGCCCAGCATCACGAAAAGTGGGACGGTTCCGGCTATCCTTTGGGACTGAAGGCCGAGGAGATCGACATCTGCGCGCGCATCTTTTCGGTGGCGGACGCATTTGACGCCATCACCAGCGATCGCGTCTATCGCCAGGGCCGGCCGTACGAAGCCGCGTCCCAGGAGTTGGATGAATGGGTGGGCCGGCAATTCGATCCGAAAGTGGTCGAAGCTTTTCACCGGGTACCGCCGGAAGATTGGGACGAATTGCGTCGCCGCTCGCTTATGCGAAAGCAACCCGAAGCCGAATGGCAACCGGTTGTCCCGGCGGTCGAGTCCAAGCTAACTGCGCCGATGAGCTAGAAGTTTAGAGTTCAGTCTTCAGACTACGAAAAACAAGCTGAAGCTTGAACTCTGAACTTATTCCGAGAATTTCTGGTTTACTGTGGGTTCGGCACAATGTAGCCGCGCCGGCTGCGCAGGTACAAACCCACCCGCCGCGAAGCAACTTCTATCTTTCGATATTCCCCGGGCTTCGCTTCAGCCAACGGGCGCTTAGGCCGATACGTAACCACATATTCGGCGCCGATTTCACGGGCGACTTCTTCGCTTTGCGCGATCATTTCATCGGTTGATTTGGGCAGAAAGATCCGGCCGCCGGTTTCTTCGGCCAGGGCGGTCAGCCACTTTTCGCTTTTCTTCGTGTCTGCTTCGTAGGCTTTCCTGACTCTGCGCATGGCCGGATCGAAAGTAATGCCGACTCCAAACGTTGGTCCCCCGCGGTTCACGCCGGGCGGCAGAGTCGGATCATTAGCGATCACCGGGTCGTGCGCGATGGGATTATTCTTGGTGACCAGCTTCACGTCGTGCTGATCGGTTTTCTGGCGCACGAAGGTCGTATAACTGATCACATGCACCGTCGCTCGCACGGCCAGGACCTGCTTTAGGGCTTCTTCCAGGCTTATTTTGCCACCGGGCGTTTCGACTCCATCAGTAACTAAAACCACATGACGGCCGCCCTCGGGCTGTTCGGCTAGCATCTGCGCCGCCCTGGTCATCGTTTCAAAGATGCGCGAGCGCTTTCCGGCAAACAGCTTTGTGGTCAGCACGTGAACGACCTGGTCGACATCATCGGTCCAGGGCTGCAGCACTTCAGCTCGATCGGAAGATTGCAACACCGCCAGACGATCGCCTTCGCGCAGCCGCGCGACTATTCGCAAGGCGACAGCCCGAGTGGTGCTGGTTTTTTTCGATAGTCCGCTGAGGCCGTTCGCGTCGCCACCCGTATCCAGGATCAATAAGACGTTTGCCGGAATGTGCCGCACACTTCTGACTGTCTGAGCCACGCCGTTTTCCAGCACCAGTACATCGTCTATTTCGAGCGCCGGATCATAGTGACCCTGCGCGTCAGTCGCCGACACCGGCAGGCGCACCTCTTCAGTGAAAACCCGGATCTGATCCTGGCTCTCTACCTTCAGCTCGGGTGTGGGAGTTGGCGATGGCTTTGCAGTCTGCGCCGATAAATGAACAGATGAGACAAAGAAGATCAAAGCAAACGAGAAGATGGGTACTAGTGATCGTTGCAAACTTTCACCTCGCGCCGACCATCGAATAGAGCTCTAAGGGTTAAGAGCTGCTGAAAATCGGTAAAGACCAGGGAACGATCCACGAAATCACACCAAATCAGATGAACTGAAAACTGATTCTTCGTGCCGGTTTCGTGTGGGTTCGTGGATCCTTCCAGCTTTTCAGCAATGAGCCAGGCCGGCGACTGAACATTTCGGCCCAAACTCTTACCTCTATTAAGGCACGACGTAGCCTTGCCGGCTACGCAGGTGCAAACCAACCCGCTTAGAGGCGACTTCAACTCTTCGATATTCCCCGGATTTGGCGGAAGCAAGCGGACGGGTCGGACGATAAGTGATGACGTACTGCGATCCAATGTCGCGCGAGATGCTTTCAACCTGGCTCAGTAAACTCTCGATAGAATCCGGAAGCAGAATCCGGCCTCCGCTTTCTTCGGCAATCGCGACAAGTTGCTCTTCACTAGCACGCGTCGCGCGTTCGTATTCTTTTCGTTTCCGCCGCATCGCCACGTCCGTATCAATGGTTACTATTTTGAAACCAGGGGTACGAGTGGTTCCGGGCGGCAGCGTAGGATCGCCGTTAGCCACGGGATTGCTCGCCGGGTTGGCATCGCGCTGCACGCCGTCGCCGCCACGAATCACTTTGGTTTGAGTTTGCAAAGTCTGCCGCGCCAGCACCGTGTAGCTGACGATGTGCACGCTTACCTGCATCGAATTCAGTTGTTTCAGAGCACTCGTCATTGTGACTTGTCCGCCAGGCGCATTGACGCCATCTGTGATCAAAACGATATGACGCGTGCCCGCCGGCGTGTCTTTGAACTGATCGGAGGCCGCGGCGATGGCGTTTGCCAGCCGGCTGCTCTTACCTGAGTTCAGCTTCGTCTTAAGCACCTTGTCGATTGCCGATCTGTCCGTGGTCCAACTTTGCAAGAGCTCCGGCCTGGTCGCGAATTGCATGATCGCTATTCGATTATCCGTGTGAAGCGCTGAGATGATCCTTATGGCAACATCGCGCGTAAGTCTTGTATCTTTCAATCCAAGCTCGTTGCCGGTGTCGAGCAGCAACAGCACGTTGGCCGGCAAGTGCTGAATGCTTCTGATTTGCTGTGGCTGGCCATCTTCAAGTACGAGCACGTCATCAATTTCGAGCGCCGGATCGTAATGACCGTACGTGTCCGTCGCGGAAACCGGCAAACGCACCTCTTCAGTGAACACGCGTATCTGATCCTGGTTCTCAACCCTGGGTTCCGGTGTCGGAGTGGGAGACACTTTTGTTTTAGTTTGCGCGAATCCAGAAAAGGGGATGAGCATGACCAGAGCCCCGGACAAGACCGCAAGCCGCAATAGGTGTGGGGCTTTCATTTCTAGTAATGCATCCGTGTCATTGACCGCGCTTTAGCCAGAGGAAAGCTAAAAGTAAGCCGGTAGGCTTACACCGTGGACTCTCTTTCCCCTTAAGGCACGACGTAACCCTGTCGACTGCGCAGGTACAAGCCAACCCGCCTGGATGTAACTTTGACTTTTCGGTATTCCCCGGATTTGGCGGCAGCCAGCGGACGGGTCGGACGATAGGTAATGACGTATTGCGATCCAATATCTCGGGCGATATTTTCAGCCTCGCTCAATAAGTCGCTGGTCGACTCGGGAATGAAAATTTGTCCCCCGCTTTCCTCAGCGATCTCTGAGAGTTGTGCTTCGCTAAAAATTGTCGCGCGCTCGTATTCCGCCCGTCGCTTTAATAGGGCCGGATCAGCATTCTTCGAGGCAAGCTTGAATGACGGAGTGCGCGTGGTGCCAGGCGGCAGCGTAGGATCACCATTGGCTACGGGATTGCTCGCAGGATTGCCGTCCCGCTGGATGCCGTCGCCTTTTCTCCAGGCGTTGAGCTCTTCGATTCGTTTTCGGGACAACACTGTATAGCTGATGATGTGTACGCTTGCTTGAATCGAATTCAATTGCTTCAACGACTCGGGCAAATTGAATCTGCCGCCCGGACCCTCTACCCCGTCCGTAATCAGGACGATGTGACGCGTACCTGCGGGAGTATCCTTCAACTGATCTGCCGCCATCGCAATGGCTGCCGAGAGCCGGCTGGTCTTGCCTGAGTGTGTTTTAGTCTTCAGCGTCTTGCTGGCCGCCGCCATGTCCGCGGTCCAGTTCTGCAAGAGTTCCGGCCGCTCGGCGAACTGCATGACTGCTACTCGATTTCCGGCGCTCAGACCGGAAACGACCCGCAATGCAATCTCTTTCGTAGTGTTTGTATTTTTCAACCCTAGCTGATTTCCAGTATCGAGCAGCAAGAGAACGTTTGCGGGCAAATGTTGAATGCTGCGAATCTGCTGCGCCACGCCATCCTCAAGGACGAGGACATCATCCAGTTCGAGTGTCGGATCATAATGTCCGAATAGATCGCGGGCTGCCACCTGCAAACGCACCTCTTCGGTGAAGACCTTTACGGGTTCCTGGTCTTCCGACTTAGGTGTTGGTGAGGGCGATGGCTGCGGTTTTTGTGCCTGCGCTGATCCCGAAAGGACGAGTATCAGCATGACAAAAGCGATCGGTGTGATTCTTTCGAGCAAGGCCAACGTCCTGTTTGTGGATTTCAGACTGCCACGTTTGATGCGCAAAAGGGCGCGCACGCGTTGCCCGTTACGCGCTTTTTCGCGCCAGGGCCTGCACGGCCGTAATTGCGATGGCATCAACGATGTCCTCAGCCTTGCAGCCGCGGGAAAGATCGTTTGCGGGCCGGTTGAGGCCTTGCAGGATCGGACCGATGGCGGTGGCGCCGCCAAGTCTTTCGGTCAGTTTGTAGGCAATATTGCCGGATTGCAGGTCGGGGAAAATCAGCACGTTCGCGCGGCCGGCAACGCCTGAACCGGGGGCTTTTGATTGTGCGATGGCGGGCACGAGGGCCGCATCAACTTGTAACTCGCCATCGATTTCAAGCTCAGGGGCGCGGGCGCGCACAGTGCGCGTCGCTTCAACTACTTTGTCAATCAGGCGGTGACGCGCGCTCCCTTTGGTCGAGAATGAAAGCATCGCCACGCGTGGTTCGACGCCAAGCAATGCGCGGCAAGAGCCGGCAGAGGCAATCGCGATCTCAGCCAGCTCGGCAGCGCCAGGTTCTATGACGACTCCGCAATCGGCAAAGATCATCGCTCCGTTGTGACCGAGACTTTGATCGCGCAGAGCCATCAGGAAAAAACTCGAGACAAGTTTGAAGCCCGGCCGCACCCCAATGCAATGCAAAGCAGCACGCACAGTGTGCGACGTGGTATTGGTGGCGCCGGCTACCGAACCGTCGGCGTGACCGGCGCGCACCATGAGATTACCGTAGTAAAGCGGATCCCGCATGGCCTTCCGCGCTTCGTCCGTAGTCAAGCCTTTCGCGCGTCGAGCTTCGTAAAGCAGCCCAACCATCTTTTCGAAATCGCCGGCGCGAGCCGGATCAACTAATTCCACTCCGCCGAGATCGGCACCGGCCTGGCGCGCAGCAGCGCGAACTCTTTCTTCATCGCCCAGCACAGTGATCCGCGCCAGACGTTGGCGGGCAGCCATGCCGGCCGCCGCAACCGTGCGCGGGTCTTCTCCCTCAGGCAAAACGATGTGCTGCAGGTTCGAAGCGGCGCGCTGGCGAATTTGATCGAGGATAGACATTGTCAGTGGTTAGTTGTTAGTCGTTAGTCGTCAGTTGTTAAAATCGAGGGCGCAAATTTATCATGAGATGCCTCAGCCCGAAAGCTTGCCCCGGCTTATGCTGGTCGGCTAGACTCTTTTCGAATCAGACATTGCAACTGGCAACTAATGACTAACACTGACTATTGACGATGGCCAAATATGAGCTCAAAAGCCGGATGAAGAATCTGCTCATGTTCCTTCCGAACATGATTATTCTCAGCATGCGTTTGATGGCAGATTCGCGGGTGCCGCGAACTGAGCGCGCCCTGTTCGCCGCCGCCATAATCTACGCCATCATCCCGTTCGATTTCATTCCCGACATGCTGCCATTCGTGGGACAGATCGACGACATCTTTCTGATTTCCCTCACCCTGCTGCGCCTGATTGATCGGACCGACGATCGCGTTGTGCGCGAACACTGGCGCGGTGGCGGCGACATCGTCCAACTCGCTGAGTCAGTCGCGACCGTGGCGCCCTTGCTGATTCCGCGACGCATTAGCCGCGTCCTGCTCTCGAAAGTAAAACCAACGGCGGAAGGCAGCGGCCTGCTGGTGAATGCTTCAAAGTTCGAACCGCTGTTAGTTGAAGTTCCCGAAGAAAGTCCGAAGCCCGTTTCTAAGCAAGCATTTAGCAGGCACCGGCAAGAGCGCGGTTCGAAACCAGCCTAAGTTCGTGTGGGCCGATGCGATAGCAATTTTCTTTTCTGCTCTACATTTTTCCTTTACATTCTTGGGTTTTTGTTGTAATTAGGGCCAGCTCCTTAACGAGAAGTCACGGACTCTCCTATCACGTAGGGCTTCCTCTCAGCGACTGCCTTGCGAAGCCAGCACGCGTAGGATGGCCCACATCAGGCCCATCAATTGACTTAAGAAAGGTGACCCCATGTCACAATCAGAATCCCAAGCCAAACATGTCAAAGCTAACAATGGCGTGCGCCGACGTCAGTTCATCTCCGCCGGTTTCATTGGAGGCGTGACGCTTGCGCTCAACCCCAGTCTGAAGCCGGCCTTTGGGGCAACGAACTCCATTGAAGCTGTCCCGATCTTGCCATCGCCGGCCGATTCCCTATCGCTATATATGCTGCTGCTGGATCGCATCAGGGCAGATATTCTGAATCCTTATTTTGATTTGGTGGGATGCCTCTCTGGGGAAGTCAAGAGTCGCTACGATCAACTGCGAGACGACGTGGCGGAACTGGAACGACTTGTCCCCCAATTGCGCTCCGCGCCGTACACTTCGAATCTAAAGGGCAGCACAGACGTCGGTATTGCATCGGCATCTCTGCTGGAAAGTATGGCGGAGGAGCAGTTCATGCCGACCTCGCCGCATTTCGCGATGATTTCGTTTGACCCGGACAGTTTGAACAAAGTGTCCGCTGAGTTGGAGAGTCAGAGCGGTTCGCTGACGCTTTCGCGGAAAGCCGCAAATTTATTGCGCAAGATACTGTCCGAAATTCGCGATTTGCAGAAACCAACCGAAGACTTGAACACAACCTCCGGTCTGTTGACTGACCTTAATAACGATTTGGAGGGCACGCCCGCGAGTAACGGCAAACCAGCTCGGAAGGGAAGACTCGCTGAAATAAGATCCGAGTTGGTCGCGGCGATAAACGAGTTGATTGCCGATGATCTATCCGCGGGTCAACCAACCCTTGAGCGGCAGAATAGCGCTAAGGATCATCTCGAAACCGCCAAAACTCAGTTGCAAGGCCTGGAGGGCTATACTCCTCCGGCTAGCCTGCAAGCGTATTTGGGAGCTTCTCATTCAACTCGATGTCAGCCGCGGAGCACTGTGGCTGGCAGAACCGAACCCACAAAAGGCCTTCGGGAGTTGCTGACTGCGACCGCGAAATGGATCGAGAATGGTGGACAGTTCAGTCGGAACAGCGATCGAAAGCAAGACGATAGCTTTTACGTCAAGGCTTCGCTGCGCTCTCCGGCGACTCCGGATTGGATAGCGCGGTGGTATACAGCTCGGAATATTCTCAGTGAGCTGTTGCCACCGGCAACCAGGCTGCGCACCGGTATGTGCTTGTGCCTCATTGGACCGATTCTCTTCGCCGGTTACGACGCGGCTCTGAAGGAGAATCTAATCTACGATCAAATTCCGAATATGTTTCCCGGTGGTTCATTCGATCACGATAATGGTCGGCGCCGCGATGCGGCCCATCGTCTTGCGAGTTTGTAAGGCCTGACGACAGAAAACCCGCACCCAGGGAAGCCTCGGCCTGTAATTCATAGGCCCGAGATTGCCATGATTCAAGACGGTTCCACGTCCGGACCGAATGTCGCTGAGCATACAACTGTGGCTCAGAATTCTAACGGTTCGGGCGGCGGCGGGAATGGCGATGACCAGGAGGCCCCCTCCAAGATCTCTGCCTTATTCAGTTCGGCAACCGATTTCATGAGATTAGCTGGCAGAGAATGGCTGGCTTCGTTGATAAATCAACCGACCGATCCTCCTTTCAGCTATGACGCGAAGTTTCCCGAAGAGTCAGTCAGAATAATGCGGCTGGTCGTCATGGTGATCCTGCTTACGGGGTTGGTAGTTGGCAGCGAGCGTCTCTTAAGCCCTAAGACTACACCCACCCTGGTCCTCGGTTTAGCCGTTAAAGTTGTGATCGGCGCATTCCTGGCGGCAATTGTCTATACAGTTTTTGCTTTTGTCTGCGGTGTCCGGGTTTGGGAACAGCAGCGCAAGCGTTTGACCATCGGCCAGGTCTTTTTTTCCGTGCTCTATATTTTTGTGCCCTGGGTACCTATATTTGCCTTCCTGTGGAGTTTCGGTAAGGCAGGTGGCCAGGTCAGATTGCTGCTCCTGATTCTCGTGTTGTACCTGTGCGTCGGTTTAATGATCCTTAATTTCGCCAAAGCCTTAAGACGCGTAGCCGGTTGCCCTTGGTACCGAGTCTGGTTTTCGGTCCTCCTGCCGATTGTTCTGGTAGTCGGATACGTCCTGTTTCGCACGTAACAGCTTCCTGATGCATGCTTAAATTCGAACCGACCTATTCGGCTGTCATGTGGGATTTGACGTTCGGTGTGAGCGTTCGCAATTCCGCTGTCCGGGACTCGCGCGGATCGACGCGTCTATACAGGATGTCGCGCTGTTGGGGAATGAAACCCGCCTCACTGATCAAATAACGCAGCATCTTTTCGTCAGCTTCATTCTTCGCCCCCGCTGCTGAGACAACATTCTCTTCAATCATGATCGAACCCATGTCGTTGGCGCCAAAGCGCAGCGCGACCTGTCCCAACCTCAACCCCTGCGTCAGCCAGGACGATTGGAAGTTTTCAATATTGTCCAGAAAAAGAACCGACACAGCGAGCATTTTCAGATAATCGATTCCGGTAGGTTCATCCTTAATCCTGCGGCCCAGCGCCGTGTTCTCTCGCTGAAAGGTCCAGGGAATGAACGCGAAGAAGCCGCCGGTTTCGTCCTGTAAATCGCGTATCCGTTGCAGGTGACGGACGCGATGCTCGATTCGATCGCCGATGCCGAACATCATCGTCGCGCTCGAACGAAGCCCCACGCGATGAACCGCGCGCATCACCGCCAGCCATTCGTCGGTGGTGCACTTGGTGGCGACGCGTTTACGTACTTCGTCGTCCAGAATCTCCGCGCCGCCTCCGGGCAGACTGTAAAGGCCCGCTTCCTTCAAACGGCCCATGATCGTTTCGTAATCCAAACCCGAAATCAGATGAAGATTGTGAATTTCTGGCGGAGAGAAACAGTGCAGTTGAAATCCCGGATACTTCGCGCTTAGAGTGCGCAGCAGATCTTCGTACCACTCGACGCCGAAATCGGGATGCAGCCCGCCCTGCATCAGCACGCCAGTGCCGCCGAGGGCAATTGTCTCGTCAATCTTCGCGCAGATCTCATCGATCGTCCGCACATAAGTATCGGGCGCGCCGGGCCGGCGATAGAACGCGCAGAAGGTGCACACAACGTTGCAGACGTTCGTGTAGTTAATGTTGCGATCAATTATGTACGTGACGATGTTGTCCGGGTGGCGTCGCCGGCGAATGTCGTCCGCGGCCGCGCCAATAGCCGCCACGTCGTATGACTCAAGCAGCGCCGTGCAATCTTCAGCGGTCAACCGGTCAGCCCCGAGTGACTTATCGAGAATCTTCTGAATGCTCTGTCCGTTCACATCTCTAGTCTATTAACTTGTCTGGCAATACTCAAAGCGTAAAGGGTTACTTGTTAGTCAGCACTTTGCCGCTTGAGTCGAATTCAACAGTGACTCTCTTCTTTCCTTGTCTGGCGACTATCTCGTAACTGACTTTATCGCCGGCGGTCGTCCTTTCGGCCTTCGTGATTACGGCTTTCGGATATTTTTCTTTCATTGCCTGTTGAACCTCGGCCGGCAAATCTGCCGCGGCTATGCTCTCTTCGATTTCCGCGACGGTGCCGTCCGGATTGTAGAGGACGTCGCGTGTCGTCGTCCCCTCGCGGCTCTCAATCTCATAGAACACTTTGCCGTTTTCCTTTTCCCGGGCGTAACCGCGGATCGTCGCGTTTGGATAAGCGGTCTTGAACGCCGTCATGACAGCCGCCGGCACGTCCTTCCCGGTTATCTTTTTTTCCTGAGCGACCGTCGCGATGGCGAGTACTGAAACTGCCATTACGATTAGAACGGCTCGTGAAATGGTCCGAATGAACTTCATAATCTTACCTTCCTTGCTTGCTGAAAATTAGGAGCGTGATTAACAGCTTAGCGCTTTAGTGGAACCAGGACCAAGTAGCGGTCGCGCGTGACCCTTTACGCGAATAAGCATAAGACGCTTCACGGTGGACTTGAATGATCCCAAATTCATAGCGTAAACACGGACTGCTTGCCAGTCTATTTCCCTCCAGCCATAATCAGCCGCCATGCCTGGTCCGCAAAACACGCCAACAACTTCGGGCCGCAAACTGGATCTGCACACGCATTACTATCCGTCCAAATATTTCGACAAGATTCGCGAGCTGCCTTCCGAGTTTTCCTTTGGCCAGAGTCCGTCCGGGCAAACCATCATCACTTATCGCGGCGCCCGTTTCTTTGGTGTTACGCCGGCAATGACCGACGTGGCCCTGCGACTCGAAGACATGGATCGCGTAGGCATCGACGTCGAAGTTATCTCACTCTCGACACCGAACGTCTTTTTCGCCGGCGCGCAACATCAACCGGAAATCGCACGCATGGTCAACGACACTTACGCGGAACTGATTACGATGCATCCGACGCGGTTCAAGGGCTTCGCCTCGATTCCTATGGCCAATCCGGATGCCGCGCTCCGAGAGCTGCATCGCGCAATTGACGAATTGAAGTTGAACGGCGTGATCCTCTTGAGCAACATCGGCGGCAAGCCGCTGACTGCTCCCGAGTATCGGCCGTTCTTTGCCGAAGCCAATCGAATGAAGCTCTGCATACTTCTTCATCCCATGCTGCCGGTCAACGCCGAGCCCTTTCGCGAATATGTGCTCGGGCCAATCGTTGGGTTCATGTTTGATACGACACTTGCTGTCGCGCGTATGTGCTTTGACGGCCTGCTGCGAGAGTTTTCTGATATTCGCTGGATCGTCGCGCACCTGGGCGGCGCAGTGCCTTACCTGATGGAACGCATGGACAACGGTTGGCGCGATTTTCCCGAATGCCGTGCGAAAATCGTCGACGAGCTGCCCAGCACGTATCTGAAACGGCTTTACTACGACACGGTGAACTTCAATCCGCACATGCTCCGGATGGTGCACGAAATGATTGGCGCGGATCGAATGGTGTTGGGAAGCGACTATCCGCACCTGTTGGGTTCGATCGATCGCGCCGTGTCGTCAATTGAAAGTCTGCAGATTTCAGATGAAGATAAGCGGCAAATATTCGCAGGCACGGCCCTATCGATCCTGAATAACGCTTAAGGCCAAATGGCTGGAACCAACTCGGCATCACCAATCAAGCTTTACCATGAGATTTACGGCCAGGGCGATCCGCTGGTGTGTATCCACGGCTTTGGCGCCAGCCTGTATTCGTGGCGACACTTCATCGAGCCTTTGGCGAAAGACTATCAACTAATCCTGATCGATCTGAAGGGTTGCGGGAAATCTCCGAAGCCCCTGGACACGAAATACTCGACGCAGGATCACGCCGATTTGCTGTATCAATTCATTCTGGAACAGGACCTGCGAAACCTGACCTTGATCGGAAATTCTTTTGGTGGGGCGCTGTCGCTGCTGCTCTCGCTCATGCTCTCCGACGCCGGCGAGCAGGTGCGTTTGAAATCGCTCGTGCTTATCGACGCCGGTGCGTACAAGGAATACCTCCCTGCCTATCTGAAACTTCTCTCAGTCCCTCTGATTAACCTGGGGGTGTATTTGGTGCCGAGCCGGCTTGCGGTGCGCGCGATTCTTCGTAAGGCATATTACGACCCCAGCAAAATCACTGAAGATCAGATCGCGGCCTACACGGCGCCGATTGCCGCGCCCGGCGGAAAGCACGCGCTGCGGGAAACCGGAAAACAACTGGTGCCGCCGAACTTTGACGAGCTAATCAAGCGATACCAAGACATCAAAGTGCCGACGCTGATCATTTGGGGCCGTCAGGACCGGATCATTCCGCTGAAAGTGGGCGAACTGCTGGATCGAGACATAGCCAATTCCACTTTGAAAATCATCGAAGAGTGCGGACACGCGCCACAGGAAGAGAAGCCGGAGGACACCGTTCCGTTGGTGGTCGAATTTTTGAATGGCGTCTATCGGGTGGTGGCCTAGTTTGATTTTCTCTGCGCTAACTCCGCATTTTCTGCGTCTCGGCCGAAACCAGTTGGCCACGATTCACCACAGAGGCGCAGAGGTCGCCGAGACTGCGCAGAGAAGAACTGGTGTTGACTCGCTAGCCTTTCCATCCTTGACCCCATACTCATGATGAGCGCTAATATTCGTTGCTGACACACGATGAGTCGACCCCTGATTATTGCTATCGATGGGCCTTCGGGCGCGGGCAAATCCACTTTGGGGCGGATGCTGGCGCGCGAGTTGGGCCTGCTTTATATCGACACCGGCTCGATGTATCGCGCCGCGGCGCTGGCCGTGATTGAATCCACGATTAGCGAGACCGACGATGTGGCCGTGGGCTCGCTGGCGCGACGGATAAATATCGATCTCGCCGGCGACCCGGACTCACTCCGAGTAACTCTCAACGGCCGCGACGTGTCTGAACGCATTCGCGATGACGACGTGACTCATATGTCCTCGATCATCTCGACGATCCCGGCGGTGCGGCGCGCGATGGTTGAGCGACAAAGAGAATTAGGTAAGCGTGGCGCAGTGCTGAACGGCCGCGACATCGGCACAGTGGTTTTCCCGGACGCAGACGTGAAATTCTTTCTGGACGCGGTCCCGGAAGAACGCGCCGAACGACGTCTGGCTGAAGAACGTGAAACCAATCCGGCCGCCACCTATGATCAAACCTTCGCCGATATCACTGAGCGCGACCGGCGTGACACGACCCGCGCCGATTCGCCGCTGATGGCGGCTGAGGACGCGATCGTGATCGATTCGACTGGTCAACCAATCGAGGAAGTGTTTCAGCGGATGATGAGTGCGGTCGAGAGCCGGGCGACGAACCGTGGAGCGTTAGACAATGAAAATTTATAACTTTTCCTTCAAGAACGAAGCGGTGTTGTCGATGATTTTCAATCTCATAGGCTTGGCGGTGGGTGGCGTCATTCTGTTGCTGGTTTACCTAATCCGTCGGTTGAGTTGATAAAATTCGCAATTCGAAAGCCGAAATTCAGGAATGTTCACTGGAATCATCGAAGAGCTAGGTCACGTGCGCGCGGTTGAAAAGCGCGGCGAAGATGCGCGCATCGTGATCGAAGCGCGCACGGTGACCGAAGGCTCGCACAACGGCGATTCGATCGCCGTCAACGGCGTGTGCCTGACAGCCCTGGATATACAACTGGATTCCTTCGCCGCGGACGTTTCCAAAGAGACGCTTTTCCGATCGACGCTGGGAATCCTGAAAGAAGGTTCACCCGTTAATCTCGAGCGCGCCGTAACGCCGGCAACGCGGCTGGGCGGGCACATCGTGCAGGGTCACGTCGACGCGCGCGGGAAATTTCTGGGCGCGGAAAACCACGGTGAGTCGTGGACCTTTCGTATCGCTTACCCAAAGGAGATTGCGCGCTATCTGGTCTTCAAAGGCTCAGTCGCGGTCGAAGGCATCAGCCTGACGATTGCTAATTTGAGGGACGACTATTTCGAGATTGCCGTCATTCCCAAGACCTGGGAAGTCACCAACTTCTCGAAGCTCAAGCCGGGTGACGAAGTAAACCTGGAAGCTGACATGATCGCCAAATACGTCGAGCGGATCTTGAGAAGTTCCGAAACTGAAAACCGTTCGGCGGCTTCAACGGAGTAGCTGCCGGAATCACTCTCGCGAGCTTCACTCTCCAGCTCAAACCAAATCCGCGAGAAAATAGTTTTCAAATGTCTAACTGATCGAGTTCCCGATCACTCAGGACCTCGACCAATCCGCTCGCCTCGCGGCGCGAAACATTCGCGCGGACCGGAACAATCAGCACCCGCGCAACAGTTTCCCGCCGGCGACTTTGAACGGTGATCTTGTCCCCGGCTTTGACGGCGTGCGCGGACTTTGCCGGCCGGCCGTTAAGCAAAACAAGGCCCGCGTCGCAAAGCTCCTGGGCTATTGTGCGGCGCGGGCAGAGGCGGCTCAGCTTCAAAAATAGATCGAGACGCACGGAAGTTTCGAGTTGCGAATTTCGGGTTTCGAGTTAGTCGATTGGTGAATCAAAGGTCCGAACTCGAAACTCTGAACCCGAAACTCGAAACTAAAAGTTACGGCTTGCTGCTCTTGTCTTTCTTGTCCTTCTTAGAAGGTCGTTTGGTGGCCGCCGCTGGTGGCACGATCTTGAGCAAAGGTTCGACGGCGTCGCGATAAGAGTCGGCGATTTTGACGTAGGCATCATTGCGCAGTTCCTGCAGATAGTCTTCCCGCGCTTTGGGTGAGCGCTCTCGGGTCATGGCCTCACGGACCTGGTTTTCGTTAAAGGTCGGAGAGTTACTGCCAGCGGTGCGCGCGTCGACCCGCAAAATCTGATAGCCCTCGTCTGACCGCAGCGGATCGCTGATCCCGCCGGCTTTCAGGTTCTTGATCGCCGTAGCGATGTCGGGACGCAGATCGGGTACTTGAAAGAGCCCTACCTTGCCGCCTTGCTCAGCACCGCGTTCGGAATAAGCTTTAGCCAAAGTGGCAAAGTCAGCTCCGCCACGCAATTGAGTTACCAGTTGTGCCGCCCGGGCTTTCACATCGGCCTCTGGTTTACCGGCGAGGTTAAGAAATATTTCTGAGAGTTCCACCGTTTCAGGCTTGAGGAAGATGTCTTTGTGGGCGTCAAAGTACTTATGGAGTTCGTCCATAGTCAGACCGAAAAACAATTTCGAATCCACTTCACCTTCCAGGACAGCCTGCTTAGTCATTTCAGCCCGCATGGTTTGGCGAATGCCGGCGGGGTCAAGTCCGGTCTGGCGCATAGCTTCGTCCAGCTTGTCGATTGAGGTGATGTGGTTCTCTTTGGCTACGTCGAGCATGCGCTTGTTAACCTCTGCCTCCACTTTGTCGGTCAGATCGAGTTCCTTTCCTTTCTGGAGCAGTAACTGTTCATTGACCAGAGTAGCAATCAGATCGGCTTTGTGTTTTTCGACTTCGCTGAGCGCCTGTTGCTCGCTCATTCCATTTTGCTTCAAAGTCTCGACGCGCTCTTTCATTTCGCGCTTCAACTGCGAGAGCGTGACCACGCCATCATTGACTTGCGCGATTACTTCGTCGACGACCACGGGCTCACCTTCCTGAGCGCGGGCCGGCGACGGAGAGATAAGGACAGCGCCCGTTAACAGTAGCGCCGCAATAACAAATCTGAATTTCACTTGATACTCCTTAAATAAAGCTCCCGAGGAGCGAATGTATGAACTTGCCACAGGGACACGGAGACACAGAGAAAATTACAATCCTAGTCTTTGCTGATACGCTCTGTCCTCTGTGCCTCTGTGGCTTTTCGGGTGACTCGTCTGATTCTAACCGTCTGTCCTGATTTGCAGCAACATGCGGCGCGCGACCGCCAGTACCTGGTCCTTCTCTTCTTCGTCCAGTTCCAGCCGCAAAACGCCACTGGGCGCAAAGCTTGCGCCTTCCCGCGCGGTGATTAACTCCAGCAGTTTTTCCGGCGCCACGCGGGCGTTTTCCGCGAGCTTAATGGCTATTCCTTCACGGGTGCGGTCGATTGAAACGACCCCGACGGTTTCCGCCGTCTGCCGCAATCGTGCATAGTCAAAAAGGTCTTCAACCGGTTCGGGAATCCGACCATAACGGTCTTCAGTTTCGGCGCGTATTGCAGCCAGCACCTCTTCGTCGCGTGCGGAAGAAACACGTTTGTAAGTCCGCAGCCGTTGCCCCATGTCGGCAATATAGCTGTCCGGAATCGCCACATCGACCGCCAAATTGATCGAAACGGTGGTTTCGTCTTCGATCTGTTCGCCGCGCAACTCGGCGACCGTGCGCTCGAGCATCTGCGTGTAAAGATCAAAGCCCAGCGCGTCCATGTGCCCCGACTGCTCCCCGCCCAGCATGTTGCCGGCGCCGCGTAACTCCAGATCGAGCGCCGCGATGCGAAAGCCTGCGCCAAGATCCGAAAACTCTCTGATGGCCGCCAGCCTCCGCCTGGCTATGGGTGTTAGTTCCTGTTCGGCGGGAATCAACAGATAAGCGTAAGCCCGTCGATTCGAGCGGCCCACACGCCCGCGCAATTGGTAGAGTTGAGAAAGACCGTAATTGTCGGCGCGATTTATGATGATGGTGTTCGCGCGGGGGATGTCTATTCCATTCTCGATTATCGTAGTGGCAACCAGCACATCATACTTATAGTCAATGAAATCAAGCATGACGCGCTCCATCTCTTTCTCGTTCATCTGCCCGTGACCGACAGCCATGCGCGCCTGCGGCACGAGGCGCTTGACCAGCGCCGCGATGGTATCGATCGATTCAACACGATTGTGGATAAAAAAGATCTGGCCGCCGCGTGACAATTCGAGCTCGATCGCCGACTTGATCACCGCGTCCGAAGACTGCGCCACCTGGGTCTGAATCGCCAGCCGATCACTGGGTGGAGTTTCAATCAGAGACATGTCGCGCAAACCGCTGAGTGACATATTCAACGTGCGCGGAATTGGCGTAGCCGAAAGTGTCAGCACATCGACGCGCTTCTTCAATTGCTTCAGACGTTCTTTATGCGCGACCCCAAAGCGTTGCTCTTCATCCACGACCACCAGACCGAGATCGCGAAAGCTGACGTCTTTGGAAAGCATTCGATGCGTGCCGATCACGACGTCGACTTCACCCGCTTCGATGCGCTTCACAACCGCTTTTTGTTCCTTAGCGGAACGAAAGCGTGAAAGCAATTCAACCTTGACGGGAAAGGGCGCGAACCTTTGGCGAAAGGTGTCGAAATGCTGGTAAGCAAGCACGGTCGTCGGCGTCAGCACCGCCGTTTGCTTGCCGTCCATTACGGCCTTGAAGGCCGCGCGCATCGCGACTTCCGTCTTGCCATAACCGACGTCGCCGCAGAGCAGGCGATCCATCGGCGTCGGCGTTTCCATGTCGTGCTTTACATCTTCAATCGCAGTTTCCTGATCGGGCGTGAGCGTATACTCAAAGCCCTCTTCAAACTCGCGTTGCCAGGGCGCGTCTGCGGGAAAGGCGTGCCCCTGAACCAGTTTGCGCTCGGCATACAGTCGCAACAGCTCGTCAGCCATGTCGCGCATCGCGCGCTTGGCCTTAGCCTTCGTCTTCTGCCAACCGATTCCTCCCAGCCGATCGAGCGCCGGCTGATGGCCCTCGGCGCTGGAATAGCGCTGCACCAGATCAAGCCGCTCAACCGGCACGTAGAGCTTCGATTCCTCAGCGTAATAAAGCAGCATGAACTCGCCGCGCGTGGCTGAGGCGAGCCCGCTCGCAGTGGACGATTGCCCAGGTCCCAGATCAAGCGTCACCAGTCCGCCAAACCGCGCGATGCCGTGATCGATGTGCACGACAAAGTCGCCAACTTTCAGATCGCGAAAGTCCGAAAGAAATGCCGCGGCCCGCGCGCGCCGCTTCTTTTCTCTCTTGATCGCCGTGCTGCGTCGTTCCAGCGCCGGCTCAGCCGCTTCATCGAACAGATCGCTTTCGACATGAACGATCAGTCGCGCGGAAGGCAGCTCAAATCCGCCTGAAAGTTTTCCGGCAGTGACGATCGCATCTGTGGCTCCGGCGCCATCTGTTTTGTCCGCGATTGAAGTGAGGCGCACGCTGACTTCATATTCGCGCAGAATTTCCGCGACGCGCTCCGCCACGCCGCCGCTGAGCATCACGAAAACAGTGGCCGCTTGCGAGTTCGCATGTCGATCGATCAGGTCCTGCGCGAGGTCAGGCAGGCGCCCGTGATAACGCATTACTGATTGCGCTTTCCATTCGATTTCTGGTGCCGCAAGTTGTGAACTTGCGCCCTCGGCATGCGGAAACAGAAACAAAGGCTTTCTTTTCGCGCGCTCTTTGCCGACCGAGACTTTTGGCGCTTCGGCATCCAGGGCGATTTCCTGATCGATTTTGGCCGCCGTCCGGCCCAGCGCGCGCATCTCGACCCGCGGCATTAAATCGATCCTGGCCCGTAGCTCTTCGGCGTTGAGATAAAGTTCGTGCGGCGCCAGTCCGAGATCATCGGCCGCGTCAGTCTCCGCGTAGCGTTCTTCCAGAGTCTGAAAGGCGTTCGCCAGAAAACTTTCCACCGTGATTGGTTCGTCGACGATCAGAACTGCGTCTTTAAAGTAATCAAAAACGCTCGCGCGGCTTTCGTTGACCAGAGAGATCAGCCACTCCCAACCGGGAAAGCTTTCGCCTTCTTCAGCAAACACTGTCCGATCGCGCAACGAGCGGGCAAAGCGTTTGTTGCCCCAGCGTTCGCGCGCCCGCGCGGCCCAATCGCGAAAGTCGCCGGCCCGGACCGCGAGTTCGCGCATCGGCGCGATTTCGATCTCAGCCAACTGAGTAGTTGAGAGTTGTGTCTCAGGATCGAACTCCCGAATCGATTCCACTGTGTCGCCAAAGAATTCAATCCGCGCCGGCGCGTTGCGGCCGGGCGGCCACACATCCAGGATCCCACCGCGCATCGAGAATTCTCCAATTGCGCCGATGGGGTCTTCGCGCACATAGCCGCCAGCGGTCAGTTTGGCGACCAACTCTTCGGGAGAAGCGTCTTCGTCTCGTTTGAGCACGGCGCCGGCTTTCAGGATCTCTTCGGGTGCCAGGGTACGCCGCGCCAGAGCGCGAGACGTCAGCAACAAAAAATCGGTGGCACGTGCATCCTGCGCGTGGGATTCCACGGGCGGGACGCCCGGGCCACGTTGTTTCCCGCGGCGCGCTAAACGCCATAGCGCCAGCGCGCGCTTCTCAAGCGTCTCGGCGTGCGGCGATCCCCCCGCATAGGGATCGCTTTCCGAGGACGGCAATACGGCCACGGCATCTTCGCAGTCAGTTACTCCCCGCAGCGCGCAATACCAAAAACTGATGTCACGCTCCCAGTTTTCCAGATCGCGCTGAGCTGCCACGACCACCGCGAATTGCTTTCCGGTTTCATGTTGAAGCGCGGCCAGGGCCAGAGCGCGCGCGGGGGCAGCGACCAATCCACTGATCGAAACCACCGGCGCGCCGCGTTTGATTTCGTCGAGTACTCGCTGGAACTCAGCACTCTTCACGAGCGAAGCCAGCGTTTGTTGCAACACTGAGTTTGTTTCCGTGACAGTCGACATCTTCCGAACCTAGGGCTCCATCAGGATCCTTAGCATCTCTTCGCGGTTATTCAAGAACTCGCGAGTGACGGAGTAATGATCCGTCTCCTCGTATGGGATCTCGCTGATCCCTGATTCGCTGAGCTGGTAAATGCGCGAACTGGGATACGCCAGCAGGATTGGTGAATGTGTGGCGATAATGAATTGCGAATTCCTCTTGACGAGTCCGTGGATCGCCGACAGAGCGGCCATTTGTCGTGACGGGGACAGGGCAGCCTCCGGCTCGTCCATTATGTAGAGACCATCTCCGCATAGCTTGTGCAGCAGCGTTGACATGAATGATTCCCCGTGTGATTGCTGGTGCAGAGATTTGTCACCGTACGATTTGAGGTAGCCAACTTCGTCCATGTACGTGGCGAGGTTATAGAAGCTCTCGGCGCGGAGAAAGTATCCGTCGGCCGGCTTTTTATAGCTCCTGACCATCGTCAGATAGGAATGCAACTCTGAGTGTGTTCGGTTCGTCGCAAACTGAGACTGCTTAGTGCCGCCTTCGGGATTGAATCCCAGGCTCACGGCGATTGCCTCTATCAAAGTCGATTTTCCCGTGCCGTTTTCGCCAACGAAGAAAGTAACGTCCGGGTGAAACTGCAAAGAATCAAGTCCCTTGATGCCAGATATGCTGAACGGATAGATATTGAAGTCCTCAATATCTGCTCTCCGCAGTTTTATCTCCCTGAGATACGGCTTATGTTCCAAGGGTTCTCTATTTTCCTTCAGGGCCGCCACGCATCTTTTCCAGCAGCCGAGTGGTTGATACGCCTGCGACGAAGGGCAGACTGATAACCCTCCCGCCCGCAGCTTCTACTTCTTCGCGCCCATGAATTTCATCGAGGGCGTAATCGCCGCCTTTGACGAGAACATCGGGTAACAGCTCCGCGATCAGCGAACGTGGTGACACCTCGTCGAAAATCGTCACGTAAGTGACTGCGCGCATGGCGCCGAGAATTTCCGCTCGCTCATCCTCGTTCATCAAGGGGCGTCCGGCGCCCTTCAACTCGCGCACCGTGTGGTCGCTGTTGATAGCCACCACCAGTGCGTCACCGAGCGCTCGCGCCTGTTCCAGATAACGCACGTGTCCGACATGCAGGATGTCAAAGACGCCGTTGGTGAAAACGAGTTTCTTACCGGCAGCGCGCAAACGGGCGCGCTCCGCCAGAAGATCCTCTCCTGAAAGAATCTTTGCGGTGGTCATCAGCGAACAATCTAGCATGCGAAGGCTTGCGGAAAGTAGCGGGGACGAGCCTACCCCTGCACCCTCTAGGAATGAATAAGGTTTGCGCTCGTTCTCTGCGCTCTCTATAATTCGCGTTTTATCTATTGGAGAAGAGTCTTGTCTGACCCAGGCCTGCAAAATATTATCCCCGAGAATGACCAGACCCAGGCGCGGCGCGAGCACCTTGAAGCCTTGCGGCGGCTTGTAGGGAACGTCTATCCCAACAAGTTCGAGCGCAGCAAGGTCACCGAAAATGTCAGCGGTGAAGACACTATCACTTCAATTGTCGAGACTTTCAAAAAATTCGAGCCCCACGTTGTAGACGGCGAGAGGCCATCGGCAGAGGCGCTGGAATCGGCTAACGCAACCCTTAATAAGATTCGCATCCGGGTGGCCGGGCGCATCGCCGCGCCGCCGCGCGTGATGGGCAAGGCCGCCTTTGTGCACCTTTCCGACGGCACGCAACGCTTGCAGATTTATGTGCGTCGTCAGGACGTCGCCGGAGTGAGCAATGATGCCCAAGGCACCGAAGTCAACGGCTGGGACTTGTTTGGCCTGCTCGATCACGGTGACTTTATCGGCGTCGAAGGCTACTTGTTTGTCACCAGAACCGGCGAGTTATCCGTGCACGTTGAGAAGTTACAGTTCTTAGCAAAGGCTTTGCTGCCGATGCCGGACAAGATGCACGGCATAAACGATCCAGAGATTCGCCAACGACAGCGTTACGCCGATCTAATTGCCGGCAGCTTAAAGTTAGAAGAGCGCGACGCAAACGATCTGACACCGCGCGAAGTATTCGAGCTGCGATCGAAAGTCGTGCGCGAGATTCGCCGCTTCCTCGATGAACACGGCTATATCGAAGTCGAAACGCCGATGCTGACGCCTTTGGCGACCGGCGCTGCCGCCAAACCTTTCAAGACACATCACAATGCTCTGGACATCGATCTGTATGCGCGTATCGCGCCGGAACTTTATTTGAAGCGGCTGGTGGTCGGCGGATTTGAAAAGGTCTATGAGCTGAACCGGAACTTTCGCAACGAAGGTATCTCGACCAAACACAATCCTGAATTCACGATGCTCGAATTCTATATGGCTTACGCCGACGTGAATCAGATGATGGACTTTGCCGAGAAGCTTCTGCGTTCAGTCGTGTACACCGCGTTGGGACACACGCATGTGCGTTATGGAGAGCACAATATTGATTTCTCGCAGCCGTTCAATCGAATCACAATGAAGGAAGCGATTATCAAGTACTGGACTTATGAATTGCAGCAGACTGTAGGGATAGAGTTGGATTCACGCCGACTTGATGATGCTACTGAAGTGAAATTCCTTGCAGACTGGCTAGCCGATTGGTCCCATCTTCAACCCTATACCACGATTCCAGGTTATGAGCCTCAGAAAATTGATGGTGGTGTGAGTCAAAAAGCTACCGAGCTTGCAGAAACGTTTCGAGCAAGAGCTCTTAGCTATGCGCTTGGCGATAAGAACCAAGACAGTCTGGTTAGCTCTGATATTGCAGCCCGCATCGCATACATCTTTGAAATGACGGCTGAAGAACACTTAATTCAACCAACTTTCATCACCGACTTTCCCAAGCCGATTTCACCTTTATCAAAAGCTTCGCCCACTGATCCTTCAGTGGCCGAACGCTTCGAATTCTTCGTTGGTGCGCTGGAAACGGCCAATGGCTTTTCGGAACTGAACGATCCTGAAGAACAATATCAGCGCTTCAAAGACCAGGTGCAGCAGCGTGAGCGCGGCGACGAAGAAGCGATGGTGATGGACGAAGACTACATTCGCGCCCTGTCGTATGGGATGCCCCCGGCCGCGGGCATTGGCGTCGGCATCGATCGTCTGGTAATGTTACTGGCCAATAAGCATTCGATTCGCGATGTAATCCTGTTTCCCCATTTGCGTCCCGAACAACCTGGGCAGTAGCCCGAGGACTAGCGCGCACGCGATCGAAATAACCCTGGCGGGATATCCCGTTGTTAATGATACAAACTTAGGAGGCACGAAAATGACCCGAAAAACTCTCGTAATAGCCTTTACCATCCTCTTCGCGGTGGTGCTGTACGCGAAGGACGACAAGACTGTGAAGCTTACCGGCTATCTTCTCGACAATAACTGTTCTGCCGGTCACGCCAACGACAAGGACTTTGCCGAGAAGTCCAAGAATCATCCGACCAACTGCGCCAAGATGGACTCCTGCGAGAAGAATGGATATGCCGTCTATGCCGACAAAAAGCTTTACAAGCTGGACGATGCCGGCAATACCAAGGCCGTGGAAATACTGGCGAACACCAAGGTCGCGAAAGGCGTTAAGGTGACGGTCGAAGGAACCCTGGACGGTGACACGATTAAGGTGACGAAGCTGACCGAAGTAACCGACTAAAGACTCGAATCTGAAAGTCTAAGCGTCACGGATACTCGCTTACTAAAACGAGCAGTTCGGTAGCCAGACAAAAAAAGGCGGACCCGGGTCCGCCTTTTCTAATTTCACCAACGAAACGCCGATCACCAGCGCGAGCGGTTTTGTAGCATGCCCTCTCTCACGGTCGGGCTTGCGGACACGGTCGGGCTTGCTCACCTTCTATTGACCTGGCATTACATTCGACTCTTGATGAGAGAAGGCCTGCCATCGTCCGCCTCGTTTTATCCAAACAGAGCTGGCCCAGGCGGCAGGTATCGGCTTGCCGCCACATGTTCCGGTGGCCGCGCCCTTATAGGTAAGCAGAGCCGCGTCCGCATCGATCATGCTGAGCTTCCAGTCGCTCAGGTTGAAAGACTTCACATCGCAGCCCATGGATGTGATTTCCTTAATCGCGTCAGTCTTGTTCTGGGTGCCGCCGCTACCAATCATCACGCTGTCGGCAGAGAGGTATGTCTTAAAGGGCTTGGCGTCTTTGTTCTTCCACGCTTCCCACAGTTTGGTTTCATTTGCTGACAACTGTTTGAGCAATTGTGCTTTGCTCACTTTTGGCTTGGGCTTAGGCGCCGGCGAAGGCGATGCGCTTGCTTGCGGTTGCGCGAAGCACAGGGACGCAAACGCTATTACCAGCAGCGCAGCCAGGGGTAGATGTCTCTTCATTTTGGGGTTCTCCTTAAGAATTTCTCAGAACGAGTTGATGGACCGAATGCCCGCACGTTCTACTACTTCGAGGAGCAATCTGTCAATAAATGTGGGTTGGTTTGAAATTCATTAGCACCTCGCTTTAAGCGAGGTCTTAGCGAGAAGCTAATGGAAGTTAGACGTTTTAACGGCTCGAGAGAAACGGTTTCCGTATGCGCGTTCAGTGTCCTTGGATCACCTTCGCTGAAGCGAGGTGTTAATGAGAATAGCCGGGGCTCAGCGGCGCAATTAAGATTTCAATTTCGGTGCGTTGCTCTGGCCATAGAAAAGAATCGCGCCGCCGAACCCAACCGCCCAGCCGTGGTTTTGGTCGACGAAGAAGAGACGTTGAATCAGGTGCGAGGTGCCGCTTGATTCAGTGGTCCAATGTCTGCCGGCGTCCGTCGTGTGCAGGAGCGTTCCCTCGCTGCCGGCGGCCCAGCCTTCAACCGCGTTCACAAATTTGACGTCCAGCAAATCAACTTCGACGTTTGATCGTTGCGGGAACCAGTTCAGTCCGCCGTCTGATGTCGTGAACACGCGTCCGGCCAGGCCCACTGCCCAACCCAGACGATTGCCGACAAAACTTGTGGCCGTAAATCGCGCGCCGACGCCGTCGCGCACCAGGCCGGCTTGCCAGGTCAAGCCGCCGTCGTTGGTCTGGAGGATGGTCGCGCCTGCCCCGACCAACCAACCGTGCGCATAATCGGTGAAGGCGCCTCCGAGCAAAAGATGTTTAGTCGGCGATGCCTGTCGCATCCAATGCGCGCCGCCGTCACGGGTGGCAAATACGATCCCGGTCTCGCCAAAAACCCATCCGCGCTCAGCATCCGCGAACACTGCCCGCACCAGGCGCGCATTGGCGTCAATGCCGTTGAGAAAGATGCGCCGCCAACTGAAACCACCGTCCTCGGTTTTCAACAGATAGGTCCGTGGCTCGTCGTTGGTCTTCAGCTTTAGCACGTCACGTTCAGCTATCAGCCAGCCGACATTTTCGTTGGCAAAGTAAACGTCGTGCAGGTTGTCCTTACTGAGTGGGAAAAGTCTTTTCCAGGTAGCGCCGCCGTCTTTGGTTTCCAAAAGCGTGCCGCCGCTGCCCGCCGCCCAACCGCGATTTTGATCGAGAAAGTATACGGCATGCAGCCAGGCCATCGTTTTTGAAGATTGGCGCGTCCAGGTGGCGGCGGAAACAGAAGGCAGTAGGCAGTGAGCGGTGAGCAGTAAAACGAAGAGAGTGAGCAGTGGGGCACGGCAGGCGCGAAAGGTGTTAGCGAGGACCGGCGTTGTGGGCTCGCCGCGTAGCGGCGAAATGTTTATAGTTCGGAGCATTGAAGTCTCATCCAGCTCCGTTATAGGAGCGAAATATTTCTTCTGTGGCCCATAAATGGGCGATGCGAACTAAATGATGCGTGTGTCTATAAACATTTCGTGCCTAACGGCACAAATGCATCCTGCCTTCTGCTCGCTGCCTACTATCTTCTGTTCCTCTACCATCCGCCCGTAAATATCTTGGCGAAACTAAGCACCGGCAGGAAACTGGTCAACGTCTGCCACTTCTTCAAACTGTTGCCGGGCACGATCACCTGATCGCCCGGCAGTAGATAAACCGAGTCAGGCGCCTGACCGCGATAGATGGCTGAGATGTTGACCGGAATGGGGGTGAGATTTCCCTTCGCTTGCTTGCGCAGCACAAAAACTTTTTTCTTGTCGCCGGTTTGCAGGATGCCGCCAGCTTCGGAAATCGCTTCCGTTACTGAGAGCCGGCGCGTCATCAATCTGATTCCCGGCTGCGCTACGTCGCCGATCACGCTGTAGCGATACGAACCGGCTTGATCAAGTGAGACCGAAACCTGTGGATCGATGATGTATTCGTCATAGCGCTTCTTAATCAACTCGGCGACTTGATCCACCGTCTTGCCGTTGATAAAGATGCCGTCCGGAATCAGCGCCAGAGAGATGCGTCCGCTGGGCGGAACCTTTATGCCGCCCTTTGAGTAACGATCCTGTCCAAAAACCGTGACCGAGATAACATCTTCGGGGCCAAGCTGATAAGTCGTGAAGAAGTTGTTGTAGTTCTGCACGATCGCGGCTTCGTCGGTTGACTCGCCGGCGCGATTCGTCTTCGCGTCGGCAGTAACCGGGGCCGGTTTGTCATTGCTCTTGTCGCCAGCCTTATCGCCGGGCTTATCAGTGGACACGGTCGCGGGTTTATCAGTCGCGGCAGTATCCTGAGTCGTCTCTGGTGCGGTCCGGCGTTGGCGCGAGCCGCTCGGCGATTGTGCCAGGGTGCCGGCCGTAATCACCATCGCGATCGTCAGGGCAAAAGAGTGTGTTAGTAACTTCTTCATGGTTTCAACCTCCAACTTCGTACTTCGTTTAGAGTCGGGCTACTGACCAGGCGGGCGGTAGCCCGCCTCTAAACTCCCCTAGGTCCCTCTTCCGAACAAAATCGTCTTGACCGTTTCGAACAGGATTGTTGCGTCGAGCGTCAGGCTCTGGTTCTTGATGTAGTAAAGATCGTATTGCAACTTCTGCCTGGCGTCCTCGATCGACGCGCCGTACGGATATTTGATTTGCGCCCACCCCGTCAGCCCGGGCGGGATCAGATGGCGCTGTTCGTAAAACGGAATTTCCTGCGCCAGTTGGGAAACGAAATGCGTACGTTCGGGCCGGGGGCCAACGAAATTCATGTCGCCCCGCAGGATGTTCCAAAACTGGGGAATCTCGTCCACGCGAATCTTGCGGATGATGCGTCCCACTCGCGTCATGCGCTGGTCTTCAGTTTTGGCCCAGACGGGCCCGTCTTTTTCGGCGTCAACCCTCATCGAACGAAATTTCATCAACGTAAATACGCGACCGTTTTTGCCGACGCGTTCCTGCATGTACAGCACCGGACCGCGTGAATCGATCTTGATCAGGATGGCCGTGACGATCGCAATCGGCAAAGAAAGCAAAGCGCCTGTTAGCGCGATAGCTCGATGCATGATGACGCGCGATAGCTCGTTGACGCGGGCTCGTTGGCCCCGGCTGGAAAAAATCAGCCAGGACGGGCGGATCATGTCGAGCAGCACGCGCCCGGTCAGGCGTTCATAGAACGAGGCGCTTTCTTCGATCGAAACGTCACCCGAAAGGCTCAGCCGCAGTAGTTCCTGCGTTGGAAACTGACCGCGCCGGTCGCCAATCGCAACCACGATGCGATCGATGTTTTCTTTCTTAACTATTGATCTCAACTCTGAAGTCAGGCCAATTACTTTCGGATTGATTAAGCTTTTCCCGACCAGTGCCGGATCGCTATCGACAAACCCGACCACGCGAAAACCGGCATCGGGCCGGCCCAGCGTTTCCCGGGCAATCTCGATAGCGAATGGACCCGAACCAACGATCAGGATGCGCTCGCCAAGATCCGGATGGCCCAACACCCAGTGAATCGCCAGCCGCCACGCCACCATCACGAGCAGCGCCAGCGGCAGAGAAATGAACGAAACGCCTCGGCCGATCATGACCTGCGGCACGGCATAAAACATCAGCGCCAGAGCCACCCAGGCGAGTCCCAGCGCCTGCATCAGCCGCAACACCAACTCGCGCCGATCGTGGATCACGACGAAATCGTAGAGGTCGAAAAGATAGAACGATGCGAGACAGAAAACCGTCGCCAGCGCGGCTTTATAAAAACCATTACGCTGCAGCAGCGTCTCTTCAGCATCGATCGCGCCCAGACGCACGTACACGGCGACTATCAGGCCGCCGAAGAGCAACATCGCTTCGGCCAGCAGCAATAGCAGCATCCGTCCGTTAAAACGCGAAGGCTTCAAGAGACAAAGTCCTCCTCGATGTAAATCAGCTCCGGCTGTTCGTCTTCATCGTGATCTGCTACTGCGGTTTCCTCCTCGACAGCTTCCTCTGACGTGCGCGAGGATCGCGGCTGGTAGTAATGAGAGGTGTCGTCCGGCTTTATTTCCGCACGGTTCAGCACCACGCCCAGCATGCGTTCGCGAGGCAGTTGTTCGAGCAGTTGATCGATAACCGCATAACGTGTCTTGGCAGCGCGCACGACCAACAGAGCGGCGTCGGCGCGATTGATCAGCAGATTGGCGTCAGTAAAAACGCCGAGCGGCGGCGCGTCGATGATGATGTAATCGAACATCTTTCGCGCTTCATCAAGCAAGCGGCCAAACCGTGGGCCCGAGAGCAGCTCCGCCACGTCTTCACGGGCGGCGCCGCCGGGTAACAGATGCAATCCCGAAGGTTGGAGCTTGAGGATCGCTTCGCCCAGCTTTAGCTCTCCCGTTAAGACTTCGGACAGCCCATACTCGGCTTCAATGCCCAGGTAATCCGCGGTGCACGGCCGACGCAGGTCGGCGTCGATGACCAGTGCACTCGCACCGTCGGTTTGTGCCAGCAGCCACGCCAGGTTTAGCGCCGTCAGGGTTTTGCCTTCGCCGACGCCCGCGCTGGTGATCACAAAAGCCCGCTTGCCTTCGCGCTCACGGGCCTGCAACAGGTGTGTCCGCAGAACGCGAAACTGTTCGCACTCGGGCGAACGAGGTTCGGTGATTGCCACTAGATGTGGTTCGACGCGCGCGGCCAAGATGTCTCGAGTTGAGTACTCGGCAGCGCGCGCCGAACCTACAGCGTCCAAGGTTGCCCCAGCATCACGAGAAGCTGGTCCGCCGGGGAGTGCCGGCCCGCCGGTCGCCTCCGTCGTGTGCGCAGTGAACGCTGAATTGGTTGCCGCCGGCATACCGGTAAAGGGCGAGCCCTCCCACGGATGATCGTTGCCGTTCCGCGGATGGAAGTAGGCGACGTTATCCGCATTGCCGTTGCGGCGAATAGAAGATTGCGAAGGTGTGAAAGGACGCTGGGCGGACTCGGCCCGCTTCAGCGCATCATAGACTCTGCCCATTGTTTCCTCTCCCTAAACCTGACCGGCTGAACGCCGATCCAAGCTCTTCAACGGTTGCTGGAGCTTCACTTCGGTTGGTGTACTCGTGATAGATGATGTCAGTTTCAGGCGTGCTGATCGCAGTAAACGTTTCGTCTGACCCGACGGAATTGTCTGAACCAAAGTGCGAGTCGCCGTTTCCGTTTCCCGCCGCCCACAGTTCAGCGCGACCGGCGGCGCGGAAGATACGGGCCGGAGCTTCCCGCTCTTCGCCGTTTTGCACACTGCGATCGGCGGGCGGCACCATGTCAAATGTTGTCGCAACCTCTTCGACGATTGCGCGGCTGATGGTTGGTTCGCTGGCGGCGAAGCCATTCAGCAGAGCGTTGTCGCACAGGTTATTTATGTTGCGCGGAATTCCTTCCGAACAGCGAAAGATGTAATCGACAGCGCCCGGCGAAAAGATGTCGGTGCGGGCGCCGGCAACTTTCAGGCGCGAAGCAATGTACTGCGTGGTTTCCTCGACGTTCGGCAGAGCGGTGATTTCGCACCGCAGCGCCACGCGCTGTTTCAATTGGCGCAGATCCGAATAGTTCAGCACCGTGCGCAGCTCAGGCTGGCCCGTCAGAACGATTTGCAACTTTTTCGCCGTATCGGATTCGAAATTGCAAAGCAGGCGCACCTCTTCCAGAACATTGGTCGACAGTCCGTGGGCCTCATCGATAATCAGGACGGTGCGCAGGCCGCGGCTGTGACGCGACTCAAGCACCTTGCCAAGTTCGATCAGAAAATCAGACTTGTTGTCCCAATTGGTGATGTTGAAGAGCGTAGCCAGGTGCTGATAGAACTCAGGCACCGATAGACGCGGATTGAAGATGTAGGCGACCAGGACCGTGCGGTCCAACCGCTGCATCACCCAGCGCAGCATCGTAGTTTTTCCGGTGCCGACTTCGCCGGTCACCACGATCAATCCTTTGCCGCTCTCGATCCCGTAGTGAAGGTTGGCCATCACTTCGGTGTGCGAAGGCGTGAAATAGATGTAGCGCGGATCAGGCGTCAGCGCGAATGGCATCTCTCTTAGTCCGTAAAATTCAGCGTACATGTCTCCTCCGGGTCTATTAGTTTGGAGTCCTGCGTTAAGGCGGAATCTTGTCCCCGCCTAAAGGCGGAACTCCAAAGTCGCTATAGCAGGAACTTGTCGAACACGTGCGTTAGCCGCAAAACAAACGCGAGCGCGGGAACCGCGAAAATGGCAATTGCGATTCCCGCAGCCATCGCTAGTCTTTGCCGGCGGGGAATGGCGCGCGCCTCGGCCGGCGTCATGAGTTCGGGAATGCTGGCCAACAGCGGCAAGCTGGTGTAATGCTTGGCGTCCTCGGCAGTTTGAATCGTGAAGAGACGGCGCATCTCAACCGCGACGGCCAACAAAAGGCCCAGTGCGAGGCCGACACCAAAGCCGGCGACCGTCAACATAAGACGCTTAGGCGCAACCGGACTCTCTGGCAGGTTTGCGGGATCGACAACTTGAATGCCGCCGCCCTGTTGGTCTTTAGCGGCGTCGGCGCCCACCACGATCTTCTGTTGCTGCGCCAGCAGGTTGTCATAGTTGAGTTTCTTGGTCTGATACTCGCGATCAATCGCCTCCAGGCCAACCTCAGCATTGGGAATAGCATTGATGCGCGCATCAAGATCGGCGATCTGCTGATTGGTTTCGTTTAAGAGTTTCTGTTGTCGATCCATGTCGCTGTCGACCATCGTGATCTGGGTTTTCAGCGTCAGGATCCGCGGGTCAGTCAACTGCACTAGTCGTTGCCGGCGCTCTTCGATCCGCGTTTTCCATTCCGCAATCATTTGGTCCTGATCGCGCTTAACCGATTCAAGCTGCTGCTTCTTGGCCACCACGTCCGGGTGTTTTTCCTTGTACTGAGTCAGAAGGTTCTGCAACTCAGCCTCGAGTTCAGAACGGCGATTGGCCAGGTTCGCCCAGGCCATCGTAGTTTTCGGATCGGTCGTGTTCTCGGCAGCCATGGCGATTTCCTGGTCGTAACTCTTGGTGATGTCGGCGAGCTGGCTGCGATAGGCAGCGCCCAAATCGCGCGACCGACCCAGTTCCGCGATCATCGCCTTCTGTCCCTCATGCAGCGCCGTCAACCGTCCGACCAACGCCTGTGACTGCGATGGCAGATTATTTATGTTCTCCTGCAAATACTTCAGTCGCTGGCCGTCTATAGTGTCGAGTTCTTCCTTTGCCTGGCGCACCTGTTCTTCGATGAACTGTTTAGCCGATGCACCCCCGTTGATGGTGCTCTTGGTTTGCTCGTCGACGTATTTGCTGGCGAGTTCAGAAGCGACCGCTTGCGTAGTTTTCGGATCGCGGCCGCGATACGTAATATTGAATCCGTTAGTGATGTCGTTGCGGCTGGTGTTGACTTCGACCTTGATCTGCTTGCGCATGGAATCGATCAGCAATTCCATGGGCTCTCCACGCAACCGCTCTTCTTTATAGAGGTCGTATTTCTCCATCAGCGGCTGCAAAGAGCTGCGGCTGGTAACCACCTGAGAGATGCTGGTCAACTCGCGCGTCAGCGTTTCCTCCGTGATCGTGGGCACGACGGAATTCGGCAGCGTCGAGGGCTTGACGACGATCAGCGTGACCGACTCGTACATATCGGGCAGACGAAAGACGACATAGCCAATGGCGAGGCCGATAACAATGGCCGGCAGCAAGATGAGCCATTTGCGCTTGCGCAGAATGCGCGCATATTCGCCTAGTTTGCGTGGTCGGAATTCAACACTCATTGAAGGACTCCTTCTAAAATGAATAGGGCCTATTTGACCTGTAGGACCTATCCGCTTTTTCTTTCTTACAGTGCCGCCAGCGTTTTTCGGGCTTCCTCGGCTTCAGTAAATTTCGTCTTCTCGCTCAAGCGCAGAGCGGTTTCGATTTCGCGTCGGGCGCCGGCTTTATCGCCCTTGCCGGCCAAAGCCATGCCGAGGTGATAACGATAGATGGGCGACGGCGTGCTGTTGCTGCGCCGGGCCTCTGCCTCGTCGATGGTCACGGCTTTCTTCAGTTGCTCCGCAGCCGCGCCATACAGAGCTTTCTTGTAGTAAACCCAACCGAGCGTGTCGGCAAAGCTGGGGACTTCGGGGTGGGTTTGCACGATGCCCTGCGCCAAACGCACCGCTTCATCCAGATTGCCTTTGCCGTATTCGGCGTAAAGCCAGGCCAGATTGTTCGCGGCAAAGATGGCGTTCTCGTCCTTAGTGATGGCCTTGCGATAATTGTCAATCGCGGCGTCGATGTTATGCCGGCTCGTCTCCAGCATTCCGATTAAGGTATAGGCCGCCGCGTTGTCGGGACGTCGGTCGACGATCTTCTGGTATTCGGCGATGGCCCGGTCCTGCTGGTTGGTATTAACGAACAGCGCGCCCAGTGCTGAGTAAGCAGCCAGATAGTTCGCATCGATTTCCAATGCGCGTCGAAATTCCGCTTCAGCGCCTTGCGCGTTTCTTTCAAAGCCGTAAACCTGTCCTTTCAGGAAATGCAGGCTGGCGTTGTTAGGTTGCGAGTTGATCGCCTGATCGACGCGGGCATGTGCCTGATCCGTGTGGTTCTGGCTTGCATAGATGCTGATTAGACCGCGGAGTGAATTAAAGTTCGCGCCGTCGATAGCCAGCGCATTGTTGTAGAAAGTGATGGCCTCGTCGACTTTATTTTCCGCCAGCGCGACTGTGGCGAGCTTGACGTAGATGTCAGCGCTTCCGGGCGCCGCATCGTGCGCCGCGAGAAAATCAGACCGCGCGGTCTTTGTGTCGCGTAACTGTAACGCGGCTGATCCGTGAGCGATTAGTGTGTTGGCCCGAATATCGGCCAGCATTTGTGGCGATGTGTCGCGATCAGGCACGGCTTTTGCCAAACGGTCCTGTAACTGTGAAGCCAACTGCAGTGCCGACTTGGCGTCGCCACTGGCGAGGTTGATTTGCACTTGCATCAGTTTGGCCGGCAGGTATTCGGGATAGTTGCGTTCCAGATCGCCGGCGAACGCCCGTGCCTGATCGATCTGGCCCAAACGGAGATTGGCTTCTGCCATAAAGTACAGACCGGCGCGAGAGTTCGGCTCTTGCCTGAGTACTTCGCGCAAGTCTTCGATCGCTACTTTCAGATCGCTCGGCTCTCCACCTTTCATTTCAATGCGCGCGCGCAGAATGATTGCCTGGCGATCCTTCGCATCGTTTTTCAGAATGCCGTCGATTTCGTTTTTCGCGCCGGCGATGTCGCCGTGCATCATCAAAATTTCGGCCAGACGATAGTGGCCCTGAGTGTAATCGGGCGATTTCGCCACGACTTCCTTGTAGATTGCGATGGCTTCATCCAGTCGCCCGACCGCAGAATAGAAATCTGCCAGCACTGAGCGTCCTTCAGGCTTGTCCTTATCAAGTTCGGCCAGCGCTTTATAAGCATCCTCGGCTTTGTCGAATCGTTTATTGACCAGATAAAAGCTAGCCAGTACAAAACGCGCTTCCCGATTGGCTTCGTTGACCTGAACTGCTTTGAGAAACTCAGCCTCCGCCAGATCCAGGCGGCTTAGTTGCACCAGAAACTTTCCGTATTCGTAGTGAGCGAGCGCCGAGGCGCCGTTGACTGAGATCGCCCGTTGAAAAGTGGCTTCCGCCGTTACCAGGTCTTTCGTCAGAGCGTAGAATCTAGCCAGACTCAGGTATGATTCGACGCGCTTCGGATCAATCTCGATCGCGCGATTCAACTCTGCGAAGGCTTCCGGCTTATGGTCCTGCGCGAACAGGACGCTACCCATCAGGACGTGACCTTCGATGTGATTCGGATTTTTCTGCAGCACTTCTTTTGCCAGTCGCTCGGCTTCAGTGATCGCCGCGGGCGACTGCTTGCTGCCCATCAAATAGTAGTTACCCAACTTTACCCGCACATCGAGGTTGTTCGGATCCAGCTCGACCACCTGCCGCATTTCTTCGAATGCTTCCTGGTAACGTTGCAGGCCTTCGTAGGCGTTCGCCAGTCCCCAGTGCGCTTCGGCGAGTTGATCGTCGATTTGCAAAGCGTTCCGGAATTCAAGCGACGCTTCCTGAAACTTTTTGTCTTTCAGTAGAGCCTGGCCACGAGCGACGCGTTGGGCTTTAGCTTTTTCAGGTGTGGTGCACGCGCCCAGAAATAGGGCGGCGGCAATCAGGGTAAGCAGAGGTAGGACGTAGAACTTTCGGCAGCACTCTCGACTTTTCATTACGACTGTCTCCATGGGCGGCCAGGAAGTTTGCATTAAGTTCCAGTTCGGCCGCTGGGTTGGTTCGCTGAGGCGATTGGTCTTCGGCAACGGGCAATGTCACGCGAAGGCGCCAAGAGCGAAGTCTGTTAAGTATCAAAAATCGTCACTCGCACGCACTGGCGAGTTAGAGATAAGAAAGGTCCAATTCGCAGGTTCTCCCAGGAAATTCCCGAGAGCGGTTCATTGGTAGAGGCAGGCTACACCCCGCCTTTGAGAGGCTAATTCGGAACAAAAGCGGACAGTTCGCTGGCGGCCCACGAGGCGAGATCGAGCGCGGCTTTCTGGGACTCTTCCTCAGAATTGCCCAGCGGAACCATGACCCGGACCATGGCCCCATCGGATCGCCGGCCTCGTACGCTGTCGAGAATCGTGTAGATCTTTCCCCAATATTCACTGGCAGTAGTGCGGCCACGCCCCTGATACCAGTAGATCATCAGGGCGCGTTCTTTGCCGTTCTGAACTACAAAGCGATTGGCTTCAAAGGCGAGCCCGCCGTCTTGTGGGGTAATCGAGATTCGCGTTCCTTCACTCATGGTCCAGCCGGAACCGGGCAGGCAATTCAGCGGGCTGTGATAGGTCGCGCCGTTTCGTTGCGTTGCGTAGTAACCGACATAGAACGAACCCTGGCGACCGTTTGATTCAAAGTTACGGGACAGGTAATCATCGGCGCGGAGTATCTTCTCAGTCTCGTCGTCAAAACGCGTATCGCCTCCGATTTGATGCCACGATCCCAACTGAGAAGGAAAATCCTTTAAGGCGCGGCGTGAAATCTTAGCTTCGCCCGCTCGCTCCCAAAGATTGATAATGCCGCCGCCCAGCAGCAGCGTCACGAACAGGATCCAGAATCGGATAGTGTTGTTTCGAGTCTTCATCTTCACAAAATGGGATTCACCTGGCCGACAGATATCTTGTTCATCTTGTAATTCCTGTCCCTGTCCTTCCTGGCAAAGGCCGCGGCGCGATCCATCACCCACCCCGTTGCGAACAGGAGCAGAGCGGCTACGATGTAGATGACCCAGCCCGAGAACGAATGAAAGAATCCGTCAGCCACGCGCGTGCCATAGTAGTGCGCCAGCACTCCGGTGCCGCTGACGCGTAGGGCATTGGTAAGTATTGCTATAGGCACCGCCGCGATCACCAGCATCAGCGACCGCCAAAGTGTGAAGCTCTTGAGATGTCCAACAAACTTTAGTTTGTCGTGTTTCTCCCCTGAGATATTCCCGGAAGACGACGACAAATTGAAATTTGTCGGACCCCCTTTTGGCTTCGTAAAGTAAGCGTAAATCACGGCGAGCGTAACCAGCGTCATTAACGAACGTATGCCGCTGCACGCTTCGACGACGGCGAGTTTCTTCGGCGTACTTGCACCGAGCGGCATCAATTCGATTACATTGCCTTGCCGGAGCACTGGAATGTTCAAGAGCGACATTGCGCCGACCGCACAACGGGAAGCGAAAAGCTGCAATGGGAAAGCGATCTTGTTAAAAACAATCTGTGGAATTGGGATCGCCAGGACGAATAGCATCAGTGGCACGAAGACCAAACGCAGCAGTCGAAAGCCCCAGAAGAAGATCGCCACGCTGGCCATCATTACCACCAGCGAGATGCGCTGGAGGAAAAGTTCAGCTCCGGCCGTTCCGGCCCAAAGTGCCAACAAAGATATGGTCACGCCGATGGCTCCGAACCAGACAGCAGGCCGGGTCTGGGCAGCCTGAAATCGCTTCCGCTCTTGCCAGAGGATGTAGCCAATAACAAACGGAATCAGCAGCCCGTGCGAATAGTTTTCGTCATGCCACCAATCGCGGCCCAGCTTTTCAAGTACAGTGAAGTACACAAATGCCAGGGCACCGGCAATGAGCAAAGGTTGATAGAACTTGCGGGGGATGGCGACACTCATGTGGATTCTCGCTTCGCTCTTGAGGGGCAATCTCTTCACGAAGCCTTCTTTGGTGCGGGCCGGAAAGCAACGGCGCAATGCCTTAACGGCTCAAACAAGGGGGCAACCACGACCTTCGGCCCGCCAGGAGAGTTAAATCTCTAATTCATTCGCTTTTCCTGATTGTGTCAGCCGGTTGTGTCAGAAGCCCTATCGTCAGGGAGGGCCGCTTGTGGGAGTAGCCCTGCCTGACGGCCGGACTCCTGACAGAATTCGGTAATGCCATACGACTCGATCAACTGCGCCACGTTCTTTCGCAGGTCGAATTTGGCCGCCGCGTTGGCACGACCAGCCGCACCCATGCGCGATCGCAACTCCGGATCACTAAGCAGTCTGAGGATTCGTTCGCTCATTGCCGTGGTATCGCCACGGCTTACCAGGTGACCTGAGACGCCTTCCTCGATCAATTCAGGAATGCCGCCGACGCGCGTGGCAACAACCGGTTTCCCGTGAGCCATTGCCTCTGCGATCATCCAGCCAAAAACTTCTTCCCAACGCGAGAACTGGCAAACCACATCAGCGGCGGCAAAAACTCCTTCGCCGAACGGATCTTCAACCATGCCTGTCCAGGTAACATGATTAGCAATTCCGAGCGCATCCGCGTCCTTCATATACTGCTCGCGATTAACGCCGTCGCCGACCAGCACAAACTGCACGGCACGGTTTTGCGCGAGCACTAAACGTGCCGTGTCAAGGAAATCGGCGATGCCTTTTTCCGGAATCATCCAACTGACCTGCGTAACGATCGCCCGGTCGGTGGGAATCGAATATCGGTTGCGGAAATCCATTGCGAGCTGCGGATCGCTGTTTACTCGCGAAAGATCGACGCCGTTATAGATCATCTCAAAACGATCTCGCGGCAGCAGATCAAACGAGGTCATACATTCGTATCCATAGCGGCTGACGCAGACCACTTTTGTCACCGGTTGATTGATTACGCGGACCGCATTTCGTTTCCAGAAAGGTGCGCGGGCCTTGATATATCCGGCTGGCCGCGAATGGTGATCGGTGAAGAAAACTTGCTTGACCGATCGAACCCGCGCCAGCCATGAATAGGAATTGAGGAAGCTGACGAAGTGAAGGTGCAGTTTCTCGGGCCGATGCTTGCCCATAATTCTCATCAGGTTCCGCCGTGTATTCCAATTTCCGTTCGTCGAGTTTGCCAGCACCTCCAAAGAAATATTCGGTAAATCAAGAAAGCGGCGCACTTCTTCCGTGGGTTCGGACAAGAAACAGAGCACACTTTTCCACCCACGTTCACCCAGTTGAAGTGAAAGCTCGCGCGCGAAGGTTTCCGTGCCTCCGATGCGCAGCGGCTTAACTCCAAATACTGAAAGTAGCGTCGACATATGCAGTTGAAGTAACTATCGAAAACCGATTCGGATCCGGCGAATAGGTTGAGCGTTGGCTAAAACATTCGCCAGGCCCGCTTAATAATCGCGTGTGCGCGGTCGCGGACCCGCAGCATTCGAATTCGGGCGTCGTGGGAAACACAGAAAGCGCGATAGGACAAAGAAGGTCCGTCCGGTCGTTCAAAGGCCGGCTGGAAGTTGGTCTTGTTGCCAAAGCCGAGAATCCGACAGTCTTCTTCAGACAAATCGCCGAGAAAGGCAGCATTCAGCAGCAGTGGATGATAGCGGTAGTAGCTGACATCCTCTTCTCGCAAAGGAATTGACGGATCGTGATAGGCATAGAAGACTGCCTGGCGTTGCTCGAGCATGGGAAACCCCTGACGATGGATCGCCGAACTGTCAAACATGAAAACCGTGCCAGCCTTGCCCTTTACTTCCAGCAGCTCGGACATCGGCAGGTCTTTCACTTCGGCGCGCTTCACGTCGTAGGGATGGCGCTGCTGGTGACTTCCCTTGATGAAATTGAAAGCGCCGCTGCGGACGTCGGTTAAATACAACGCCAGCTTAACCTCCTTATGGATTTCGACGGCCGCTTCCTGGTCGTACCACGAATCGCCGTGCCAACCGTGAAAGTCTCGTTTGGTCGGTAATGATTTCCAGCCCTTGGCTTCGGTCAACGCGTAGTTGGTTCCTATGTAGCTGTTCAGAATTTGTTTGACCAGAGGATGCAAAGCAAGATCTACGAACCCCTGATCCAGCATCAGCAGATCTTCAATCATGTGACGATAGGGCTCGGTTTTTGAATAGCCTTCAAAGTTATTCCAGCGCATGTGTCGCAGGCGCGCTGCGAAGGCCTGTTGCATGCCGCGCAATTGTCTGGCGCTGAGAATATCGGGCAACACCACGATGCCGTCTCTCTTAAGGTCGGTTACTAAGCGATCGGCCTCGCCGTGACGCCCTGGCGACGCCCGTTCAGGCGCTGATTGGGGATGCACCGGAATTTCCTTGACGTTTCTCATAACGGTTTTTAATCAGTCGAGCGGCAGCAGAAACTCACTCAGGCGTTCATACTCTGCCGCGAAATATTCATAAACTCCGGCTGCGGCATAGCGGAGGTTGGGCGCATTCTTCTTTGCCGCGATGTCTCTGGTCCAGGAACATCCGCGGAGCGAAGCCATCTCAGCGAGCGCCTCATTTATCTTGTCCGTAGCGTTGCTGTAGCCGGCGTTCTCCGTCGCCCATCCACGCGGGTCAAACGCCTCCGGATGATCCAAAACGTTCTTGATTGCGTCCGCCAATTCGTCGTCGTCGGCAAGCAATCCAGTTCGAGGGTTCACGTGATCCAGGTTCACCCCGCACTGATTTCGATAGACGATGATGGGCGTGCCGCAGAACATGCTTTCGTAGATTGCGCGGCTGGCGCCTTCGCGCTGCGAGAGCAGCAGCGAGGCCTGGGAATCGGCAACTATACGGGCGACTTCGGCGTGCGGAATGTCTTCGTAGATCGTCGCCTCGTTCTCCAGATCGTATTGGCGCAATAGACGCTCGATTGGCTCGCGCGTCCAACCCATGTCATAGCCGATCAGTGCAAAACGCAGCGGTCGTTCGCGCTTTACTTTCGCGGCCGCTCGGAAGAAAACTTCGTGGCGCTTCAGAGGGTCCCAGGCCGCCAACATGACCACATCGTACGCAGCCGGCTTGTCTTTCTCACGCGCCTGAAAAATCGCCGGGTCAACCCATTCGCCGGCGCCGACCCGCACCGCGACCAGATTCGTTTGCAGGCGCTCGATAAATTCAAAGTCGGCATAGCGTGGCGACTGGATCAGCACATCGAGATCGGACCCGAGATACAGAAGGAACCGAGCGTCCTGATATCCCCAACTGCTGGGCTCGAGTACGAACATGTACTGTGACGCCAGAGCGGCCAGGTCGTACACGGCGGCCATTGCCAGTACGGCTTCGCTGTACATCAACATCAAAACTCCGCGCTCGCCAGTTGCCGGATCGTAAGGCTTGAGCACAATCAGGTCGCCTTGCCGCTCAGGATCATTGTCGTTCGGATAGCGCAAGCGGACGCGATGCTCCAGAGGAAAAGCGCCGTAGAGTCTTCTGATCTCCCGGGCCTTGTCTGACTGAACAAACTCCAAACGCATACGATTCTCGGCCGCTGGAAGTAATTCACTTTCGCGGTAACAATTCTCGCGCACTACTTCCATCAGTCGCGCCACACGTTCCGCGCCAAAACCTTCGGTGCCTAATTGTCGCCACATATGCAGCATGCGACTAGCTGCTTCAAAAGGTTGGCGGCGTGCGAGCGCGGCCTTCGATTGCATGTCGAGCCAAGATCGATACGGATACTGCAGCGCCCGCGAGGCATAAAAGCGGTCTTTGAACCACTGTGACATTTCAGCCGGCAATGCTTTGGTTGGGTTCATTTCGAAGTCAGCTTTCGTCGACATTTGCACAAAGTCTTTGCCAGGGGCCCCGTCCCATTCGGCCGGTTGGCAAGAATAAAAGCGGATCCTCAGGTTTGTTCCTGAAATTGCGCTGGCACCCCGTGGTTTTCCGGCGGCACATCGCCGGGCTTTGGCGCAGATTGAGGTTTATTTACGCTGCGCCGGATATATAGCGCCCTCATTAAAGACGGAGCCAGCCGCGCGAACCATAACGCGCCCCGCGTTTTCAAACTCGGCCTCAGTCGATTCGATGTGGCGAACGCTTCGCGCGCGCGCGCAAAGTCACCCGGTAACAAGTAGAGTTTGCCCAGTTCGTATTGCACCAGGGCGGTTCGTTTTCGGATCACCGGCTCAACTTCAGCGCGTTCCTCAGGGGTCAGGCCGTATGACTGCCTGACCTTTTCAAAGATCAGCAGCTCTCGCAGGTGCGAGTTGATCGCGCCGCCGGTAAGGCTGTTGAGCCGGGCGCGATACTTCAACAGCACGCGTGGTTGATAAGCCAGACGAGTTCCGCGTCGTGCGAGGCGCAGCCAGAGATCGAAATCCTGCGCATTGCGCAGCTTCTCGTCGAAAAGGCCAACCTCCAGAATGTGTTCGCGACGAACCAACACTCCCGAGGTAATCAGGCTTCGTTCACCGCTGAGTAAGTCAAGAAACGTCACTTCTTTTGGTGGCGCTGCTTCCATTACCGTTTCGAAATAAGTCCGGCCCGCGTCCGGCGATTCGCCAACAATCAAAGCGTCCGCGCAAACCAAATCGCAATTTCGCTCGCGAATGACTGCCAGCTGGTCTTCGAGGTAATGCGGAAGCCAAAGATCGTCAGCGTCCAGGAAACCCACAAACTCGCCGCGCGCGGCACGCAGGCCGGCGTTGCGAGCGGCACTCGCGCCGCGATTTTCCTGTTTCAGATAACGAATGCGTTCCCTGAAGGGCATCAGCACACGCTCAAACTCCCGGGTATCCGGCGAGCCATCGTTGATGACGATCACTTCAAAATCAGTAAATGTTTGCGCAAAGACAGACCTGAGCGTCTCGCTGATGTACGGCGCAACGTTGTAAGCGGGAATGACAATGCTCACCAGCGGGAGCGCATCATTAAGTTGGGACCCCGGCGGTGCGCCGGCGGTTGAATTGCCCTCTCTGGATGTTGTCATTGCGCGTTCCATGCTTTTATGAAAATGAGAAAGTGAACTCGCCTCCGCATTTCTTCGCGTAAATGTGATAGGTTTGGGCCGCTTCGATTGCGTACTGATAGTCCCGCCAGCCCGTCAAATGAATCAAGGCAGCCAGCCGCAGGTTTCTTTTGCTGAGAATCTGGTTCGGAAAATCGACGGAACCCAGCAGCTCAAGCGCCTGTCGCAGAGCCCATCGCTTTTTCGAGGCATTCTCATTTGCCTGATAACTCTCGTTCCACTGGTAGGCCAGGCCGATGGGGGTTTCCAGCGGACACGGCTCATGACCGGGATAGGCCTGCCAGGGAACCGCGGTCACCTCAGGAGTGAATCGAGACAACCACTTAACGTAGAACTTGTGCTGCAGACAAACGTCGAACGGAGTAGCGATGACCGATTCGAGAAACTGTCCATCGAAGAAGGGTAACTGAAATTCCAGCCGGTGCAGATCGATATCCTCGAAGTGGTTCATCAGCTTGCGGCGCTGGTCGTTGTGCATCAGGAACAGATAGAAGTTACGGCCGGCGTCTTCGGCGTGCAGTTGACTTAGTTCTTCGTGAATGCCGCGCTTAATGACCTGGCAGATGTTTTCAAGAATCTGCGGCCGGAAGAGTTGGCGCGGAACGTGTATGTGCTCTCTCTGTAAGTATTCTTCGATTGCCCCGTCGATGTTTCCGGTGCGCATCAGCTCGACGATTGATTTGCTTATGTGAACCAGACCGAGCAAGACGCTTCCGCCTTCGCCGGACCAAACCACTCGCGGACGTTCCGGTGGCGATTGACGGAAGGACTGCGATTCTTTCAAGGCTTTGGCCATTAGTGACGAATAATCGGGAACGCTATCGCCAAGCTCCTTCGGCAAGCTTTCATGAATCGAACCAATCGCTTCGGCGAAATCATTTCCGAAACAGTAGTCCTGCGTTCCGGGTCGCGCGAAATTAAACGTGTGCACCCGCGCACGCTCAGGGCGCAAAGCTGCAACTACGCATCGCGAATCAAGTCCGCCGCTCAGATAAGCCGTCGTCGCTCGGTCATTTCTGATTCTGCGATCCACGGCCGTTTGAAAACGATCGTAGACAGTTTCCAAACGCACGGCTTCGGAATCACTTGAAGTGGCGATCTCATCCCATCGCCAGTAACGGCGTCGCGAAATTGTTTCGTTGGTTATCCGGACAATCTCGCCCGCTCTTAGCAGCGAAATGCCGGCGTATGGCGTGCGGTCGGCAAGCGGCGCACCCAGTCCTACCAACTCGGTCACCGCGCGCAGATCCATCTGCTTAGGAACCAGCGGTAACTCTTCAAGGATGCGCAGCGCGCTGGCAAAGACGATCACATCGTTGTGAGCCCAGAAATACAGAGGCCTGACGCCGAGCTTGTCTGCCATGAGTGAGAGAGCGCCCGTTTGTGGCTGATAGTGAACCATGCAGAAGGTGCCATCGGCTTCGCGCAATACATCCCAGTTGCCCTTCAGACATTGGTCATGGACGACAGCCAGATCATGTTGCCGGTTGGAGACGGATGCTGCTTCGCGATTAGCCAGCAGAGGTTCTCCGGCCATCAATGACAACGCGCCGCTCTGATCCACGATAAATCCGGGCTCGCCGAAAGCTCCCACATCCACTTTCGCAAAAAAGGTGCTGTGGTCCCTAAACACTTTGATCTCATCAGCCGGATTGCGCGAAATCGATTGCCTTATACGGGCGCAAGCCGAGTCGGGCAGGGGCTGATTGTTTCGGGAAAGAATCCCCGCGATCAGGGTCATGCTCTACCTCCCGCTAATGCGCCGACTCCCGCGCCCCGGCGCGGCATCGCCATCGCGATTCCAGTCAACCAGCTTTCAAACTCAATTGGTGACAAGGTGTTGTTGTCCAGAAATCGCGGCAGCAATAATCGATTAGAGTTTTGTGAGGCAAATCCCGTCTCGCAAGTGGTGCCGGAAATCACGCCGGCCTCCTGCAACCAGGGCAGGAACCTTCGATCGTAAGCCCCGCTCGGATAACAGAAATGCGTGGCCCGCGAGCCGGTCATCTCCTGGATGCTACGGCGGTTGTCTTCAATCTCGCGGATGAATAGCGCGCGATCACCGGGCGTTCGGTGACGGTGTGTATGCAACTGAATGTCGGCACCACCAGCGGCCAATTGACTGACTTCATCGGGCCGCAGGTTGTGCATGACCCGCTGCTCGATCAGAGCGTCGTAGTCGACCTTAATGCCGCCGGCCAGGCTCGCCAGGAGAACGTCTTTCTCTTCCGCGGATAATTTCCGGGCGCGCGCAAACGCATGTATCGCCAGACGGGCGAACTCCTGCGCCTCGCTGCTGCGCAATTCTATTTTCAAATCCTCTCCGATGACCGGTTTCAAATCGAGAGTCTCGTTCCTCCCTTTCCAAAGCAGGTACGAGCACATCAGATCAAAGACCGGCCGGTTGTAGTACGAGTAGAACGTTGTCAGGTAGAGCGTCACCGGCAACTCAAATTCTTTGATCAGCGGATATGCCCTGCGGTAGAAATCCGAAGTGCCGTCATCAAAGGTCATGGCCACGGCCCGGTCCGGCAAATCGTTCGCGGCGAGCCGTTCAATAGCTTCACCAAGCGGCAAGACTTTGCATCTTGATTTTCGGAGTTGTCGCAATCGCGTGCGAAAGACCTCGGTCGAAATAAACTGCGAGCCGTTCCAGAGATGCTCATCCGACAGAGATATCCCGTGATAGGCCAGTATCAATAGTCGCTGCCGGCGCCAGCGGCTATTGTGCACCAGCGTCGATACGCCCGCGGTCTTCAGGGACATCAGGGCTGCTTGCTTGAATCGTTTTAGCATCGTCGAATTGTTATTCATGCGACCGACTCTCGATCGCGTTTCCACAGCAGGAGGAGCATTTCTTTAAAGCTGCGCATCGCCAATCTTCCCGCCGGCAGCGCTGAAAAGATTAGTAGCGAAACCGCAGCGACAATCATGAAGGCGATGCCCAGCCGGGTGATAAGACTTGGCAAGACTCCCAACCAGGGGCGGCAGATCAGCAACGCCGCCAGCGAGCAAACTGAGGCGCAGAACGCCGGAGCAATCGTGCGATAGAAGTCCGCTGATCGAACCGGTCCGCGGCGGCCGACATACCAGAACAACAGCGGCGTCGTAACGCAAAGATCCGTCGCGGCGTACGCGGCCGCAACGCCGGTGGCTCCCCACGGCAGGCCCGCCAGGATGGAAATGACTCCGATGCCGCTGCTAATAAATCCCCACTTGAACATTTCGCGCGTGCGGCCCTGGGTGGTGAATAACCACTGCACGGTGCGCGTGACCGGTTGAATCATGGCCGCCACGCCCAACAGCATGAAGATGCGTCCGGTGTCGCGCCATTGTGGACCGAGCAGAAAGAGCACCAGCCAGTCAGATGTAGCAATCATAAAGATCACGCCGGGCATCGTGACCATCGCGATCTTTTCGAGCACTCGCAGATAGGCGCTCCGATAACGCTCAGGCGAATCGGACAAGCGACTCAGCGCGGGCACCGCAACCGACACCAGCGGGCTATTGATTTGCGCCATAGGCAACAGCAGAAGTTGATACGCTCTGGAGTAGACGCCCAGTTGGTATGCACCCCAAAACTTTCCGATCAGCGCGTTGTCCAGGTTGTGTGATAAATAACTCATCACATTAAAGCCGGTGAGATTTCCGCCATATGAGATTAACGAGCGGATGTCTTTGCTGCTTCCCGGCAAACCAGGCCGCCACCTGCACGCCGTCCACAGTCCAATGATTGCGACCACAGCCAGCACCATCTGATTGATCACCAGCGCCCAATAGCCAGCACCGTACCAGGCGGCGACGATCGCCGCGCACAAACCTACAGTCATCGCGGTAATCTCGATGATAGCGACAGCGGTAAAGCGCATCTGGCGCATCAGAATGGCTTCGTGCTGAATAGTCAGCCCCGTCAGGAAAATCGTTACGGCATAACCGGCGGTGATGCCGATCAGTCGCGGCTCTTTGTAGAACCAGGCCAGCAGCGGAGCGCCGGCCAGGGCCACCAGCATGATTGCGGCACTCAAACCCATATTCAACCAAAAGAGAGTACTCACCTGTCGGTGATTGAGCTCAGACCATTTGATCGTTGCGGTGGACAAGCCCATGTACTGGAACATCCCCAGAAAGCTCGTCAAGATTGCCACCATGCCGATCAGGCCGTAGTCCTGCGGAACCAACAAACGCGCCAGCAGGATCGTCGCGGCGGTGCTGACGGCAAACTTCACGAGTTGCGCCGACAGAGTGACCGCGCCGCCACGGGTGGAACGTCCCGCCAGATCCTTCTGCAAATGATCTGTGCGAAAGTGGCGGTTCGGATCGTCGATGACAGGCTGTTGCAGTTCTTTTGCTCCGGGAATCATCTCGGGAAAGCGTGTCTCAATCGTGGGATCGGGCGGTGGGCCGCGTCAGGAGGGCGGCAAGATTGCCACCAACATTATACAGGACGAAGGTGGTCACGAATCCAGTGAAATTTTGTCAGTCAGGGGAAAATTGCTTCGGAATGTGTCTATTTTGCCGTTAGAATCCTGAATTGAGGTTACGCTGCAGATTTGTTAGAGGCGAGTTCAAGACTTTTCGGGGGGTTTTACTGAAACCGAACCGATCGACAATGCGCGTGCTGCATTTTGCTCCGAGAGTCTGTTGGCCGCTGGACACCGGCGCCAAGCTGCGAAACTATCACCTCGCCCGGGTTCTTTCCGAACGGGCCGACATTACTTTGCTTGCCTTCACCGACGGAGAGCAGTCACTGAGCGAGTTGGAAAAGTTCTACGAACAAGTTATCGCAGTCCCCAGGGACCCGGGTTATACGCTCTCAAAAATCATTCGCGGCACGTTAGGGAGCACGCCGCTGCCGGTGCTCAACTACACGACCGGCTCAATGAAGCGTGCGCTGGAGAACATCTTACAAGAACAGGACTTTGATATTGTCCAGGTCGAAAGCGTTCATCTGATGACCTATCTGCCGATTATCACCACGGCTCGGCAGCGACCCTTGATGATTTGCGATTGGCACAACATCGAATCCGAACTGATGAGTCGATACAGCGAGCGCGAGCCGAATATCCTGAAACGGGCTTACGCTGGAAAAACTGCGCGGTTGATGAGCGAGTTCGAGCGCCGTGCCATGCACGACTTTGACGCGCACATCGCAGTCAGTCAGAGAGACGCCCAACAGCTTCGCAATCTCAACTCGGACGCGCGCGTGTTTGTGATTGAAAACGGAGTTGACACGGCATACTACGAGGAAGCCTCTGTCTCGGGTGCCAACGCAGCGAGCAAACCAACCAAAATCGTGTTCGTCGGTTCGATGGATTATCACGCCAACATTGATGGCGCAGTGAGTTTCGCGCACGACGTTTGGCCGGGTTTGCGCGATCGTCATCCGGAATTGAGCTTTACCATTGTCGGCCGCGATCCTGCGCCTGAGGTTCGAGCGCTGGCGACATATCCGGGCATCGAAGTAACCGGCACGGTTGATGACGTGCGACCGTCCTATCGCGAAGCTTTGGCGGCGGTCGTGCCACTGAAAGTCGGCGGAGGCAGCCGGCTCAAAATTCTTGAGGCAATGGCCGCGGGCGTGCCCGTCGTCTCAACCACTCTCGGCGCTGAAGGGTTGGACGTGCATGATGGCGAGGACATTCTGATCGCGGACACCAACGAGCAACTGGCCGAGAGAATTGTTTCTGTGATTGAGAGCAAAGAACTTCGACACCGACTTAGCGCGGCCGGACGCGCTCTGGTTTCTGAGCGTTACGATTGGTCCAGGTTGGGCGCGAATCTATTCGAGACATTTCAGCAGCTACTAACTGAGCAGCCACACTGATGCCCGACGCACCATTACTCCTCAGGATTCTTTCGCTGGTCGAAGCGACAACGATCAATGCCGTCGCCAGGAACGTTCTGGAGTTCCATCGCTCGGCAAATGAACTTAGTCATAAGTCTGCTCAGTTTCCAGCTATCGAAGGCAGTGTCGTGACCTTTGAACGGGGCGAGAGCGACTCGCCAAACGAATTTGTGACGGCTGCCCGTGACCTTGGTCTGGCAGTGGAAATCATTCCTGAGCGGCGCCGTTTCGATCTCGGTGTTCTGCCCAAGCTCAAGAAAGTAATCAATGAACACAGCCCAGACATCGTGGTGACCCATTCCGTGAAGTCGCATTTTCTGCTGTGGCGATCACACAGCTCGCGGAAATGTCCCTGGGTCGCCTTTCACCATGGCTACACCTCAACCGACAGAAAGATGCGTGTCTACAATCGTCTCGATCGATGGTCGCTGCCGGCAACTGATCGAATCATTACCGTTTGTCAGGCCTTCGCGCGAGACTTGTCGCGCAACACCGGAGTCGCGCTCGACGATATATCTGTCCTGCACAATTCGATTCGACCGCAGTTGCCGGCAACCGACACCGAAGCACAAGCGGTGAGATCCCGGTTCGGCATCGCCGATGACGAGTCCCTGATACTTGCCGTTGGCCGTTTGTCGAAAGAGAAAGCGCACATCGATTTGATTGCGGCGTTTAGTGGTCTGCGCAAGTCAACTCCCGAAGTAAATGCAAAGCTGATGATCGTAGGGGAGGGACCGGAGCGCGGAAGATTGGAAGCTGCCGCCAATTCGTTTGGTTGCAAAGAGAGCGTTGTCTTTGCGGGCCAGGTCAGCAACGTGTGGCCTTTCTATTTTGCCGCTGATGTGTTCGTCCTGCCTTCGCACAGTGAGGGCTCGCCCAACGTTTTGCTGGAAGCCATGGCGGCTGGAATTCCGATCGTGGCGACGGATGTAGGTGGAGTGCCGGAGATGGTCGAGCACAACCAGAGTGCACTGCTGGTTCCGGCTAGCGATCGCCCAACGTTGGGCGCAGCAATCGCTCGCGTGCTTACGGAAGACGATCTTGCGCAACGTTTGACGGAGAATGCCTCGTCACTGGTCGGGACACGGTACTCGCCGGAGAACTATGTTCGCACTCTGGTTGAGATTTATCGCGAGGTTGTGAGGAATCGACAAGACAAATGAGTCGCACAGACATCAGTCTGCGTCTTAACTTATCGTTGAATCACAGACTAGAGTCTGTGCCATTCCATCAATACCGCATCCAGTAATAGATCATCTTCACGTACTCGCCGGCGACCACTCGCCAGCCCCAACGACGCAGCCACCACGTCGAGGGCGCAGGTGTCTGCCATCCCGGTGGCGGGCTGTCGATGCCTACTTCGATGCCACTGCGTTCACTGGCGTGACGCATCGACCAGAGCGCGCGGCGCGAATGATAAGCGGAAGTGACGACCAGCAATCGCTTAAGGTTGTGAGCAGTAGCGTAATCGCGCAGGCCCAAACTCTCTTCATAAGTTCCCAGCGCGATGTCCGAAATCACTTGAATCTTTTCTGCCGGTACGCCGTGTTGTTGCAGTTCTTTGGCGGCCAGCTCATAGAAATACGGATTGCGCTCTTCGACATTGTTCCATCCGCTGATCAGACTGTCGTTAGTGAGAATGACAATAGGCGCGCGGCCTTCGCGGTAGAGTTTAGCTGCCCAGGCGGTGCGTTCCCGGTAGGTCGAAGAACCGCTCAAGACAACGATCGCGTCGGCGGAGGTCAATTCAGCCTTGACGATTAAGAAACGCGCCGCGAGCCAGGCACAGAGTGGCCACAACACTACGGCGGACAAACCGGCGATCAGCAGGACGCGCCGTCGACGCGCCGACTTTGCTTTGGACGACGGGAGCGTCTTCGACGCGAATCGTTGCGTCGGCCGCATGGTTAAGGTGCTTATTCGTTCAGTCGCCATTCCCGGCCAATTCGTGTTGTGACACGCGCAGCTTGCGCGTGTGATTCGCGGGCGGGACTCCCGTGCCGCTTTCAGACTGATCACTACGCGGTTGAGCCAGCAACTCTTCATACAGCTCCAGCGTGTTTTGCAGGTGACGGTCACAGGAAAACTTTTCCGCGACGATCAGTTTGCCGCGTTCGCCCATCGCGCGCGCCTGCTCCGGACTGTTAAGCAGATCAATGATTCGCGCGGCCATACTTAAGTCATCACCGGACGGCACGACGTAACCGGTTTTGTCTTCGGCGATCGCTTCGCGCGCGCCGCCCACGTCGGTAGCTACCACCGGCAGTCCGCCTGCCATGTATTCGAGAATCGCATTCGCGAAACCCTCGGCCTTTGAGCTGAGCACGCCGATATCAGAAGCGAACAAAAGGTTGGCGACGTTATCGCATCGTCCGATGAAGAAAACATCTTTCTCAATTCTCAGTTCCGCGGCCAAAGTCCGCAGGCCTTCCATCAGTCCACCTTCGCCGGCGATCGCGAATCCGGCGTCGGGAACTCTTGCCCGCACATGTGCCGCAGCGCGCAGGAACATCGGATGATCTTTCACCGGATTATGGAGGTTCGCGACGATCGAGATGTAGCGGCGGTCCGCCGGCAAGCCGAAGGCGGCCAGCGCCTCTTCCTTCCGCAAACCGGGGCGCACTTTTAGACGTTCCATGTCGAGGCCGTTGTAATGCTGAATGATCTTCGCCGGATCCACACCCTCTTTGATCAACTGGTTTTCTACCACGTGACAGTTCGCGATGACGCGGTGGGCCAGACGAAACGCCACGCGTTCGGCGCGTTTTTGCATCGGCGTGCGGAACCCATCGGTTTCGCCTTTCGAAGTCACGCGCGCGGGCACTCGGCCCAGAAATCCGCCGGTCATTCCAAAGATGTTTGTGTAAAAGCAGTGCGTGTGCACCACGTCGATTTTCTTCTCTTTAATGAAACGCACCACCCGCCGGATCTGCCTGGCGAAGTTGAGATCATAAAAGCTCGTCAGCGCGTATTCGTGGATCTCTCCGAGGCCAAGCTGATCCGCCTCAGCACGCAGCGAACCGCGATCCTGCAAACAGGCGAGATAGACCCGGCACTGGCCGCTGGTGTGCAACTGACGCAGAAGCTGTAACGCCTGGCGCTCACTTCCGCCCTGCTCAAAACTGTCGATGATAAATAGAACGTTCGGCTTCACCTTAAGCTCACCTAATGGGTTCCCAACGGGCATAACGCTCGCCGCGGATAAACTGATAACAGGCAATCAAAGACGCCACATTCGCGAGCACAAAATATTGTGGCAGCGCGAGCAGACGGCTGCGGATGCCAACTTTTTCAAGCAGCCACGCGAGTAAAGCGGAGCCATAACCGAGAAGCTGGGTCGCGAACAGCATTCGATAGGCAAAAGACGCAGGCGCCAGCATGGCCGAGGCAGCGAAGAGAGAAATTAGAAAGAACGGCACGAGATAACGCATCACCTTGTGCGAAAGAAGCTGTACGGCGTAGAAACCGCTGCGAAATGGATTGAGCATTGAACGATGTCGCCATAGGTCGGTGAAGGTCTGGGCAATGACGCGCACGCGCATCTTCAATTCAGCATCGCTGCGTCGATTGGTCTGTTCGGTGCAGACCGCGTTCGGCTCGTAGACGGCGCGCAGTCCCTGCTCGACCATTTTGGTCGCGATGATGAAATCGCTGCACGCTTCATGATCGAGAGGCACGTAAGCCGATCTTCGTACCGCATAGAGACAGCCGGAGGCGCCGATTAGAGAGCCGGCCCGGCTTTCGTGTTTCTTGAGAAAGGTTTCGTAACTCCAGTATGAGCGGGCGCCGCGGCCGACGCGGGAATCCGTCGGGTCTACGTAGAGGAGCCGTCCGGCGACACAGCCAACTTCGGCATCCGCAAAGTTCGGCATCATTGTGCGGATGACATCCGGCTGATAATGACTGGTGGCGTCAGAAAAAATAATGATTTCACCATGTGCTTGTTCCACGCCCGCGTTCTGCGCCGCGGTCTTACCTAAGCGTTCAGGCTGGCGACAAAGCCGCACGCCGCGCGCTGAAAACTCCCGCACGATCTCGTCAGTGCGATCGTTCGAACAGTCCGACGCCACGACTATCTCCAAAAGCTCGCGCGGATAATCGAGCGCCAGAGTATTTTCGAGCTTCGCGGCCAGGGCGCGCTCTTCATTGTAGGCGGTGATGACGATCGTAACCGTTGGTTCAAGCGTGTCGCGACGCACTCGCTTAGGCCGCAGCGTGCTGGCTACCGCGAGCAGCAACGGATAGCCGGCGTAAGTATAGAAGAGCGCCGTCGCGCTCAAGCCAAAAATTATCTCTGCTGCCACTCTTAACGTCATGTCATTAATGCTTCGCACTCGTTGACCAGAGACGCCTGCGCGTGCTTGTTCTGCTTTCGCTCTTTACGATTTTCGACGACGACAAATTGTCCGGTTTCAGATTCGTATAGCCGGCGCAGGCAAACTGCATAACCAATCAGATAGAAAACGTACCAATTGAATGACACCGAAAGAAAGAAACTCGAAACCATGTAGGCAATCAGAGACGCCTGCAAGCCCACCGCCAGATAATAGAAAGACGAACTGCGGCGTGCGCTGAAGGTTTCGCGAGCGATCTGTCCCAACTTTCGCAACGGCGAGATGATGAACGTCAGGTAGCAGACCAGGGCCGACATGCCCAACTCAGCCGCGACCTGCGTGTAGGAATTGTGGGTGACCAGACCCCGATAGGACATTTCCGGCTGATAGTTCCCCATTCCGATGCCGAGCAGTGGATGGCGGAGTGCGATGTAGATCGAGCGAAAAAGCTCGCCGCGTCGGGCATCAGCCGAACCGCCTGGATCAAGACTGGGATTGAAGATCGAGAGTAAACGACCGCCATATCCGCTGGGAGCAAGGAGGACTACCGCGACGGCTACGCCGAGAACGGCCAGTAGAATCTCGACCCGGTGACGGCCGCCGAGCTTTACCGTGAAAAAAACGAAAACTACTACCAAGCCAAGGAAAGCCCCACGCGAATACGAAAGTACGATCGCCGCGATCATCAAGGTCGCACAGGCTCCATAGAAGACTCTGCGGCCTGCTCCCTTTGATATGAATAGAAGGGCAACTGAGATCGGCAGGATGGTGACGAGGTGAAGCGCCATGTCGTTAGTATTACCGAAAATGCCTGTACCTCTGCCGCTGGCGCGATAACCTTCAACTGTCATCAGGCCCTGTCGATACTCGTTGATTGCCTGGACGCTCAGCCACATAGCGGCCGCCAGCGCCAGAAACATTAGACCACGCAGTCGCGACTCAGTCCGGACGACATTTACCATTACGATAAAGATCACGACGCATCGTATGAATGTCCCACTGAACTCCTGCCAGGCTACCGGCCGATTAATGGCCAGCGGAATTGAAAGCAGCGCCGTCAGCGAGAAAAGCAAAACCAGATGCACCTCGCGGGGACGCGCAGTCAGTGCGCCTTCCAAAGACAATTGAGTAGGTAGGAAAAAACCAAGCGTAGCGATGCCCACGACCAGCGCAATCGAGGCTGTTAGCCGCGACGGATAAAATTCACCGGGCCGCGCGTAAAGAATGGCAGTGAAGAGAAAGAGCGCCGCATAAGAAAAAACATGGCCCGGCCTTAGATATGTTGCGGTGGAAGCTGCTTTCGGTATCCGAGGTAGCGTCGGCGTCTTGCCTGAAACCGCGCTGTCAAGGGCACTGCGCCGGCTCGCGGCTTTGCCAGGCGAGACTTTGGCGCCCACGTTATGGGCCGCGTCTCCGCGTCGCGACCGCGTCACGGGTTGGTAATCAATCAGTAGATTTCGCCGTGGCATGTCTGGCACCCAGTGTGACCTGCTTGAGTTGGAACGCACGCGATTGTCAAAACAAGAAGAAGCGCAGGACCTCTGCGCTTCTTCGGTATGTATCGCTATCTCAAGTTTCGGACGAAGAGCAACTAGATCGCTACACTTTGTTCGTCACCGATCGCTACCAAAGTACGGACGCGCTCACGCAGGGCCAGCTCGAACATCCGCGCCTCTTCCACTTCGGTAAACGAAAGCGCGCGCAGCTCGTGCTCAATGCGGCGCCGATAGTCGGACACCAGAGAGTCAGAAACGCCTAATGTAGCGGCAACTTCCAGTTGCGTCGCGTGATCGGGACTCAGGTAACAATGCCATAGCACGCCCAGCATGCGATTGTATTGTTTCATCTTGTTGCGGACATTGCCCTGTAGATTGGTCAGGAATTTGTCCACGGAACCGGCCGCCTCTTGTTCGGATTCGTGCCGCAACAAACTCTCTTCGGGGTTTTCACGCTGATCCGCCGGATCGTAGCGTGGGCCGTCGGAATCTCCGTCATCGCCACCCAGCGGAACCAGATAAATATCCATGACCGGCAGACGCGACATGACCAGACTGCGCAGCGTGCGCACGTCGGCCGGCGCATCGATGGCGTCCAGGACTGAGACAATCAAGTCTTCGAGATCCGAGTTGCTGATTACAATCTGTGCGTCTCCTGTGCACCCTACCATGCGGGTGTCACGCTGGCGAACCGGAATCATGTGCGCGCGTTGCTCAAGTTCGTGCGAGTTGCGGCCAGGCTTGCTGCTAGGCCACTCGCTCAACCCGTAAACTCGATCGGCCAACCGGCGGTGTTGGTGTTCTTCGGAAAGACCGCTACTGTCAAAGCGTCTAAAATTTGTGCTGGACTGGATCAGAGTGGAGATGCGACGAGCAAGTCGATAGCTTTCCGGATGTCGCTTGCGCAGTTCGGCCGTTAGCAAATTCGTCAATTCGATCTGGCCAATCTCGCATTCAATCTCGGCGTCAGTCATCGCGGTATCAAGATAATGTTGAAAACGCGACTTGGTTAGCAGTTGAACGAATAATTCCTGTGTGAGATCGGTATAAGCGCTGCTTGCGCCCTCTTCAATCAAGAGGCCGGCACTTCGCGAAGCTCGCACCAGCGGGTGATTGCTGACGATGCGATGCAGCTCAGCCCACAACCGGTTGACGTCGGAGTTATTCAAGCTTTCGACCCAGTGCCCGGCTCTGGCAGCGCGTTCCGACGACCGACTGGGGCGCGACACTTCACGAGGCACGTTGACAGGAGTATCTGGCGTCGTTTTTTGAGTGATTGATTTCACGATGTTTCCCGTAGGATGAACACGAATGCAGGAACTGGTTTGCGGCTTGATTTGATCGAAAGGATCGCTGACATTCGCTGTGGACTGCCTTGAATTGTCCGATGGCTCGCGGTAAGGAAGTTGAGAGACTTGGGGCGGATCTAGCCTGGTGAAGGCAGACCCAAAGCGACTCATCGAGACGGGCAGCTAATCTGTTTACTTTTATCCCGGAAAGATGCTGCTTGTACCGACTCTTCTCAGCCGGACAAACGCGGGGACCTGCGGTTCGATTAATGCCACAAATGCTAAGCATTATCGAAGAGGGAATCGAGGAGTAAAAAGCTCCTCAACCAACCACGGCCATCTTAGCAACAAATTGAAAATTGGGCAACAATTTTTTACACTCCGTGCAAATCGTTGATTTAGTTGGAGAAAGGCGGTGGTGGAGAGTGCGCCAACTCTGGAATATGGCGTCTATTAAAACTTTTTGGTGGTTGGCACCATAGTTAAAGCCAGCGAAGGAAGAACCGATGCCCTCGTCATTAGTGACCGCATTCCGCAAAAGAGTCAGTTGCCCCTCATCTCAAACTCTGCTTGCTTTTCGCCGGTCGCATTTGAGTTATGAAGACAGCGCGCGCATTGAATCTCACCTGGCTATCTGCGACTTTTGTAACGCCGAACTGCAACTGCTGACATTTCATCACAGCGACACTGAAGAGTATGCTTTTGCCGAAATGCCCACACCGCTTCGGCGCTTGGCGGAAGGTCTTATCCGAACTAGCGTATCCGTCGAAGGCTTCACGAAATTCCGCAAATATTATCAGACCTGAAACTCGTCTGCTCATTAACCAGGGGAGCCTTGGTCAACCTGAGTTAGTTAGAGCCATCGGAAGATCTCCGCGGCAGCTCGATTGTAAAGCGCGTTCCTTCGCCATAGCGCGACTCGACGGCAACCTCGCCGCCGTGCGCTTTTGCCAGGTGTTTGACGATAGCCAATCCTAAGCCGGTCCCGCCAAGTTCGCGCGAGCGAGCACGATCCACACGATAAAATCGCTCGAATAAACGATCGAGATGATGTGAGGGAATGCCTTCGCCAGTGTCCTCGACCTGAATTTGATCACGACTATTACCGCGATAGCTGATCGAGACCGTGCCTCCGTCGCGATTGAATTTAATCGCGTTGTCGATCAGGTTTGTTAGCATCTGCACCAGGCGATGTGGATCGGCAAGAATCTCGGCCTCTGGCGTGACCAGGTTATGGACGATAACTGTGTGCGCTGCGGCTGCCGCGGAGAGGCTGCCGACAACGTCTTCCACCAGTGGTCGCAGGGCAATGATCTCTGGCCTTACTTGTACGTTCCCTGCTTCAATTGCACTGAGTTCGAGAATGTCATCGATCAGCCGGTGCATTCGCGCGGCATTCTTTTGAATAATCGAAAGGAACCGGCGATTGTGTTCGCGATCGTCGAGGGCGCCGGCTTCGAGGGTTTCGGCTAAAGCAATGATAGAGGTCAGGGGCGTGCGCAACTCGTGCGAGACATTCGAGAGGAATTCCTGCCTCACGATTTCCAGGCGCTCAAGCCTCGTCACATCGAAAAAGACACCCACTGCGCCATGCGCCTCACGACCGTTGGCCGCGCGGAAGGGGACCACTCTGAGGTCAAACACACGCCGCTCGCGGCCATGTGTTTCCACTTTCACTCCAGCGCGCTCTGTTCCGCGGACACCGTCAAGGAAGGCGTCGTAAATGGCCGGGTTTCGGGTGAGCTCGGTCAAGCGACGCGAATTGATCGAATCGTCGACGTTTGAGAAAAGGTCGTGAGCGGTGCGATTTGAAGCGACTACGCGCATTTCGTGATCAATAACCAGCAAGCCTTCTCTCATCTCATTGAGCGTCGCATCGAGTAATAAGGGTGAGAAGTCAATCTTGCTTGCCTTGCTTGACGCGGGGTCAGATTGTGTCGCGACCTTATCGTTAGGCACTGCCCGACGAATATGCTTTCCGATAAGCAAGCCCGCGATTAGTCCGATAAAAAGTGTCAGGCACGAAACTGTAATCCAGATGGGCAAGCCGAACGGAAAGACGGTCAGGGCCAACGTCAATGCGAGTCCCACACTGAAGAGGATGAAAAGAGAACGGGTGCTAATCATGAGCGGTATCAGTAGAGGAACGAGACTCAGAAGCGCAGCCAAGAAACCGGTAGCCAACGCCCACCAGGGTTTCGATGCAATCTCCACAGGCACCCAGCTTCTGTCTCAGCCGTCGAATGTGAACGTCTAGCGTTCGCGCATCACCGTAATAACTGTAGCCCCACACCTGGTCAAGCAAGTGCTGGCGGGTAATAACGCGGCCGCGCTTTTTAGCCAGAGTTGCCAGCAACAGGAATTCCTTGTTCGTCAGTTTCACACTCACACCGGCGCAGCTTGCTCGCACATCCGCGAAATCGATTGCCAAATGACCGTCGTCATAGCATTCACCGGCTTCGTCGTCAGCCCGCCTTAACACAGCGCGCACTCTGGCCATAAGCTCGCGCACCGAAAATGGTTTGGCAATATAGTCATCCGCGCCCAGATCGAGTCCGGCGATGCGGTCCGCCTCTGAGGTTTTCGCTGTGAGCATAATGATCGGAACGCGGCGTGTTTGATTCTCGCGACGCAGGCGACGGCACAACTCCATTCCGTTCATACCGGGAAGCATGAGATCCAGAACGATGACCATCGGTGGGCTCGGCGAGTTGAGAGCGAGCGCCAGGCCTTGCTCGCCGCTTGAAGCGACGACTGCGGCGAAGCCTTCGGCTTCGAGATTGTATCTGACGCTCTCGGCAATATCCGCGTCGTCTTCAATGATTAGAGCAGATTTCGGCATGGACGCTAAAAGCTAAGCCGTTGTTAGTAACCCGGCGTTAGATACTTCCCTGAACGTAAACAATCCGAAATAATCTGAGTCAATGCCCTCAATGCCGGTGCTTGATGACAGCAGCCTCAGCCATATAAACGGTCAGTTCGCAGATGTCCGTGACATAGTCACCGATTCGCTCCAGGTGTTTGGCGACAAACAACAGGCGCGCGTCGCGGGTCGCGGTAGCCGGCTCTTTCGTCATCATTTCGATCAGGTCATGAAAGATTTGGTTATAGAGTTCATTGATCTCAGCGTCGCGCTTAATTACTTCGCGGGCCGCGCCGGCGTCGTTCTTGGTGAATGCATCGAGCGCCTGTCCCAACATCGACGAAGCAATTTCGCCCATCTCGCGCAGCTGAACGTGGCTCTTTAGTTCGGGTTCATTATTGAGATCAAAGACGGCGCGGGCAATGTTGCAGGCGTGGTCGCCAATGCGTTCCAACACTGGAGCCATCTTCGCTACAGACATTACAAATCTAAGATCCCGCGCTGCCGGTTGCCTAAGCACGAATATATCCACGCATTGGCGATCGACTTCGATTTCAAGCTCGTCGATCGCGTCGTCATGCTCGAGCACTTCACGGGCCGCCTCATTGTCACGCTCGGTCAGCGCGTACATTGCCCGTTTCAAGGCCGCTTCCGCCTCGCCGCCCAAACGCAAGACACTATCCCGCAGCCCGTCGAGTTCTTCGTCAAGATGTCTATGAACTTCCATCAATTTTTCTATTTAGCCAAACCTTCCGGTGATGTAATCTTCAGTCAGTTTCTCATCTGGGGCGGTAAACATCTTTTCAGTCGCGTTTACTTCAATCAGCTTGCCGAGCAGGAAAAAAGCAGTGAAGTCAGAAACGCGCGCCGCCTGCTGCATGTTGTGCGTCACAATCACAATAGTGTACTGCCTCTTCAAATCGAAGATCAGTTCTTCGATTTTGGACGTGGCGATGGGATCCAGCGCCGACGCCGGCTCATCCATCAGAATCACCTCAGGTCGAATGGCCAGGGCCCGGGCAATGCAAAGTCGCTGTTGCTGTCCTCCGGATAGGCCGAGCGCCGAGGACTTTAGCCGATCCTTAACTTCCGACCAAAGCGCGGCGTCTGTCAGGGCTTCTTCTACTCGATCTGCGAGTTCACTCTTGCCGGAAGTCAACCGGTTGATCCTTAGTCCGTAAGCGACATTATCGAAGATAGACTTGGGAAAGGGATTGGATTTTTGAAATACCATGCCGACTCTTCGGCGCAACTCCACCACGTCGGCGCCCGGAGCATAGACATCCAGATTATCGATTAAGACTTTTCCTTCAACGCGCGTGCCCGGAATCACGTCGTTCATGCGATTGAGCGTGCGCAGGAAAGTCGTCTTGCCGCAGCCCGATGGCCCGATGAAAGCCATGACCATTCGTTCGGGAATGCTCACGGTGATTTCATGCAGCGCCTGCGCCCGGCCATAATAGAAATTGAGGCCCGCGACGGCGATCTTCGTTTCGCGCTGCGCCGGGGTGGCACGCCCCGTAAGCTCGAACTTCGGCGTGATTAGCTGGGTTGGAGTGGACATTGACAGTTCAAAACTTTTGCCGCGTTAGAAATCTTACCAGAATATTGATACTAAGAATTAGCGTCATCAACACCAGCGTTGCCGCCCAGGCCTGCGCATGCCATTCGTCGTAAGGTGAAATCGCGTAGTTATAGATCTGGACAGTCAGCGAAGCGATCGGCTCGTTCAGATTTCGCGGAAAGAACCGGCTGCCAAACGCCGTGAACAGCAGCGGCGCAGTCTCGCCGGAAACGCGCGCGATCGCCAGCATCGCTCCGGTCGCGATTCCTGAAGCGGCTGCTGGAATAATCACCCCCAGCGTGACTCTCCACTGCGGAGCGCCCAACGCCAGCGCGCCTTCTCGCAAACTGTGCGGCACCAGCTTGATCATCTCTTCCGTGGTGCGCGCGACGATGGGAATCATGATTAGAGCCAGCGCGATGCCGCCGGCCATGGCCGAAAAGTGTTTCATACGCAGCACGAAGAGTGCGTAAACAAATACACCCGTCACGATTGATGGGATGCCGGTCAACGTGTCCACCAGAAAACGAACTACACCCGCGAACATTCCGCCTCCATACTCAGAGAGATAAACCCCCGTGGCAATTCCCAACGGTATACCAACCACGCATGAGAGCAACAGGAGTACGGCGGAACCTACGATTGCGTTGCCGATGCCGCCGCCTTCGCCGACGGGGCGAGGAGTATCAACTAAGAAGCGCAAATTGAGCGCGCCGATTCCGCGCATAGCGATGTATGAAAGTATGATCAAAAGGATCCCGATGGCGACAAAGGTGCAGAGCGCCGTTAGCATAGTCATCACGCCGCTGGCGGCGCGGCGCGTGAGATCCGTTCGTAGAATGAGACTCATTGGACTGTTGCGAGCGAAAATTCACAATTTGCGCTACGCGGCCATTCCCGCACCCGCTGTTCGGCGAGTGACTCGCCAGACCAGTAGCCGAGCGATCGCGTTCACCACAAAGGTGACAAAGAAAAGGATCAAGCCCAACTCAACCAGCGAACTCAGGTAAATGTCAGCGGTTGCTTCTGTGAACTCATTGGCAATTACAGAAGCCAGAGTGTATGAGGGCTGAAACAACGAGAGGCTAATCTCGGGCCGATTGCCGATGACCATCGTGACCGCCATGGTTTCGCCAATCGCTCGGCCCAGACCCAGGATCACCGCCCCGGCAATTCCCGGCGCGCCGTTCACCAAAACTACCAGCGTCGTCTCCCATTTGGTCGCGCCCAGTGCGAGTGCGGCTTCGCGCTGAGTATTCGGGACCGCCGACAGCACATCGCGCACCACCGCGGAAATAATCGGAGTGACCATAATCGCCAGGATTATTCCGCCAGTAAGTAATCCAATTCCCGTGATTGATCCCTCAAACAGAGGCAGCCAGCCAAACCAGCGCGCCAGTGACGGTTCGACGTGGACACGCAGAAACGGCGCCAGCACGAAGATGCCCCATAGCCCATAAACCACCGAAGGAATGGCCGCCAGCAGTTCAACCAGGAACGTAATCGGCCGCGCCAGATAATGCGGCGCCTGTTCCACCAGAAAGATCGCAATGCCCAGCGACAAGGGAACGCTGATAATCAGAGCGATCAGCGAAGACACGATCGTTCCATAGACAAAGGCAAGCGCGCCAAATTGAGCTTTGACGGGGTTCCATTCACGACTGGTCAAGAAGCCAAAACCAAATTGGCGAATCGAAAGCGTGGAGTGCGACGCCAGCGCCAGGATCATTGCGACGACGATTAATAGGACGAACAGCGCTGCGGCAAACATTGCCCCGCGAAAAATCGCGTCGCCCGTGTTGCCGGTGGGAGAAAGCCGTCTACGCCAGCCTGAGAAAGGCAAAAGGAAAAAGGCAAAAGGAAAAATCTTGCCCTCTTCACTTTTGCCTTTTACCTTCTTACTTTTTCCTTTCATTGCGCTCCGCGCAGAGGCTGGCCGCCGGCTGTGATCGAATTGATTTTCACTTCCGCGCGCTTGACGATCTCTTCGGGCAAAGGTGCGTACTGCAAAGCGCTTGCGAATTTTTCGCCGTCATGAATTCCCCACCACAAAAAATCGACCAGCACTTTTCCTTTCGCCGCATCAGGTTGCGCCTTGTAGGCCAGAATGTAGGTATAGCTGGAGATTGGATACACGTTCGAGCCGTTTGCATTTGTGATCGAAACACGCAGATCGTCGGGCGTGTTTGCCGCCGAAGCAGCGGCGGCTGCGGTGACCGCGTCAATCGATGGTTCTACAAAATTGCCACTGGCATTCTTAATTAGGCCAACCGGTAGTTTGTTCTGTACGGCATAAGCCAGTTCCACGTATCCAATGGTGTTCGGCTGTTGTTTGACTTGCCCCGTAACCCCTTCGTTTCCTTTGCCGCCTTGTCCCACCGGCCACTTGGGCGACTTGTCAGCGCCAACTTTTTCTTTCCAATCCGCGCTGACTTTAGACAGATAATCAGTAAAGACAAAAGATGTGCCGCTGCTTTCGGCACGATGAACTACCGTGATGTCGGCGGCAGGCAAAGTTGCGTCGGCGTTATCCGCTCTAATCCGGGGATCATTCCACTTGGTGATCTTTCCCAGAAAGATGTCGGCGACGACGTCGGGCGAAAACCGCAGCGGCTTAGAAACGCCTTGAAGGTTGTACGTGACAACGACTGCACCCAGGCATGTGGGAATATGAATCAGCTCACCAGGTGACGCTTTCAATTCGGCATCCGTCATCGGCGCATCTGAAGCGCCGAAGTCTACCGTGCGCGCCTGGATTTGCTTGATGCCGCCACCCGAGCCAATCGACTGATAATCAATCTTGACGTTCGGGTGCAGCTTGCCATATTCGCTCAACCATTTTTGATAGAGCGGGTTGGGGAAAGTCGCGCCGGCGCCCTGGAGTCTGATCTCGCCGCCGGAGCCACTATTTCCGCCACATGCGGCAAAAGACAGGGCAGCTATCCCGGCGAACACGAGGGCGAACTTTATCTTGTTTAGTGACGACATGGAGGTCCTCCGATTAGTTTGTTTGGAGTGCTGCGACTTGTCGCAGCTTGTTCAGATATTTCGAACTCGCAAGTCGAAAGCGGTGACAAGTCACCGCACTCCAAATTAAAAGTTAAAGACGATTTGTTCCTGCACGCGATACTGGCGTGGCGTGAACGCATTCAGCGGCACGAAGAAGTTTGGAAAGTCTCCGCTGTTGCGCAGCTCGCTCTGAATAAACAGCAAGCTTTGCAGCGTTACTTTCTTCGCCAGCCCATAGTCGAACCGCAGATGGTGTGTACGCAGGTTCACACCGCTGTTAGTGCCGAGATCGTCATCAGTGACCTGCGAAATCAAAGCGTTCGCGCCTTTGGTCGAGAAGATGTACAGAAAAGACATGTCGCCGCGGTTGGCGACTTTGCCGACTTGAAATGAAGCCAGCAGCGCGTCGCGTTCTTTCAGGCCGACGCCAACATTGCGCGCGGCTTGAAAGTTAAAGGTGACCGGATATGTGCGGCCGCCGTTTTGAAACCCAGCCCAATTGAGCCGATAGGTCAGGCGCGCAACCTGAAAATTCCGCGCCGTGTAAATTGCGCCGCCGGCCGTCGTCGTCGCATTGCCGGTTCCGGTGACCGGACCCGAAAGAGCTATTCCCAGTCCGTTCTGAACGATCAGGGCCACTCCGTTTGCCGTCGAAGCCAGTTGGATTTGATTCGGATTGCGATAGAGCTGAACGTCGCCGCCCCACTGGCTGCTCCAGCGGTCGTTGAACTTCTGATTTAGCAGTAATCCCTGATGAAAAAGATTTGAACTTCGACCCGTCGAATTGATGATCGCGCCGGCCTGAGCCAGAGGACTGCCGGCGGTAACGATTGCCACGTTCGGATTACTGAAGATATATTGCCCGGCGCGCAGTTCCAGACTGGATACTCTCAACCCGTTGTTCCTCAATGAGAGGGTGTACTTTTCATTGAAGCCGTTGAATCGCACGTCGTCGTCAAACAAAAAGCGCGAGTTGTCGGCAAAGACTTCCTGCACACGCCCGCCCTGAAGTTGCACGGCTTTGTTCGGATGAAAGTCGACCCAGGCTTCGCTGATAAAGAAAGGATGCCTGGTCGTAGTCTCGCCAAAATCCTGATCCATGGTTAGCGGATTGTTGGCGGGCCCGGTTGCCAGTTGGCCGTGAAAGCTGAGCTTCGAATCAATATCCGTATCCAGGTTCAGCCGCAGTCGATAACGCACGCGCGCGTTTTGCTGATGGGTAAGCGGCGCAAAACCCACGGGCGGCGCCGGGTTAGCTTTGCGGAAGATGCCGTCAAAGCGCAAACGAAAATCTCCGCCGAAGCGGAACGGACCGATCTTTAGAACCTGGCCTTCGAGCTTCTTTACGCGGTCTTCTACCGTGGGTGTCTGCGTCGTAGTGGGCGCTGGGGACGACGAAGGCCCGGCTATGGTAGCTACTGTGGCAGCATCTTTCTGCTCGCCGCGTTCGCTGCCTGGCGCCCTGGCCGACAACGATTCGATGAGGCGCTGCTGGTCAGCGATGATGGTGCGCATTTCCTTGAGCGCGCTGCTCTGCTGTCGCAACTGGTCTTCCAGAGCTTTCAGGCGGTCATCTACAGTGACGCCGGAATCTTTTGAGACAGCTGCTGAAGATGAGCGCTCAGTGACGTCTGGCTGTTTCGCCGTCAACGACTGAGTGAAGACGATCCCCGGGGAGATTAATAGGATTACGGACGAAAGCAGAGGATGCACTGAGCGGCCTGATCGGCCAACTGGTGTTTGAGACATGTTCGTCCTCCTGAGACTGGGTCCGAATCGACAGATTCGTCAGTTCGACATTGCAGACGTGCGCGTCGATGCTTTTACCGAAATCAACAAGTTCACAGTTCAAGGCAAGCGGAAGAACCAGCCTAGAGGACGAAAGTTAAATCGGTCTTACAGGGGCCTTAACTTTATGTTAACGGAATGGCGTGGACATTTTACGACCCCGTGGGCTATATTGCGGATTCTTCGAATCTGCAATCTCAAAATGGAGTTGAAACTCTGAATGGGTCTGCTTAATTTCCTGCCGAAAGAGGAACAGTATTTTGATCTCTTCCTGCAAATGACGCTTTACATTTGCGACGCCGCTCGCGAGCTGAAGGAAATGCTCGCAGACAAGCACCACAACTATCAAGAGTACTCGCGACGCATCAAGGGTCTTGAACACGCCTGCGACGAGCTTACTCACAATATTTCGACCAAGCTAAACAAGTCTTTCATCACGCCTTTTGACCGCGAGGACATTTACACGATGTCCACTGCGCTGGACGACATCGTGGATCTCATCGACGATGCGGCCAGGGCCATAATCGATTTTGACGTTCAGGAGATTAAGGAATACGCGCGCGAATTCGCGGTTGTGATTGAACGGATGGCGGAGCAACTGCGCGAAATCGTAGCCGTCCTGAAGAAGCCGAAGAATGTTACGCAGCGACTTGTGGAGATTCACCGTCTTGAGAACGAGGGTGACGATATCTATCACGCTGCGATTGCCCAGCTCTTTCACGAAGAACCCGATCCCCTCACAGTGCTGAAGTGGAAAGAGATTTACGAGAAACTGGAAGCGGCCGTCGATCGTTGCGAAAACGTCGCCAACATCATTGAGAGTGTCATCATTAAGCACACTTAATTGGTCAGTTGTTAGTGGTCAGTAGTCAGTGGCCGCGGCTGTCAAGTTGAACATTGAATCCCTCGAATGTGGCTAGGGCGTCAGATAGTAACCACTACTAACAACTGACTACTAACAACTGACTACTGACTAATTTCTTATGACAGCCAACTTTGCCTTTGTCCTGGTATTGATCACCTTCGCGCTTATCTTTGATTACATAAACGGTTTTCACGACGCGGCAAATTCAATCGCGACCGTAGTGTCCACACGTGTTCTGTCGCCGGGCATGGCCGTGCTCTGGGCAGCCTTTTTCAATTTCGTTGCTTTTGCGGTGTTTGGCACTCGTGTCGCGAAGGCGATTGGCGACGGCGTGAGGATGGATCTGATTGCTCCCCATTTGCGCCTTTACGTTTTGCTGGGCGCTCTGCTCGGGGCAATCATTTGGAACCTCATCACCTGGTATCTCGGGCTTCCCACCTCGAGCTCGCACGCGCTGCTTGGTGGTTACGCCGGCGCCGGGATCGCAGCGTACGGAGGAATTAGCGGGTTGTTAAAGACGGATGTCTGGATTCGCACGATCACGTTTATCGTGTTGTCACCGCTGATCGGGATGGTGCTGGGTTTTGTTTTGATGGTCGCAGTTCATTGGATCTTTCGGCGCTTCACTCCGAAACGCGTGGACAGCATCTTCCGCAGGGGCCAGCTCTTTTCGGCCGCAGCTTTTTCGTTGGGCCACGGCGGCAACGACGCGCAAAAAACTATGGGCATCATTACCGCGGTCCTTACCGCCGGCGGCGTGGCCGGACTTACTTACGGGCCAAACGGAACGCTGCCTCACATTCCGCTGTGGGTCGTGCTTTCAGCGCATGCGGCGATCGCCCTGGGGACGCTCTCAGGCGGCTGGCGCATAGTACACACAATGGGATCTAAAATTACCAAGCTAAAACCTGTAGGTGGCTTTTGTGCGGAAACCGGCGCGGCCATCACACTCGCGTACGTAACTCTCACAGGCACTCCCGTTTCGACTACTCACACCATCACCGGCGCAATCGTGGGTGTGGGCGCAACCCGACGCCTGTCAGCAGTCAAGTGGGGTGTTGCTGGACGCATCGTGTGGGCGTGGGTTCTGACAATTCCGGCAGCCGCCACGATCGCGGCGCTCTCATTCTGGATAATCAAAGCGATCTATAGTCTCTCGACTTAGCCGCCGCCGAGCCCCACCTTACAGCCGTTCATTTTCAACAACTCCGACGCAGGGTTAACTAAATTTGGCCGCTGGTGCCCATCGAGTGAATTAAAATTAAGTCTCAGTGCAAGTTGGATTGGATTTGAGTTTAGGTGTAGAACACGAGGGGGCAGTTTGGCCATGCTAAAATCCGCGCGTTCATTTCCTATCGTAAAGCGATTATGAGCCTGGTGCGCCGCGTCACTGCTGAATTAATCGGGACGGCGATGTTGTTAGCTGCCGTCGTCGGTTCTGGTGTTATGGGTGAGAGACTGGCCGGAGGAAACGCGGCGATTGCGCTGCTGGCCAACACGCTGGCCACCGGCGGGGCGTTATTTGCGCTGATACTTACGTTCGGTCCTATCTCAGGCGCGCATTTCAATCCTGCCGTCACTCTCTCTGACGCCTCTCAAGGCGGGTTACCGTGGCGCGAAGTTCCCGCTTACCTTGCGGCGCAGATTGTTGGCGCGTTCGGTGGCGTAGCGATAGCGCACCTGATGTTCGGTCTGCCGCTTTTCTTTGCCTCGCGTCATGATCGCTCAGGATTGCGGCAGATGTTCAGCGAGTTCATCGCCACCTTCGGACTGATCGCTGTAATTTGGGGATGCGTGCGGTTTCGTCCGATGATGGCGCCGTTGGGAGTGGCGGCCTACATTACCGCGGCCTACTGGTTTACCTCTTCAACCTCGTTTGCCAATCCGGCGGTGACTCTGGCGCGTTCGGCAAGCGATACGTTTGTGGGCATCAGACCGATCGACGCGCCGGGCTTCATCATTGCGCAGCTTATGGGGGCGGCGGCAGCCACGTTATTATTCCGCTGGTTCGCGCCGACGCTGCCAAAGAATGCGGAAGCAGTGATGCTGTCACATGAAGGGAACAACCATGGGTAATACGGGCGCGGTTGATTCGACTCGGAAACGCATTCTCTTCGTCTGTGTCGAGAATTCCAATCGCAGCCAAATGGCCGAAGCGTTTGCGCGTATTCATGGCGGCGAAAGCGTTGAAGCCTACAGCGCCGGCTCGCGACCCTCGGGTAGGATCAATCCTAAGGCAATTGCAGCAATGCGCGAGATCGGCTATGACCTGTCCAGGCACGAATCTAAATCCTTGTCGGTGATTCCAGATGTCGAATACGACTTCGTCGCAACGATGGGCTGCGGCGATGAGTGTCCCTACGTGCGCGCCAGGGAGCGGGAGGATTGGGACATTCCCGATCCGAAAGACATGCCGCCTGAAGATTTCCGCAAAGTGCGTGATTTGATCGAGCAAAGAGTCAAAGAGACAATAATGCAAGTGTCAGAAGCCTGACCGTAAGGGAGGGCCTGCCCGTTGACGTGCCCTTGCTGCCGCGCGGGCTTCTGTGACACAAATCTTATGAGCGACTTGCCAATAGCATGCAGCTTAACCAGCGCAGAGCTTCAGGAACGACGCCGCACCTTATTGCAGAAAGTCAGAAGCGCGGTCGTAGAAGTTAAAGAACTCGACGATGGTTTCGCCTATTCTTTCCCTGCGGAAGGTGAGTCGCTTCGTGAGTTGGCGGGCTTGATCGATCTTGAGCGGCAGTGCTGTCCGTTCCTCCGGTTTCGTATCACGGTGGAAGCGAACGGTGGCCCGATGTGGCTGGATCTGACGGGCCCCGAGGGCACAAAAGAATTTCTCGTCTCTACGTTTAATTGAAGCTGGACACTCTCCTTGCAAACGAAGGACTCTTATCGTTCGAGCCGAGACTTCCAATGAAATTAAAATGAAATTAAACCGTGTCAAGATCCTGATTCCTATCGCGGTGCTGCTCGTGGTCGTACTGATCTATGTGGGAAACTTCATGATCGGTGGCGCAACTTATTCCACAGATCTCAGTGAATTGCAGAGACAGTTCAATAAGGATAAAGGGAAAGTGCGGTTGCTAATGTTACTGTCGCCTAGTTGACCTGGCTGTCTTCGGGGGGCCTCCGAAGTCCAGCGCGAAGTACTTGATAAGGTCAAGCAATCGGATCTGCAAGTTTATTCTGTTTGGGTGCCAATCCTTTGGAGCGATGGGAAGGTCGGTATTCCGCAGGCCACCAAACGCTTCACCGACGCACGAGTAAGCCATTACTGGGACCAAAACAGAGATTTGGTTCGCGAATATTCACGCGTGCTGCAAATCGATGGACCGGCATGGGACGTCTATCTGCTCTTTGATCGAAATGCCGAATGGAAAGATCAAACGCCCATGCCGATTTACTGGATGGATCGACTGGGACTTGAAAACGGAACACCGTTCGATGGAAGTAAGCTCGGAAAACGCGTGCAAGAGCTAATCGACAATCCTCGAATCGAAAACGGTAACAGCCGATAGCTTTCGAGCGATGCCGTGGGTCGTTAGTGTCAGAAGACCGCCTGCGCTATCGACAACTCTTAGGCCGGCATGAGTTGCTGAACCTCTGCCGATTCTTCGCCCAGCCACTCGGGATTTGTAGCGGTGCCATCAAAAATTGACGTGGTTTTGAAAGGCTCGAAACGGCCGGTCAGTGCGGCCGCCGCTGTTTTCTGGAGCAGCGCATCCAGTTCCTCTTTGCTGAGTGGGTGAAAGGTGCGTACCGCCTCGAATGCCTGATCGAGAATCTCCATACTGTCGATGCCGGTGATCACGACCGACGTCGGTAGATTCAACGCGTAGTGCAGGCACTCAATGGGCGTCACGGTGTTTGACTTCAGCAAGATGCCGTTTGCCATGCTCTTCATTCCCAGGATCCCAATGTTCCGCGTGGCCAATTCGGGAACTACTTCTCTCGAGAAGCTGCGGTAATGCGCGTCCATAAGATTGAGCGGCATCTGCACCGCGTCGAATTTGAATCCATTCTGCTCGGCAACCTCAAGCATGTATAGATGCACCCGCGGATCTTTATGGCCGGTGAATCCAATGTACCGCAGCTTGCCAGCCTGACGCGCCGCGGCCAGGGCAGCGTTGGCCCCGTCTTCATGAAAGATTCGATGAGGATCTTCGAAACGAAGAATTTCATGATGCTGAACAAGATCGATGCAATCGACTTGCAGACGCTCAAGCGATTCGTCGAGCTGCTTAGTCGCTTCCTTCTTCGACCGGCCGTCAATCTTGGTCATGACAAAAGCCTTCGCCCGATAGCCGTCGCGAAGGGCCTTGCCCATGCGAGTCTCGCTCCGGCCTTCATTATAGTCCCAACAGTTATCCAGAAAGTTGATGCCGCGATCGATGGCTGAGCGCACAATACGAATCGCCAGGTCCTCATCAACCTTGCTCAAGCCCAGATGCCAGCCGCCCACGCCAATTGCCGAAACCTGCTCGCCTGTGTGGCCCAGTGTTCGATAGATCATTTTAGGATGCTCCTTTCGAAGGTCCGCGTCTGGATATGCTGCGAGTGGATCGAAAGCCTTTCGTATGGCAATAGTATGACGAAGTTGACCAATAATTAATATGGCAGAGGCTTCCCGACGCACAGTGCGGTAGGGCTTTTGCCTTAACGGTAGGGGTTATTATGATTTAAGGAGGCTGCCTGCGGCTATGACCAACAAACAAACCATTCTCGCCTTCATCGATCGCATCAATGCGCACGACGTTGAAGGACTCGCTGCTTTGATGAGCGACGATCACACCTTCATCGACGCCCACGGCAATCAGGTTAGCGGCAGAGAGAAGATGCTCGCCGGCTGGCGCGGTTATTTTGAATGGTTTCCCGACTACTACATCGAAGTCACTGATGTGTTCGAGGGCGACGACACACTCGCGTTGTTTGGCGTTGCCGGCGGTTCTTTCAACAATAAAGAGACGGAAAGCTGGCGTTTACCTGCGGCGTGGAAAGGAAGCGTGAACGACGGCCGCGTCGCTCTCTGGCAAGTATTTGCGGACACCAAGACTCCGTTTGAGATTATTGAACGGAACCAGCGTTGAGCCTGAATCGATCGCTCGGGAGCAGAATAACGAGGTCCAGCGCGAGTAAAAACGGGCTATGTTGGTGAATGGTCGCCAACATAGCCCCCAGCCCTTGTTCGGATCTTACCTTCTGATTTTGAGATGATATTCGGCTGGTGCTAAATCCCGGTTACGGATGTCTTAACAGTTCGTTAATTCCCTCCGCACAGAATTAACCTCGATTTCTCTTTCCGTTCACGCTCCCTTAACACGCGTCCGCTATAAATAGATCCGACAATCCCGGTGATACAACTTAAGCGATGCTGTCAGATTCTAACTGGATGTAACTTGTTAGTCGTGATAGAGGTCCTTATGAACGCAAAACAAATCGCTCTGCCCTTTCGCGCGAGACGAAACCGGAGGTCGGCGGATACCCATGCCGATCTGATTGGCCGTTCCTACGAGGAAGATTATTCCACGGTGACGGTGGTTTCGTTATGCGCCAACGATGACAGCCGCGTGATGGTGCGGCGCGAACCCGGCGGCCGCACTTTCTCGATGCCTGCGTGGCTGATGCGCCTGATTTTTATGGAGCAGGAAGGAAGACGGGCGGCTTAAAAGTTTTTTTGCGGCGCTCCTCGTTAAGGAGGTGACGGCTATGACGCTGGTACTGATTGAAGACAATTTGTCTGAGGAAGAGCAACTTGCCCAGCAGGCCAACCCAACGGTCAAATGTGGCTGGTGTGGCGAGATAATTCGCCTGGACGGCAGCGAGCTGGCGCTGGCCATGTGCCAGAGTTGCTATGATGGAATGTTGGCGGAATTTCTGCGGTCGCAACAAGCGAGGCAGGATCCCAGCCGCCCAAGCGATCGTTAGCGATCGCGATGCGGATTAGACGAATACGCGCGCACCCCGTTTCTCTACTTATGCCGATAGGCGGCAACCAAATTGTTCGCGCCATCGTAGGCTTGCACCAGCACTTTGACTCTCCCCTTGCCGCCTTTCAGTATGACCGGCTTTCGTTTTATCGCCCCATCTTTGGCGTCAATCGTCCGGTAAAACCGGTCATTTAAATAGATATTCAGATATGAGATGTTCTTCTTAGTGTTCGCTGTTGGGATCTTCGATGCGCAGGTTACGTGCACACCTCTAGACGCTTTTCGCCTGAATCCTTCCAGCGAAAGTGAGTAGATTGGTTTCTTCCTCAGGAGCTTTACCGCATACCTAATCAGGTCCACATTTCCCTTCAGCAGATCGCGTTTTGTCATGCAGTAGCGCTTGTCCGGCTCGACTCCCAATTCTTCAAGCAGTTTGCCCTCACGCGGGCCAACGCGAATGCTCCGACGAATGGCGATCCCCAGATCCGCGCCTTTAGGCAGCGGCTTGAATGGTGAATTGGGATTCTTGCTGAGCGCCGACATCAGGTCTTCGTAATACCAGTTGTTGGCGCCGCCGGCGCCGGTATTGTCGCTGGTGCCGAGAATCTCACCGACTTCATTGTCCTGGAAGCCGGCGGCAAACATGTCAGTGGTGCTATAAGACAAGGCATCAGTGATGACTATGACAGGGCCGTGGTACACCTGGCCGATATCGTTACAAGATTCTTCGGAATCAAACGGAAACCCCGAGGAATATATAGCGCCGGTAACCACAGCTTCCTCGATTGATTTAGCCCACTTGGAAAGCTCCCAATTCTTTGGCGCCCGCTTGCAAATCTCGAGATTTAATGGCGTGTTTATGAACTCGAACAACTCAGGCTTTATGCGCCGAGGAGTAAACAACTGAAGGAGTCGTTCGCCTGCCCTAATTTGACCCCCGCCATTGCCTCTTACATCTATGATAAGACCCTCCTGGGGGAATCTTTCATGCTTGATTACCCGTTTGAACTCTTGGACAAATTGGTCGGGATCATCCACTGCAAAGGTAAACAACCGAATGTATCCGATATCTCTCCCGTCCAGTCTTCGGGCATAAAATATGTTCTCAAACTCCTTGGGCACCCGCACATCGTCGGGAGTTAACTCTCTCTCCGGTTGATATAACCTTTTCTTTAGCTGATTGATCTTAGTCTTCTTGATGTCGATAGCGGCCCTTTTCTTTCTGGTGGTCTTCGTAGCGAGTGGCTTTGTGTATACCAACCACTTTTGCCTCAGAGTTAGTTTCTCTTCCTCTGTCTTTTTCTTCTTCTCTCTAGCTCCCGCTTTAGGTAGGTAAGTAACGTCCACCCACTCTTCATCCGGAGGCAATGACATGTCCAGCGGTCTGATCGTAAGGCTATCCAGTCCGCGCGCAAATCTCGCTTCGAGATTGCTGCCGGCCTGTGTCTCCCCATTCAGCTCGATTGCTCTCTTGATGGGCACGCCATTCCAGGAGACGACCTCGACGCCGGGCTGAAAAGAAACGAGCTCGGGCCCAGCCTTGGCACTGGACCGGATGAATTGATGCACGATCCGGGAAACAATGAACTTTTCGTCTCGTTCATCCCTGCAATTTACTTTTCTCGCCTTTTTGTGAGGACCGCGGGCCGCTTGCTTCCGAGTTTTCTTAGGTACGAAATACTGTTCGACGAGGAAAGGAAGGAAAGCCATTCGACCCCGGAAAGGCGCCGGCAGCCGATAGTGGGTGTGCAGATCGCGAAGTGAGGCGAAAATCTCCAGCAATCTTTTGTGGAATTGCGTTTCACTTTCCATCTCGCGTTCCACCTCTTCAAGACGGAACTTGAGCAGTTTGAGTCGCCGGATCGGATCAATCGCATGCATCGCGCGCTTGAGCGGGAGATGTACGTAGTTCATTTCGAGCAACAACAGCGCCTGATCCAGTATTCGCAGGCGATCTTTCCTCGATAACCTGCTTTTCTTTTCGATCGTTTTAAGAAACCTCGCGAGCGGCATTGTGGTAGTCGCTTGCTCGATTTTTTGTAGTTTGGCCTTGGCGCCGGTTTCTTTCTCAGCCATAAACGTTCTCCTGCAAAAGCGACGACCCCCTGCCCATGGCTTAACGGTTACGCGCGCACTGACAACGGTCGCCAGGCACACAAGCTCTTCTACGGCGGAGCAAGTAGGAGCCGCGCAATAGACGCGATAAACGCGCGCAACAAGTAGTTTCGGAAATGCGAGACCTGAGAGCGCGGTTTGGTTTCGGACGATTCGCTCAGCGCCGGTATACGGCAACGCACAATACCACCCCGGCTATTGCGGTCAATAGCGCCGGCCCGATAGACGTTGACTCTAAGCTAGGGCCAGGACAACGTTTTTAACTCTGCCCAGTCTGGCGCCGTTTAATTTTCTTCGGCTTGGCTCTTCCTGGTGGCCTACTGGTTTCCTCTTGCCGCCACCTGCATTGCCGCCGCCTGGAGGGGTCGCCTGTGCCGCCGCTTTATGGAGGTTGGTCCGGCCCACCGCCCTTGCCTGGAGCCTTCTTCTTCGTCTTCTTCGTCTTCTTCGTCTTCTTTGTCTTCTTTGTCTTCTTTGGCATGGTTGTTTGCTCCTTTGTGAGTTCAGAAGTGGGTAATTCAATGTTGAACCTGTTGAGCCAGTAAATGGCCTTGGCCTGCACACCTCATCTGTTCGACGTAGAACGTGAGTCGCGAATACACGGGTGCGTCGTTAATTATCCGACTGTCGAAATCCAAAAGGCTGCTACACTACCACATCCGTCCGTTCGCTAATACAAATAACCCAGCAACCCTTGTTCAACCATAAGAATGACCAGCCACCATGAATTCACTTCATTTGCTGCGCTTCAAGATTTGTTCGTTTTGATTGCGATACTTCTGAATATCACGTCTGCGTAAGTAACCTTCGTAGGCTTCCTGGCCCCATTTTTGCTCGAGGCCAGCGCACAAACTGCCAGCGCGCGATGCGTAGTCGTACGCTGCGGATTTGTTTCCGGTTAGATCGCTGGCTAGCGCGGCGATGAGCAGGGCACGCCATTCTGAATCCTGCTGCCCAGATTGCGCAAGCATTTTTTGCGCCTCCAGGGCATTTTCCAACGCGCCCTTCGAATCGTTTGCGATCAGTAGAACCTCAGCGAGCGCCAGCAGCGCGCCCGAGATCAGTTGTGGAGAATTCACTTTCCTGGCCATGGCAACCGCTTCTTCGCACGACTTTCTGCCCACTTGAGGCGCGCCCGAAAAAGCGTCCGCACGACCCATGCAGTACTTTGCCTGAAGCGTCACATCCGGGAACTGCGACGCAGACACATCCAGGGTAAGCTGGCTCTTCGTTTTGGCTTCTGCGTAGTTACGCTCGCTCAAAGCCATCTGAGCATTTGTCAGATGCACCCACGCCAGCACTGCCTTGTAGTTCGCCTCAGGCCGGTTTGCCATTTCAAAAGCTGCATCGAGAGCCGCACGTGCCTCGGCGTAGCGTCCCAATTGCCAGAGAAGGACCCCCCGATTCATTTGATCATAAGCCAAATTCGCACCTCGCGCCTGATCAATTTTGAGCCTCTCGTCAATATGGGAGAGTGCCTCAGGATACAATTCCTGATTGCGTCGCACTTTTGCCAGGTTCGTGTGTGAATCCGCCACTCCCGCTTGATCGCCCGAGTCCCTGGAAAGTTGGAGTTGCTCTTCGAAGATCTTGAGCGCAGTTTCGGGCTCGCCTTTCTCCTGATAGGCGCGTCCCATCACGCTCAAGGCAATCGAAGTCTCTTTGCGATAGCCTCCGGGTTTGTAGAACTTCAGCGCTTCCTGAAGTTGAGAAATAGCTTCGTCGTTGTTACTCAATGTTTGGTTCAGCCTGCCCAGAGCAAAAATCGCCCCCACCTGACCGCTCCGCGATTTGTCCTGCCGAGCCAGATCGAGTGCTTGTCGGAAGTACCTGCCGGATTCGTCAAAGTCTCCGCGACTCATCAGCGCCAAACCTAGATCGATTAAGCCCTGGACGGCGATGTTCTTGATGTTGGCGGTCTGCGCGAGGTTTATCGCTTCGGCTGCCAACGCCTTAGCGCGGTCGATGTTTCCTTCGTCGCGAGAGACAAGGCTCAATTGCAACTGCGTTCTCACGAGCTGGTACTTGTTGTCGACGTTCTTCAAAATCTCCAGCACTTCTTCCAATTGGGCGCGGGCCTCGGGCAGCTTGCCGTTGCGGGCGAGCAGCGCGCCGCGCTGGTAAAGGACTTCCACCCGTCCTTCGTCATTGGACATGGTTTGATAGAGCTTCTCGGCGGTCTTGAACGAGACTTCTGCGTTGGCCGAATCCTGCCGGCGACTGTAAAGGACCGCCAGCCGCAGGAATCCGGCGGGTGATTGGGGGTCACGTTTGGTTGCTTCCTGGTAGCACTCGATCGCTTTGTCAAAGTTCTCGTTCTTTTCGTAAGCACGACCGAGATCGACATAAACGGTCGCCTTGTCGCTGTTCGTCGCCTGATCGAGAATCTTTTGATAGTAACCAACGGCAGCGGCAAAATCTCTTCTTACGGTTGCCGCGACCGCGTCCAGATAGGCGGCGTCAGCGCTCGTCAAGCCGGAGTGATCGGGCGCCAGCGACATGGCGCGCAACACTTCTTCCTGGGCCTTTTCGGTGCTGCTTATTTCAAGATAAGTTTCGGCCAACCGAGCGTGCGAGAGCGCATACCGATCGTCTAATTCAATTGACTTCTCCAGCCTTTTGCTCGCTTGGTAGTAAGTGCCCGCGTGCATCGCGACTAAGCCCTGGTCGTACCAGGTTTTGGCTTCAGGAGAGATCACATGCGCAGTCGGCTGCCAGCCACGCAGGCCCAGGAGAATTCCTACGATCAACAGCGGCGTGACCAAAACGCCGACCTTAACCGGTTTTCGTTTCCAGGCTCGGGTTACGGCTGCAGTGATCACCGATGAGCGGGGCGGGACGGTCAACAGCCCGCTGCCGATAGAAAGCGATGCTTTCAGCTTCTGAAGATCTTCGAGCATCGCGTTAGCTGATTGATAACGCGCCTCGACGTCTTTGGCCATCGCCTTGAGGATTACTTCTTCCAATCCGGGCGGCATACCCGGAACGATCTGCGAGGGCCTGGGGGGTTCGACGTGAAGCACCTGAGAAGAAATTTCAATCTTGCTGTTGCCGGAGAAGGCCGGCTTGCCGGTCGCGGATTCGTAAAGGGTTACGCCCAGCGAGAAGACGTCGCTGCGAGCATCGCTGTCGTGTCCCTTTAGCTGTTCGGGGGACATATAGGCAACCGTGCCCACGATCTGTCCTTGTTCAGTAAGACGGGTCTCGGTTCTCGCCTCTGAATCTACTGCGCGCTCGGTCTGGAGTTGCTTGGCCAAGCCAAAGTCGAGGATCTTGACCTGACCCCGAGGAGTAATGATCACGTTCTGAGGTTTGATATCGCGATGAATCAGACCGTGAGAATGTGCTTCGGCCAGCGCTTCCGCCGCCTGAATTCCAATGTTGACGACATCCGCGGGAGCAAGCGGATTGTTTTTGACCTTGTTCCACAGCGTTTCGCCTTCGATGTACTGCATCACGATGAAGGGATGATCCCCTTCGACGTTCACTTCGTGAATGGTACAGATGTTCGGGTGATCGAGAGTGGCCGCGAGCTTCGCTTCGCGGATGAGCCTCTTTCGGGCATGGGCGTCTTCGACCGATTTAGCCGCCAGTATCTTGATTGCTACTTTACGCTCCAGACTGGTGTCGTGGGCCAGAAACACTTCGCCCATGCCGCCCGCGCCGAGCTTTTTGATAATTTGGTAATGAGAGAGCTGTTGTGCAACCAAACCGGGCTACCTCGCAGCATCAAAGGCATTAAGGAAAGGCTCGTTTGCGGCCTCGGGATTATGGTGATAGACACCTTGAGGTTGTCACCATATTGGTCACGCCCGCTTTGGTGGAGTTCTACTCTGAAGCACAATAATTGTCAACGAGAGTCTTTTGACGATCTCTTAGCTTCGCTTTGGTTCCCCTGCCGTCTTTGTTTGAGTTCTCGCCGTTGCAAAAAATCTGACTGGCGGCACTACTCTTAGCGCACGTTCCCTCCAGGCGGCAACTAACTTTTGGTTTTGAGCTATGGCGGGGCTAGGTTGAGCCGTATAGATCTTCGATTAGCTGGTCGTATCTTTTGTCGATGACGTTGCGCTTTACTTTCAGAGTGGGGGTCATTTCGCCTTTGTCGATCGAGAATTCTTCCGCCAGCAGCGCGACGCGGCGGACGCGTTCATAGTCAGCCAGGTGGGCAGTGATTGTGGTGACGTCCTTCTGCACCATCTTGATGGCCGCGGTTTGTTCGCTTAGCTCCGCATGCGTCGGCGCCACGGTTTCGCCGGCCGCGCGCAACGAAGCTGTTAGCGCTTCCCAGTCGGGCACGATCAAGGCCACCGGATACTTACGGCTGGCTCCGACGACCACCACCTGGTTGACGAACTCGCTCTGCTTCAAGAGACTTTCGATCAGTTGCGGCGCGATGTACTTGCCGTTTGAGAGCTTGAAAAGATCTTTCTTTCGATCAGTCAGAAACAGGTGTCCCTCGTCATCGATATGGCCGACGTCGCCGGTGGCAAACCAGCCGTCGTTCATCACGGCCAGCGTGGATTCCGGACGTCCGTAGTAGCCGCGCATAACGTTCGGGCCGCGCACCAGCATCTCGCCGTCTTCAGCGATAGCTACTTCTATTCCCGCGAATGGTTTCCCGATTGAGCCGACGCGGTTGTCATCGGGGCGGTTGGCGCAAACGATGCACGTTTCAGTCATGCCATACCCTTGCAGAATCTTGATGCCGGCCCCGAGGAACGAATACGAAAGCGTGGGTGAAAGCGGCGCGCCCCCGGAAACGAAGTAACGCAGCCGCCCGCCGATGCCTTCTCGCCACTTGGTGAACACCAGCCGATCGGCGAGGGCGTGTTTGGCTTTCAATGAAATCGGGACGCGCTGTTTCTTATCTTCCAATTCAGCGACGCGCTGGCCCACTGCGAGCGAACCGGCGAAGATCTTGCTCTTCAGGCCGCCGGCCGCCATGCCTTTTTTGATAATCCGGTGATAGACCTTTTCGAACAGACGCGGCACCGCGGTCATGATTGTCGGACGCACTTCACGCAGATACTCGCCGACTTGATCGAACGACGCAGCGTAATTGACTGAGACACCCACGTAGCAAAAGACATAGAACACCGTGCGCTCAAAGATATGCGACAGGGGCAAGACCGAAAGCGAAACGTCCGTCGGACTGATGGGCAAACCGTTCGTGATCGAAAGGACGTCGGAAATGAAGTTGTCGTGCGTGAGCATGACGCCTTTAGGCTCACCAGTGGTGCCGGAGGTGTAAATAATCGTCGCCAGGTCATCGGCGCGTCCGCGCGCCACCAGTGCGTCGAACGCCGCTGGATCTTCGGCCTCAATCGCTGCTCCGCGCGTTTCAATGCTTTCCAATGTCGTGGCCTGATTCAGACCGCGCGCGGATTCTTCATCAAACACCACGACATGCTCCAGCTGATTCAATCCTTCAAATCCCTTGCGCGCATGCTTGAGCACGCGGCCGCCGGAAATTATCAGCGCTCGCGCGCCGCAGTCCCGGAGAATAAATTCGATTTGATCGATTGACTGGGTCGTGTAGAGAGGAACTGTGACGGCGCCGGCGCTCAGAATCGCCAGATCCGCGATTGACCATTCGGGACGATTTTCAGATATCAACGCCACGCGGTCCCGGGGTCTGATGCCAAGGTCAGCCAAACCGAGCGCGATGTGACGCACGCGCCGAGCGAATTCAGCGGCCGAGATCCGGACCCACTGACCTTCCCGCTTTTCGCTGACGGCGTCCGGCTTGTTGTGCCGGGTAATTGCCTCCAGACAGACTGCGGGCAAGGTGGAGGGGGCGCTCGATTGTTGGTGGCCGGATGAGACCTTGGCGACTGCTGCCGACGACACTAGAAAACGATCTCCTTTTTGCCGGACTCTTGCGCGTGATTCGCAGGCGTAACGCTCGCGCCACTTCCTTTAGGTTTTATTCGGAAAAGCGCCGTAACAGACTACATCCTCCGCCTGAAAAGATACAACCAAACGGGCCATGTTTTCCTGAGAAAGCCGAGGATTTCAGGCTGGTTTGGCTTCTTCTAATGCCGGCGGTTGAGACGCCGGGGCTTCCAATGTGGCTCCCTGAGAGCGCGAGCTATGTCGCCGCCGTCCGCGATAATTAGACCCCTGAACCACCCGGCTGTCCTGAGTGGCCAGCGCCGCCAGGATCAAAAACAGCAGCGCGTTTGCAGTAGTGTGCAGAGTGAAATCGAAAAAGCTGTGTACTAGTACCGCGAAACAGCCGGCGAGCGCACCCGTCGCGACACCGCGACGGAACTTGTCGTCAGTCTCGCGGCGCGTGAAGCCCTGGCGAAACAGAATCAGAATGAAAGCGATACCCAAAGCACCGCCGACAAGACCACCGTCGGCCAATACTTGCAGATAGTCGTTGTGAGCCTGCTCCAGCCGCAGGTAACCGTTGCGCGTATCGTAACGTGTGTAGATCACGCTGAAAGAACCCAGACCGGATCCGATTACCGGATAGGCCTTAATCACATCGAGCGTCACGTGCCAAAAATGCGAACGGCCCGTTGTGGGATCTTCGGCTGACGGAGTACCAAGCAGGCGGGTAAAGACCTCTGAACCGCCTACCGCTACGGTGCCGCCGATCAGCACTACGATCAGGCCGAAGGCCACACCCGCACGCAGCAAGGCCGAGCGGATTCGTTGGCCGCGTGGCTGGCGTTCGCCACTTTTCAGGCCCGGACCTGCCACTACTGCCAGAAACAGAATCTCAGCTCCCAGACTGATAATCCCCCCGCGTGAATTCGTCATGATCAAGGCTACACCCATCAGCGTGGCCGCAAAGGCATAGAGCGGACGCTTGGGGCCTTCGATCGCGCCGGAAAACAAAAGGCCCAGCGGTAGCGCAATCGTCAGCTCCATGTAGCCGGCAAAATGATGGCGATTGATGAACGGCCCAAAGGCGGTGCTCTGCGCCAACTGCCGAAACCAGTAAACCCGGGTGCCGTCGCTGGTAAAAGACTGAGTCAGGCCGAACATTGCCAGAAAGAACCCGAAGATCACGATAGTTCGAACCAGCGTGCGCAGCCGGCGAGGCGTGTCAATGAAGATCAGTGTGGCGGCGAAGTAGATTAGCAGCGAAGCAATCTGAACCAGGACCAGGCGGGTCGCGTAAGGATCCAGCGATAACGTCTTTGACGGAGACAAAGACAGTCCGGCGTCGTCAGGCGTGCGCAGCGGCAGCAGTTGAACCAGCCCCAGCAACACCAGTCCGACCAGCAACCATTGCAATGAATTGCGACTGAACTGAACTGAGCGCAATACCAGACCATCCACGCACCACAAACAGAGAATTCCGGCGGCGCTTAAAGCGAAAGCAGCCAGTGCCCAGTAATGCACCGTGCCATAGGCAAGAGTCGTTAAGACCACCGCAACACTAATGGTCAGAAAGCCCAGCCGGCTGGCGAGCGTATGCCGACGCTTAATGTGTTCGCGGTTTGCCGGTTTAGCGTTTTCCGCTGATCGCGGATCAGCGCTGAGCGCCGGAACCGCCGCTGCGTTTAAGACTGAAGTCGTCATACCAGATAGTGCCAAAAATGGGACAGACCTGATCATCGCCGCAAGTGCCGCGGGACAATTTCACGATTATTCCATCGGATTTCGGGCCGGTCTTGAAATCAAGCGTAATTCGTTGCCAATCGTTGGTGCCGCTGCGCGCCGGCGGCGAGCTAATCAACTCCGCATTATTCGTCGCGTCAAGTATGGATACCAGAGGCGTAGCGCCGCTGGTCAAATCCTGGGTGCGCAGGAAACACTCGAAATGATATTGCGTGTCCGGCGTGACGACGATTGCCTGGGCCACCTCAACGGCATCCATTTTGTTAGGCGACTTGAAAACGATTCGCAAACTTCCGCGGCCGCTGTGCGCGATGGTGTCGATACCTATCCGCACCTGGGGTCGGGAATTGATCAGCCAGTAAAAGCTCTTTTCGCGGGTGGGTTCAAGGTCGCGCTCTAAACCGCCATTCCAAAATTGTTCCGGGGCGGGTCCCTGCGGGTCCGGGTCGGTTTCTCGCATGACTTCAAGTACAGCGCGAAAGTGTTTGGACTGCACCAGCGCTTTCTTAAATCCTTCGTCGAGGCCCGGCTGCGCTCTTCGCTCTGCCGGATCGATCGAGCGCCAAACGCGCATAGCGTCATCGACCTTTGCCTGGCCAATCAGGTAGGTCGCGAACTCTATTCGCACAGCAGCGGTGGGACAGGCCGCCGTGGCTATCTTATCGACATTTCCCTCAAACACCTGCCATGCCAGACTGAATACCGGTCGGCGCATTTCCTGATCTGCTTCAGCCGCACGCGCGAGTTGGACAAACGCTTCGTCCAGTTTTCCTTCGCGCACCAACAGATTGCCGTATTGCCATCGAGGATGAGAGTAAGCGGGCGCCAAATCAACCGCCCGTTGGAGAGCTTTTTCGCCACCGGCTATGTCGCCTGAGGCTTCAAGCGAGCGGCCAAGTTCCATCCAGTAACGATAGTCGTTCGGCGAGAGGATTACGGCCAGTTGATATTCACGAACGGCATCAGCCAGGTTGCTCGCGTTGAAAACTTTCTCTTCCAGCGAGGCCAGCCGCCAGTGAGTAAAAGGATCGCCGGGCGCCCACTTGGCGGCCAGGCGCGCCATTTCGATGCCACCGCTTTCGACGCTGGGCGCGTATTCGGACACGGTGTTACCGACGTACCAGCGGACGGCAAACCACGAACCGAGAATCGCACAAGCCGCCGGCAACAGCAGCAACCAACGAGTTGCCGACGCCAGGCGGATCGTCACGATGGATGGGGACCTTGCTTTGGCCACTGGATGGATTCCCGGAGAGCTACCTGTCGCCGTTTGATGACGGCCGCGGCAGAGTCGTTAAGGGATAGTCGGCGATGTTCTCGATCTTGATCGACATGCGTTTCAGTTCAATGTTCTGGGCTTCACACTCGCGCCAGATTTCGGCGATTCGCTCTTCTGAGATTTGCGGGCTCGAGATCAGCACCTGTTCAACCTGATGCTCGCCGATAATCCTCTTCAGTAAACCATTTCCACCGAAAACTCGGAAACCGTGAATTACCTTTCCCTGCTTCTTTGGATCGTCGTCCATAAACCCAACCGGCGTGTAACACAAGTCGCGGTTGTTGAGCAACTCGCGCAAGAGTAACTCTCCCGCATCGCCCGCGCCATAGATCAAGACGCGGCGCGACTGATCGCCGTTGGCCGCCGGCAGCACCTGGCGAAAGAAGCGAAACGCGATGCGACTGCCGGTCAGCAACAAGAGCATAACCAGAGCATCAATCAGAAAGACCGCGCGTGAATAACCCTGGAAGCGAAACTTGAACAGCACGATCACGAGACTGATGACTGAGCCGGCGGCGACGGCTTTCCCGAAAGCCATCAAGTCGTCAATGCTGGTATAACGCCAGATACCGCGATAGACACCAAAAAACAGAAACGCGGCCAGCCGTACCACGACCAGCACGGGCAGGGTACGCAGGAAGAGTTTCCAGGCCGGACTGTCAGAGAACGGCTCGAACTTGATCGCATAAGCCGACCAGTAAGCCAGCACAATCAGGACCACGTCGAGCAGCACCTCGAAAATCCGTCGCTTGTAAGAGAAGTCGACCAGAAAAGCGTACAGCGGCTTGTCGCGCGCATCGCGTACCTGGGCTTCTTCGTCGTAACCCTTTACTCCCGCCAGATAGACGCCCAGCAGCGTCAACACCAAAGTGAACGCTGCGATCAGCGCGAGGCTGACATCAGACTTTGCCGACCGCACCATCACCGCCAGCAAGCCTGAGAGTGCGGCCAATCCGTAGAGCATCCACACGGCGCGCCGCTCAGACATGCCGAGGGCCACCAGGCGGTGCGACGTGTGATCGCGCCCGCCTTGCGAAGCCGCCCGCCCGGAGAGCTTGCGCAGGATTGTCACGAACGTGGTGTCGAAAATCGGGATGAACAAAACCAGGATGGGAACTGCCAGCACCGGCACGAAACTGCGCGAACGCCCGCCCGACACATTCACCAGGGCCGCACCGGCCAAAAAGAATCCAATGAACATCGATCCGCTGTCGCCCATGAAGATCGACGCGGGATTCGAGTTGTAAACCAGAAAGCCCAGCAGCGCCGCCGCGAACACCGCGAGCATCATCGCTTCAATAGGTTGATGTCCGCTGACAAAGTTCAGGGTGAGAAAGCAAGAGGCAATGGCGGCAATCCCGGTTGCCAGGCCATCCATGTTGTCCAGCAAGTTGATCGCGTTCGTGATTCCAATCAACCAGAAGATCGTAATTACCATGTTCGCCGGCAGTGAACGCGTCCAGGGCAAAACCAATCCGTAGTTGACCACGATGGCCGCGCCGATTACCTGGCCGATCAGTTTTTGGTAGGGCTTTATGTGCAGCAGGTCATCGACTAATCCGACCAGGAAAAGAAAGGAAGCGGCCCCGATAACCACCCAACCCTGGCCCGTGTGCGGAACCAGAGCAACGTAGGTCACAACCACTGCCAGCCAGATCCCGACGCCGCCCATCATCGCGGTGGGCTTTTTGTGCCAGCGGTCGATTTTGGGCTTGGCTACAAATCCCCAACGACGGGCCAGTCTCCGCACTACCGGCGTCAGCCCGAGGGCCAGCGCAAATGAGATTGCGGGCGGGATCAGTCTGGAAATGCTTACTGGGAACATTGGTCGGTGATTATAACAGGTGAGCTGGAAAGTATTCGATCAAGGCGGCAAAGGCAAGTCACAAAGACTCTGCTTTCAGACTAATGGGCGAGTTCATCCAGGCGACGGCGACTCTTGGCGGGTGGCGATTCAGGGCAGCGTAGTCAATTACAAAGAGAAGAGAGCCGCGACGCTGAAGATAGTGGTTGGCAGCAGAACCGCCATCCATGAGATATGCTATTATTCCGTATCCCAAATTTAGATAGTACTCCTTAAGACATAAGGCCCCCGCAGTCATGGAGCTTAAGTCGTGCGAGCCGCAATCAAAGTTGTTGCCACCGTCGTCTTCTTATTCTTTTTGTTGATAGCTGCCTTTGCGCAATCGCAGACCAAACCACAACCCTCCTTACGACCACCAGCACCACCACGAACGCCGATCGCCAATCCATCGGGCAGTCAGGCAGGAGAAGAGGTAACAGAAGAAGATGTAGTCAGGGTGACCACTAATTTGGTGACCTCGGCCGCCCTGGTAATTGGCCGCGACCGCAAGTACGTGGCCACCCTGCGCCGCGACGATTTTCATGTATTCGAAGACGGCGTTGAGCAAGAGCTCGCTTATTTTGCCGCGGTCGATCGGCCGTTTACTGTAGCGTTGTTGATCGACAACAGTCACTCAACAATTTTCGAGATCCGAAACATACAGGATGCGGCCATAGCTCTGGTTAATCAGATGCGGGCCAACGATCGAGCTCTTATTATCTCGCTCACTGATGACATCAAGACACTGGCCGGACCGACCAACAACAAGGAAGAGTTAAGAAAGGCCATTTCCAATATCAAGACTGGCGGGGGCACGCGGTTGTATGACGGGGTCGATTTTGCACTTAATCGGGAAATGGCCGGCATCGCGGGACGAAAGGCGATAGTACTTTTGACCGACGGTGTGGACAACGCGAGCCGTCACGCCGAGTACCAGACCAATCTCAATGACATTGCCAAGTCCGACGTGCAAGTGTACGCAGTTCAATTCAGCACCTTCGCGCTGATGTCCAGGCAGGTTGCGCGTGCCCGCCGTCCGCCGCCCGAAGGTAGTGGGTTCAGTCGCGTCGATTATCAGCGGGCGGACGCATATCTCCATCAGATCAGTGAACTGACCGGCACGTCAGTTTATCCGGCTGCTAGTTTGAGCAATCTTGACTCGGCAATCGCGAGCATTGCCGACGAACTACATAACGAATACAGCCTCGGATATTACCCACGGATCGCCGGCAACCCGGGAGAGGTTCGTCGGGTCGAAGTGCGTGTGCGGCAACCATGGCTGGTCGTGCGGGCCCGCCCTGCTTACTCATTTGGCAAAGCTGGAACACTTACGTATGAGAATAAAGCTCCCGTCATGGCTCCGCTTTCTGACATCGAGGCTGTGTCCCAAACCTTTATCGAAGACAAGCGGCCATTAAACGCTCGCTGGATTTGCAAAGGTCCATTTGTGCCTGGCGATTACGCGTTGGTGCAGGAAGGCTTTGACGCTAGGTGTCCGGCGAGCACTCGGGCAAGCGACCAAACCAACGCCTGGCTCCTCAGGAGACCGGGTCCCAGCGAAGTCGTGTGCAAAGGCTTCTTGTTGTGGAATGGATCAGAGATGGAAATATCACCCATACCGAGCGGATATGCGGTTGTTGGCGAAGTAAATTCTCCGGCGTGTTCCCGCAGCAATGATCCCAAGCGTTCCGCCAACGCCTGGAGAGTGAAGCTTCCGGTGTCCGGTGATATCGTGTGTAAGAGGTTTTTGATTCCGCGCGGCTTTGTGGTTGTTGGTGAAAAAAAGGCGAGCGCTTGTCCCGCGACTTCTACAGAGTCGAATGCCTGGCTGATAATGCCCACTCAGTACATTGAAACCAGAAGATTTTGGAGCGTGCCATAGTTGATCGTGATTTACGTTGCGTAGACCATGACTTTCGGCTGAAGGCGAAGCCGCGAACCTTCAACGTTCCGCGGCGTTTGTTTTGTATTCCGGAGCTTGCTTGCCGCTGTGAAAATCGATCACGGACTTCAGAATCCCATCGAGGTCCATCTCAGGCTTAAAGCCGACCTGCTTATTTACTTTCGAGATGTCCGGAACGCGCCGCGGCATGTCTTCAAATCCTTCTTCGTAGGCTTCGTCGTAAGGGACCAGCACGATCTCAGAGTTTGATTTCGTCAGCTCCTTAACCTTCTTTGCGAGATCCAGGATCGAGATCTCCTGGTTCGAGCCGACGTTGAAAACTTCGCCCACAGCCTTCGGGTCGTCCATCAATTTCATCAGGGCGCCGATGACGTTACAAACATAACAGAAGCAGCGCGTCTGCTTGCCGCTGCCGTACACGGTAATTGGCCGGCCGGCGAGGGCTTGCTTCACAAACGTCGGAATCACCATGCCGTACTGTCCCGTCTGTCGCGGACCGACGGTATTAAAGAGTCGCACAACTACGGTCGGCAATTTTTTCTCGCGCCAGTAAGCCAGGGCCAGAAATTCATCGATGGCTTTCGAGCAGGCGTAACTCCAGCGGCCCTTCGTGGTCGCGCCCATGACCAGGTTGCCGTCTTCGCGAAACGGAACTTCGGTGCTGAGGCCATAAACCTCGGAGGTCGAGGCGATCAGGACTTTCTTCTTCTTTTTATTCGCCAGAGAGAGGACGACTTCCGTGCCGTGCACATTGGTTTCAATCGTACGCACCGGGCTTTCGACAATTAGCTTCACACCGACAGCCGCGGCCAGATGAAAGATAACGTCGCATTGATCGACCAGCTCGGCCGTGACCTGCTGCGTGTGCACGTTGTCGATGGTGTAGTGAAAACGAGGATGATCTTTCAGGTGCTTGATGTTGTCGATGCTGCCCGTCGATAGATCGTCGATGACAAATACTTCGTCGCCCCGTTGCAAATATGCGTCGGAAAGATGAGAGCCGATAAAACCTGCCCCGCCCGTGATTAGAACTCGCAAACCTTGAACTCCCTTCGAATTCCTGTCTCAGTGATGAGGAGTAAGTCTAGCATGATAATCGTTTGGTGAAGCTCCTGAGCCTTCTCTGACGGTCGGGCTATTGCCCCGCATGAGCTCAGCATAGAGTTCGGCCATGTTTCGCAGCAGACGATCTTTCCCGTAGTTTCTGATCACAAATTCCAGGCCGCGCCTACCCAGTTCGCGACCAAGCGCCTGCTCTTCAAGCAAACGCCTCAGCCCGCGCGCAAAAGCTTCCGCGTCGCCGCTTTCAACCACCAGGCCACGCTCACAAATTGTATAGCCGTCTTTTGCGGAAACTGCCGGGCCCAGCAGATCAACTACTCCGCCCACCGCCGTCGCGATGATGGGCCGCGCGTTCGCCATGGCTTCAATCAAAGTAAGGGGCGTGCCTTCATTCAGGCTGGTCAGCGCCACGATGTCGAGCGCCGGATAGAAATCTTCCGGATCGTTTCGGGTACCGAGAAACAAAACGTCGTCGTCCAGCCTGAGCATCTTTGCCTGTGCTTCCAGTTCGCCGCGGAGGCGGCCGTCGCCGACGATCACAAATCGGGCGCCGGAGCCAATGGCCGACTTCAGCAAGGCGGCAGCTTGCAAAAACAATCGATGATTCTTGATTTCGGTCAAGCGGCCAACGATTCCGATCAGCATCGTGGCCTCACTTGCGTGTAGTTCTGCACGCAGTCGCGGGCGGTGTTGCTGTGGGTTTGCATATCCACTCAGGTCGAGGCCGAGCGGAATCACCGCGAACTGTTCACTGCGCCCGACGCGGAATACTTCGTTGATCTCGTGGCGTTGCTGATGGCTTATCACTACGATGCGATCCGTGATCAGACGCGCCAGCGATCTTTCGATAGTCAGAAACAGACGTGTCTTAAGCCGGCCATAGTAACTGTGAAAAACATGGCCGTGGTAAGTATGCACAAAGCGGCACGGTCGCGGCTTCCCGATCAGCGTGGCCGGTGTCAGCCAGCGATACATCAATCCCGCCACGCGGCCGACGGTGCCGGCTTTTGCGGTATGGGTGTGGACCAGCTCAGGCCGCTCGCGCACCATCAAGCGAAAAAGTTTCCAGGTAGTGAGCGCATCCTTCAGAGAGATTTCCCGGCTCATCTCCGGAATGATGAAAGGCGTTACGCCCGCGGCGGTCGCGAGATAACTCATGTCGTCTTCGCCCGGCGGCACTACGCCGGCTGCCAGCAGCGTTTCGTAGCCGGCACTCTGCAACCCTTCAGTTAGCCAGATAACATGGCGGGCGGGTCCCCCGACGTTGAGCCGGGCGATGATGCGGAGGATTTTCATAGACAACAAAGTCTCAAGTCCCGCAGCACCGGCAGGAATGTCTTGAGACTTGAGACCTCGAACTTCAGTCGGGACTAACTAACAGGATTCAGGCATTCGCACCGGCTTCCGTTATCTTTTCCGGACTCTGATTATTGGCGCCGGTTTTGGCCACCAGATTTGAAGCGTGCAGGAGACTTTCAAAAGTTCCCGCATCGCTCCACCAACCCTCGAGTTCGTCCCAGGTCATTTCGCCGCGTTCAATGTAGGCGTTGTTTACGTCGGTGATTTCCAACTCGCCGCGGCCAGAAGGCTTGAGAGTGCGAATGATTTCAAAAACGCGGGCGTCGTACATGTAAATTCCGATCACGGCATACTCGGACTTTGGCTGCAAGGGCTTTTCTTCTATTTGCAGTACCCGCCGGCCGTCGAGTTCGGGTACGCCAAAGCGCTGCGGGTCGGGAACTTTCTTCAAGAGAATCTTCGCGCCTTCGTTTTGTTCCCGATAAGAGTCGGCCGCCGCGCGGATGTTTCCCTCAATAATGTTGTCGCCGAGTACCACGCAAACCGGCTCGCGGGCGGCGAAGTGCTCGACCAGCGCCAGGGCCGCCGCGATCCCGCCTTCACCTTCCTGATAGGTATAGTTGAGATGTTTCAGTCCGAAGGCTTTTCCATTCCCGAGCAGTTTCAGAAAATCGCCCGCTGAGTTTCCGCCAGTGACAATCATGATGTCGGTGATGCCCGCGTTGACCAGCGTTTGAATCGGATAATAGATCATCGGCTGGTTGAAAACGGGAAGCAGGTGCTTGTTGGTTACCGCGGTAAGCGGGCGCAACCGACTGCCCAATCCGCCTGCCAGTACGATGCCTTTCAATTAATATCCTCCCCTATGCGTTTAGAGTTGGGACTTGTCCCAACCTCGGCACAAGTGCCGCGTCTGAACAAAATCTGATATTTGAGATCTCAGAAAAAGTCAGTCAATAAATCTCTCGAACCACAACTCGAGCATCAGCAACGACCACAAACGATGCGAATGATCGGCCTTGCTCTCGACGTGCTGATCAATAATGCCGCGCAGCATCTCTGGCCTGAACAAACCGCGGGCGACCGCTTTGTCAGACAACAAAGTCTGACGCAGGAAGGGCTGCATTGCTCCGCGGAACCAATGACCGATAGGTACCCCGAAGCCCATCTTGCTGCGCGTCAAATTCTCTGTGGGCACTAGTTTTTTCAGCACGCGCTTGAGCAGGTATTTGGTAGTCAGCCGGCGCAGCTTTAGATTTTCCGGCAGGCTGGCGGCAAATTCCATCAGGTGATGATCGAGAAACGGCGAGCGCGCCTCGAGCGATACGGCCATGCTGGCAATGTCCATCTTCACCAGCAGATCGTTTGGCAAATAAGTCATCGTGTCGGTCAAAAGCGAAGCGTCGACGATGCCGGCGCCATTGGCTTTGGCGAACCAGGGCGCGATGATGCCGGCCGTGCTGAAGTTCGCGGTTTCGTGCCGGAAGTTTTCCGAATAGAGATTTACCTTCGCTTGTTCATCAAAGGCGCTCACCCAACGCAAATAGCGCTCGACCGGAGGCATTGAGGCTGCGGCGATAAAGCGTTTGGCCTTTCGCAACGGATTTTGACGGGCTTCGAAACCGGGCAGGGCCCGAACCACGCTGCCAACTCCACCGCGCACGGCGCCGGGCAGGTTCGCATATCGCTGCGCCAGATTCATCGCTGCATAGCGCTCATAGCCCGCAAAACACTCGTCGCCGCCATCGCCGTTCAATGCGACGGTGACATAACGGCGAGTTTCGCGCGACACATAGTAGCTGGGAATCGCCGACGAATCGGCGAACGGCTCGCCATAATGCTCGACCAGGGTCGGCAGGATTTCCATGGCGTCCGGCCGCACTATGAATTCGTGGTGATCGGCGCCGACGTATTCGGCCACGCGGCGGGCGTGATGCAGCTCGCTGAAATCCTGCTCGTCAAATCCGATCGAGAAAGTCTTGACCTGCTCGGAAGATTCCTGCGCCATCAGCGCCACCACGGCACTGGAGTCAATGCCCCCGGAAAGGAAAGCTCCCAACGGCACTTCGGACATCAGGCGGACGCGGACCGCTTCGCGCAGCAGTTCGACGACGCGTTCACCTGCGTCTTCTTCACTGAGTTTGGTTTTTTTGGAAAAGTCGAGTTGCCAGTAACGCTCGAGTTTGATCTGGCCGTCCTGCCATAACAGCGAATGACCCGGCTCGAGTTTTCTAATCGCGCGATAAGCCGTCAGCGGCGCGGGTACGCAAATGAACGAGAGGTAGTGATGAATAGCCTCGTAATCGACATCGCGGCTGACGTTGGGATGGAGCAGCAGAGCACTGAATTCCGAACCGAACACTAATTGGCCGTCCAGTTGCGCGTACAGCAAAGGCTTTTTGCCGACCCGATCGCGCGCCAGGAAAAGTGATTTCGCTCGTTCGTCCCAAATCGCGAAAGCAAACATGCCGCGCAGATACTTTGGACAGTCCGTGCCGAATTCGTCATAAGCGGCGACGATCGCTTCGGTGTCGCTGTTGGTGTGAAACTTGTGGCCGAGTTTTTCGAGCTGCTCGCGCAGTTCGCGATAGTTGTAAATCTCGCCGTTGAAAACGATCCAGGCGGTGCGGTCCTGATTGGGAATCGGCTGCTGGCCGCTCTTGAGGTCGATGATCGAAAGACGGCGCATCCCGAGGCCCACGCCGTCGCTAAAATAGAAGCCGTCTTCATCGGGGCCCCGGTGACGGATGGCCTCGTTCATGCGCGCCAGCAGCTCCTGGTCAACCGGAGCGCCGTCGCGGCGAACAATTCCTGCGATTCCACACACGTTGTTTAGTTAATGAGCAGGGCCGAAGCCGACCGGCCGAAGACTAAAAGTTCGGTTTGGTTCTTCTCTTTACTGTCTTCCTCAGCATGACCTTCGAGCACTGGTCTTAATATTAGCGGACGCCTGCCAGCCATGTCCAAAAGCACCGATCTTGGCACTCGCGGTCGCCCGATCATCCCGCGACGGGCATGTGGTCTTCGCTTGCGGGTCGATCCGGCCCCCAGCGAAGTTTTCCGCGAGATTCGCTCCGCGCTTCCTTTCTTCTTCGCGCCCGCTCCTCTCGCTTCTCTTTCATGAGGACAAAGCCCACGGCCACGAAGACGAAATAAAAGACGAGCAACTGGGCGCGCTGGCGGTACGCGGTGCCTACATTCCCCTGAAGAATTGAATAAGTGAGTGTCAGCAGGGTCGTGAAGATCAGGATCGGGGCAACTTCTCTCAGCTTATATTTGATCGTGAACCAGGCGCCGAGAACCAGCAAGGGAAGCGAAGACCACCAAATGACCATTTCCGGCAAAGTAATTACTGATCGCACCGAGGCCATTTGCCAGGGAAAGGGGGCCAGGAGCAGATAACTGAGTCCCAGCGGTATCGCGCTGATCGCGCCGGCGGCGGTGGAAACATCCACGTCTTGTCCAAAACCGGAACCGGCTGATTGAGATGCGTCCAGCCGCATTCGCTGCAATTGTTCGAAACTACCATAGGCATCGAACTGTTGGGTGGCATAGCGACTAACTCCGAAGTAAGCCAGGGCCAGCCCGATGACAATCATGATAATGAATTGCCGCGCAAAGGATTGTGCCGTGAGACGGCGCCGCCCAAGAACAAAAGCGGCAATGATGGCCAGAACCACGATATAGAAAACATAAAACCGCAAGGTGAGCAGGCCGCAAAGGCACAGCGCCAGAGCCGTCAGATACTTGAAACTAAACCGGTTTCCCAGCTTGAGAGTAGCCAGCATGGACAGGGTTAACAGAAATACAATCGGTCCGTCCTTGAGCCCCTGACATGACCACAACACCAGCGAGGGAAAGAATGCCGAAAGCAGGGCGCACGCGCGTGCCACTCTCCGGTTGGGAAAAATTTCCATCGCGATCAAATAAGCGATCGGCGCGGTCGCGGCGCCCAGAATCGAGTTGACATACTGTACCGCGAGCATGTTCCGGCCGATGATCTTGTAGATCGCCCCCACCATGTAAAGCATGCCCCAGCCGCTGGCGGCCCCGCCCCCGGAAAAAACATCGATTGCTCCCTGATAGCTCTTGTTGCCATCCCAAACTTGTACCAGTGCGTGGCCGAAGTAATCGTAAGTTAAAGCGTCGCCGCCAAAAAACTCCTGCAATCTAAGGCCGTAGATTAGCGTGCCGATCAGAACGCGAACCAAAAATGCGCTGATGAACAAACGAAATAGAAAAGGCCGGTCCTCCTTTAGTATATAGATTGTCCACCCGACCAACGCGGCTATCGGCAACGCGAACAGGGTGGCCGACGCGCCGTCGGCCGGCGCCACCATCAAGATTGCGACAAACATGATGAACGAGAGGGCCAGTAATAATCCGTTCATTTCTTTTCTTTCCCCGTCATTTGTAAAGCTAAACGTCGTCCGGAAGATCAGGTCGCGTCCGGCGCTCGATTAGGAATCTATCTTCCGGACTTAATTCCTTGATTGGCTTTGCGGGCACACCCGCGATCAGCTTTTCTTCACCATCGATACTGCTGGTGATTACAGATCCGATTCCCACGATGCACCGCGAGGGAATCGAACTTCCCGGCGCCATCCTAATTTCAGAACCGACATACGCAAAATCCCCGATACTTATCGGCCGTGTGCGTTGCCGATTGTGCGTCCACAGGGAAGAGTTGCGCCCACCGATAATTGTCCGTCGCCCTATGTCGACCCGATCCGTGAAGTCGATCTTATGACCGGTGGTGACGATACTGCCAGGCCCCAGCCGAAAGCGCGGCTCAACCGGATTCACCGCGTCGGGCTCGGGAATCGAGTTAATCTCGTTCATCCGCATTATCTCAGCGTAGCGCTCCAGTAGCACTTCCTCGCCACCGCGGATGATGTTCAAATGCCCGATGCGCACATGGTCTCCCATCTTCAATTTCTTCACCCCGATAATCACATTGAGATGCCCAATCCGCACATCGTCCGCGATGTGACACTCCTCTGCGTCGATAATGCTGACACCAAAGTGGACGCGCTTCCCGATGTGATAACCAAAGAACAGCCGGTAACAAGGCCGCATTACGAAGGACGGGAGTGGCGCAATCAAGGCAAGCACGAACAACCTGAATTTGCTCACTCGATGCATCGGGGGATCCTGTTCGGAGGGTACCTCTTCATCGGATTAAGGTTCGCTGCTACCGCACCAACTGTCGTGTCTCCAATTCCGTAGTGGCTTTGCTTACCTGGTCTTCCGCTTCTTGTGCGCTGACCCATTTCAACAATTCCGGTATCCCCTGGTCAAGCCGGACCCTCGGTTCGTATCCCAGCAGCGCCCGCGCCCGCGAGATATCCGCGACGCAATGGCGAATGTCACCCTCACGATAGCGGGAAACAATTTCCGGCTCGAGATCTTTGCCCAACCCCCGCGCCAGCAGCCGGGCGATTTGCCGGACAGAGGTGGCCACCCCCGTGCCGATGTTGACTGCCTGATAGTCGGCCCCATCGGTTTCCAGCGCGCGCAGATTTGCCTGGACAATATCGCTAACGTGTACAAAGTCGCGGGTTTGCTCGCCGTCTTCAAAAATCACCGGCCGATTGTCATTAAGCAGACGCGCCGAAAAAATCGCGCAGACACCGGTGTATGGATTCGAGAGCGCTTGCCGCGGGCCGTAGACGTTGAAATAACGCAACGCCACACTGGGAATTCCATAAGCTCGACCGGTCACCAGACAAAACTGTTCCTGATCCTGCTTGGTAACCGCATAAACCGAGGTGGGAAACAGGGGCTTATCTTCGCGCGTGCCGGAAGCAGAGACCTGCGCACCGCAACGCGGGCATTCCATTTCCCATCGACGTGCAAGCAATTGCGCGGCGGGCCGCAGCTGGGGATATACTTCGCCGCAACTTGCGCATTGGTAAGCTCCTTCGCCGTAAATCGACATCGACGAGGCGACGATGAGTTTTCGGATGCGGTCTTTAAATTCGATTAGATTCTCGAGCAGTACGGCGGTGCCCAGATCGTTGGCGCGCACATAACGTTGAATCTCGTACATTGACTGGCCGACTCCAACTTCGGCCGCTTGATGAAAGACGGCGTCGACACCTTCAAGAGCCGATCGAACGGCTTGCGGATCGCACACGTCCGCGTGAATAAACTCGGCCGCCGGATTGAGAAACCTGGGTGTGTCGTCTCCGTGAACCTGGGGCACGAGCAGGTCCAGCACGCGCACGCGATGCCCCCGCTCAACCAGAGCATCGGTCAGATGCGAGCCGATAAAACCGGCGCCGCCGGTAACAAGTATGTGTAACTTTTCCAACTGATTTGCCTTTTCCTTTGGTGTCTTAAACTGAGTTGTAGCCTGACCGTGCCGGCGGAGGTCCTACCAGATGGGCGGGGGTTAGTCCGTGAGCGCCACAGGCAATCGACTGGAGCACTTCGTAAACGCGAGGAGCCTGAGCGATTGCCGAATACTTCTGTTCTACCGTTCCTCGGCCCGCCAGGCCCAGTTGGTTTCGCAATTCGGACGAGCGCAGCAAACGGCCCATCTTGTCGACCCACTCCGGCTCAGTGTCGGCGATGAAACCATTCTGACCGTCCTGAATAATCTCGGTATTGACGCCAACCGGTGAACAGATAGTCGGAATCCCCAGGGCCATAAACTGCAGCGCCTTCAAACCACACTTACCTTTGCTCCAGGCATCATTTGGCAGCGGCATCACGCCGATCTCAATGGGGCGCAGATCATCCAATTCAGATTCCGAACGCCAGGGAATCGCTTCTACCGTAACGCCTTCCACGCGGTACTCTGGCGTGCCGATTACTCTCAAGCGAAATCGTTCGCGCTCGGCCAGTTTCTGCAACGCACCCCGCAGGGTATCAAGATGCTGGACCGTGCTAAAGCTGCCCGTCCAACCGATTACCGGGATGTCGGACGGGTTGGCTTGCCGGACTGAATATTTTTCAGTGTCGATGGTTGTGGGAACGATCGTGAGGTGCGGATTAAACTGGCGCGCGTACTCAGCCAGATATGAATTTCCCACCATCACATGAGACGCGAGCCGACAAATCGTCTTTGTCTTGGCGGCAAACTTCAGATAGCTGAGATAGCCGTTCGAGGGACTCCGGTATGAAACAAAAACTGCGTCGTCAAAGTCGAAGACAATCGGAACGCGCCTTCGCTTGATCATCCGCTCGAAAACGGCCGGGCCAAGCAGGGCGGCCTCGCGAAAAATGTAAACCGCGTCAAATTGCTTTACCGAATTGATCAGCGACAACCGTCGGGCGAAGCCGCGCGAAACGTGCGCGAGTTTGCCGCCCATGTTTCCCGCTTTGTAGAGCAATCCGTGCAGAAGTTCGTTTTCGAACGGCGCGTAAGTGATCTCGACGCCCCGCTGGCGCAGCAGCGGTTCCCATTGCTCAATGCGGAAACGCTGGCCCGGCGACGTGTCGTACATGCTCGGTACTATGGCAAGAAGACGCATATCCTGGCGCAAATTCGTCAGCGAGAATGATTCGCGATTCAGTATATGAGACCGAAGCTACCCCGTCCAACCGGCCTCAGTGGCACGGGCATCCCGCCCGTGAATCACGCGCAAGATGCGCGTGCCGCGTTCAGTCGCCGCGAGGCTTCCGTCCGGTGGCCACCCAGCCATAGCTCGGATTGACCTTGATTTCTTCCAGCCGGCCGCGCCGCAGCCAGTCTTCGACGTCGCTGCGGGTGTAGCGATTTTCGATCGGCGCTGAGAAACGGTCCAGTTGATCGTTAACGCAAACCCGGAAAGGAAAATTTGCGTATTGCTTCATCGGCAATTTTTCTGCCAGCGACCTTAAGCCCGGAATCTTCTTCAAAAGCCGATACGGCGAGACGAAAAAAGCAAAAGCAGCCACGGCGGCCGGAAACGCCAGCGCGTAGTTGAGACTGTGCGGGAGACGCGTCGTGATCTGACGCGCGGCCGTAACCAGCGCCAGCAAAGCGCGCTTGACCGGCTGACCTTCCGGCTTCCAGTAAAGATAGATTTGGATCTCGCCGCCCGGTTTCAAATAGCGCAGCAGATTATGAAAAGCGGGCTCAGGGTCAGGCAGGTGGTGAAGCACGCCAATCGAATACACAAAGTCGAAACTCTCGGGAGCAAAAGGCGGTCGATGCAGGTCGGCCTGAATCACCTGAGCTTTGCCGGCCGCTTCGGTATTTCGTTGCGCCACTTCCACCGCAGGTCCCAAATCCATGGCCCACACTTCGGCGCCATACTTTGCCGCATAATGAGCGAAGCGGCCATTGCCGCAGCCGGCATCCAGGACCTTCTTGCCACGGAAAAACTCCGCCCTGTGCGGCTGCATGTATTCTAGAAAACTGCGGCCCCATTCGTCGTACATCTCCGGGAAGCGAGTCCACTCGAAACCAAAACTCAAAGCGGTCTGCAACTGCCGTTCGTCCGTTCCCGCCACCGTACCGTTTCCTAAAAGCGCCTCTCGGAATGGTGCCAGCAGCAGTCGCGGGATTGAACGAATCACGGGAAATTTTTCCCCACACTTGGAACAAACCAGCGCATCCTCGTCGGCGTCACGCGTCGAACTTAGTTGACCAACACAGGCAGGGCAACGAAGAGTTTCCGTGAGTTCTGGTGCAGAGATGGACATTGCTTCAGTTCGGGAGATCGAGAATTTTCTCATACAAGCGCGCGTAACGCTCCAGACCGGTGCGGCGCACGTCAAAAAAACTCTCAGCCACGGTCCGGGCTCGTTCGCGTACATCACGCGCTAAAAGATTTTCAATCGTCATTAAAGTTCGTTTGTATTCGCCTTCATTGAAATCCTTAACGACGGCGCCGACTGTTTGAGATTCGACGAAAGTATCGGAATCGCCGACGCCGGCATTTACGATCACGGGCAGACCACAGGCCAGGTATTCCGAAACCTTCACCGGCGAGGTGGCCAGTCTGGAAAAGGTTGGTTTGTAGAACGCTATGCCTACGTCTGAAGCAGACAGGTAACCGGAAACTTCGGCCGGCGCCACCCGCCGAACCGTAAATTGATTCGAGCTGATCCCGCGATCCGACATGAGCTTTTCGATTAGCCCTTTATCGCCTCCGGTGAGCCAGAGGAAATGGCTGTTCGGCTTTCGCTTTAACAGCGCGCCAAAAAAGTCAGCCGTTTTGTCCGTGAGATACCAGCCGCCTATGGAACCAGAGTAAACCATGACAAATCGATCTTGCAGATCTAACTCAGCGCGGATCCGTTCGCGATCGCTCTTACTAAAACGAAACAGCTCGAGGTCCGTGCAACAGGGCACGACTTCGTGAATCACGTCACGACCTCGCAGGCCTTTCCAGTCTTTGATTGCCGGCCAAATCTTCTCAGTCAACGTGACCACGCCGTCTGAGGCTTGCAGCGAGGCGCTTTCCATCGCTTTCGTCAAGCGATAGGAAACGCTTCCTTTCTTCCAGTGTTCAGCGTCCACGTACTCTTCGGCCATCAAACCTCGCAGATCAAAAATCATTCTTAGACCGAAGCGCCGCTTGAGCCGGAGCGCGATCGTAGCCGGTATGTGGCTGCGCGCGTGAATCATTTCGATCTGCTTACTCCGCACCAGCCGGCTGCCGTATCTTATTCCGGCCAGTACGTCGTAGGACGTTGCCGGCAACGAAGGGCGCTTGTGGTAACGAAGGAAATGCCAATCAATCTCGCTGCTCGCCAGCTCTGCACGCAACCGCTCGCATCGCTTGCGTCCCGTGGGCGTGTAAGCCTTCGCTCCTTCAAAACTAAGTAAGGTGAGACTGACGCCGGCTCGGCTCAGTTCTTTCAAATACGGAATCACCTGGCTTTGTCCCAGCGGATCGAGCATTCCGTTATACGAAATATATAGAACGCGTCTATTCGCCAGAGTCATCGTTAGGTCTCACATGTCTCATTGGTGCGAGGCGAAGTTTGTCACTGAAAAACCAGCTAATCGTGCCTGCGAAAGCAGCCGCGTCCAGCGTAGCGATGATCGGTGCGATCAGCAACAGGCGCAGACTATTGCGAAAAATTCCGGCTGGATATGATTGACGGTTTTGCCTCAGCGCCCTGGTTGCGCGCGCGACCAGCAGCGTGAGCCAGAAAAATAGCGGAACAATCAACCATCTCACGCCAAGAAAAATCGCCGGCAAAGCGACCAGCATGATTACCGCGTAGCGCCGGAAAATAGCCGCTTGCCATTGACGCCACAAACCGGCGCGGATGTTGTTGCGCGCATAGACGTAAAAGCGCCGGAACGTGCTCCCGAGGCCTGGCTGAATAGTCCAGTAAACGACCGCTCGGGGCGCTCGGACAGTGCGAAAACCTGCTTGCTCGATCTTGTTCATGAAGAGCAGGTCTTCCGCCGAGCGCAGATGTTCCGGAAAGCCGCCCACCGCTTCCCACGCTTTGCGGCGCATCAATGCAGACACGATCGAACGCGGGCGCGCCGGCCCCTCGGCCGTGCTTGCTACCGGCGGGACATAAGCGATCGCCGCGCATTCTTTGAAAAAGCTGTCGACCACGGGTTCGTACGAACCATAGACAACATCGACCGCCGATCCATCGCCAAGATTCTCAGCCAGAGACGCCAACCAATCGGGGCCGGATCTCGTGCCGGCGTCGGTGAAAGCGATCCACTCTGAGTGCGAATTTTTGGCGCCTAAATTGCGCGAGCGTCCCGGGAGGGAATTTTCTTCGCGGATCAACCTCACCGGGGCGCCGGCTTTGATGAACTCTTCGATGATGTCCCGGGTGGCGTCGACCGATCCGCCATCGGTGATAACGACTTCCTTTGGCCGCAGAGTTTGAGTCAGCAGAGTTTCCAGCAGGATCCGAATGGAGGCCTCTTCGTTCCGCACCGGTACCACGACGCTGATTTCCGGAGCGCTTGAGCGAGGCGACGTAACAGGTTCCTTCACTGTTCCGAGATGCTAACAGAAATTGAGCCGAAAATTACAAACGCAGAGAGACGTGAATGTCTGTCTGCGTTTGCGAACCGCTTTTTTTGTGCGTGACGATAAACTGAAGTGTGAATCCTCAGGCGGTAACGGCAACTGGGACCTGGTTCTGCTTCAACTGACCGGCAATCCAGTGATAAGTGCGGGCCAGCCCGTCTTCCAGAGAGATTTCGGGCTCCCATTGCAGCACTTCGCGCAGCCGGGTGTTATCGCTGTTCCGGCCGCGCACGCCCTGCGGCTTGCTGGTGTCGTAACGTTTGCCAATCCGCTTACCGGCGATCTGCGCAACGATGTCCACCAATTCGTTGATCGAGATCATCCGGTCCTGCCCCAGATTGATCGGATCGCGATGATCGCTTTGCATCAGCCGGTAAATCCCTTCGACACAGTCATCGATGTAGCAATACGAGCGCGTCTGTCCGCCGTCTCCCCAGACTTCGATGTCGTCGCCATCATTTGCCAAAGCGATCTTGCGACAGATCGCCGCCGGCGATTTCTCGCGACCGCCATCGTAAGTTCCCAGTGGGCCAAAGATGTTGTGGAAGCGCACCACCCGCGTGTCCAGACCGTAATCTTCGGTGTAATGCCGACAGACACGCTCCATGTATAGCTTTTCCCAACCGTAACCGTCTTCGGCGTCGGCCGGATAAGCATCCTCTTCTTTCAAGGGAGTGACGTCGGCGTCCTGCTGTTTGAAGCCGGGATAGATGCAGGCGCTGGAAGTGTAGAAATAACGCTTCACTCCGTTTTGCCGCGCGGCTTCGATCGAGTGCAGATTCATCAACGAGCTGTCGCGAACGATCTCGGCCTTATGAGTTTCGATAAACCCAATGCCACCCATGTTCGCGGCCAGGCCATAGACCTGATCGACGCCGCGCGTCGCCGCGAGGCACTTTTCCCACTTCGTCAAATCCAGCAATTCAAATTCATGAGCACAGGTCGACTCGTATTCCGGTTCTTTAATGTCCACGCCGCGCACCCAATAGCCGCGATTGACCAGATACTTCGTTAAGTGGTGGCCGATGAAACCACCGGCGCCGGTAACCAGTACCCTAACTTGTTCGGACATAAATGTTGTTTTCTTTCCTTAGTGAATAAGGCGATGTTTGCACTGTAATTTAAGCCGGAGGGCGGGAGAAAAGCAAACGAGGGAGGGAGCAGTATTGGTTCGGGGTCTAATGAGACCGGTGCCGGCAAGCTGCACCAGCCTCCGGGCTAGACTCTGATCCGAGAGAACCATCCGGTTTAGACTCGCTCAATCAATCAAGCCTAAACTCGCTCCGCCAATCCGTCTTCTCTGCAAACTCTGGCTGGTCTTTCTTGTCCAGCACGCAATCCTCCAGCACCAGAAAATCCATCTCAGTGCGCATGAAGCAGCGGTAGCTGTCTTCGGGCGTGCAGACGATTGGCTCGCCGCGCACATTGAAGCTGGTGTTCACGATCACGGGGCAGCCGGTCCGTTGGCGAAAGGCTTCGATGATTTCCCAGTAGAGCGGATTCGTTTCGCGTCTTACGGTTTGAATTCGCGCCGAGTAGTCCACGTGCGTGACCGCGGGAATTTCGGAGCGTTTGATGTTCAGCTTTTCAATTCCCCAGAGTTCTTTTTCTTCGTCGGTCATTTGGCGCCGGTGCGTACGGGCAACGTCAGCGACCAGCATCATGTAGGGACTGTCGTAGTTCAGCTCGAACCAGTCGGCGACATGCTCCCGGAGCACGCTGGGAGCGAAAGGGCGAAAGCTCTCACGATACTTGATCTTCAAGTTCATCACGGACTGCATCGCCGCAGAGCGCGCGTCGCCGATGATGCTGCGCGCGCCCAGTGCCCGCGGGCCAAACTCCATCCGCCCCTGATGCAAGCCGATGATTTTTCCGGCTGCCAAAAGATCGGCTACCACTTTTGGCAATTGCTCGCGCGTGTATTTCGTGTAAGGCAGATTGCGGGACTGTAGAAAGGCTTCGATCTCCGCGACCGAATCCTGCGGACCTAAATACGATCCTTTCATACCATCGACGTAAGGCGGAAGAGTGGCACGCGCATCTTGCGCGTGATCGACGGACGAGACGCGCGTTTTTCCGGCGTGGCTACTCTTCCACGTTCCCGCTTCCTCTGCACTCACTCGTTCATTTCCCAGGTAACGGTGCCAAATCGCCAGCGCGATCCCGATTGCTCCACCAGCATCGCCCGCCGCGGGTTGAATCCAGATGTCTTCAAAGGGTCCTTCACGCAGGATGCGTCCGTTGGCGACGCAGTTGAGTGCCACTCCGCCCGCCATGCACAATTTCTTCATGCCGGTTTCCTTGTGCACATGGCCAACCATCTTGAGCATTGCTTCTTCGGTGATAGCCTGGATGCTGCGAGCCAGATCCATCTCGCGTTGAGTAATTTTTGACTCAGGCCGTCTGGGCCGACCGTCAAAAATTCGATCAAACGCTGAGTTGGTCATGCGCAGGCCCTGCGAGTAACTAAAGAACTCATGATTCATCCTGATGCTGCCATCGTCGCGAACTTCGGCCAGCTTGTCCTTGATCAGGGAAACATATTTCGGCTCACCGTAGGGCGCCAAACCCATGACTTTGTATTCGCCGCTGTTGACGCGGAAACCGGTGTAGTAAGTGAACGCGCTGTAGAGCAAACCCAGACTGTCCGGGAAACGAAGCTCCTTCAGCAGGGTGATCTCTTTGCCTTTTCCGATGCCAATGGAACTGGTCGCCCACTCGCCGACACCATCGATCGTAAGAATCGCGGCCTCTTCGAATGGCGAAGGATAGAAAGCACTGGCGGCATGGCTTTCGTGGTGATCTCCGAACAAGAGCTTCCACTCGAATTTCTTTCTGGCCTTCTTCGCTGCTCTTTCGTCTTCCACCCCATTTGCTTTGGCCATCTCTGTGCGAATCAGGTCCGGCATCCAAAGCTTTTCCTTCATCCACAGCGGCATTGACTTAAGAAACGATCGAAATCCCGCGGGCGCATAGTCCAGATAGGTTTCCAGCAGCCGATCGAATTTCAATAAAGGCTTGTCATAGAAACCAACGTGATCCAATTGTTCGGCCGTGATTCCGCCTTCTTTCAGGCAATAGCGAGCGGCGTTAACGGGAAAGTTGTAGTCATGCTTGATGCGGGTAAAGCGTTCTTCCTGGGCCGCGGCGATAATCTCGCCATCAACCACCAGACAGGCGGCAGAGTCGTGGTAAAAGGCAGAGATGCCCAGGATTTTTGACCCGTCTGACATTGGTGAGGCAGTCGTTAGAAGAGTGTGTAAATGAACGGCGCGATGGCGGAACTCTTGGCCAGCACCAGCAGCACGCCAAATAAGACCAGCGTAATCACGATCGGCGCCAGCCAATACTTCTTGTTCTGTTTCATGAACTGCCAGAGTTCACTGACTACTTGTACTTTCGACATCAGAATTCCTCAAAACATCTTTTCGTAATGACGTGGATCCTTCTGCCGCTCGGAATACGGAAGCCAATAGGAATCACTCGCGGCGGCGCGGCGATGCAGCGGGTCCCATCCGAACAAACGTTTGCTGACACCGATCGGGGTAACTATGACGAAGAAGACAAACGCCAGAATGATCCGCGTGGTCACAAACGAAAGAACTTCGGCCAATGCCATCCACGCTTTGTTAGGCCAAACCAGCGCCGCCGGAAAGACTAAACCAAGCAGCACGAGTAAGCCGCCGAGAGGCAAAGCAACATGCGACAGAGTTGGAAACTTTCCCCGATACAGCCACCAGCCGCTGAGCAGGAGCAGCACTCCGCCGACGATCAGACCAAACTCGCGCTCTGCTCGCCGGGAGGTTTTCCTGTTTGCTGCTTGCGCCATTTTTTCAGGAACCGTTGGTTGCTAGTTTACGCAGGCACCCCCAAAAGGGTCTGTGCGCCACGCTTTCAGGATACGTTGCCAGCGCCCGAACCAGCCAGCGCGCGCTCTCGGCCCTGCGGCCTGCTTCGCTGGCGGCATAGGATTGGCGAAGGAAACGCGTCGCCCGGCACCAGCGACGGTCAGCGCCGTGCAGCCGGCTTTCGTAAACCTCGGCGCTGCGATCGAACTCGGCAATCTGATGGCGGTTTTCCGCGACCGTCTTACTGGCCGCGTGCAGACGGTAGCCGGCAAAAGACTGCGAGATGTGTTCGCATCGATGACCGGCAAGCAAAAGGCGAACGTATAAATCGTGATCGAAATCATAAGGCCAGGCTTCGTCAAAGCCGCCCTGGACCAGTTCGCGTTTCCAGAAGTGACCCGGCTGCGGAGCTGTGTAAGCCCACGACAGACAGTGCGCCGCGGATTTCGGAACGACGGCCCGGATTATTTCTTCCTCATGTCCTTCACCAAACATGATCGTGTCGCCGCAAATCCATTCGCTGGTCGGATGATTTTCAAAGTGACTCATCACCGTGTCGAAGGTGCCCGGCAAATAGATATCGTCGCTATTGATAAAGCCAAATATGTCGCCGGTCGTCTTCTCAAGGCCCTTATTAATCGCATGGACCTGACCCCGATCCTTTTCACTGACCCAGAAGGTGAGCCGATCTTCATAGCGCCGAATGACCTCGACAGTTTCATCGGTGCTGCCGCCGTCGATGATGATGTACTCGAGATTGGAATAATTCTGGTTGAGCACCGACAGAATCGTCTCTTCCAGGAAGCGGCCCTGATTAAATGACGGTGTCACGATGCTTAGCTTTAGTGTCATACCTGGGAAAATGACGCTCCGCGAGCCATAAAAGCAGTTTCATACCAATCAACCGTTCGGCGCAGACCCTCTTCCAGCGATGTCTGCGCCCGAAATCCGAATCTTTCAAATGCCCGGGTCGTGTCGATCTGGCGGCGTGGCTGGCCGTCCGGCTTTTCTGTTTGCCATCTGATCTCGCCTTCGAAGCGCGTTAGGCGGGCGATCATCTCAACCAAATCTTTGATGGTAATTTCGCGGCCGCTGCCAAGGTTCACTGGATCGCCATCGTCGTACTGCGCCGCCGCTTTGATAATTCCCTCCGCGCAATCCTCCACGTATAAAAACTCGCGCGAGGCGCGACCCGATCCCCAGACTTCAACGAACGATGCGGCCAGGTTGCGCGCTTCGACGCATTTGCGAACCAACGCCGGTATCACGTGCGATGTTGCGAGATCGAATTTGTCACCCGGACCATAAAGGTTCGCCGGCAATACGAAGATCGAATTGAACCTATACTGCTGACGATATGCCTGAGACTGAACCAGCATCATCTTTTTCGCCAGGCCGTACGGCGCATTCGTCTCTTCCGGATAGCCGTTCCACAGATCGTCTTCCTTGAAAGGCACAGGCGTGAACTTTGGATAAGCGCATACGGTGCCGGTCGCCAGGAATTTTTTGACTCCGCGCAGGCGCGATTCTTCTATCAGTTGGGCGCCCATCATAAGGTTGTCGTAGAAAAACTTTCCCGGACTCATCAGGTTATGGCCGATGCCCCCGACTACCGCCGCCAGGTGAACAACCAGATCCGGTCGCGAGTCTTCCAGCAGGCGCAGGATGTCATGCTTCTCGGTTAGATTGTAGTCGCGTTGGCGGGGCACGAACACTTCGACCCCTTCGTAAGTCTTGAGTTTCTCGACCACGAAACGCCCGAGAAAACCCGCGCCGCCGGTAACCGTCACTCGTTTGTAAGGGAATTCGTCGTTCAAAATTGAGAGATGTTTAAAGCACAGTTGAGCAGATCCCGAGGCTGGTTATGTTATCAGAAACGTTTGCCTCGCTGAAATGACAGTTCAGAATTCAAGCTTCATCGGGCCCGACACCGGGAAGCGTCTTTCTCAACTTGATTGTTTAAATCGAGGTTACTAATCGCCGCGCCGGTCAACTCTGGCGTTGGTGTGGCGTCTCACCCGCGAAAAAATTCCGCGATCGCGCTCACCACATAATCCTGTTGCTCGTCAGTTAGCTCCGGATAGACTGGTAGGGCCAGCGTCTCTTTCGCTGCTCTTTCGGCGATGGGGAAATCGCCTTCCTTGTATCCCAGATAAGCAAAGCATTCCTGTAGATGGAGCGGGACGGGATAATAGATGTCCGTACCCACGCCGCGCTCGCGCAGGTGTTCGCGCAAAGCATCGCGTCGTCCGTCGCGGATGCGAATAACGAACTGATGAAAGATGTGGCGCGCGCCTGATCTCACCAAGGGCGTTTCCACCTCTTCGCTTAATCCGGCTTCGGCGAACATTAACTCGTATTGCCGTGCTTTGCGCTGCCGAGCGTTCGTCCATTCGTCAAGATGCCGCAGCTTAACCCGCAACACCGCGGCCTGAAGAGCATCGAGCCGGCTGTTAATGCCGACAATCTTGTGATGGTATTTCTGTTCTTCGCCATGCAGGCGCAGCAAGCGCAGGCGCTGCGCATGTTCGACGTCATTGGTCGTCAGCATTCCGCCATCGCCGGCGCCGCCCAGGTTCTTTGACGGGTAGAAACTGAAACATCCGATCGTCCCCATTGAACCTGCACGACGTCGGGCGTCCTCAGCCCCGATGGCTTGCGCGGCATCTTCGATAATCGGAATCGGAGCGCCGACATCCTGGTCGGCGGTTCGCCGGCGCCCATGCCGGCTTAACTCGATCAGCGGATCCATTTCCGCGCACTGTCCATACAGATGCACGGGCACGATTGCCTTTGTCCGCGCCGTGATCTTTTCGCCGACCAGCGACGGATTGATATTGAAAGTGCGCTCGTCAATATCCACGAACACGGGACGCGCGCCCAGCCGCGCAATCGCCGAGGCCGTAGCAAAAAAACTAAATGGCGTCGTGATCACTTCATCGTCTTTGCCCACCTCGCAGGACATCAGGGCCAGCAATAAAGCGTCCGAGCCTGAGGCGCAACCGATCGCAAACTTTGTCTGCGAGTATTCAGCGATTTGCTCTTCCAACGCCTGGACTTCCGCGCCCATTACAAACTGCTGCGATTCGAAGACACGGTCGACGGCCAGACGCACTTCGTCGCGAATCGTTTGGTACTGAGCCTGAAGATCGAGTAGCGGGACTTTCATGTGAACTAATTATCCAGCCACGGAGACACAGAGACACGGAGAAGACAGAAGCAAGATACCGAGTCAGCTCTTTCGCAATGTCCTGAGGAGTTGTCTCTGTGCCTCTGTGCCTCTGTGCCTCGATCTGAATGTCATGTCTATCATGCGGCAGGAGCTGATACGGCGGATGAAAGGAATTTGATCTGGCCGCCGATCTTCATCGATTGTTGGGCGGCTTCCAGCACGCGCACGACCCGCAGACCGGCATCGCCGTCAGTCAGTGGCCGGCGCGCGCGGCGAATTGAATCGAGAAATTCTGACACTACAAAGCGCAGCGCTTCGGTCGGATCGAGTTTCGGGGCCCACACGTCTCCGGTGCGATAACTGATAAGTGTTTGATAGTCGGCTTCCCGATCCCCGACGCGGTTGGTGGTGACGCCTTTGTCATAGACGCGCACTTTCTCTGTCGGCTCGATGTCGTCGTAGAGGATCATCTTGCGGCTGCCGGCAATCAGCGTGCGGCGCAGTTTTACCGGCGCCAGCCAGTTGAAATGAAAGTGCGCGATGAACTCGTCCGGAAAGTGCAACAGCAGGTAAGCGATATTTTCAATGCCCGGCTCGATGTGCGAGCTGCCGATAGCGCTGACGGCGTCGGGCTGGCGTTCGATCAGGTAATCCATGATCGAAAGATCGTGGGGCGCCAGGTCCCACAGCACATTTATGTCGCGTTGAAACAATCCGAGATTGATGCGCACTGAGTCGAAGTAAAGCAGTTCACCCAGCTCGCCTCCGGCCACGATCTCTTTCATCTTGCGCACGGCGCCGGTGTAAACGAACGTGTGGTCGACCATCAGCGTGCGGCCGTTACGTCTCGCGAGCTCGATTAATTCCTCGGCTTCATGCACGGTCGCGGTCAGAGGCTTTTCCACGAGCACATGCTTGCCGGCCGTGAGCGCCTCTTTAGCTATTTGAAAATGAGTCGCAACCGGAGTGACCACCGCCACTGCGTCAAGCTCGGTATCGGCGAGCAGCATTCGGTAATCGGTGGTGATGCGCGCAGCCGGATAACGACGGCCCATCGCCGCCAATCGCTGGTCATCGATGTCACAGATCCAGGTAAGCAGCACCGTTTCGTTATCCGCGAAGTTGCGCAGCAGATTCGGACCCCAATAGCCGCAGCCGATTACTCCAATGCTAATCGCTTTCATCAGGGCCTGAGCATAACCGGCAAGTGAGCCAAAATGGAAGGAGGGCCCGATACGCGTCGTACGTCAGAGCGCGGTGCCTCAGAGCCAGCCAGCCGAGCATTCCCGGGGGAGTCTGCTACCCTGCCCGATCCCACCACGAGTGACCGGAAGCGACTGGAACCCTGTCCAAAGTTATCGACGTTATCAGTAGGCAGCCCAGACTTGTAGGAGTCGGTGGGCATTCGTTCGTACTGCACGACAAACGCGTTTTCTCGTCTTATCAAATGTCCTCACGAAAACGCCAGTAAGGCCTCTAAGATCCTCTCGCTGGCTTTGCCGTCACCATAAAGGTTGGCTGGTAAGCTCATTGAAAGGTATGCCTGCTCGTTATCCAGTAAGCGAGATATCTCGGCTACTATTGTTTCTGTCTCAACCCCAATTACTCGAGCCTTACCCGCGGCGACGGCCTCAGGACGTTCCGTGATGTTGCGCATCACCAGTACGGGTTTTCCTAAACTCGGCCCTTCCTCCTGGAGTCCACCTGAGTCGGTGATGATCAGGTAACAGTGATTGGCTAGATGAATCAGTGACAGATAATCAAGTGGTGACGTTAGTGTGATAGCCGGCGAGCCATTAAGGATCCGCCATACCGGCCCGCGCACATTGGGGTTTTCATGCACTGGATAAACGATATGGACCTGTTCTTGATATCGACGTGCGATCGCGAGTAGAGCCCGGCAGATATTTTCCAGAGGGCGACCGAAATTCTCGCGGCGATGTGCGGTGACCAGAATAAGCTTTCTATCAATCACATTGGGCGCGGCTGAAAGCTCGCCTCCAACTCGACTCCTCCCTGATTCATCTTCCGGTTCGGCTGCTTTAAGCAGCGAGGCGATTTGCGACGGCATCGGGCGGCCCAACATAGACTGCAACGCATCAATCACAGGATTCCCCGTGACGTGAATGCGATTCGCGGGAATTCCTTCCGCCAGCAGATTGCCCTGAGCGGACTCAGTCGCGGCAAAATGCAAGTCAGCCATCAGACTGACAATCCGCCGATTAATCTCTTCGGGAAACGGTTGCCACTTATCTTTCGTGCGCAGGCCTGCTTCGACATGGCCAATCTTCACACCCGCATAAAATGAAGCGAGCGCCGCGGCGGCGGTGGTTGTAGTGTCGCCCTGGAGCAAGGCCCAATCAGGCTTTTCTGTTTTCAGAATTGGTTCGAGTTTTGAAAGCACTGCTGCGGCTACCTGCGTGGGCGATTGATCGTTCGCCATGATGTCGAGATCGTAGTCGGGAACGATGCTAAAGAGTTGCAGCGTCTGGTCCAGCATGCTGCGATGTTGAGCCGTGACACAAACCTTCGACTCAAACACATCGGGACGGGCCGCCAGCGCCTGAATTACCGGCGCCATCTTGATTGCCTCGGGGCGGGTGCCGAAAACTGAAAGGACTCTGAGCATTTCTTTCGTCAGTCAGGCTGTGTCGAAATACTTATGGAACTGCCATCTTGGTCAATAGAAGGGTCGAAGTAAGGTACCGGTAAGGTCGGCTGGATGCTGTGATCGGATATTTTAGGTGAAAATAATGCCAATGCCTCTCGTCGTATACTGTTGAGACAGAAGTACAGTTGCACGTGCGCCGCAAACATCCGTCGGTTGCACGGGACTCGAAGGCTAACTCAGTTAACTCAAAGAGGTGAACATCCCCTCCTTCGTACATGGGTTTGAAGTGGCTCCGGAAAAAGCTGTCTTGGGGTAGTTCGATTTTCTTTCGTTGATTGTTTATCAAAAAATAGTCAGCCCCCTGGCTTTTCAGCTCCCTGTAAAGCGACTGCCCGTCGGTAAACGGCCAGATACGAGAGTAGCGAGCAGGGCCGAAAAAATCTCCCTTGTAGACGCCATCCACGAAGTACGCCATATTCTCGTCATGCATTGCGTACAGCGTATAGCTGGGCCCCCTGAGGCTGTTTAGCAGCTTGTACGCAGGATAGGATGGTAGCCGCTCGGTGAGGTAGTTGTCTCGCTGCTCTTGCGATACTGGTATCGGACCATTCGCTTGCCAAGCGGCCCCGGAATATCGCCACCCTCCAAAGGCCAACCCCACGAAGACAATGACCACCACAATCCAATGACTTCTCCATTTGCGGGTGAAAGGAACCCAGCCCAAAAGCATATCGAGCGAAGCGGCCGCGGCTACGCTCATTATCGGAACTGCGGGCAATATGAAGCGCAAGACTTGAGAACTGAAACACCAGAAAAGCACGAATGCGAGTGCAAACCCTAGTATCCTTCTGATCCGCGCATCCTTGATACTAAACAACACTATTATGGGAAGCGCAAAGAAGTATAGTGTGGATAGATGGAGCCCTTGCGAAAGGAAAACATCCTGATTGAAGGCAAGATACCACGGAAGCGACAACAAGGCCGGGAGGCTTCGCCCTATGCCCCACCGCTGCATGTCGCCTAGTAGTCCCTGCACATCCGCGGGCGTCCAAAAGGTGTAGCCGAAGACCTGGGGTAAGAATGGGAAAACCGGATCGCCAGTATAGTAGTAGTTGCGGATATACCATGGTGCAGCTACGACGAAGGCCATTGCTGACAGATGAAGAGGATACAAGTATCTACGTTCTCGAATTGCGATGTACAACGTCACCATCCCGAAGAGCAGAGGAAAAAAAAGGCCAGGGTACTTTGTGCTCGCCGCAAACCCACAAAATAGCCCCGACAGCGTTAGCCAGTGACGTTGGCGAGAGTTCAGCCAGTTCCAGAAGGTGTATGCAGCCATCGTAGAGAAAAGCATCAAGGATATATCCACGTAGGCAACCGAGCCGCACCACAGCACAACAGAATTCGCCAGCAAAAGTGCTGCTGCCCACCAGCCTGCTTGTTTCGAAAAATTCCTCCGACAAAATGCAATTACCGCTAATGTCAGTAGCATCAGCATCAAGAGCTGAATGAGTTGGGCAGCGATGTCGTCATATAGCAGAAGCGCTAGAGTAAAGAACATCTCGTTAAGCTGGGTTAGAACAGGAAACCTAAGATAACTGAGGAACACGAGCCCATGGTGCTGTGCATAGATCTTCGCAGAGGCAAGAAAATAAAATGTTGCGTCGAATTGTGCAGGTGGATAAAGCGGTAGCACCAGGACAGGCAGGCTAAGAGCAAGACCAGCACCCAGCAGCGCCCAGGCGCGAAGCTTTGCGCGTCTCAGCGTGGACATCATACCTTGAGCTACCTGCAGCGGAACCGGATAAGTGCCCGCGACGCACGCGGTCATGGCTATGATCACGACCCATTTATATAGCAGTCCCAATATTCCGAGGAGGAATATGAGATAGCCAATTAAGCCGAGACCCAGGCTCATGCATATGCTGACTTCTTCCCACAGAGAATCGTAGTTCACGCGTAGCGTAAGTCTGCGTCCGATCATGTAGCTAAGAATTGCCAGCACTACCAGAAACAAATAATGAGCAGCAACAAATGTAAGAAGCACCATAGAGTTTCAAATTTTTTTCTGTTACTAGTTCTAACGAGTTGCAGAACTGAAGAGGTTCCGCGGCAGCTAGCTGAAGTAAATTGAAAACGAAGATGCCGGCGCGCGTCGACTATTGTATCTTCCCCAGGCAAAGCACCGCGCCGTTAGCAAGTCAGCCACACGAAGCGACCGATGGCAGAGTTGACCGCAAACCTGTCGGGTGGTTCGTTGTGATGCGTGAACCAGGCAATGAAAGCGAAACGGTTTCAATAGTAGCTGGGAAGAACGCCAACAAACTCTTTACTGCCTTGAAACTGTTAATCGTTGGAGTTGGTGCATGGTTACCCGTTGCTGAGCGTTGATCTTGACTTGGGGAATATCTTCCACAGCCGACTCCGCATAGTTTTTCGGCAGGATCAGTGAGTTATCAAAATCCGCAGACACAGACTCAACGTCGAAATCTGCATCACTCAATCCCTGATACTTCAAGATTGAGTTCGTCCAGGCAAAGAGCCAGAACTGGAAAATGCCAGTCAAGTGTTTATGCCGCTGTGATCTTAAGATCAGCAAGAAAATGGCCCGCAGTATTGTCCACATCACACTGGGACGCGAAGCAATTAGAAGTCGGCGCGCTAGCATCTTTATTGCATTCGGGCTCTTGAACACCATGAAGAGGTATTTGCCGAGACTGCCATACCCTTTCGCCTGGAGGGGCACATAATTACCCTGACCCAGATTGTCGAGGTAGCCCTTAAATCTCTGATACTGATATTCGCCCTGGCAAAATGCGTTTACAAAGCTTTGATAGCCGCGTACCAACTGCTGACGCGGCATGAGGTATCGAATGTTCGTGCAGTATTTGTACCCGCCGAGGCTGTTTTTATTCTTGCGAAGTCGACCAGATAATTGCATCCGGCGGTACAGTGGCGTGCCAGGTAAGGCGGTAAGCAGTGACGGATCCCCTGAGATTAGGCCCGACTTGAGCATGCCATCCAGCGTAATTTGGAATGATTCCTCGGTATCAGAGTCGAAGCCAAAAATCAGTCCGGCGATGATCACAAAGCCATACGAATGAATCGTGCGCAGTATGGCGATCATATCACCTGCGGTGTTTTGCACCTTGGCAGTTTCAAGAAGTGAATTATCGCTAAAACTCTCCACTCCAATGAACAACATATCAAAATTCGCTAAGCGAAGCTTCTTGAGTAACCGTGGGTGCTTGCCGACGTTCAGGGTCAGCCAGGTGTAAAGAGCCATGCTGAGGCCCGTGCGCTCTTGCCATTCTATGATCTTATCGGCAATCTCTTCGGCCCATCGCAAATCACCGATGAAATTATCGCAGGCGAGCAGCACCTGTCTTATTCCGAGTCGGGCCAGATAATCTAACTCTGAGATAATCAAGTCGGGCGGCAGGTTGTGGGGGCGATTGTTATCGGGAAGAATACGAATATCACAGAATTCACAGAGAAAAGGGCAACCGCGCGACACTTCCAGCACGGCGCCATAGTAGCGGTGATAAGTCTGAACGAGAAAAGGCCGAAAAAAACCCTTGGCCTTCGCGACATCGAATCGCTTCGTGGTCTCGATTATTTTGGGCAGTGTGCGTCGTTGGGAAAACGTTCTTATGAAGTTGGGAAATGCCTCTTCGCCGTCGCCCACAAAAATGTGATCGAACATGCTTAGCTTCTCAGCCTCGCCAGCCTGATTAAGAGACCACGCAATAGGGCCCCCGATGATAAAAGTAGAATTGGGAAAACTGGCGCGGAGTTGCCTTTCCGCGTCGACAATACCCTCGTAATCCTGATTAGTACCACTGAAAACAAATAGATCGGCCTCGGCTATCTCGTTGATTTTTTCAAAACGGAGATCGCACAACCTCAGGTCATAACTCTCTTGCTCTTCTATGTAAGCCGCGAGCGTGTAGGCCCAGACTGGCATAAACATGGCCCCATACTGCTGTGTTTCCGCGAGAAACTGTTCTGGCGCATGAACAAACGTGATTGAACGAAGACCTTCGTTATCAATGATCGTCTTAAGTAATAAATCGCGATCGTGTTCCATCATTTCGTCTTGATAAGTTTGGAAAGCCCGAGTCGCTGGCGACTTCGTTCGACACGGCTTTGGCTAACTAAGAGCCCGTGAGTTACTAATCCGGCTATCAGCGTTCATCTCGCCCTGCAATCTGCATTCCTCGTCCTGCATCTTGAGCCACTTCTTTCCGGTGGGTTCCCATCTTATGAGATCCAGTTGCATTTGTATACTCACTTAGGAGTTTCTTGAATGTCCATTACAAATGCCTGCAACAAGAGCTGAAAACCGAGTATGAGCGGCAATAGTGCCACCATGATAGTGCCAATTGCCGTTGGGTGTCCGGTGGCATAGCTCTTGATCCAGATGTAGACCCCAAACGAAGACCCCCAGGAAAAAAGTGCCAAGCCGAGAAACAAGAAGAGAGCAATCGGCGAGAAATCTCTCAGCACATACTTTTGATAGATGCGGCGAAAATATCTCCGCAAGAGAAGGACCGGAAACGTAAAACCGACTTGGAAGAGACTTATCCCTGACTCCTCCTCCCCGTAACAGGCTGGAATAGCAACGTCCTTGACCCGAAAGCTGAAGAAATTCAATTGGACTAAGACATCATTCTCGAAGAAATAGCGTTTGTTAATTCGGTCGAGATCCAGAACTCGTAGCGCATCGGCTTTGATCACGGTATAGCCATTTTGGGGATCAAAGATGTGCCAATAACCGGAAGCGAGTTTAGTCATAAAGGTAAGTAGCACATTACCGAAGAGGCGATGCTTCGGCATTTGGGCCAATGACTCCCCTGCCAGGAAGCGGTTGCCTTTCGCATAGTCGTAACCTTGATCTATGACGGCGTCCAACAGAGACGATAGGGATTCGGGAGGCATCTGGCCGTCTCCGTCCATCTTCACTAAGAGGTCGCTGCCCAATCCAACGCCTTTACGATAACCTAAGATGACGGCCCCGCCGACACCCTCCTGCTGCGTAGTTCTCAGAAGAATCAAACGCGGATCCTGAATCGCCAAGGCAATCTCCCCGGTAGCATCCCGGCTGTTGTCATCGACAACAATCACGTAATCGACAAACTCAGGCACGCCTCGGATGACTTGACCGATATGGCGAGCTTCATTGTGAGCTGGAATAATTACAGCGATACGATGCTTTTTGTACATGGCGAACCGTATGGTCTTTGACCAGGAAACAATTATTCTCAATATCGCCAACTGCAAGATTGCTGTGTCAGAGCCGGCTCTAGTTAGAATGAGCCGCGCAAACGGGCTAACAAACCGCGCTTCGGCTTCTTAGGTTGGTAGACGCCAAAGAATGTCTCGGGCCTCAGTTGACGCGATTCGAGATAGTGCCGGTCCAGCGCCCAAATCCAGTTGAAGGTCGCGGCGTCGAGCGAAGCCGAGAGGTCATAATTCGGTCCATACATAGTGTCAAGAAATCTGCGGCTTATGCTGAAGTATGGAACAAAATGCTTGACCTCAAACGCTTGCTCGAGGACGGCCAGAATGTCGCCTGAGCGAACGCACTCCATGCCGTGCTGGCTTGTGTCGGACTCCCATACCTCCTCATCGACTTGACCTTTCGGTCCGCACGTATGATTGATGCGGAAGCGCGCCGGGAGCGTTTTCCAAATGTTACGCACTGCTTCCCGGGTCTCAGGCCACATCAGGTATCCGCTTTGCGTAATCACATCTACAATGACAAACTCTCCCTCCGGACGCAGGGTCGCCTTTATTTGCTCCGCCAGTCGCTCTAGCTCGATCACGTGGTGGAGCGCAGCCGCGCAATAAACAAAATCAAACTCATTCCTGGGCAAATCCACGGTGTTCAGATCGGTCGGCGTAAACTCCATGTTCAGTCCCAGCTGCCTGGCTCGCTCGCGCCCCAATTCGAGAAGGTCAGCGTTAAGATCCATGCAGACGATTTTGGCTTGAGGGCATGTCTTCGCAAAGTCGATCTCCATTCCGCAGGCTCCCGACCCCAGCGAAAGCAAGCGAATGCAGGGGCGGCTATTGAGCCGTTTCTCGATATGGCCGCCCAGGAAATTCCCCGTCTTCTCGTTAATCAGCATGGCGGCTCGGCGCTCCGCCTCCTGCCAGGATGGAGGGATAGGCTGGTGCAGGGTTTCGCGGCCTTCCCCCTCCTTGAAGAGACTACTGAAGTACTCAATCTCCTCTTGTACATGTCGTTCATAATCGACTGTTCCTGGCTTCGGATGATTCATTCCAATACTCTCGGCAAACTCAACTGCTGGGCAAGCTCACTTGAAATCGGCTGCGCGCCAGCTCAGTGCTTCACATTCTCGTTTCACTTCGGCCGCTTGGCGACTGGCGTCACCTGCGAAGGCGGCAGAAAAAAAGCTCCGTGTTCATGATTCCCAGCTCTGGGAAGTCTGTTTTGCAGTAATCGACATCGAATCCAAGCGCCCGCAGGGTCTCGTCAATATCGGTTCCGTACGATCGATAGCTTAACGCTCTACCATCCTCTGAGTTCGCATCGCCGTGATACTCTTTTTCAGTTATGAATACGTCCTTTGCCGGATCTTCTGGATCGGCCACCGCCACCCGGAAGAAGGTTTGGTGTCGGTCCCTGAAATGAGGCACCGTGAAGAGGTAAATGCCGCCCGGTTTCAATACACGCCGAATTTCCTGATGCGCTCGATTATGGAGCCTCACGTGTTCCATCACATCGCTCGTAATGACGATGTCAAAACTACTGTCCGAATAAGTGAGGGCTTCGAGATTCTGATTGGTTATGTTTCCCCCTAGTCTGAGCCCACAAGCCTGCTGCGGGTGATATTGGGATGTTTGCAACTCAATCCATTTGCAACTGGAAAGCAGATCGGGAACAGGATAAGCACAGGCCTCAAAGTAAAACGGCACTTGGGTATCGTAAATCCTTAAAGCTTTCCCAGCTAGCGGATCAAGCTCAGCAACACTCTCTGCATCGATGCCGGTCAATTCCTGGATAGCTCGCAGGATTCCTCGCGCAATCGATCGGTAGCGACTCGTGGTAAGGCACTCGCCACAGACTAGAGATTCACGATAACTCGCCGGGTCATTGTAAAAGAACAAGGTGTCGTTCCCGCAGATGTTACACCTGCCGGGATGCGCCGGCATTCCTTTAAAGCAAGCACGTCTCTTCACCGAACTCTGAACTTCTGGGTTCGATGCAGCAGGTGATTCCTTCCAGTCAATGGACGAGGATCGAGGACGATGCTGGTTCCGGTTCACAATGCCCAAGTGGCCCCCGGCCATCACAGACTTCGTCGGCTCGGGAGCTTTGCGCGCAAGCAGCTGCCAAAACCCCAGTCCGTAGCGGAGCCTGAAATCGGCCTGTTGGTCGGGAGTACTAAGAGACAAGTTCTCTAGTTCGTTCAGGTACTGCGATAGCCGTTCTTCGACACGATGACGAACAGTCTGAGGAACTGTGTCCAACCTCGTCTGGGCACTTGCGCGAAGTTCAGCAATGTCGTCATGCACCATTTTCATATCAAGGGCGCCGAAACTCTCCTCCATTACGGTGAGAGTCATGCCCGCCTCCTCGAACATTTGTGTGTACTGCTGAAGCTCCAGGTAATGACGCACTCCGTAGGGAACGCCAGGCGCGTGAAGCGAATAGTACTCGTGAGCCTGCGGATAATCTAACAGTGTGATGCCAAAAAGTTGGTAATGCCCATCTTGCAAAACGTGGCGAGGATGGAATCGATTGGGGATCTCGAAATAGGCAACGCCATCGTCGCGCATCAGGTTGGCTATATTGCAAAGGAGTGACTGCGGGTCATCGACATGCTCGATTACGTCGTTGCACGTGATGATGTCAAAGCTATTGCGAAATCCCTCAAGTTCCTCAAACCGAGTTGCGTCCTTCTTAAGTAAAGGTGCTTTCAGCTTGTTATCCAGGAGATTCGGCTGCGCGAGCGTTAGCACCACTTCGTCGGTGTCTATTCCGACCACCTCTGCGCCTTGCTGCGCAAACGCTACAAGAAAGCCGGCGTAGGCACAGCCAACATCCAAATATCTCTTACCGCGCAACTTTGTATATTTCTTGAGAAGGGTTGCTACGCGGCGCCCTCGCTCATTGCAGGTAATCGCGAATTCAAAATACATCGGAAGGCAGGAATCGGATGCAAGGCTTGAGAGATGATTGCACAACGCATCGAAAAAGCGCCGGTTGCCGACTGTATCGAAGTGGCGAAAACGCCTGGCAAGCTCGGCTGCTGCGCCAACGAGTCGCTGTTGCTGGGGCTGCGGCGCTCGGGGCTGAGCCTCTGGTGCGGTTGCCACAGGGGGCAACGACTGAGTCGCTTTTTGGTTTGGCTGAGCCGTTTGCCGCAGAATTCGCTCAACTGTTTGCATACGCACCGTCCAGGAGTTTTCGCGCGCAATTGCACGAACACGCGTTCGATACTCTTCATCGCGTCCCTGCTTTCTCGCGCGATCCAACGCCTGCGAGAACTCCCCTGCACTTCTTACTATCCTTACATCCGAAAAGCTCTCACACTCAGGCATAGCAGTCGTGATGACTGCTTTGCCTGCCGCAAAATACTCATACAGTTTCAGCGGCGACGTCGCTTCCGTAATGTTGTTTATTAAGAAGGGGATAGTCGCAACATCGAACACTCTCAGGTAGGCAGGCAGCGATTCGTACGGACGCGGACCAATCCATTTGACGTTGGGGTGCTGGAGCACTTGCTGTTGACTTAAGCTCTGATCAAGCGATTGCCCGATCAAAAGGAAGTTCCAATCAGGGCGCAGGCAAGCTACTTCATCCAGTAACTTGTAATCGAACCACTCGGCGAGAGCTCCGTAATATCCGGCGATCGGCTTTCCCTCTCCCAACAGTGCTTCTATGTCGCTATCATCCGGGGTCTCAGCTTCAGCGGCAAATCTTTGGTATTCCACGCCGTTCGGCAAATGAATGGCATCGGTTCGCGTTGCCAATGCCCGCTCGTGCAGGCTGAGCGCCACGCTTACCACCGCGCTTGCCTCCCGGAGCCCGCGGCGATGATTCCGTTCCAGAAATGAACGGTCGTAGGGGAATACTTCGAGATCGTCAACCCAGTCGTATATTGTTCGAGAAGTCCTGGGATAAAAGTCTTTGCGATCGAAATTGTACGGGAATGTCCACAACACTGAATCTGGTATCTCGTGGAGCACGTCTTCAGGCCCGCGAAATAAGAACAAGTTTGACTCGATCTCCTTGAATCCGTTCACTTCGTCATTCGAATTGCTGCTGTCGAAGATAGAGACATACCCCAGGCGGGCGAACTCTCGCGCCAGGTGATGAGGTCGCTGGAACAAGTGAATGTTCCAGCCTATGGATGGCAAGAAAATGACTACACCTTTACTTTTTTCGACCTTTGCGAGTACCTCCTTAAGCTGCCCACTATGAAGATTATTCCTCGTACCTCGACGTTTTCCCCATTTTATTTCGTACTTGTTCTGATTCTCCTGATAGATCCTGCGATACTCCTCATCCGCGATAAGGCGGAACGAAGCGCGCTGCCAGTGGTGCACAAACGAGTCGCGGGCCAGGCGCAGCTCATAGCCAGCCCCGCGAAGGCGACGAGCATAGTCGTCGTCTTCGAACATGCCAACTCCGAATCTCTCATCGAGTGGACCTACTTCTTCGAATACCTCCCTTCTCATAGCAACGCAGAACATTGCCAGCATTGAAATCGGTAAAACCTGTGCGTCATGCTTGCGGACGTAATCCGCCGCCCAGACAGGCATGTCTTCCACCGTGGTGTAATCAACTTCAACTTTCGCTTCGTTGGCTATGGCATTAGTCACCGGGCCGATCATGCCGATTTTCGGATCGCGACGAAGGTGGCGAATCAACGCCGACAACCAACCGCGAGTAACAACAGTGTCGTTGTTCAAGAGGACAAGATAGTCTCCTGTAGCCAGCTTCAACCCGATGTTGTTTGCAGCAGCAAAGCCGAGATTAGTTTGGTTTAAGACGACACGAAGATTTGGAAAAATGTTTTCAGCTTCCTTGAGGTATTCAGCCGTTCCGTCGGCAGATCCGTTATCGACCACTATGACTTCAAAGCTTGGCCATTCTGTGCGCGCATACAGACTCTCGAGACACAGCCGGCTCAACTCGAGATTATTGAAGGTCACTATGATGAGTGAAGCTTTGGGGAAAACATTGCGAACGGCCGGCGCAAGAATTTCATATCGCTTCTGCCAGGTGTGCTCACTGGCGAACGCGCGCCGTTTCGCTACCAGCTCGGGCCCGTTTTCATCGAGCGCTGCAGTGATCTCTTTTTCAAACTCTTCCGCGGTTGAGGCCAGTCGCACGAGTGAAGCAAATGCGGTCATTTCAGGAATGGGCACCGACACCAGCGGCTTGCCCCCCGCGAGAATCTCGTATGCTTTGACGGGGTTGGTCGCGTCAGTTAAGGGGCCGCGCTTGAAGGGAATAATTGCGACATCGAATCTGCTCAGCCAACCAGGAATCTCTGAATAAGGCTTCTCGCCAGGCAGAACCACGTTAGGCAGTCTTGCTAGTCGGCCTATGTCTCCGCTGAAAGTGGAGCCTACCAGCAGGAAGTTCCAGTCTGGTCGCCTCTCGGCAAGGTCGGCAACCAAATCAGAATCGAACCAGTCTGCGATCGCGCCATAGTAGCCGACCACTCTTCGGACACCGTTTGCCTGGCCTACATTAGCAAAGTGTTCATAGTCGCATGCATTTCGCACCATCAGGACGTTTGAACTGTGCTGACAGGCTTGCTCTCCCAAGAAATCGGATGACGTAACTACCAAGTCAGCCGAGGCTAGCAAATCGTGCTCTTGGTCCGGCTTGCTCTGCTTGTTAGTTGAAAAGCCCCGATGATGATCCATGCAGTCGTAAACAACAGGCCAGGCAAATTGATTTCGCGCTTCATTTACCAGAGGCCACCAGAAAGGCAACTGTACGAATGCGACGGTGGCGCCGAGCAATACGTCGCGACGCAGCGCATCAAGTGAATTGAATAAGGCGTCGCGCGCCTCGTCATCCAGCACGTCTGTGTACACATTGCGCTCGAGCCCGCGAAGTGACACTTCATAGATATTCTGACGCCTTTCCTCAAACCTGTAGGCTTGACCAGGATGAAAATTCTGGGAAACATAAAAGACCCGGTGGCCCGCGGCGGCGAATTGCGACATCAACTGTTGAGGTCGCTGGGTGCGGAAATCCCAATCAACTATCGAAAAGCAGACCACATCTGGTTTAGGGAGCGCCGCTGGGGAAGTATTACTCGAAACAGAAGCTAGTAATCCCACTTGTTCTGGACTAGGGAAAAGCATCTGGGGTTTTCGCCGGCTCTTCTCAGTTGTTCTTATTTTGCGCTGGGCGAGAGGTTTTTTTAATAGAGTGCGAAGGGATCGATATGGCGGTATCAGATACCGGTTTTTCCAGCGGGCATAGCGCATCACCAGGCGCCAGGAGCGCGAGTTAAGAATGAGTTTGAGCTGATGGTCTTTCGCCGCGAGCTGCTCGGACAGAATTTTCAGGGATCGTTCGGCTTTCGCGGCCTCCGGCGAAAGCGACTCTATCCTATCTTGCTTCGCCTCGAGGTCCCGTTGCTTCCCTGCAAGCTCCGATGAGAGCAGTTCTATCTCTTGCTGATTCTCTAATTTCCGAATGATCGTTTCGTACCGCTTTTGCCATGTGTTTTGTGCCGCAAAGCTGCGGCGTCGCTCAATCGCCAGTGGATCATTTTCGGTGAGCGCCTTATCAAGTTGGACGAGAAAATCATCCCGGTCTCTAGCAATATATAAGAGATCCCGAAAGGACTCGAGTTCAGGGAGCGCGACAGAGACCACCGGTTTTCCGCCACTAAGATATTCGTAAACCTTGACGGGATCAGTCGCTTCGGTAGTCCTGTTCATCCTGAACGGAATCAGACAGGCATCAAAATGGTAAAGATACTGAGGCATCGTCTCATAAGGTTGTTGGCCCAGCACTCGCACGTTCGGCAGACGTTCCAGCTTCGAGACGTCTACGTTAACGATCTCGCCCAGCAGGACAAACGTGTAGTTGGGTCGCTTACGAGCGACATAGGTCACTAGTTCAACGTCAAACCAATCGGCAATTGCTCCGTAGTAACCAACGACCGGATGCTCTACGCTCGCCAGCAGCGGATTCGGCCGGCAACCCTTGGCATAGAAATCATAATCAACCGCGTTACGCGCAAGAATCATTGGACGATTAAGACCGCACCACTTGTCGTACAAATGCTGTGAAGTGACAACTACCAAATCACATTGGCGGGCTAACCTTTGTTCGGCTTCCGTGACGTCCGGGACCATGCCGGGGAAGCCATTCCACTCGTCCATGCAATCGTAAATAAGTCGCCACCCCCAGCGGTTCTTTGCTTCGAGCGCAGCGCTCGCCCACGAAGGCGTCATAACGTAGGCTATGGCCTCATTAATCTGGTAGGCGCGTCGCAAGTCTTCCAGCGAGGCCAGGAACGCCTGCGCGTTTTTGCCTTTGATGTCCTCGTGATTGATCCACGGCGCGCGCATCGCCGCGAGCGTCACTTGATATACATTCTCTTTAAGGCTGCTCACGGAAAAACGAGGACTGTCCTGCAAGGGTAAGACCCGATCAAGCCTGAGATAGAAGACCCTGTGGCCGTGCGCCGAGAACTGCGACATGATTTGCTGCGGACGTTGATACCGGAAATCCCAATTAAAGATTGAAAAGCAAACCACATCAAACCGTTGAGAGGGTAACGTCGAGGTTGGTGGGGGAATGAATAATTGTTTTGGCTCCGGCGCGACAAGTGAATCCCGTGACTCGGGTAGATCGTCCAGGGTTCTGATTTCCGAGGCAGCCAGGACCTGTTCGCCATGTGATCTTCGGCTCGGAGGGTTGCTGTTATCTCCCGGAACGGATGGCGCCATTGGTTCGTTTCCGTAGAGGCTTTGGAGAGACTCGTAAGCAGGCGCCAGATAACGTCTCCTGAGGCGACTATAACGACTCAACCAGCGCCAGGCCCTCGAGTTGAGGATGGCGCTCATTTGAAACCCTCTTGCCGTTAGCTCTGCCGTAAGAGCTTCAATCGTCTGGGCCCTTGCTTCCAGTTCTGTCTCGAGCATTCGCAACTTTTGTTGCAGATCCTCGGGAGAGTCGCCGTCTGCGGGTTCAGGTTTCTTCTGTTCATTGCTCATCGGATGTGTAATCTATCTGTTTTCCGTAAGTCAAATCAAGACTACTGTCGATTCGCAGCGCCTGCCAACTGGCGAACATGGAGCCTTTCGTGCGAATATTCCGGACGCGCCCACACCAGTTGGTTTGCGCGTGGTGTTTATGCCGCTTACTTCCGATAGTTTCCTTATTTCCTATCGCTTATGATTAACGAAAACGCCCGTGCCAGCGCACCCCGAACGTCAGGCAGCCTACAGCCGACCTCTGATCTTCTTCATTCTGCTTTCCTGCTGCCGGAAGAACCAGTTATTAGAATCAGACCGAGCCGACCGTTTAGGTTTATCAATCTAAGTGAAGTTTGGGCATATCGCGACCTGTTCTATTTTTTCGTGTGGCGCGATCTAAAAGTTCGCTACAAACAGACTGTTCTCGGAGCACTTTGGGTTATTTTGCAGCCGCTGCTAATGACCCTTATTTTTGTGGTTTTTCTGGGAATAGTTGTTCACGTTCCTACGGAGCACGTTCCTTATCCTCTTTTTCTTTATGCAGCGCTTTTGACCTGGACTTTTTTTTCCAACGCCATCGCCAGCAGCAGCTATAGCCTGGTGGTTAATGCTCCCATGATTACGAAAGTCTATTTTCCGCGGGTGATCGTCCCCGTTGCGGCAGTCGCCGTGAGGCTGTCAGATTTTCTGATCGCTTCTGTCATACTGCTCGTCCTGCTGGTTTACTACGGCGTTCGTCCCTCATGGAATCTGTTTATGTTGCCGCCGCTGGTTGTCCATCTCACGATCCTGGCTACTGGAATAGGATTATGGCTTTCGGCTCTGAATGTTAAGTATCGTGATGTCGGAACTGTAATTCCCGTTCTCTTACAACTATGGATGTTCGTCTCGCCCATTATCTATCCAGCCAGTCTGGTGCCGGCACGTTGGAGGATGATCTACAACCTCAACCCACTGGTTGGAATTATTGAGAATGTGCGCGCATCTCTCTTCGGACTTCCGTTCGATCGGGGCAGCATGATTAGCTCGGCCGTCATTACCTTACTAATTCTTGTTTACTCCGCTTATGTTTTCCACCGGATGGAAGATGAGTTCGCGGATGTAGTTTAGGGAGACCCAAAATGAGGCCGATCGTCAGAGTCAGGAATTTGAGCAAGCGCTACGAATTGCGCAAGTCGCACTCGGCTAACCCCACATTACGGGAGGCTCTGGTCGGCGCGCTCAGCTCGCCGCGGGCGCGCCTCGGGAATGGCAGGTCTTCCAGGGACGTGCTCTGGGTACTGCGCGATGTCAACTTTGATGTCGAGCCAGGTGAAGTCATCGGCATTATCGGAAATAATGGCGCGGGCAAGTCAACTCTGCTGAAAATCCTGGCGCGCATTACCAGGCCCTCCGATGGCGAAATAGACATTTACGGGCGCGTGGGAAGCCTGCTGGAAATCGGAACGGGATTCCATCCGGATTTGACTGGCCGCGAAAATATCTATCTCAACGCGACGATCCTGGGAATGAAACGCCGAGAGATCAAGGGCAAGTTTGACGAGATCGTAGCCTTCTCTGAAGTCGAGCAGTTTCTGGAAATGCCCGTCAAGTTCTATTCAACGGGCATGTACTTGCGACTGGCATTCGCGGTCGCGGCCCACCTTGAGCCGGAGGTGCTTTTGTTGGATGAAGTGCTTGCCGTCGGTGACCTGGCTTTTCAGCAAAAATGCCTCGCAAAGATGCGAGAGGTGAGCAGCGAAGGCCGTACTGTCTTTTTCGTCAGTCATAGCATAGCTGCTATTCAAGGACTGTGTAATCGTGTATTCGTCGTTAGCGCGGGTCAAGTGAGCGAACCAGAAAACAAAGAGATCGCGATCGCGAAATATGTCCAGGACGGTTCTTGATATCGTGAAGAGCCCGTCATCAATGCGCCCGCAAGAAGGTTTTGAGCCTACCGTGCTGCCTCGCGAAAGGAGTTAGTTTGAATCCAGAGACCTTAGTTTCAGTGATCATCGTGAATTATAACGGACGCGAGCATCTGGACCTGTGCTTATCGTCGCTCATGGAACTCACATTTCCCAAAGAACAGCTTGAAATCATTCTTGTCGATAACGAATCAACCGATGGATCAGTGGATTTTGTCAAATCGCGATTCCCGAACGTGGTTCTGATCCAAAGTGAAACGAACCTGGGCTTTTCCAAGGCAGCGAATCTGGGAGCCGCGAGTGCCAGTGGCGAATACCTTGCTTTCCTGAATAATGACATGCGCTTCGACCGCAACTGGTTGAGGCTCCTGATTGAGACGGCTCGCGCGGGAAATGGTTTTGCGTGTGTTGGCTCAACAACCTTGACGTGGGATGGGACGGGGGTTGACTTCAACGGTAGACCCGACGATGCCTTCGCTTTGTCTTATTCTCCGTCCGACAATTCGGCTCTACCTGGATTAGCTTCCGGTTCTCCGGCCTATGCGTTGTTTGTTTCTGGAGGGGCAGCACTAATTAAGCGTTCGGTCTTTCAAGCTCTTGGGGGTTTTGATCCAGACTTCTTTCTGTATCACGAAGATGTCGATTTGGGCTGGAGACTGTGGCTGTTGGGTTATGAATGCGTTCTTTTGGAAGGGCCTGTTGTGTATCACCGCGGGGGGGCTTCTTCAAGCAAACTACCGCCTGAGCTTATCCAAACCTGGAGCGAAAAACACACACTCTTTTCTGTCTTCAAAAATCTTGAAGCTGAGAACCTTCGAGAGATCCTGCCCCTGCTTTTCTTTTTCTTTCTTGAGCGGGAACGATGGATACCAGCCGCCCGGGAGTCGTCCACGCGGGCCATCAGGGAATTTCAATCTTCCGTCAACTCACTAATAGCAAAGCGGAGCGAAGTGCAAGAGACCAGGGTGAGAAGCGATGCTGATATTTTCGCGCAGCTTGGCCATCCCTTTAACTTCTTGCTTGGCGGCCGGTTTCATGAGTCTCTACGAAGAGAGTTGGCCGACGCGTCTTCAGATGTTGCGTTTGATCCGAACGATCCCAAGTCGGTGCAAAATGCCATTACTGAATGGCTAGACAGAGCGCACGCTGTATTTGAAGCCCGACTGAAGAGAGAGCTGGCAGAGAAAACGGCAGAGCTTGCAGAGAAAATGGCAGAGCTCGTAGACAAAATGGCAGAGCTTGCAGTGAAAACGGCAGAGCTTGAGGAGAAGAAAGATGCGCTAAGGTCCCTTTCGGTGCAGGTGGCGGAAGTGAAACATCAACTCTGGGTAAAAGACCACGAACTTAATCTCATCGTCAACTCACGTTCATGGCGCCTGGTTATGCGATATGCTCGCGTGAAACACCGTCTTCTGAAACTTTTTTCAAGCGCTTCGAGCTCTTTAGGAACAAATGCCGCGCCAAGAGACCGGCAACGCTAGCAAACTGGGAGGAGACGAAGAGGCATGATCGTTTGGCTTCTTCCGGTGCGCGGCAAAATTATTCGCCTACCTTTGTATCATGACTCAATCCCCACTAATTCCACTCTATGGTGGTGAGTTAGTGACGCTGACCGCCGATGCCGAGACGGCGGAAGCGCCGTCGCTTGCGGCTTTCACTCTCCTCAAGAGTAGAGCGATCGCCAATTCATTTGGGCGCGGGTTCGGTGTTTAGCAACATAACTATGTTCCTGGCTATGAAGTTTGCAAACACTTCATTTCCGACCTTGTTGTAGTGACAACAGTCGTCCTCATAGAGAACATCTCTCACGTCGTCAAACGCATTTACGGCGTTAATAATCTTAACCCCGGATTTCTGCAGGTCTCCGATCTTAGCAATTAGTTTTGGATAACCTTTACTCACGCCTTCCGCATATCTGCTGGACGAGTTGAGCGCAATCTTCTTCTCGGCCTCGCTGAATTTCCTGGCGGTGGCGTAATACTGATTCGGCTGGATGACTTCGAAATACGGGATTTGCTTCTTACTTAACAAATCGTTCATCGCCAAAGCCGACTTCGCCCAAACATCTGCCATCTCTCGAAGAGCGTCCTGGTCATTCAGAGGCCCATCATGCGCGTCCAGGTGAACCAGTGAATCGCTCTGTTTGTAATCTCTCTTTAGTCCGCTGAATGTTTCCAGTTTTTTGCGGTATTGGCTCAACAAGTATTCTATTTGCATCCATCTCAACGTGTAGCAGGTTGCCATCCTGCACTTGTTAAGGTTTCCTGAGGTCTCTTTCAGTTCCTGCTTCAGTTTCAGAATCTCTAATGTCAGATCAAGTTCATTAAGCGCCAGGTTCCTATTTGCCAGGTCAATCATCGGTCCAAGTATCTCGAGGTTGGGCATGGAAATCTCGGTCCCTGATTTATTATTCAGGTACGCGAGGGCAGTCTCATTGAACCCGTCGATATTAATGACCATATCAAACTCTTGGCCCAGGGAAATAAAGTAGTTCAGCGCCAACAATTGCTGCGGCTGTTTGTAAGCCCCATTTGCGAACGGCAAAACAATAATTTGTTTGTTTTGGAAATAAGGGAGACGCTTCAGGGCGTTTACCAGCACATGGTTCTCAAGCTCATAAAAGCCAAAATACATTCCGACCGAGCCGCCAAAGATTCCAATAATGTATTGCTCGTTGTTCGTTTTCTTAACCGGATAGGCATAGGGCGAGAGAATGCCAAAATTATTCGCTGAGTAGTTGACGTTGGAAAACTGCAGTCTCCTGGTAGTGTGCGTGTCATAAACAAATCCAAAGTAAGGATGGAGCCGATGACTAATCGAGTTGTTGAGTGCCCGATCTCCCGAATCATTTTCCGGCGGGAGCGCAATCGATTTGTCTTCGCCCTGGTTCGTTGAATAAAAGAATTTGCCGGTTCGGAGGTAGTAAAAGCCCACCGAAGCTGCCTCAACGAACAGAAAAAGCAAGAGTAAGTTAACCGCTACTATCTTAATTGGTTTGAACGAAGACCGCTTCATATCAATATTTCGGCGAATTGAGAGAAGATTCGCGCTCAATTTGCAAGACGCTTCACTCTATGGTTGCGAGACTATCGGGAATTATGCGGACTTATGCGGTCGCAATTGTAATTAAGGTCCTGCGAACAAGTCGACAACTCTTCCCACGTTTGTTCCTGGTCTGCTTTGGCCACAGGTGTTTGGGTCGCAGGACCAGAACCGTGCAATACTACGCTGACAATTGGAGCCGCACAATCTTTCAATACTAACGACCCCAACGGGTCTGATTTCATACGGAGCTTGAAACATGCGAAGGTGTTTCATTCACATCGGGACACACAAAACAGGTACGACTTCAATCCAGCACATGCTTTATCGTAACCGCCCGGCACTACTGGAAAGGGGTTATTTTTATCCCCAGGCCGGCTGTCCCGAAATGTTGCCGGGCCAACATAACCTAGCGTGGGAAATCTCGGGCGATCGTCGTTACCAGGATCGTTACGGCACAATCGATGACCTAATAAGAGAAGTGAAAGACAGATCCGACGACGTCATCTTATCGAGTGAGGATTTTGAATGCTCCCTCTATAACACCTCGAAATTTTCAAGTTTCATCTCATTACTGCACTCATGCGGTTTCCTCATTACTGTGATTCCGTATGTGAGAAATCAAATTGACTACCTACCACGGATATACCTCACGCTTCTGCTTTTTGGCTTGGATTTACCTTTTGCCAGGGTTCTCGGTCAGACTCTGGATAAGGGTGAATTCCGCTGGCGTGAGTGGATATTCAACTTCGATTATTGCGATGTACTTACCCGGATTGGCAAAACCGAGAACGTCAATGTCGTTGTTCGATCATACGAGCAGGCCAGAATGTCTGTATGCAGTGATTTTCTATCGATTTTCAATCTAACGCTGCGAGATTTGCATGTTGATGAAGAGCTTTTTGAGAACGTGTCATTACCCTTAAGAGACTATCTACTAATGTTTCTGCACAATAGAATGGGCAGAAAACTACTTGAAAGCGAAGAAAGAGTTGTCAATAATCTGGTCTCGCAGAAAGCAAGCAGGGTTGAACTTTCACCTGTCGTAAGGTTGGATCTTTTTCAGAGATTTAGGGAGACCAATCGGAACCTCTTCATTCAATACGGCATTCCTGAGCCCAAATTGGGAGATATATCTGGCGTACAGGATTGTTCTGATATGTATATTGACGAGCTCTTTTCTGAAAATATCGAGGCGTGTCTTCCAAACGACCCAACAGCTGAACAGCAACCGCAGGCTGAAAACGGTGAGCGCTGGCTAGCGGAGTGATCTTGGAAGGTCCGCACAGAAGATCGTTATTCGCTGAACCGCGATCCGACGGCAACGCTTTGGCAAGAGCGGCCAGGCGTGGGTTACTGACTCTGATCAATTTCCTGGGCTGCGGCAAAGCGATAAAGGGGTTGTTAGCTTGGTCTTGGCCGATTCGATAACCACCATCAGAGGATCCCCCGCTTCGAAAGACGGGATTGAACCATGCTCCAATCGTTGGGAACGACATTGAGCATCGTTTCGAGAACGCCTTCGACGGACGAAAACGATATCTCGCCGAACCGACCTAATGCTTCCTCGAATCGGTTTGTAAGGACACGAGATTTTGGATCGAGTCTGGTCACGACAGTAAGGCCGGTCGGCGGTGTTGCGATCGTAAAGATATCCAGATCGGGCCGATAGTATTTGAGACAGAGTATCGTCTTCCAGACATCGCCAGTGTGAAATTGGGTGTTGGGAGTCCGGCTCTGGGTTGGTTCATCCAAAGGAACAGTATCGTGGAACAAGATGACCGAACGTGGCCCACAACAAGCCTCGAGGTACATGAAATCTCTGAGCGCCTGCTCGTAAAGATGCAAGCCATCGATGAAGCCGATAGACAGCGGGTGACCCGCCAGCAACCGCTCGTGTCGGCGTTGGGCAAAGAACTCGTCGCTAGTCTCAGCGAAGATATGAGTCTCGGTTTTCAGTGGAAAAATTACTGTCGGCATCGGATCGATTCCAATTGCCACAGTAGGAGGTTGCAACTGGGCGAGCGAGGCGCCCTGCAAGACTCCAATCTCGATTACGGTTTCTGGCGCGAGCGAGTGGTAAAGTCGTTCGAGCCAAACCAAATAATCGTCACCCGGCATCCGCAGCGCCGCAAGGCCAAGATGGGCCTGTACCAAATTCGGACCGAAAGTTAGCGCTTCGCGGTAATTCAACGCCGCCGTCTCGTTCTCGCCAAGGAGGCGGCAGGCTTCTCCGAGCGCGAGATGATAGTCGGCACGTTGAGGCTCTGGCGGAAGCTCTCCTGGAGGTAACCAGGCTGAGACGAGTGACAGCAGACGCTGCGGCTCAGGCTCGTCGGGCGCATGCTGGTGGATCAGACGCGCAACCGCACAAGCAGCCTCGAAGCGACCATGACGAAATTCGGTCTGCGCTAAGTCGACGAGTTCGGCAATGGTCTTATCGGCAGAGCGCTGATTAGGCGAGCCAGTCCAAAGCTCTTTGTTGAAGTCCGGACCGAGCGGCTGCTCGAAGTATCTCGAACTTGGATGAATGGCCGCACGAACCATCCGGGCAAGCGCGGCGCGCGGCAAAGTACCGACATAGGTGGGTGCGTGCTTTGGCCGTGGAGTTCCGACGGGCCCGCCCCGAATCGTCGAGTATTGATTGGCCCAGCGAGTCCAGTTGTCGATCTGGCGATCGAGCGGCGCGTTCGTGCTGACGCCGCCGTGTAACTGATGAAAGGTAGCCTCACCCAACAAAATGACCAGCTCAGAATCTGGCCACTCGAGAACGCGGCAAAGGATGTCGAAATTCATTAGGCCGCCGCCCGGAGCGTCGAAACCCTCATCGAACCCGTGCAGCAACTCCCATAATCCGCGTCGCAGGAATAAGGCGTTCGATTCTGCAATCGGCTGGAACCATCCATCAACGGATGATTCGTCCATGGCGCTGATTTCGAACAGACGATAACCATCACTGGGCCAATCGATCGACTCAAGCAGCGCGTCCTCGCGGGCCTGGTCATACCCATATTGCATTGAGAACCTTTGCAAGTCATTCCCGAGATACCACCCGAGGGCCGCGACGACTGCCCTGTCATAGAGGCTGGCTCCATGACGAGCGAAATGAAGCAGACCCGGGGTGACAATGCGAGCTCCGTCGACCATCACTCCAATGATGTCCCCGCGCGCTTCAGCCAGACCGCGATTGATCGCCCGGGCCGGCGAAGGTGGGGCCGGATCGATACGAATCAAGCGGAAGTTGCCGGATAGATGATCGAGCTCTCTGGGATCGAACGGGGGATTTGAGCCGTTGTCTACGACAATTACTTCATAGTCGTCGGCGTCAATGTGCCGCTGATAGTCGGCCGAAAGCGAGCGCAGCGTCCGCGGCGCCTCGCGGGGCATGTTGTAAAGGACCACGACCACCGACACGCTTGGTTTAGGTTTCCTGTTCATCCCGGATTAGATATGATCTGGAAGTGTGCCGAGGCATGCGAGTTGATGGTTCGTTTCATATTTATCACCGCGCCATGGCCATGCTAAACTACTTCAACCACACACAAACCCCGCTATGTCTAACAGATTAACATGAATCATTCTCTCCTGGTCCGACCTTATGGCGGCGATTTAATAGATCTGATGGTTCATCCCGAGGAACGGGATGAAGTCAGATCATATGCCAACGGACTCCCTTCGATACGCATCTCTGAACGCGCGGCGTGTGATCTCCAGTTGCTGGCTTGTGGCGCATTCTCTCCTCTGGATCATTTTGTCGGCAAGCAGGAGAACCAAAGCATTCTCGATGAGATGCGTTTGCGCAGCGGGCATATCTTTCCAATTTCGTTAACCCTGCCGGTTGACGCCTGTCCGGAACTTCGTCTGGACCACGACCTTGCGCTTCGCAGCACCAAGAACGAGTTGCTGGCGATCCTGACTGTCGAAGAGATCTACGACTGGGACAAGACTGAGGCGGCTAAAAAACTGCTCGGCACGGACGACCCGAAGCACCCTTTGGTAGCCGAAATGCAGCGCTGGGGCAACCTCAATCTAAGTGGCCGTCTGCGTGTTCTCCAACTTCCGCGCTCCTACGATTTCCAGGATTTGCGTCTGACGCCCGCAGCGGTCCGGAGCAGACTGGAAAAAATGGGCCGATCGAATGTCGTAGCTTTCCAGACTCGAAATCCATTGCATCGCGCACATGAAGAGCTGACTAAACGCGCGATTGAAAAGGTGGACGGCGTATTGCTGCTGCATCCAGTTGTCGGTCTGACGAAGCCCGGCGACATCGATCACTACACACGTGTGCGTACTTATAAGATCCTGGCTGAACGTTATTACGATCAGGACCGCATCCTGCTCGCTCTGGTGCCGCTGGCAATGCGGCTCGCCGGACCGAGAGAAGCGCTGTGGCATGCGCTGATTCGACGCAACTACGGCGCGAACCACCTAATCGTTGGCCGTGACCACGCCAGTCCCGGCCTTAACTCTGCGGGTGATCCGTTTTATGAAACATATGGGGCGCAGGAAATGGTGGAGCGGTATAGCGAAGAGCTGGGAGTCAAAGTAGTACCATTCCAGGAGATGACCTATTTTCCCGAAGGCGATTATTACGCCGAGGCCTCTGCCGATTCGTCTAACTCCAGCATGACTATCTCAGGCACGCAGGTGCGAGAAGATTATCTGGACCAGGGACGGCAGCTGCCCGATTGGTTTTCGCGTCCTGAGGTCTCGCAGATTTTGGCAGAAGCTTATCCGCCACGGCACCATCAGGGAGTTTGCGTCTGGTTCACCGGCCTGAGCGGCGCGGGCAAATCAACCACCGCCGAAGTCTTAACCGAGTTATTGCTCGAGCATGGCCGCCAGGTAACCTTGCTGGATGGAGATGTCGTCCGCACTCATCTTTCGAAAGGTCTGGGCTTCAGTAAGGAAGATCGCGATACAAACGTCCGGCGCATCGGCTTTGTTGCGGCAGAAATTGTGCGACATGGCGGCGTGGCGATTTGCGCCGCTGTCAGTCCGTATCGCACTACGCGCAACGAGGTCCGCAACATGGTCGGAGCAGACCGGTTTATTGAAGTCTTTGTTGATACACCGCTGAAGGTTTGTGAGCAGAGAGATCCAAAGGGGATTTATGCCCGAGCCAGACACGGCGAGATTAAGCACTTCACGGGTGTCGACGATCCTTACGAGGCACCGCTTAATGCGGAAATCACGCTTGACACTCTGATGTGCTCGGCACAGCAAAATGCACGTACAATTGTTCAGCATCTACTTCAGCACGGCTTTGTTATGCTTTTAGACAAACTGCCAAAACAGGGAAACGCAAAGCTGTCTGTGTCTTGACTAAGACAAGCAATCTCAAATAACCAGCCTATTCAAGTTGTTCGTCGCCTCGATAGACCCCAAATGAATTGACAGGCGTGTGGGATTTGGCATAGAAGTGTCACGCTCACTCTTTCGTTTACTAAGTGAGGACCCTTTACGGCGGGTGGACTCTGTCCCGCCGGGTGTCTCGATCTCGAGAGCGGCGCACTCTGGCTTCACATTAGCCTCCCGAAAGCTCTATCCACTCTCAGGAGGAAAAGCGAATGACCAAATCTGGAATTACGATCAAGGCTTTGGCGAGCCCTATTTTTGCACTCGCGCTTTGCGTAACGGCCCAGGCACAGACTCGCGTCTTCGTTTCCGGCGTCGGCAGCGATGTGAATCCCTGCAGTCGTACGGCGCCGTGCCGCACTTTTCAACAAGCGCACAACGTCGTCTCTGCCGGAGGTGAGGTCGTGACTCTCGATTCCGCGGGATATGGCCCACTTACCATCACCAAGTCAGTGAGCATCATTGGTGATGGTGTCTACGCAGGGATCAGCACCAGCTCAGGGAATGGTATCAACATCGCCACCGCCGGCATCACGGTCATCCTTCGTTCGCTCACGATTGAAGGGCTGGGGAGTGGAACCTATGGCATAAACGCCTCTGATTTCACGGTGCTACACATCGAAAACTGCGTCGTAAACGGCTTTGTGAGCGATGGCATTGTCGTTCAGCCTTTAACCACGGGAACAAGAAAAGCCTTCATCAAAAATTGCATTTCCAGAAACAACGGAAATCTTGGGATACGCCTCAACAATGGTTTCAATGTTAGTGGCACGCCCCTGGAAGCGAGAGTCGACGGGACGCGGGCGGGGAACAACGTTGGCGTTGGCATCATGAGTAACGGAACGGGTGCTAAAGTGACAGCCAGTAGCTGCCTATCCTCCGGCAACAATGACGCCGGGTTCTGGTCAGGCTCCGGAGGAGTGTTGAATATTGAAAGTAGCGTCGCCTCGACGAATGGTGCTGAGGGTGTTGTAAGTTCTGCCGGGACTGTGCGTGTGTCGAACTCAATGGTCACGAACAACACATTACAAGGATTCCGTAATATCGGCGGGATCTTCGAATCACGCGGAAACAACACGGTGGAGGGCAACAACCCCGGCGGAAACCAAGTCGATGGCGGGATCACGCCGATCACTGGCACGTAACGGGTTCAAATCAACCTTGTAGAGGCGCCATCGTCGAAGTCTGCCATTGCGGCCTAAACAACAGGAATCATCCACAAAAGGAGAACAAAATGAAAACCACACACTTCTCAATTCGCTTCGCATTCACTTTCGCTTTCTTGCTTATCTGCTGCTTCACGGCGCAGGCACAGAGTCGCGTCTTCGTTTCCGGGGTCGGCAGCGATACGAATCCCTGCACTCGCACGGCGCCGTGCCGCACTTTTCAGCAAGCGCACAACGTCGTCTCTAGCGGTGGTGAGGTCGTGGCCCTGGACCCAGCGGGCTTCGGACAACTTACCATCACCAAGTCGATATCCATCATCGGCGATGGCGTCTACTCCGGGATTAGTGCCAGCTCAGGGAATGGCGTCACCATCGCCACCACCAGCATCACTGTCACTCTTCGTTCGCTTATTATTGACGGACTGGGCAGCGGAACTAATGGCATCAGCGCCACTGACTTCTCGGTGCTGCACATCGAGAATTGCATTGTGAACGGCTTTACAGACATTGGCATTCGCGTTGATCCTTCCGCCGTGGGAACGAGGAAAGTCTTCATCAAAGATAGCATCTCCAGAAACAACGGAAGCCGTGGCATATCCCTCAGCAATGGCAGCGGCACGGCTCTGCTGGCGACAGTCGAGGGGACGCGAACAGAGAACAACGTTAGCATTGGCCTCGTCGTTAACGGATCGGGCTCGAGAGTAACAGCCCGTGGCTGCCTATCTTCAGGCAACAGTACTGTAGGGTTCATGTCATTCTCTGGAGTGTTGAATATCGAGAGTAGCGTCGCCTCGAACAACGGTGAAGACGGCATTGCAACCTTTAGTGGAACCGTGCGTGTGTCAACATCCACGGCCACGAACAACACCCTGTTTGGATTCACCAATTCCGGCGGCGGCACCTTCGAGTCACGCGGGAATAACACGGTGGTCGGCAACAACGGAGGTGGGGCCCAAACCTTCGGCACGATCACGCCGATCGCTGGAACCTAGCGAGTTTTCTGATTAAAGCTAAGCGCTATCGGCGAAAATCTGCGGGGGGACGCATTTAACCTGGAATCATCCACAAAAGGAGAGCAAAAATGAAAAATCTACACTTGTCAATTCGCTTCGCATTCACTTTTGCTTTCTTACTCATCTGCTGCTTCACGGCCCAGGCACAGAGTCGCGTCTTCGTCTCCGGGGTCGGCAGCGATGCGAATCCCTGCAGTCGCACGGCGCCGTGCCGCACGTTTCAGCAAGCGCACAACGTCGTCTCTGCCGGCGGTGAGGTGGTGGTCCTGGATCCCGCAGGATACGGTCAAGTTACCATCGCCAAGTCAGTGAACATTATTGGTGATGGTGTCTATGCGGGGGTGACGGTGCCCTCAGGCGATGGTATTACGATCAATTCCGCCACCGCGGTAGTCGCCTTGCGGAATCTGACGATCAACGGGTTGGGCACTGGAACCACTGGCATCAACGTCACGTCGGTGGGCATACTGCACGTCGAAGGATGCGTCCTCAGCGGATTCACTAATTATGGCATCCTCGTCAACTTGGCAGCGGACGGAAGCCACATTTTCATCAAAGACACCATCACGAGAAACAACAGCCTCGCCGGCATTTTCCTCAGGACGAACCCAGGGACAGTGTTAGTTTCGATAGACAACTGCCGCTCCGAGAGCAACGGCAACGAGGGCTTCCTGGCTCACGCCAACTCGCGGGTAACGATCAATCGCAGCGTTGCTTCAGGCAATAGCGGCGGTGGGTTCGTTGCCTTCAGCAATGTCTTAGGCGCGACCTCAGAGCTGAGCTGCGAGGAATGCGTCTCAAGCAATAACGCCTATGGCTTCCGTGTGGATGCTTCGGCGACGATTCGCGTCTCTCATTCCACGGCTGCTAACAACACCGGCTATGGGTTCGTTCAAGGTGGCAGTGGAATTTTCAGGTCGCTAGGCAACAACCTGGTGGACGGCAATGGGACGCCGGAGACCTCCGGCACAATCACAGTGATCACGGCGAAATAGCCCGCACTGAGCATCACAGCCAGAATACACTTCGACTATCAGAGATTCTCTCTGCGCGCTCGATTGCAGACGGGCGCGCCGTCGCTCTGCAGCTTTCACTCTATTCAAGAGTAGAGCGAGCGCATCAATGAAACACCAGGCGCTCACTACCCGACAGGCGCGCCTTCGGTCTGCTTTAGGCCCAGGCGCCGCAGCATCCCGAGATCGTCATAAATACTTGGCGCCACACGCCCGAGACGAACGCCCGACAGATTATGCAATACCTGGCGAACGGTTGGTTTGCGCGGGTCCTTCGGCGTAAGGAGGTTGACCCTCCCTCAGCCGGGTTACACAAGAGTCTCTAATGCAGGGCGTGAACGAGAAGCAATTACAACCCTCAGATTCAACTTACCTACAACTTCCTGGCGCAGTGAAACGCGAAGTCGGTCTTGACTCGCTGCTGTAATCTAGAGTAGAAGTGCTGACCCAACAAGCAGTTTTAGCAGAGGTTCGGTTTCAGAGCTTCCGGCGTTTGGCTCGAAAGTAGTTTCTCTTTCAGCAACATGGGTTTCGTCTTTTCGACGAGTGGTCCGTAGTTAGCCACAAAAACCGTCAATAAACCAAGAGGAGAAATCTCAATGTACAGACTTAGATTCTTTAGCGTCGTCGCGACGCTTTTCTTTTCGCTCGCGGTCTGTTCCACCACCCAGGCGGCGGCCCGCGCTTATGTCTCGGTCACGGGCCTCGACTCTAATCCGTGTACCTACACTTCGCCGTGCCGGCTGTTTCAGCATGCGCATGACGTCGTCGACGATGGCGGCGAGGTCATTGCCCTAACTTCCGGGGCCTACGGAACCTTGGCCATCACAAAGAACGTGACTATCTCAGGCGTAGGAGTGAGCGCCGTAGCCTCGCCCTTCTCAACCGAGGACGGGATCGCGATCGCCACGCCCGGGATCACGGTGGTGCTGCGTTCAATAAGTATCCGAGCCTTCGGAGCAGGCACCGGAGGCAATGGCATCTCTGTCGCGGCGGTCGGTAACCTGCACATCGAGCGCTGTGTCATCAGCGGGTTCAACGGTACTGGGATCGCCGTCGATTTGACGGCAGACGGCAGTTACATTTTCATCAAAGACACCATCATCAGGAATAACGGCAACAGCGGCATCCGAATTCAGACGAGCACAGGGACGGTGACGGCTTCGATAGACAACTGCCGCTCGGAGCACAACGTCATCCACGGCTTCTTTGCTTCCAACAATTCGCGGGTGACGATTAACCGCAGCGTCGCATCGGGCAACGGCGCCGATGGGTTCCTTGCGAGTATCACTATCTCAGGCGCCACAGAGTTGAGCTGTGAAGAATGCGTCTCAAGCAATAACCTCCTATATGGCTTCTCATCGAATGCTGTTTCCGGAGCAACGACGATCCGCGTCGCTCATTCCACGGCGACGAACAACACTAGCGCCGGGTTCGCTCGAATTAACGGAGTTTTCAACACCCTGGGCAACAACTTAGTGCGCGGCAATGGGACGGACACCACCGGCACGATCACGACGATCACGTTGCAATAGCGGACTGAAGCATCACCGTTAACAAACCGAGAGGAGAAATCTCAAATGTACAGACTTAGATTCTTTAGCGTCGTCGCGACGCTTTTCTTTTCGCTCGCGGTCTGTTCCACCACCCAGGCGGCGGCCCGCGCTTATGTCTCGGTCACGGGCAATGATGCTAATCCCTGCACCTACACTTCGCCCTGCCGGCTGTTTCAGCACGCGCATGACGTAGTCGACGCCGGCGGCGAGGTCATCGCGTTGACATCCGGCGCCTACGGAACCTTGACCATCACCAAGAACGTGACTATCTCAGGCGTAGGAGTGAGCGCCGTAGCCTCGCCCTTCTCAACCGAGTCCGCCATCACGATCGCCACCGCCGGGATCACGGTGGTGCTGCGTTCAATAAGTATCCGAGCCTTCGGCGCAGGCACCGGAGGTTTTGGCATCAACGTTACCTCGGTAGGCAATCTGCACGTCGAGGACTGTGTCATCAGCGGGTTCGCTGATCATGGCATCAACGTCAATCTAACGGCAGACGGCAGTTACATCTTCATCAAAGACACTATCACGAGGAACAATGGCGGCAGCGGCATCGAAATCACAACAAGCACAGGGACAGTACGTGCTTCGATAGACAACTGCCGCTCGGAGCGCAACGCGCTCTACGGCTTCACGGCTTCCAACAACTCGCGGGTGACGATTAGCCGCAGCATTGCTTCGGGCAATAGTACCTCTGGGTTCTATTCGGTAGGCAATGGCCCATCGACCACAGAGCTGAGCTGTGAGAAATGCGTCTCAAGCAGTAACCTGAATGGCTTCGACGCGTTTGCTTTTTCAGGCGGAGCGGCGACGATCCGCGTCTCTCATTCCACGGCGACTAACAACACCAGCAATGGGTTCCTTCAAGGTGCCGCTGGCGTTTTCAACACGCTGGGCAACAACTTAGTGCGCGGCAACACTGGCATGGACACCAACGGCACGATCACGCCGATCATGTTGCAATAGCGCGGACTGAGCATTCACGGTCAACAAGAGAGGAGAAATCTCAATGTACAGACTTAGATTCTTGCTTAGCATCGGGGCGACGCTTTTCTTTTCGCTCGCGCTCTGTTCCACCACCCAGGCGGCGGCCCGCGCCTATGTCTCGGTCACGGGCAGTGACGCTAATCCGTGCACCTACTCTTTGCCCTGCCGACTCTTTCAGCACGCGCATGACGTAGTCGATGACAGCGGCGAGGTCATCGCGTTGACTTCCGGAGGATACGGAACCTTGACGATCACCAAGAACGTGACTATCTCAGGCGTAGGAGTGAGTGCCGTATCCTCACCCTATTCATCCGAGTCCGCCATCACGATCGCCACCGCCGGGATCACGGTGGGGCTGCGTTCAATAATTGTCCGAGCCTTCGGCGCAGGTACCGGAGGCAATGGCATCGTTGTCACGGCGGTAGGCAACCTGCACGTCGAGGACTGTGTCATTAGCGGGTTCGGTGTTACCGGCATCAACGTCGGTCTGACAGCGGATGGCAGTCACATCTTCATTAAAGACACCATCATGAAGAACAACGGCGTCTATGGCATCATCATCGCAACGACCACAGGGATAGTTAGAGCTTCGATAGACAACTGCCGCGCGGAGCGCAACGCGTTCCACGGCTTCTTTGCTTCCCGCAACTCGCGGGTGACGATCAACCGCAGCGTCGCTTCGGGCAATAGCGGCATTGGCTTCAATGCGCGCAGTGATGTCTCAGGCGAGACCGCAGAGCTGAACTGCGAGGAGTGCGTCTCAAGCAATAACATCGATGGCTTCGATGCGATTGGTACTTCAAGCGGAGTGGCGACGATGCGCGTCTCTCATTCCACTGCGACTAACAACACCGGCTTTGGGTTCGTTCAATCCGGCACTGGAGTTTTCAACACCCTGGGCAACAACACGGTGCGCGGCAATGGGACGCCCACCTCCGGCACGATCACAACGATCACGTTGCAATAGCGTGGACTGAGCACCGCCGTTAACAAACCGAGAGGAGAATACCAATGTACAGACTTAGATTCTTGCTCAGCATCGCTGCGACGCTTTTCTTTTCGCTCGCGCTCTCTTCTACGACCCAGGCGGCGGCCCGCACCTATGTCTCGGTCACGGGCAGTGACGCTAATCCATGCACCTACACTTCTCCCTGCCGGCTGTTTCAGCACGCGCATGACTTAGTCGCCGATATGGGCGAGGTCATCGCGTTGACATCCGGAGGCTACGGAACCTTGAACATCACCAAGAACGTGACCATCTCAGGCGTAGGAGTGAGTGCCGTAGCCTCTCCCAATTCAACCGAGCCTGCGATCACGATCGCCACCGCCGGGATCACGGTGGTGCTGCGTTCAATAATTGTACGAGCCTTCGCCTCAGGCACCGGAGGCAGTGGCATCAGTGTCACGGCGGTCGGCAACCTGCACGTCGAGGACTGCGTCATAAGCGGGTTCGCTTCTATTGGCATCGACGTCTTTCTGACGGCAGACGGCAGCCACATCTTCATCAAAGACACCGTCACGAGGAACAACGCCGGCGGCGGCGTCTACATCCAGACGAGCACAGGGGCGGTAAGGGCTTCGATAGATAACTGCCGCTCTGAGCGCAACCTCAACGGCTTCTTTGTTTCCTTCAACTCGAGGGTGACGATTAAACGCAGCGTCGCATCGGGCAATGGCGACACTGGGTTTTTAGCGATTGGCATTGGCGCAGGGACGACCACAGAGCTGAACTGCGAGGAGTGCGTCGCAAGCAATAACAACAATGGCTTCGCCGTGAATACTGTTTCAAGCGGAGCGGCGACGATTCGGGTCTCTCATTCCACTGCGACCAACAACGCTTTTGGGTTCGTTCAATCTGGCACTGGAGTTTTCAACACGCTGGGAAACAACTTAGTGCGCGGAAACACTAGCATGGACACCTCCGGCACGATCACGCCGATCACGTTGCAATAGCGCGGACTGCGCACCGCAGCCAGATTAGACTTTGCCCATCAGAGATTCTCTCAGCGCGCAGGATTGCCGGCGGGCGCGCAGAGACGCGCGCTCATCCCACCTCCCCGCCCAAATCTGTTGACTCGCTCCTGCATTTCGGATAGAAGTGTTGCGCTCATTACTGACTAACTCCGAGCACGCTGTTTTCAAGTCAATAGCAGTCGGCCATGAGTATTTCTCTCTTGACCAGAGTGTCGCACCTCAAAAACAAATCACAGCCTAATGAAGGCTTTCAATCCATAGGAGGAAAGCAAATGACCAAATCTGGAATTGCGATTAAGGGTTTGGCCGTCCTTCTTTTCGCATTCGCGCTCTGTTCCACAACCCAGGCGGCGGCCCGCACCTATGTCTCGGTCACGGGCAGTGACGCTAATCCATGCACCTACACTTCTCCCTGCCGGCTGTTTCAGCACGCGCATGACGTAGTCGCCGATATGGGTGAGGTCATCGCGTTGACTTCCGGAGCCTACGGAACCCTGACCATCACCAAGAACGTAACTATCTCGGGTGTGGGAGTGAGTGCCGTAGTTTCCCCCTTTTCAACCGAGGACGCCATCACAATCGCCACAGCCGGGATCACGGTGGTGCTGCGCTCAATAAGCATCCGAGCATTCGGAGTAGGTACCGGAGGCCATGGCATCGACGTCACGGCGGTGGGTAACCTGCACGTCGAGGACTGCGTGATCAGCGGGTTCGCTGGTAATGGCATCAGCGTCGATTTGACGGCAGACGGGAGCCACATCTTCATCAAAGACACCATCGTGAGGAACAACAGCCTCGCCGGCATCTTTATCCAGACGAGCACAGGGACAGTACGTGCTTCGATAGACAACTGCCGCGCGGAGCGCAACACGTTCCACGGCTTCTATGCTGCCAACAACTCACGGGTGACGATTAACCGCAGCGTCGCTTCGAGCAATGACGACACTGGGTTCTTAGCGTTTAGTGTTTCAGGAGCGACCACAGAGCTTAACTGTGAGGAGTGCGTCTCAAGCAATAATACCCGTGGCTTTCTTGTGAATGCTTTTTCAAGCGCGGCGACGATTCGCGTCTCTCATTCCACGGCGACTAACAACAGCTCTTTGGGGTTTGCTAAATTTAGCCTTGGAGTTTTCGAGTCGCTGGGCAACAACTTTGTGCGCGGTAATGGGACGGACACATCTGGCACGATCACGCCGATCACGTTGCAGTAGCGTGGACTGCGCACCGCAGCCAGATTGGTGCCACGAAACGCCGTTAGCTCGCCTACTACTTTGTTTCGGTCCCAGGAGAATATAAAAACTCCGGACAATGCACGCATCGTCCGGAGTGAATCAAGTCTGGTGGAAAACTGACCTTATTGCCCCCCTCCGTTTGGAGTGACTGCCGCGAGCGGTAGGGGACCGTCGCTGGTATTCGCGGAGAACTGATTGTTCTTGAAGGACTGCATAGTGCTTCCGCCCAGAATGGCTACGCCGGCGGCGTTGTTCGAGATCGTCGAGTTTCCGATCCGCACAGTGGCGTTGCCGCCGTTGGAAGCTATCCCAGTGTTGAGGCAGTACGACACCGTGGTGCGATCGACCGTCATGGCGATGGTCGCGGCGATGGTGGTAGCCACGATTCCGCTGTTCGAGCAACTGGCTACCTTGCTGTCCCTCACGTTGACATTGATTGTAGTCCCGCCACCATTGCCGTCCGTAAAGATCCCGTTAAAGTTGTTCTTCAGGGAAACGTTGTCGATGCTGACGTTGGCATTTGCACCGCTGGTTGGCCTGATCAAAATACCGCCTGTGCCAGCCCCGGATCCAGTCTCAGAGATGTAGGTGTCGGACACATGGAGCTGGGCCGTGCCGGTGTTTGGTGCGAAATTGATTCCGTTGCCGGAGGTTTTAAACTGGCGGATGACGCAGTTCCTTACATGCAGAGTACCACCGCCAATGAAGGTGATGCCGTTAATGGGACTAGCGACGCCGAGTATGTCGAGGCCTTCCAGGTAGACGACGTCGGTTGAGAGAGTGTTGACTACAATGCCGTTGGAGCCCGACACGAGGACGCCCCCCTCGGTATAGTTGCACCTAATCATCATCGACTTGATGATGGTCACTGCGCCGTAGCCTGCGGGATCGAGACAATTGATCTCGCCCGCAGCGGCAGTCTTTGAAATGGCGCCTGCGAATGTCTTGCAAGGCGCGGTGCGACTGCACGGATTGACGTCGTCACCGACGCCGGACACCCAGGTGCGGTTTGCTTGCGCCTGAGCTATTGAGAAAAATGCCAACGTAAAGATTGCGATTGGCAGTACTTTGATCATAAACCGAAACTTGCTCATTCAGATTCTCCTCTTTTTCGTTGAAAGTTTGGAATGTCCACCAGTAAAGGCGGAGCCATCCAGTCACCGCTGCGTGTAAACCTGCGACCGGCCATCATACACGATGCTCTATTAAACTCAGAATACTGGCTCATTTTCAGTTCCGACTGAACCACACGAGTAGTGGCTTATTCTAGAGATGGGAATCGCTATAGTTGTTTGCTAGTTCCCGGCGACTTGTTATAGAGTGCGCGTCTGCCGAATTCTTAATTCGATTTTTGGGCATTAAGACTCTAAGAAACTGATCTACAAGGGAGACAGCTTATGAACAAGACCAAATTCATGCTAAACGTGCTGGGGACGGCGGTGTTTATCCTGAGTTCTGCTTTCATTGCCGAAGGACAGAACAACCGCACGTTTGTTAGCGGGACCGGGAGCGACGGGAACACCGGAACGGGTTGCCAACAAAACGCGCCCTGCCGGACCTTTGCCTCGGCCATTGGGGTCACGAACGCGGGCGGACAAGTGATCGCGCTGGATAGCACCGGCTACTCGGCATTTTCGATCAACAAATCGATTACGATTGAAGGCGCGCCGGGACAGACTGCCTTCATCTTTGTCGGAGCAGGTGGCACCGGCGTCACCGTGACCGGTGCTGCCAGTGACCTGATAATACTGCGAAACCTTTTCATCGATGGGTTGAACGTGGGCACCAACATCGGTCTTCAGCACAACAGCGGGAAACTGGTGGTTGAGAATTGCACCTTCAGAAGTCTAACTACTGGAGTTAGCGTCTTTCACGCCAGAATGGACCTCGTTAATTCCACCCTGTACAGTAACACCACGGCCGTCTCTTCCGATGGTGCGGGCGCCTCCACACCGGGCAACGGCTCAACTGTGTCGGTAGCGATGATCCGCATTAACGGTGGCAACATCACTAACAATGGCACCGGGCTGCTTCAGAAAAATCCCGGCATCGACCCAACTAATTCCACTTTCCTGGCAAACATCTGGGTATTCACGTTAACGCCGACTCCTTCCGTCGGTAACCTCAACGTGATAGCGAACACCGCCAACACTGCATGTTCGGGAGCGACTAATTGTATATTTCCCCTCTATCGCATGGGCGACAACTTTCAGTAGAAGGGTCGCCGCTTTGCGCCGCTTGGCTGCTGGGATTCCACCGTGCCGACCTCGATGGCTGGCAGTCTCAATTCGTTACGAACGAAGGTGTTTATGTTTGCCAGATGCGATGACTTGTTACAGAGTGCGCAGACTCCCGATGTTTTCGGACCCTCAGAAGGCAAGAAACTGATCTACAACTGATCTACAAAGGAGACGGCTTATGAATAAGACTAGAACCATGCTGACCGCGCTGGCGGCTGCAGCGTTTATGATGTGCTGTGCTTTGGTCGCGCAAGGCAGCGCCAACCGCACGTACGTTAGCAGTACAGGCAGCGACGGGAATAGCGGAACGGATTGCCAACAGACGGCGCCCTGCCGAACATTCCAGACGGCCATCGGCCAGACTAACGCGGGCGGCCAGGTGATCGCACTCGACAGCACCGGCTACTCGGGATTTTCAGTCAATAAATCGATCACGATTCAGGGTGCTCCCGGTCAGATCGCCTTCATTTTTGTCGGAGCGGGCTTTTCCGGTATCACCGTCACTGGCCTCTCCACCGACCTGGTCGTATTACGAAATATTTACATCGATGGATTGGGCGGGGTCAGCACCACCGGTCTTTCCTTCCCCGGTCCGGCAAAGCTGGTGGTGGAGAATTGCGTCTTCAGAAATCTGACCACTGGAGTTAGCGCCGCTGGAACCAACAACACGACCTTGCCCGCCAGGATGGATCTCATTAACTCGGACTTTTTCGGTAACGGCATCGCCGTCATCGCCAACGGCTCGGGTGCTAACAATCCAAGTAACTCTTGTTGCACTACGTCGACCAGCATGGTCCGCATTAACGGTGGGAACATCACCGGTAACACGACTGGCTTAAGCATGCTAAACCCCGGGGCCAACCTGTCTAACATCTTTCTGTTTGGACCGACCGGCCCCGCTATCTTGAACCTGACGGCGAATGGCACGAACGCGGCCTGCTCGCCTGCTTGTACGACATTCCCTTTTACCTATCAAACCAACAGCCTCTTTGGGCCTTGATTGAATTGTCCGCGTTGCCATAGATTGCTCTTCGCCGTCGTTATGTTGCTGCTTGTCGTTCCGTCGGTCGCTTGAGTTGCGGCGGCCGGCGGTTTTCTCCTGCCCAAATCACATCGCCAGATCTGCCGGCCTCGATTGCTGACAGTCTGAATTCGTTCCAACGAACGATAACGTTGATGTTTGCCAGATACTTTGACTTGTTATAGAGTGCGCAGACTCCCGATGTTTTCGGACCTCAGAAGGCAAGAAACTGATCTACAACTGATCTACAAAGGAGACAGGTTATGAAGAAGACTAGGACCATGCTGACCGCGCTGGCGGTTGCAGCGTTTATGATGTGCTGTGCTTTGGTTGCGCAAGGCAGCGCCAACCGCACGTATGTTAGCAGTACAGGCAGCGACGGGAATAGCGGAACGGATTGCCAACAGACGGCGCCCTGCCGGACATTCCAGACGGCCATTGGCCAGACTAACGCGGGCGGCCAGGTGATCGCGCTCGACAGCACCGGCTACTCGGGATTTTCAGTCAATAAATCGATCACGATTCAAGGAGCTCCCGGTCAGATCGCTTTCATTTTTGTCGGAGCGGGCTTTTCCGGTATCACTGTGACTGGTGTCTCCACCGACTTGGTTGTATTGCGAAATATTTATGTCGATGGATTGGGCGGGGGCAGCACTACCGGTCTGACCTTCACCGGCGCCGCCAGGCTGATTGTTGAGAACTGCACGTTCAAAAGTCTTACTACTGGAATCAGCGTGACTGGAACCGGGGGATCAAAAGCCAAAATGGATCTGGTTAACTCGGACGTAAACGGCAACACTACCGGGATCAGCGCCAGCGGCCAGGGCACCGATCGTCAAGCAGCTAACAATACGGCGGCCCTTACGGAGGTTCGTATCAACGGAGGAAACATCATCGCGAACGGGACCGCCTTTTTTCAAACTAACCCGGGAGTTGGCTTTGCCAACATCTTGCTGGCGGGCTCGTCGGGGGGCGGTTTTCTATTCACCAATATCACCGGTAACACAACCTTGTCCGCTGGGACTGGAACCGGATGCGGCCCCTGTACGGTTCCTATAACTTATACTGGCTCGGAAAATCTGAATTAACCAGGCCCGTTTTCGATCGGCCTGATGATTCTTGAACACCACCTGTCCACGACCGGCCGCCTTTCCTGAAGCGGCCGGCCGAGACTCTTGTTTGTTGATCTCTGGCGGCGGACTTTCCAAACACGCCACAATAACCTAAGCCATCGCGGGATCGCCGGTGGTGGGGCAATTATTATCCCACTACCGGACGCGTCGCGACCGACGTTTACTAGTCCCGGTAACTTGTTGTAGAGTGCGCGCCTACCGAATTCCAATTCTACTGATCTACAAAGGAGACAGGTTATGAAGAAGACTAGGACCATGCTGACCGCGCTGGTGGTTTCAGCGTTTATGATGTGCTGTGCTTTGGTCGCGCAAGGCAGCGCCAACCGCACCTACGTTAGCAGTACTGGCAGCGATGGGAACAGCGTATCGGATTGCCAACAGACGGCGCCCTGCCGGACATTCCAGACGGCCATCGGCCAGACTAACGCGGGCGGCCAGGTGATCGCGCTCGACAGCACCGGCTACTCGGGATTTTCAGTCAATAAATCGATCACGATTCAGGGTGCTCCCGGTCAGATCGCTTTCATTTTTGTCGGAGCTGGCTTTTCCGGCATCACTGTGACTGGCGTCTCCACCGACTTGGTTGTATTGCGAAATATTTATGTCGATGGATTGGGCGGGGGCAGCACTACCGGTCTGACCTTCACCGGCGCCGCCAGGCTGATTGTCGAAAATTGCACCTTCAAGAGTAGTACTACCGGAATCAGTGTGAGCGGAACCGGCGGATCAAAAGCCAAAATGGATCTGATTAACTCGGACGTAAACGGCAACACTACCGGGATTAGCGCCAGCGGCCAGGGCACCGATCGTAGTCCGAGCGGCAATGCTGCGTCGACAACGATGGTTCGCATCAATGGCGGAAACATCATCGGTAATGGGACCGCGTTTTTCCAAACCAACCCCGGAGTTAGCCTTTCAAACATCTTGCTGCTGCAAGTAGCGAACGCGGGCAACGCGTCTCTCACCAACATCATGGGTAATACAACAGTCGGTCTTCAAAGTGGGACTGGAACCGGATGCCCCGCCGGAGTCTGTACGTTCCCGCTACTTTATTTTGGCATGGAAAACATTCCGTAAAGCAAAGCGTTGCCTGCGGTTTGAAGCGTTCGTCAACGCGACCTGTCCACGGCCGGTCGCTTTTCCTGAAGCGGCCGGGCGCAGGCTCTTGTTTGTTGATCTCTGGCGGCGGACTTTCCAAACGCGCCGCAATAACCCTAAGCCATCGCGGGTAGTGGGGCAATTGTTATCCCACTACCGGACGCGTCGCGCCGGACGTTTACTGGTCCGGTAACTTGTTGTAGAGTGCGCGCCTACCGAATTCCAATTCTATTCTTTGGAATCAAACTCTAAAGATTGATCTACAAAGGAGACAGGTTATGAAGAAGACTAAGACCATGCTGACCACGCTGGCGGTTTCAGTGTTTATGATGTGCTGTGCTTTGGTTGCGCAAGGCAGCGCCAACCGCACCTACGTTAGCAGCACTGGCAGCGATGGGAACAGCGTATCGGATTGCCAACAGACGGCGCCCTGCCGGACATTCCAGACGGCCATCGGCCAGACTAACGCAGGCGGCCAGGTGATCGCGCTCGACAGCACCGGCTATTCCGGATTTTCAGTCAATAAATCGATCACGATTCAGGGTGCTCCCGGGCAGGTGGCGTTCATCTTCGTCGGCGGGGGGTTTTCCGGCATCACCGTCACTGGCCTCTCAACCGACGTGATCGTTTTGCGGAACATTTTTGTTGATGGCTTGGGCGTGGGCAGCACCACCGGTCTTACATTCAACGGCCCGTCCAAGCTGGTAGTTGAAAACTGCGAATTCAAAAGTCTCACCACCGCCTCAGCGTAACTGGAACCGGCCCATCACCCGCCAAGATGGATCTCATCAACTCGTCTTTGTATGGCAACACCACCGCGGTCAGCGCCAGCGGCCAGGGCAGCGATGGTAGCCAAGTTAACAACGTCAACGCGGTAACCGAGGTCCGTATCTACGGCGGAAGCATCGTCGCCAATGGGACCGCGTTTTTTCAAACCAATCCCGGCGTTGGTTTTGCCAATATCTTTATGCAAACGACGAACGGCGCGCAAACTGCGTATACCACCTTTATGGGAGGTAATACGACTTTCTTCGCGGGGACAGGAACGGGGTGCGGCCCCTGTTCGCTGCCCGTTGTTTTCTTTTCCGGTTCCCAGCTGAAATAACCAAAGACCGCAACGGGGAGACGTTCGCCTCCTCCTCAAGCATGCCGATGCCGAATTGCTCGTCCAGGGGACCGACAGCTCTTTCGGGTGAGAACCTTTCAGTCAGAGTCTGGTACCGTTTTCGACTGCGGCCTTTCGCTGACAGAAAAAATACCCTTGCCGGCCCACTCAGTCGGGGTGACCAAGTGGGTGGCAAGGGTGATTTAGAACTAACAGAGTTAACTCGGCTCTATTGTTGGCCCGTGGGAGCGCTTGGGAACACTGCTCCTGCGGTCTGGTTGTTTCCGTATGACGACACCGCTCCACCACCGACGACGGTGGCAAGGTTCGAATTGCCGATCGCCGTGGTGTTCGAAACACGGATGATTGAACTCGACGTGTTCGCCTGAAAGCCGGAGACGTTGTTCGATACCACGCATTGGTCAACATCGGCGGTAGTTGTGCCTCCCGCCGTTTGCTGAACAAAAATTCCAGCTACGGCGTTCTGGGTGAACACAGAGTTAAAGACCGTGGCTTGGGCGTTGCTCCCCAGAAACAGACCGCTACTCGTGGTGCGTTGCACACGCGAGTTGAATATGTGTACGTGAATTGACGTTGAACCACTAGAGGGATTGGCAGAGATGCCGTTCCCGTTAGTGTTCATGATGGTCGTGTTGTCGACCTCCAGAAAGCCGCCCGCAGAGCGTTCGTCGGAAATTCCGGTGGTCCAGTTTTCTATCTGGCAATTCAGCACATGTACACCTCTCGCCGCGATGACTCTAATCGCGATGGTTCCAGCGGGGCTGGTTGTTTGATTGATGCCATTGAGCCTCAGATTAACTAGCTCGATGGTGTCGGTTGCCGCAGCGTTGATAGTGAAGCCGGGGACGCCGCTGCCGAGAACTGAGGCGACCTGACCACCGCCGCCGTCGATCGTGATCGACTTACCGATGGTCAAGGTGCCGAAACCACCCGGATCGAGAGCATCAATCTCACCGCCGGCAGCGGTCTTTGAAATAGCACCGGCGAATGTTTTGCAAGGCGCCGTGCGGCTGCATGGATTCGCGTCGTCACCGACGCCGGATACCCAGGTGCGCGACGCTTGCGCCTGGGCCATTGAGGCAAAAGCGAACGTGAAGATCGCGATTGCAAGTGCATTAATAGTGAACCGAAACTTGTTCATTTGGAGTCTCCTTTTTTCTGTTGAAGTTGGGATGGCCGCCAGTAGAACACGGATTCCGTTCCGGCCACTGTTGCGCCGAGCTTCCCGAGTTGTTGACGAGAAATGTGTTTCATCAAACTCCTTGATGAGTGCTTGCCAATACACAGTCTGCGAAAAACTAATTCCCACAGTCGCGTGCGGTGCTGTTGGTGATTGTCCAGGTAGCGCTATCGCCGCAGTTGACGACCATCGAAGCAAAGCAGCCGTCCTGATCCTCAGCAATCACTTTAACCTGTTGTTGGTCGCACGCGACGTTACTCAGAGCAAACGATTGGCCGGCCGAAATGATTGTGTCGCCCAGTTGATTGCCGCTCCAGTCGTCAGCGTTGACATGCGAGAGATACACATTGCGAATGTCTTTGCTCGAATTATTCACAATGTTGACTGAGGTCGTCGCCGTCCTCGCACTTGATAGAGCCGTCAGAGCGAAGACAGCAATACAAAGAATAACGAGGCGGCAAAGATTGCTCCTGGTACGTGAGTTTTTCATGTTGTCTCCCTCTCAAAAAGCGTTGAGGTGAGCGGGCGATTGCCGCCCGCTCCCATTCTGCCATTGTCGGCCTGCAAAAAACTGGTTCATGGGCAATTGCCTGTGACCGTGTAGTGCGGTCCGTCATCCACTGGTGTCTCACCTTGGTTCTTTGGCGAATAAACCTTCGCCGTGCCCGTGGTGGTGTTGCCTGAGTGGTCACGAAGTCTAAACGTAATTGTGTAGACGCGACCGTTCCCGCTGTTCACGCGCTCGGCGCGCAATTGAATGGACTTGCAATTGGTAGCAATTACGATGTCGTTCAATGTGTTGCCGTCGCCCCCACCGTTCTCGGCCTCGTCGCTCGTCGCCATTATGATATCCACGTCGCTTACGCTGAGCGTGTCGCAGTTATCACTGACGCTCGAAATAAAGTCCGCCGCAGTGAAGGTGTGATAACTATGGCTCGGCGGCCACATCGAGGGCGTCTGCCCATTGAACGTAATTGTCGGAGGCTCGTGGTCCTCGACGGTGACGGTTTGTGTGCAGCTCGATTGATTACCGGCGGCGTCAGTCGCTGTCCAGGTGATGGTCGTAGTTCCTTTCGGGTAGAGCGCAATCAATGGCTGGTTATCACTGCGGGTGCCGGAGGGTACCACGAGAGCGTCGCAGTTATCTGAAGCAGTCGCAACTCCCACGACCACAACCGCAGAACACGTGCCTGGCAACGTGTTGGTCGTCATGTTTGCCGGACAATTGATCGTCGGCGGAGTCGTGTCTTTGACCGTCAACGTGATGGTCTTTTCCGAAGTATTGCCGGCGCCATCATTGTTACTCGAGTTGTCGTTTGCCGTGATGTGAACCGGGTACTGTCCAGGTCCAACCACGGTGCCTGGGGCCGGGTCTTGAGTTACGGTGAAATGAGGATGGCCGACGCAACTCTCCGAGGTGTCGGAATTCGAGCACGAACAATTGTCTGAAACGGTGGTGCTGTAGTCGGGTACCGCCGCCTGACAGTTTGCGTCCGCCGAGATTGTCTGATCGGTCGCGGCGATGACCGGCGGCGTCACGTCGTTAACAGTTACAGTCTGGGTGCACGACGCAGTCCCAGTTCGGTGCGCTTGCTCATCCTCGACACTTTGATAAGGCCCAGCAATATCGTGCGAAGTCGCACTCCACGTGATAGTCGTTACCCCAGCCGTGAAAGGAGCATCCTGGCTCCGTCGGGTACAGTTGCCGTTCCCATCGCAATCGTACATGGGCATGCCGTCGCTCCGGGCAGCGTACACTGTTACGTTGTCACCCGTGAAGGTTGGGCTACCGACATTCACAGAGGCTTCGCAGTTATTATCGGCGTTGGCCGTCTTGTTGGATGGACAGTTAATAGTTGCCGAATTTCCATGCTCCTCAACCGTTATGGTAAAGCTGCAGGAGCCGCCGCCGGTTTCGGAAGTGGCGTTAACTACCGTTGTTCCCACCGGGAAGAACGAGCCTGAAGCAGGCGTCGAGGAGACGGAACCACAATCACCCGATGTGACCGGAGGATCATAGTTTACGTGTGCCCCCCGTTGCCCACCCTCAGTCGTATTGGCTGGGGTGGTAATGTTGTCCGGGCAAATGAGTTGGCAGGTCGCCGTGCCGTTACTCGGGGTGACTGTGAATTGAGCAGTCGAGGTATTGTTGGCGCTATTCGGATCAGTCGTGGTGCTGGAGACCGTTGCCGATGTCTCGTAATCACCGGGAGTGGTGGTCCCGGTGTTGTAAATCGCCGTGAACTCTGCTCTGTCGCCGTTCGTCAAAGCCGCTATTATGCAGTTGTTATCGACGCCCACTGTTACGGGTACGCAGGGGGGACCGGAATTTTGCGTGAACTGAACCAGCGTGCTCCCGGCTGGGACCGAATCGATGAGATGGACGACCGCCGCTGGGTCCGGGCCCGAGTTGCCGACTATCAGGCTGAAAGCAATATTGTCTCCCGACGAAACTGATGCGCTCGGGCTGTGAACAAGCTTCTGAACGAAAACATCCGAAACGGGACTGGCTGCTTCATGCACCGTAAAAAGGGCAGTTTGGCGTACGGCCCCGTTTGAGCGGGCAAGGTTCACTCTCCAGGTACCACGGTTATCGACCGTCTGCCCGTTCACTTGTGACGTCGCAGTTGCAGGCAACTGGTACCGATACTCAGTTGCCTCATCAGTCGAAGCATTGTCCGATTGCCTAACAAAGCCCGAAGGATCGACCCACAGCACGTGCCACGGGAATAGGGTAACAGGTACACCAGTGGCTTTGGCGCATACAATGTCGCCCAGAAAAAAGTCACTTTGTGGCGTGGTGCAGTCACTGCCGTTAAAAGTTGCGATGCCTTCGGGAGATGGCGGCGTCGGTATGAGAGGGGTGAATATTGACGACCAGGAAGCAGGAATTGCGGTACTGGATATTGCGAGCGAAGGCTTTTTGCCAAACTTTGCCGGCGATCCGGCCTTGGCGCCAGGTTGCGAATGCGTTGGCAGGGAGCTCGATCGCGCTGAGTGGAATGGTATAGCCAAGGCAGCTACCGCAAGGAGAAAAACGCTGAGTAGGAATACAAAACTAAAGCGTGTCAGATACCGGCGGTGATTTCCGTTTTTCATGAATTTCTCTCCTTATGGCTTTCGCTACGAAGATAATGGCGGTAGTCCGGCCTTCGTCGATCTGTTCGCGGGGAGACTCGGACTATACGCAAGCTTATTAACCATTGAGGGACAATATGCCGACCCTCTTATGCTTTCCTGAATCCGCCAAGAGATCTAGTCGATTGCGGCAACGGCAGGCACTTAATCGGGTTCTGCGGGAATGCCCTTTGTCGGCGCGCCTTGAAGGCAATCAACGCTAACGGCAAGTCTTCCTGGACTCAAATTCTCCAAAAAGAGGACGGCTTAATACCCCATTTTTGCCAACGTGTCAATAAAAATTGTCGGCACTCTCATTGAATTTATTCATGATTGCCATAAATATGGCGAGTGTCGTCGACGGTTAATTCGGTTGAGCCCTAAAAACGCCGGAACACAGTTGAAATTGCCGCTGTAGACGACGCTTCCACAGATCAAGCAAATAGCGTCGTTCGAGAACTCACTTGGATCCATGACCTTCGGCTGGAGCCGAAACTCGGGAATTGCGGCGCTCAAAAAAGGATGGTCGAGACTCTGCTTTGGAACGCAGCTCACGTGGCGAATAGGGCCTGGTCTATGAGAATATTCTCGGCGCTCTTCAAGTGAACCCCTTGCGCGCGGCCTGTACAAACGCGTATAAGGAGCTAGCAAACGGCTACTTGTGAAATTAGCAATCAGCACTAATCGAGAATGTGAATCGGAGCGAACAAATTCAGGCAGCTTAGTTCTTCATACCCGCTAATCTCTTTTCGCCGCTTCACGATTGCGAATCAAGTCCATGCCCAGGGCCAGCATCATAATCACCACGCGGAATCGTCCGCATCTCTTACCGCGGGCCGTGCAGAGCGCCCAAGCTTCGGGCCGTGAGGTCGAGATTGTTGTGGTGGACGATGCCTCTTCGGACGGGACGGCCGGCGTTTGCAAAAGTCTTTCGGGGATTAATTATGTGCGCGTGGAACGAAATCAGCGTGTAGCCGGGGCGCGCAACGTGGGATTAGTTGCCAGCCATGGAGAGTATCTAAGCTTTCTTGACGATGACGATACGCGTTTGCCCGGCTCACTCGACGCGCAGATCGAAGCTCTGGACCGCGAACCACAGGCGGGGTTGATTTACGGTCAGGCGATCCGGGGAGATCAGCAAGGCAAGCCAGGGGATCATTCGGACCCGGCGATCTGCCCACACGGAGACATATTCTGGAAACTGCTGGATCGGAACTTCATCCCGTGCGGTAGCGTAGTGTTTCGCCGCTCGTGCCTGGCATCAGTTGGGCTGCTCGATGACAGTATTCCGGGATTGGATGATTGGGATTTGTGGGTGCGTATCGCCGAGATTTATCCTATCATGGCCCTGGAAACACCCGTGATCATTTGGCGGCGACCGACACCGGTATCCGGACAGGGCAGTTCGGAGGCGGCGGGACTGGTTTCGTCGAGCGTACAGCAGTTCCGAAATCGTTGGATGAATCTGCCGCGGACTGTCGACGCTCCAGGAAAAACGAAGCGGGCCGCGTGGCAGAGATTCTCCGAAAACATGGCTGAGCACCTTATCTGGGAATCGGCGCGCGCCTTGCGCTGCGGGAAACTGCGGCTTGCCCTGCGGAATCTTTCGATTATTCCGCGGCTTAGTCCGCTGACGCTTTTGCGCATAGTCGAGCATCGCATTTTCCGGTTTCCGCAAACAGGAATCCCGGAAGTATTTAGTTTTGTTTAGCGTTCAAATCCGATTTGACCAGGAGTTGGACCGGGAGCACGATGACGGTAAGATAAGAAACACATGCGGATTATCCTCTGCAAAGGTCAAATATATGGGCCGATCAGCGGTTCAGATGAAACGCTGGTCACTTACGCCTCGCAATTGCAAAAAGCGGGACACCATGTCTCGGTGCTCTTGATGTATCTTCACGCCGAGGAAGATCAGTACTATCAGCGACTGCTTGAAGCCGGCGTGCCTGTTTCCTGGATCGCTTCGAATCTGGCGCACACTTCGATGGGCGCCGGTCGCAAGCTGGCTTATAAGATGTTCAATACCTTCCCGGGCTCAAAGCAATTTATTCGCAGGCGGTCTCTGCGTCTGGTGACAAGATTGGCCACTCGTTATTCTCGCCAGTGCCGCGAGTTCATGGAAAAGCAAAAAGCCGATTTGATTCACGTGATGACTCCCGACCCAAGTGCCATGGTCATGATCCAGGCCGGCCATGACGCGGGCATCCCGGTGATCTATCAGGAGCTGGGAATTCCTTATCATCCGCCGGACTTTGAATCTTACTATGAACAATTCACTTCGGTGCTTCCCCTTTGCGCAGAGATCGCTGCCCTTTCTCCTAAACTGATCGAGCACTGTCGCGAGAAGTTGCCGGACCCAAGAGCTCTTTCCATCCTGCCCATCATGTCGGACGAATTCGTCAACGGTCGCAAGCCACACCAGCCGGCGCCCGGGAAGATCACTTTCGGCTTTGCGGCGCGGATGGAGGAATTGAAAGGCCCGATGGTTTTGATGGAGGCTTTTGGCGTGGCTTACCAGCAGTGCCGGGACATCTGTCTGAATATTGCCGGCGATGGTTCGCAGCGACAAAAGATCGCGGCGCGCGCCAAAGCGTTGGACGTCGCCAGCCGTTATCGCTATCACGGGGTCTATACGCATCCCGAAGAGTGTCGCGCGTTCATGGAAAGTCTGGACGTCTTCGTGATGCCGTCTTTCACCGAAGGCACTCCGAACAGCATTGTCGAAGCCATGGCCTGCGGCAAACCGATCATCGCCTCGGAAGTTGGTGGAATTCCCGATATGATCGGAGAGGAATCAGGCATCCTGGTGCCGGCCGGTGATAAACGCGCCCTGACTGAAGCGATGCTGCGGTTGGCTCTGGATGAAGGACTTCGGAAGCGAATGGGCGCGGCCGCCAAAGAGAGATATCAGAGGCTGTTTTCTCCCGCGGTCGTTGTGCCCTTGATGCTTGAGACATACCATCGCATAACGAATAACGGCAGTGCTTCGACTTTGACCCCTGGCGCACATCATCCCTGGGCCAACAATTCAGCTTCAGCCAAAGCCGCACAGTCCTGAACGTTTCGCCTAAGACGCCAACCCGTTATCCTTGTTTCTGGCTTTACCCTTGTTTGCGCTCCAGTGCTCGCGCTGGATTGCCTGCCACGGTGGCATTCGCGGGCACGTCGTCAGTTACTACTGCGCCCGCGCCGACCAGCGCGCCCTCACCGATGGTCACCCCGCACAAGATGGTTACACCGCTGCCGATGCTGGCGCCGCGCTTGACGACGGTAGGAACGACCTGCCAGTCCGCGTCACTTTGTAAGGCGCCGCCTGGGCTGGTGGCGCGCGGATACTTGTCGTTAATGAAGATGACGCCGTGCCCGACAAAAACTTCGTCCTCGATCGTAACGCCTTCACAGATAAAGGTGTGGCTCGAGATTTTGCAGTTGCGGCCTACGCGGGAGCCTTTTTGAATCTCGACGAACGACCCAATCCTGCTGCCATCGCCGATTTCACAACCGTAAAGGTTAACGAAGTTGTAGATGGTTACATCGCGGCCGAGCTTAACGTCGGGAGCGATTACACAAAACTGTTGAGACATGAATCGGAAGGCAACGGATCAAACGCTCAGCATCAGGTTGCGTCGGGGTCCGAACGATCGGCCGGCGCTACTCCCACCATCAAGTCCGCGCCCGATACGCGCCGATTTGCGGTTGGCGGTAATTAGCTCGAAGCCGGCGTGGTGTTCTGGTCGGCGGCAGCGCCATCTTCTTCGTCGTTGTAATAGTCGGACCGGTAATAGCCGGAATAGTATCCGGCATAATAGTAATCGTGCGATTCGATCTTAACGTTGTTGAGTACCACGCCGAAGATGTGCGCACCCACGTCAAGCAACTGTTGTTTGGCGCGTCGGACTACCGCCCGTGAACTGCGTCCACCATGAACCACGAGAATCACTCCATCAACAAATGTCGACAGGATCGACGCGTCCGTGAACGAAATGGCCGGCGGAGAATCCACAATGATGTGAGTGAATTTCCCGCTCAAGGTAACCAGCAGCTTGCGCATTTCTTCCGAGCCCAGCAGTTCGGCGGGGTTCGGAGGTATCGGACCCGAGGGCATCAGCTTTAGATTTGGCTGCTTGTCATAGGTCTGAATCAAACTATCAAGGTCGTTTGATTCACCGGAAAGACAATTCGTAAGACCGCGAACATTCGATAAATTGAAGTGCGCGTGTAATCGCGGGCGGCGCAGGTCGCAATCAATAATAAGCACCTGGGCGCCGGTTTGCGCCAGCATAAACGCGGTATTGATCGCCGTGGTGGTCTTGCCTTCCGATGGCTGACTCGAGGTCACGAGAATCGTCCTGGGCGGCGTCCCGGCAGATGAAAGCAGGAGAGAAGTGCGCAAATGACGATACGACTCGGCAATAGGCGATCTCACGTCAGTGACCATTGCCAGCGCGGTCGCGTCATTCGGATTGGGCGCCGGCTCACCTCGCAGACCCTTCTCACTACGAGCGGCGGGTATCAACGCCAGGGCCGGAAGGTGAATATAACGATCGACATCGTCAACGGTTTTGACAGTGTCATCAAGAAAGTCGAGCAGGAAGGCCAAACCAATGCCTGCGCTCAGAGCCAGGATGAAAGCGATCACTATGTTGCGCAGTCTCGCTGGTCCCACCGGCTCGCGCGGCAACCGGCCATAGTTGGAAACTGAAACACTGGTGCCACCCTGGCCGCTGGTCGCACTTAACTCCCGCCGTTTTTGCAACAGTGTGTTCAGGTATTGTTGATCGGTCGTCAATTCCTGAGTCATCGCCGCCAGTTGGACGATGTTCTTCGTTTGCTGGGTGGTAACGTTGTGCGCCTTGATGTATGAAGTCTCAAGGCTCTTTTGTTGTTTTTCCGCCGCGTCGGCGGCGGCCTTCATCGAGGCCATAACTTCTTTCGGGGCCTGGGCCAGCTCTCCTTCCACTTGTTTGATTTGGGCCTGAATCTGCTTAACGTCCGGCCACTCGGGTGTGTATTTTTGGAGTAAGGCCGTCTCTTTATCCCGTAAGTCGCTGAGCTTCTTGCGCAGCTCAATAATACGTTCGTCTTTCTGAACTGTTGGGTTGGAAAAAGGATCAGCAGCATTCTTTGCTGCTTCATAAGCAGCCAACTTGTTACGGCGCTCGTTCTCAGCCGTCAGAAGCTGTTGACTGTAGGTTTGGGCGCGGACCTGCTCCAGATTATTCCCCAGCGTGTTATCAAGCGGCAGGTCGTTGTCTCTGGCGAAAGCAAAGCGCGCATCGCCTTCTCTTTTGATCTTGTCCTGATACTTGGCAATCTCCTGCATCAGCAGAGTCTCAGCCTTGCTGTTTCCCAACTCCTGGCGTTCGAGATTGTTGGTGACAAAAACGTCGGCCAGCGTGTTGGCGATCTTCTGCGCCAAAGCCGGATTGGTATGTCGGTACCTGATGTTCACCAAATTAGTACCAATGACGGGCTCGACAGTCAGGTTGCCGGTAATTGCGTCTTCGTACGGCTCAAGACCGGCCAATTCCTCCGCCGTGAATTGCCGCTCTTTCATTTGTTCTTCGCCGACCGGTTGATTCTCAGTCCCTGAAGAGGTAGCAGGAACAACCGGCTTATCGCGTGAGAATATTCGCTTAAGCGAAGCGAAGATGCTGCTCTGCGCCTGACCTCCGACAAATGCGGGGTCCTTCTGAAGGTTCAGAGTCAGAATTACCTGGCGCGCGAGCGAAGGGTTTTCCAACAACTTGAGTTGAGTGTTCCAAAAACTAGGATCAGGGGCAGTGTTGATGATAATCCCTCCCGTCTGCAGAGGACTCTGCGGCTTGGCTTCGATGCGTATCGTAGTTGCTCCTTCATATATCGAGGGCTGTCGATATGCTTGTACCGTTACCAGCGACGTCACCACCAGCACCAGACTCAAGATCAGCCATTTGCGCTTTAGAACTACAAAGAAGTATTCGCGCAAATTTGTCTCAGTCTGCGCGCCGGTATATTTGTCATACTTCCCGTATGGCTTTGACTGAGCAAGATCAGTCAGCGTTCGATCTAAGTTACGGTTGGCCGGAATAAGACGTTCATCTTGAATCATAGTTAAAAAACCTAATTTCCTGCTTTTAGTCCCTGTCTAGCGATCGTGCAGATCGAACATGATAACAGACGTTCGTCCTCAGGCAAGTCAAATGAGGGTAGGCGAAGCCCCCGCCGTCGCTGCGGCCGGGCCGGTGGCTACAAAATCACGCACCCCTGACTTCCAGGAGGGCATCTCGGCGAGGCCGATGGCTTCCGAAAGCAGGCACCGGAGCCGCGAATTCTGAGGCCGCGGCGCCGGCCGGGTCAGCGTGCGCATACTAACCCCCTCAACCAAGTCGATCTCCAGTCCGGCATACGCAAGCGCCAAACGCGCAAAATCTTCAAAGCTGGCGCCGGCGCCGGAATTCACCACATGATAAGTGCCCGGCAAGTCGAGTTGCGCCAGCTGCCGAAGACGATCGGCGAGATGCGGAGCATAGGTGGGCGTGCCATACGAATCGTTAATGGCCCGCAAACGTTCGCCGCGCTGGGCTCGCTCTACGATCGAACTGAGAAAGTTCGTTCCGCCGTGGCCAAAGATATATCCACTGCGCACGACGATCGTGCGGGCCCAGGCGGTTTGCGCAAGTCGTTCACCTGCTAACTTCGAAACCGCATAAGCGCTTTGCGGATTCGGCTGATCGCGCTGGGTATAGAAACCGTCCTTCTCGCCGTCAAAGACATAGTCAGTCGAAATCGTGATTAGCAGCGCTCCTGCGCGGCGACAAGCCCGCGCGAGCAAATGCGGCCCTCGCGCATTCACCGTCTGGGCGCGTTCAGGATTGAGTTCACATCCATCAACATCAGTCCAGGCGGCACAGTTGATCAGGACTTCCGGACGCTCGCGTTCGATGGTCGCGTATACCTCCTGCTCGTCCGTGATATCCAGCGCCGCATGATCGAATCCAACGATCTGATCACCTGCACGGGCCCAGGCTTCAGCAACCGCGCGACCAACCAAACCCGCGGCGCCCGTAATCATTGCTTTCACTGCACACTGACCTCCGCGCCGTATTGACGTGTATAGTATTCCCGATAAGCGCCGCCGGTAACGCGGCTGACCCAGTCCGCGTTGGCCTCGTACCAATCGATCGTTTTGCGCAAACCGCTTTCCCAGTTTTCACGCGGGCGCCATCCCAACTCAGACTCGACCAATGATGGATCGATAGCATAACGCCGGTCGTGACCGGGGCGATCTTTCACAAAGCGCAGCAGTGAGTGCGGTTTTCCCAGGAGATCGAGCAGGCTCCGGGCGACATCCAGATTACGCCGCTGGTTCCGGGCGCCGATGTTGTAAACCGCGCCGGCTCGGCCACTTTCCAAAACCCGCAAAATCGCGCGGCAATGATCCTCCACATAAATCCAATCACGCACGTTAAGTCCGTCGCCATAAACCGGAATCGGATCGTCCTTCAGGGCATTGAGCAGTAAGAGCGGTAGAAATTTTTCCGGAAACTGACGCGGACCGTAATTATTTCCGCACCGGGTGATCACTGTGTCCAGTCCGAAGGTGTGATGCGCGGCGCGCACCAGGTGCTCGGCGGCAGCCTTTGAAGCGGCATAAGGACTATTCGGTTCAAAAGGAGAGTTTTCCCGGAAAAATCCGTCCTCGGTTTCCGGCAAGCTGCCCATTACTTCGTCGGTCGAAATCTGCACAAAGCGGCGCACGCCGCGCTCACGGGCACAGTCCAATAACACCTGGGTCCCCAGCACATTGGTCTTGATGAACTCGTCGGCTGAGGCAATGCTTCGGTCTACATGTGACTCAGCGGCAAAGTTGATCATCGCGTCTGTTCCCTCGTCCAACGCCGCGATCACCGCGCTCCGATCCGCGATGTTGCCGTGCACAAAGTGATGAGCCCGTTCATTCAGGCCTTCCAGATTGTCAGGGTTTCCCGCGTAGGTGAGGGCGTCGAAGTTAGTGACTTCACACTCCGGCATCTCGGCTAGAGCCAGCCTGACAAAAGCTGAGCCGATGAAGCCTGCACCCCCGGTGATAAAGTACTTCTGCATAGGGTCACGAAATCCGCGCCTGGCTCTGGCCCGAACAGGCAACTCGAAGGGGAGTAGTATATGGGATAACCCCTCCGTGTTGGAAAGCCAAGCCCGGAAAATCTGGCGCGCTGGCGGGATAGAGTGAGCAAGCAATCCAACTGGAACAGCGTAAGTCTCTCGGTTCGGCAAATTCTTTGATGAGCGTTTGCTGAGCTCAAAGGTAATCGGCACCACGCCTCAACGCTTCTCAAGTTTGGGGAAGAGATAAGGACAGATCCCGGCGCCTTTAACAGAGAGCGACCGACAATTACCTGGCGCACCGACGTCTAACGAGTAGTTGTCCGCGAACCTGAGCTCCTGCTAGACTGGGTGACTTCCGAATCCACCCCGCATCGAAGATGCCGGACCGATTATGATGAGACGCATTTTGGTGAGCGCGCCTTCTTCGCGTCGCCGAGCATAAGCAGTGACAGCCAAGACCTTATTCGCAGAATCTCAAACGGCAACCGACACGGTAACTCCAAAGATACCCGAGCGCGCCTCCTTGCCTGACCAGCCAGTCGTCACGATTGAGCCTTCAAAGTCATGGGTAGCGCTGAATCTTCGCGATTTGTGGAACTATCGCGAATTGCTCTATTTCCTAACGTGGCGCGACGTTAAGGTGCGCTATAAGCAAACAGCGCTCGGCGTAGCATGGGCCATTATCCAACCGCTCTTCACCATGCTCATCTTCACGCTTTTCTTTGGCAAGCTGGCAGGAATAGAGGCGCAAACGGGTGGCATCCCTTATCCGATCTTCGCCTACGCGGGACTCTTGCCCTGGATGTTTTTTTCAAACGCGCTGACGACCAGCGGCAACAGCCTCGTTGGCAGCGCGCACCTGATCACCAAAGTCTATTTCCCGCGCATGATGATTCCGGGCGCTGCGGTGGCGGCGGGGCTTGTTGATTTTGCCATTGCATTTGTGATTCTCGTTATCTTGATGTTCTACTACGGCGTTGCTCCCGCCTGGACAGCGCTGATGCTGCCGGTGCTGGTAATGTTGACAGTTGTGTTGGCGTTAGGCATGGGAATGTGGCTTTCGGCATTGAATGTGAAGTACCGGGACGTGCGTTTTGCCTTGCCGTTTCTTCTCCAGTTGTGGATGTTCGTGTCGCCGGTAATTTACCCTTCGTCCTTTCTGCCGCAGAAGTATCGTTGGCTGTTGATGCTTAATCCTGTAACGGGCATTATCGAAGGCTATCGCTCGGCGTTGTTTGGCAAACCGTTCAACTGGACTGCGCTCGGTGTGTCAACATTAATTGGGCTCCTGCTGCTTGTCTATTCGTCCTACTCTTTCAAACGTATGGAGAGGAGTTTCGCCGACATTGTTTAAGTGATGAAGCCGATAGTTCGGGTCGAGAATTTGAGCAAGGAGTACCACCTGGGCGAGCGCGGGGCGGCATATGGGAGTCTGCGCGAGACAATTACGGGCGCCGTGCGCGCGCCCTTGAGAAGTTTGCGCCGCTCAAACGGTAATGTGAAGAGCAACACAATCTGGGCCCTCAGAGACGTAAGCTTTGACGTGCTGCCTGGTGAAATTGTCGGGATTATCGGGCGCAACGGTGCAGGCAAAAGCACGTTGCTTAAAGTCCTTTCACGCATCACCGAGCCTACGTCAGGGCGGGCCGAACTTTACGGGCGAATCGCGAGCCTTCTGGAAGTCGGGACAGGTTTCCACCCGGAATTGACAGGGCGTGAGAACATATTTTTGAACGGCGCTATCCTGGGCATGGCTCGCGCCGAAATCGAAAAGAAGTTTGATGAGATTGTCACCTTTGCTGAGATTGAAAAGTTTATCGATACGCCGGTCAAGCGCTACAGCAGCGGGATGTACGTGCGTCTGGCCTTTGCAGTTGCCGCCCACCTCAATCCTGAGATCCTGGTGGTAGACGAAGTCCTGGCGGTCGGTGACGCTCAGTTTCAGAAGAAATGCCTGGACAAGATGCAAAGCGCCGGCGAGCAGGGCCGCACGGTCTTGTTTGTCTCTCACAATATGCCGGCGGTCACACGATTATGCGAGCGTACGATCTTAATGGAGGAAGGCCGAATACTGGCCGACGGACCCTCACGTGTGGTCGTGGGTACTTATCTGCGCTCCGGTTTGGGCACGACTGCTTTGCGCGAGTGGCGCGACTTGGAGAAAGCGCCTGGCGACGATGTTGTTCGCCTCCGCTCGGTCCGCGTGCATACAGAGGACGGACGCACCACCGATGCGGTGGATATTAGACATCCCGTTGGCATTGACATCGAATTCGAGGTACTTAGATCCGGGCGGGTCCTGGTACCCAACTATCACTTTGTCAACGAAGAGGGACTCTACGCCTTCGTGGCCTCCGACAAAGATCCGGAATGGCATAGGCGGCCTCGTCCGATCGGAAGCTACGTAACCACGGCCTGGATTCCGGGCAACTTTCTCTCAGAGGGAACCATGATTGTGGGCGCCGCAGTCACCACAATGGGCCCGGTTTTGACTCATTTTTTCGAGCGTGACGCGGTCGCTTTTCAGGTAATCGATAGCTTGGACGGCGACTCGGCGCGCGGCGATTACGGTGGGCCGATTCCGGGAGTCGTGCGACCGATGCTGGAGTGGACGACGCACTTCGAACCACGAGCATCCGACGCAGCTTCTGACGGGGAGACCTTTGGATGAAAGTTGTCATACTGGCCGGCGGCGCGGGCACGCGGCTTTCCGAAGAAACCGAATCCAAGCCGAAGCCGATGGTGGAAATTGGCGAGCAGCCGATGGTGTGGCATATCGCCAAGCACTTCGCCCATTACGGTTTTAAAGAGTTCGTCATTGCGCTCGGTTACAAAGGCGAAGTCATTAAACGGTTTTTCCTGGACTACCAATCCCTGAGCGGAAGCATGACGATTGACCTGTCGCGTGGAGACGTGGCTCGACACGCACTCGAGTGTGAAGGGTGGATCGTGCACTTAATAGAGACCGGGATCCCGACCAATACCGGTGGACGTGTTAAGCGTCTGGAGCCGTGGGTAAAAGGCGAGACATTTCTTCTCACCTACGGCGATGGTCTGTGCGACATCGACTATCAAGAACTGTTGCACTTTCATCGCTCGCACGGCCGCATTGCGACGGTGACGGCAGTGCGTCCTCCTTCACGTTTTGGTGGCCTGATCTTCGATGGCGACCTGGTCACAGAGTTTGTCGAGAAACCACAGGTCGGTGAAGGGTGGATCAATGGCGGCTTCATGGTATTGGAACCGGGCATTTTTGATTATCTTGATAACGATGAAGACAGCCTCGAGGCAGGCGCGCTTGAGCGACTGGCGCAAGATGGCCAACTCGCCGCCTATCGTCACGACAGTTTCTGGCAATGCATGGACACGTTACGTGATAAGCGCTATTTGGAAGCACTGTGGCGCGAGAACCAGGCGCCTTGGAAGATTTGGGAATAAGGCACGCGAAAAAACTCTTACCGCCGGTGTAAATCAAGTCTTTCGAAGTCGATTTCAGTAACGGTGGATGTCGGACTGATCTTATGGACAACTTCTGGCTTGATCGTCCCACCTTTGTAACTGGCGCAACCGGACTAGTCGGCGGCTGGCTGGTGCGCCGCCTGGTCAGCTCGGGCGCCGATGTGGTTTGCCTGGTACGCGACTGGGTGCCGCAAAGTGAATTGGCGCGGTCAGGTGTAATCGAGCAAGTCAAAGTTGTGCGCGGCGATGTACGTGACCAGGTTCTACTGGAACGCGCCCTGGGCGAATATGAAATTGACACAGTCATTCACCTGGCGGCCCAGACCATCGTCACGATTGCTAATCGCAACCCCGTCTCGACCTGGGAGACGAACGTGCAAGGCACATGGGCGCTGCTCGAAGCCTGCCGGCGGACGCCGACGGTCAAACAGATCGTGATGGCTTCGTCGGACAAGGCTTACGGCGATTCCGCTAATCTGCCCTATGACGAAGAGACGCCGCTGCGCGGACGGCATCCTTATGACGCGAGCAAATCCTGCTCTGACATTATCTCTCAGGCTTACGCCGTCAGTTACGGTTTGCCGGTCGTGGTCACGAGATGCGGAAATTTCTATGGTGGCGGCGACCTGAACTGGAATCGAATTGTGCCCGGCACGATTCGCTCGGCGTTGCGGGGGCGGCGCCCGGTCATTCGATCAGACGGCGAGTATGTGCGTGATTATTTTTATGTAGAAGATGGCGCCGCGGCCTACATGATGCTCGCCGAACGGCTGAGCCAGGAACCCAAGCTTGCGGGGCGGGCCTTCAATTTTTCGAACGAGACGCAGGTTACGGTTATTGAGATAGCAAGGAAACTTCTGGCACTGATGGGGTCGGAACTGGAGCTTGAGGTCCGCAACGAGGCCACCAACGAGATTCGGCACCAGTATCTGAGCGCGGCACGCGCGCGCCAGGAGCTAAACTGGCAACCGCTCTTCACACTCGACGAAGGCCTGCGGAGGACTATCGAGTGGTATCAATCATTCCTCGGACAGCCTTCATGACTTCAGCTAATAACTGGACTCCGGGGTGTCGCTCGTGCGGCGCCGGGAGGCTGGAAATGATTCTTTCTCTGGGCCGGACCCCGCTGGCGAATTCCCTTCTAACCCAACAGCAACTCGCTAACCCGGAAGAGACCTATCCGCTCGACCTGGTGTTTTGCCCCGCGTGCACTTTGGTTCAGATTCCCCAGACTGTTTCGCCAGAGAAGCTGTTTCGCGAGTACCTTTATTTCTCTTCCTTCTCTGACACGATGCTCAATCATGCTGAGATGCTGGCGCAGCGCATGACAGAATCGCGCGACCTCGATGGTCGGAACCTGATCGTCGAGATCGCCAGCAATGATGGTTATCTTCTGCAGTACTATAAACGGGCCGGAGTGCGGGTGCTGGGCATCGAACCCGCGGTAAATGTCGCGCGGGTGGCGCGAGAGGAACGCGGCATTGCTACGCTGTGCGAGTTTTTCGGGGCCGAGCTCGCGGCGCGCCTGAAAGCGGACGGAGAGAGCGCCGACGTGGTTCATGCCCATAACGTGCTGGCGCACGTCGCGGATCTGAACGGTTTCGTTTCGGGGCTGCAACTGCTGTTGAAAGGTGACGGGGTCGCGATTATCGAGGTGCCTTACGTAAAAGAGATGATTGACCGTTGCGAGTTTGATACGATCTATCACGAGCACCTTTGCTATTTTTCGCTGACGGCCCTGGATCAGCTTTTTCGGCGGCACGACCTTATGATCGGCGATGTCGAGCTGCTGCCAATCCACGGCGGTTCGTTGCGCGTATTCGTACAGCAGAAAGCTACGCTCCCGGCAGAAGACAATCAGGAGAGTTCGTCGCGCGTGTTACAGATGCTCGCGGAAGAGGAACAGTGGGGCGTCGGGAAAGCCGGGTTTTATCAGGGTTTCGCCATGCAGGTCGACAGCTTGCGAGGCAAGCTGGTAAAGATGCTGGCCGATCTGAAGGCCCGAGGCAAAGGCATCGCCGCTTATGGGGCGTCAGCCAAGGGCAGCACCCTCTTGAACTATTTCGGAATCGGCCGAGAGACAATTGATTTCGTGGCTGATCGCAGCACCATCAAACAAGGCCTCTACACGCCCGGCACACACTTGCCCATTTATGGGCCGGAAAAACTCTTGGAGGCAATGCCCGACTATGTGTTGCTGCTGACGTGGAATTTCGCCGGCGAGATTCTGGCCCAGCAGGCTGAGTATCGTGATCGGGGCGGCCGTTTCATCATTCCGATACCGGAGGTGACCGTGGTCTGAGCCCTGGGAAACCAGCGTAGTGCGGGGTCCGAATTTGAAAGACTCAGGTGAGGACACTACTAGGGGCGACGCAAGTTGCAGGTCTCACACTCGACCCTCTAAAATCTTTCGTTTATCGCTTACCACATCGCAATGCTATTTAAAGAGACGAAACTAAAAGACGTCTTTATCATCGAGCCTGAACTGATCAAAGACGAACGCGGATTTTTCGCCTGCTCGTGGTCTCCCGACGAGTTTGAAAAGCAGGGACTAAATCCGCGACTGATGCAGTGCAACATCTCGTTTAATAACATGCGCGGGACACTGCGTGGAATGCACTTTCAGGAAAAGCCGCACGAGGAAGCAAAGCTGGTGCGCTGTACCCGCGGCGCGATGTACGACGTGGCAGTGGATCTGCGGATGGACTCGCCGACGCGCTATCAATGGGTGGCAGTCGAACTCACGGCCGATAACCGCTGCATGCTTTTCATTCCGGAAGGTTTTGCCCACGGTTACCAGACGCTTATTGACTACACGGAAATTTTTTACCAGATGTCGGGGACATATCATCCTGAGTCGGCGCGCGGCCTGCGCTGGGATGACCCACGCTTAGGCATTGAGTGGCCACTCGAGGTTACGGTCATGTCTGAGCGCGATGCAAAGTTCCAATTGCTCTGAGACCGGGTTCGCCCGACTGGTCCGGCGATCACAGGAGTCGAATGAAGATTGGGCTGTTTGCCGCGGATGTTGTCGGAAGCCGGATCGCCAGATTTTTTGGCGAGCAGGGCGACCCGCCTGCCTGCCTGGCAATCGATGAGAAAGATCCCGCGGGACTCAACTCAAGAATCGTCGCCGACTGCGGCGTGGATTCAAGCCTCGTATTCTTAAGCAATTCGCTGCGTGATCCGCAGACCCTCGACCGGCTGCGGGCGCTCGGTCTCGACTTAATCGTGCTCGCCTGGTGGCCCTATATCCTAAAGCAGGATCTTATCGAAGTCCCTCGCTTGGGCTGTTTGAATTTTCATCCGAGCCTGCTCCCATACAATCGTGGGAAGCACTACAATTTCTGGGCCATTGTTGAGGGATCTCCCTTTGGTGTTACGCTTCACTGGGTTGAGGCTGGTATTGACTGCGGCGAGATTGCTTTCCAATCGCGCATTGATACAAGCTGGGAAGACACCGGCGCGACGCTCTATTACAAAGCCCAGGAGGAGATGGTTCGTCTGTTCACGGAAAAGTTTCCTGAGATTAAAGCAGGCCGGATTCCACGCATCCCGCAGGATCTGGCGCGTGGCAGTGTTCACCGCGCGCGTGAACTGGAAGAGGCTTCCCGAATCGAACTCGATCAAACTTACCCCGCCCGTACGCTTTTCAACCTGCTTCGCGCGCGCACGTTTCCGCCGCACCCCGCGGCTTCGTTCAACGATGAGGGTAAGCGTTACGAGGTGCGCATCACGATCAAGAGAGTGGATGAGGAAGGCCAAAGCTGATGGATGATTTCGATCTGCAAAACCGTCGGTCCATCGAGCGCATGGGGGCCGACGAGCGATTGCGCCGCCTCACGCGAGAGTGGTTCACGGCCAGTTCGCAATACGAATATTCATATCATTTCAAATGGCTGGGCCGACCAATTATCCAGTTCCCGCAAGACATCATTGCTCTTCAGGAGATCATTTTCGAAGTCCGTCCCCGACTGATCATAGAGACAGGCATTGCTCGCGGCGGCTCTCTAATTTTCTCAGCATCGATGCTGGAACTTCTGGGAGGCGATGGTCGTGTTGTCGGCGTTGACATAGACATTCGCGAACATAATCGGACCGCGATCGAGCACCATCCTCTCGCCCGACGCATTACGATGATTCAGGGCTCTTCGGTAGACGAAGAGGTTTCGCGCCTTGTGGCCCGCGAAGCTGAGGGAAGCAGTCCGGTACTGGTTATCCTTGATTCGAATCACACGCATGAACATGTACTGAAAGAGCTTGAGATTTACTCAGCCCTGGTTACCCGGGGCAGCTATCTTATTGTCTTCGACACAGTTATCAGTGAGATGCCTGAGGACTTCTTTCCTGACCGCCCCTGGGGACGGACGAACAACCCAAAGACGGCCGTCAGTGAGTTCCTCAAGACCAACGATCGCTTCGAAGTTGACCGGCAAATGGAGGCCAAGTTGCTGATCACAGTGGCGCCAGGCGGCTACCTCCGTTGTATCAAGGACTGAAGTATGGAACGCTTACTAGTATCCGGCCCGTCCATTACGCAGAAGGAGATCGATTATGTGACGGACGCCGTTACCAACGCCTGGTACGGAAACGCCAACATCTACCACGAACGTTTTGAGCGCGCGTTCGCCGAGTATCTGGGGCGCCGTCACGCCATCGCGCTTCCTTCGTGCACGTCGGCCATCCACCTGGCGCTGGACGCGCTCGGCATTGGTCCCGGCGATGAAGTCGTGTTACCGGACGCGACCTGGATCGCTTCATCTGCCCCTATCTCTTACGTCGCCGCCACACCAGTCTTTGCCGATATTGACGAGCGAACGTGGTGTCTTTCCGCGGCTTCCCTCGAGCAGTGTATTACCTCGCGAACCAGGGCGGTCATCGCCGTGGACCTCTACGGTAACATGCCCGAAATGGACGCTATCCTCGAAGTCGCGCAACGGCATAACATTGCCGTCATTGAGGATTCAGCCGAAGCTATTGGTTCGGAGTACAAAGGCCGGCTGGCCGGGAACTTTGGGGCCGCCAGCGTATTCAGTTTTCACGGCTCGAAGACCCTAACTACTGGCGAGGGCGGTATGCTGGTAACCGACGACGACGATCTCCGGGCGCGCGCGCTCTTCCTGAGAGACCATGGCCGCAAGCCGGGCGACAAGATGTTTTTCAATCACGAGGTGGCTTACAAATACAAGATGAGCAGCATGCAGGCGGCTCTGGGACTGGCACAACTTGAGCGGATCGAGGAATTGCTCGAGCAGAAGCGGCGCATCTTCTCGTGGTACGAAAAGAATTTGCGCGGAATTGACGGCCTGCAGCTTAATTACGGCGCGCCTGAAACGCGCAACGTCTATTGGATGGTCACCGTCGTGCTCGATCCGAGGTTCGAACTGAAGAAAGAAGAGCTGATGCGCCTGATGGACGGGAAGAATATTGACTGCCGGCCTTTCTTTTTCCCGCTCAGCTCGATTCCCGCTTACCGCGATACCAAAGAAGCCGGTGCAGCGCGTGTGCGCAATCGCGTCGCTTACAGCATTACGCCTTATGGGATTAACCTTCCCTCAGGACTGAATCTGAACGAAGAGAAGGTCGCGTATGTGTGCGAGGCGTTGAAAGCTGTGTTGAATGAGAAACCAAGCGAGACAAGGTTAGCGACCATCTGAATATGCGGCCTCAGTTGTCGTTACCGAGAGCCAGGAGGGATTTGTACAATGGACAGTGTGTTAGCTAATAAGCCGCTGGTAAGTATCGGGTTGCCCGTTCTTAACGAAGAGAATTATCTACGGCAGACGGTCAAAGCTTTACTCGCGCAGGATTATCACAACTTCGAGTTAATCATTTCTGATAATGCGTCCACTGATCGAACCGCAGAAATCTGCCGCGAATTTTATGAGCGAGACAGTCGCGTTAAATATCATCGCCATGAAACTAATGTTGGAGGCGTTAAGAACTTCAATGGAGTATTTGAGCGGGCAAGCGGAAAATACTTTATGTGGGCCGGAGGTCATGACCTCTGGGGTTCGACCTTCGTTTCGCGTGCCGTTTCGGTGTTGGAGTCAGACCCGGGGGTGGTTTTGGTTTTCGCCCGCGCAATGTTGATTGATACTCACGGTAACCATCACGGCATCATGGCCGATGATCTGGACACCCGTAAGCTCTCTCCGCTTCGACGCTACCTAAAACTTATCTGGAACCTTCAGTCGTGTAACACCATTCACGGTCTCATGCGCGCAAACGTACTCCGCCAGTCTGTCTTGCTGAGTTATGCCTGGGGATCCGATATCATCTTACTCGCCGACCTATCGCTCAGGGGAGAATTTGCGCAGATACCTGAAGTCCTTTTCTATCGGCGCGAGGTTCGTCCGGAAGAGAATGAGGACCCCGAAGCCTGGAAAAAGAGAGCCTTGGCGACGACTGAAGGGCCACACCAGTCGAACCGGCGAGAAATGTCGCTGGAGGAACTGTTTCGTGAAATGCGCAATGAGGAACTGAGGCTCATATATGCTTCGCAACTAGGTCCCCGAGACAAACTAAGGGCCTTGGCCGGAACCATTAACTGCGCGCGGCGTCGTTATGGCGTAAGGTTACCGTTGGACCCTTTGCTTAGAGGCATAGCCGCACTGCGCTCTCCACGAATGTTCATAAAAAAAGTGCGTTTGCGCCTGAACTAGCCACTTGTCGAAGAATAAGCCCGAAAACCATCTAATAATGACTCAAGAGAGCCTTGTCCTTGCCCAGATCGGTTGTGGATACTGGGGACCCAATCTTCTCCGGAACTTTTCGGCCCAAAAGAACTGTTGGGTCAAATTCGTTGTCGATTCCAGCGCTGATCGTCGTGCGTATGTCGAAGCGAACTTTTCCAGGACCCAAGCGGCGGAAAGCATCGAGACAGTCTTATCCGACCCGGAAATTCACGCTGTCGTGATCGCTACGCCGGCAGATTCTCATTACCAACTGACAAAACAATTTCTTGAAGCCGGAAAGCACGTGCTGGTCGAGAAGCCTTTGGCCAGAAGCACAGTCGAAGCTGATGAGCTGAGCGAACTCGCCGCAAAGACTGGCAAGGTTTTGATGGCCGGTCATACGTTTCTTTTCAATCCGGCAGTCCGCTATGTGAAAAAGTTGCTCGATCAAGGTGAGCTTGGTCAAACCTACTATATCTACAGCCAGCGGTTGAATCTCGGTCAGGTGAGATCGGATGTGAACGCGTGGTGGAATCTCGCGCCCCACGATGTCAGTATTCTTTTGTACTTCATGGACGGAGAGTTGCCTGTGTCTGCGATTGGTTGGGGCGTTGACTATATTCAGACCGGCATCGAAGATGTTGTTTTCGCCACCCTGACCTGGGCCAATCGTATTACAGCGCACATACAGGTAAGTTGGCTTGATCCCGGCAAGATAAGAAGGATGACGCTGGTCGGTAGTCGAAAGATGATCGTTTACGACGACGTCAGTGAAGACAAAATTGCCATCTTCGACAAGGGGATCGATCGAGTGCCGCGAGTCGGACAGGACATGGCCTTTGACCATTTCAGCAATTACCAACTCCTCCACCGAACTGGCGATGTGTTATTGCCAAAGATAGATTTTCAGGAGCCTTTGAAGTTTGAAGCCTCACACTTCCTGGATTGCATTCGAAACGGCACAACTCCTTTGACCGGCCCGAAGCACGCCAGAGATGTCGTTGCGGTCCTGGAGGCGGTGGAGAAATCACTTCATTCCGGGCGGTCGGTAAGTCTGTAGAGTTAAGGAAACTAATAATTAGATGAAGAGAATTCTGGTTACGGGAGCTGGAGGAAGTCCAGCCATTGGATTCACCAGATCACTACGGGCCGCGCCCGAGCGGTTCCACTTGATTGGATTTGACACAAACAAATACACGCTGCAACGTGCTGAAACTGATGAAGCATATCTTGTCCCAAAGGTCTCGGATCCTGCTTATTTGCCGGTAGTCCTGGATATCTTAAGAGAGACGCGGCCCGACTTGATGCACATTCAAATATCGGCGGAAATGATCGCGATCTCAGCGCTGCGGGATCAACTATCTTGCAAGACGTTTCTGCCCAGACACGAAACCATTGTCGCCTGTGAAGATAAATTTACCTCCTTCGGGCGCTGGAAAGAGGCCGGTTTGAAAGTTCCGGAGACAATTCTATTGAACAGCCCTGAAGACTTGACCAGGGCCTTCAAAAAATTCGGACCCAGGCTTTGGTTGAGATTCACGAGCGGTTCGGCAGGAAGAGGCGCGCTTCCGACCAGTGATCCGGAGGAAGCCAATCTGTGGGTTGAGTTTCACAAAGGCTGGGGAAAATTCACCGCGGCCGAGTGTCTCGAAGAACAAACTATCACCTGGCAGTCCATCTGGAAGGATGGAGAACTCGTGGTCGCGCAAGGCCGCAAGCGACTCTACTGGGAGTTTGCTAATCGCGCGCGGAGTGGCGTGACCGGCATCACCGGAACCGGCGTCACGGTCAGCGATCCGGTGGTTGATGAAATCGCTATCGCCGCCATCAAGGCCATTGACAGAGAACCAAACGGAGTCTTTGGTGTGGATCTGACTTATGACAAGTTGGGAGTCCCTAATCCGACCGAAATCAATATCGGCAGATTTTTCACGACCCACCAGTTCTTCACCAACGCCGGACTCAACATGCCTTACATTTTTGTCCGGTGTGGACTTGATGGCCAGGTGCCCCATATCAGCATCAAGATCAATCCGCTCAAGCCGGGACTCGCCTGGGTGCGAGGCATGGATGTGCTCCCTGTGCTGACCACGATGGCTAATATAGAAGGCAAAGCAACGCAACTTGCAGATCGCCGGGCAAAGATTGGCATGGTGGACGAGTGACAAGAGTGCGCATTATTATTTTGACTCTGAAAGGTATTTTATGAGCGCATTCAAAGAAGAGCGAGACCGACTTGAAGATATAGCCAAACACTTCAGCATGAAGGATGGCTTCAATGGTTATATGAACAAATATCGCGTCAGCAAGATTCTGGAACTTTGCAAAGGCAAAACGGTACTGGATATAGGCTCCGCCGATGTCTTTATGGCCGAGGCGCTCTCACCATTTTTCGAGCGTATTGTTTCTGTTGATGGCTCGAAAGAATTAATTGAAAGAGCGCGCGCTCGTCTCAGCGACGTGAAGAACATTGAACTGATACACTCGCTGATTGAAGAATTTGAAACAGCCGAGCGATTTGACCTCGTGCTTCTTTCATTCATTCTCGAACATGTCAGTAATCCGGCTGAGATAATCAAGAGGTCAGCGCGTTTTATTGCTCCCGGTGGCACGTTGTTTGTCATGGTTCCAAATGCTTCCTCCCTTCATCGCCGTGTCGGAGTGGCACTCGGTTTCCTCGGCAAGGTTGATGATTTCACTGATGAGGACATACGGCAGGGGCATCGGCGCGTTTACACCGAAGAACGCTTGCGAGAGGACCTTAAGCTAGGCGGCGCGATTATCGAAGAGATGGGCACGTTCTTCATCAAGCCACTCTCGAATGCTCAGATGGAACAACTGGGCACTCGGCTGGCTGACGCCTTCTTTGAGGTTAGTCGAGATCTGCCCGGATTGGGTTCCATGATATATGCCAAGAGCAGCGTGAGCGCGGCGTAGCTGAACTGAAGCTTGAAGACAGATACTGGTCCACTGCTGAGAAGTAAAGAGGCTGTTCTCTGCTTAGATCTAGATGGCCCGGTTCTTGATGTCTCGGATCGTTACTATGAACTCTATTGCGACCTTGTCAGCGAACTGGCAGATCGGAAGATTAAGCCGGGCTTGTCGGTGCTTTCAAAGAGTGACTATTGGGATCTAAAACGCAAAGGGACGAGAGAGAAAGAAATTCTTAGCGCTTCTGGAATGACAGATATCGAGTTTGTAGATCGCTACGAACGACTCCGCCAGGAGCGCATAGAATCCAAAGAGTATCTGCGGCTTGATACGCCGTGGGCCGGTGTAGCTGATACGTTGCGTCCGCTGAGGCAAAAGTTTGTACTGATTGCGGCGAGCCTTCGGTCATTTAGCAATCTGCTCCTGGAGCAGTTGGAGGCGCTTGACTTGCTTGATGTCTTTGATGATGTTGTGTCCGGACACGTGAGCGATGAGAGGTTGAACAGAGGAGAGGCGAAGGCCCGTTTGATAAGTGAGCGTTACGATGCGGCCGCCACCTGTGGCTGGTTCGTCGGCGATACAGAGACGGATATCCAGGCAGGAAAAGTGCTGAACTGGCAGACGGCGGGCGTTTCCTTTGGGATTAGAGACGAAAACATATTAATGGCAGCCAAGCCTGATGTGCTGCTTCGGACCCCGGATGAGATGGTTGATTGGCTGACCCATCTTTGAGTTCGAGAAGGCCTAACCGGCAAAAGGAGAAAAAGATCGAGCATGATACAGCTTGTAGACCTGAACGCGCAGTACCACTCAATAAAATCTGAGGTCGACAGCGCTATTCAAAGAGTGATTGACAGTTCTGCGTTCGTCGGCGGGAAAGAGGTCAAACAGTTTGAGGCAGAGTTCACCGCTTACTGCGAAGCCAAAGCCTGCGTGGGCGTGGGCAACGGCACCGACGCGCTTTTTCTCACTCTTAAGGCCATGGGAATAGGTACGGGCGACGAGGTGATCACCGTGGCGCACACCTTCATTGCCACGTCGGAAGCGATTTCCATGACCGGCGCCAGGCCCGTGTTCGTGGACATCAAAGAAGACACGATGTTGATGGACCCGGCTTTACTGGAACAGGCTATTACGCCGCGCACGAAGGCAATTGTGCCGGTGCATCTTTATGGCCAGCCGTGCGACCTTAACGCGATCATGGAGATCGCCGAACGGCACGGACTGAAAGTGATTGAAGACGCGGCCCAGGCCCACGGCGCCAGATGGCGCGGGCGGCGTGTGGGTTCAATCGGTGACGCAGCCTGTTTCAGTTTTTATCCGGGAAAGAACCTCGGCGCTTATGGCGATGCCGGAGCCGTTGTCAGTCAGGACGAAGAGCTGATCGAGCGGATCAGGATGTTGGCCAACCACGGCCGGCTGGAGAAATACACGCACAAGATGGAAGGCGTCAACAGCCGTCTGGACAGCTTGCAAGCAGCAATCCTGCGCGTGAAGTTGCGTCACCTTGATGTTTGGAACGAAAGCCGCCGTCGACTCTCCGACTACTATATGGAACAGCTCACCCTCCCGGATCTCATTTTGCCGGTCGTTCATGAGAGTGCTCAGCCGGTGTGGCACCTTTTCGTAGTTCGCGCGGGCGAGCGCGACCGGTTACAGGCCCATCTGAAAAGCAAGGGCGTCGCCACGGGCGTTCACTATCCGGTGCCATTACACTTTCAACCAGCATACGAACACATGGCAATACGCCGTGGCACGCTGCCAATAACTGAAAAGGTCTCGAAAGATGTAGTGAGCCTGCCGATGTATCCTGAGCTGACGGAGGAGCACATCGATTCTGTTTGCAGCGCGCTGGCCGGAGTCTATGCTGAAGCGTGAAAACCGGGTCGTGAATGCAGAGTCTCGAAAACCACCGCCTCGGATGACACCCCAACCCGCTATTACCAACAGGATCATTCGCAGTCCCGGAAAATTGGCCGGTTTTCTGTTGCGGCTGGGTTGGGCTGTTCTGGTGTTGGTCGGAGTCTGGCTGGCATGGGTCGCACTGTTTTTTCTGTTCGTGCCTTTCATTGTGCTGGCCTGGATCTTGAGATTAGTCGGAACCGGCACGATAGTTGAAACCAGATCCTCTCCAGGCGCGCCGCGTTTTCGAACCGACAATGCTTCAGTCACGGCAACCCAGACCAGCGATGCACGCCTAATCTTCGACCGGCGCAAAGACGTTTCGAAATTATTTGGCTGCAATACGCGAGGCGTTCGTTATCGCTGGTCGTTATTCGTCAACAGGCTGGAAACGTTGCGGAAGGAGTTTGCCGAACCTGTTGCCCTCGACTTTGGAACCGGCTCGCTTCGCGATTCCTACGAACTCGCAAAGCAGGGCTTTCGCGTCATTTCGTTCGATCTGGACGAGACGACACTAGGGCGCTATTACGATTCTTATGATTGGACCACAATAAAATCTTCGCCAAAGCTACTCACGGGATCCCTCACCAATCTCTTAACATCTACCGAGGGGGGCTCGGTGCACCTGGTAATCGCTTTCGATGTTATCGAGCATTTGGAAGACCCGGGGAGTTACGTGCGTGCCTTTCGTGAGCTACTACTCGAGCGTGGCTATCTGTTTACAATAGTCCCGAACAGACGAAGTCTGTTTGAGAGATATTTCAAACACAGCTTGCGAAAACTGAGGAAACGAGGCATCACCCCGGCGCCCGGTGTGCCTCACCTTCAATTCAAGTCACCGCGTGAATGGGAAGATTTTTTTCGAGCGAACGGTTTCAGGATTATCGAGCATGACATGGCAATCGGTTTTCTGGTTAATGATTGCTGGAACGGCTTGCTGGGTTTGCCACTGATCATGTATGTCCGCCCCGTGTTGGACATGCTGGCCTATGTTCTGGGAATGAATTTCAATGCCATAGCCCTTGAAGAGTCAGTCGCCCCGAGCTGGCTAATGGAAGGCGTGAACGAGTTGGACGAAGTCTTGAAACCAAAGGTAAAGGACCGGTTTGGTTGGAATCTGATCGTCGCACAAAAGGATCCCAGTGGGTTCTCGGATACAGGCATTTGACCATTCAATCCGGTGTTGATCATAATGACCTCTCGGTCGCGTGATTCTTAATGAGTTATCGGTTTCAGAAGCTGACGACAATCTATCCCGAATATCTCCAGCGGTTCCTCTCCGATCATCCAGACGCCACACAGTTACCGTATGAAGAGCTGTACGATAGATACGTCGGAACCCACTTTGGGTGGGCCGATTATTACCCCAGGCATCTCAAGGCTCTGGGCAACGAAGCGCAGGAGGTATTTACCTCTTTTGAGGCCCTGCAAAAGGCCTGGGCAGAAGAACATGGCGTCAGATACGATCAGCGCAACTGGTTTAAGCAGATATTATTTGCTCAAGTTAGGGCCTTTCAGCCGGATGTGCTGTTTCTTGAAGACCTTTATCGGTTTGACTCAGACTTCCGTAAGCAATTGCGAGAGGTTTGTGCCAAACGACCTCTCATTATTGGATATAGGGGCGCGCCCACTGAAGATTATGGAAGCTTGAAGGATGTTGATGTGCTGCTAACGTGCGCTCCTCACTTTGTGGAATATATGCGTCAGGCTGGAGCTAATGCTGCCCTATTACCTCATGCGTTTGAGCCCGCTATCCTGGATGCGGTAGGACACGTGACCAGAGACTTGGACCTTACGTTCGTAGGTAATCTTGTCATGCAGGATGGCTTCCATATGCAACGCTACGCGCTGATCGAGAAATTGCTGGAGTCTACTTCACTGCAGGTTTGGACCTCGATCAGCCAGCCTGAGTCAGGCTCGCGCAGTAAGCGAGTGCTTCTCAAACTTGCCAGCCGGGCGAAAAAGACTTTAAAGGATGCCGGCCTTGATTCCGGCTTTATCAAGAGCTCTGGCGGCGGGCTCAAGGCAGCGATGACGAGAAACTCTCGGACGTCGGATCCCTCCGGCGCATGGAAAGAGAAAGGCTATGCGGCCAAGCTTCACGAGCCAGTCTTCGGGCTGGCGAATTTCCGCATTTTGGCGAGATCCAGGTTGACTCTCAATAATCATATCGACTGCGCTGAAGATTACGCAGGTAACTCGCGTTTGTATGAAGCCACCGGGATGGGAGCCTGTTTAATTACTGATTGGAAACGCAACCTAAGCGAAATGTTTGAGCCGGACTCAGAGGTAGTTACCTACAAGTGTGCTGAAGAGTGCAGTGAAAAGATCAATTATTTACTCGCGCATGAAAGCGAGAGGCAGGCAATCGCCCAAGCCGGACAGCAACGCACTTTGTCCTGCCACACTTTTAAACGTCGCGCTGCGCAATTGGACGAGCTGATTCGGGAGGCGATAACCTGACTGATGGTTTGATCGATCGCCGACTTGCGCTTGCCAGGTTCTCGGGCAATTCGGGAACGATGATATTATCAAGTATCAAACTTGCGATGTTGCGATTGAATTAATGCCTCGCATCACAATTTCCTCTGGCTTTTGAGTTGAGATTACATCATTGCTATCCAGATTACATCGCTCAATCACTACTGGATTAAGGAAGCTATTAGTACCACCTCCCGATCCGATTTCTGAGTGGCGCCAGTTACTCGGAGATCGATTTCAAATTGGGCAGCAGACGCCTCTTGACGGAGCACGCCTGATTGTTCGCGAGCCTCATGACTGCCGCGTAAGCATCGGCGATTCAAGTAATGTAGAATGCAGCATCACTCTGGAACGAAAAGGTGCTTGTGTGAGCATAGGGTCGCGCTCCCATATTGGGGGCGGAACTGCGATTTCCGCTGCCTCGTTGGTCGAGATCGGGGATGACGTCCTGGTTGCCTTTGACGCGCTGATTATGGACCACAACTCTCATTCAATTGATTTCGAACAACGCCAGCATGCGCTGCGCGATTGGGTCGCGGGAGCATTTACCTGGGAAGGCGTTTCGATTGCTCCGGTAAGGATCAAAAGCAAGAGTTGGATTGGAGCGCGCGCAATAATACTTAGAGGGGTGACAATCGGAGAGGGAGCCGTCGTTGCAGCAGGTAGCGTAGTTACTCACAACGTAGCACCATGGACAGTCGTGGGCGGCAACCCGGCGCGACTAATCAAAGAGCTAACACCTCTCGGGCGGCGAACCGGAAACACCCCTTAAATGATTAAGAAGATCGTTAGGTCAATTACTCCACCTGCACTCTGGGATCTAGCGCGGCTTAGTTTTGGTCGAAGGAACCTGCCGGCCATATCGGGCACAGCGAATCCGGGGCCGGACCGTCCTGACCTGGAGTACGTGGACTTTTATGGCAACACCAGTCTGTTTGCGCTTGAAGTGCTCAGGCAGCGCGGGCCTCTCGGCGAAATGCGTCTTCTGAGTCTGGGAAACAAAATGGCGCACCTAGCCGACTATCTGGCGCTGTTTGGAACCATATATCACAACACCATGATTCAAACCGTCGTCCCAGTATCTCCCCAGCAATCTCTTGCCGAGCTGATTCTGTTGCGCAAAGACTTCTTCGGCCTGCCACCGCTACAAATAGATTGCGTTATCTCTCAGGCCTCTATCCACTGCTTGAACGACACGCGGTATGGCAATGCGGGCTCAACTGACGGTTGGCAAAAACCATATCAAGCCGCAGCCAAGCTGCGCGAGGTAATCGGCTCCAAATCAATTCCAGTGATCGTTAGCATCGCGGCTCATCACGCCGAGAGTTTCATCGATGACAATGCGCGACTGGGTCATAAAAAGTTTGTTTCTTCTTTTACCGAGGCAGGCTTCACACTCCAGGAACACTTCTTCGATTATCTCTGCTATGGCATGCCGTTTCGACCGGAGTACCTGGAAGTCGGATATCGCCGCGCGCGAGATCTACCGACCGAGGAGCAGGCCGCCAGCGGGTACAATTACGTGATCGGGAACTACTACTTTATCTAAACAGTCTCAAGCGACATGAAATTATTCATAGCTCGGATCAGGAAGCTCAAAAGCCATACGGAATAAGGTGACTAAAGAGTTCGGATACACTTGGGAGCAGGCGGTCGAGATGCTGCGGAACGATCCGCAATATCAAAAGCTCATTTATGATTCATATTTGACGTCGGACCTCGCAGACAACTGTCACAGGTTTTATGCCAGCACTGAATTCGTAGAGGTCCTTAGGCTGATAAGCGAGCTTTCGCCCGGCGCCACTAAGGTACTTGATATGCCGGCGGGGAACGGCATCGCCGCCTACGCCTTTGCCAAATCCGGATTCGAAGTAGTGGCTATCGAGCCCGATCCATCTCCCAGCGTAGGCAGTTCAGCAATCGCCTACATACGGGAAAAAGAGGGACTGGCGAAACTTCACATTATCAGTGCCTATGGTGAAAACCTCCCTTGCGAAGACGAAGAGTTTGACCTTGTGTACATTAGGCAGGGACTTCACCATGCGCGGGACTTGCGCCAGATGGTTTCTGAGGCTGTTAGAGTCACGAAGAGAGGCGGGCTGATCATCGCCGCAAGAGAGCCAGTGGTTGATGACTATCAGCAAGGATTGCAGACTTTCCTTGATGCGCAGCCGGATCATCAATTGTATGGCGGCGAAAACGCTTTTACGCATCGTGACTACCTTAGCGCATTCCAATTGAAGCAGGTCAGATTGCTGCATGACCTGGGGCCGTATGATTCCATTATCAATCTGGCTCCTGGTTCATTTGCGAGTTTGAAATCAATGCTGCTCAACTCGAGAACAGGCAGAATACTGAAGAGAGTTCTACCATCGGCGTTGGTTTACCGGCTTGGTATCTCGGTTCTAAAGATTCATTATAAGGAACAGGGAAGACTGTACACTTTCGTCGCCAGAAGAAACGAGAACGGCACTTTGCGCCGAGCCGCCTTATGAAGCTTTCCTCGCTTAAACGGTACCTGAAATCCAAAGAAGCGACGCACCCTGGAACCATTCGGCTGATCAAGAAGTTTTCGAGAATGCTCCCAGGTAATCGGAAACCATCTTATCCTGTCACTCTGGGTAGAGAGATCGCGGCGGTTACTGAGGTTCTTAGCGGACCTTTCTGGAACCTGAACTATGGGAGAGGTCTGGTTCACGAAAAACTGGAGGAGGAATTTGCGGCCTACATCGGTACCCGTTATGCCGTCGCCGTAAACACCGGGGGGATGGCAATCCAGATGGCCCTGCGGGCATTTGGGTTGAAACCCGGCGACGAAGTTGTGCATCAGGTAGACACCTGTGTCGCCAACGCGTTCGCGGTTATGGCGGCGGGCGCCACCCCTATTTTCGCAGACATCAACAAAGACGATTTCATGTTGGCGTCCGCGTCCGTCGAAGATCAAGTCTCCGCTCAAACCAGGGTCATCATGCCGGTGCATATATGGGGCAACCCTGAGAACCTGGATTGGATCGCCACCTTTGCGAACCAACGTGATCTCTACGTTCTCGAAGATGCTTGTCTCTCATTGGGAGCCGAGTGGAAAGGCAGACGGACTGGCTCGAACGCAGACGCCGGGGTCTTTTCATTCGGTTGCTTGAAACCGATACAGGCCGGCGAGGGCGGGATGATCGTGACTGACGATGAGGCGTTAGCCAGAGAGCTTCGGGTCATTAGAAACTGGGGAGACACCACGATTGAGTATGGAGTGAGAGATCAGAGGACCCTGTCATGGAATGGCCGGATTTCTGAGATTGTTGCGGCCGTTGCATTGGAGCAACTTCGAGGGTACCCGAAGCATTTCCGTCGGTTGCAGGAGCACGTGGCCATTTTTGTCGACCGTTTGAATAGCATCGACGGAATCGATATTGCCGTAGCGCCCTCAGCTCAACGGAAACCTGCTTACACTCAAGTCGTGGTTAAGCTTGACAGCAAAAGGCTGGGGGTATCCAAGACCGATCTGATGAAGAGATTGACCGCCGCTGCTATAGGAGTCTGGCACGCCAACTTCGAGCCGATAAACACGCTCAGTTTCTTTAAGCAAGGAAAATGGCAGGATTGGGTACTGCGCGGCGACGTCCGTCGGGTCGAGCGCAATTACAACCACAAGTTTGTTAATTCTGAGGAAGTGTATGAGAGTCTGGGAATGGGATTCGCGAAGGAGAATTTTCTGTCCAGGGATCGAGTAAGATTACTGATCAAAGAATTGGAGCTGGCGCTCGTGCGCCAAAAGTGAGCCGAAGTCGACGGAACGGCTGGGCCGAATGATCCGCTGTCCAAAACCTCAGATGAGTCAGGTAGTGTCTTGAAACAATGGGTGATGCAAGTTTATTGAAGGTAGCCATCGATGCACGGGTGTCCGCAGCTTCTGCCGGCGGCGTGGCCCAGGTAATACTTGGCCTGGTCCGCGCGCTTGGCCGGATTGACGATTCCTCGACTGATTATTCGATTGTCGTTGAATCAGACGAGGAAAGAGACTTTCTTAAGCCGTATCTTGGGAGCAACCAACGATTCGCCGTCAAGACTCGATCGGTCGGGAAACGGATTCAGGGACTTCTGTCGCGCACGAAAGAATCAATCGGGCAGCGATTATCCGGGAACGATTCACATTACCAGACACCGATGCCGATCTCAGATGGGTTCATCGAGAGTCTCGGGTGCGATGTTGTTCATTTTCCTCATCAGCGGTTCGTTTTGTGTGGCGTGCCCTCCATCTACAATCCCCATGATTTGCAACATCTGCACTTCCCGCAATTTTTCAAGCCATCGGAGATCGCCTGGCGTGAGATGGCTTATCGATTGGGTTGCCAGGTTGCGCATACTGTTGCGGTTAGTTCGAGATGGGTGAAAGACGACATAATTCGGCATTATCAAACAGACGCGAACAAGATCCAGGTTATTCCCTGGGCGCCTCCTACCGAAGCGTATCAGGATCCCTCGCCGAGTGAGGTATCCGAAGCAAAAGAAAAGTATGGGCTCGATCTCCCATTTGCACTTTACCCGGCAATGACATGGCCTCACAAGAATCATCTGCGCTTACTCGAAGCGCAGGCGCTTTTGCGCGACACCAAACGTGCGAGGTTGCGGATTGTATGCACCGGCTCTCTCCTGGAGCCGTACTGGTCAGCTATTCAAGCGCGCATTCACGAACTCGGGCTTGCGGCCGAGGTCAGGTTTCTGGGTTACGTTCCAGACGACGACCTGCGCATCCTTTATAAACTTACTCAGTTCCTGATAATGCCGTCACTTTTTGAATCCGATAGTTCACCCGTTTATGAGGCCTGGTTGGAGGGCACACCGATAGCCTGTTCTAATATCACTTCTCTGCCCGTCCAGGTTATGGACGCGGGATTGTTGTTTGACCCTTACGATCCCGAAGCCATCGCCAACGTCATGGCGCAGCTCGCTGGTGACAACGGTCTCAGACAAGAACTGTCAGACCGTGGTCATGTGCGAATTAAGGACTATGACTGGGAGCGAACAGCCAAAGCATATCGCGCGGTCTACCGGCGCGCCGCACGCCAGGCGTTAAGCGACGAGGACCGCTCGCTTTTAGGATGGGACTGGATGGAAAAGCCCGCGAGATTACTGGAGGCACACGCATAGTGGAAAAGCGGACTATTCCCGTTTCTGCTCCAATGTTCGTCGGAAACGAGAAGGCTTATGTGATGGACTGTCTGGATTCGACCTGGATCTCGTCGGCCGGCAAGTACGTCGAGAAGTTCGAATCGAGCTTCGCGGATTTTTGTGGCGCTCGGCACGCGGTTTCCTGTTGTAACGGAACTGTCGCGTTGCACCTGGCAATGGTTGCTCTTGGATTGGGTCCCGGGGACGAAGTGATTGTGCCAACCCTGACGTTCGTCGCGACGGCTAATGTAGTCAGGTATTGTGGGGCACGACCGATTTTCGTCGATGTAGAGCCCGATTCCTGGACCATGAATTCAGCCCTGATTGAAGAAAAGATTACCGCCAGAACTCGAGGAATCATAGTGGTGCATCTTTACGGTCACCCCGGCGACCTGGATCCGATCTTGTCGCTGGCGCGACGGCATGGTTTGTTCGTGGTTGAGGACGCTGCCGAAGCTCACGGTGCCGAATACAAAGATAGTAAAGTAGGCGCGCTGGCCGATGTTGGTGCTTTTAGTTTCTACGGCAACAAAGCTATAACTACCGGAGAAGGTGGGATGCTGGCGACGAATAATGATGAACTCGCAAGCAAGCTCCGTTTGCTTAGAGGTCAGGGTATGGACCCTCAACGGCGTTATTGGCACCCGATTGTCGGGTATAACTATCGGATGACTAATCTCGCAGCCGCTGTTGGCCTCGGCCAATTGGAGAAAGTTGAATGGCACCTCGAACGCAGAGCGAGCGTGGCAAAACAGTATCGGAATTTGCTAAAAAAAGTTCCGGGAGTCAGCTGGCAATCCGATCAGGAGTGGGCCAAACGCATCTACTGGATGTTCAGCATCATGCTTGATGAGACTTCATTGGGTCGCGATGACGTTATGGCGCAGTTGCAGGAATTAGGCGTTGAGACCAGACCTGTTTTTTATCCCATGCACCTCTTACCGCCCTATCGCGACGATGCAGATAAGACTACTTATCCGGTGGCTGAGCGCATCGCCCGGCTGGGTTTTAGTCTTCCCACCTGGGCGGGTCTGACTGATGAAGATCTGCAGTACGTTACAAACTGCCTGGCCCGGGTGCTGGACCGTAACGCCAGTCAGTCGCAGGGGGGCTAGACTGGAAAAGTTAGAAGCCAGTCAACAACTCTGGAAAATTTAAGGAAAACCTAACACGTGAGTAAGCGAGCACTCGTAACGGGCATCACCGGGCAAGATGGTTCATTTCTGGCGGAGTTATTGCTGGACAAGGGCTACGAAGTTCATGGCATCATTCGGCGCACCTCCTCGTTCAATACCCAGCGTATTGATCATCTGTATCAGGACCCACACACACCAGGAACCCGGCTATTCCTGGTTCATGGCGATCTCGACGACTCTAGCTCGCTTAACACCATTCTCCGACAGGTCCAGCCGGACGAGATCTACAACCTCGGCGCTCAATCTCATGTGCGCGTGAGCTTCGATGTCCCTGAATATACGGGCGATGTAACCGGGTTAGGAACGGTGCGTATCCTGGAAGCAATTCGCGAAGCCGGGATCAGGCCGAAGTTTTACCAGGCGTCTTCTTCAGAAATGTTCGGGAGGGCTGAGGAGATACCCCAGACTGAACGGACGCCTTTCTATCCGCGCTCACCTTATGCCTGCGCCAAGGTCTATGCATACCACTGCACGGTTAACTATCGGGAGTCCTACGGCCTGTTTGCGTGCAATGGCATTTTATTCAATCACGAATCGGAGCGCCGCGGCGAAACCTTTGTGACGCGCAAGATTACCCGGGCAGCAACGCGCATTAAGTTGGGGCTGCAGGACAAGCTGTATCTCGGCAACCTGGAGGCCAAGCGAGACTGGGGATACGCCCGGGACTACGTTGAAGCGATGTGGCTGATGATGCAGGCTGAAAAATGTGGCGACTATGTCATCGCGACGGGCGAGACACATTCGGTGAGGGAATTTGTAGAGCAGACCTTTGGTTACCTTGATTTAGATTGGAAAGAATACGTCGAGATCGATCCCTGGTATTACCGGCCGAGTGAGGTCGACTATCTTCAGGGAGACGCGAGTAAGGCTCGCCGAGAGCTGGGATGGGAACCCAAGGTGGGCTTTGAAGAACTAGTTCGCTTGATGGTTGACCACGACATGGTTTTAGCCAGGCGGGACAAAGATATCTCCGGGCACGCAACTACGACGCAAGTGGCATGATGAATGGAGCGATGGACGATCCGGGAAGCAATTCTTTACAGATCAGGAAGGCCAGTTGATGAAGCAGCTTGTTAAGAGCGTTATCAAGAAATCATTTCATACGGTCGGACTCGACATTCACCGGAAGGGTAACGAGACCGGGAAAATAGAACTGGTAGAAGGCAATCTGGTGGTTCCCAGGATTTGGAGCCAGCCCGTCTTCCGCGAGATGATTCCTTTTCGCCTACGCGCGCCGGAACGCCCGCTGGTTATCCTGGGAAGTTCTGAAGAAATTGAGTTTCTGCGTGCCGGCTTTACCAAGCACGGCCGGCGCGACGTTAAAGGGATCGAATGGAGTTGGCAGCAGGGCTCTGATTTAGGAGAGATCCCCGGGAACGCACAGATCATTGTCTGCAAGGTTCCGTTGAACGAGAGCCAGTGGCGGACAATTAATGCTTTGAAGGAACGTTACGGCAACAACGTCATCGGCATTCAGGAGTTAACGCTTCCCTTTACCACCATCCAACAGGCTCAATCTTCTCTCAAGTATTCTGTCGAGACACTGGAAGAGATCGGGTCTTATTACGCCGGCAACGACTTCTTCGGCGAATTCTTTGGCGACTTAAATCAGGCCTTTCCCCTGGCGGGCAAACGGGTCATAGAATTTGGGCCAATGGAGGGCGCGCAGACCGCCGGACTCGTCAACATGGGCGTTGAGAGCGTTACGTGTATAGAAGCGCGCGCCGTCAGCTTCATAAAAACGCTGATCGCGCGTTATTGCTTTGGCTGGGATAACGTGACTCTCATCATGGATGATTTTCATAACGCGGACCGGCAGAAATACGGCCAATTTGATTTGGCGTTCGCCCACGGCGTCTACTATCACAGTTTTGCTCCCTTCCTGTTTTTCGAGAATCTAATGTCGCTGTCGGATAACATTTTTCTGGGAGGATACTGTACCGGTCCGGCGACGCCGAGTGACCATCGCGAAGTGCTCGAATACGAAGGCCGAAAATTTTTGGTCAAGAAGATCGAAATTGGAAACAGTTATAATAACGCGGTGAACGAGTACGCTTATCATTTTAGTAACGTGGACCTGATAGAGTTTTTTCGCGATCGCAACTACAGCGTGAATGTCATGTTGGACGAGCTCAACGATGATCCGTACGGTGAAAGGTATATACGGTTTCTCGCTTCGAAAAGGCCCTAATGTTTGTGACCCTTAGGACTCTTGCTTATCTCGGGTAAATTCAATTAACGTCCTGCACTTCGTAACAGCTTTCGGTTTTCTTTTCTGTTAACGCGGCACTGATCCCACCCATTCATCGGTTTCGATGCATTGGGTGATTTAGTTGCAAGATTTTTCGCGCGGAAGGCGCAACGCGCTTGAGCATCCGCGGGCGAGCGTTTTGAATTTGATATGAAAGACTCGGCCACGAATCCCAAGACAGCAATGGTAATCGGCGCTGCCGGACAGGACGGCTATTTCCTGACCGAGCGTCTGCTGGACGAGCAATGGAAAGTGCATGCGATGGTGCGTCGTCCTGAGGATCTCGCCGGACTTCGTGAGTCCGGGAAGGCAAACCAACGCCTCGAAGTCCACGCTGCTGAACTATCCGCTCCGCAGCCGCTTTTCGATTTGATTGCCCGGGAACGTCCGGCGGAAATCTACAACCTCGGCGGACAGTCGAGCGTTTCCGGTTCGTTCAAAGAGCCGCTAACGACCTGGCTGCTAAACGCAGACTTCGTTGCTTCTCTGCTGGAATGCATGCGCCGTCAGAACCCGGATTCGCGACTGTACCAAGCGTCATCGACGGACATGTTCGGCATGTCGCCCGAGGGCGTTGAAATCTATAACGAGAACTCGGCACTGAATCCGCAGAGTCCCTATGCCAGCGCTAAAGCGGCTGCCCACCTGGTGTGCCGGTCTTATCGCGAAGTCTACGGTTTGCGCATCGCCAGCGGGATACTATCCAATCACGAGTCGCACCGTCGTCCCGAGTCTTTTCTTTCGCGCAAGGTCGTCGGGCATGTGCTCAACCTGATGAGTTCAGCCGGCGAACCGGTCCAGCAGCAGCCGTTAATGATAGGCAATCTCAAGGTCGAGCGTGACTGGGGGTTTGCGCCTGACTATGTGGAAGGAATGTGTAGAATTTTGCGGCAGATCGAGGTTCGCGTCGGCCAGATGGGAGAAGCGGAAGCCGACATTGCGGCGAATTACAGAGATTACGTGCTGGCAACGGGAAAGACGCATGCCGTTTGGGAGTTGGTGGATTGCGCGTTTACAATCGGTGGCTTCGAACTGGATTGGGAACTCGAGGGTGGAAATCCGGCCGCCTGGCGAGGTTGCTTTCGATCCACTGGAAAGCCCGCGGTAATGGTCGATCCAAATTTGCTGCGAACGGCGGAACCGTTAGCCATTCAAGTCGATCCCAGCCGGGCGCGTCAGGAATTGGGTTGGGCGCCGAGAGAAGGACTCGAAGTCTTTCTCCAGGATATGTTCGCAAAGTTACCGCGCGCTGCCGTCGCCTCCCAACCATGAATCGCCCAAAGGTCGCGTAAAAATGATGATGCAGTCCCCTAAGAACTTGAGAATCCTGGTTACCGGAGGCGCAGGCTTTCTGGGTTCGCACCTTTGCGAACGCCTGCTGGCCGAAGAGAACGAAGTGATCTGTCTCGACAATTTTTTCACGGGACGGCGAGAGAATATTGCACACCTCCTCAGCAACCCGCGGTTTGAGCTCCTGCGGCACGATGTGATTGAACCGATCTTGCTCGAAGTCGATCAGATTTATAACCTGGCCTGTCCCGCGTCGCCGGTCCATTACCAGTACAATCCGGTCAAGACCGTGAAGACCTGCGTCATCGGCACCATCAATATGCTGGGTCTCGCCAAGCGAGTCCACGCGCGCATCCTCCAGGCCTCGACTTCTGAAGTCTATGGCAACCCGCAAGTACATCCGCAGCCGGAGGAGTATTGGGGCTATGTGAATTCAGTCGGGGTGCGCTCGTGCTATGACGAGGGCAAGCGCCTGGCTGAAACCTTGATGATGGATTATCACCGGCAGAATAATGTTGACACGCGCATTGCGCGCATCTTCAACACCTACGGTCCCCGAATGCTAGAGAACGATGGCCGGGTGGTATCGAACTTTATCGTTCAGGCGCTGCGCGGCGACAAGATCACGATCTATGGGACCGGCGAACAGACGCGATCATTCTGTTATGTAGACGATCTGATCGAAGGCCTGATTCGTTTGATGAACACGCAGGAGGTTCACGATCCGGTGAACCTGGGGAACGCGGGCGAGTTTACGATCAAGGAATTGGCGGATGAAGTAGCGCGCGCCTGCAAGGTCCCGATCCAAATTGAATATCTCCCCCTTCCGCAGGATGACCCTCAACAACGCCGGCCCGACAGCGCGCGGGCCGAGAAACTGCTCCGCTGGTCGCCGAAGATTCCTTTACGCGAAGGGCTTCAGCCCACGGTTGATTACTTCGCGAAGCGTTTGGGCCGTCTGAAAAGTCAGATGCCGGCAAGCTAGGCGCGCCGCAGCCTCAACAAACAAGAATCAATGCATTATCACCTGATCGGAATCTGCGGGACTGCGATGGCTTCGCTGGCCGCGATGCTGCAAGCCCGCGGTCACCAGGTGACCGGCTCCGACGAGAATGTTTACCCGCCGATGTCTACGATGCTCGCTTCGCTGGGTATCAACGTGGTCCAGGGTTATGTGACAGACAACTTGAGCCCGGCGCCTGATTGCGTGGTCGTCGGGAACGCTATCCCGCGCGGAAATCCGGAAGTTGAGGAAACTCTCAATCGCCGGCTTCTTTATCGCTCGCTGCCGGAAGTCCTGAAAGAAGAATTTATCCGCGGGCGACGATCGCTGGTGGTGGCCGGCACGCATGGGAAGACCACTACTACCAGCCTGGCGGCTTGGGTAATGGATCAAGGGGGCCTGAGCCCTTCATTTCTGGTGGGTGGCCTGGTGCAAAACTTCGGCGCCAGCGCACGCGTCACGGACAGCAACTACTTCATTATCGAAGGCGATGAATACGACACCGCTTACTTCGACAAAGGGCCGAAGTTCATGCACTACCTGCCTGAGCTGGCCATCGTCGGTAACATTGAATTCGATCACGCGGACATTTACAAAGACATCGACGCAGTGAAGCTCGCCTTTCGCCGCCTTATGAATACCGTCCCCGGCAACGGACGTTTGATCGCGGGCTGGGACAGTCCGCTGGTGCGCGAGGTAATTGCGTCAATGGGCCAGAGACTGTTTACTCAGGTCGAAACCTTCGGTACCTGTGAAGACGCGCGATGGCAAGCACGCGACATTGATTGTTCCGGAGGGATGACGCGCTTTCGGGTTCTGCGTGAAGGAAAAGAGTGGAGCGAGTTTCAGACTCCTTTGATAGGCGAGTTCAATGTGCGCAACTGTCTGTCCGTAATTATTGCCGCGGATGCGTGGGGCATTGAACGTCAGGTAATCATCGACGCAATGCCTACGTTCAAGAGCGTTCGCCGTCGCTGTGAAGTGCGTGGGGAAGTCAACGGCGTTATCGTGATTGACGATTTCGCGCATCATCCGACGGCCGTACGCGAGACGCTCAGCGCGCTCAGAACCAGATACGCCGGCCAACGTCTGGTCGCGGTGTTCGAACCGCGATCGTGGTCGTCGCGGCTGGCAGTTTTTCAGCAGGAATACGCGAAGGCTTTCGCGCCCGCTGATTATGTGATTGTCGCCGGCGTTTTCGATACGCGGAAGGCTACTGAAAAGGGTGACGTGCTGGATACTGCAAAGTTGATCGAGGATATCGCGGCACAAAGTAAACCCGCCTTCGCGATCAGTGATGTCGATGAGATTGTGCGGAGGTTGGTTTCGGAACTGCGTTCAGGCGACGTGGTGGCCATCATGTCCAACGGCGGCTTTGGCGGGATTCACGAGAAGCTGCTGGGGGCTCTGATGAGTGCTGGATAAGACGATTTTCGTTCTCGGTTTCCTCTCTCTTTGGGAGACCCTTAGGATGAAAGGCTTAAGCTGGGCAGTATGACTTCCGCATTTAGCCACTCCCGACCCCAGCCCTCTCCAAAAGGCGGAGGGAGCAGAAACGTGCGTCGCGTCTACCAGTTCACGACCAGCTTCTCAGCGTCTTCCCATGCGGGCACGTCGAGTCTGAGCGAGGCCCGCTGCAGCTTTTCAGGTTCGGCCAGTAAACGACCGGCGCCGAGCGCCACCGTCGTCAAAGGATCGTCCGGCATCGTTACCCGCAGGCTCAAATCACTTTGCAGGCGATCGGCCATTCCGCTGAGCAGTGCGCCACCGCCCGTCAGAATCACGCCCGAGTAGTAAATGTCGGCAGTGACTTCCGGTTTCGAATCTTCGATCACGCGGCGGACCGTAGAAATTATTTCGGAAACCACCGGCTCAAGCGCGCTGCGCACTTCCTGGGCCTCAATGGTAACCGGCAAAGCACAACCGTTCGCGAGTTGCTTGCCGACAAGCTCCATCTGCTTATCCGATTCGGTGTCCCAGGCCGAGCCTAGCTCTCTTTTAACGCGCTCGGCCGTTCGCTCGCCAAGCTGAAGGGCGTATCGGATGCGAAGGTAATCTCTGATAGCCTCGTCCATCGCATTGCCGGCCGCCGGCACACTCACGGAACTGATGACACCTCCTGACGCCAGAATGGCGACGTTGGTCGTGCCGCCGCCGATGTCCACCACCAGCCGGGCCTGTTCATCTTCAAAGTCCACGCCGGCTCCCAGCGCCGCGGCCAATCCCTCGTCGATCAGATCCACGCGACCCGCTTTCGCGTCGCGGGCGGCATCTTTGACAGAACGTCGCTCCAGAGGCGTCGATGAGCCCGGCACGCCAATCACCAAATGACTCCGCTTGGGATGATCGTTGTGTTGCACGCGACTAATTAGCGCGCGCAGGAATTGCTGAGAGACTTCAAAATTATCGATGGCGCCACGACGAATCGGCCGGTGAACTTCAGTGTCGTTAGGTTCGCGACCGAGAAGTTTCAGCGCCTCTGAACCAACGGAAAGAACTTCACCACTGTATTTGTGCAGCGCCAGTACCGAAGGCTCGTTCAAGACAATTCCTTCAGTTGGTGCATACACAATTGTGTTGACGGTGCCCAAATCGATCGCCAGATCGTCAGCGAAAAAGCCGCTCAGAATATTCATAGTTGTTACCTCTTCTGGATTGACTCATCCAATCTCACGAGGCTTACAGCAACCAATGTGCCAGTAGAGCGCAAAGACGCTACCGGAAATGGAAGTCTGGTGTTCCTGACGTTTGAGAGTCCGTCCTATAAGTCAGGTTGACAGTCAACCCTCAATTCGAACGGTTGTTAACGCTCGATAACCGAACGGCGAAGGGAATGATTTACAGGATCGAGAGCCAGGTTCGAACAGCGTAACCGGGTAAGAGGTTGGGAATGATCACGGTTGGATTGTGACAGGCGTGCCAACATTCACCGCGTCGAACAACTCGCGAATGTCCTCATTCTCCAAGGCCACACAGCCCCAGGTCCAATCGCTCGACGAGCCGTGCCCGTGAATGTAGATGTCGCCACCCAGACGGGTGTTCTGCGGCGGAGCTTTTCGGGCTTTTAGGGCCCTCATGATCGTTTCGTATTGCGAGCGATTGATTAAGCCATCGCGCAGACCGCGCTCAGCGTGCGGGGCGTTGGGATAGCTTAGACCAAGAGAAAGATAGAAGGCGCTCTTGTCATTCTTAATGAAGATATAGAAGTCGCCTTCAGGCGTGCGGCGATCGCCCGCGCGCACTTTATCGCCGACGGGGCTAAGGCCCAGGCCGACATGATAGGTACGCACCAGCTTGTCACTTGAATACAGCAGCAGCTCTCGACGGCCTTTCTTAACTACCAACTTTGGTTTGGTGAGGGGCAATTTAAGCGGGGTTCGGTCAGCGAGTAATGCGTCCGGTTCAGCCAACGCGCGCGATGCTGAGTCGATCTGAACGGCTCCAGGCAGTAACACTAGGAAGCCCACCGCGAAGACCCTCTGCCACGATTTCCAAAAGAGAGTCCCCTGCGAATGACCCGGCAGATAGGAGAGCGCGTTACTCAATGTTTCGACCTCGGCGGATGGCTGAAGATATTTCAATCCCACTCTACGCCCGGTATAGTTACGGTGAGCTAAAGATAGCTCATCATGTTTCATAAGTCATCGAGGGCAAAAAGATCCATCGTCGAGTTGCACCACAAAGCGCCAACACCGCCGAGAAAGGCCGTCAGTCGCAGGTCGAAGGGGGCAGTCGCCAAATCGTGGCCGGCGCGGTAATATAGTCAAGCCCCATCTTACATTTAAGATCTCGAAATTTGAGATTTGAGACCAGAGATTTCAAAGATGCCATTCGCTTCAATAGCTGACGCTGCGGCCGACATTCGCGAGGGGCGAATGATCATTATCGTGGACGATGAGGACCGCGAGAATGAAGGCGATCTGGTGTGCGCTGCAGAGAAGGTCACTCCCGAAATCATTAACTTCATGGCCCGGCACGCGCGCGGACTGATCTGTCTGCCGCTTACTGAAGAGCGCTGTGACGAGTTGCATCTGTTGCCGCAGGTGGCCGACAACACATCCCGCCTCGGTACCGCATTCACAGTTTCAATCGAAGCGCGGCGCGGCGTGACCACGGGAATCTCGGCGGCGGATCGCGCGACCACAATCCTGACCGCTGTCGATCCGCGCACGAAACCGAAGGACCTTGCGCGGCCCGGGCACATCTTTCCGCTGCGCGCCAAGAAAGGCGGCGTGCTGGTTCGTCCGGGTCAGACCGAAGCCGCCGTAGACATGGCGCGCATCGCCGGGCTCTATCCCGCCGGAGTAATCTGTGAAATCATGAACGAAGACGGCACCATGGCGCGCCTGCCGCAACTCCGCGACTTTGCCGTGGTGCATGGCCTGAAGATTATTACGGTCGCTGACCTGGTGCACTACCGGATCAGCAAAGAAGTTTTGGTGCGACGAGCGATGGAAACCGAACTGCCAACTGTTTATGGCAAGTTTCGCGCAGTCGCTTTTGAGAACACGGTGAATGGCGATGTGCACCTGGCGATGGTGATGGGCGACGTGCGCACTGACGAACCGGTGCTGGTGCGCGTGCATACTGAGAACGTGACCTGCGACATGTTCGGCTCAACGATCGACGATACGGGCTATCAACTTCGGCGCGCCCTGGAAAAAATCGCGGAAGCCGGCCAGGGCGTCGTTCTTTACCTCCGACAAAGCGAGCACGGCCTGGATTTAATTCATCAGTTGCGCACATACGCATTGATGCAAGAGCGCGGGTTCAGCAAAGCCGAAGCCAGCGCCGAAACCGGATATGGACTCAATCGAGATTACGGTGTGGGCGCGCAAATCCTCCACGAATTAGGACTGCGGCGCATCCTGCTGCTGACCAATCATCCCCCCAAAGTCACTGCCCTCGAAGGATTCGAATTGCAGGTCGTAGGCAACGTGCCGCTCGGGTCCCCAGCATCAGAAGATTCCCCGGATCGAAACGAGCTGACAGCATTGCGCAACGCGCCTTGAATTTCCCCCGCTTTAAGTTTACAAACAGATCGGAGGTCAGAGATTAGATGTCAGAGATCAGACGGTTAGCCAGCGATGACGACTGACCTCTGACCTCGGTTTTCTGTCCCCTGTTTCGGTTTCTGACCCTCTGCTTTTCGGGCTCTCCTGGCGACAATTGAAGTAAGATTTCGAAGTGCTAAGGCGGCTTCTGGTCAATGCCTGTGGATAATCACAAAGAACCTTCCAGCGAATTGCCGAGCAGTGCGCCAGCGCGGCGGCGCCGGCGTTATCTTAACCGCCGCAATGCAATCATCACGACGATCGGTCTCGCTACGGGTCTCATCGCTTTGATTCTGATCGGGTTTCTGGCGTTTCGCCTCGGATTCGTCGACCGCTACGTGGCCGGACAAATCAAGAACACGTTGGCGACGTACGGCGTGCGCGCCGAAATCAAGACTTTCCACACTTCGTTTTCGCCGCAGACGGTTGAGATGCTGGGCATCGAACTCTATGACGCGAAAACCGGCGAGAAACTGGGAAAGATTGATCGGATGCTGGCAACTGTGCGCATCGAGGATCTCTACGCCCTCAATCTGCGCCGCAATATCAATCTGAAGGATCTGCAGATCGAAGGGCTGGAGCTGTGGGTAAACTTTGACGCCGAAGGTAAATCCAACTTTCGCAATCTGCACATTCCGCCGCCCGAGCCGAACCAGCGCATCCTGTTTGCTTACTCCACCGCGCATGTTGAGCTCAAGAACGCGCACGTCTATTACGGCGACAAGCGGCATAGTTTGTCGGGGGAAGCGAACAATATTCATGCGACGATTCAGCCCGATGATCCAAACGCGCCGGCAGCCAGTTGGATGAACGCGGTCACGCTAACCGCGTCGAATTCGACGTTCACTTACGACGGTCGCCCAGTCAACAACATCGACATCTCAGCCCGGGCCCGCATCAACCAAACCCGGGCTGAGATTCAGGAATTGGTGCTGCGCTCGCCAGTGGCGGAAGCGCACCTGCAGGGCGTGATGGATGATTGGCGCGCGTTGCATTATCGCCTCAGCGTGACTTCGACAGTCGATCTCACACAGCTTTCCGACCTGCTGCAAAGCGGGACGACGCTGCGCGGCGCCGGGAACTTTGCGGGCACGGTTACCGGCGAAGGCGATCGCTATCAGATAGACGGAAGCATCAAGTCAGACGCGCTGGCGGCCGACGGCATCCGTTTGCAGGGACTGAATATCACGGCGAAAGGATCAGGACAGGGCAGGTCTTACGACATCAATGGCCGCGCCGTGGCTGAGCTTTTGAACGCCGGCGATTTCCAGCTAAACGTGGTGCAGCTTGCCGGCCGCGTGATGGGCACGGGCTCAGACTTTCGCTGGGTCGGCGAACTAAGGGCAGCTGCCGAGAAGGGCTACGGCACGACGATCACCGGTTTGATCTTGCGCGATGCGCGCGCCGAATATCGCGACGGAGTGCTCACTGCTTCAGCGCCACAGGTCACCGGCAGCAGCCTGACCACCTCAACGGCCAAAATTCGCGACGGTATTCAGGCGACCGATCTGCGCGTGAGATCCGAGAACGGCGCGACGACCGCGACGGTGGCCAGCGCCAAAGCCGGCAAGATAGCCGCGGCGAACGCCACCGTCAGCGGCGTGACCGCAAAAGGAATCGACATCAAGAGCAACGGCAGCGTCACCAATGTTACGGTGAAAGAAGTTCAGGTCGGCGCCGCCAGTGCCGCAGGCGCGCAAACCGGCAGCATCAACATCGCCGGTGTGCGGCTGGCGATTCACAACGGGCGCATTCAGGGTTCGACCAACGATATCAATGCCGGCGCCGTCAAGCTGGAGAACGGAAACATTGAGAACGTGAAACTCGCGCGGCCGGTATTTACGGTCGAGCCTTCGGGCCGCTATCGCGCCAGCGCAGATTTGAGTTTGGGCGGCGGCGTGCTCGGCGAAATGAGGCTGGGTCCGGCGCACGCCGCGGTCGTGGCGACCAGCGATCAAATTCAATTGAATAACTTTGTCGCCGAAGCTCTGGAGGGACGCGCCAGCGGCAACGCCACGATCTCGCTTAAGAAGGGTGGCGCCTCGCGCGTCAACGCGACGTTTGAAAACTTCGATTTACCGGCGGCCATCACTGCATTCTCAGGCCGCGTTCTACCGATAACCAGCAAGGCCACAGGGAAAGCAGATCTGGCATTTACCGGAACTGACCTCGCCACCGCAACGGGCAGCGTCAACGCGCAACTCACCGGCGAGCAGCGACCGGGAAGCGACCTCGCTCCTTTGTCTGGTGATTTGGCGCTCACGGCCGACCATGGCTTGTTCCAGATTCAGCGCGCCAATCTGCAAACGGCGGCCACGAAGCTGAACGCGAGCGGTCAATTCTCAGTCGAACAGCCAACTTCTAATCTACGCGTTGATGTCGCTTCCACTGATGCCTCGGAACTTCAGCGGCTGCTGATCACTTCGGGCGCGTTTCCCACAATCGAAGAACAGTTCAGGCTTTACGGGCTTGCTCTCGGCGGCAGACTCGCTTTCAACGGCACGCTGAATGGTGCGCTGAAAGATCCGCTGGTCAGCGGGCACGCCGAACTTGGTTCATTGATTGTGAATGGGCGCGACCTGGGTTCGTTGGCCGCGAACATCGCCTCGACTGCGACTGAGACGCGCGTCAGTGAAGGCCGATTGGCTCAGGCGGGCGGCGGTGGCGCACAGTTCGCGCTGGTCATCCCCCGTGCCGGCGAAAACAACATCTCGATCGACGCCACGCTTGATCGCATGAACGGAGAGGTTGTGCTGGCGCTCGCCGAGAGTGTGAACAAAGGGCTCATACCTCAGGGGACCACCATCGAATCGAACATCTCGGGCCAAATAAGAATTAACGGCATACCCAATAACATGAGCGGCGTCGCGGACGTACGATTTGCCCCGGGAAAGATCAATGGCGAGGCCCTCCAAAATGTGACCGCCCATGCCACGTTCAGTGGCACAACCGTGAATGTCGACAAACTCGACGCCAGCCTCAGCGCCGGACACATTATCGGCAGCGGCAAATTCGATACGGCAACCAGGGCTTTCGAGTTTACCGGCACGGGTGATCATGTTCAGCTTGATCGTCTCGAGGCACTTGCCAATCGTCCGAACTTGCCGAAGCTGGCCGGAACGGCGTCGCTCAAAGTAAGCGCTAAAGGAAGCGACTTCAAAGTCGTTTCAACTTATCAAATCGATTTTGATGCCGATAGCAACGACGTCACCATCGATGGCCATGCCGCTGGAAACATCAAACTGGTTGGCCGCACAGAGAACAAACAACTCAACGTCACCCTTACCACCACCGGTTTGTTGGGCGCGCAGCCGCAGATCGTCACGGCGCGAATAGATCTCTCGAACGAAAAGCTTCCGGCCACCATCGAATCGACGATCACCGGGGCCGATCTGACGCAAGTTTTTAAAGTCCTGCTTCCCGCAAGCGACGTAGTGGTTAGCGGGCAGGCCACCGGGACGCTGAAGCTGAGCGGCAACCTGATGTATGAAAACGATCAAGGCGAAGAATCGCTTTCGCTGCGAGGACTGACAGGTACGGCAAACTTCAGCGAACTCTCAGTGAGGGTTCAGGACATCATGCTCTCGGCCGCCGGTCCATTGGTTGTCGATTTCGCGCCCAATGAAGTGAATTTTCACGAAACTCGATTTACCGGGCAGGGCACCAACGTAACGCTGGGCGGCGCGGTCGCAACCGGGTCCGGAGGTCACAACACTCTGGCGGTGAATGGTCAGGTGAATCTGCGGATTCTCAGCGGTGTATCGCCGGACGTTTTCTCTTCGGGCTTCGCGGTGCTGGCGGTAAATGTCGGTGGCACCTACGAAAACCCACGCGTCACCGGCCGCGCTTCGGTTAATAACGCGTCCATTTCCGTTTTGATCGGCGATCAGCGCATTCAACTGGCAAACCTGGCCGGCGTAATTTTGTTTAATGCTCGTCAGGCGCAAATAGAAAAACTGGAAGGAACGCTGGGTGGCGGGAAGGTAACCGCAACCGGCGGCGCGCAGCTTTCGGGGTTCTCGATCTCGCAGTTTCTTTTCAACATCCACGGTGAGAAAGTCACCCTCAGTTATCCGCAGGACTTTCGTTCCACGGTTGACGCCGACCTGGAGCTGCGCGGAAACCCGCAAATCCAGTTTATCCGCGGCAACGTTCAGGTGCATCGCACTGAGTACACTAAGGACATCCAGCTCGAGCAACTAATTAATCAACGCCCGCAGACTTCGATTGAGGAAGGCGGCGAGTTTCAGTTCGCCCAGACCGCCGTGTTCGACAAGCTGCGAGTCGAAGGCCGCAATGCTCTGGTGATGCACAACAATCTCGGCGATGTCGTCGCGTCGGTGTCACTGCAACTCAACGGCCCGGTCAAGGATCCGATCATCGAAGGTCGCATCACGGCCACTCGCGGGACCTTGAACTTCCGGAACAATCCCTATGAAATTACCCGCGGCCTGATCTATTTTCCCGCGCGCCGGGGGGCTGACCCGGTCATGAACATTGAAGGCCAGGCGATCATTCGCGGCTATCGAGTGACGGCGCTGTTGGAAGGACCGCTGTCGCACCCAACCACCAGCGTCAGCTCCGAACCTTCATTACCGCAAGCCGACGTGGTGTCGTTGATTCTAACTGGCACCCTGTCGTCAACCGACACCAGCACCTCAGTGCTGGCTCAATCTGGATTGGGCACCGCGGCCAGCTTACTGACCGATGCGTTGATTAATGCGCCGATTTCAAAAGCCTCGAACAAACTGTTCGGCCTGAGCCGGCTGGAAATCAGTCCGGTAATAGCCGGGACAGGTTCGACGCCGACAGCGCGGCTGACCGCGGCGCGCCGCATCAGCAAGGATTTGGTCGTCACTTACTCGACAAATATTGCGTCGGATCCGAACCAGGTGCTCGCGGTTGAGTATCGTCTGTCAGACCGTCTTTCTTTTGTCGCCGAATACGAACAGGGTTCGACCAGGAATCTGGCCACGCGAAATAACAACTATAGTTTTGAGATCAGGTTCCGAAAGCGATTTTGAAGCCGAGTCATGCGGCTGTGCCGCCGTACAGTTAAGCCCGCGCACAACGGGTAGGTTTTTGAACCCAGCAGTTAAGCGTGTGTCAAACTTCAGACCTGAGTCTGATGAAGCGACTCTCTTAAACGCAGAGGACGCTGAGGCACTCGCAGAGGTACGCAAGGTCAATTCTTCTCTGCGTCCTTTGCCAAAACCTCTGCGTCCTCTGCGGTAAAAATGGGCTTGATGACAATTCACGTTCCTGGTTTTTACACAGGCCCTGCACTCCTGGGAAATTTTCGGGTCGTCCGCTGCGCGGACTTTGTTTGCTGCAAATTCTAAGGTGCGTCTTCATCTTTCTCAAATCATCTGGGCCATAACCGTCGTCGTTTGCGTGTTAAGCGTAACCGTCTTCGCTCAGGTCGGCGATTACGAGGGCCGTCCCGTCGCCGGCGTCGAAGTAGTCCTGGAAGGCTCGCTGGCCGATCCCGCCGCCCAGTCTGAGTTTCAATCGCTGGTCAAGATCGTTTCGGGCGGCGAATACTCGGCCGTGAAGGCGCGTCAGTCACTCCACGATCTCTTCGCTTCGAATCGCGTTGCGGCGGCGCGCGTCGAAATCAGCGAAGCGCAACCGGGCGGCGGCCGCAACAGTCCCCTCCGCGTCCGTTTCGTGATCCAGAGGCAGATTGTGATCGCCGGTGTGTCTCTGCGAATCGCCCCGGCCACAGGAACGCCGATCGCCAGTGACGAGATTCGCGCGCGCCTGAACCTGCTCGAGCCCGGCCGGCGCTTTTCCATCCTCGCCATCGAACGCAACGCCGATGAAATTCAGGCTTACCTGCGCGACCGCGGTTACTACAACGCTACGGTCGAACACTCTGAAGAGCCTGATCCGTCCGACGCGACCGGAACACGGCGACGAGTGATTTACGCCATCACGCCGGGCGAGCAGGCACGCGTGGGCAAGTTTGAAATCACCGGCTTCGATGCCACGGCGGTCAAACCAACGCTCAAGCTGCAGCCGGGTGCTCCTTTCACTCGCGAAGTCCTTGGAGACGACCTCAATCTCATTAAACAGTCCCTCATCGCCAAAGGTTACCTGGCGCCGCAGCTTGACGATCCGCGCGTCGAGTTCAATTCGCAAACCAATCAAATTGATATCAGTTTGAAAGGCAAACTCGGCCCGCAGGTTGAGGTTACGTTTCGCAACTACACTTTGAGCGAGAAGAAACAGCTCCAACTACTGCCCATCAAGCGCGAAGGAAACATCGACTACTCAGTTCTGGAAGAGGGAGCGCGCCGCGTGCGCAATCAGCTTCAGGAGCAGGGCTATTTCTTTTCCGACGTCGAGCCGCTGTGCACCGTCACGCCGCCGACCCCGAACACGATCGAAAATGGGAGTGAGGAAACCTGCCAGAATCTGAATCCAGCGGAACTAAACGGTCGCACGGTCAAGATTGTCTATGACGTCAATCTCAGGCGCCGTTTGAAATTGACGGATATCCGGATCACCGGCACGAACAAGCTCGACATCAATGACGTTGTCCCACAATTGAAGTCTCGAATGGCGAGCGCCCTTGGATTCATTCCTTTTCTCGGCGGCTACGGACGTGGTTTTACCAGCAACGCGCTGCTGGAAGAAGACAAGCGCACCGTTAGAGCTCTGATGCAGGATCTCGGTTATCGGCGCTCTGAGGTCAACGTGCTGCAAGGTATCGATCCTACGAAGGATAATCTGATCATTACCTTCGAAGTTACCGAGGGAGCGCTTACGCGGGTGGCTGAAATTGAGGTTCGCGGCCAAAAAGCTTTTCCCGAAGATCGCTTGCACAAAGAGATTACCATTGTAAAGGGCGCTCCATATTCACGCTCGCAAGTGCGCGCCGATAACGACCGGTTGCTGAACCTCTACGCGCGCGAAGGTTACATCGAAGCCGAAGTCCGGCCTTCCATCGATGAATTGCCAAAGCAGGGCGGCGATGAGCAGGTGCGCGTCGTTTTCAATGTCAATAAGGAAGGCTCAAAAGCGATCGTCAACGAGATTATTGTCAACGGGGTGACCGGCAGCGCCAGCGTGCAGCGCGCCAAGCGCGATGCGATTATTCGCGCGATTCCCCTCTCTCCGGGCGACTTGCTGCGCGCGGACAAAATTACCGAAGCCGAGCGCGCACTTTATGTGACGGACGCGTTTCGCCAGGTGCTGATTAGTCAGACGCTGGCCGGCGACGGGCCGAGCAGCTCCAAGAAATATGACGTCATCATCGATGTGGAAGAGAAGAGGCCGCGGGTGATTGAGTATGGCGGCGGTTATTCGACCGATTCCGGCGCACTTGGTTTGCTGGAGCTGACCAACGTCAACTTCATGAACAAGCTGCGCCAGGGCGCGATTCGGATTCGCGCCAGTCAACGCCAGCAACTGATCCGCTTTGAGTTCCTCGATCCGCGCTTTGCCCGTTATGGAAAGAAACAGTTCGCGCCACTGGCGATTTCGGCCCAGTACCTGCGCGATTCCACCATCACACGATTCTTTCGCTCGACTATCGACCGCGGCACGTTCGGCATCGTGCAGCGGCTGGACGAGAAAGGCAATCCAATCGATGTCCTGGGAAACCGGGTCGGCCAGCCCACAATTGACCGGCTCACCTTCAGTATCGAAACGCAGCGAGTGCTGAGTCAAAAATTACACAGCATCGTTTTTCTGCGCTACAACTATGAAGACGTTCGCTTGCGCAATATCGAGAGCCTGCTGATTCAGGACATCCTGAGGCAGGATGCGGTAGTGCGGCTCTCGCGTTTTGGCGCCTCGTTCGTCTATGACACGCGCGAGCGTTGCGAGCGACGGTTGGCCGGTAGCTCCACAACCGAAGACGAAACGATTCGATCAGGAGAGGTTTGTCGTTACAACCAGTTCGACCCGACTCGCGGCCAGTTCTTGTCGGCGGATTACAGTTTCGCCGCCCGGGGCCTCGGCGGAAACACCTCGATGAGCCGTTTCCTGTCGACTTATCACACCTATTACAAACTCAACAGCGTGCGCAAGACAATCCTGGCGGGTAACCTGACCGTTGGTCTGGCGCAGACATTTACTCCGCGCGATCGAAACGGGAATGGTTTGATTGACGATTTTGATCGCCTGTTGCCCATTAGTGAACGTTTCTTTTCCGGCGGCTCGTCGACTTTGCGCGGCTTTGGATACGAGGAAGCGGGCCCACGCCAGGTGATCGTCCCGCAGGGACAGTTTCGCAACCGGCAGGGTAAACTGATCGGGCTAAATCCGTTCACGGTTCCTATCGGCGGCAACGCCATGGTGGTCATGAACCTGGAAGCCCGCGTTCCGGTGACCAGAGAGTTGCAGGTCGTTCCCTTCTATGACGGCGGCAACGTGTTTCGCAGCATCAGCGATATTTTCCATCCCAAGCCGATCACGCCGACGGGAAATTTCGTCGAAGATGTGAATGCGCGGAACCTGCGCGTGCGTTGGAGCCACACGCTCGGGCTCGGCTTTCGCATCAAGACGCCTTTGGGCGGCGCCCTGGCGATCGATTACGGCTATCTCTTGAACCCGTCGGAGTTTTTGATTCCGCAGAATCTGAATACCGCGTCCCCGTCGACGGCAATCTTTCGACTGCACCAGGGGCAGATTCATTTCCGGTTCACGCAGACGTTTTGAGGGAGTGAGCAGTGGGCAGTGAGCAGTTAAGAACCAATAAGAAGAGCCACATGAGGAAAGGTACAATGTCAGAAACGATTACGAGAGCAGCGAATTCTTTTAAATTCAGGAAAGAACGAACTAAACGAAGCCGGCTCAGCAGGCTTCTGCTGCTCACAGCCCACTGCTCACTGCTTACGCTTCTGCTGCTGCTCACTGCTCACTGCTCACTGCTCACGGTCACGGCACAGACCGTCACCGACAAAACGGTCGCCAGCGTGACCAACGGTTCGCGCGCCACGCCCGATTTGATTACTTATTCGGATCTGGTATGGCAACTGGCGCTTGAGCCGGGCACGCCGTTTTCCGACAAGCCTGCCTCAGACCAGCTCAAAAAGGCCCTCCACACACTTGAGGACCAGCTCCTGATCTTGCAGGAAGCCAGGAAGCTGCCGGTCGCCGACACGCCTGAGGCCCTGAAGGAGTTTAGTGACGCGGTCGATCGAAAACGGAACGAGTTGGCACAGGCCTTTGGCTCGCGGGCCCTTTTGGAAGAGCGCATGAATCGGGTCGGCCTGACCACCGAACAGTTGGACTCAATCCTGCGCGACCGTGTCACCATTGAGAAATATCTCGACTTTCGTTTTCGGGCTTTCGTGCTGATTAGCCAAAAAGAAATTACCAATCGCTACAACCAGGAAACTGCGCCGCTGCGAAATAGCGGCCGGATCGTGCCCACACTTGACCAGGAGCGCAACCGTATCGAGCATGATCTGAGTGAAGAAAAAATAGCGTCAGAGATCGACACCTTCGTTGACGGCTTGCGCGATCAGCCGGGAACAGAGATTGTGATCTTGAGTCCTGTTTAGAGACCGAACTTTGTACTTGGTTCTTTGTGCTTTATTTCCTTCGACCCGGTAGTAGCGTAACATTTGACCACTAGCTGGGAACAGAATTCGAAATACGAAGTACTAAGTTCAAAGTACCACAACGGTCCGCCTGAAAAATGATCGCCAATGTCCCAAGATTCAATCGTCCACGCGTCGGCCTGGCGCTTTCCGGCGGCGCCGCGCGCGGGATTGCGCACGTCGGCGTACTGCGCGCGCTGGAAGAAAACGCGATCCCGATTGACGCGATCGCCGGCGCGTCCGCGGGCGCTCTGGTGGGCGGCTTGTATGCGTCGGGCCTTACGATTTCGCAGATTGAAGAGTTGTCGCGGAAATTCCGCTGGCGCCATACGGCGCGGTTTTCATTTTCCCGCTTAGGTCTGCAATCAAACGCGCGCATGGAGGATTTCCTGCGCGCTCGCATGCCCGTTACCCGCTTTGAAGAACTGAAGATCCCTTTTGCCGTCATGGTCACTGACTTGCGCCAGGGTACGGCCATAGTGTTACGCGACACCGGCGATGTCCCGTTTGCGATCCGCGCCAGTGCTTGTCTGCCGGCTCTCTACGTTCCCTGCCGCGATGAACAGGGCAGACTGCTGGTTGACGGCGGCCTGGTCGCCAACCTTCCCATAAGCTACGCGCGCGATCTGGGCGCCGATATCGTAATTGCGGTTGATGTGGGCGCGGATGGTGCGCGCTTCATGGAAGTTCCGCGCACCGCCCTGGGCGTCCTGACACAAACGTTTGTCGCCGTTGAGCGGATCGTGTCGAACCAGGAAAGCGCCAAAGCCGATCTAATCATCATTCCCAAAGTCGGCCACATCCGTTGGGACGAAACCCGCCGGGCCGACGAACTTTTTCGAGTCGGTTATGACGCGGCTATCGAGGGAATCGATGACATCAAGAGACTCATTGCTCGCCATCCGCTGGCCAGAACCGCCTGATCCTCGAAGTTCCCCAAGAAATCCGCCCCCATTCGCCCTTTCTTTAGAGTAACGGATTGAACAGATAGATCGCTCGGCAGGCTCTTCGGGGTTTCCAAATGAAATTTTCTGAGAAATCGAGATCCAGGTCTTTCTTTGCGCCTTTGCGCCTCTGCGTGAGGCTGTTCGCTACGAGGTTACAGAGCCGCAAGGCTCGCTTCACGATCACAATCTTCACCCTGGCGCTGATCTCACTCAGCGCCTTTTTCGTCAACTCCTATCGCTCTTACGCAAAGATCGTCGATGCGCGGCTGGCGCGCGGTTATCTGATCAGCCGCGCGGGTATTTATGCCGCGCCGCGCACCCTGCGGTCCGGGCAGAGGCTTTCGCCCGAAGCGCTGGCGGTGGCGCTGCGCCGCGCAGGCTATCTGAACGATGAGAATGCCAGCGAGATTTGGAATGGAAGCTTTTCGATTCGCGACGCTGCAGTTGAAATTCGTCCCAACAACTCAGGCGGCTTTCCTTCAGTTCTTCGGGTCAGTTTCGATAGCGATGGCCGTATCGCTCAACTGACAGGCGACGAAGTCACACTGGATTCCTTTACGCTCGCACCCGAATCATTGACGAATGACCCATTGACGAAAGGCGGCGCGCGCCGTCAACTCAACTTTAAAGACATCCCGCCGGTGCTGGTTCAGGCAATCACTTCGATTGAGGACCGTCGCTTCTTTGATCACCCGGGCCTCGATCTTTTTGGCATCGCGCGCGCGTTGCTGCGTAATGCCGGCGACGAGCGTTTGGGTCAGGGTGGATCGACCATCACGCAACAGCTTGTCAAGAACACCTATCTGACGCCTGAACGCACGCTGCGTCGCAAATATGCCGAAGCGATGCTGGCGTTTACGATCGAGCGGCGTTTGTCGAAGGAAGACATTTTCGCGCTTTATTGCAACGAGATTTATCTGGGACAGCGCGGCGTGATTGCCGTGCGCGGGGTCGATCAAGCCGCGCGCGTGTTCTTTGGAAAAGAGTTGAAGGACCTGACGCTCGCGGAGGCTGCCACACTCGCCGGCATGATTCAAAGTCCTTCCCGTTATTCACCGGTCCGGCACAACGATGCCGCGCGGACGCGACGCAACACGGTGCTCGGCACAATGGTGCGCGATGGCTTCATACCGCTTGAAAAGGCTGCGGCGACCGCGACGGAACCGCTGGCCCTGGCTGATTTCGACCCGGCGCGCGAATCCGTGGCGCCCTATTTCATCGATTATGTGAATCGGTACGGAACCGGGAGCGGTAGCGACCGGGTAATCGCCGGCAGTGCTGCTGGCGAACCGCAGGCCGGGATGTCTGCGCAGGATGCGCCTGCCACGCTCACCACCCTAGATCTCGATCTGCAGCAACTCGCTGCCGCGGCAGTTCGCAAACAGCTTGAGCGCCTGGATAAGATCTACCAACCGCGAGGTCTCACTCCGCAAGTGGCTTTCGTCGCTCTCGATCCGAAAACCGGTAACGTGCTGGCGATGATTGGCGGCAGGGACTATGCCGAATCGCAAATGAATCGGGTGACGGACGCGCAACGCCAGCCGGGGTCGGTCTTCAAACCATTCGTTTACGCAGCCGCGCTTGAGAGCGGCATGTCGCCACTTCGGATGTTCAAGGACGCGCCGCAGGAATTCACTTACGATCGCAAATTCAAATATCGCCCGGCGAATTACGGCGGCGGATTTTCGATGCGCGACGTGCCGATGCGCACCGGGCTGATCAAATCACTCAATGTCGTTACCGTCGACGTGGCGATACAGACAGGACTGGTACGCGTAGCTAATACGGCTCAGCAATTTGGTTTGCCGCGGCCGGTGCCTTACCCGGCGCTGGCGCTGGGAACTACCGAAGCTACTCCTTTGCAGATCGCCACTGCCTACGCCGCCTTTGCCAACGGCGGCTCAATCATTCAACCAAATGTCTTCGCCCAAACAGAGACGGTCGAACCTGTTCAAGTGATTCAACCGACAACTGCGTTTGTGATTACGGACATGTTGGAAGGCGTCATCGATCATGGTACGGCGCGGGCGGCACGGGGCCTGATCCCCAAAACAGCGCTCGCCGGCAAGACGGGCACTTCGCGCGACGGTTGGTTTGTCGGCTACACGCCCAACCTGGTCTGCGCGGTTTGGATTGGATTCGATGATAACAGGCAGTTGGGATTGACGGGCGCCGAATCAGCGCTGCCAATCTGGACTGAATTTATGAAGAGCGCCGTTGATTTGCGACCGGAACTCGGCGGCAAGTCATTCGCGGAGCCGGACGGAATTACGATCGCCGAAATCGATCCGGAAACAGATGAGCTCGCCACCAGCCGCTGTCCAACGCACGAACGCATCGCGATTCTCACCAGTCAAGCGCCAAGGTCAGAATGTTTCCGTCACGGTTTCTATTTCGATCTGCCGAGCGACGTGCAGACGGTCGAGCCCACGGTTGCCGCCAGGTCCCTACCCCCGCGCGAACCCAAGAACCGCCCGAAGTCACCGACTGCGGAGTTCGCTGGATTACGGGATACGCGAGTTGATACGGACAAGCGCGGCAGAAGTGTGCTGGTGAACGAGATGCGAGTGACTGGACGATAAGGGACTCCTCTTCGTGTCCCTCCGCCCGGGAGCAGATGTTATCCGCCGGTCGTGCCGGCGCAGTCGAGTCGCAGCTTCTGTCTCTCAAACCAAACCGGACAAGGACATAAAAGTCCAAGTTACCTAGCGGCGCAATTTGTAATTAGGCCATTCTTCTATATCGGTTTGGGAAGGTCTCCAACACGCCTGAAGTCTCTCTTGAGTACCCCGATCCAACCAAACTCATCCCAGGGCAACACTTTCCCATTGCATTCCTGGCCCTCACCCAGATTGAACCAGTCGATCGAACGTGGTTGAGCGCTGTGGTAGCCCGCCGAGTAGACGCTGATCCGTGTTCCCTTCTTTACGATAACGCCCTTCTTAATCGCTTGTCGATGTCGAAATAAACCTTCGCATCAACTATGGCCTTGTAAACTCCGGGGCGGAAGTTGTCATTTGGGCTCCCATGCGTACCCATCCGCTTTTTGTGCCCACGCGACACCAGACATGGTAAGACATGTAACGACAAGGAATTTGGTCACGAGCTTCATGGATATCCCTTTCCTCAAGTGCGGCAAGAAGGATCACGCAGTGTGGCTGCAGTTCAAAGCCAAAGACAGGCTGGCCCCCGGCCTAATTCTTCTCCAAAATCACTTCCGCAATCGCATGCTCCGTTGTATGCGCAATCGAAAGATGCGCCGTGGTGGCGCCCGTCTGTTCATAGAGTTCTCGGGCGCGTCCGTGAAACAGAATCACCGGCGCGCCTGAGTCTTTCGCCGACACTTCGACGTCCTGCCAACCGATGCCACCGCTCCAGCCGGTTTGCAGCGCCTTCAGCGCCGCTTCTTTTGCCGCAAAGCGCGCGGCATAATGTTGGGCGGCGACTACGCCGCGCGATTCACAATAGGCGCGCTCGGCCTCAGTGAACACGCGCTCCGCGAACCGCGGCGTGCGCTCGATGGTTTCACGCACGCGGCGAACTTCGATAATGTCGATGCCAATTGAAATGATCACGGAAGATTCTGCACTGCAAAGCGCCGGCTTCTATTGGCGCGAACGCGAAGGCGTGGGCGCGTTGATTTGCGCGCCACTCGAGCACGACGGCTTCACCAACGGCTTTTCAACCAGAGGTGGTGGCGTTAGTCCGATGCCCCAGAACTCTCTTAATCTCGCCGGTTTTAATGAAGACGAAGCCGAAAATATTTATGAGAACCGGCGCCGTTTCCTTAAACTCTTCGCCGGCGATTGGACGCTGACTGGCTGCTGGCAGATTCACAGCGCCGACGTGCGCGTTATTCACAACGAGCAGGAAGCTCAACCGAAACCCGGCGTGCTCGGTGACGACCAATACTGCGACGCGCTCGTCAGCAAAACGCCGAAGATTCTGCTGGCGGTCAAGACCGCGGACTGTGTCCCGATCCTGATCGGCGATTCGACCACCAGCGCTTTCGCCGCGGTGCACGCCGGCTGGCGTGGCACTTCCACATCGATCGTCAGGCACGCCATCGAGCAGTTACAGCACGAATACGGCGCCCGCGCCGCAGACCTGCGTGTTGCTATCGGTCCCGCAGCGATGGCTTGCTGTTATGAAGTCGGTAGCGAGGTAATTGACTTCTTCAAAGAACGCTTTCCGCAATCAGGTCATTTGTTCACACCAACGTGCGAGGGCCACGCGCGAATCGATCTGCATCAAGCCAATCGCGATCAGCTTATCAACGCCGGCGTGTTGCCTGAGCGAATACATTCCGCGGCCCTGTGCACGATGGATCGCAACGATCTATTCTTTTCCTATCGTCGCGAGAAAAACCTGAATGGCCGAGTTGGACGACTGATGTCGGTTATCGGACGCGCTTAAACAGCGCGATTACTTATCGTCCGCCGAATGCCCAGCCGTTGGCGCGCTGCACTCGATCGTTTGGGCCCACGATACCGATGCCCATATCCACATCCTGATTTTTCGGCGGAAAACAAACTTCGTCGTTACAGCTCTGATAGCGCAGGCGTGCTTTCAAAACCACCTCGCCGCCCTGATAGTTTGCGGGCACAGTCACATTAAAACGCAGGATGGCGCGTCCTTCGTAGACCGCCAGCGGTTCGTTGTTTACGGCTTTTAACTTGCGTACAATTGCACGCGGATAGATCACCGGGCCAATTGTAACGCCGCGCGGCGCTTCGATCTTTAAGGCCGTCGGAATCGAATATTTATTCAGTGGCCGGTTGCCGTTAACGTGATAGCCCGTCGGGATGTCGATGACGATCGCCGCCCGGATCGTGCGTCCACGCTGGGCTTTATCGTTCGAATAGTACCCCTTGACGCCAATGTTTGGATCGGGAGCGGGAGCCGCTCGAAACGTCGCCGGGATACTAATCAATGCGGCTACAGTCGCAACTATGAATGTTCGATGTATCAGCTTGTTTTTCATCTTGTTTTCAAAGAAGACTTTGGATTTGTGGAAACGGATTTTACCTTGCTTACTGCAAAATCAAAAGATTGCCAGCTGATTCCTCTCCCATGGACCGGACTTCGGTAAGGCATTTGTCGGCGCACCGCAGAGAATAGCGCCTGGTAACGCCTCTCAAGATATCGCCACCCCAACCGGCGTGACTTGCGCGGCCAGTTGACCGCAGGCGGCCAGAATGTCGCGCCCGCGCGGCCTCCGCACGAACGCGTGAACGCCCTTCGATTCCAGAATCTCGCGGAAGGTTTCCACTCGCTCGGTTGACGAAGGACGATAAGGCAAAGGCTCCGCCTGATTATGGGGAATCAAATTCACTTTCGCGCTCAGGTCATGACGATTCAAGAGGTTTGCCAGTTGGCGAGCATGTTCATCAGCATCATTGACGCCTGCGAGCATGACGTATTCGAATGTCATTCGCTCGTTCGGCTTTAGAGATTTTTCGAACTCGCTGCACGCGGACAGTAATTCCTCCAGCGGCCATTTTTTGTTTATCGGCATCAGCTCGTCGCGCAGTTCATCCGTCGGCGCCGCGAGTGAAACAGCCAGATGCGGTCGATCGGGAATCGTGGCCAGCTCTCGAATGCGCGGCACGATACCCGCCGTCGAGACCGTGACGCGATTCGGGACGATATGCAGTCCCTTCGGCTCCTTCATGATCCGAATGCCCTTCATCAATTCCTCAAAGTTCAGGAAGGGTTCGCCGGCTCCCATGCCGACCAGATTTGTTCCGCGTGGAGGCTTCACGCCCACGCCGTAAGCATCGTTCAAAGCGAAGATAATCTGCTCGACAATCTCTCCAGCGGTAAGATTCCGTAACAGGCCGAGCTGTGCCGTCAAACAGAAAGTGCACTGAAGCGGGCATCCCGACTGCGAAGAAAAGCAGATAGTGTCGCGACGTTCTTCCGGAATGAAAACGGTCTCGACTGGCCGATTGTCATGTGTCTTGAACAGGTAACGTCGAGTGCCGTCGATTGAGACATAACGTGATTCGAGCTTGAGCGTCGCGACGAGGACCTGCTCGTTAAGCGTTGCACGCAACTCTTTTGGCAGGTCAGTTATGTCTTCGAACGATCGCACACGACGAGCGTGTACCGCGGCAAAAATCTGCCGCGCCCGGTATGCAGGTTCGCCGAGATTACCGACCAATCGCTGCAACTCTTCGGCCGTTAAGCCAGCGAGATTCGATCTTACTTCCATTTCCATATACAACTAGTGGCATCGATTCTATCATCCGCGGCCGCTCATCTTCACACCGGGTCAGCCACAGTCAAGATTCCCATTGTCACTCGCTCCGCCTCGATCTTGGATTTATCCGCGAGCCACCAGTCTTCGATCCGGCTTGGTCAGCTCATCCGCACTTGGGGTACAATTCAGCCCCCTTATGAATGAGACTTGCACCAGAGCTGAGCAGTTGCTCAACTCAATTTTCGAAAGCGCAGGATTTGACGTCCGAGCGTCGGCTGCGGAATCCGATCTGGGCTGCCTGCTGGCAATTGACGGCGAGGACAGTGGTCTGCTCCTAAACCAGGGCGGTGAATTACTGGACGCGCTGCAGCAGATCCTTAACCAGGCACTGGGCCGGTCACTGCCAAAGGGTCAGAGGATAATCTGCGACGCGAACGACTTTCGGGCGGCGCGCGAAGCCGAGTTGCGCGCCATGGCAGAACATGCGGCCCGCCAGGTGCGCGCGACATCTTCCGCGTTTGTTTTTGGTCCTATGGAGCCGGGCGAGCGACGCGTGATCCACCTCTCGCTGGCGGCTGAAGACGACTTGATCACCGAATCTGTGGGCGAGGGCAACGCTCGGCGCCTGCGAGTTAGTTTGAAGCCGCTTGCCGTGAGCTAAAGCTCAAACTACTATGTTACTTGAATCAGTTGTGCTGTGGTTTTTCACACCGATACCATAGTTGCGTTGTCTACGCCACCTGGGCGCAGCGGTATCGGAGTCATTCGCATAAGTGGTCCTAGTTCGCTCAGCATTCTGCGGACTCTCGTAGCGTCTGAATCCTTCAATCCACAACCGAATCTGCTCAACTTGCGTAGTCTGATCGACCCATCGACCGGTGAGACTCTGGACCAGGCGCTTGTCTGCTACTTCAAAGCGCCGCACTCGTTTACAGGAGAAGATCTCGTTGAACTTCATTGCCATGGCTCGCCCGTATTAATACGCGCGGTAATTGACATCGTCTTGAGAGCCGACGCTCGCCTTGCCGAGCCGGGAGAGTTCTCTCTTCGTGCCGTCGCTAATGGCCGTTTGAAGTTGGCAGAAGCTGAAGCGATTCGCGATCTGATCGATGCCCAAACCGACGCCGCGCTGCGTCAAGCCACGCGTCAATTGAAGGGTGAAATATCGAACGAGCTGCAGCCGGCCAAGGACGATTTGCTTAAAGTGATCGTCCGACTTGAGTCCTCGCTGGAGTTTGTTGAGGACGATCTCCCCGCGCTCGAGTCCCAGGATATCTGCGACGCTCTGAAGCGCGTGCGCGCGGCGCTTTCCAAATTAGCCGGCACATTTCGTCAGGGCAGACTCCTGAGAGACGGATTGAAAGTAGCTCTCGTGGGTCGGCCGAATGTCGGTAAGTCCAGTCTCTTCAATAGGTTACTGGGACACGGGCGCGCGATAGTAACTGGGATTCCAGGTACCACCAGAGATACGATTACTGAGGCGATGGGCTTAGATGGGGTGCCACTCGTATTGATCGACACCGCGGGGATACGCCCCTCGGTTGATGAGATTGAATCCATCGGCGTTGAGCGCACCAGACGCGCCGCGGCTGATGCAGACCTACTGATAGTTGTCATCGATGGCTCGGAGGCTTTGCGCCAGGAGGATCAGAACGTACTCTCTGAGGTGGCGAACGCCAGGCACATCGTAGCTCTTAATAAGAGCGACCTTCCAAGCTTTTCAATCGGCCACTTCAAGGATCTTAGTGTAGTTGGAGAGTTGTCCGCGCTCATTCCCGTCTCAGCAAAGACGGAAGCGGGACTGGAAAGTCTGCGGGCTGCTATACTACAACCTTTCGCGAACGGCAGCGCCCGAGGTGAATCGTTGCTTATTACCAACGCCCGCCACCACGATCTTTTGGTGCGTGCGATCGCAGCGCTTGATTCATCCGAACGTTTACTCGGGCAAAGAGTGAGCGAAGAACTGGTATTAGTCGGACTCCACAACACGCTCCGCTATTTGGATGAGATCACTGGCGAGACAACGACTGAGGAGATCCTGGGCCAAATCTTCTCAACCTTCTGTATTGGCAAGTAACTCGATTACGCGTCGGCGAATGGAATACGAATTATGATCTTCGACGAATTTTTTGACGTGGTCGTAATTGGCGCCGGCCACGCCGGCTGCGAAGCTGCGTCCGCGGCCGCACGACTAGGGGCCAACACCGCACTGTTGACACTCAATCTCGATCTAATCGGACAGATGTCCTGCAATCCGGCAATCGGCGGAATTGGAAAAGGTCATCTGGTGCGGGAGATTGATGCTCTGGGTGGGATTATGGGCCGTGTCATTGATCGAACCGGAATTCAATTTCGCTTATTGAATCGATCTCGCGGACCTGCGGTTCAGGCCCCTCGAGCTCAAGCCGATCGCGCTCTGTATCGAGTTGAGATGCGACGTACGCTCGAGGCTACGCCGAACCTAAACTTGCGCCAAGGTCTGGTCACAAACCTCATCGTTAAAGGAAACGGGGTTAGTGGCGTCGAATTGCAGGACGGCCGCCGAATCGGGGCCACCTCGATAGTCATCGCAACGGGCACGTTCCTTAACGGCCGTATTCACACCGGGCGGCAAACTTACGAGGGAGGCCGTGCCGGCGAGCCAGCGGCCGTAGAGTTCGCTGAGGCACTCAAGCGCCTCGGGTTTCGCGTCGGCCGATTAAAGACGGGCACGCCCCCGCGACTTGATGGGCGCACTGTCGATTGGGAGGCTTTTGAACCACAACCACCCGACGAGCATGCCGTACCTTTCTCTTTCGCAACTGACGAGATCCGACAGCGGCAGTTGAATTGCCATCTTGCCTATACGACCGAACAGGTTCACCAGGCGATTCGCGAGAACCTCCACGAATCGCCTCTTTATTCGGGCAAGATCACCGGTGTAGGCCCTCGCTACTGCCCTTCGATCGAGGACAAAGTAGTGAAGTTCCCGGACAAGACGCGACATCAGCTCTTCATAGAGCCTGAGGGCTATGCGACTAACGAGGTCTATCTCAACGGGTTCTCTACTTCGCTCCCAGCACAACTCCAGCAGCAACTAGTCAGCCTGATTCCCGGATTCGAGCGCGCGCAGGTAATTCGGCCGGGCTATGCGATTGAGTATGACTTCGTAGATCCGAGGGAGCTTTCGCCGTTCCTGGAAACGGCAAAGTTAAAGGGGCTATTCCTGGCTGGCCAGATCAACGGAACAACCGGCTACGAAGAGGCAGCTTGTCAGGGCTTGCTGGCGGGCATAAACGCGGCGTTGACTGCTGCCGGCAGGCCGCCATTTCGACTAGATCGCCGCGAGTCCTACATAGGCGTGCTGGTAGACGATCTAATAACCAACGGAGTGGACGAGCCCTATCGGATGTTCACTTCCCGCTCTGAATACCGTTTAGCACTTAGACACGATAATGCCGATGATCGGCTGGAGCCAAAAGGTCGTGACCTGGGGCTGGTAGGGGATTCGGACTGGGAACGTTTTAATCAAAGGCGGGCTCGTTTGGCTCGAGTCCGGACAGCCCTCAGAGAGACTAGACTCCGTCGTTCAGACCAGCAATATTCGCATTTTAGGGAGCTCGCGGGACAGGAATTGGGAGACTCACTAACATTGGCAGAGTTGGCGTTGCGTCCAAACATTAGTGCTCGTGTCGTGATGAGCCTTATCCCAACGGATGTGCGTTCCGAAATACAGATGGGCGATCTTGAAACTGCCCTGGCGGATCATCTCTACGCCGGCTATCTGGATACTCAGGCGGCTACGATTCGCCGTCTGAACCAGCATGACAGCCTGAACATTCCCGCGGCTTTCTCCTTCCGAGCGGTAGGTAGCCTATCACACGAAATTGTCGAGCGGCTCGAAAGAGCTCGGCCGGAGAGTTTCGGGCAAGCCCGACAGGTTCCGGGAATGACTCCGGCGGCCCTGTCTAACCTCCTCGTTCATCTTACTGCGGGTCAGCGGTCGATTGGAGCACCGCAGACATAGCAAATCGGAAGTGCCGGTTCCGTCAAGATTTGCGTTTCACGTGAAACATCGCCCCTGCCCAACTTCTCTGTTGGTAACCCCAACTTAAACCGGTGGCGTCCGGCTTACCTTTATGCTACTGTTTGCCGTCTATGCTACTGTTTGCCGTCCCATTGTCCACTAGCTTGCAGGCTGTGTGAATGGCAAAGATCATAGCCATTGCGAATCAAAAAGGCGGTGTCGGGAAAACCACGACCGCCATCAACCTCGCGGCTTCTCTGGCCCAGCTAGAAAACCGAATTCTCCTTGTCGATATTGATCCCCAAGCCAACGCTACATCCGGCCTGGGAATCGTCAAGGCTTCCTCTCAGAGGACCTCGTATCACGTATTAGTACTCGACGAGCCAATTCAAAATGCGATTCTTCCAACCGAATACGGCCTTCAACTCGTCCCGTCTGACAGGAACCTCGCTGGCGCCGAGATTGAAATGATCGATTTTCCCGCGCGCGAACTCGTACTCAAAAAGGCCTTGGTGCCGCTCCTTGATTCTTACGACTTCATACTTGTTGACTGTCCTCCGGCGCTCAATCTCCTGACTCTGAATGGACTTGCCGCGGCTGATTCCCTGCTGATACCGATCCAGTGTGAATACTATGCGCTCGAAGGTGTGTCGGACCTCTTCAATACCCTAAGCCGCATACGCCGCGCGATAAACCCGGATCTCAAAATCGAAGGGCTATTGCTCACTATGTATGACGAGCGCACAAACCTTTCGCCTGCAGTAGCCGCTGACTTGAGAAGCTTCTACGGCAGTCTCGTATTTCAAACGACAATCCCCCGCAACGTCAGGCTAGCCGAGGCTCCCAGTCACGGCCAGCCGGTGAGCTTCTATGACCCGCGCTCCCGCGGGGCCGAATCCTATTTTCAACTTGCGAAGGAGGTCCTGGCACATGACCAAACGACCGTTGGGCCGGGGACTGAGCGCCCTGCTCCCGACAGATTCGTCGCCAGCGGATAGCGAAGAAATCCGTGAGATTCAGATAGATCTTATCCGACCGAGCGAACAACAACCTCGAACCAGTTTTCAAGAGGATAAGCTCGAGGAGCTTGCGCAATCGATCCGCACGAGTGGCATCATCCAGCCACTCCTCGTTCGACGGCGTGGTGGGCTGTTTGAACTCGTCGCCGGAGAGCGACGTTGGCGCGCAGCGCAACTGGCAGGCCTATCGCGAATACCGGCAATCGTTCGCGACATTCCTGATGAGCGTTTACTTGAGCTGGCGCTGATTGAGAACATTCAGCGGCAAGAACTAAACCCCATCGAAGAGGCCAACGCCTACAAGCGGTTAATCGAATCACTCAATCTTACCCAGGACGACGTCGCGCGTCGCATCGGCCGCGACCGCACTTTCATCACCAACTATCTGCGTATTCTCAAACTGCCGACCGAGATCCAAAGTCTCCTTGAGAGCGAGAAATTGACGTTCGGACACGCGCGGGCGCTGCTTGGGCTGAGTGAGGACGTTATCTTGCAACGACGTTTCGCGCAGAAGATCGTTAAGCACAACTGGTCTGTCCGCGAAACTGAGCGCCGCATTAAGCACGCTTTCCAAGACCATCGTCAAAAAGCAAATGTCTCTATTCCTAGTCCAGACCCCAATGTCCGTTCCGCTGAAGTCAAACTCAGGAGATACTTGGGTACCCAAGTGCGAATCTTGCCCGCAAAGCCCGGCCATCCCGGCAAGATTGAAATTGAGTATTACAGCGACTCGGACCTAAACAGGATCTACGATACGCTACTTTCCAGGAACGACTCCGTGGCGAATCCAGCTGCCGCGTCCGCTAATGGGTAATCCATGTAATTCTCTTTTAGGCAATTATTAACCCTAACTCTCTTTCTCCCCTCACTCGCACAGGCTGCACGGCCTTGGTTTCGTTGGTCGTCGACCGTAACGAAGTTTCCGATGTGTTTTTCTTGCCACCCCGCGAACCGATGTGTTAGCGTCACGTTTCGTTCAAGAGTGATCCATATTACTTGCGTATATCCGACTACAAACCGCTTGGGGCTTGGCGTTAGTTGTACCTTGTAGTGCGCGTTATTTCCTTTCATGATTCTACAGAGCGATAGTCCCCCTTCAGATACTTTCCTGACCGCCTTGCGGCGCCGGTTGAGCAAACAGGCCTTTGAGACGTGGTTCCAGCCGCTTACTGTTTCGAGTAACCAGAGAGACGGAGTCGTGCGAATTGCGGCGCCGAATTCTGCGGTGCGCGACTGGATTATGTCGACCTATGCAACTGCGCTTGATGAAGCGCTGCTCGAGTTGAAGTTGGACGGAGGCCGCATCGAGTGGATGATTCCTCGTAAGAAAGATCGCGAGGGGAATCTTGAGACTGTAGCCACGGTAGCTTTGAAGGATTCAGAGGCGGACTCAACGCAACCGTTAGAAACAACTGCTGTCGACTTGCCCGGCGTTTCCTCGTCGCCCCTGAATGAGAAATATTCTTTCGATACGTTTGTGGTGGCGTCCTGCAATCGATTTGCCCACGCTGCGGCGCAGGCCGTGGCAGAGGCTCCGGGCAAGACATACAACCCTCTCTACCTCTACGGTGGTGTAGGTCTGGGCAAAACTCACCTGGTCCAGGCCACTGGTCACGCGATAAAGAAAAGCAATCCAAAGTTGCAGGTAGCGTATGTCTCCCTCGAACGTTTCATGAATGAGTTGATCAATGCGATCCGGTACGGTTATGACAAGACACACGTTTTCCGCGAAAGGTATCGATCGATTGATGTTCTTTTAATTGACGATATTCAATTCATTGCCGGCAAAGAGCGCACTCAGGAAGAGTTCTTCCATACGTTTAATGCGTTGTATGATGGTCAGAAGCAGATCGTTCTCACTTCGGACTGTCCGCCTCGAGAGATACCAGAAATTGAGGAGCGCCTTCATTCGCGCTTTGAGTGGGGCCTAATCGCCGATTTGGAGCCCCCGGATTTGGAGACCAAGATCGCAATCCTTCGTCGCAAAGCAGAAATTCAGCGCGCGGAACTTCCTGACGATGTGGCTCTTTTTCTGGCAAGCAACAGCAAACACAATATTCGCGAACTTGAGGGGTCTCTGATTCGCGTTCTCGCGATGGCCTCTCTCAGAGGTTTGCCTCTGACAAAGACGCTCGCACAGGAAGCTATGCGTGGCGTGTCACGTCGGTCTGACGACAATCCAGTATCCATTGCTCGAATACAGAAGGCGGTAGCGGATCATTATAAGTTGACGGTTGACAATCTCCGGGCGCGGTCAAATGTTCGACACGTCCTGGTACCCAGACAGGTAGCCATGTATCTGTGCAAACGTCTAACCAAAAAAAGCTATCCGGAGATTGCGCGGGAATTTGGCGGGAAGCATCACACCACAGTTATTCACTCTGTGGAAAAAATTGACGGCCTGTTAACTACCGATCCAGATCTGAGTACTGTAGTTAGGCGACTAACTGAGAGCCTTGGTGCTCAGTAGAACAAAGAAGCGCTCGACTTTAAGGTTGATTTCCACAAAGCGAAGTAAAAAACTTTCGACCCTTCTGTGGAATCAGAACTGTAAGAACGTAATCTGAACATCTTTCACAATGGTATCTTCGAACTCATCATAATTTCTAAGGGTCTACGGATTCAACGGTTAGCTAAGCTTTTCACATTTCCACAGGCCAATACTACTATTACTAAAGATTCTCAGATCAAAAATACCCTTAGTTATAACCAGAAGCCTGTGCATTGCAAATAGAGAAACCAAAAGTGTGGTATAAGAAAGAAAATTTGAGGGAGTAAGATCAATGCAATTTATGATGGCGCGGAGCGCGCTGCAAAAAGAACTGGCTTTCGTCCAGGGAATAGTCGAGCGAAAGAATACGATTCCTGTTTTAGCGAACATTTTGATCGAGTCAGCGGGTGAGAACGCGATCAGAATTAGCGGGACTGATCTGGATGTTACGATCAGGTGCGATGCAGACGCGCAGGAAATATCGTCTCAAGGAGCAATTTGTGTTCAGGCTCGAAAACTGTTCGATATTGCCAGGCTACTCCCCGATGCTCCGGTCAGCTTTCGGAAGGAAGAAAATGAATGGGTTACGGTTGAGTGCGATCGGTCAAGGTTCAGACTGCCGGGAATCTCAAAAGACACGTTTCCTGAATTACCCGGTTTCAAATCGACACCGCTAAAATTGCCGGCTTCTCTGGTTAAGCTCCTGATTGACCGGACCATCTTCGCAATCACGCAGGAAGAGGGACGCTACACTCTTTCCGGGGCGAAATTTGAACTCGATAAACAAGGCGTCAAGATGGTGACCACAGACGGCCACCGACTGGCGTTTGTCTCGACCAACGAGGTCGATCAGGAATTGCTGAATGGAAGCCTGGACGTGTTGATACCGCGAAAGACGCTGGCCGAACTCAATAAACTAACATCTGATTTCGAAGGCGAAATAAGTCTGGGAGCTGATGAAAATCATGTCTACTTTCAGGTGGGATCAAGGCTTTTGATCTCGAGGTTGTTATCGGGGCAGTTTCCGAACTATGAAATGGTGATGCCGAAGAACAACGATCAGTCTGCTGTTTTCGACACCCTATCGCTAAATCAAGCTATCCGGCGGGTGGCTTTAATGGCCGATGATCGTTCGCACGCGGTGCGCTTTCGTCTGAGCAAGGAACAGTTGTTGATAAGTTCACAGAACGCCGAAGAAGGCGAAGCGCGCGAAACCGTGGGAACCGATTTCACCGGCGAAGAAACTGAGATTGGTTTCAACGCGCAATATCTTCAGGATTTTCTGAACGTTGTCGGAACAGAAAAAATCGCCTTTGAATTCAAGGATGGAAATTCACAGGCGCAGTTGCGGCCGGTCGCGGAAGAAAAACAGGATTATAGATACGTAGTCATGCCCATGAGATTGTAAACCTCACTTCTCAACGACAGACGGCCTTAAGGAGCACACAGGTTTTTCGCGCGGGCGCCACTTCAAAGATGGCGCTCGTTTTGTTTTTCAGAAATTGCCGGTGATCGCGTCGGGCCGGACCGAAGCGTGTGGTAAAATTTCGATGTGTTGCTTAAATCGATCCGGGCTGAGAGCTTCAGAAACCTTAACGGGTCCGTCGACTGTGGAAGCGGCATTAATATTCTCTACGGTAACAACGGCCAGGGTAAAACAAATTGGCTGGAAGCGATCTATCTTCTCGCCTACGCAAAGTCTTTTCGCACGCGGCAGCTTCACGAGACGATAAACTTCACTGGGAGCGCGGCTTCAATCCTGGGAACAGTCGCCCGGGGCAGTGGCATTGAACGCGAACTCGAAGTCCATCTTCAGGCAAGCTCAAGACAAACTCTGGTTAACGGCAAGCGAGAATCTCTGGCGCGTTACGCGGCGCAACTTCATGCCGTATGTTTCACTGCCGACGAACTAGAGGTAATACGCGGAGGCCCGGAAGCGCGCCGTAATTTCATCGATCGTGGTGCGATCTCTCTGCATCCTCCATATGTCCAGACGCTCATCAACTATAACAAGATAATCAAACAAAAGAAGAGACTCCTACAACAAACAGCTGAGGACCGCGTCCAATTAGAAGAACTGGTCGAACTTTTGGAGCCGTGGAACGGCCAACTGGTTAGTCTAAGTGCACAGGTTCACAGGGCCCGCACTGACTATGTGATTTTTCTGAATGACGCGCTTGAGCACAGTCTGTTTGGCGACAGGATATCTATCCGATACGTATCGTCGTTGGAAGGGAAAGGGGATCTGAGCGATTACGAGGGTTTGATCGCCGAACGCCTTAAGGCTCGGATGCAGGCCGAGGTGTTTGCCGGAACCTGTTTGATCGGGCCTCATCGCGACGACTTGAACGTCCTTTTCGGGGACCGGGATCTGCGTAGTTTTGGCAGCTCCGGTCAACAGCGTAGTGCATTGATAACGCTTGATTTAGCGGCGATTTCAGTGTATTATTCCAAGCATCAAGATTATCCGATTTTCCTCGTCGATGATGCCGACGCTGAACTCGATGGAAACCGGATTGAGCGCTTGCTGGATTACCTGGATGGACGCACGCAAACTTTCCTTACTACTTCCAAGAAGAGCCACTTCGAGCGATTTAGTCAACGAGCGAAATTCTTTGAGGTTTGTGAAGGCGCGGTGAGGGAAGAGACGTCTTTGAATGCGGCAATTACAAGGGCAGCAAATGTCATCTGAAAATAGCGATAACGGAAGTGAAGGTAAGGAAGAATTGGCAACACCATCATCAAAACTGAAGAATAAAAAAGAAACTTACGACTCGTCTTCGATCGCCGTCCTGGAAGGACGCGATGCCGTGCGCAAACGACCGGCGATGTATATAGGGTCGACGGGTGAGTTGGGCCTGCATCATCTGGTTTACGAAGTTGTTGATAACTCCATCGACGAAGCCTTGGCAGGGTATTGTGACCTGGTCGAGGTAACTATCCATCTCGATAACTCGATTACGGTGATAGACAACGGCCGCGGCATTCCCGTTGACATGATGAAGAAGGAAAAGCGCTCGGCTGCCGAAGTCGTGATGACAAAGTTACATGCCGGCGGCAAGTTCGACTCGAATGCTTATAAAGTTTCCGGAGGATTACATGGCGTCGGTGTTTCAGTGGTGAATTTTCTTTCTGAATGGCTCCACGTTGAAATCTGGAGGGACGGAAAAACTTACGAACAAGAGTACGTTCGGGGTGTAGCCGAAGGGCGTTTGGAACAGACCGGCAAGACGCGAAAACGCGGCACGAAGATCACCTTCAAACCTGACCCCCAGATTTTCGATACGATTGAATTCAGTTTCGACAAACTGTCAGAACGTTTACGCGAAAAGGCCTTTCTCAATAAGGGCATTCGCATCACGATTCATGACGAGCGTGAGGAGCCTGAGAAGTCGCACGAGTTTTATTATCGCGGCGGCATCGCTGAGTTCGTTAAGCACCTCAACAAGAACAAGAGTGTGCTGCACGACAAACCGATTTATTTCGAGAAGGTCAGCGACGTACTTTCGATCGAAGTGGCCATTCAGTACAACGATGGCTATGACGAAAAGGTCTATTCGTTCGCCAACAACATCAACACGGTCGACGGCGGCACTCACCTTTCGGGATTTCGTTCGGCGTTCACTCGCACAATCAACGCCTATGCTCAGTCGTCGGGCCTGGCAAAGAACTTCAAAACTTCGCTCACCGGTGATGACGTGCGCGAAGGCCTGGTTGCGGTCATCTCGGTCAAGCTTCCGCAACCGCAGTTCGAAGGCCAGACCAAAGGCAAGCTCAACTCTGACGTCAAAGGCGCCGTCGAGTCGTTTCTTAACGATCGCCTGACGGAGTATCTCGAGCAGAATCCCACAGTGGCTCGACGTATCGTGGGCAAGTCACTCGATGCCGCGCGCGCGCGTGACGCGGCCCGCAAGGCCCGCGAGATTGTCCGCAAAGGCGCCATGGGTTCGACGATGTTGCCTGGTAAGCTCGCTGACTGTCAGGAGCGCGATCCGGCGCTGTCGGAAATCTATATTGTCGAGGGCGATTCGGCCGGCGGTTCAGCCAAGCAGGGCCGCGATCGTAAGAACCAGGCCATCCTTCCGCTTAAGGGAAAAATCCTGAACGTGGAAAAAGCGCGTTTCGACAAGATGCTCGGCCACAGCGAGATCAAATCGCTGATCACCGCGCTCGGCACCGGCATTGGTAAAGAAGATTTTGATGCGAGCAAACTGCGTTACCACAAAATCATTCTGATGACTGACGCTGACGTGGACGGTTCGCACATCCGGACGCTCCTGCTCACTTTTTTCTATCGGCAAATGGCCGAGCTGGTTGAGAAGGGCTATGTCTACATAGCCCAGCCTCCTTTGTTTAAGGTGAAGCGTGGGAAGAAGGAAGAATACATCAAAGACGAAGGCTTGATGACCCGTTATCTGATGCGCATGGCGACCGCGGACATGACGGTAAAGTCAGTCGGAGCAAAGAAGGACATTGAAGGCAAAGAGCTCGCTCTCTCGTTGGAAAAGCTTGTCGAACTGAAACGTTACTGCGAGCGCACCGTGCGCCGGCTCGCCGGCGACTTTCACCTGCTCGACATACTTCTGGAGGCCTTTGCCGGAAAGAAAGGTGTGTGGCGCAAGCAAGGGGCTACGTTGCGCAGCATCTTTCAGGATGGCGACCTGATGGCCAAAGTAGAGGGAAAATTAGCCAAGGCGGGCTTCAAAACTGAACTCTCGACCGATGAAGAACACGGCTTGTGGGAGATTGAAACTACGACCACTTCAGGGGTAGGTGTATCGGTCGATTGGAACTTTGCCAGCTATGTTGAGTTTCAAAAGGCCGTCGAACTTTACATGACTCTGGAAGACGATCTGGCGCCACCCTTTATCACCGGTACGAATGGGACCAGCGAAGAGATCCCGACGCGTGAGGAGTTGTTGCAGAGGGTCCTGGCCGCAGCCAAGAAGGATCTGTCGATTCAGCGCTATAAGGGATTAGGCGAAATGAATCCGGAGCAGCTCTGGGAAACAACCATGAACCCTGAGAAGCGTACGTTGTTACAAGTCAGGATTGATGATGCAGTCGAAACTGACGATATTTTTTCGATTCTGATGGGCGACGCCGTCGAACCGCGTCGCAAGTTCATCGAAGACAACGCGCTGGACGTCAGAAACTTGGATATCTAACTGCGTTGCGCGAGTTGGCAACTCGCTACTCTTCTCCATATCTATCCGCGCGAAAGCGCCAAAGCTTAACTTCAGATCCCGTCGGAATTCCGGCTTTGCGGGAAGCGATCTCTACCTGACGGGCGGCCGTGTCAATTCCTTCAAGATGCGGCAGCAGCAGACCTCTCCGAACGCCGTTCGCATCTTCCACGATCACGCCATAAACATTTGGATCCAGGTTTTCGATCGTTGTAGGTTCCGGTGCCGAAAGCACGTCGACTGAATACTTCAACGCAGGTAACTCATCCGCGCGGACCGGTGGAAAACGCGGGTCACGCGTAGCGGCGCTGACCGCGTTGGCGATTAGCTCTTCCGCAAGCGTGCCCTTCACCGGCTCAATTGTGCCGATGCAGCCGCGCAAGTCTCCTGCACGGGTCTTGATAGAAACGAAACAGGCGGCTCTTGCCTTAAGAAGCTCGGAAGGATTTTCGGGAGTTGCGATGACCTCGCCCCTGGTGATGAAGGTCTCGATGACTCGGCGAGCCAGAGCGGGAAGCTCGGCGCCGGTTGAATACCTAGTGTCCGCATGAGTTTCTGACCCACCCGCTGACGCAGGTGCTACTGACTCAGACTGCGCGCGCTGCACGGACGAGACGTCCGCGCTCCCGGCGGCGAACAATTGCGCTACCAGATAACCGACACCAAACGGCGCCTCGTAACTGAAAAGTTCGCAGGACTGATCGAGCCCTTCCCCGGCGCCAATCGCCACCAGCATCGATCGATAACCACATTCGCCCGCCCTGCGGCGCAGCTCCGGGTCGAGGTCAACGATCCGTCTGGTGGCGCAACTGCGAATCGCGTCGACAACTTCTTCATCGAACAGATGTGCTTGCGGATTGAAGCCCGCCGGTGCTTCCGGCTTCAATCGGTGACTGAGATCGCCGCTGGCGATAAACGCAACGGGCCGTCCCAACTTATCGACAGCTGCGCGGATGCATTTACCGAAGCGAACGTGATCTTCGTTCGAGAGAAAGCTATAACCCAGCGCGACGACGCGGCCGCTCCAGCCGTTTCGTTGCAGAAAGTAGAGCGGCACCGCGGTGCCGTGATCCAGTTTGCGTCCTATAATTCTGAGCGTCAGGAGATTCTCTGCGGCGGCCGCGCGGGTAATCTCGGTTAGCAATTCATCATCCAGCTCCGCGGAAACCGCGGCGGCCGGAGCGCGAAAGTCTGCGAAGTCGCCATAGAGCTGGGGGCCGTCATAGGCGACAAAAGCCTGAGACTCGAGCGGTGCGTGTGGTGAAATCAGGATGATGGTTTCGGCGCCGCTGGCTATGACGCGCTCAGTCAGCTCAGCCATTGCGTTGATCGAGCTGCGCACGTCGGCAATCGCCTCGCGCCCTACCTCTGGAACCATAATTGGAGGATGCGGGGCAATGCCGGCAAAAACTACTGAGCTCGTGTGGGCCATAACTCAACCATAGCGGCCTTGGAGGATCAGCGAGGGAAATCTGATTATTAGTGAACGACGTGATTCTAGCACTGACGCGATTGTGTCAGAAGCCCGCGCGTAAGCAAGGGCGACAGTCGTATTGGTGGCCAATCGATGGTCAAAGAGCCGCGGAACACCCTTTCCCTTTCGTGATAAGTGCTCGCGCCTCTGGCCCTCCCTGACGGTCGGGCTTCTGACACGCCCTGGGAAGCCCGGGCGTTAGCAGGGCTCGCAAAACGGGTTTATGATGTGCACCTCATGGATCGTTTCGATGTCCTGATCGTTGGCGCGGGGCCTGCCGGGTCTTTCGCGGCTGAACGCCTTGCGCGCGTGGGCGTGCGGGTCGCCCTGTTCGATGGGCGCCCGCCGGGCGAGCCTAAGGCCTGTGGCGGTGGCGTTACTTCGAAGGCGTTGAAAGCCTGGCCACATCTGCTCGAAGCGGTCGGCCGCACTATCGACGAACTCGACCTGTACTCGCCTTCGGGCAAACTCCTGCATTTGAAACTCGACGAATCTTTCGCGGTTTACTCGCGCATTGCGTTTGACACTTTCCTGCGCGAACGTGCCCGTGACGCCGGCGCCCGGGTCTTTACAGAAAAAGTTTCCGCGCGCGGCTTCAAACAGACGGCCGATGGTTGGATAGTGCGCGCGCAGAGCGGCGCAGAGTTTTCGAGTGAATGGCTAGTGGGCGCCGATGGCGCGAACAGCGCGATTGCAAAGAAACTCGCCGGCCCCTTGCCGCCGGCTGAGATGGAAGTGGCGTTTGGATATCGCGCCCCTTTGCCGGATGACGGCAACGCGGCCACGGTGGTTGCGTTTCTGCCCAGGTGGGTTGGTTACGCGTGGGCCTTTCCCCGTCCCGACCATATTTCGTTTGGCATTGCGACGACCCAGGATGCTTTTGATCATGAAGCTCTCGACAGGCTTCTTTGGGATTTTATGGTCAGCTATTACGAGGTAGCGCAAGTGGGAAACTCGCGTCCCGGCATGCGTCTTTGGTCGAACGGAAAAACAGCAGCCCAAATTAGCAACTTGAGCCACATCCGCGCAGAGCTCAAGAAAACTGCCGAGCGTTACGCCGCGCGCATTCCCGGCCTCGAGCCGCGAACGTGGGACACGCGCCGCGCCTGCGGCAAACACTGGGCACTGCTTGGTGACGCGGCCGGATTTGCAGATCCGGTCACCGGCGAAGGAATCTATTACGCTTTGCGTTCGGCGGAACTCTTCGCCGATGCTTATCTGGCCGGCGCGCCATTGAATTACGAACGGCTCTGGCGCGCTGACTTCGGGCGCGAATTACAGCGTGCCTCGCAGATGCGGCGCAAGTTCTACGGAAACTTCTGGGGCGCGCCGTTTACGGAAAGAATGATCGAATTCGCGCGTGGCCATCGGGGCATCCGCAAGGTGCTCGGCAAATTGGTGGCCGGTGAACAAGGCTATACCGGTCTCAAACGCAAACTCGCCCGCAGCGCGCTGAAGCCTCTGTAGGACCAAGCTGACTTATCCGGTCACGGTTAGAGTATTTTTCAAATCCCACTTGAATCTTGCCTGGCGAAAAATGTAGTCTGTTTAGGCCCTGGCTTGTTTGGTCTCAGTTCAGTTGGCCATGTGTTTCACGCTATTTAGTCTCCTCTCCGGTTCCAAAAGCTGCTCTGGTTCCAAAAGCTGCGCCTAAGAGTTTCGATGGGAATTCACGGAAATCTTCATACGATGAGTGTCTCCGACCTGCTCCAGTTTCTGGCGACGGGCCGGAAGACCGGCACGCTCAAACTTGGGCGTGGCGGCATCGTAAAGGAGATCTATCTCGAGCATGGATTGATCGTTGGCTCGACCTCGAACGACCCGCGCGAGCTTCTGGGCCAGGTCCTGCTGCACTACGGCAAGATCGAGGAAGCTCAACTGCAGACGGCGATGGAAATCCAGCGCCAGTTCGGAGGCAAGCTGGGAGTGATTCTGGCTGCGCGGGACTTCGTCACTCAGGATGATGTAGTCGAAGTGCTGCGCACGCGGACGCTGGAGATCATCTACGATCTTTTCATTTGGGAGGAAGCCGAATTCGAATTTTTCGATAACGAGCCAGTGCCGGCCGATCTAATTCGCATTCAGGTGAACGCCACGTCCGTGATCATGGATGGAATCTATCGCATCGATGAGTGGGCGCGCTATCGGAAAGTCATCCCTTCCGAACGCGCTTTCTTTGAGCTCAACTCTGGCTGGACTCAATGGCTTACCGAAAGTAAAGAGGTGCGTGAAGTCCTTTATCTAGTCGAAAAGCGCATGACCGCGGCTGAGATTTGCTACAACATGCACACGTCTCTCTTTCACGCGTGCGCGTTGCTCTTTGATCTGATTGCCAAGGACGTCATCAGGTTGGCGGGCGAGGCGCCCGAACCTCCCGAAGCCGCTGATTTATCCGCGCTAAACCTACCCCAGACTGTTCCTGAATTGATATCGCTGGCTCGTGCCGAGCTGAAGGAAAACAATGCCGAGAATGCGCTGGCGATTATTCAGAGCGCGCTTGAGCAGGGAGGAAAGACTCCCGAAGTCCATCGTTTGCACGAAGAGGCGGAAAAGAAATTGATCGCCCAGCTTTATCGGGACGGATTGTCGCCGCGCGCGGTTCCCCGGATGGTGGTGACCCAGGAACAGCTTGAACACGAGCGACTTGGGCCGGAGGAAGGCTTTGTCCTTTCCCGCATTAGCGGTGAATCGGATATCGAGTCAATTCTTTCAGTCTGCCCTTTTCGCGAAGCCGATAGCCTGCGGATGATTAAGAAACTGCTGGATGGCGGCGTCATCGAAATCTGACTTTTTCTTGAGTCGCCAGCAAAGCAAGGCCTATAATCTCGCGCCGTCATCCCCCCAAACTTATGACAGCAGGCCTCAGACGAGCCTTGCGCAAACTGGTTCTGCCCCTCAAGTCTTACACGGTTCGGAGTTCAAAGTCGCCACTTACGCACATAAGTCACACATCGTCTATGAGTACAACGCAGACATCAAAGTCGAGAAGCCGACGATATAGTCGTACCTGAATCTGGAATCGAGTCATAACCGGATCAACTCCGCTGACACCAGGGCCGGCCGCTGCTGACATTTACTATTTGCCGTTGACCTTTTAGTATTCCCACACTATGCCAGAACAAGAATTTGATAAAAAAGCAGTCGTCGCATTGCTGAACGAGATTATGGAAGAAGAGCTGGCCGGCGTAGTGCGCTATACGCATTACGCGCTAATGGTTTTTGGCCACAGTCGCATCCCGATCGTGAGTTGGCTGCGAAGCGAAGCCACTGTTTGCTTGTCGCACGCCAACGCTGCCGGGGAAATGGTTACTCACCTCGGCGAGCATCCTTCGCTCAAGATTGGGGCGCTGCTGGAAACCCAGAAGCATGGCATCAACGACATTCTGCTGGAATCATTGGCCGCAGAAAAAACCGGACTCGCACTCTACCAGAAACTCTTGGAAGCCGTCCGTGACCGTTCGGTGTTCCTGGAAGAGTACGCGCGGAAAATGATTGCGGAAGAAGAAGAACACCTGGGCGAAGTCAACAAGATGCTGCGCAAACCCGGCGAGATCGCGCGCTTCCAGACTTCAACGGTGGGAAATTAAGACCGCACCTCGAGCGCAATTCCAACGCCGCCACAAACTCTGGCAATGGTTCCAGTGACTTGATCAAAGTCGAAGGGTTTACCGATGATGCCCGCAACTAAATCGAGCTCACCCGAAGGGGGTTGAGCGGTGGCGCCATAGCCGGTAACCAGAACCACGGGCAGTTCGGGCCGGCGTTTCCGAATTGCGCGGGCAGTTTCCCAGCCGTCCATTTCCGGCATCGCTAAATCCGTGAACACCAGATCAAAGTCCTGAGTCGACACTTTTTCAATCGCCTCTCGGCCGCCCTGCACCGCCACTACCTTGTGATCCAAATCTGTGAGCATGTCGGCGAGCGTTTCCCGCACGAACTCCTCATCGTCAACCACCAGAACTGAGAGCGGAGCGGTTTGCGCGTCCGGACGGCTCAGTACCGAAATCAGCTCGTCGGGTGCGGCCAGCGGCAAGTCAATGTAGAACGTCGTTCCTTTTCCGAGCTTTGAATCGACGGTGACCATGCCCTCGTGCCGCTCAATGATGCCGTAACTGACGGCCAGGCCCAGACCGGTGCCTTTCACTCCTTTAGTCGTATAGAAAGGCTCGAAGATGCGCTCGCGCACTTCTTCATTCATACCGGTTCCGGTATCGGCAAAGCGCAGTTGCAAACGGTCGCCCTTCTGCTTGCAGCAAATCGTAAGACTGCCACCCTGCGGCATGGCGTCGACGGCATTGACGATTAAGTTCACAAAGACCTCGCGCAGCTCTGACGCGCTGCCGCGAGTGAAGAATCGTCCCGCGGCATTCAACGTAACGTCGACATTGAGGCCCTCAGCTCGCGCTTCGTTCTGCCAGCGAGTGCGCGTAATCTCGATCGCGTCGCGCAGCAATCCTCCGACGTCGAGTAATTCGAGTTCCGCGGCAACGGACTTGCGCGCGAAAGTTTGAATGCGCCGCACGGTCGCCGCCGCATCTTCAGCCGCGGTGACGATAATGCCCAGGCTGCGAATCAGTTCTTCGTCTTTTACCCGCCGCAGAATAAGTTGCGCGCGGCCCAGAATCGCAGCTAGCGAATTGTTGAAATCGTGCGCCACGCCTGAAGCAAGTTGCCCCAATGCGCGTAGTTTGTCAGCGCGCGCGGCCCGCTCGCGTTCCTGCTTCTGTTCCGTGATGTCGTGCGCAATTCCCAGCACCCCGGTGGTCTGGCCGTCGACAATAATGGGCGCACTGTTGATGGCCGCATAGCGAACGGTTCCGTCGCGCGCGATATAACGCGATTCAAGCCTTTGCGGCTCGCCATGCAAGGCCTGGGCAAAACGATCAGTGCGCATTTCTCGATCTTCTTCGTGTGTGCGTTCGAGAAAGTGATGACCGATAATTTCGTCGAGTTCATACCCGGTCATATCGAGCATGGCCTTGTTGCACCACTTGTAATTGCCTTCGGTGTCCAGGGCATAGATCGCTTCGCGCGCGCTTTCCAGAATGTTCTTTAGGAGCGATTGTCGCTCCCGCGCGACCGCCTCGACCTTGCGCAGCTCTGAAAGGTCCCTCGCTGTGCAGACGGCGCCGACGGTTTGACCGCGCTCGTCCAGCACCGGCTCGACCGTTACCAGCACCGGTCGGTTCAAGTGATGAGGCAGGATTTCCACGTTGATACTTCCCGATTGCCTTAGCGCCTGCTCCACAATGCAGGCCGCATCGTCCGAACTCGCCAACAGGATGTCGCAGCACTTTCGCCCCAGCAGCGATTCCGGGGGCGCATTGTCCATGGCCGCGCCGGCGCGGTTAACGCGGCTTAGCCGTCCGGTGCGATCGAAAATGAAAATGCCGTCCGACATGGCGTCAAAGGTCGACTCCCATTCCTTCTTGGCGCGCGCTACCATTTCGAACAGCTCAGCCTGGGCAATACCCGTGGCCAATTGCGCCGCGACCGACTCTACCAGCAGGACCTCATCCTCGGCCCATCGCCGATTACTTTCGGCTTGATGAATCGAGATCACGCCGCGAAACTCTCCGTTCACAGTCAACGGGTAATCAATCAGAGAGCAAAGTCCGGCAGAAACAGAATGCGCGCGCAGACATTCATTAAATTCAGGAGTGCCGCCCGCGTACTGCTGGGCGTCGTCAATTACCAGCGGCGTCAATGAGGTCAGAAAATGCCGACGAAGCAAATCGTCGTAGTCATCGTCAGACGCCTCGACGGATTTGCAACCCGGGGCCAGATATTCGCGTTGGGCAGTTGATCGATCGCCGGTCGAATCATAGAGACGGACCTGAACGCGAGACGCGGAAAGCGCCGGGCCCAACTCTCGGGCAGCGGTGTCCAGGACGTCCGTCAGGCTTAGTGAAGCGCGAATGGCGAGGCTTAACTTATTGACCAGCGCTTCGCGCATCGATGTGGTTTCTGCTTTTTGATAAAGGCGCGCCTGTCGAATCGCAATGCCGGTTTGATCGGCGGCTGACTTGGCTACTTCGATATCCGCCTCACTCCAGTGACGGAGCTGCTTGGTTGTCGACAGCCCAAAAGCGCCGAGCAATTCCTGGCCCACGGTCACGCCAACATACATGATGGACTTAACGTCCATCGGCTTCAGTATTCCTTCATACAGCTCGCGAATGCGTTCGTCGTTGGCTACGTCATCAAATGCCATGACGCCATGTTTTTCCATTGCGGCTGTCAATCCCTGAACCTGGGGCAAATCAAAGTCGCGGCCCGCGGGCACTACTTCCGCGACGTGGTATTCGGCGGCATTGGTAATGCGACCCGCTCGTGCATCTTTCATAAAGAGCGAACAACGATCGACTTCAAGGTGCTCGCCCAGTTCACGTACGGCGGTCTCAAATACCTCGGATACATCCAGAGTGCGACGCACGGCCTGGGATATTCGGTTGGTGAGCGCGGCGCGTTCGGCTTGTTGCGCCAGAGCTTCTTCAGCCAACTTGCGTTCCGTAATGTCACGATCTGCGCCGCGATAACCGATGAGGTTGTTCTGCTGATCGAATACTGGCAGACCGTTGGATTCCAGATACCGATATCCGCCCTGTTTGTGCTTCCAACGCAGAACCAGACCGGTCCAGCCGCGTCTTTCACTGATAAATTGCGGCAAGAGCTCTTCGACTTTGCGCCGATCATCTTCGTGCAAAAAGGCGACAGAATGGGCGCCCAGCATCTCTTCTGCGGTGTAGCCCAGAATCTGCTCGATCGCCGGATTTGTGTAGGTGTGTTTCCCATCGAGATTGATTGCCCAAATCCACTCGTTGGTGGTTTCAACGATCGAGCGAAACTTCTCTTCACTATCTTTCAGGGCTTCTTCCGCGCCCTTGCGGGCGCTGATATCACGAGCAATGCCCTGGACTCCGATCGCTTTTCCATCCTGATAAATTAACCGGCTGCTCAGTTCAAGCGGAATGCGCCGGCCCGACTTGGTATTGATATCAAGTTCGTAGACAGTCGATACGTCGGTGTCGAGTTTGCGGGCCATCATCGCCCGAGCCAGGTCTACCTGTTCGGGCACAACAACCTGGGTAAGATTCATATTGAGCGCTTCCGCCCGCGTATACCCGGTTACGCGCTCACCGGTCTGATTCAGCGAAGTGAAGTTGCCGGCAAGATCGATCGTGTAGATGATGTCGTTAGCGTTCTCGAACAGTTCGCGATAACGCTCTTCGCTTTCCCGCATAGCGGCCTCGGCGCGCTTACGTTCGGTTACGTCGGTTGCGAGGACGAGCTTGGCCGGCCGGCCGGCAAAGGGCAGCCGGTGCCAGGACACCTCAACTTCGATGAACGTGCCGTCTTTGCGTTTGTGACGCCACTGACCCGCGAAACCATAATCCGCTTCAGTGCTGCGCACTTGCGGCAGAAGTTCGGGAATGCCTTCAGGGGGACGAATGTCTTTGACGGTCATGCCCAGAAATTCTTCGCGTGAATAGCCATAGCGATCGACCGCACAGTCATTGACCGCCAGGAAGGCAAATGTTTCTTCGTCAACGAGCCACATCGGGTGTGGGTTACCTTCGAACAAAAGCCGGTACTCTTCATTCGATTTCTCTAACGCTACTTCTGTGTGAATGCGTTCCGTTACGTCCCGAACAACGGCCGTGAATAAGCGCCGGTTGTCGGCGAAGAACTCTCCCAACGAAATTTCGAGTGGAATCTCCTCGCCCGATTTGTGAAGTCCGGAAATCCTTACCGTATCCGGGACGGCATGACGTCGTGCGGCTTTGTAGTCAGATTCCTTGACGCTGCGGTGTATATGACGCAGACAATCGGGCACCAGGAGCGTCAGCGAAGAACCAACCATTTCAGATGTTTCATAACCAAAGATTCTTTCAGCGGCCGGATTGGCAAACAAGATCTTGCCCGACTCTTCAAGTGTTATGATGGCATCCGAAGCAGTTTCAGCTACCACCCGATAGCGGGCTTCGCTTTCACGCAGCGCCTTCTGAGCCAGTTGCTGTTCGGTAACGTCGCGCACCACGCCGCGAACGCCCAGTAATTCTCCCTGGGCGTCACGTTCGAGCGTGACGATTCCTTCCAGGTATCGCGGCTCGCCTAAAGCGTTCTTTACACAACTGGTGAAACGAACCGGTTCGAACGACTTCACGGTCCTCATCTCTGCGATGTCGCGGCCCGCGGTTTCCGGGCCAATCAATAAACTGAGTGGTTGGCCAATCAATTCAAACGAGGCCTTACCAAAGAATCGCGCTCCAGCTTCATTAATACTGGTGATGCGTCCATCCATGTCGCGGGTGTAAATGATATCCGCTGCTTGTTCGACAATGTCGCGATAACGCCGCTCGACGCGATGACGTTCGGCGAGGCGCGCTACCTTGACCAGTAGTTCTTCATGACGGAAGGGAATTTCAATGTAATCGTCGGCGCCGGCCCCGAAACCTTCCAGCATCGCCGCCTCTCCTTTAAGCACCGCGCTAACCAGTAGGACCGGGGTATTGGCGGTGAGAGGATTTTTCTTCAGACGCTGACATAACTCCATCCCGTTCATCTGCGGCATGACGACATCGCAGATAATGATGTCCATTCTGACTGTCGCGGTTATTTCAAGCGCGCGGTGTGGCGTGATCGCTTCGAGCACTTTATAACCTTCCGGCTCGAGCAGATCCTTAAACAGATCAAGCGCTACCTGGTCGTCGTTAACGATCAGAACTGTTGGGGGATTTTTCAGTTGTCTGTTCATCAAGAGGTGCGGAAATCCGCCCGGCCGTGTTGGAGAGGGGAGGTTGTTGAGGGCCGCCACACCCCGAGGCGCTATCATCGGCGGACGGGAAATGGAAGACTAAAGCGGGCCAGGGATTAGACACTCCCAGGCCAACTCAGTATAGCAAAGGCCAAACAAGTTTGTCATCAGCGGAATATGGCCGGAATTCAGGGCTTTTTTTGGCTTGGAGAGACTTGAGAGCCTGGAGACTTGGCGAAATAGCCGGGTCGGTAGTTGAGCTTGAACTCTTCTTTCCGAAGGTCGGGGTTGACGACCTCAATCGCCACGCGACGATAGGATCCATCGCGGGTCTTGTTCGAAGGGGAATACGCCACCAGGTACTGCTCTCTTAGATCTTTCTGGATTTGGGCAAACGCCTCTCGTAATTCGCGTTCGTTGCGAGGAAAGTAAGCACGACCACCCGTAGCCCCGGTGATCTTTTTTAAGGCGCCTTCGTCGATTCCAAACTGGTATCGATCACCTATGCCGATGGCATAGATTAACGAGTCGGCTTTCACGGCGCGATTGATCGCGTCCTGCATGTGCACTTGGCTGATCGTGTCCTCGCCGTCGGTCAACAGAATGATCGCGCGCCGAGTATGTTCGGCTGAGGCTGAAAGCAGTTCGTTCGAGGTCGCCCAAATCGCATCCCAAATCGCGGTTGAACCGGCCAACTGTTGTTGCGTGTCTGATATCGGCGGCGTGCCGCCGACTACCACACCTCCGCCGATGTAACCGGAGGGCGGCACAAACTGGACCTGATCGATGGCCCGGCGCAGGCGGCCAATGTTCCCGGTCAATCCCTGTTCGAGGGTTACTTCGCCGGTGAATGAAACCACTGCGGCCTCGTCTCTATTTGGGCGCAGAACGGACTCAAGAAACGATTGAGCCGCCGCTTTCTCTTCGGGCAAAGTCCGCTCTTCGGATCCGCTGCAGTCGATCAGGATGGCGAGCGACAATGGTAAATCGATGTTCTGCTGAAAAGTGAAAATCTCTTGCGGCACACCGTCTTCGAATACGCGGATGTCCTCGCGTTTTAGGTTGCCGATAAAACGCTTCTGCCTGTCGGCCGCAGTAAAGAAAATATTAGTAAGATTAGTTTCGACGCGCACCACGTCTTCACCACTCAAGGTGACATCGTCTTCCTTCTTCGGCGGAGTAGGAGAGGGTGGGGGAAGGTTTTCTGCTCGGCGCGGACGATTGCTGTCCGGGGTTTCGGTTTGATTCTGGGCTCGTGAACCGCGCGCCAGGCCTGCCCCGATCGCCGTTATGATTAACAGCGCGACCATCAGACTGGGTCTCAAGGGAAACATGGCTCTCGCTTTGTTCATTTAGTTATCACACTGTCTGCGACGGCTTTGTAACCCCGCTTGGTTCGCAACTTCGTATTTTCGCGGCCGCTGGAAAACTTGACCTCCACGCGGCGATAACTGCCATCGTAACGATCATTGGTCGGCTTGTAAGTAATCAGGTACTGCGAACGCAGTTCCCTCGCGATCTTGGTGAACGAGCGCTCCAGCGCGAGCATGTCGCCGGTGAAAAATGCCACGCCGCCGGTTTCGTCGCAGAGCCGTTCCAATCCCTTGTCACCTTTGTCCTTCACCGTTCCTGATTCGACCCCGGGTACCGCACCGGAAAGGCCGGCTTTGGTCGAGATCGCGAAAATCGTCGTCTCTGTGCGCTGCGCGATGTCGATCGCGTCGTTCATGTCGGCGCGACTATAAGTGTCGTCGCCGTCGGTGATGATGACCAGCGCGCGTCGACCCTGTGCGGAGCGCATCTTCTCGTCACAGAATTGCCAGATAGCATCGTAGAGGGCGGTTTGCGAACCCGTCTTCTTGATGGCAAAGACTGCGCGATCGAGCAACTCGAGCCGATCGGTAAAATCCTGTCGCAAGGTCACCTGGTCGTCAAAGGTAGCAAACAGCACACGATCCTTTCTGGGTCGCACAACTGTCTGAATGAAGTTCATTGCCGACTCCTGCTCGAACTTCAGTTTGCCGGCCGTCGAAGGCGAAGTATCCATCAGCACGGCCACGTACAGCGGCGAGCTATTGTTTTCTTCACTGGTGAACGAATCGATTTGCTGCGGCACTTTATCTTCAAAGATCAGAAAATCTTTTGCCGTGAGCCCGGTGACAAATTGCCCCTTCCTGTCGGTGACCGTGATGGGCAGGCGGACGCGTCGAATGTTTACGATCTCTTTCTCTTGTCCCGGATCCGGCGTCGGCGTCGGCTGTGGCTTGGATTTCTGGCCCAATGCTGACGACGTCACCGAGAGCGTCAGCAATAATGCCAGTAAGCCTGGCTGGAGATAAGAGACGATCCTTTTCATGGTTAATTGGAATCGGAACTCTGAGGCTGGCTCGCGAATCGCCGTTTCGATGCGGGCGCGACTCAAGTCCGTTGCCCTTTCCTAACAATATCAGCGATTCAGTATAACCAATATTGGTGCAGGCTTCAGTCTGTGCTGCCAGACCAGGATCAGGGGCTCGAAGGTCCGGGCCAGTTCACAGTTTGTCGATTTTTGCCGCCAGGACGAAATCGCTTTCCGTCAGCCCGTCAATTTTATGTGTCCAGATCGTGATCTCTGCCTTGCCCCAGCCAAAGCAGATATCGGGATGGTGGCCTTGCTGTTCCGCCAGTTCGCCCACGCGATTGACGAAACGGAGCGTTTCGGCAAAGTCCTTGAATCGGTAAGTCCCTTGCAGATGATGCTCATTGACGACCTGCCACTCGGGCAGTTGAGCTGACAGTTTCTCGATTTCGTCGCCTTTCATCGGCGGCACGCCTCCGCGGCAGGGCACACATTGACGTTCGGCCAGTTCAGCCATTATTCCTCCTCAGGATAGGCAACTCGTGATCGCTTCGGATATCACTTTCTCAGTGAACCGAGACTATCACAAACTAAGCCGGCGGCGCGTCTCGGGGATAAGAAGCGATGCTGGCGGCTGACTTCTGATAACTCGTCTGCGATAATGCCTGCGAACTAATCGCATCCCAATAATTGATTCGACGCTCTGGCCCTTTATGAGTGAAGCTATGGACAAAGTACGCGGCATTCACGAGTTGCCGCTCTTTCCTTTGCCGGTGGTGCTCTTTCCCGGCATGCCCATGCCACTACACATTTTCGAGCCTCGTTATCGCAAGATGCTGGCCGACATTCGGGCGGGCGACAATCTGTTCGGTCTGTCTTACTTTGACGCTGACGCGTCGGAAAAAGATATGCCACCCGCGGGACACATTGGATGCGTGGCGGAAGTCACTGAAACGCAGGCGTTGCCGGACGGACGCTCGAATGTGCTGGCAGTAGGTGTCGTTCGTTATCGAGTCGAAGCTTACATAGAGCGCGGTGATCCTTATATGGTCGTGCGGGCGAACTACTTTGAAGACGAAGAGGAAAGCGACGAGGCGCTGGCGTCCAAATCGAAAGAGGTTGCAGCAATCTTCATGCGGGTGGCGAACGCGATTCGCTTGATCAACGACGAGCGCGGCAATCTCCCGGACATCAGCGATACTGAGCCGCAGAAACTTTCCTTTCTGGTAGCTGCCGCGATGGAGATTGAGGTCGAGACCAAACAGGAGCTGCTGGAGTTGCGGTCTACTTCTGAGCGTCTGAGCCGTTTGCGTGATCTGCTGGCGCGAGTAGTCAGGGGTTACGAAGAACGCGCGCGACTGCACGCGGTTGCCAAACGCAACGGCCATGGCGGAAAAAAGATTGAAGTGGAATAGTGAAGGCCGGGCGGAATGGGAATTTAAGAAATGCACGTTCTGATCGCTGACAAATTCGAACAATCGGGCCGGGATGGCTTGCAGGCCATAGGCTGCGAAGTTTCGTTTCAGCCCGATCTCAAAGACGAATCCCTGGTTGAAGAGATCGGGACCCAAAAGCCTGACGTGCTGGTCGTGCGCGGAACGAAAGTCACCGAACAGATGCTGGCCGCCGGGCCTTTGAAACTGATCGTGCGGGCCGGCGCCGGCTATAACACGATCGATGTGGCCGCCGCCTCGCGGCGCGGGATCTATGTTTCGAACTGTCCGGGAAAAAACTCAATCGCAGTTGCTGAACTTGCGTTCGCCTTGATTCTCGCGCTCGACCGGCGCATCGCCGACAACGTCATCGCGTTGCGTGCCGGCGAGTGGAACAAGAAAGAATTCTCGAAAGCTCGGGGATTGTTTGGTCGGACTCTCGGGCTGGTGGGTTTGGGTAAGATCGCCCAGGAGATGATCCCACGGGCCCGAGCCTTTGGGATGCCGGTGATCGCCTGGAGCAGAAGCCTGACTGAGGAAAAGGCGGCGGAGTTGGGCGTCGTCAGGATGGAGTCGCCGTTCGATGTGGCCCGCGAAGCCGACATCGTCAGTATCCATGTCGCTTTGAAGCCCGACACACGAATGCTGGTCGGTCCGGACTTCTTCAAAGGGATGAAGAAAGGCGCCTACTTCATCAATACCTCGCGCGGAGAAGTTGTAGATCAAGGGGCGCTGGTCGAGGCCATGCACTCGAAAGGTATTCGCGCCGGGCTTGATGTATTTGCGATCGAGCCGACTTCGGCCGTCGCGGAATTCGACGACCCAATCGCAAACGAAGCGAGCGTGTACGGGACGCACCATGTTGGCGCTTCAACCGATCAGGCGCAGGAAGCCATCGCCGCTGAGACCGTGCGCATCATTCAGTCGTTTAAGGAAACGGGCCAGGTGCCAAACGTGGTGAATCTCGCCCAACGCACACCGGCCACGCATCGTCTGGTCGTGCGTCATCGCGATCGTCCAGGCGTTTTGGCGCAGGTGCTGGACGGCATCAAGGCCGAACATATCAACGTGCAGGAGATGGAGAATATCGTCTTCGAAGGCGCCGAAGCCGCCGTGGCGAGAATCAATCTGGACAGGGCGCCATCATCCGCCACGTTGGATCGCTTGCGCGCTGGGAACGAGGACATTATCGAATTGAATGTTTTGGAAATAAGTTAGTTCGACGACCGTCATTAGTCATCTTAGGAATGAAATCATGAATCACCGTTTGAAGGAGACTATCAGCGTCAACGTCGCGTGATAGTTAGACGAGCGTCGAAGGCTAATAACCCCGGATTTGCAACAGCGCCTTTACCCATATCTCGGTGGCATAGCGCGCGAAAACAAAATGAAAGCAATGTCGATTGGCGGAGTCGAAGATCATGTGGATGCGCTGCTGTCGATTCCCTCGACGCTCTCGATTGCGAAGGCGGTTCAACTTCTCAAAGGAAACTCTTCCAAGTGGATTCACGAGACATTTGCCAACCAGCGCCTATTCGAGTGGCAGGAAGGATACGGCGCTTTTAGCATTGCCGTGACTGGCATCCAAGACACAATTGGATACATTCAATCACGGAAAGAGCATCACCGCATCCATTCGTTCAAGGATGAATTGATCGCGTTTCTCGACAGACACGGAATTAAGTATGAACAATGGATGCTCGATTGACTTCTTCCGTCCCTGCGGGACTTGTTATTCTTTTGGTGACCTTTTCCCAGCGATAAATCGCTGGGCTATTTTCGGTCGCCCCTGACGGGGCTGGGACCCACTCGGTTTAAGTCGAGTTAGCTTCAATAATGAACACGACACTCATCACCGGCGCGTCTTCGGGAATTGGCGAAGCGTTTGCCCGCAGGCTGGCCGCGCGCGGGCATAGCCTTTTGCTGGTGGCGCGCTCGGAAGACAAACTGATTACGCTCTGCAATGAACTCGGCCGCGCCCGCAGTATTCGCGCTCAGTACGCCGCGATTGATCTTTCGGAGCCGGAGGCGCCGGCGCGCTTATTTGAAGAAACAAAGACGCGCGACTTGCAGATTGATTTCTTAATCAACAACGCCGGTTTCGGATCGTTGGGTGATTTCGCGAAACTGGATCTGGCGCACGAGCTGAAGATGATCGACCTGAACGTGCGCGCGCTGGTAGAGTTGACGCACCGATTTCTGGCGCCGATGAGAGAAAGAAAAGGCGGCGCAATCATCAACGTTGCTTCAACCGCAGGGTTTCAGCCGGTGCCATTCATGGGAACTTACGCGGCGACGAAAGCGTTTGTGCTCTCGTTTTCCGAAGCGTTGTGGGAAGAGAATCGGCCGCACGGCGTCAAAGTGATGGCGCTGTGCCCGGGCGTTACCGACACAAACTTTTTCGAAGCTTCACGGATGCAGAGACCGCCTGGACGCGTCTCGCAAACGCCGGATGAAGTTGTGGAGGTGGCTTTGCGCGGTCTCAAGCGTGGCAAGAGTTCGGTGATTTCGGGCTGGACAAACTTCGTTCTGATTGAGACTGAGCGCTTAGTACCGCGCTCGTTTATTTTACGCACTGCGGGAGCGGTGTTGCGGTCGCACACTGAGAAAGGATAAGGCAGAAGGGTTTAGGGTGTTGGGAATAGGGTGTTGCAGACCAGATGACATTCATTGTCTTAACCATGAAACTACACCCAACACCCGAGTCACCTTCACCCGAGTATTTATGACTGAACGAATCTTCAACTTTAGTGCCGGGCCCGCGATCATGCCGGTCCCGGTTCTGGAGGAAGCGCAGCGCGATCTGTTGACGCTTCCCGGCGTGGGCATGTCGGTGATGGAGATTAGCCATCGCTCGAAAACCTTCGACGAAATCATTCAGGGCGCCGAAGCCGGCTTGCGCGATTTGCTCAACATTCCGAAAGACTATGCGGTGCTTTTCTTGCAGGGTGGCGCGAGTTTGCAGTTCGCGATGGTGCCGATGAATTTCCTGTCGCTGGACGGGAGCGCCGACTACATCGTCACGGGTAGTTGGGGTAAGAAGGCGGTCAAGGAAGCGCAGAAATTCGGCACAATTGATCTCGCGGCCAACCTGGCGGACGGCGGCTTCACGCGCGTGCCGGGCCAGGACGAGTTGCACCTGAATCCCAGCGCGGCTTACGTGCACGTCACTTCGAATGAAACGATCGAAGGCGTCGAGTGGAAAAATGAGCCTGAAGTTGGCGATGTACCTTTGGTGTCTGACGCTTCATCAAACATTCTTTCGCGTCCGATTCCGGTCGAGAAGTACGGAATCATCTATGCCGGCGCGCAAAAGAACATGGGTCCCAGTGGCGTGACGCTCGTAATCATCCGCGAAGATCTGCTGCCGCGAATTCGTGAAGGCCTGGCCACGATGCTCGACTATCGCACCCACGTAAAAGACAAGTCGCTGCATAACACCCCAAACACGTGGGGTATCTACATCATCAACTTGGTCTGCAAGTGGCTGAAAGAAAAAGGCGGTCTCGAAGTTATGCAGCGCGAAAATGAAGAGAAGGCAAAGCTGCTTTACGATGCGATCGACTCGACGGAGTTTTATCGCGGCCACGCTGATCCCGATTCGCGCTCAATAATGAACGTGACGTTTCGCTTGCCTTCAGAAGATCTGGAAAAGAAGTTTGCGACCGAAGCGACGGCCGCCGGGATGGATGGCTTGAAGGGTCATCGCTCAGTCGGCGGCATTCGCGCCTCAATCTACAACGCCTTTCCGCGTGAAGGTTGCGAAGCGTTGGTTCAGTTCATGAAAGAGTTTGAGAAGAAAAACGGGTAAGAAATTAACCACAGAGGACACAGAGAAGAAAACGACAAATCATAGCAACTGGCAAGTCTCTGTGTTCCTCTGAGAAGCCTCGGTTTCCTCTGTGTTAGAACCTAACTGAGGCGGCAGTCGATCATCTACGGGATTCTAAACTTGATGAAAAGCTTATTTGTACTCGTCGTACTTGCGACTACTTCGCTGGTCATCACTTTGCCGTGGCAGACTGCATCGCTGCAGAACAATCTCGCGCTACCCCAGGAAAAGCATCTCCGCAACATCCGTCAATTGACGTTTGGTGGTGAAAATGCCGAAGCATATTTCTCCGCCGACGGTAAGAAACTTATTTTTCAATCGACCCGCGACGGCCGCGAGTGTGATCAAATCTACACGATGAATATCGACGGGTCGGACGTGCGCCTGGTTTCGACCGGCGATGGCCGCACCACGTGCTCGTATTTCTTTCCCGGCGACAAACGGATTCTTTATTCGTCGACGCATCTCGGCGCGAAGCAGTGTCCGCCGCGGCCGGACTTCTCGAAAGGCTACGTCTGGGCCGTCTATGACACGTTCGATATTTTTACCGCGAAACCGGATGGTTCGGATTTGAAGCAACTGACAAACACGCCGGGTTATGATGCCGAGACAACGATTTCGCGCAGCGGAAAGCTGGTGTTCACGTCAAAGCGCGACGGCGATCTCGATATCTACACGATGGACGCGAACGGCAAGAACGTTAAGCGGCTGACGAACGAGCTCGGCTACGATGGCGGACCGTTCTGGTCGTATGACGGAAAACAGATCGTCTATCGTGCCTATCATCCGTCCACCGAAAAGGAGAAGTCCGATTACATCGCGTTGCTGAAGCAGAACCTAATCCGGCCGACGACGCTGGAGATCATGGTCATGAACGCGGACGGCTCGAACAAACGGCAGGTCACGCACCTGAACAAGGCCAGCTTTGCGCCGTATTTCTTTCCCGACGGCAAGCGCATAATCTTTTCGTCGAACTATGCCGATCCAAAGGGCCGCGATTTCGATCTCTACCTGATCAAGACCGACGGCAGGGGGCTGCAGCGCATCACTTACAACGACACTTTCGATGGCTTCCCGATGTTCTCACCCGACGGCAAGAAGCTGGTGTTCGCTTCAAATCGTCACGGCGCGAAACAAGGCGAAACGAATATTTTTATCGCGGATTGGGTTGAGTGATTTCTCTGTGCCTTCCGTGGGTTCAATAATTCTAACTAGAGAGGTCATAGAGGGCGCACAGAGGTTGTGAACATGAAATACAAACAGATTATGCGGTTCTCGACATCGCTGGCTCTTATTGCGGCGCTGTCGATTAGCATCTTTGCGCAGACACCAACTTCAAACACGCCCAGTGTCGACCGCCTCCGCCAGGTCATTACTTATCTTGCTTCGGACGCGCTCGAAGGGCGACGCACGGGCACGCCGGGCGCGAACGATGCGGCGCATTACATCGCCGGTGAATTCAACCGCTTCGGCTTACGACCGGGAATGCAGATCGCACAACGCGCGCGTACCCGCAACGAAAACCAGTCGCGCTACCTGCAGCCGTTTCCTTATGTCGCGAGCGTCGAACTGGGCAAGAACAATCTGTTCTACGTTAATCCTGGAGGTGCTGATGACCTGACGCAGTTCCTGGTTGGCGAAGACTGGATGCCGCTTGGATTTTCGACCAACGGCTCAATCAAAAACGCCGAAGCCGTATTCGCGGGTTATGGAATATCGTCGGCTGAACTGAAATACGACGATTACGCTGTTTCCCACGCGAAGGATCGCGTTGCAATCGTGTTCGCGGGGACGCCTGACGGCGACAATCCGCACGGACAATTTGTGCAAGCCGGCCAAATCCGTTTCAAAGCCGCCGCTGCGCGAGCTGTGGGCGCGAGTGCACTTCTGATCATAGCGAACGAGGAGAAGCTGAAAGACGATCGGCTCTCACGACTTTCTTATGACAATGCGGGTGAAGCGGGAATTCCGGTGATGCTAATCTCTAACCGATTAGCTCAGAAAATCCTTCCGGGAAGACTCGAAGATTATCGTGCCACGGCTGATGTCAGGCAGGTCGATACTCACGTAAAGAGAGACAACCCGACGAGCACCATGGCCGAAATACCCAAGTCGTTGGCGTTGCGGTATTCGTCAGCTTTACTAAAACTGAATTTAACTGTCGACGTCCTTCGGCGTGAATCACCTTCTTTCAACGTCACCGGCATCCTGCCGGGCAGCGACCCAAACTTAAAGAACGAAGCCATCGTGATCGGCGCACACTATGACCATCTCGGCCGCGGCGGCGAGGGCAGTCTGGCGCCGCGCGAAGGTGAGATCCATCACGGCGCGGATGACAATGCGTCGGGAGTCGCGGGTTTGATAGAACTCGTGCGGATGTTATCGACGCAGAATCCGGGGGTCCGACGCACGATTGTCTTCATCGCTTTCAGCGGCGAAGAAGAAGGTCTGATTGGCTCGAGCTACTACGTTAATCATCCCATCATCCCGCTTTCGAATACCGTGGCGATGATCAATATGGATATGATCGGACGGATGAAAGAGAGAAACTTGATCGTCGGGGGGGTGGGAACGGCGCAGGAATGGCGTTCGCTGATCGATTCGGACAACGTCGTGAAGGGCGTGGAGGTTTCAGTCAACAGTACCACCGCCTCAGCAAGTCTGACACTGAATCTTCCAACCGTAACCGGAGGAAATGGTGTAACCGTCGATGCTGGAAGGCAATTTACTCTGACTCTCAACCAAGACGGCTACGGCCCGAGCGATCATTCATCCTTCTATGCCAAACAGGTGCCGGTGCTTTTTTTCTGGACCGGAACGCACGAGGATTATCACAAGCCTTCGGATACCGCCGACAAGATCAACTACGAAGGAGAAGCGCGCATAGTCTCCTTCGTAGCCAACGTCATTCGCGATATCGACAAAAGCGACAAGCGACCGACCTACACCGTCGCCAAGAGTGAATCACAGGGACGCTCCACCGGCTTTCGCGTGTATCTCGGGACGATTCCCAACTATGCGGATTCGAATGACGGGTTGAAGTTGGATGGCGTGCGCGACGATTCGCCGGCTGCCAAAGCTGGATTGAAAGCCGGCGATAAGATTGTGACGATGGCCGGCCACGAAGTGAAGAACGTTTATGATTACACCTACGCGCTGGGCGAGATGAAAGCCGGACAAGAGTACGACGTAGAGATCGTGCGTGGAAGTGAGCACCTGACGCTAAAGATTACGCCGGCAGCCAGAAAGTAGTCAGAACCGCCTGCGGTAGCGGGCGGTTAATCTCCGCAAGAGCGATCAGACCGTGAAAAGACAAAAGGCAAGAGTCTAAATGGACGCAGCCGCGCCGTCTAACACTTGCCTTTTATTTATGAGATCAACCACCCGCTACCGCAGGTGGTTCTGACTCGGTTACCAGCGAGGCTCGCGGTCATTGCGGCCACCGCCTCCGCCGCTGCCGCCGCGGTCACGGTCGCGACCTCTGCCACCGCCGTATCCACCACCACCACCGCCGCCGCCGCCGTAACCACCGCCACCGCCGCGGTTGCCGCCGCCGTAATTGCCAGGCCCGCGATCGGTTCGCGGCCGAGCTTCATTTACGGTCAGATTACGTCCCGCGAATTCCTTGCCGTTAAGTTGCTCGATCGCTGCCGCTGCTTCTTCTGCGGTGGACATTTCCACAAAGCCAAAGCCGCGCGAACGGCCCGTCATCCGGTCTTCCACCACCGAAGCTGACTCTACATTACCTGCCTGCGCGAAATGATCGCGCAGATCTTCGCTCGTGGTCTGGAACGAGAGGTTCCCTACGTAAAGTTTTGTAGCCATTTCTATCCCTAATCCTCTGATGCTAATGGAGCGGGCTGGTTTCTCGATCGCAGATGTAAGGCAAAACCTTTGCGTTGAAACGCGACGCACCCGGTGCTCTGGCTTCGGCGAGAGCGGCTCCTGACAATTTGACAACTAACCTGACTCTCTCTCTCCAGCCGAACGTCGTCGCTTCGCGGCACGGACCGGCGCCATCATCAGTGTAGCGCGAGAGTAGGACTAACGAGCCCAAGTATGACGGGAATTGCCTTGGAGCGCAAGGCTTTTAAGTCAGCGGGGCAGTGGGGCTGAAACCTTAAAAAATCTGCGAAATATTGAGCATTCTTCAGAAGCGCCGCCGCCGGCGCTCCTTTCGCCGCATGGCCGCGGCAAACAAATGAGCGACGCTCAGCACCGTAATTTCTTCGCCACCGTAACGCGCGATCCCAAGCGCGACGCCATGCGGATTTTCGGCGTCATCCGGAAGCGTTGGCGATTGGATATCTGTCGCGGCGATAGTGATCGTATCCAGGCGTTCGCGGGCGGCGACAGCCAGTTGCTCGTCTCCGCTCAAGGCAATCACGTTGGGCAAAGCGGCGGGCCAGGAGCCGGTTTCTCCGGTGACCAGGGCAAGCGGATCGAGCACCGTGAGCATACGGCCCCGCACGCAAACGACGCCCAGAACGGCGGGCGGCGAGTGAGGCAAAGGTGCGGGCACTTTTGCTTCCGCAGTGCCCTCGACCTCGTGGGCAAAGACTGCGAAGACTCTCTCGCCGGCGGTAAACGGCACGAGATCATGGAGTTGAGGATCGGGGGAAACTTCCCGCATTTTTGCTAACGCTCCCGCCAGAGTTTCATGCTGAGACTCGGCTGCCGTGAGTTCGCGCCAAAGCTCGCGTGGCGCTATGACGCCAGCATGAAAACACGGCGCTGTTTGACTGTCAATTAACCTGGGGCACTCGGTTAGTTACTTTTGCTGGCGACTTCATTTTGATTCTTTTGCGATTATTGCTAAAGCCGAAGGTCTGAGCATAGATAATTAAGAAGGGACATCAGGCTGTGTTACATTGCCGTGGAACAATACAAACCAACTGGGCCGCGGCGAACGTAATTAGCGAAAGGACTGTCTAATGGATGACTTTGATCACTATCGCGCCGAGATGAACGAAAAGCTCCTGGGCAGCGGTCACCTCGGCCTGAAGAGATTTTTTGCGCTTGATACCCAGGCTTACGAAGACGGCGCGCTGGATAAGAAGACTAAAGAGTTAATGGGTTTGGTCGGTTCAATCGTGCTGCGCTGCGACGATTGCATCACTTATCACATCAAACAATGCGCCGGCTGCGGAGTGACGCGCGATCAATTCATGGACGCGTTCAACGTCGCGCTGGTGGTTGGGGGGTCGATTACCATCCCGCATCTGCGGCGGGCAGTTGAGCGGCTTGATCAGGTCTTACGAGTTGAGTAAATGAGACTGTTCGACGCCAGCGATCGCGGCTCTGCCGCAGCACAGTGCGGAAAGGCTCTGCCTTTCCGTGGTTCTTCCTTCTATAAAGGCGAGGCTGCGCCTCGGCTCGGAGGCGTAGCCTCCTTGTTCTTTGGCCCGCGAGCCGGTAAGGCAAAGCCTTACCGCACTGTGCGGCGGCAAAGCCGCAAAATTCTCCCTCTCATCATCGATCTATTCCTGGTTTTTTCACTGACATATTTGCCCTCGAATATTTACTCTCAATCTCCGCACTCACCGAAAGGTTTGGAAATGCCTGTACAGGAACGTACCCGAATCCGCGCACCTGAGTTAACCGGTGACCGAGGCTGGCTTAACACCGACAAGCCGCTCTCACTCGCGGCGCTGCGAGGCAAGGTTGTGCTGCTCGACTTCTGGACCTACGGCTGCATCAACTGCATTCACATCATTCCCGATCTGAAGAAGCTCGAGAAAAAGTATCCGAACGAGTTGGTCGTCATCGGCGTCCACTCTGCCAAGTTCGAAAACGAAAAAAACCTCGAGAATATCCGCCGCATCATTCTCCGCTACGAGATTGAGCATCCGATTGTCAACGACGCCGACTTTAAAATTTGGAAATCGTATGCCGTTGACGCCTGGCCGACGCGCTATCTGATCGATCCGGCGGGTTACATCATCGGTCGGCTGTCCGGAGAAGGCGGCTATGAAGCGCTGGACAAGGCGATTGCCGACTCGGTTGCCGAATTCCGCAAACGCGGCGAGTTGAACGAGGCGCCGCTCACGCCGGTGCTGGAACGCGCGAAGGTTGGCGATCTACCTCTGGCTTTTCCCGGCAAAGTCCTCGCCGACGAGAAGAGCGGCCGGCTGTTCATCGCTGATTCGGATCACAATCGGATCGTGGTGGCAAAATTTGACGGCACGTTGCTGGAAACAATTGGAACTGGAGCGCATGGCTCCGCTGACGGAGCGTACAATAGCGCAACTTTCTTTCGCCCACAGGGAATGGCGCTGAACGGCGAAACGCTCTACGTCGCGGATACTGAAAACCATCTGATTCGTCAGGTCGATCTGAAATCGAAGACGGTGACGACCATTGCAGGCACCGGCCGGCAATCGCGAGGCCTTGATCAAATTGGAATGGCCCGCACGATCGCTTTGAACTCACCCTGGGATGTGCAGCTTGTGGGGCGCACGCTTTACATCGCGATGGCCGGACCACATCAAATTTGGCAACTCGATCTCACGTTGCGAGAGGTTTCTGACTTTGCTGGTTCGGGACGCGAAGCCCGGATTGACGGCCCGCTGAAAGAGGCGGGATTTGCGCAGCCATCGGGATTAGCGACAGATGGTAAGACACTGTACGTATCGGACGCCGAAGCGAACATCATTCGCGCAGTCGATCTCCGGCCCGATGGGAAAGTGCGCACGCTGGTCGGCGGTGACCTGTTCGATTTCGGCGACATAGACGGATCCGGCAATGATGTGCGCCTGCAACATCCCCTCGGTCTGGCGCGCTGGAATGACAAGCTGCTGATTGCGGACACCTACAATCACAAGATCAAGTTGCTGGATCCGGGCGCGCGATCCGTGAAAAGTTTCGCGGGCGCAGGAAAACCCGGACAGGTCGATGGCGCTAAGCCTTCATTTTACGAACCCGGCGGTTTGGCCGTTGCCGGCGACAAACTGTACGTCGCCGACACGAACAATCACGCGATTCGCGTGGTCGATTTGAAGACGAAAGAAACGAAGACGCTGTCGATTAAGGGTCTGCTTCCGCCCGCGTCGAACCAGGCGACGGTCAACGGTGACGCGGCGCCAAACGAGGAAGAGATCAAGTTAGTGCCGCAGAAAATCCGCGCGGGCGAAGGGGCGGTCGTGATTAATTTAGAGTTGCCGGCCGGCTATCACCTCAATCCCGCCGCACCCCAGCGCTATAAAGTATCGACTGAGAGCGGCGCCCAGACCCTGGTCATCGATCAGCAAAACTCTTCCCGCGCAGCGAAAAGCCTGCAACTACCCATCCGTATTCCGTTCCGCGCTGTGAGCGCGGGTGGCGCCGAACTGCGCGCGTCGTTCACTTTCGTCTATTGCCGTGAGGACAACACGGGTACCTGCCGCATAAAAACTTTGGTCTGGCGCGCCCCGGTTGAGGTTGTTGCTGACCCGGCGGCGCCTTCTGAAATAAAGCTGACCACGCGAGTGAAGGCAGATTGAGAAAACCACTGCTTGAATTTCTATCGCTATTTCGTGTCAAAAGAGCCTGATTAAGTCCTTCGCAGATGCTCGCTTGCTCTGTCTTACCGCAAGCCTTAATATCGTGCTTCCCAAAATTTATAAACTCGAAGGAGTCACATCGTGGCTAACAAACCATTTCTGACTGACATCAAGACGTTACGCGAACGCGCGCGGAAACATATCGAGCAGGGCGCGGTAACCGAAGGTTATAGCGCCGATCGCGAAACTGTCATCAAAGTGCTAAACGAAGCGCTGGCAACGGAGATCGTCTGTGTGCTGCGCTACCGGCGCCATTACTTTATGGCCTCGGGAATTCATGCTGAAGGCGTAGCCGCAGAGTTCTTGCAGCACTCCAATGATGAACAGGGTCATGCCGATCAAATCGCGCAGCGAATTGTGCAATTGGGCGGAGCGCCGAATTTCAGCCCTGAAGGTCTGCTGACACGCAGTCATGCGGAATACGTCGAAGGCGAAACGCTAAGCGACATGATCAAGGAAGATCTGGTCGCCGAGCGCATCGCGATCGATAGTTATCGCGACATCATTAAATATCTCGGTAATGACGATCCGACGACGCGTCGCATGATGGAAACTATCCTGGCCGTGGAAGAAGAGCACGCGGATGACCTCGTCAACCTGCTTGACGAACTGGGAAAGTAGGTCCGCGCGCTCGGCACTCCCGAAAATACGCTTGGCTGTTAATAAGCAAAATTATCCCGGCCGCCCCGGCATCTGCCGCAATTGCGGCGCGTTGGTCGGCGCTGCTGAGACCAGTTGCCATGTGTGTGGCGCGCCGGTCGGGCAAACTGCGGCGGCGATCCCTTTGCATGAGCGTTACGCGATGGGTTATGCGCGCGCGGTGCTCTCTCGTCCTTACATCTTTACCATCATTTTTCTAATTGCGAATTTTTTCGTCTTCATGCTGATGTGGGAATCAAGCGGCATGTCTTCGACGGTTTTGTGGGGCGCGTTTTCAGAACCGGTGCTGCTGGCGTACGGCGCGAAAACGAATTACTTGATCAGATTCGGCCATGAATGGTGGCGCTTTGTCACGCCGGTTTTCATCCACGTCAACCTGCCGCACGTGCTGATCAATATGTACAGTCTTTGGGTAATCGGTCCCTGGGTCGAGAAGCTTTACGGCTCGGCAAAGTTCGTCGTGTTTTGGATCGTCACCGGCACCGCGGGGGTGTTGGCGAGTTACCTGACTGTGATTCCAGGGTCGCATCCCGGTTTGGTCGGAAGCTTTCTCATCAAATCGGCGGACCAGCCTTCCGCGGGCGCCTCCGGTGCCCTCTTCGGGTTAGTGGGTGTGCTGTTTGTCTTCGGTATCAAATACCGGCATGAATTGCCGGAGGGCTTCAAGCGCGCCTTTGGCACTGGAATGCTGCCGGTGATCCTCTTGAACATCGGCATTGGATTTATGCTGCGCGGTGTGATTGATAACGCTGCCCACATGGGTGGGTTGCTGTCAGGCGCGGCGCTGGCGAGTGTCGTCAGTTACAAGCGGCCCGGCGCTTCGACCGGTATGACGATCGCCTGGCGCGTGGCCCAGATCGGCGCGCTGGTTCTGGTGCTGGTGTGTTTTGTCATGGTGGCGCGACATTTTGGATGAAGAGTATCCGCAGATTACGCAGATTTCACAGATTGAATTCGGAGTGAGACCATGATTCTGATCTAAACAGAAAAGTTCTTATCGGTGTAATCTGCGTAATCTGCGGATTGGATAGAGGAGATTTGAGATGGAGATCAAGAAAGTAGGCGTGCTCGGATGCGGCTTAATGGGCGCGGGCATTGCTCAGATAGCCGCGAGCGCCGGTTTTGAAACAACCGTGCGCGAAGTTTCCGAAGAACTTTTGCAAAAGGGTTTCACTGGGATCGAGAAGTCGCTGGAAAAATTCGCCGCCAAAGGTGCCATCACCGCCGCAGAGCAGAAAGCGACGCGCGATCGGCTGTTCGGCACGACGACGTTCGACGATCTGGCCGACTGTGACATCATTATCGAAGCCATAATTGAAAACCTGGAAGAAAAGCAAAGCACCTATAGGCAATTAGACGCGATCTGCAAGCCGGAAACGATCTTTGCTTCGAACACCTCTTCGCTTTCGATTACTCAAATGATGGCGGCCACTTCGGCCACGCGCCAACAGCGCTTTATCGGCATGCACTTCTTTAATCCCGTGCCGATCATGAAACTGGTGGAAGTTGTGCGCACGATCCTGACCGACCCCGCGGTTTACGAAGACGCCGTGGCGTTCGGAAAAAAGCTGGGTAAGGTCCCCGTGCGCGCTTCTGACAAGACCGGATTCATTGTGAACCGCTTGTTGGTGCCGTACCTGCTGGATTCGATTCGCGCGCTCGAAGAAGGCGTCGGCTCGATTGTGGACATCGACAACGCGATGAAACTCGGCTGCGGCTATCCGATGGGACCGTTGACGCTGGGCGATTTCGTGGGACTCGACACGACCTACTACATTGCCGAAATCATGTTCAATGAATTTCGCGAGAAGCGTTTCGCGCCGCCGCCGCTGCTAAAGCGCATGGTGATGGCCGGTTTGTATGGCCGCAAATCAGGCCGCGGGTTTTACGACTATACGAAGGATCCGAAGAACCCGACGCCGATGAATCTGGTTTAGAAATACAAATTAGCCGCGGATGGACGCGGATCAGATCGATCAGACAAAGAAAGAGTATTAGCCACAAAGAGGCGCAAGAAGCACAAGACCAAATTGCATTATTTCTGTTTTGTGCTTATTGCGCTTTTTCGTGGCTGCTTTTGTCTTATCCGCGTTTATCCGCGGTTCAATTCGCCTGCTGAACAAAGTCCTTCGTGCGCGGATCGCCGGGTGAGTTGAGGATCTTTTCCGTCTCGCCGTACTCCACGACTTCGCCGCCTTCCATGTAGAGCAGATTATCGGCGAGTCCTTCCAGAAAACCGATTGAATGCGAAACGACGACCATCGTGTGACCGCGCTCGACGAATCCCCGCAATAGTGAACGGAGTCCCGCGCTGCGCCTGGGATCCAGGGCGCTGGTCGGCTCATCAAACATCAGCAGCGCCGGATGCATCGCCAGCGCGCGGGCAATGGCCACGCGTTGCTGCTCTCCGCCGGAAAGCGATTCCGGATAGCGTCGCGCCTTATCTTTTAAGCCGACCGATTCCAGTAACTCTAAGGCTTCGCCCTCCGCTTTTCGCCGCGGCACATGCAGGACGTGCACGGGCGCCTCAATAATATTGCCGAGCACTGTCAGGTGGGGAAAAAGGTATAAGTGCTGAAAGACGGTGCCGACTTTGCGCCGCAGCTGCTTGACCCGGCGTGAATATTCATGTGCCGACAGATTCGCATCGAGCCGTATCTCACCGAATTCAATAGCCCCACCGTTGATTCGTTCCAATCCGTTCAGACAACGCAAGAGCGTGGTCTTGCCGCTGCCCGATGCGCCGATGACGCCGAGCACGGTTTGGGGCGCGACCGCGAAAGAGACGCCGCGCAGGATGCGCGTGCCGGCGGCTTGCTTGGTTAGATTTTCTACGCGAATCATGGATTAACTCAATGGCGGGTAGTAGCCCGCCTCTAAACAATCTCAGCTTCAACTGCTTCGATTGCTTCTCGCCTCTGCAACCTTCGCTCCAGCCGGCGCGCCAGATGAGCCATTGGCAGACTCATCGCCAGATAAAAGACTGAAACGGCCGCGCCCAACAATAGAAACTGCCCTGAGGCATTAGCGAGTTCGCGATATGCCGTCGCCAATTCCCAGACTGAGATCGCGTAAGCCACCGAAGTGTCTTTGAAGAGCGAAACGAAATCGTTGGTCATCGGCGGCAGCGCGATCCGAAACGCCTGCGGCAGGATGATCCGGCGAAACGCGAGCAGCGGATTCATGCCGAGCAGATAAGAGGCTTCCCACTGTCCGCGCGGAATTGCTTCCAGCGCCGCGCGATAAACCTGCGATTCGTATGCGGCATAGTTGAGTCCCAATCCCACCAGCGCGGTCAACCAACCGGGCATCGCCAGCCCGATCGTGGGCAGACCAAAGTAAAGAAAAAGCAGTTGCACCAGCACCGGCGTGCCGCGAAAGAACTCGATGTAAATCGTGCACAACCACCGAAGCCAGCGCGGCCCCTTCGACTGTCCCATGGCCAGCGGCATACCCAAAATCACTGCGATGATCATTGAGCCGAACGCGACCAGCACCGTGACCACCGCTGCGCGCGCCAGGCGCCACAACGCCCCGCGCCAATTGAACGACGACGAGGTCAGCTCATTGGCGGGATTAACGGTCTGACCCGAACGCATCTGTGTTTGCAGTTCCGTTTGAGCGTCGTTCCACAAACTCCATTTGCGCAGAATTTGTTCCAGAGTTCCATCACGAATAATCTTGTCAATCCCGGCATCGACTTCCGCTTTCAAAGCGTCGTCGCCTTTGCGCAAACCGATGTTGTAGGTGCCACGAAAGAACGGCTCGCCGGCGCGTTTCAGAGTCTTGCTTTTGCCGACATAAAAAACCTCGGCCGGCACGTCCATCAGCACGGCGTCGATGCGTTTCAATTCCAGGTCGCGGTAGGCAGCTACTGGATCGGCATAACCTTTAAAGGGAACGCCCTCTTTTTCCAGCAGGCGCGAAGCTGCCGTGTTACCCAGGGTGCCGACAGTTCGATTGCGACAGTCAGCGAGTGAGTGGATCTGCTGCTCGCTGTTTCTGACGGTCAAGGCCAGTTGAAAAATGTAGTAGGGCTTGCTGAACTGAATCTGTTTGAGACGATCGGCCGTCGGCTCCAGGCCGTTAATGATTACGTCGAACGAACCGCGCTGCAACGCCGAGACAAGTGTCTCCCAATCCGAAGGGACGAACTCTGGCTTCCGGCCCATAGCCGCGGCCAGCGCGTCCGCCATCTCCTTTTCGTAGCCGATGTATTGGTCCGGATGATTGGGATCGTTGTAGACATAAGGCGCGCCGCCGCTCGGATCAGCGCCCCAGCGCAGAGGTTGCTGTGCGTGACCCGTACTCAGACACAGTAACCCCGTCACAGCAACACAAATCAAGCTTAAGAGTCCGCGCAACAAATAATTCAATCGAACGAGTCAAGAATCAAACGAGCAGTCAGCCACAGATTAACGCAGATGGACACGGATAAGGCAAAGAAAAATGGTCGGCCACGAATAGGCGCAGGAGGCACGAAAAAGCAAATTCTCCATTTGCGCCTTTTGTGCATTTCCGCGGCTGAAATAGTTTGGTGTCTGAGGTGGCTTTTTATGGCGTCGAAGCGGAGCTTCGATTACAATCACGTCCCATGTGCACTGACAGAAGAGATTTCCTGCGACTTTCCGCCGGAATCGCCGGCGCCACGCTGCTCGGCGGTAAGTCCGCTTTCGCGGACACCGAAGACGTTGACACGATTCAACAGCGACAGGACGTTCCTGATCTAATTCAAAGGCTGAAGCGCATGACTGCCGGCGTCGTTCCCATCACCGCCGAGGAACGGGAGGCTCGCATCGCCAAAGCGCAGCACCTGATGGGCGAGCACAAGATCGACGCGATTTATCTCGAGCCGGGCGCCAGCATGTTCTACTTCACCGGCATGCGTTGGAGTACCAGCGAGCGGATGTTCGCCCTGGTAATCCCGCAGCGCGGGGAACTAGCCTGGGTTTGTCCGAAGTTCGAGGAAGAACGCGCGCGCGAACTGATCAAGTTCGGCAAAGACATCCGCACCTGGGAAGAAGACGAGAGTCCTTATCGTCGAGTCGCGCAAATTATTCGTGATCGAGGTATTCGCACCGGCCGCATCGGCATGGAAGAGCGTGTGCGCTTCTTCCTGTACGAGGGCATTCGCCAGGAAGCGCCCAAACTCGAGTTCGTCAGCGCCACTCCCGTAACTGCCGGTTGTCGGATGTTCAAATCGGCGGCTGAGATTGCTCTGATGCAACGCGCCAACGACATCACGATTGTTGCCTATCGCGCCACCTGGGCCACGATGCGCGACGGTATGCCGCAAGGCGAGTTTGCGGCTAACTGCGCCACGGCGTTTCGCAATCTCGGAGTCGAGGGCGGAGTCTTTTGCAGCTTTGGCAAGTACACGGCGTTTCCCCATGGCAGCATCACGCCGCAGGTGCTGAATGACGGCGACGTCGTGTTGATGGATGGCGGGTGCAGCATCGAGGGCTATCAGTCAGACATCACGCGCACGTTTGTTTTTGGCAAGCCGACCCAGCGTCAGCGCGACATCTGGAATCTGGAACGCAAGTCGCAGGATGCGGGTTTTGCCGCCGCGAAAGTCGGTGCGCCCTGCGAAGTCGTCGACGCCGCCGCGCGCAAAGTGATCACCGACGCCGGCTTTGGACCGGATTACAAAGTTCCCGGTTTGCCGCATCGCACTGGCCACGGCATCGGGCTCGATGGCCACGAATGGACGAATTTTGTGCGCGGTAACAAGACGCCGATTCAACCGGGCATGTGCTTCAGTGATGAACCCACGATCGTGATTTATGGCGAGTTTGGCATCCGACTGGAAGACTGCCTCTACATCACTGACAGCGGTCCGAAATTCTTTACGAATCAAAGCCCGTCGATTGATAAGCCGTTCGGATAAGACGCTATTGAGCACTCTGTCCTGAATTGAAATGAGCACATCCTGGCTTTCACATCCGGAGGTAAAGGTTATGAAGAAATTAACGTTCGCGCTGCTGTTTTGTTTCACGCCACTGGTAATCGCAGCAGCGCCCCTCAAAGTCGTCAACGTCAGCGCGCCGGCGATCAACTGCGTCTTCAATCCCCCCTGCACCGTTACCGTCAACGACACGACGGACAACATTGCGATGAGCACCGGCGGGACCGGCTTTCTGCAATCGCGAACCTACAAAGGCGCGGCGGAATCTCCGGCGGCGGGACTTTTCGCTTACGAGTATCGGATTGATTTGCGCAACGCTGTAGGCGCGGTCGCGATCTCATGCATCGACTGGATGACGATTAGTTTCGGCCCGGTTGTCAGTACCCTGAACTATGGCGGCAGCGCCGCGCCGGATCAGGTGTTCGTGGTCACCGGCGGCGGGATCGGCACTGTTGGCATCGCGTCGGCGGTGCAGACCGGAAGCAGCATCAAGTTCAAGTTTACTTCGCCGGTATGCGAAGGCGGCGCGCCCGGAAAAGGCGACAGCAGTTTTTTCTGGGGACTGGTTTCCAAAACCCAGCCCAAGTTCGTTACCGCCACGCTGCACGAACCCGGCGGCGCCACCCACGTGGTCAAAGCGCGCGCGCCGATGTAGATCGCAAGTTCGATTTGAAGGAGCCGTCATGCGCATCAAACTAACTGCTATTTTCATAAGCTTGATTCTCAGTTTTCTGCCGTTGCGGATATCGCGGCCGGTTGCGGCTAAAGCGATGCAAACGCCGAATACCGCCTACCTCTTCGTCGAGATCGAAACGAAGGTTTACCGGAAAGATGTCGAAATCAGCAGCGAGAATCCTGAGGAACGTCGCTGGTACTTTTCGAATGTCGTGGTGCAGCCGGAAGATGTACCGACCTACTCGCTGATCAAACAGAGAATCATGCCTTACTTTAGTCGCAATGTGATGGACCCATTCGAAGCGCGCGGCTTCGCTCTCGATTACGGCGAGCAGGACGTGCGGCTGAATGGCGAGGTTTCGCAGGCGAACTACGAGACGCGTGAAGAAGCTGAAGAGCAACGCAACAAGGAGATTGAATATCGCAAAGGCCAGGGCGGCAACATCTACTCATTCGAAATTGATTTTCGCTCGCCCAAGGGTGAAGAAATCAGCAAGCCAAAGCTCATCTATCGTGATAAGGAACAGCCGAACTATGGAGGCCCGAAATAGCTTTGCGGCAACAGGAGTGTCAGAAGCCCGCGCGTCAGCAAGGGCAACTGACACTCCCTGACGGTCGGGCTTCTGACTCAAAGTATCTTAATCCCTCAGTTCAGCGTATAGTGATTAATATGGAAACTGAATCAACAACCAGCATCGTCGGCCAGTTTTGCCTCACCCCTGACGGCCAACGAGTGTTCGTGGAGAGAATCGGCGCCGAATCTGACTCGTCCGCCCGCGCAATTGTTCGCAGAGTAGACGGGCCAAAGGCCGGCACCCGCTCGACCTGCTTTGTCACAAGTCTTAAGCCTTTAGGATTTGAAATTCCGCTCGAATAAGCCGCTTCGTTTCGGATCGCGGACAGCTTGTCCGCCAGCGCGCACGCGCGCTCTCAATTAACATAACGCCCTGGTCAGAGATCTTTTCGCGCCTCGCACTTAGGTGTCCGCGATCCGCGATCTCTTTCGGACGGCTTCTGACACTTGCCCTGATCTGATATATCCTCATAAAAATATCTAACTGACTGTATCGCAGGAAAGGATTCGGGTGCTTAACTTTGCCATTCAAACTGCGCGCGACGCGGGACGCATTTTGGCGGAACGCTTCGGGCGGACGCTGGAGATTACGAACAAGAGCGAACTCGATCTGGTAACTGAGTCTGACCTCGCCTCTGAGCGATTGATCATCGAACGAATCAAGACCTATCTTCCGCGCCACGCAATCCTCGCCGAAGAATCGGGCGCCAGCTCGCCCGCGGATCAGGAACCAGGAAGTGAATGGCGCTGGATCATCGACCCGCTGGACGGCACCACGAACTATGCGCATGGCTATCCATGTTTCTGTGTTTCGATGGGGCTGGAGTACAACGGGAGGATGGAAGTGGGTGTGGTTTACGATCCAATGCGCGATGAATTGTTCACTGCTGAACGAGGCCAGGGCGCGTCGCTCAACGGCCGTCGGATACAGGTCTCACCCGTCAACAATCTATCGGGCGCACTCCTGTGCACTGGCTTCCCGTACGACGTGCGCGAGCGCAGCGAGTTCGCGCGCCACTTTGCAAACTTCATCATGAACGCGCAGGGCGTGCGCCGTGACGGAGCAGCGGCACTCGACCTGGCTTATGTCGCCTGTGGCCGTTTTGATGGATTTTGGGAAGAAGGTCTTAAGCCCTGGGACGTAGCGGCCGGTGCCTTGATGATAGAAGAAGCGGGCGGGCGGGTTTCAAAGTATGATGGTGCACCCTTGAATATCTACACGCCGCCGGTGCTCGCGAGCAATGGTTTGCTGCATGAGCAGATGATGCGCGTACTCAGCCTCTAGTTAGCTCTCCTCGACAGGTGATCCTGTTTTCTCGTTACTTCTCTAGTCCTCTTTGGGGATAAGGCCAACCATAACCCCAGCGCACCTCGTTGAATGAGAACCGCCACTTCCCGTTTACTTTCCTCAGACTCGGGAACGGCAACCACCACATCCCGCCGATGCGGACTGCAATGAACATGATCACGGCCCAGTGTGGATGACCATTCGCCCTTACGCATTCCAGGACTTTTATATCTGCCTCAAGACGAAGCGAGTTCGGCCCACCTTGCCAGTATGCGCGATCGTGCTCAATGCAACAGCCTTCCCAGGGCGGAGGCTCTCGCAGAACGACTCGCCAAAGGAAGGACATAAAACCGGAGCAACCATCGGTGACGAATGGTTTTGGCGGAATCATACATTCAGATATTCAGGTTGTGTCGCACGTGAGTGAGGCGTTTAAGATTCAAATCCGGTCTGTATTCTCACGGTGTTTCAGCGCTTGATCGCAGATCTCAAATTTGAAATTTTCAGAACTCACAGCGCCGATCGAACTATCTCAGCCAGTCTCTCTGTTTCGCGGCGCGCGCACTCACGCGTGTCTTCACTCTCGCGCTGTTCGATCACAAACAGCGGGTGATAGACGATCTCGACGGCGCTCAGGCGCGGAAAGCGATAATGCGATGGCCACACCCGGTGAGCCCCGCGAATCGTCACGGGCAGAATCGGCACGCCGGTCTCCAGGGCCATGCGCACCGCGCCGGCTTTGAACTTCCTCATCGTGCCGTCTGCGTTGCCGCGCCCGCCTTCGGGAAAAATCACCACGGCGCCCCCTTCACGGATCCACTGCAGCGAACGCCGAATGGGCTTCGGATCGCTACCCTCCAGTTGCAGCGGCCATGAGCCGAACAGGCGCAACATCATGCCCACAAAAGGCCACTTGAAAGCTGCGTCCCAGGCCAGATAACGAATCGGCCGCCGAACCGGAATTGAGATCCAGAATGGGTCGACATAAGTCTGGTGATTGGAAGCGATGATCAGGCCTCCGCTTTGAGGGATATATTGTGTATTTCGCAAACTGAGCCGCCACAAGAGCCGGCTCAGCAAACCGACAATCGGGCGAACAAGATCAAGCACCCATTGTGGCAGCATTCGGGGATAAGGGCGCGACCCATTTCGCCCCCGAGTTTGTTCGATGTCGGTGCTGGTTTGAACCAAAACGAATTATTTAACTAAGCAACAGAGAGCAAATGCCCAGCACGTCGTCGACATCTGTGCTGCCGACGGCAACGCCGGTCAACTTGAGATTTTCCACGAGTCAGGCAACTCCAGCTCCTTCAGGCGATCGTCATTCCACCGTTCACATTGGAAGCATTCGAATCCACGGTACTCAATTGCTTCTTGTTTCGTCAAACCGATTTGATTTCGGGCGGCGCAGCCCGGAAAGGCACAGCGCCTTTCGATTTCAACCAGCAACGGCGTGCGGGGAAAATAAAAGCTCTGCCTGGATTTGTTTTCCGGCATTGAAGCCCGTCCTGGTGCTGCTGCTGCAACGATTGCGTCGTCCGGACCACAGACTGAGGTCTGCGGCATCAGCAGCTTACAACGGCCACTCGCTGCCGATGAATTCCAGGTGGAGACGCGGAATCCCGTCAGCGCCAAAGCGCCGTGCACGCACTATCGCCAACACGCTGACCCCATATTGTTCGCTGCTGAGTTTGACGAAGCGACCCGGCAAAACATCCAGAGTCGTAAATACCGCGGCGCCCTTCCGGCTGATGTTTTCAGTCACTGTCTTTTCGCTGGGTGAAGATCCTTTTTCGTCCGTATACACTTCAACCAGCACCTCGATGGGAATAGTGTGACGGCTTTCCTTTCGCTTGTCGGTCTCGGAAAACTCCGACAGCACAGGCCCGGTTTCCTCTTTCACATTCCACAGACTTGCCTCGCTGCTGGATTGGGCGATTTCATAACGGCGCGCCGGGTCAGCGTCAAAGCTGCGCGGCGGGCGCTTGCCGACGAAGGCCACGCCTATTTCCAACAGGGCTCCTTTGTTGGTGTCGGGATCAAGGAGCGTAACGTTTCGTACCAGCGACCAGACACGGTACTGATCCTCTATATGATCAAAGCAACGAAGCTGTCGCGGCATCGCCATTGTCAAAAGCAACAAGCGACCTATTTCAGTTGGTCGTTTGACCCTTAAGCGCGCGCCGAACGGAGTGACATCGACCAGGCGCGACATTTCGGTCCAGTCGTAAGTCGGGCTTTCCCGACAGTAGATTCTGACCGGCAGCGACAGGGCAATTCGCTCGCGCAGCCGCCTCGACTTTTCTTCGCCTTTTGCAGCCTTGTCTGCCAAAGAATTATTTTCCAAAAAACGAATTACTTCGTTGGTGGTGGAGCAACTCGCGAGTTTCCTCCTCGTCAGGCTCAATGCCCTGATTTTACGGGGGTTTTACGTCTTTTTGAGCTTGGCGATGTCTACGGTTTCGGGTTAGAATAAAGAAGCAATCCGCAACCGCATGAATCACCGCCGCGAGCCCCAGGGTATTACCAAGCATCCGAAATTGGTGCCGGAAAAAATCAGGCAGTCCAGGCTGTGCAACGGGTCGTTGCCGCCGGGTCGCAGCGCGGATTGTAACGGAAAGGTTTGATTAATGGAAACCAGTGAACGACAGCACATAAGCATTGAAGACGAGATGCGCCGGTCCTATCTGGACTATGCGATGTCCGTAATTATCGGCCGCGCCCTGCCCGATGTCCGGGACGGTTTGAAGCCGGTCCATCGGCGCGTGCTTTGGGCCATGAATGAACTCGGCAATGCTTACAACAAACCCTACAAGAAGAGCGCGCGTGTGGTCGGCGACGTCATCGGTAAGTACCACCCGCACGGCGACACCGCCGTCTACGACACGATCGTCCGGATGGCGCAGGATTTCTCAATGCGCTATCCGCTGATCGACGGACAGGGCAACTTTGGTTCAGTTGACGGCGACGCGCCCGCAGCCATGCGTTATACCGAAGTGCGCATGGCGAAGGTGGCAAACGAGTTGCTGGCCGATATCGAGAAAGAAACCGTCACCTTTCAACCGAATTACGACGAAAGCCTGAGCGAGCCGACGGTCCTGCCGGCTCGAATCCCGAATTTACTAATCAATGGTTCTGACGGCATCGCGGTTGGCATGGCGACCAAGATTGCCCCGCACAACTTGACCGAGATCGTGGAGGCCACGATCGCAGTTCTGCGCGATCCGGAGATCGATATCGAAGAGTTGCTCAAGATCGTAAAGGGTCCGGACTTTCCCACCCGCGGGTTTATCTGTGGCCGCGAAGAAATTCGCAACTCGTATCTCACCGGACGCGGCATTCTGCAAATGCGCGCCCGGGCTTCAATCGATCGCATCGGCCGCGGAACGCAGGAACGCGACGCTGTGATCATTTCTGAAATTCCCTTCCAGGTTAACAAGGCCAGGCTGATCGAGCGCATAGCCGAACTGGCAAACGAAAAGAAACTGGAAGGCATCGCCGAAGTCCGCGATGAATCCGATCGCCAGGGCATGCGCATAGTTGTCGAGCTGAAACGCGATGCGGTGCCGCAGGTGGTCCTCAACAAGCTGTTCAAGCTGACGCCGATGCAATCATCGTTTGGGGTGATCAATTTGGCCATCGTCAATGGCCAGCCCCGCGTGCTGAACCTGAAGCAGATCCTGGAAGCCTTTGTCGACTTTCGTCGCGAAGTCGTGCGCCGGCGCACCGAATACGAACTGCGCAAGGCGAAAGCCCGCGCGCATATCCTCGAAGGACTTACCAAAGCGATCGACGCGCTGGACTACATCGTAACGTTGATCCGCAACTCGCGTTCGGTCGATGAAGCTCGGCAGTGGCTGACCGGGGAATTAAAAACAACGAGCGAAGTGAAGACTTGGAAAGGAATCCCGTCAGGAGAGCCGCTCAACAAGTATCTGCCCAAGCTGAAGAAAGCGATGGAGCGCCTGGCGTTTTCTGAGATTCAGGCGCAGGCCATTCTTGATCTGCAACTGCGGCGATTGTCAGCGCTCGAGCGGCAAAAGATTATCGACGAGTACGAGGGGATCATCAAACTGATCGCCGAGTTGGAAGAGATTCTAGCCAACGAAAAATCCCTGCGTCGCGTGATCATTAACGAACTCGAAGATGTTAAGAAAGAGTTTGGCGACGCCCGCCGCACGGAAATCACGGACGCGGGAACTGACTATTCGATCGAAGATCTGATTGCCGACGAGGACGTCGCGATCACGGTGACCAAGAGCGGGTATATCAAGCGTACCCCGATCACCACTTATTCTCGGCAGGGACGCGGCGGCAAGGGACGTTTTGGCGCGATGGCCAAGAACGACGATTACGTCGAACACCTTTTCATCGCTTCGACGCACGCATACCTGATGATCTTCACCGACGACGGACTGGTTTATAAGGTCAAGGTCCATGAGGTGCCGGATGCGGCGGCGTCCGCGCGCGGCAAGGCGATCGTGAATCTGATCCAGATTTCTTCTGAGCGAAAGCTCGCCGGCGTCGTGCCGGTGCGCGAATTCTCGGAAGGCCGTTACGTTTTGATGGTTACCAAGAAAGGCGTGATCAAAAAGACTGCTTTGTCTGATTTTCAGAACATCCGATCCAACGGGATCATTGCCATCAACATCGACGATGGCGACGAGCTGCTTGACGTAGTGACCACCGACGGCAACAAGCGCATTTTTATCGCCACGCACAACGGCTTTGCAATTCGCTTCGATGAAAAGAACGCGCGGCCGATGGGCCGGGCGACGCGCGGCACGCGTGGCATCGATCTTCGCAAGGACGATTTCGTGGTTTCGCTCTGTGCGGTTTCGTCGGATGATTCGGAAAAAATGCTTTCCGTTTCGGAGAGAGGCTATGGCAAGCAGACGCCGATCTCGACTTATCGTTTGCAGTCGCGCGGCGGAAAGGGCGTCATCAACATGAAGACGACGGAGAAGACCGGCAAGGTCGTCGCCGTGTTTCCCGTCGATGCCGACTCAGAAATCATGATCATTACTCAACAGGCCAAATTGATTCGCCTGGAGGCCGACGCTATTCGCAAGACCGGCCGCAGTGCCCAGGGCGTGCGTCTGATCAAGACCGACGAAGGCGACATGGTGACCAGCGCGTCTCTGGTTGAGGCGGCAGCTGAAGATGAGAGTGAAGAAGTTCCCTCTTAGTTGAATTAGGGCATCCGCAGATTACGCAGATTACGCATGGCAGAAAAGTTTTGGTGTGCTCAGCCAGGTGCTAGTTCGTTACCTGTTTTTCCATCTGCGAAATGTGTGTAATCTGCGGATGATTTATTCGCCGCTGCCCTCGCCTTCTACCCAAACCTCACCGTCTTCAAAAAACTCTTTCTTCCAAATCGGCACCGTTCGTTTTAGTTCGCGAATGGCCCATTCGCAGGCTTCAAAAGCCACGCGGCGATGAGGCGCGCTCACGGCGATCACGACGCTGGTCTCGCCGATTTCCAAACGGCCAGTGCGATGCACGATCCCGATGTGGGCGATCTCGAACTTTTCGTGCGCCTGCTCACCTAACCTTTTCATCTCGCGCAAAGCCATCGGCGCGTAAGCTTCATAGACGAGGTAGAGCGTGCGACGGCCGCGCGTCCATTCGCGCGCATAACCATCGAGCGTTACGGTGGCACCGCATTCGGGAAGGACAACCCGCCGGGCCACTGCTCCGACGTCGATTGGGGAAGTGGTTAATTCGAAGAAGTCCCTTTCGGATCCTGGTGCGGACGAGACGTCCGCGCTCCCGGCATCCGACGGCTGTTTTTCTTCAGTCTCATCTTCTCTGTGACTCGGTGTCTCTGTGGCCAATTTGTTTTCTGAACCGCCGCTGACCGGAGGAAACACAGCCAGCTCGTCACCGTCAAAGATTTCTCGATCCGCTTCCGCGTATTCCTGATTCACGGCGAACAGCAAAGACTTTCCAAACCGGCGGAGCTCAGGATAGGCGTTCAGCAGTTGAGCAAAGGCACTGGCTGAGTCATGCGGCGGATTCAGCTTCAGCTCAGCTTCTTCGCAGGCGGCGGCATCGCGCGCCGCGCCGAAAAAGAGCACGCGAACTGAAATGGCCGTGCTGTTTCCAGTTGTCTGCATCTCGTTTGGAGTTCCGCCTTCAGGCGGATCTCGCGCTCAACTCCGCCTGAAGGCGGTACTCCAAAACTAACCAAGTCTCACTCCTGATCGAAAACACGAATCAGATCATCGGGTTGCGCCAGCGGAATGCGAGCGAGCTGCAGATTTTCTTCCACATGTGCCACGCTGCTCATGCCCACCAGCGCCGTCGTGATTCCCGGCGCCGATCGCACAAATTGAATACCCGTTTGCGCGTCGGTGGCAAGCGAACCCAAAGGTCCCCGAATCGCTTCCGGGAGGCCGCGGGCTACCTGGCCCTGCAAGATCGAGGCGCTGGCCATTACGGTTACTCCCAGAGCGCGGGCCGCCTCCAGCACGCTCACGTATTCGTCGCCGAGCTTCTGATTCTGAAAGAACAAAGCTTCGGGCATCGCCAGATTGAACGGCAACTGAATGAAGCCGAAGTGATGATCCTTTCCGCCTGCCTCGCGCGCCGTGGCAATCATCTGTTCGAGCGAATGATAGCCCTCCGTCTCGGGCTCAGCACGAAAGCCATTCCAGGTCGCAACGCCGTATTTTCCGATCTTCCGTTCGGCAACCGCCTGCTCCAGCGTTCCGAATGCCGCGCGCAGACGCTGCCAAAAGTCTGCTTCGGAAACTGCCGCCAGCTGCGACTCAGGATTGTGCACATAGTAGACATCGAGGCAATCCAGCCCCAGATTTCGCAGCGACTGCGCCAACTGATCCTGCAGATAGCGCGGCGTCATACAATGCGAACCACCGGCGATTTCTGCGAAAGTGGCAATCCCGCGTTTGACGAAATTGTCTTCAATGTATTGGCGCACATCGCGCGGCGGCGTGCCGTCAAAAGGCAGATAACCGCCTTTGGTGCCAATGACAATCTCTTCGCGTCCGAAACCGCGTTTGACTAACTCACTCAGCGCCGCGCCGATCGAGCGTTCACTTCTTTGAAAGCGATAGTTCGCCGCCGTGTCTATAACATTTGCGCCCAGCTCGACGGCGCGCACCACGGCTTCGGTATAACGTCCGTCTGTCTCTTCATTCGCGTCGCCGAGATAGGTGCCGACCCCGATTGTCGAGAGCCAAAGACCCTGTGCCTGCCGAAAATGTTCTTCCGCCGCATTTTCCCTAAACCGTTCGCGATAGCGCGCCGTACCTTGCGGCGTCGCGCAGCCGTTGATTGGCATCTGTCGAAATTCTCCGGTGGATTTTGATTTGAGTAAGCGCGGACGACTATACGCGGCGCGGCGCGCGGTCGGCAAGGCGACTTAGATCGACGCCGAACGTGTGATAGCGTGTAAGGGATTCACTCTTGATCATCGTGACAGATACAAACTACAAAGAAGAAATCAGCATCGCCGTGGAACTGGCCCGCGCGGCCGGCGCCGTTTTGCTCGAGCATTATCACAGTCCCTTTCTAGTCGAGCAAAAAATAAACATGCTGGATGAACTCGAAGAAGTAACCGCGGCCGATCGCGAAGCGAATGAGCTGATAGTGACCCGTCTCCGCCGTGAATTTCCCGACGATGGCATCCTGGCCGAAGAGTCGAGCGACAGCGAACATCGTTTGGACAAGGAGCGAGTGTGGCTAATCGATCCGATGGATGGGACGAAGAATTTTATTGCGCGCGATGGAGATTTTGCGGTGCAGATCGGTCTCGCCGTCAACGGAGAGAGTGTCGCCGGTGTCGTCTATCAACCGGTGCGGGATGTCCTTTATCGCGCTGTCCGCCATGAGGGCTCGTGGATCGAAAACAGAGACAACCCGGCGGCACGCATGTTCGTTTCGAATCGAACGGAACCCAGCGAAATGGTGCTGGCCTCAAGTCGTTCGCATCGCAGCCCGCGCATGGAACGCGTGACCGGCGCGTTTGGTTTCAAAGATGAAATGCGGCGCGGTTCGGTGGGCGTAAAAATTGGCTTGATTGCCGAGCAGCAGGCCGATCTCTATCTGCATCTGTCACCGAGCACAAAACAATGGGATACATGCGCGCCTGAGATCATTCTGGTCGAAGCCGGCGGGCGGCTGACGGATCTGTTTGGCCAGCCCATTCGTTACAACGGCGTCCGCATCGACAATCGTAACGGCATCGTGGCCACCAACTCGGCGGCGCATGAGATGGTGATTGAGAATCTGGCCCCGCTGCTGAAAGAGTTTGGCCGAGTGCCGGTTTAATTCATCCGCAGATTACACAGATTGCGCAGAACAGGAAAAACTAATCACGCACTTCCTCGTTTTTCCTTTCTGTATTTGCTAAGTCGGTGAATTTGCTCAGACGAGCTTTAGGTTGAACGGGAAAACGCTAAAGGTCCTGGGCCTCGCCCTTTCTTTATTCTTTCTGCGTAATCTGTGTAATCTGCGGACATTAACCCAGCGCCTTCTTCAGTATCGCAATTTGTCCCGCATGATAAAGGTCGTGCTGGATCACGCCATGCAGTGTGACGTAGGCGGTGGATAAGCCCTCCAGAATCGGTTGATCCAAACGTGACTCTTCCAGACCGGCGATCGCTTTGCGCAAAGCTTCGTGTCCGCCATCGAGCGCAGCCTTCGCCTGTTCCCAGGCTGCCTCACTCATGTCAGCTGCCGGCGGCCAATCTTCCGGTGAAGAAATGTCAATCTCTGCCCGGTCTCCTTCCAATCGCCTGCGGCCCACGTTTTCCCAGACCGCGATGTGCTGCACGAGTTCCCAAATGCTGTGCGCGTCTTGCAGCGGACGCGCGTGCGCCTGGCGGGCGGTCACACCCGCGAGCACTTCGCGCACTGCTGGTCCGTGCCAGGCGCCGCCTTCGTAAGCACGTTTGAGTTGATCCAAAATCCTCTCAATCTCAGTCATTGGTTTCCTCTCTTATTAGCTCTTCAAGCTCCGCTTTGATCTGCTCGCGTTCAGCGTAAAGCGCGGCGAGATGCGAAGGCAACGCGACATTGTCAGCCTGAGCCGGATCAAATCCACGCGCGCGCAACTCGCGCTCGAATTCGGTTTCGATCGCGCGGAGTTTCTGGTTGAGGTCCTCAGTTGATGGCATCGCGAGCATTTTACGACACGCCGCGGCTTTAGTCCCCAGCAATCGGCGCAGTAGCCCGACCGTTAGGGAGGGCGTCCAATTGAGATAGAACCACGCCCTCCCTAACGGTCGGGCTACTGCCCCAATGCTTTGCAAATCCTCTCTCCGCCCGCTAGTCTTAGCGGAAAGTTTTGCCCTACTTTTGAATGTCCTTCAAGGAATACGCGTGGCCATCATTCGTCCTTTCAACGCTCTTCGTCCGCTGGCTGAGCGCGCGGCGCAGGTCGCAGCCGTGCCCTACGATGTCGTGAACACTGAAGAAGCCCGGGCCCTGGCGTCCGGAAATCCCTGGAGTTTTCTGCACGTGTCGCGCCCGGAAATCGATCTGCCCGCCGGCACGCCCATCTACGGCGACGAAGTTTATGCGAAAGCCGTCAACAATTTTGAAAAGCTGACCAAGGAATGTCCGCTGGAAGTGGAAGAGACGCCGAGCCTCTATCTCTATCGCTTAATCATGGACGACCACGAGCAGCTTGGCGTCGTGGCGTGCTGTTCCGTTAATGAGTACGATAACGACATCATCCGCAAGCACGAGCGTACGCGGCGCGACAAGGAAGACGATCGCACGCGCCACATCATGGTGCTGCGTGCACAGACCGGTCCGGTATTCTTAACCTACCGTGCCCGGCCTGAAATTGATTCGCTGGTCGCCGACGCGCTCAGCCGGAATCCTCCGCTCTACGACTTTGTCGCGAATGATGATATTCGTCACACAATCTGGCGCGTGCCGACCTATGCCCCGCTGGTCGAAGCCTTCGCTGATGTTCCTTATTTCTACATTGCCGATGGTCATCACCGCGCCGCCAGTGCCAGTCGCGCGCGCGCGGAGCTTAGAGAACAGAGCTTTGCCAACATTGGTAACGAAGAATACGACTTTTTTCAATGCGTCCTGTTTCCTGATAACCAGTTGCAGATCCTTCCCTACAATCGGATCGTGCGCGATCTGAATGGGCTGTCTCAAGAAGAATTCTTGGCGCGAGTGGAGAGGATTTTTAGCGTCACGGAAAATGCAGCGCCCCGGCCGAACAAGCGTGGGCGATGGAGCATGTATCTCGACGGCCGCTGGTATGGACTGGCTTTGCGCAGCGATGCAGAAATACCCACTGACGCGGTTGAGTCGCTTGATGTCAGTATTTTGCAGGAGCGTCTTCTGGATCCGATTCTCGGGATCGAGGACGTACGCACCGATAAGCGAATTGATTTCGTCGGCGGCATTCGTGGCCCGGATGAGCTGGAAAACCTGGTGAATGAAGGAAAGGCGGCGGTGGCATTCTCGCTCTATCCGACGACGATCGAGGAGTTGCTGCGCGTTTCTGATGCCGGCGAAATCATGCCGCCCAAATCAACCTGGTTCGAGCCAAAGCTGCGCGATGGATTGCTGAGCCATCAGATTTAAGGGCACCCACTCTCATGCCAGCGCCGCAAACACTTCGTTCGACAACAGCGCGCCGCGTTTAGTTAACCTCAGCACCTCTCGATCAATCTCCACTAACCCGGCATCGCGCAGACGAACAAGATCCGAGTCGTACTCATCTTTTAAGTTGGACCCAAACCGCGATTGATATTTCATAAGATCCAACCCACGCATCAAGCGCAGGCCAAGAAATATCGACTCCGAGCGCGCGTCCTCTTCATTCAAAACCGTGCGCTCAACGATGGGCGATTGGTGATGTTCGATCAGGTCAGGATATTTCGCCATGTCACGTTCGTTGCACCAACGCCGTCGTGCGCCGTCGTATGAATGCGCCGAGCACCCAAAACCATAGTAAGGATCGCCGGACCAGTATTTCGTGTTGTGTCGTGACTCAAACCCGGGGCGGCAGAAATTCGAAATCTCGTAATGCTCGTAGCCGACAGCGCAAAGTTCGTCGATTAACATCAGGTACATCTCGGCCGCGAGATCGTCGTCGGGCTCTGGCCGCATCCCGCGTTTGATTTGATCCGCCAACGGCGTCCCTTCATGTACGTCCAGCAAATAAAGCGACAGATGTTCAGGTCTCGGCTTCAAAGCCGCGGCAAGATTCCGCTGCCAATCCGCCATCGTCTGTCTCGGCAAGCCGGCGATTAGATCGAAATTAATGTTTTCGAATCCGGCTTCTCTTAATTGATAAAAGGTCGAAGTGATGTCGTCTGAAGAGTGCGTGCGACCCAGTTGCTTTAGTTCGCGTTCGTCAAAGGTCTGGGCGCCAAAACTGGCGCGATTTATTCCGAGGTGTTGAAAATCGCGAATCGTTTCCAGTTTGGCGGCGGCACTTGTGCCGCCATCGCCAGGGTTCAGCTCAATAGTAACTTCGGCGCCGGTCAGAACTTGAAAACGATCTCGGACAGCTTTCAGAATCCGTTCGATCTGCGCGGGCGCCAGCAGTGAAGGAGTGCCTCCTCCAAAATAAATAGTATTCACATCTGCCGGATGATCGACCTCGTTCCACCGCTTGATCTCTTCAATCAGGGAATTGACGTAGCGTTCTGCCAGATCGCTTTCATACATTCCGGTCGCGAAGTCGCAGTAGGAACAACGCGAGCGACAGAAAGGAGTGTGTAAGTAGACTCCGGCGTGATTCATCTTTCTCCACAGATTACGCAGATTACACCGATTCATTCAACCCAGGGCGGACAAACTTGCTCTTTGTTAGCTGGAGGATCGACGTTACCGAGTCTGTAATAATCTGCGAAATCTGCGGATGCACTCACGACTCTGTTCGACTTTTATTCTGTGTGTATTGTTTGAATGCTTGCGCTTGCGCAATTTGATCTTCACCACCCCGATTCTTAACGCAGAAAGACTGGCACAGCGGTTGATTCTCAGTGAAGCGGACTGGGCTTTATCCCGACCCAGGCCCAACTTTTTTACTAACATAAGCAAAGGGGAGGAATAGAAATGGCAGACAAACAGAATTTGGGACAGCAGCGAGGCATGCACGAAGGGCAGCAAGGCGGCTCTCATCAGTCCCCGGGACGAAATCCGCAGGACGATCGTTCAGCCGGCAAGCGGGGCGATCAAAGGGACGACCAGAACCGCGAGCGCCGGCGCGACTTCGACCCGAGCAGAGGCGGCGACGGCGGCTCTTACAAAGAAGGCGGCCAGAACGAACACACCAGGCGTTAAGAGTGGTGCTGTCCACATCAGGGCTCACGTTTGATTTCCTTGAGTGGAATATCATCGTGGGCCCTTTTGTTTTCAGGAACGGCTACAAAAAAAGCACAAAAGGCATAAACAGAAATAGGCAACTTGGTTTTGTTCTGCTTGCGCCTTTTTGTGGCGAATGCTTTGTCTTATCCGCGTAAATCCGCGTTCATCTCCAGCTTATTTGCTGATTCTCTTCGTGCTGCCGCCGCCACTGATCGACCGGCTCATCCGGCGCGCCACGAGTTCAGCCTGGGCAAACACCCGCAGAAAGTTTTCTCCCAGGATCTTGCGAATGTCCTGTTCGCTATAGCCGCGTTTCAATAATTCGTAGGTGATATTCGGATACATTGAAACATCGCGTGCACCCTCGGGGAAATCATTGGCGCCATCAAAGTCGGGACCCAGGCCGACGTGATCGATCCCTGCAACCTTGACGATGTGATCGATGTGATCGATTAGTTTTGCCAGCGGCAGGGGCGGCAAGGGATTCGCCGCTTCGAGCTTGCTTTTCTCTTCGGACAAGCGTTCAGGATCGTCGGCATACTTTGCTGTTAGCGCATCGTTCTGCGCCTTCAATCTTCGATTACGCTCGTCACTCTGCGGCCCGACTGTCTTCTCATCAATGAAGTAACTGTAAAAGTTGACCTGAACCACGCCGCCGTTCCTGGCGATGCGTCTTAGCAAATCGTCGGGAATATTCCTTGGCACATTGCTGAGTGCGCGCGCCGAGGAATGGGAAGCTATAATCGGCGCCTTCGAAACATCCAGGGCATCGCTCATCGTCTTATCAGAGACGTGAGAGACATCGACCAGCATGCCCAGCCGATTCATCTCGCGCACGACTTCTTTGCCAAAATCACTGAGGCCGTTGTGCTTTTTCTCGCCGCGCCCGGCGTCGGCCCAGTCATTCGTGTTGTTCCACGTCAGGGTCATGTAACGCACTCCAAGGCGATAGAACTCGCGCAGCGTGGGCAGCGAATTCTCGATTGCGTGACCGCCTTCGATACCCATTAGACAGGCAATCTTGCCTTCGCGCTTGGCGCGCCGAATGTCCGTGGAGTTGGTCGCGAACATCAGATCGTTCGGGTGGCGTTCGACCGCGCGATAAACCGCATCGATCATGTCCAGCGTGCGTCGCGCCGCGCCGCCTCTCGTTACATAATCGGGTTTGATGTACAGCGAAAAGAACTCGGCCGTCTGTCCGCCCTGCTTCATGCGCGCGATGCTGGTGCGATATGGGGCCGGCGGCGTCCCACTGAGATCGTAATCGTAATTAGTCATCCCGGTCGTGATGTCGTTGTGCGTGTCGATGACTATGGCGCGGCGGTGAATTGCCAGCGCTCTCTGCCAGAGCGCTTCGTCGCGTCCGGAGCGGGTCGATGGTTTTCGCTGCGCCGGCGCTTTCGGAGCAGGCTTTTTCGGCGCCGGCTGAGTCGCGCGTTGTGCGCCGATTGGAATGGCCGAAGCGATGAACGTGGGAACGAGAAACGAAATCAATATAGAGAACAAAAGTCGTCGTGGTTTCATGGCCAAGACATTTACCACAAAGGCACGAAGACACAAAGTGCCTTGATTGGAGCGCGGACATCCCTGTCCGCCTGAGCGCGCAGCGCGAACTTGGTTGCGATTCTGAAGAACTCAGACTGAGCCTGCTACGCACGCTGGCGGACAGAGATGTCCGCGCTCCAGCCATCGCACATCAGGCGAAGCCGTGCGCCAAACTGTGGCAGGCCACATGGATCAAAGAACATGAATAGAGGAGCCTACTCGCGGAGGATACAACTCGTGCTTACATTACTTGTTCTGCTCTTGCTGCCTTGTTTGAGTGTCCTGCCGATCTCCCCGGCGACGCAACAGCCATCGAAGCTGGAACTACCGCCGCAGGCACGGGACGCCCTTTACCTGAAATTTCCCGATTGGCGGTATGCAGACATATCCGACGAAGTCCGCCAGGCGCTAAAGCAAGATGGCGCCGCGAACATTCGTCCTGATCTGATCAGTGGTGATTTTGATGGGGACGGCCGCGCGGATTATGCTGCGCTGATTTTTCACGGCACGACCAGGGTTGAGCAAGATCAGGTCGTTGGCCCGGACTTCAGCCTCGTCATCTTCATGGCGCGAGATCCAGGCTATCAGTTACACGTTATCGAAGACCCGGACGGCGAATACATTGAACTGATCCATAAGGGAGACCGGAGATATGATTACGATACGCAGAAAGAGTTCACCTTCGAGCACGACGCTATTGACGCGATCATCTTTGAGAAGGGGGCGACTTCTTATGTTTACGAGAACGGCGGCTTCCGCGCTATTATCACCGGCGACTAAATCATGTCCATCCTGATTGCCGAAGACAACGTGGCCCAGCGTGCTTACCTGCGCGAGATACTCGAGCGCGACTTTCCTTCGCATCAGCCGGTGCTCGAGGCCGGCGATGGTGAAGAGACGGTCGCGATGGCGCTGCGGAACAAACCCGAGGTCTGCATTCTCGACATCCAGATGCCAAAACTTTCGGGCGTGAAAGCCGCGCGAGCGATCTGGCGTGACTTTCCCACCGCGCGAATCATTTTCTGGACTCAGTTTCCGCACGAAATTTACATCAACGAAATTCGCAAGATTGTGAAGTCGGTCGATCCGCCGCCGGCCTACGGCTTCATTCACAAGAACAACCCTGAATCGCGCTTTCTGCGTTTCGTCGCCGCCGTTTTGGAAGATGGCGCTGACATGATCGATCCGGCTTTCAAAGATTCATTCAAACGGCCGTTGTTGACGGAGTTCGAAGCCGAAGCGCTTTATTATCTCGCGCTGGGACTTTCGAACTGGGCGATCGCGCGCAAATGCAGTTTAAGTCTGCGCGGAGTTGAAAGCCGTCTCGCCACTCTCTACGAAAAGCTTTTTACCTCGCTGCCTGAAGGCACGCCGAACGAGGCTTATGAGAAGTTGGCTTACAACGTTCGGACCCGCGCGTTCTTTGAAGCGCTCAGACGCGGCTTGCTAAACAATGATGAGTTGGAAAAAGCGTCAGTCGAATTGGAAAATTGGCTGGAACGCGATCAGAAAAAGTTTATTGAAGAGCAGAAGCGGGCCCCGAATAAGAAATAACAAGTGCGACTAAATGTCTTAACGCAAAGGACGCAGAGGTATTCGCAGAGGACGCCGAGGAAAACCTCTTGGGGACCTTTGCGGAAAACCTGGCGTCCCTTGCGTTTCAGGTCGGCCCTTCTTTGCCTTTCTATCTGTTGCCTACTGCCCACGGTTTTTTCTTCAGCGCAGAACGAAACAACGCCAGCTCAAGCTCAACCATCGCCGACTCCTGTTCCGGCGCCGTCGCCCTCTCCTTCGCCCACTCCGCCGCCGAATCTGCACCAATGGGGCGCGGTGACTTCCTTTCATGGTCTGCCATCGGATCGCACGCACGCGATCGCGCAGACTGAATTCGGCGTGACGTGGTTTGCCACGGACGGCGGACTGGCCCGCTATGATGGCCGGCGCACCAACGCCATCAACGCAGAGGGCCTGCCGCCGGGCCGCGTGTTGGCGCTGAAAGTGGACGACTCTGGCGCGCTTTGGATTGGCACTGAAAACGGCGCCGCGCGGCTTTGGAATGGCAAGTTCGCTCCAGTCAAGGAAACTGCCGGCAAAGTAATCACCGCGATCATCACGCCACAGCCCGACCGGGTCCTGATGGCCACAGAGAACGGTCAACTCTTCGACTGTCAGGTACAGTTCCAGGGCGGATCGACTTCGACGATTCGGCCGGGTGAAGGAGATTCCGGTCTTAATTTCATCGTCAAAACCATTCCCAATCAACCGCTGGAAAGCGCGGACAAAGATCATCCGGGCCCGCTGAAATTTACCAGTCTTGCTTTTGTTCAAGACAAACTCTACGCGGGCACGCAAAGCCGCGGCATCGTTGAAATCGAAAACGGCGAAGCCCGGGACATTGTCAGCCGGCCGCGCAGCTACTTTATTAATGCCCTGGCAACAGATTCCAGAGGGCGGCTCTGGATGGGCGCGCGCGCGCGCGTTGAAGAGGGTGGCCTCTTTGATAGCAGCGAGCCGCTTAAACCCGTCAGGGCGAACGCCTCGACCGGGCCGGTAACGGCGATTACGCGCGGCGCGGGCGAGGATCTATGGATCGCGACCGACGGCCGCGGGGCGTTTCGTTTCCAGAACGGAAAGCTTACTGAACGTTTCACCTTTGAGGGCACGGGCGGCGCGCTCCGTTCGGACCATATTTTCGGGGTTTTCATCGATCCGGAAGAAGTCGTCTGGTTCGCCACGGACAAGGGCGTCTGTCGCTATGACCCGCATGCGATGCGCGCGGAAAACATCACTTCCGACGCGAGCGCGAACTATGTGCGCGCGCTGCTTCGGACCTCGCGCGGCCGCTTGTTGGCCGGGACAAATTCAGGTCTTTACGCAAACGATGGTACAAAGAAAACGTGGACTGAGATTTCAGAGCTGGGGCGGCGCAACGTTAATGCCATCGCAGAAGACAAAACCGGCCGCGTGCTGGCGGCAACCGGCAACGGCTTGTTCGCGTCATCTGCGAACAAAGACACACAATTCGTGCGCCTTCCACCGTCCGGTGACCGGCTCGCCCAGGGCGACAGCGTGCGCGCCATCGCTAATGTTGGGGGCTCGACTTATGTGGCAACCTACGGTTATGGAGTCGAAAGAGTGCAAGGCTCGCAGCGTACTCTGGTCTGGCCTGACTCCGCGGCGGACGCTCGCCTACGCGAAGTTACGAGTTTGGGTAAGGACGCGAACGATCGTCTGATGATTGGCACGGCCAGCGCCGGTGTTTTCTTTTTCGACGGCCGCCAAAGCAGCACCGAAAATGCGCTCGACAAACTCAGGGGCGCTGCTATCTGGTCGATCCTCGCCGACGATTCCAATATCTGGCTCGCCACGGACCGGGGCCTCTACTTACTCCACGCCGGCCAACTGAAAGCGCTTGTCCCGGACGTCACTGCGCGGGCCCTGGCCATCGTTTCGGACAACAACAGCGCGCGTCAGGTTTGGTGTGCCACCGTCGGCAATGGCCTGCTGAAGGTCGCGCTCGATCAGCAGTTCGGCGCCGTTGTTTCTCGTCTGGACGTCGAACAGGGTCTGCCTTCGCAGAAACTGTTTGCGGTGTTGTCTGAACGCTCTGCCGATGGAATTGAAAGTGTGGTTGCGGGAACCGGCCGGGGTGTGGTTCGTTACGAGCCGGGACATGTCGCACCGACGGTCCTGCCGGCCCGCATCATCAGCCAGCGAATCCACGAACCGAGTGAACTGAAAACCGGTCTGAAGCTCGACTATCCACAAAACAGTCTGCTGTTGGATGTCACTGCCATCAGCAGTCGCACGTTTCCTGAACAGTTTCAATATGCGTTTGCTCTCACTGACAGGTCAGGAAAAATTATCAGAGAGAAACTGGCGCGCGACTCTCAGTTCGCGATGGAGAAACTAAGCCCAGGCACTTACAAGGTGGTCGCTCGTGCCTTTACCAGGGACCTGACCCCGGCGACCCCTTTGTCGTTCGAATTCACGGTGGCGCGAGCGCCTTTTCCGTTGACTTCGACGGCGCTCGCGATTCTCTTAATCTTCGCTCTGATTGCGCTCGGCTGGGGTTATTTTCAGAATCGTCGTATTCATCGTACCAGCGCTGAATTGGCGGCGGCGAATCGCGATCTGGCCAACGCGCGCCTGCAACTCGCCAATGAAACCGAAGCCGAACGACGACGCATCGCACGTGATTTACACGATCAGACGCTCGCGGATTTGCGAAATCTGGCCTTGCTGGTCGATCAACTTCCGGTCACCGGTGGTGAGAGCATGCGTCCAAACCGCGCTCCCTCTGCGCCGGGCGCATTGCGTACGGAGATCGAATCTATCTCGCAGGAAGTGCGGCGCATCTGTGAAGACCTGAGCCCATCGGCACTGGAAAATGTCGGACTATCAGCGGCGCTCCAGTTTGCGCTGGCTCACGCGGTCGAACATGCGGCGCCGGATTGTAAGTTCGATTATGAATTCGTTTGTGATGATGCGCTGGATGAAAAACTGAACCTGCCCTCGAGCGTGCAGATTCAGATCTATCGGATTGCCCAGGAAGCGTTGAGCAACATCTGCCGTCACGCAAACGCAAAACACGTTAAGATGACTGCCGAATTAAATGCGGGCGTGTTTGAATTGGCGATTGAAGATGACGGGCGCGGTTTTGACCGCAGCGAGATGAGAAAAAAGCCCGGCCGCGGCGTCGCCAACATTCGCGCGCGCGCCAGCATGATCGACGCAGAGGTTGAGTGGGCGAAACGCGACGGGGGCGGAACAGTGTTCAGGTTGAGTAAGAACGGAGCGGGCAAGACCGCCTTCCTGACATGAGAAATGTTCCTCTTTGAGTGATTTTCGCTTGAATGAAAGGCTTTCAAGCAAATACGCAAGCGACGAACTCTGAAAACCTCTCAGGTCAGGAAGGCGGGCTGGCCCTCGCTTCTTATCTAAATAGTGAACGAAAACTTTTTTCGTATTAATCCTGAAATTGAAGCCGCGCTCGCGGCGAACAGACCTGTCGTCGCTCTCGAATCAACTGTGATCGCTCACGGTCTGCCGCGTCCGCAGAATCTCGAAACCGCCCGAAGCCTTGAACGAATCGTGCGCGATGAAGGCGCGACTCCGGCGACGATTGCGGTGCTCGAGGGAAAGCTGTGTGTAGGTCTTGACCAAAATCAGATCAAACGTATCGGCAATGACGACGACATCAAAAAGATTAGCACGCGCGATCTCGCGGTTGCGGTCGCGCGTGGCTGGAACGGAGCCACGACGGTCGCCTCGACTTTGTGGGTCGCGCATCGCGTTGGCATTCAGGTATTCGCGACCGGCGGTATCGGCGGCGTGCATCGGGGGCTGCTTCCGGATGTGTCCGCCGACCTGCCGGAACTTGCGCGTACGCCGATGATCGTTGTTTGCTCGGGCGCCAAGATTGTCTTGGATTTACCAGCGACGCGTGAATGGCTAGAAACCCACGCCGTCACCGTGGTCGGGTATGGTTGTGACGAAATGCCGGCGTTCTATGCGCGACAGAGTGGCTTGCCGGTGGATGCGCGCTGTGATTCGCCGGAGGAAGTAGTAAAGCTTTTTAGAATGCAACGCGACCTGGGAATTGAAACTGCGTTGCTGGTGACCGTTCCGGTTCCAGTCGCGGCCGAAGTTTCGCCAGTGTTATTGAATAAGATTCTCAACGAATCCCTTGACGATGCCGAACAATCGAAGATCAACGGACGCGACGTTACTCCTTTTCTGCTCTCGCGCATGGCCGAACGCAGCGCAGGTGCGACTCTGCACGCGAACATCACGCTGTTGGAAAACAACGCGCGGGTGGCGGCAGAGATCGCGCGCGAGTTGTCTTAACATTTCGTGTGATTTCGTGGATCGTTTTTTGGCAGGAATACAGAGTCGATCCACGAATCCACACGAACCACAAAGTAAATTTTTGGACTCAATTGAGAGACCCTGGGTTACGGCGCCGGCATTCGCGCCATATCTCTGACAAAGCGCTTCGCGACTTTTCCCGCCACTGTGCCGCCAAGCGAACTGACTTTTCCGCTGGCTAAAAGCGTTTGTGTCTTGGTGTCTACGACGCTGAACACATACTTGGTGAGCAAATCATGGCGCAATTCGAGGATCAGATCGGCGACGGACTCGTCGCGCGTGATCACAAAACCGAGCTGAGTGAACTCGGGGCGCTTGAGCAGTTTGTCTTCCACCACCGCGGCCCGGACCAGCAGCGACTTTGAGCGCACAAAGACTCGACTTGGCGACGAGGTCTCGCCGATTCGGTTCGGCCTCGTCAGAACCCCGACGTTCTGCGCGTAGCTTTGGGAACAAGTCGCGATCATCGCGGCAGTCAAGAAAACCAAAACGAACAAGACCCCTGCGCTCTCTCTTCCTTTGCCAGTCAAAGCTCCATAGTTAGCAGCCGAAGTTTTCATTAAAACACCTCCACACGACCTGCAAGTTTTCGAATCGAATCTGCAAACATTTCTCTGACGCTAACAACCATGCTCGACCTCAAGAGCATCTCAGGCGACAAATCTCGAAGTTTCTCCCCAGGCTCGCGATTCAGGTAAGTCGAGCAAAGCGGTCCAACGTCGAGCACCTCCTCAGGTTCGTCTTTAAAGTTGAGCAAGCTTAGTGCCGGAACATTTGCTCCGGCTTGATGTCTAACTCTGCGTTACAAACACAGAGCTTCTCCCCAGGCTCTCCGATCAAAGGGTCAGCATTTGAAAGGAGCCAGCAGTGCCAGTACGTTCTTTCGATCGAATTACAATTCCTGCACCCTGTGACGCCGATTGGGACTCGATGATCGGCAATGATCAAGTGCGCTTCTGCGAACACTGCAGTTTGCACGTCACAGATCTTTCGGCGATGACGCGCCACGAAGCAATGCGTTTGGTCGCGCGTTCGCAGGGTCGTCTCTGCGTCCGCTTCATCCAAAGACCCGATGGCGGAATAGTCAGCCGCACAGTCCCGGAGAAGTTTCATCTCATCAGCCGGCGAGCTTCGCGGATCGCGGCGGGAGCGTTTACGGCGACGCTGAGTTTGTCGAGCGCGGCCGCGCAGACGAAACCCGTTTCGACCGGAGGCCAGGCTGGCGTGTCGGTTGAATTGGTCCAGACAGATTATGATCGTGAAATCACAACCGACGAATTTTCTGCCCGGGTTTGGGGCACGATAACTTCATCAGAGGGAGCGTTGATTTCCGACGCGACCGTGGTGCTGGTGGATCGCGAAACTGGTGAAGAACGGAACACAACCTCGACCCACAATGGCGAATACTTCTTTGAGTCTTTACCAGCAGGAGATTATTTGCTCTGGATCCGAAAGCGCAACTTCACTACATCGAGAGACCATGTTCCCGTGAAACCAAATGCCGCGGTTCGACTTGATGTGACGCTACAAGATCGAATGATGTCCATGATGGGAGGAGCGATGGCATCCTTAATCATCGTCGACAACCCCCTGCATAAAGCGGTCTCTGAAAACGACGTGGAAAAGGTCCGTGCGTTGGCCTACACGGACGACCGTCTTAACGAAACCGACGAGGCGCGGGGATCCACTCCGTTGGGAGAGGCCGTCGAGCACGGCAATCGGGAAATCGTTGCCGTGCTCCTGAACGCCGGCGCCCAGGTAAACGTCAGGAGCAGTTGGGGCAAAACGGCGCTAATGTTTTTGTCTGACACTTCGACGCCTGAGCTCGTTCGCGACTTGATTTCCGCGGGCGCGAAACTAAATTCACGAGACGATGACGGCGTCAGCCCTCTCATGAATGCTGCGGCTTCCGGAAAGCCGGCCATGTTAACTGAATTGATAAGAGCAGGTAGCCGGATCGATGCGACCAACAGCGCGGGAGAGACGGCGTTGTTTGCCGCGGCGCGAAGCAACAGCGCGGAAACCATCGAACTCCTGATAGACGCCGGCGTAGACGTGAATGCCAGAAATGATGAAGGTCAGACCGCCCTGATGACAATCGTGGCCGCTGGTAGCTTTGAGAAGGTCAAGACCCTGATTGAGCGCGGCGCCGATACCGGTCTGATAGACGATGATGGCAGAACCGCATTGATGTTGGCCGCATTCAACGAAGATCCACGCGTCCCGGAGTTGTTCCTAAACAGGTCGAGGATCGACGCGCGCGACAATGACGGAGATACCGCATTGCTCTTTGCCGCTGAAAGGGGATCGGAAAAAACGGTCTTGCTGTTTATCTATGCCGGCGCGCAAATTGACGCCAAAGATAAGGAAGGCCGCACCGCACTGTTGCGGGCCGCGATTAGTGGCCAGGTTGAAAACGTCAAAGTGCTCCTCAACGCGGGCGCCGATCTTACCGCGAAAGACACCAACGGAAAGTCCGCGCTGGCGCTGGCGCTCGAAGCCGAAAACAACGACGTGGTGAACGTGCTGAAGGAACGCGGCGCACCAAAGTGAGTTGCCAACGTGTCCTCACCCACAGTGTCTGGGCCAGAGCCCATCTGGCCCAGCTCCCTAAACTCGTAACCCTTCGATCACGCTGAAAAGCGAATCAGTAGGCACAACGCGCGTCAGGCGAAAGCCGGCTGCTTGGTAAAGCGCGCGAAACTCTTCCCCGGTGCGCGACAGCCGTTTGTGCGTTCATTATTGATTCTCCAGATAAGACTATGAATTTCGCGGACGATGTTATCGAGTGAATGTCGGATGACGCAACTACGTCCACATTATCAAGCAGCCTCCGGGGTCTGTAACTGTGCGCTTCCTTGACGGGCTTGCGCTTAGTTGCGATTGATTTGCGCAGCCCACCAGTACTGACTGACCCTGCTATAACCAAATCGAGTCGAATTATGTTAAGCTCTGCATCCCGTTATTCAATTTGTTTACCGCAGACGTTTAGGAGGGAATCATGGCTGACGAAGAAAAATGCAAGAACCCACCGTGCACATGCCCGCCGCAACCCGACGGGAAATACTGTAGCGCTTCCTGCGAAGGCACCGGCCAGACAATCGAGCTGGATTGCGACTGTGGGCACGACGTGTGTCAGGGAAACTTCTAAGGCAATTCTTGCCGCAAAAAGGCACAAAAGGCGCAAGAACGGCCAGGGTTTTCCGCGAGCCGTCCTGATCCTTTTGTGCTTTTTTGTGCCTTAGTCTTTCCCCGCCTGCGCTACTGGTGTTTGGCGATCACCATGGCCAGATGTTCAGCCATCGCCGGATCCAGATTGCGAAGTTTTTGCTGCTGCTCGCGCGCGCGTTTCAGATCGCCAAGCACGAGATAGCTGACTGCGAAGTTGTAATAGAAGGAAGGTTCTTTGGCGTCCAGACTGATGGCTTTTTCGTGTAGAGCAATCGCCTCACGCGCGCGTCCGGATTTTGAAAGCGTTACCGCCAGACTGTCGTACGCCAGGACAAAGTCTGGAAAATCGCGAATCAGTATGCGATAGACAAACTCGGCGTATTTTAGCTGGCCCATGTGATCGTAAGTCACGCCCATGTTGTAACGCGCTTTGAGAAACCTGCCATCGAGCGCGACCGCGCGTTGAAAAGCTTCGAGGGCCCGCGGAAATTGTTTCAGCTCACCCAGCGCTTCTCCCAGATTGTTTTGGGCTTCAGCGGAACTTGCATCCAGCGACAGTGAGTGGCGAAAAGCCGCCGCGGCTTCTTCGTACTTTCCCAAAGCCATGTAGATGTTGCCGGCGCTCAAGTGTGCGTTCGCGGCAATCGCGGGAGTACTTTTCGCGACAATGGCAATCGTCTGATAGGCCCGGATGGCATCTTCGAGGCGGCCCTGCTGTCGGGCCACTTGCGCCACTCGCGCGAGCCGCTGGGCCTCTTTTACGTCGTTGGAACTCTGGGCCTGCACCAAAGCAACGGCGCATATGAGCATCAGACCGCTGAGTAAGATCCGGCCGCTGGTTCGCGATACGTATGAAGACTGGTGCATCTTGTTTTTGTTTGTCCCTCAGAATAAAAAGGGGCAATCGCGCGAAATATCTGGGAATTTTTCCAGATTGGTAGTATTAATCTAACCGTAAATCCCAGTTTTCCAGCACAGCAGAGGACAAGGAGGCCGCCCCGAATGACAAGATTCTTTCTCTTGCTCCTGATTGCCTTGATTTGTGCGCCCGCGGTGTTGGCGCAGAACAAGGACTATTCGTACTACGAGTTTTATGTCGGCTATGCTCACGAGAGAGCCAACAACAATGCCGACCGTATAGATCGGAACGGCACCGCCACCTTCAATGGCAATCCGGTCGATTTTGCTTCTAAGCGCGAGGCCTACAACGGCTTCAACGCAGAGTTCAATCAGAACGTAACCCGTCACATTGGGATTGTAACCAGCTTTACCGGCACGTACGCCACCACTGGTTACGTCGATCGGAACTCAGGCCGGACGTTTGATGCCCGAGTGCAGCGTTACGAGCTGATGGCCGGTCCGCGTTATAACTGGCGGCCTGACGGCGTGACGCCGTTTGTGCACGCTCTGTTTGGGATCTCGCACATGCGCGCAAAGTTTGATGATCCGCTGGTGTCGTGTCGCAAGAGTGACACTGCGTTTGCCATGGCCATCGGCGGTGGTCTGGACGTGCATGCCGGAGAACATCTCGACGTGCGCGCGGTGCAGGTCGATTATTTGCCGACTTTCTTTAACGGCAAGCGTCAGGACAATATTCGTGTCGGCGCCGGTATCAAGATCAAGTAAAGCCGCGCTTGGTTTTTTCGGTACCAAACTTTCCCCATAGCGCGCTTCGTCGCTTGACGAGGCGCCCTTTCATTTCCAGTTGGACACCGCTACGGTCCGTTATTTTTCCCCTGCCTGGACGATTCGATCATTTTTTTGAGAGTAGGATTGGGTTCGTTTGCAGCGTGCTCATAAGCGATCCGGCGACCTTCTGCTCCGCCTTCGAGGATTAGGGCAGACACAGCATCGAACCGCAGCAACTGAGATTCTTCGGTCAACATTCTCTTAATGATAGGAAAGCTCTCCTTCTGCCACAAATGAACGGCCAAATAAGCGGCCAGGCCTCGCTTGCGCAGATCGCTATCGGTCAAGAGTGCCCTTATCTTTGCATCGATAGTTCGATCCGCATTTTTCTTAATCGCCTCAGTGGCCGTCCAGCGAACGCCCCCGTCGTCATGATCGAGACACTTGATAACAGCTTCAAGGTAAGTCGGCTTCCAGTTCTCTGAGATTTGCTCGAGAACGAGGGCGACAATCGCTGGATTTATATCGCCCAGTAGTTTGTCGATAGGAATTCCAGCCTTAGTCCGCCCTTCTATTTCAGCTTCCGCGAGTTCGCCGCTCAGCTTAGCTATACGCGACTCAACAAACTCGGTCTCGTAGGTGTGCGGGTTTAGAAAATAAGCATTTAGGTAATAGTCCAGAGCCCTGGGCTTATTGCCTCGTACCTTAAAAAAGAACCTTCCGGTCCAGGCTTGAATGTCAGGAGAGTTTGGAGAAAGGTCGGCCGCCTCCACAAAAAGCTGTTCGGCCTCTGACAGCTTTCCTTCGCCGTGAAGTATTCTGGCTAGGTCGAACGCCAGCCCACCAGACTTCGGAAACTTCGCTCTCGCTTCCAGCGTCATTGATTTCGCCCTGGCCGGCTCAGTCTGGATTAATCCTTCGATTTTGAATGCGACCGCGGCTTCAGATTCAGGGTACCTGCGTACATAGTCCTTGATCAGGCGATCCGCTTCTTCCTTATTACCCTCAATTCGGAGGACCGCAGCCAGTCCATTTGTGAATTTGAAATCGTCAGGACGAATTCTAATTCCGGCAGCTAAGTACCGTTTGGCCCTGGCCCAGTTGCTCCGCGCGATGTAGAGATCGGCGAGCTTGAAGATCACTTCCTCAGATCGCGGACGCCCAACGAGTTCTTTGAGCAGGGCGGTCTCGGCGGCTGAGCTGTAATCAAATCCGCGGAAGGCCAATTGAAACGCCTGGTTGAAAACTGATTCTTCAAAACGCGAGCGCCTCGCAGCTTCCAAAATGTCGAAGGCCTGCAGACGATTGCCATTGTCCAGAAAATATTTTGCCAGCGCCATGTGCGGCGCCGGCTCGAGAAAACGCAGGGCATAGTCCACTCGCAATTGCTTAAGCGGTTCGTTCTGGGCTTGAGCGAGGAGACAGGAAGACATCACCACCGCGAGCGAGAGCATGATGCGCTGGATGCCTGGGAGTAATGCGGAATTCATTAAGAATTACCCTTTGGAGAGGGCGGCGAGCGACAGAAACCGCGCCGCCAGCTTTGGCCCGATGCCTTCGTCTTCATGTTTGAAAAAGACGAAGGCGTCTTTCCACTTCTGATCCTTAACCCGCTTCAGCCATTCAGTGAGATCGCTTTCCTGGTAAGCAGTACGGCGCAGACGCAAGTATCCCCAACTCGCGGTGCTGATGATTTCGGTCAGCGGTTTCTCGTCAGTATCGGAAACGACCAGGGCGCAGTCCTTCTCGCGCAATAGTCCGAACGTTTCCTCATCGAACCAGGTTTCGTGGCGGAACTCGAAAGCCGTGCGGGTATCGGCCGGCAACAGTTCAAGAAAAGTTTTGAGCCTGCCCGTGTCCTTCTTCATGTTCGGCGGAAGCTGAAACAAAACTACGCCGAGGCGCTCTTCCAACAGCGCCGCCGTCTCCAGCAGATATTTCGTTTCATCCGCGATGTTGTTCAGACGCTTGATGTGCGTGATGCGCTGCGTGGCCTTGATCGAGAAGCGAAACTCCGCCGGCACCTGAGCTTTCCAGTTTTCGATCATGCTCGGTTGCGGCAGGCGATAGAAGGTGTTGTTGATCTCGACCGCGGGTAAACGGCGCGAATAATACGAAAGCATCTCCTTCGCCGGCAAATCTTCCGGATAGAAATTGCCCTTCCACTCTTTGTAGCTATAGCCGCTGGTGCCGACGTGAAGGTTCATTGCTCCTCATGATATCAGCCGCGCGATCAGAAACGCGGCCCCGGCGGCGAGACTCCCAATCAGCGCGGTTTGCAGAGCGCTGCGCAGCGGCCGCGTGCCGGTAAAGCGTCCTTTGATAAAGCCGAACACGAACAGAGCGGCCAGGGTCACCGCGACAGAAAGCAGCAGCGCGGTCGCAACGCTCATCTGTTTGACGAAATCGGCAACGATGTAAGGCGCCAAAGGAATCAAGCCGCCGGCCACATACGAAACCGCAATCGTGAAAGCGCTGACCAAAGCGCGTTTCGGATCTGGCTTTTCCAAACCGAGTTCGAAACGCATCATAAAGTCGACCCACTTCTGCGGATGCTTTGCGAGGGCTTCGACGATGGGTTCGCTTTCTTCGTCGCTTAAGCCGTAAGAATGAAAGACCTGCGCGACCTCGCGTTTTTCTTCGTCGGGAATCTCTTTCACTTCGCGCTTCTCGCGCTCGCGCTCTTTGGCATAATGTTCGGCGTCACTCTTGGCCGCAAGATATCCGCCCAGCCCCATGGCGATTGAGCCCGCGGCAATTTCCGCTAATCCGGCGGTGACGATAATTCCCGCTTGAGCGATCGCGCCAGTCAAACCTGCCGCGAGCGCAAAAGGAACAGTCAAACCATCAGACATGCCGATCACGATGTCGCGCACGGTTTCGCCCGCGGTAAAGTGACGCTCAGTGTGACGAGTCTGGGGCATGAGAGTGAACCGTATAGGACGTATCGGATCTACAGGACCTATATGTCCTGACGCTAGAACTTTCCCATCAGAATCAATACACCAATGACAATAAAAGCAGCGCCCGCCACCCGCTTAATCCATTCGAGCGGCAGATATTGTCCCAACGCGGTGCCGACGATGACGCCGATTGCCGAAACGGCGGTTAGCGCCAGCGAGGCTGCAATAAAAACTTCCCACGGCCGTTTCTTTTCCGCGGCCATGGTCATGGCGGCCAACTGGGTCTTGTCGCCCATCTCTGCCAAAAAGATCACTCCGAAAGTTGTCAGCAGCACGCGCCAGTCCATTTTCGCTCCTCGCCGGTCTCTTTATTATTGATTGCGCAATTCATGTAAGGCACAATTGCGGTTCTGTCAACACAATTACGTCCGCCTGTAAGGATGATCAAGGTTTTCCATGGTTGAGGCCGCCAAAGAATTTATCGGTACCGAGCGGTTCATCCTGCGCCGGCGACTGGGCGCCGGCGGCATGGGCGTCGTCTATGAAGCGCACGATCGCGAAATGGACAAGGTCGTGGCGCTCAAAACGCTGACCCGGGCCGAGGCCGCGCATATCTATCGCTTCAAACGCGAATTTCGCACGCTCGCCGACGTATCGCATCCCAACCTGGCCTCGTTGTATGAACTGATGTCTGACGGCCGGCACTGGTTCTTCACCATGGAACTGGTCAACGGCGTTACCTTCATTCAATACGTTCGACCGGAAGCGAACGACGAGTTAACCGATGCCGCGGACAATACTCTCCTCGGTCCCCGTCTGCGGCCAGCCGCGAATACCGATACGGAAGCCGAGACTGTCGATTTCGACAGCTCGCACCTGATATACAAATCGGGAGAGATGCCGTCCCTCGACGAGGCCTCGCTCCTCGATTCATTCAATAAGCTGGATGAAGAGCGATTGCGATCGGCGCTGCGCCAGCTGGCTGAAGGAGTGAACCGCCTGCACGAGGTGGGCAAGCTCCACCGTGACATCAAGCCTTCGAACGTCCTGGTGACAGAAGAGGGGCGGGTGGTGATTCTTGATTTCGGATTGGTTGAAGACATCCAGCCCGAACTTCACGAGACGCTGCTGGCTGGCACTCCCGATTACATGTCGCCTGAGCAAGGCGCGCAGATGGCCATCTCGAAAGCGAGCGACTGGTACAGCGTCGGCGTGATTTTGTATCAGGCGTTGACGGGACGGCTGCCGTTCAAAGGCCGCTTCTTCGAAGTCATGTCGCGTAAGCAAACCCGCGATCCCATCCAACCGATCGAGATCAATCGCGAGGTGCCGCGAGACCTTAATGAATTGTGCGTGAAGTTGCTGCGACGTAAGGCCGAAGCAAGGCCGAACGGCCGTGAAGTACTGCGGGCCCTGGGGGCCTACACCCCCGGAAGTTTGCCGCGCTTTGTGGTGCCCTCAATGCTGGAAGGCGCGTTCATCGGACGCGAGCAGCAACTCGGCGCGCTGCACGAAGCCTTTGGCGCTACTCGCGAAGGACAAACCGTGGCAGTGTATGTTCACGGCAACTCGGGAATGGGCAAGACGACGCTGGTGCGAGCGTTTCTCGATCAATTGAAACAGCAAGCTCCGAACGCCATGGTTTTACAGGGCCGCTGTTACGAGCGCGAGTCTGTTCCTTACAAAGCGCTGGACGGAGTCGTAGACAATCTGAGCAAGAAGCTGGCGTCATTGCGACAGGCTCGAGTCGAAGCCCTGATGCCTCGCAACTCGTTGGCTCTGGCGCGCGTGTTTCCCGTCATGCTTCAGGTTGATGCAATCTTCAACTCGCGCCCGGCTCGACCCGAAACAGTCGATTTGTTCACCCTGCGGAGACAGGCGTTTGGGGCCCTGCGTGAATTGCTGAGCCGAATATCCGGGCGCCAACCGCTGGTGATCTACATCGACGATCTGCAGTGGGCTGACGCTGACAGCATCTTCCTGCTCGAAGACCTCCTGCGTCCTCCGGATGCGCCACCGTTGCTGCTGATCGGCAGTTTTCGCACGGAAGATATCGATGCCAGGCCTTTTCTCAAACAGCTCTTACTACAGACAGGTACTAACACTTGCCGCGAACTGTTCGTCGACCCTTTACAGGGCGGCGAGGCGCGCGAATTAGCGCGTTCACTTTTTTCTGCGACCGGAATTTCCGTAGAACCATTTGTTGAATCGATAGTGCGCGAAGCTGGGGGCAGTCCGTTCCTGCTGGAACAACTGACGCAATACGCAATGATGAGCGAGCGCGCGGCGACGGCCGGAATCACTTTGACCACGATGTTGGAAGAGCGCATCAGTCAGCTGCCTGAGGGCTCGCGGCAATTTCTCGATACGCTCGCGGTCGCCCGGAGACCCGTCAATCAGGACGTGGCCGTGAACGCCGCCGGATTGCACGACGATCCGCTGAAGCTGTTGAGTTCTCTGCGGGCCACGCAGTTTGTGCGCAGCGGCGGCGCCGGCTATGGCGTTGAGCTTTATCACGATCGCATCGGTGAGACCTTCGTATCGTTGCTCTCGGATGACGAGCGGCGTCAGATTCATCGGCGCTTAGCTCAGGCAATCGAAGCGCGTGGCTTGGACGATCCCGAAGGGCTCTATGAAGACTATCTTGGCGCCGGTGAAGAAGACCGCGCGGCGCTTCATGCCCACGCCGCGGCGCGCAAAGCTGCCAGCGCCCTGGCTTTCGATCGGGCCGCACTTTATTACCGCCGCGCGATTGAGTTGATGCCTGACGCTGAGAATGTAGTTGATCTTAAGATCGAACTCGGTAACTCTCTGGCTAACGCCGGTCGTCCGGCCGAAGCTGCCAGAGAATTTCTCGAAGCCGCAAAGGTCAGTGCCCCGCGCAGAGCGCTCGACTTGCAGCAACGCGCCGGCGCTCAACTGTTGACCGGAGGCCATATCGATGAGGGACTGGAAGTCTTTCGGGTCGTGCTGGAGTCGGCGGGATTCAAACTGGCGAAAGGACCCAAGCGAGCGCTGCTGTCACTGATTCTTCATCGGTTGTGGCTTCGCCTGCGGGGACTGGAATTCACCGAACGCGATATCAGCAGCATTCCTGAGGGCGATTTACTTCGCATTGATATCTGTTGGGCGGTCGCCGCCGGGTTAGGGGTAGTCGATCTAATCCGGGGTGCAGACTTTCAAAGCCGCCATCTGCTGCTGGCCTTGCGCGCCGGCGAGATCTATCGGGTGGCGCGAGCGATGGCTTTCGAAGTCGGCCAGACTGCCGCGAAAGGCGGCGCGACACGCGAGCGTGCCTTGCAACTCGCGGATCGTACGGAAGCTCTGGCGCGGCGCGCCGGTAATCCGCACGCGACCGGACTGGCTATTTGGGCGAGGGGATTGAGCGCTTACCTTATCGGCCATTGGAAAGAGGCATCCGAATTCTGCGAGCGGGCCGCGGAGGTCTTGCGCGATCAATGCACGGGCGTTACCTGGGAATTGACTATTACCTATCGCTTCATGCTCGGCGCGCTGTTGTGGCGCGGCAGGATGGCCGAAGTTTCGCGGCGCGTCCCACAACTACTCTCGGCGGCGCTCGAACAGGGCAATATTTTCGCCGCCACGGATCTGCGTACCCGCATGAACGCCATCTGGTTGGCGGACGACGATCCCAATCGCGCGCGCGAGGAGGTAATCTCCGCCCTTACCACCTGGCCGCGAGAAGGCTTCCACTTGCAGCATTACACTGCCATGGTTGCGTTGACCCAGCTCGAACTCTACACCGGCGATCGCGAAATCGCCTGGAGGCATATCGAAGCGCAGATTAAGCCTATGGTCAAATCTATGCTGCTGCGTTTCCAGGTACTGCGGCTCGAAGCCATGCATTTGCGCGCGCGTCTGGCCCTGGCTAGCGCCGACGGAAGTGAACGAGAACGACGCCTGCAAATCACCGAAGACCTGGCTCAGAGACTTGCCAAAGAAAAGATGGCCTGGTCAGATCCGCTGGCGGCTCTACTGCGGGCTGGGATCGCGAAAAAGCGCGGTGACGAGTCAAAAGCCACGATCCTGATTTCGCAGGCCATCGAAGGGTTGGAACTAGCGAACATGGAATTATACGCCACGGCCGCGCGCCTGCGATTAGGCGAGATAATTGGTGGCGATCACGGTGCTGAACTGATCTTCGCTGCGGAAGATTGGATGCGTAAGCAGCAGATCAAAAACCCGGCGGCCTTCGCAAACATGCTGGCCCCCGGTTTTTGAAAACCGATCACGCCAGCCGGCGCGTAACCAAAAAAACTAAACGATTGCTTTCACCCGGTGATAGCATACGGAGCAGGCCAGTCCTTTGGGCCTGGGAATCGAAGCTTGAACCTGTTGCTTGCCGGGGCTTCGAGTATTTGTCGATCAGTTGAAAATAATCAATGATTGTTGCGGAGCCGTATCAACAATGACCTGAGTTCTTTTATCCCTAGCTGCTCAACGCTCACATATGATCTTCAAAAGTCCTTACCCTGACATTTCCATTCCTGAAGTGCCCATTGCCGATTTCATTTTGGAAAACGCATCGCGTTATTCAGGCAAACCAGCGCTGATCGACGCTACCACGGATCGCAGCCTGACCTATGAAGAATTACCCGACCTGGTGAATCGCACGGCCGCGGGTCTGGCCGCGCGTGGCTTTCAAAAGGGCGACGTGTTCGCGATTCATTGTCTCAACTATCCTGAGTACTCGGTGGCTTTTCTCGCGGTGGCTAAACTGGGCGGCGTGTGCACAATGGTTTCGCCACTCTTCAACGAGGCGGAGTTGACCACACAACTCAAGGACAGCGGCGCGAAATACCTGCTCACCGATTCACAGCTGGCGGATGTGGCGCTCGCCACGGCGCGGGCGCTTGAGCTGCGCGAGGTCTTTGTGCTCGGAGAGGTCGACGGCGTCACTTCGTTCCGCACGCTGCTGGATAATTCAGGCGAGGCGCCGTCAGTCGAGATCGATCCACGGTCAGACTTAGTCGCGCTCCCGTATTCGAGCGGGACGACGGGTTTGCCGAAAGGCGTGATGCTGACCCATTACAACCTGGTGGCCACGCTTCGTCAGATGGAAACCGTGGACGTACTGCGCAGCGAGGACATTATCATCTGTGTCGTGCCCTGCTATCACTTATACGGACTGCACATCGTCATCAATCTGGCTTTGCGCACAGGCGCAACCGTGGTCATGCTGCGCCAGTTCGACCTGGAAACATTTCTACGCGCGCTGGAGAAATACCAGGTCAACGTGGTTCCCGCCGTACCTCCGATCGTGCTGGCCCTGTCGGCGAGTCCCCTGGTTGACCATTATGATCTATCGAAACTGGAAGCGCTGCACTGCGGCGCTGCCCCGCTGTCAACTGAAGTCGCCAATTCGTGCAGCGAGCGACTTGGCCTGCGGATCAGCTATGGCTACGGCATGACGGAGCTGAGTTCGGTTTCGCATCTGAGCTATCGCAATGCTGAGAAGCACAAGCCCGATTCCACCGGCTATTGCTTGCCGAACACGCTCTGCAAAATCATCGACCTGGAAAGCAAGAACGATCTGGAGCCGGGTGAGAAAGGTGAAGTGTGTGTGAGCGGCCCGCAGGTGATGAAAGGTTACCTGGGACAACCTGAGGCCACCGCTGAGATCATCGACAGCGAAAGCTGGTTGCACACCGGCGACATTGGCTACGCGGACGAAGATGGCGCGCTCTTCATAGTCGATCGCCTGAAGGAGCTGATCAAATATAAGGGCCGGCAGGTGGCGCCGGCTGAGTTAGAGGCGGTGTTGCTTTCACATCCGGCCATTGCTGATGCTGCGGTAATTCCCAGCCCGGATGAAAGAGCCGGCGAGGTACCAATCGCCTTTGTCGTGCTTAAAAAAAGCGCCACGCCGGCGGAGATTATCGACTTCGTAGCTGAGCGCGTGGCCGCTCACAAAAAAATCCGGCGCGTGGAGTTCGTGGATCAGATTCCCAGAAACCCGGCCGGCAAAATCCTGCGACGTCTGCTGGTGCAACGCGTGCGCGAACACATTCGCCGAAGCTGAAGAACACTGCAGAGCACAGTTGACTTTCAATTGTGGCATTCGTATCGTGTGCGCCATGCTTCCCACACCTGCAAGCGTGCGACCGGTGCTGTTGTTAATAATCAGTGCCATTATTTTTGCGCAACCCGCAACCGCACAGCATAAACGGCCAAGTCAGTCCGCAGTCCAAACAGGTTTTGGAGCAGAAACTCCTATCAAGCGTCCAGTTAAAGTTCCTAGAGATGTCCTAGACCAACTTCTAAAAGAGAACAGCGAAGAAATAGTGCGATGTGAAGAAATAAGCGGCCGCCACGTTGCACCGTCGAGATACTTTGTTGCATCGTCCATCGACATCAATGGTGACGGCCTGTCAGAGTTGGTTATTCAAGCGGATGAATACTGTTTACAGGGTGCGCATAACACACCGTTTTGGATATTTACGAGAATTGGCCAGAGACTTGAGCCCGGTTATGAATTAGTATTGAAGACGCAGACTGATTGGTTAGACATTCGCAAGACCTCGACGAACGATTATCGGGACATCGCAGCCATTGGACATACGGCTATTGAATTATTTACAACCATTCTTAAGTTTGACGGACAAAAATACCAACCAAGGATCAGCACTATCGAAAATGTAACAACAAAACGTGTGTCTCGCGTGGCCTGTAATTAGCCTTGGTGGCCGATGGTTTCCGACTGAACGTTCTGCAGTACCAATCAACTGTTATGTCGCAGCCTTTTCTCGCATCGCTTTTTGACGAAGCTGAACGGCGGCCGGTGTCGGTGTCGGAACTGACGACCGCAATTCGCGGGACGCTGGAAAAAAGCTTCGCTACCGTTTGGGTCGAGGGCGAGATTTCGAACTTTCGCGCAGTGAGCTCAGGTCACTGGTACTTCACTTTGAAGGACGAGTTTGCGCAACTGCGCTCAGCATGTTATCGCAGCAGCAATCAGCGCATCAGGTTTCGCCCCGAAGATGGTTTGCAAGTGCGCGCGCGCGGCCGTCTAAGCGTCTACGAGCCAAAGGGCGAGTATCAATTGATCGTCGAAACGCTCGAGCCGGTCGGCGCCGGCGCGTTGCAGTTGGCTTTTGAACAAACGAAAGCACGCCTGGCTGCTGAAGGTTTGTTTGCCGAGGCCGTCAAGCGCGCGATTCCGATGTTTCCCCGGCGCATCGGTGTGATCACTTCGCCGAGCGGCGCCGCAATTCGCGACATCCTCAACGTAATCTCGCGGCGCACGCGCACCGTGCACGTGCTGTTTGTGCCGGCGCGGGTTCAGGGTGAGGGCTCAGCACAGGAGGTCGCGCGCGCGATTGAGTTCCTCAATGACTTTCATGCCCGCGCGTTGAGCGAAGGAAGGATCGATGCCGGGATTGATGTCATGATCGTAGGTCGTGGCGGCGGCTCGATCGAAGACCTTTGGACTTTCAATGAAGAAGTCCTGGCGCGCGCAATTCGCTCATCGACGATCCCGGTGATATCAGCAGTGGGCCACGAAACCGACTTCACCATCGCGGATTTTGTCGCCGATCTGCGCGCGCCCACGCCCTCGGCCGCCGCTGAGATTGTCGCGGCGCACGAGGCTCAGTTATGCTCGCTGCTCGAAACCCTGGCTGCGAACCTGGCGCGTTCGATTCGATTCAGAATCTCCGGTGCGCGCAACGATGTGCAGGAACTGGCGCTCTCGCCGGCTTTCGATGCGGTGATGTCGCGGTTGCGTGACGCGATGACGACAACGGACGACGCCGAGCATCGTCTGCAAACCGCGATCATAAGTAACCTGGAGCGCGTCCAGCGTCGTTTGGGAGCTGCGGCTCACAGCTTGTCGCCGGCCCAGCTTCGCTCGGCGGTAACGGCCGCCCAGGTCCGCTTGGCGTCGCTGACCAGGACACGCGACGCGAACATGGCGATGCGGCTGGAATCGGCGCGGCAAAAATTGGGGGTCGCGGCGGCCGCGCTTGATGCGATGTCACCGTTGAAAGTTCTCGAGCGTGGCTATGCTATCGCACACAATGCCGAAGGAGGAGTGGTGCGCGAAGCCAGCGCCACGGCCATCGGCGACGCTTTGCGCGTGCGTTTATGGAAAGGCGCGCTCGAATGTCGCGTCGAAGCGGTAGAGAACGAGTGAAATGAAAAGAAAACGAAACCGCATCGTCATCAATCTCGATTCGAACGCCGGCGGCTCGGCCCGTCCGCGACGCGGTAGGATCGGCCGCGTGTTGCTAATCGTCGGTTTTGTGTTGTTGCTCATAGTCGGCGGTGTGGTCGCGGCCGGCTATTTCTGGTGGCGTCATTATCAAAGCAGTCCGGCTTACACTCTGGCAGTGCTGGCGGATGCCTCCCAGCGCAAAGACACGACCACGGTCGACAGTATTCTCGACACAGAAAAAATCACGGAAGATTTTGTGGCTCAGGTACGGGAACGGACTGCCGGCTCGGTGCTCAATTCGCTCTGGTCGTCGCAGGTTGATTCCGCCTTGCCGTCGGTGACACCAAAATTAAAAGAAACCGTACACGACGAGGTCGCCAAGGAACTTCAACGCCTGACTGAGCCGGCTGCCGGCAAACCGCTTTTCCTGGTGGCCCTGGTAATTGGCCGTTTTGCCGACATCAAGCAGGAAAATAATACCGCCCAGGCGCAGGTAAATATTTCTGACGAGCACCTTCGGCTTACAATGCAGCCGGCAGGCGACCGCTGGCGAATCACGGCAGTGCAGGACGACAAGCTGGCAAAGGAAATTTCCGACGACGTGATACGGAATTTGCCGGCCAAGGGCTCGGAGTTACAGGAAGAGATTCGCAAGCGGTTAGAGAAGGTGAAAAACGGACAGAAGTAACAGCGCTGGAGGGGACGGCCTTGGTCATTAATGAGCACCACTAAACCAAAGACTTTTGAATCGTCGCTGGAAGAACTCGAGCGCATCGTGCGCCAATTAGAGCAGGGAGAGTTGACGCTTGAGAAAAGCCTCGAGCTGTTTGAGCAGGGCGTGAAGCTTTCCCGCGATTGTCAGGAGCGTCTCAGCCAGGCCGAACGTCGTATCGAAATCCTCATGCGCGATAATCAGGGCCGCGCATCGGTGCGCCCGTTTGATCCGGACCGTGAATTAAGTGCCAGCGATGATGATGATTCATAGACTCTCTGTGGTTCTCTGTGACCTCTGTGGTTAATACTATTGCCGCAACCGACGCCCGCGAATTCTTCACCTCGTGTCGCGCGCTGATTGATTCCGAACTCGATCAATTAATTCCCGAAGAGAGCACAGAGCCGGTGGGCGTTCACGCTGCGATTCGCTGGAGCCTGTTTGCCGGCGGCAAACGATTTCGCCCGGCGCTGCTGCTGGCCACGGGTCAAACGTTCGGCGCCGCACCTGACAATCTTTTGCGCACCGCCTGCGCGCTGGAGATGATTCACACCTATTCGTTGATTCACGACGATCTGCCGGCCATGGACAACGATGACTTGCGGCGCGGCCGGCCGACCTGCCATGTAAAGTTTGACGAAGCGACGGCGATCCTGGCGGGAGATGCTTTGCAGGCGCTCGCTTTCCAAACGATCGCTGAAGATGCCAGGTTGCCGCCACCCCTGCGTGTCCAATTAATCTCTGAAATCGCGCGGGCCTCTGGAACTCCCGAAGGCATGGTGGCCGGACAGGCCCACGATCTGGATGCGGAATCCCGAGAAGTTAGCAGCGGCGAGTTGGAACGCATTCATCATCGAAAGACCGGCGCCTTGATTCGCGCGGCCGCTCGCTGCGGGGCGATCATCGCCGGCGCAAATGAAGCTGAACTCCAGGCGATTACGGAATACGCAAACAATCTCGGGCTGTTGTTTCAAATCACCGACGATCTTCTGGACGTGACTGCAACGGCTGAAGATCTCGGCAAGACGCCGGGAAAGGATGCGCGCTCGCGCAAGGCAACTTATCCGGCGCTTTACGGGATGGAAGCCAGCCACGCCCAGCTTGAAGTCGTCCATCGCGCCGCGGGCGATGCGCTCGATCGGATCGAAAGGCCTTCGGAGCTCCTGCAATCGATCGCCGACTTTATTATCGAGCGCCGGGCCTGAACACCTTCGTTCGACGGCCGGCCGTCAAATCCTTTTCTGTTGACAGCTGCAAAGCAGTGGCGTGAAAAAGAAGCGCGACGCTGGCTGCTGCTGCGGACTTATCGAATCGTCGATCGGTGAACAGGAAGGCTCTACTTGTCGGGCAATAGCGCGTAAACCGGTAGAGCAGTTCTCAACCGGCATAACTGGCATAAACGCTCTTCACCTTTTCCAGGAAGTCGCGACGATCGACAACGTAATGAAGCTTCACTGATTCCGTAACGGCTGCTTCGGGTTCGGGTGGCGCTGACTTCCCTTTGCGGGATTTCGATGATTTCTTCGCGCCCTTTTTAGTTGCAGTCTTTGTTTTCTTCTTTGCGGCGGTGAGCCGGTCGCTACCCCGATTAGCCGGGGCTCTGACACCAGACCATTCGTGAGTTGATGCCAGATGGTCAATCAGTTTTTCGAAAACTTCGCCCGGTTCGCGTTCAGTAATTCCCAACTCGTCGAGATAGCCGCTGTAGCGCAGGCGCCGGATCAGATCCATTAGGGTCAGGCGGCCTTCGAGGGTCAATCCCCCGTGCGCATGCGAGCGGCTGATTAGGTATTGGATCAGCAAGGCCTCGCTGTAGAGTGGTGGCGCCAGAAACAAACGCCCGCCGTCGAGTTCCCAACCTTCAGTCAAGCGACTTGAGCGGCGCACCGCGCGCAAGTCCTCGAAAACCTCGGCCCAATTCGTTTTGCGCTCGCGCCGCTCCAGATACATGCGAGTGGCGTCGACCAGCCAGCTTTCATCATTCAGTTCGAGGTTGCGACCCAGCGTGTCCAGCCAATCAAAAAATACGGCGCGCGAGTTAGATTTCTTTTCGATTACCAGAAACTGCTCGTCGGCTTTGGGAAGTTTTTTGATCAACGCGCGTCGCGCGGCATCCGTGGTCCTGCTGCCTTCAATGCAGTAAGTATCAAAGCGTGCGAGCCAGCGCTTTGCAGAACCACAAAAGGGACAGTGCGGGTTCTTTTCGTCGCTGTCGAAGTAGGGACGCATCGCCTGGCGCCTGGTCAGTTCTGCAATCGTTGGCGCGTGACGTTTGACTTCGGAGAACGCTGTGCGCGGCGCCAGACCCAGTTGCCTGGTGAAAATGTCAAAGATACAGGCGAGACAGACGAGGGTCGTGTACTCAGTCACCGTGCCGGGCGGAAAATCACTAAGATCGAGTTCGCGTTTTTTCGTCGTCGCCACGCGGGCGGTTTTACCACAAAGACACGAAGACACGAAAGAGAATTCCAATACCCATAGACGGCTTTGTGGTCTTTGTGTCTTTGTGGTGAAAACTTGATTACGCAATCGCGACCAGCGCCGGCTCGTTGTCGGTGTGACCTAAAGCCAGGTCGAGTTCGGCCTCGACATCCCCGATTCCTGTCGAAAGTTTCTTGAAGTCGAAAAGATTCGGATCCAACAGGTGCGAGGGCACCGCGCGGCCCAACGCCGTCAGCAGCGAGGCGCGGACGTGCGGAATCTCTTTTTCCAAATCTTCAATCAGCCGTTTGATGCGCACCCGCTTCAGGTTTGACTGCGAGCCGCAGAGGTCACAGGGAATGATCGGGAACTGTGCCCGCGCGGCAAACTCGGCAATGTCCGTTTCGCGGCAATAGGCGAGCGGACGAATTACCGTGTTGCGCCCGTCATTCGAACGCAGCACCGGCGGCATCGCTTTCAACGTGCCGACATAAAACAGATTTAAGAGGAAAGTCGTGATGATGTCGTCGGCATGATGGCCGAGAGCGATCTTGGTGCAGCCTTCTTCCTCAGCGATGTTGTAGAGAACACCGCGCCGCAGCCGAGAGCAGACCGCACAATAAGTCTTGCCTTCCGGCACCAGACGCTTGACGATCGAGTAGGTGTCGCGCTCGACGATGCGAAAGGGCACACCGCGCTCACTCAAATAGCCCGGCAAGACTTCGGCCGGGAATCCCGGTTGTTTCTGATCCAGGTTGACAGCCAGCAGATCGAATCTCACCGGGGCGCGCCCTTGTACGTCAAGCAACAACTCCAGCAGTGTGTAGCTGTCTTTTCCGCCTGACAGACAGACCATCACGCGATCGCCATCTTCGATCATGCGAAAGTCTCTGATCGCCTCGCCCATGCGGCGCAAGAGTTTCGTTTTCGTTTTGTTGTCTGCGGACATAGCGTGCTCGTTGAGGATGCCACGCGAAGGCTGCGGGTGACAAGAAGGAGAGTTTTGCTCCACTGGCGGAAACCTGAGGCCAACAATGCCTTCAACTTCACATTTGAGTTAGTCTTCATGAAGCAAACAAGTCGGTCTCTAATCCTGGCGATCTCTCTGACCCTGACTGCATTTCCGTTTGCCAGAGAGCGGTCATATCGAAGACGTGCTCGCCCAAGCATTCAGAACGCGAAATGAAAGGGCTGGGTCTTGTTTGGACAGAAAACAACCGGAACTATGAGAACTGCGGACTGAGGCGCCCAACCGGCTGAGTAAAATATTCTACTAAAACCTTCAACACCTGCCGGCCTAACGGTTGAGCTTGCCGAAACTTCTTGTGCGACCCGCTGGCCTGTGATACTGTTCGGCTTCTTCAAGGCAGATGGTTTCGAGAACGGCTCGCCCGCCGCTTATCGTGAGCGAGTTCCCCCCCACGAATAAATCGAATTTTCAATTTTGGAACTTACATAGGAGTTCCTGGGGAGAACAAAAATGCCTGCAGTCACGCCAGCTCTAAACATTGAGTCAAAACGTAAGGCCGAGCCACCTATTCCCCCTGTTCAAGCCGCAGCCGTGGCTGCTTCCCAGGGTCCGCGCCGTCTTCCGACGACGGTGACGGGTATTGAGGCAGCAAAGAATCGCGGGCCCGTATCAACCACGGTCAGAACAGGCCGCGATAACGCGTACAGCTTTCAAGCCCGGGTTCCCGTGATTACCGGAGAAGCAACGTTTCGCGGCTTGATGGCCATGGACGGCGTGATCACCGGGCAGTTAGGCGCCGACGGCAGCGCCCTGTCCATCAGACAGCGCCCCCACAGTGGTCCGGTGGAATCCGTCCCGCAACTCACCGGAGAGATCAGCTTCAAAGACATGCTGCGCGTAAACGGGCACATCGCCGGCAAGGTGTTCTCGTTTAAAGGAACGCTGATCATCGATGGCTCAGCGAGGGTTGATGCCTCGATTGACGTAGCCGTGGCAGTAATCAGCGGCACGGTCAATGGGGACGTCGTTGGTCACGAACGGGTTGAACTCGGGCCGGGCGCGGTCATCAACGGTAACATCTCGACGCGTTCCATCGCGATGAAGCCGGGCGCGGTCTTTCATGGCGATTGCCGGATGCTCAAAAATGAAGACATCGGCGAGTAAATAGCCAAACCTAACGAGGGTGGTTCCATGTCAGGTGCGGATGGCGAATCATCGAAAGTTACCAGGGGTGAAGTTTCTCTGAATCACTCTGCCGGAGCCGGCGAGTCTGCCGATCTGCCTTCCAATACATCGCCATACTTTGACGCATGGCTCGAATCGATCCAGCCTATACTCACGTTAGATGAAAATCGTGGTCCCGGCAGCGAAACTCGTCCATCCAAAGGGCCCTCAGCAGAACCACCGCCGGTGCCGGGTGAATTCAGATTTGAAGGCACCTTGCAGGTAGATGGCTATGTCACCGGCCTGGTGCGTTCCTACACGGGGACGCTGGTTGTGACTGAAGCTGGTGAAGTGAATACTGATCTGTTCGTGCCGGTAGCGATCATCGCCGGGCTGGTGCGGGGTGATATCAAAGCAACCGTGCGGGTCGAAATGGGCAGCTCTGCGAAGGTACTTGGAAACATCGAAACACCATCGCTCAGAATTGAGCCGGGCGCGGTTTTTGAAGGTCATTGCCATTTTGTGCAGTCTTCTCAAAAGCCAGTGAACGAGTTGCATCAGCACTCACCAGCCGAGACTCCCAGGCTTTCCATGATCAGGCCGCGTGGGGTTAGGACGGTGCCGGATGCAGCCGACACAGAACCTCTGGTTGCTGCCGCCGGTCGCTAGTCAATTTCCAGTTCAGAGTTCAACTTTTAGGTTGCTGATTGCCGGCGCGGGCTAACGCTCGAAATCTAAACTCCGTTTGCCGCAAAGCTTCCCATAATCATCTCCAGATTCTGTGATAGAGTTTTCCAGCTCGAAGCAGCACGGACTTCGGTCTGTTGGTCCTCTCCCTTTGGGAGGGGAAAGTATATTTGAATCACACATCATAGAGTTCGGGTCAGGAAAATGATCGATTTACGGAGCGACACGGTAACCAAACCTACCGCGGCGATGCGCCGCGCGATGGCTGAAGCCGAAGTCGGCGACGACGTTTATGGCGAAGACCCAACCGTCAATCGCCTGCAGGAGCGCGCCGCGGAGATCTTTGAGAAGGAAGCAGCGATCTTTGTGCCCACCGGTTCCATGGGGAATCAGACCGCTGTCAAGCTGCACACCCGCCCGGGCCAGGAAGTAGTCATCGAAGAGCGCGGACACATCTTCAATTTCGAAATGGCGACGATGGCGGCCTTCTCGGGCGTGCTGGCGCGGCCGGTGAAGAGTAATGACGGCAGCGGAATCTTGACCTGGGATGAGATTGCCGGCGCGCTGCATTCCAACTCGGCTTATTATGTCGCGCCCACTGGTTTAATCGCGCTTGAGAATTCTCATAACCTCGCCGGTGGTTCAGTCCTGACGCGCGAACGCACGGAAGATATCTGCACGCGCGCGCACGCGATGAATTTGCCCGTGCATCTGGACGGTGCGCGGATATTTAATGCCGCGGCGGCGCTGAGTGAAACCGTCGCCGATCTTGCGCGCCTCGCTGATTCCGTAATGTTTTGCCTGTCGAAAGGTCTGGGCGCGCCGGTTGGATCGATGCTGCTGGGAACGCGAGCGTTCATCGATGAAGCGCGAATTGTGCGCAAGATGCTCGGCGGCGGCATGCGCCAGGCGGGGGTGCTTGCTGCTGCCGGTTTGATTGCCCTGGAAGAATCACCAAAGCTTTTGCCGGAAGATCACGCCAATGCGAAGCTGCTGGCCGAAGGCGTAGCCGGACTTGCCGGCATACAGATCGATCCTGAAAAGATCGTCACCAACATCGTGATCTTTGATGTGACTGAAACCGGTCAGACGGCCGACGCGATCTGCGCCCAACTGCGAGAACGAGGTGTGCTGGCTGCCGGTTTCGGATCTTCCATTCGGATGGTGACGCACTACGATGTGTCGCGGGGTGATATTGAAACGGCGCTGCGCGAACTGCGCGCGATACTAAACCAGAGAGCCTAAGCCGAGAAAGTCTAGTTAATGCTGGGAGCGCGGACGTCCCGTCCGCACTGAGCGCGAAGCGCGAAATATTCGTCAATTGCCAAGAGACTTTGAGCGCCTACGGCACTGTGCGGACGGGACGTCCGCGCTCCCAGCTTAGGCGTTCGCGTTTCAAGTCATCATGGATTCATCTGCTGCTCGAAAATCCAACCTTAAGACCGAAGCCATCGCGGGCATCACGACGTTCTTCACGATGGCTTACATCGTAATCGTGAATCCGCAGATTCTTTCCGCCGGTGGCAAGACCGGCATGGCCTTCACGGGCGTGCTGACGGCGACCGTGCTTATTTGCTTTACGATGACTCTGCTGATGGGTCTTTACGCGAAGCTGCCGTTTGCGGTTGCGCCCGGCATGGGCATCAACGCTTTCTTTACCTACACCATAATTTTAGGAAAGGGAGTGCCGTGGCCGACGGCCCTGGGAATTATTTTCTGGGCCGGAGTTTTCTTTCTCCTCATCTCAGTCACGCCCATTCGCGAATCGATTGCCAAAGCCATTCCCGCTGAATTGAGAATCGCCGCCGCCGCGGGCATCGGCATGTTTCTCACCTTTATTGGTTTGAAGAACGCCGGCTTCATCGTTGCGGATCCGGTAACGTTTGTGAAGCTGGGCGCGCTGGGCAAGCCCGCGCTGCTCACGATTCTCGGACTGGCGATCTCAGTTTTCCTGATGGCCAGGAAGAATGCGTTCGCGTTTCTCCTCGCAATCGTCGTCGTTACCCTCGTCGCCTGGGCGCTGGGTCTGGTGACCGCCCCGTCGCAGGCTTTGAGCTTGCCTGATTTCAAAAGCGTCTTTCTTAAGCTGGATATTTTCGGCGCTTTGAAACTCGCTCTGGTCCCATCGATCATCGCCATTCTCTTTACGGACTTCTTTGATTCCATCTCGACATTTCTAGGCGTCGCCCACGCCGCCGATCTTTTGGACGAGCACGGCCATCCGCGCAATCTGCGCGAAGGGTTGATCGTTGATTCGTTGGCGACGATGGGCGCCGGCGTGGCGGGCACGTCGTCGGGCACCGCCTATATCGAAAGCATTGCCGGCATCAGCATGGGCGGGCGGACGGGAATGACTTCGGTGTTTACGGCGCTTTGTTTCCTGCCGTGCTTTTTCATCGCACCTCTCGCCGGCATGGTGCCGCCCTACGCCACCGCGGCAGTTTTGATTCTGGTGGGTGCAGCGATGTTCAAGAGTGTCGGCCAGATTAAATTCTCAAAATTGGAGGAAGGCGTGCCGGCGTTTCTGACTTTGATTCTGATCCCGCTGACGTTTTCAATCACCCAGGGAATTCTGTGGGGGTTCATCTCACACGTAGGTCTTTATCTGATGGTCGGCCGCCGCCGCGAGATCCACCCGGTGATGTACGCGCTGGCGCTGATCTCGATCGGGTTGCTGGTGCTTGAGCGAATCAGGTTCTCATAGTTTCGTGCGGCGTAGTAAAGTAAGGGCCGCAGAACGGAGTCAATTCAGGTGAAGCGAAGTACACGTGGATGCGGATGCGCGATTGCAGTGCTCGTGCTGTTGATAGGGGCGGGGGTGTTTGCCTGGGTGAAATGGGGTCTGCCCTGGTGGCGTTCGCGCCCGCCGAAGCCTTCTGGCGAACTGAAAGTTTACGTGCTCGACGTGGGGCCGATCGACGGCGATTCGATTCTGATTGTTTCGCCGACGGGAAAATCCGTGCTGATTGACGCCGGTGACGCCGGCAAAGGCAAAGTCGTGCTTGACGCGTTGAAGCGCTACAAGGTTGAGCGGTTGGATTACTTCATAGCTACGCACCCACACCCGGATCATATCGGCGCCGCCGACGAGGTCATGAACGGCATAAAGGTTGGCGCCGTCATAGATAATGGCGTCGATCTCTCGACCCCTGCGCCCGAACCTCCGGCAAAGAAAGGCAAGGGGTCCAGGGCAGCGCCGCCGCCACCTCCGAAAAAGAAAGTAAAGACAGCCACGACCTTCTTCGATGAGTACGCGGCCGCGTTAAAGCAAAGCGGCGCGCAGTATGAAAAGGCGCAGCCGGGAAAGAAATACGATCTCGGCGGTGGCGCTATTCTGACCGTGCTGGCTCCCTCGGAACCATTCTTCAACAAGGATCAGATGAAGGCCGGCGGCAACGATACGAACGCGAACTCGATTGTGATGCGACTTGATTATGGCGAGTTCACCATGCTCTTCATGGGCGACGCCGAAACACAGACTGAACAGCGCTTGTTGGGCAAAAAAGATCTCGATCTGAATGCGAAAGTGATCAAGGTTGCGCACCACGGATCCAAGTACGCAACCTCGGAGGAATTTGTAAAGCGGGTGCATCCCGAGGCCGCGATCATTTCCGACGGCGCGTGGAATCGTTATGGCCACCCGGCGCAGGCGGTGCTTGATCGTCTGAAAGGCGCCAACGTCAAGCTTTGGCGCACCGATCTACAGGGCGAGATTACGATCACGACCAAAGGCAAAGGAGACGCAAACGGCACCCACATTTACGAGATCAAGGCTGCAAAAGAAACCAAAGACGATCTCGGGATGGGCCGCGAAGCTCAGAAAGATGATTCATCTCGTTCGGGCTTTATCGCGTACGGCGATTTTGGCCCGCCGCCGAAACCGAAACCTGAGAAGCCAAAGAAGAAGTGAGTTGCGGCTTCGCCGCTTGATGGGCGGAAGGTCAATGACCTTCCGGAGAGCCTCCCTTGGTTAGTGTGGGGCTATGCCCCGGTTTCAGACGCTTAAGCAGTTGGAAGATCGAAGGAAGGGCGTAGCCCAGGGACTTACCAGCCTTTTCCGGAAGGTCAAAGACCTTCCGCACATCAGACGGCAGAGCCGTAATACTCTGGATTCATTCACGTGGAAACTAAACCTGCAACCTATCGCGATGCCGGCGTCGACATTGACGCCGCCAACCGGGCGACGGACAAAATCAAAGAGCTGGCGCGCGCCACCTTCAACGCCCGCACGCTGTCTGAGATTGGCAGTTTCGGCGGTATGTTCGACGGGGCGTTTCCCACAATGCGCGGGCCGGTGCTGGTAGCCTCGGCGGACGGTGTCGGAACGAAACTGAAGATCGCTTTCGCTACCGGCGTTCACAACACCATTGGTCGCGATCTCGTCAATCATTGCGTCAACGACATTCTGGTGCAGGGCGCCCGGCCGCTTTTCTTTCTCGATTACATTGCCACGGGAAGACTCGCGCCTCAGACGATTACCGGCATTGTCGAAGGCATCGCCCTCGGTTGCCGCGAAAACGGTTGTGTGCTGCTCGGCGGCGAGACGGCTGAGATGCCCGGCTTCTACGCCGATGGCGAATACGATGTGGCCGGTTTTATCGTCGGCGTGGTCGATCAGGAAAAAGTGATCGACGGCCGAGCGATCGCCCTGGGCGACATCGTGTTGGGATTGCCTTCAGTTGGATTGCATACGAATGGCTACTCGCTGGCGCGCAAACTTTTCTTTGAGGCTGCCGGCTATGGGCCTGAAACTTATCTCGATGAACTTTCCGACACTGTGGGCGCAGCCCTTTTGAAACCGCACCTGAGTTATCTGCCGGCACTCGAAGGCCTGCTCGACCAGGGCGTAATAAAAGGCCTGGCGCACATCACCGGCGGCGGCCTGCTGGAAAATATTCCGCGCATATTGCCGGAGGGAACCAGTGTGGAAATCAGGCGCGACTCGTGGCCTGTCCTGCCTATCTTTCAATTAATGCGGCGCATCGGCAGCGTTGAAGACGCAGAAATGTTTCGCACCTTCAACATGGGCATCGGGATGGTGATTGTCTGCGCAGAAGCAAACGCGTCACGCATCAAAACTCACCTCGAGTCCAGTGGCGGTGTTTGTTATCAGATTGGCCGCGTCATTCGCGGTTCTGGCGAGGTTGCGATTACTTAGTTCCCATTTCTCAAAAGGAAGGAAATCCGAAATGGATCAGTGGCTGGCAGATTTCAAAGAGACGGTTGACTCGGCCGCGCCCCGTCTGTTGCAAATCACCGAAGCGCAAAGCGAACAGCCGCGGGCCGAAGACCATTGGTCTTCAAAACAGATCATTGGCCACCTGATCGACTCGGCCGCGAACAATCACGCGCGGTTCGTGCTGGGCCAGATCAAAGACGATTTGATTTTTTCCGGCTATGATCAGAATGGTTGGGTGCAGGTTCAGCATTATCAGGAAGCGCCCTGGCCGCAGCTCGTCGAGCTATGGCGAGCATACAATCTTCATTTGCTGCACGTGATGTCGTGGACCGCCCCGGACAAGCTGCACCACCGTTGCGCCCAGCACAGCCTGCAAAAAATCGCCTTCGAAACTGTGAGTGAATCTGAACCGGCGACGCTTGAGTATCTGATGAAGGATTACGTCGTTCATCTGAAGCATCACCTCGGTCAGATTCTTGGCGCGAGCGTTTGAACCGTGCCTGATAACGCCAAACCATCGAAGCGCGCCCGGATAGGCATACTAATCTCAGGCCGGGGCTCCAACATGGTCGCTCTTGTCGATGCTGTAGACGACGGCAGGATTCCGTATGCCGAGATTGCTGTTGTCATCAGCGATCAACCTGAGGCCCGTGGGTTGGTGAAAGCAAGAGATCGCGGCATTGAAACGGTGGTCATCGAACGTAGCGGCCGCAGGCGTGAAGAACATGATCGCGAAATCGTGACGGCATTGCAGAACCGGCGAGTCGATCTGGTTTGCCTCGCTGGTTACATGCGAGTTCTCTCCGGCGAGTTTCTCACGGCCTTTCCCCGCCGCATTCTGAATATACACCCGAGTCTGTTGCCTTCTTTTCCCGGACTTGAGGCGCAAAAGCAGGCCCTCGTTCACGGCGCTAAAGTCAGCGGCTGCACCGTTCATTTTGTCGACCAGACGTTGGATGGTGGGCCGATCATCGCGCAACGTGTCGTGCCTGTCCTGGATGACGACACTGTTGATAGTTTGTCAGCGCGCATCCTGGTAGAGGAGCACCAGCTTTATCCTGAGGCTGTCGCGATGGTGCTGAGTAATAATCTTCAGGAGTAAGATAGGCCAATGTCGGCAGCCATCACCAGCGACGAAACCCTCGTGATCGAAACGCCTGAGCGCGTGCCGCTGCATTTTGCCCTGGCCTCGATTGGGAATCGTTTTATCGCCTGCGCCATCGATCACGCGATCCAGATTTTTACCCTGTTCGTGATCGTCATTATCTTTCTGGCCGTCGCTGATGTCGCGGATTTGGGCAACAAGGTGACGAGTGCCCCTAAATGGGTCATCGCTCTGCTCATCATTTTTGTCTTCCTGTTGATGTCCGGATACTTCGCGATCTTTGAATGGTTATGGCGCGGTCAAACGCCGGGCAAGCGCTGGATGAAGCTGCGCGTGATTCGCGAAGACGGGCGGCCCATCAGTTTCTTTGAAGCGGTGGTGCGAAACCTTCTGCGCGAGTTCGACATCATGCCGTTTCCGTTTTATTCCATTGGATTGGTTGCCGTGTTTGCCACTGACCGCGATCAGCGGGTCGGCGATCTGGTCGCCGGCACGGTGGTCGTGCGCGAGCGGGAAGCAGAAGCGCCGGCCTTTGCCGAAGTTTTTGCCTCCCCGGTTTCCGACCCGGCCTTACGCCGTTCATTCAAGCCTGTCGCCTTTACCGCCGACCTCAACAGTTTGACCGAACAGGAGATTTCAGTGGTGGAGAGCTTTCTGCGGCGGCGTTGGGACTTAAAGGATTACCCGCGGCAGTGGATGGCCTGGCGCGTAGCCATGCCGATTCTTTTCAAGCTGCGTCCGCAATACGATATGGCAACTTTCACTTACGAAGGCTTTCTCGAAGAGCTGTTGCATCGTTATCGCGAGAAACATCGGTTTACGGATTGAGGAATGGAAATCTCTACCTTGCCTTGTGCTGATAGACAGTAAGTTGAACGAGCAACGCCATTAAAAAGCAAGAGTCAGAATAAGGGCGCCTTTTTCTCCGACTCTTGCTTCCTGCGGGCTTTGCTTACGGCATCTTTCTCCATTCAATTGGGAAAAGTTCACCGGCCTTCGCCGGGTCAATTTTCGATCCGGCCAGTTCAACGGCTCGGGCGAGGACGATGTCACGATGGGTCGCCAGATCTTGCGCCGAGGGCAACAGAAGTTCATCCGGCGTTACGCCGACATGTTCCACGCTTTTGCCATCGGACATGATGATGTCAGCATCCGTGATGCTCGCTCCATAAGGAACCACGTTGCCGGTGCCTACCTCATGCGAATATTGCCTGGCCTCCATGACCGCACCGGCCGTTTGATCGCCTATGACCACCCCGCGTTTTTCCAGCTGGATCAAGCGCGCGAAAATCTCTGCCGCAGAAGCCGATCCGCTATCGACCAAGACGATGAGCTTGCCGTCGAAGGCTGCTTTGCCGCGCGTCTTGGCTAATTGTGGCTTCAACACCTTTCGGCCCTTGCGATCAGCAATCTTGAGATCGTGATCGAAGAAGTTACCAACCAATCGTTCCAAAGTCTTAACATAGCCGCCCGGATTGCCTCGGAGGTCCAGAATGAGTGTCGCATGTCCCTTAATCCGATCAGACATGATCGAATCCGCCTGCGCGGGTTCGAATTCAAAGTTGGGGAACTTCCAGATAATGACTCCTCCCGTTTCGGAAAAACGATGACGGTCGACCCGGTCTTGATCTTCTGACTCTCGGATGATCTGATTGTAGTCCTGTTCGAACGTGAGAAGCGCTTTGCCGTGCCACACCTTTGCGGGGACGTCGAGTTGACGAGGTTCAGCGCCGGGACTTTGAACTACGACGCGCAGACCTGGTCTGGGACTCAGTGTCCGGTAATAGTAGTCCATCTTCCACATATCTTTTCGCGTGGGTCTAAAGCCCTCAAGGGAAAGCACCTCGTCGCCGATTTTGAGCCCGGTTTTCTCGGCGGGGCTATCCGGCTTGACGGAAACCACGTAGCATTTGTCACCGATAATCTGCATATTCCACCCGTATTCAACGTGTTCGGGACGTGGTGGCGGAATGAAGAAGGAATGTGAATCGTTCATGTCTAAGAGTGCTTGCGCAATAATTCCCAGACCTTGGCCGAGCGAAGCAGCCTGCTTTAGTTTTCCCTCCGCTGCTTTGAAGCGGGCGTCCACATCCACGCCGTGTAGAGTAGGATCGTAATAATTCTTCTTAAGATCGTCTCTAATTACGCTAAGCATATCTAGTGCGCGCTGGCGCTCGACGGTGTCAAACGATTGGCCTCGTGCAGGGGCAAGTAAGCCAAGACCTAACAAAGCGATCACTGCCGGAAGAGCAACTCGGCAAGCGACCATGAAAGAACGTGTGAGATTCCTAACTTTCATGAAAAACTCCTTAATTAATAAATGGTAGTTGAGTTCTAGCCGTCGGATTGAGTTACAAAACACGGCAGGCGTCGGGAAAAGAATATTGCCACAGGCCTGCGTTTGTTCACAAGGACGCACGGCATATTTAATCTAAGGTTTCGCTACTCAATTGATTCGTCCCAGCGGGTTTGTTAGGCTTAATTTTTCCAAACGGCTTCAACGCGGAAAGGAATAATGGCTCAGGACGTTTTCATTCTTGGCGGCAAGCGCACGCCGATGGGCGAGTATGTCGGTGCACTGAAAGATATTTCCGCAATTGATCTCGGCGCGATTGCGGCGCGCGGAGCGCTGGAAACAACCGGCGTGGCTCCCGATGAAATCGATCACACGGTCATCGGCAATGCGCTGCAAACTTCGGGAGATGCGATCTACGGCGCGCGGCACGTAGCCTTAAAGGCGGGTATTCCCTTCGATCGCCCGGCGCTGACCGTCAATCGACTGTGCGGCAGCGGTATTCAATCGATCGTTTCCGGCGCGCAGATGATTCAACTTGGCGAAGCGCAGACTTGCCTGGTGGGCGGTATGGAGTCGATGTCCCAGGCGCCACACGTGATTCGCGGCGCGCGCTCCGGATTCGCTCTGGGCCAGGGCAAGCTGGAAGACAGTCTGATGGTGGCGCTCCTGGACACCTACTGCAACACGCCGATGGCCGGCACGGCTGATAATTTGGCGCGCAAGTTCGAAATCCAGCGTGACGATCAGGATAAGTATGCGCTGCGTTCGCAGCAGGCGGCGAAGCGCGCGCTGGACGCCGGCTTCTTTGCCGAAGAGATCGTGCCGGTCGAAGTGAAGAACAGAAAAGGCACCGTGTTGTTCGATCAGGACGATCACCTGCGCCCCGATACGACGCTGGAAGGACTGGCGAAACTGAGACCGGCGTTCAGCAAGGACGGATTCGTGACGGCCGGAAATGCTTCGGGCATCGTCGATGGCGCGGCCGCGCTCGTAATTGCCGGTGAGGAGATCGTGAAAGAGAAAAACTTGAAACCAATCGGGCGCATCGTTAGTTGGGCTTACGCCGGCGTCGAGCCTGAACTCATGGGTATAGGCCCGGTGCCGGCCACTCGTAAGGCGCTGGAGAAGGCCGGACTGAAACTTTCAGATATGGATCTGGTTGAAGTCAACGAAGCTTTTGCGGCTCAGTACCTCGCCGTCGAGCAGGAACTCGGTCTCGATCGCGAAATTACCAATGTGAACGGGGGCGCTATTGCGCTGGGTCACCCGTTGGGCGCTACTGGAACCCGTCTGGTTCTCACGCTGCTTCATGAGCTGCAGCGGCGGGGTGGGCGCTATGGATTGGCGACGGCATGCATTGGCGGTGGGCAAGGCATCGCGATCATCTGTGAGCGAGTTTAAGACATATTGTGGCACAAACTTCAGTCTGTGACCCCGCAGCCTTTTACGGACTAAAAGTCCGCTCCACTTCACCAGGGCCTTTAGATTTTCATAGAAAATCCAAATTCTCGTCCGCGCTCTAGCGGCTAGAAAGAAAGCCGTGCGAATAACTGTCGGCAAACAGTCTCGTTATGGTCTTCGCAATCGTCGTTATGGGTCAGGCACAATTCTTGCGAAAAGTGTCCTGGCCCGCAAAGTCTATCTAAATGCCGTTCGAATTTATTGGCGCAAGTACGTCACAAAGATTTAACCCAGTTCCTAAAGGTTTTATGCTTGCGCTATTACCGCCCATCATGATAGAAACTGCCTTCTGCAATTGTATGCAGTCTTTCCTTAAGAACAAGCAGTCCAAAACGTTCTCGGAAGTCTCAGTTAACTCTGCGCCCGAATGTTCGCGTGCAAGACGGTCTCAACGTTACTAATTCTCTAAGGAGTTCTCATGAGTAAATCTCTACGCCTCTGTTTTGTCACCCTGCTAATCGTGGCTTGTTGTGCGATTGGAGCGATGGCTCAGTCGCAGGCCAGCACGGGCCAAATTGTTGGAACCGTGAAGAATCCCAACGGCGAACTGGTGCCTGGAGCTACGGTTACCGTTACTAACCCCGCTACCGGATTATCCCGAACCATCAATACTAATGATCAAGGCGGGTTTTCCGCGGTGAATTTGCCTTCCGGCGAATACACGATCGACGTTGAGGCTCAGGGATTCGGTAAGTTCACGCAAGCCGGTTATAAGGTCGAAGTCGGTTCGGCTATCACCGCGGATATCACGCTGAGCATTCAAGCCGTTACCGGAACCGTGCTGGTTAGCGCGGGCTCGAACGTCGAGACTACGCAGGTACAGACCACTACCAATATCAACGAAACATCAATCAGCCAACTACCGATCAATGGCCGCCGTTTTCAGGATTTCGTGCTGGCAACGCCGACCGCCCAGATTGATCCTTCGCGCGGACAAATCTCGCTGGCGGGGCAACGGGGCATCAACGGAAACGTTCAGATCGATGGCGCCGATTACAACAATCCATTCTTCGGAGGATTGCGCGGGGGCGAACGCTCCAACCAGGCCTTTACGATTCCCCAGGGCGCCATTAAGGAATTCCAGGTTGTCGCCACGGGCTACAACGCTGAATTCGGCCGCTCAACTGGCGGCATTGTTAATGCTGTAACCAAGTCCGGCACGAATGACTTTCATGGCGGCGCCTTTTATGTGGACCGGTCGACGGGACTGGCGGCCAAGAACGCTTTTGGACAGATCGCTGCGCCCACACAGCAGCAATTCGGCGGTTCGGTCGGGGGACCTTTCCCGATACCGCGTTTTGGCGAGGGTGGTCGCAATCATTACGGCGGCAAAGATAAGTCCTTCTTCTTCGTTGCCTACGAGCAACAAAAACTTCTCCAGTCACGCGCTGTTCTCCTGAACAATCTGCACATCGCCGGAATTACGAGTGGCACGATTGCACCCGGAATTGACGACGCGCTTAATTTCTCGTTAAGCAAGGAAGGCTCGTATAAACAGACCAATGATGCCAAGGTCTTCCTGACGCGCTTTGACTTCAACTTCAGTCAGAAGCACCAACTCAACGTCCGGTACAACTACAGCGTGAACGCCGCACTCAACGCGGTCACGGCCGGCACGTCCCTGACGCCAACCACGAACAGTGCGCTTTCCAACAACGGGACCGAAGGCGACAACTCAAATACGTTTGTGGGACAGTTGACATCGTTTGTTAACGCCACCACCATTAATGAGTTCCGCGCCCAGTATTCGAAAGAAAACCGGCCCCGTCTCGCAAATGAGATCTCGCCGCTGATTCAGGCATCCTACGGTAACTTCGGCACGGTTAATTTCCTGCCGACTACCGAGTCCGACTACCGCGTACAGCTTGCGGACAACCTAACGCTGCTTCGCGGGTCGCATACGTGGAAAGTCGGAGGCGAGTACAACTTCGCGAAGGCGAGCCAGGTATTTGCTTTCCGGCAGTTCGGGCAATTTAGCTTCTCAGGTATAGCTTCTTCAAGTACATCGGCGGACCAAACCATTCAGATTCTCAGAATTCTTTCTGCTGGAGGCAATACCACCACGGCGAATGCTAACGGCAATATCACGGGGACGATTATCGATCCGACCAATCGTTTCGATGACACGCGCGTGCGCTATGCTCGAAACATCGGCAATGGGTTACTGACGTTGTCATCACCACAGTACGCCGGCTACGCCCAGGATTCGTGGCGCGTACGTCCGAATTTCACGATCAATTTTGGCTTGCGCTATGAAGCGCAGATAATGCCTCAGCCGGACACCAGTAATGCCGCGGTGACTAATGCGGTGCTCAATGCAACTTTGCCTCTCGGGAATGTCGATCCGCGCGTGATTCGTAGTCAAAAGAATCAGTGGGCGCCCCGCGGTGGATTTGCCTGGGATCCCTGGAACAACGGCAAGGGAGTGATCCGCGGCTATGCCGGCATCTATTTTGCAGCCACGCCGGTCCTGACGCTGGCGGCGCCACTCAATAACTTCCGCACTCCGTTTGGCGACGTGACGTTGACCTTGCCTTCATCGGGTCTGCCCACCAGCCTGAACACGGTCTATAAGCAGTTTAAGTCCATCGGAGTTGACTTGAACAGTTTTCCCTTGGGTTCGTTGCCCATCCTGAGCATCGACCAGTTAAATGCGATTCTGGCGAATATCTCCGCGGCCGGGGGTACTGCACCCAATGTGCTGAATGGCTTGCAGGTCATCGCAGCAGACAGGCTGAAGAACCCGCGCTCAATTCAATTCGGCGGCGGCTTTGAACGCGAGATCGCGCGGGGCTTGACCGTTGGCGCAAGCTACGACTACGTCAAGACCACGCGTCTGAACTTCAACCGCGATTACGACCTGCCGACCCCGGTTCTCCGCGCCGGCGACCGTAGCCTGAGACCGTTTTTCGGGATTGTTGCCAGCACTATCGGGACGCCCGCAGTGCCTCTAATCGGAGCACAAAACCGGCCGATCACGGCCTTTGGTAATACCGGCTTTGTGCAGGTGCGTGATGACCAGGCGCGCTCGAAGTACCAGGCGTTTGTAGTTCGCGCTCAATTTCGCCGAAAGTTCGGCCAGTTTGACGCCTTCTATACGCTCTCGAAGAATCTCGACAACGATTCCACTGAGCGCAACGCCAGCTTCGCCTCTTATGACAACGCCTTCAACCTTGGTCCTGAGTACAACTATGGCGCCAATGATCGGCGGCATGTCGTAGCTTTTAGCTCGGTGCTCAATCTGCCTTTGGGATTTGAAATGGCCATGACCAGCCGTTACCTTTCCGGATCTCCGATTGATATTACTGTGAGCAGTATCGTAGCGCCGCCAGCAGGTTCCGGCCTACCCGGTGCCGGTCTGTCCGCTGCCGCATACGCGGCCCTGGTTAGACTCCAGGGCAACTCGTCCAGCGATCTTAACCAGGATGCCGGTAACTTCAACGATCGGCCTTACCTCGCGCCAGGCATAAGCCTCAAGCGCAACGCTTATCGCAACCGTTCACTCCGCTTTTTTGACTTACGCCTTGAGCGCAAATTCAAATTGGGTGAGAAGTTTGAACTATCACCGTCTTTCGAGGCTTTCAATCTGTTCAATTTCAAGAACCTGGTATATGGTTCAACGACGGCCTTTAACTATGGCAATCCCGGCGTCAATGAGAATACTGGCGAGGTTCTCGCTCCGTCCAATGCAGCTTTTCTGCAGCTCCGAGATGCCACAGGAGCTCTTAGAAATACCAACTTCGCAGGTGCGCCGCGCCAGATTCAGCTCGGGCTGCGCTTGAAGTTCTAAAGCACTCTGCCTAACCGTTGTACCTAATCACTCGGGTGTGACCTTAAACAGGGTCACACCCGATTTTCTTTTGCCGCAAAGTCTGCGAAACTGCTTTCTAAGAAAAGCAATGCCTCGTGTTCAGCTACACAGCAGTCCTTCCTATGGTTCGCCGGCGTCGTCCGGGCTAATAAAGTCCCACGCACTCCAACTCGGTTTTCATAAAGTCGGTATTGTGGCCGCGGAAGCTTTGTCATCAGAGCGCGAACGTTTTTCAGAATGGCTACGTCGCGGGTTTCACGGCGAGATGAAATGGATGGCGCGCGATCCTGAGCAGCGCACCGATCCGCGGAAACTTCTTCCCGGCGCCCGTTCAGTCGTAGTCGTTGCTTTGAACTATTACACCGAGCACGAACATTTGGAAAAACCCGGTAAGGTATCACGATATGCCTGGGGCGACGATTATCACGAGGTCGTCGGCGACAAACTGCGTCAACTACTCTTCTGGATTAAGGAACAATGGCCCGACGCAGAAGGCAAGGTCTGTGTGGATATTCAGCCGGCTATGGATAAAGTCTGGGCCGCGCGAGCAGGTCTGGGATGGATTGGCAAGCACACTAATCTGATCACTGAAGAATACGGCTCGTGGATCTTTATTGGTGAGTTGCTGCTGAACCTTGAACTCGACTACGACCAAAGGGAAGTTGCCGATCAGTGCGGGGAATGCACGCTGTGCATCAATGCCTGTCCCACCGGGGCGATTACTGAGCCCTATGTGCTCGACTCGAATCTGTGTATCTCTCATGCCACGATCGAATCACGCGCGCCGGAAATCAGCGATGAAGTGGCGGGGAAACTCGAAGGTTGGCTTTATGGCTGTGACATCTGCCAGGACGTGTGCCCCTGGAACCAGATGACGCCGGCGACAAGTGAAGCGCGCTTTGAACCGCGTCAGGGCAACATTAACGCATCGCTTTCGGAAGTGATCGAATTGACTCAGGAGGCCTATGCCACTCGCTTTCGTCGCAGCGCTATGAAGCGCGCCAAGCTTTCAGGTCTGCAACGCAACGCGCACGCTCTCTTACACAGTAGCGAGTAATGGGTTTTCCCGGCGGAATGTTATCAGTGAAGTGATCATTACCTGATTTGAGACTTCTCTGCGCGCCCGCCGTGCTCTTTGCTCCGTGGTTAGTCTTCCTAAAAATTACTCACCACCAGACGCAGAGTACACGGGGGGTACGCAGAGAGAATACTGAACCCAAGTCAGAACCGGTGCCGTTATCAACCACCGGCGGCTTCAGTTGCAACTCCCCAGAGTTTCTTCAAGTTCTCGATGCTTCCATTGAACTGGTCGCGATCGCATTTACCAATTCCGTCGACCGAATGGGGCTGAGGCCCAACATTGCCGTCCGTGTATTGCCAAAAGGTCCACGTCGGCCAGGTTGCCGGGATATTGGTCGCCGCTGGTCCGTATTGCGCTATCCACAGGAAGCACTGGGAGAGCACCGGATCGGCAGGTTTGCCGCCCAGCTTCTCTTTGATCAGGTTACCTGAATACAACCCCGGAAACCTGCCCCTGACTTCATTGATGCGCGACACGAAGGCCTTCGCCTGCTCTAACGTCATCGTCGAAGATCCGTTCGGCTCGAAATCGAGCACAAGCAGCGTCTGATCGTCGGGGTCGGCTTTGCTCAGGAAAAAATCTGCCTGTGCCGCGCCGTCGCCCTTAGTGCCAAAATGATATGCGCCCCACAGCACCCCAGCCGCTTCCGCTTTCTCACGGTTCGTCTGGTACTTGTTGTCGATCATCGACGTACCCTGCGTAGCTTTGTGAATAACGCCGACGATGCCGGCTGTCTTGGCCTTCGTCAGATCGACATTGCCGTTGTGGTGCGAGAGGTCTACTACGACATTGATTGTTTCAGCCATTGTTTTCTCCTTTGTAAGAACTCCCGTTGGGAGCAAGTGTCTTAAGAACCAACACTCTTGAGCGATGGTCGATCCAAAGTCAGGGAGTGTGAGCAGCGTAAGCCTATTCCTGTTGATTCATTCATGCAAGTTTTTCTGCAACGCCCGCCACCGTGAGAGTGTTAGTGCCTACTGTCGCTATTTGGTAGCTCACCGTCCGCGTTAAGCCTTGTTATCAAGCCGAACCTCATTTATCGTCATTACCATCCTTTTTGCTGTCAGACTTGGCCAACGAGGTACATTGTATGAAGTCCATGCTCTTGCTTTTATGTGTCGGTGCCATTACCACGGTCGCCTCTCCATCCGCACTCGCCCAAAATCCCGCATCACCCGCCGCCCTGCGCCGCATTGCCGACGACTACTACAAGTGGCGTAACCAAAATTACCCCGTTGCCTCAAGTGATGCCGGCCTGCATACCTGGGACAACAGGCTCACCGATTATTCGCCCGCGGCCATCGAGGCGCGGCGGCAGCACGTGCGCACTCTGCTGGCCCGCGTCAACGCAATGCAAACCGCAAAGTGGAAGAAGGACGATCAGATCGACTGGCTTTTGTTTCGCGCCCAGCTTGAAGGTCCGGCCTTTTTCGATCGAGTGATGGATTTCGAGCACGCTGATCCGCAGACCTACGTCAATGAATGCTCGAACGCGATTTTTTCGCTGCTCAAAAAAGAGTACGACACGCCGCGCAATCGTGCCCTCGGCGCCACGGCGCGTTTACAGGCCATGCCGGCGATGATCGAACAGGGCAAGAGGAATCTGACAAAGCCCGTCAAGCTCTACGCGCAACTGGCCATCGATTCCGCGCGCTCAATCGACAGCCTCTACAAAGACAGCATGATGACTGCGCTGGCAAAGGATTTGTCGCCGGCGGAAATGAAAAATCTCGTAACTGCCAGCGACGCGGCCATCAAATCGATTCATGCTTACGCCGACTGGTTGGAAAAACGCGCGCCGACCATGCCGGCCTTCGCACCGATGGGCGAGGCGAACTACAACTATCTGCTCAAGCATGTCTATCTGCTGCCGCTCGACGCCAAACAGGTCGAGATGCTCGGCCAGGCCGAGTTGGCGCGTTATCGCGCGCTCGAGTCGCTGCTGCCCGACCCTTCACTCGCCGATCCGAATCCTCAGCGCGCGAAAGTAATCCCGAAAGATCAGGACGACTTTTTGAAAGCTTACGAAAGCCGTGAAGCTGAGATGATTAGTTTTCTGAAAGAGAACAAGCTGGTCACTCTGCCTTCGTATCTCGGCCGGTTCGAGATTCGCCAACTGCCGGAAGCGTTCAAGCCGACCAGTCCCGGTGGGTTCATGAATCCGCCGGGCGTCTACGACAAAGATGATAGCGGCTTCTATTTCATCCCGACTTACAATCCGCAAAGTAAGAACTTCTACATTCGCGCGGCTATCGAAGACCCGCGGCCGATCCTCGGCCACGAAGGAATTCCCGGCCACTTTCTGCAACTCTCAATCGCGAATCATTTGAAAGACGAGATTCGCCGCCAGCATGGTGACGGCGTCTTCATCGAAGGGTGGGCGCTCTATGGCGAAGAGATGTTGATGCGCACCGGTCTCTATCCGCTGAACTCTGCGTCGCAGGGGCAGGTGCTGCGGCTCGCCCGATATCGCGCGGCGCGCATCGGAGTCGACGTAAACCTGCACACGGGCCGCTGGACGTTCGACCAGGCAGTAAAATATTTCATGGAGGCCGGTGGCCTTGATCGTGAAGCCGCAGAAGGTGAAGCTGCCGGCGCGGCTGCGAGTCCCACCCAAAAGATTTACTACATGACCGGCAAGTGGCAGATTATGCGTCTGCTCGGCAAGTACCGCGATCAAAAAGGAAAAGACTTTCGCCTCGGCCAATTTCACGACGACTTAATCAAGAATGGAAGTTTGCCGTTGTCGGTGGTCGAGTGGATTCTGTTGGACGATCGCTCGTCGCTGGATCAGCCGTTGAAGTGAAACGGAGATACGGTTGTGAGAGCTATTGAAAAAGTCTTGCGGCTCTGCCGCCCCATGCGCGGTAAGGCTTTGCCTTACCGTATCGCATCTCTCTTTCGCTAGGCCTACGCCCTCCTTTTCCTGTGACTCAATAAATGGGCGCAGCCCAATGGATCAAACAACCGTAACTCGGAAGGCCAAAAGGCCTTCCGCACATCAGGCGGCACAGCCCCGAACTAATCCAATCGAGAGTATAATCCCCCGGTGCCGCTGCTAACCCCTAACGAAGTTCGCGTCCTTGGCTCGCTGGTTGAAAAGCAGATCACGACGCCGGAGTACTATCCGCTGACGCTCAACGCTCTGACGCTGGCCTGTAATCAAAAGAACAATCGCAATCCGGTTACGACCTTAAGCGAAGGTGAAGTCGAGCAGGCGCTCGACAGTTTGCGCGAGAAGAACCTGGCTTACGTTTTTCACGGCAGCACCAGTCGCGTGCCCAAGTTCAAACATGTGATGCCGGAAATATTTCAGCTTAACCCGGCAGAGCTGGCCGTGATGTGCGCACTGATGTTGAGCGGCGCGCAGACAGTAGGAGAAATCCGCGGCCGCAGCGCGCGACTGTACGAGTTTTCTGGGCTTGATGAAGTCGAAGATACGCTGCATGCACTGAGCACAAAAGAGTCTGAGCCATTGGTAACCAAGCTGCCGCGGCAGGCAGGTCAGAAGGAAGTTCGGTACGCGCATCTGCTGTGCGGCGAAATCAACGTCGAGCAAATGCCGGCAGCGCCGGCCGAGAGCAGGGCTGCCCATCGCAGCCCGCGCGTGAATGACTCTGAACAGGTCGCGGGACTGCAAGAGCGAGTTGCCCGGCTCTCTGCCGAAGTCGAAAGCCTGCGCCGTCAGTTTGAAGAATTCAAGAAACAATTCGAATAGCGTTCCGTTTAGGAATATAAGGGCAAACTGTCAGGCTGAGAGCTCGGATTCACTGGTAACTGCGGGGGACAGAGTGCGGAGGTGATAGGAGTTGTCACGACGCCATAGGCCCTCTCCCCAGCCCTCTCCCAAAAGGGAGAGAGAGGTATAGCTTGCGCTACTGCACTCAGATGGAGGATTCACCCGATGAAGAGAATCGCAATTGTTCTGCTGCCTGCTTCGCTTCTGTTCGTGGTGTGGGGATGTCATATCGGTGTGCACGGGTCCGGGGTCCGCAAGACGGAAAAAAGGGACCTGCCATCCTTCACCGCCATCGAAACCACCGGCGCTTTTGAAGTCCAGGTCACTTGCCAAAAACCGGCCAGCTTTGAGATTGAAGGCGACGACAATTTGCTGCCGCTGATTCAAACCGAAGTTCGCAACGGCGTGCTGCGCGTCAGCAGCACCAAACGGTACAGCACGCGCAATACGATCTCGCTACGGATTACTGTGCCCGATCTGGCCAGCGTCAGCAGCACCGGCGCCGGCAAAATTCGCGTGTCGGATCTGAAGAACGAGAATTTCGAGATTCACTCAACCGGCGCTGCTACAGTCATCGTCGACGGCCAGAGCACTTTTGTCAGGATTAGCTCGACCGGCGCCGGCAGGATCGATACACACGATCTGCGCGCGAGCAGAGTTGAAGTCTCAGTTACGGGGGCGGCCAGCGTTGATGTTTACGCCAGCGAACAACTTGATGTAACCGTTTCCGGGGCCGGGCGCGTAATCTATAGCGGCGACGCGAAAGTTAATAAGCATGTCAGCGGCGCGGGCCAGGTAACCAAAAAACAGGAAACCGGCGTGTGAATCACGGAATCCGGACCAATCAACCTTTTCGCTAACGGGAACAAAATCTCAATTCAGCAGGTCTAATCTTTCCCTTGACAATCCAGGGAACGGCTTGTACTCTCTTCCCCCAGATTATCTAGGGAGACGCGGTCACGATGGCAAAAGCTCGCACGGATTTGATGCAAGGCACGCTGGAGTTGTTGATTCTGAAAACGCTGGCGAGTGATTCCATGCATGGTTACGGCATAGCCCAGCGAATCCATGAGGTCGCGGATGACTTGCTCAAGATCGAGGACGGCTCGCTCTATCCGGCGCTTTATCGCATGGAAGAGCGCGGTTGGATTACTTCAACGTGGGACGTTTCGGAAAATAATCGCCGGGCCAAGTTCTACAAACTAACAAGGGCCGGACGAAAACAGCTCGAGGCTGAATGCGCCAACTGGCAGCGTGTTTCCCAGGCCATTACGAGAATATTGCAGACTGCTTAGGGCAGTAGCCCGACCGTCAGGCGGCGTCGACGTGCGGTAATGCACCGAACGAGGTCACGATAAAAGCCGTGAAAGAGCGTTTATTCAAGCCGCTTAATCGGGCAGAGATTGAGCGTGAGATTGAAGAGGAACTGCGGTTGCACCTCGAACTGTTGACGCAGGAACATCTTCAATTGGATCTGCCTTTGGCAGAAGCCAGGGCGGCCGCCCTGAAACGCTTTGGCGACGTCAAACAGATCAAAGATGAATGTGTCGAAATCAGCCGGCGGCGTCATCCTTTGATCCTCGTTTTGAAGTCTTTTCTGATTCTGGTTTTTCTCGCCGGAGTGCTGTTGCGCGTTTTTATTGCTGAGTACCACGTCAAGCATTGCGCGGACATCTTAATGGCCGTTGGTATTCTGGGCCAATTATTGGTTTACGCGCGCGGGTTGAGACCTTCCAGCTTTCTTTCAAAACCTGAGACCTCGTCCCCATTGATGTTGATTGACAAGTCTCAAACATCAGTTGCGGCTTATGACCCGAGCAAACGCACGCCCGTTGAGCGTGTGATTTTCGACAAATAAGAAACGGACTGGGACCAATTTGTTCTTCACAAGATTCGGATAGAGTCTTCGAAGAAGCAGGTATAGGTGTGCATTGCCACAGATGACGAAAAGACGGGGCCGTAGCCCGACCGTAAGGGAGGGCTCCTTTAATCAATCCAACTCACCGAGCCCTCCGTTACCGTCGGGCTACTGCCCTGCTCTTGCGGGGCAACAGAAACGGGTGGCCCAGACATGCTGAGAATCACCGGTCTAACCAAGACCTATGCCGGTCGGATTCAGGCGCTGAACGGCATCGACCTCGAGATATTTCCCGGAGTGTTCGGGTTGCTCGGACCCAACGGCGCGGGCAAAACCACCTTAATGAAAATACTGGCTACGCTGCTTGAGCCTGACTCAGGCACGGCAGATATGAATGGCATCGACTTAATAATCGACAAACATGGCACGCGGAAGATGCTTGGCTACCTGCCGCAGGAGTTTGGACTCTATCCCACGCTTACGGCTGAACAAACGCTTCATTACTTTGCGAAACTAAAAGGCGTCCATGATAAGCAAGAACGCGCAGCGCTGGTGGATGCTTTGCTTGAGAGAGTGAATCTTACCAGCGCGAGACGGCAGCGAGTGGGCGGGTTTTCGGGAGGCATGCGGCAGCGCCTGGGAATTGCGCAAGCGCTGATCGGGCAGCCGCAACTCATCATCGTCGATGAGCCAACCGCGGGATTGGATCCCGAAGAGCGAAATCGTTTTCATAACCTGCTGGCTGAGACAGCGAGCGAAAACGCGGTGGTAATTCTTTCAACTCACATTGTCTCCGACGTCTCGAGTCTTTGCAGCCAAATGGCGGTCATTCGACAGGGTGCAATCCTGGCTTCCTGCACGCCGCAGCAAGCGATCGATCAACTTAAGGACTCAGTTTGGGAAGCCACTGTGCCGCGTGAACAGGTCGCGGCTTTTAAGTCTCGCTACCAGGTAATCTCTTCGCAGATGTTGGGCGGAGTCGCGCGCCTGAGAGTGATCTCAAAGGCAGAGCGACCGAGCGAAGAATTCAGTCCGGCAAGTCCGGTTCTTGAAGACTATTACTTTGATCTGGTTAACCAACCGCAACGAGCCAGGTGAAATGAAAAGCCCGTTCAGGACGCCCTTCTTAGCAATCTTTCAGAATGAGGTGCTGCTCAATTCCAAGCGCGTGGCCCCGTACGCGATCGCCATTCTATGCGCCGGCAATGGTTTGCTTTGGTGGGGCTGGGGACCGGCGACCCGGCACGGCTGGGCAGTCAACGCCGACTTTTTCATCGCCAGCGTGCTCCCGGTTTACTCTTTCTTGTTCTTACCTCTATACACGGCGCTCATGATGGCCGATCCTGCGATCAGAGACTTTCGCGTCGGCATCGATCCGCTCATTTTCTCTAAACCCGTAACCCGTGCCGAATATCTTCTGGGAAAATTCTTCGGCAACTTTTTTGTGTTGGCGTGCTGTCAGTCCGCCTTTGTGGTGACGTGGTTTGTGCTCCAGGCAGTTCCAAAACAAGGCGTCATTACCCAGCAGTGGAAGGTATTTCCTTACATAAAACACTTTCTGGTATTCGTGGTGATCTCGCACCTGGGTCTGGCGGCGTTCTATTTTGCCGTGGGAGTTCTTACTCGCAATGCCAAGATCGTATACGGCCTGGGCGTTGCTTTTTATCCGCTCTACATCGCTTATCAGACCGTCTTATTGAGCAGCTTGCCGTGGTGCTGGAAACTTGCTCTTGACCCACTGGTTATGAACCGCGGGGGAAAGTTTCACGCCATCAGCGCTGAGGTGATGAATCACCTCGTAGTCGTTTACGAAACAGACCTGATCGTCAATCGCGCGGTGATGATTCTGCTTGCGGCGATTTGTCTGACGATTGTCTACCTGCGTTTCACCATAGCCGAGCGACCCGGGAAGCTAGAAAAGTTTTCAGTGCTCAACCTTTCGACCGGAGTCGGAGGATTTTATTACGACCCGCCGATCACCGAACCGACACTCGGCGACCGGTTCGAAAGGCACGACTCTCGCGAAAAGGTGCTGCTCCCCGCCGTCGCCTTAGCGAGCGAGGGACTGCGGGCGAATCTCAACAAGCTAGTCGCGGCATTAGTCGTCGAATTTCGGCTGCTTCGTTCTGAGCGCAGCGTCGTGGTGATCATGCCTTTGGCTGTGCTGATCTCAACGCTCGAGGTAGCGTTCTGGCAGGTCGCCCCCGATCCTACTTACTCGGCCGGCTATGCCGGGAACACGGCAAGATCTCTATTACTGTTTATGATCGGCATCACCGTCTTCTACACGGTCGAAGCCATGCACCGCGACCATGATCAAAGGATCGACTCAATCCTGTGGAGCCAACCAGTTCCAAACCACGTACTGTTGCTTTCGAAGTTTTTGGCGACGCTGCTGGTTACTCTCGCGCTCGTCGTTCTGGTCGCGTTGATAACGATTATTCTGCAAGCTATGAAGCATAACGGGCCGATCGAATTGATGGCCTATGCGAAGATCTACTTTGTGATCGTCGTCCCGAATGCGATTTTCATGCCGGCCGCCGCGCTGTCGCTTAGTGTTTTGGTGCGCGATCGATATCTGACATACGCTCTGGCCATCGGAGTTTGCGCGGGCCTCTTCTACCTGTACACCCAGGGTTATAATCATTGGCTCTACAATCCGCTACTGTTTCAACTCTGGGATTACCCGGGGCTTTCCGGCGGTGCAACACATATCCTCTGGAACCGACTCTACATTTTTGCGCTGGCCGGTTTATTCGTTTCGTTCGCGCACCTTTGGTATCCACGCAAATCGGTGCAGTACCGCTCGCGATAGCGAGCGGGTCAGAAGCCCGCGCGTAAGCAAGGGCGACGTTCGCGTCGTTCGTAATCGGCATCCGACAAACCATTTTCGGCGCCAATTTCTGTTGCCCTCCCCCACGGTCGGGCTTCTGACACTCGCATGAAGCCATGAATGCACCCGCTTGTTACCGCAAGCGGTTTAGTACCGTCGTTGACAGTGCCCGTGTCAGCTACTACGCTTCTTTGCACGCTATGAAAGAAATCTTCAGGAGTTGGTCGAGCGTTTGGCGACTCGCCATTATCGTAGTTATTTCGGGGGCAGGAGGTTCGCTGCTCGCGCAAACGCCTACTCCTACGCCGCCAGCCAAACGCGGCCTCGGCATCGAATCCGGCGCGACAACCAACACCCAAACTGATCAGACAAAGTCGAAAGAAGCCAAGCCTGAACTCGTGCTGCAGACGGGATACAACAGTTTCTTTGGGGCGACGCGTCTGGTATTCAGTCCCGACGGTCGTCTGCTCGCCACCGGCACTTTCCGCAGCAGCACGATCAAATTGTGGGAGACGGCCACCGGCCGAGAGCTGCGCAACCTGTCCACTGGCGGCCAGAACTCTACCGGTCTTTCTCCCGTCGTGGCCTTTAGCGCAGACGGCCGCCTGCTGGCCGCGGCCGCGGGCAACAACTCGGTGAAAGTCTGGGATGCGATCTCAGGGCGTGAATTGCAGACGCTGGCTGGTGGAGGGCAGACCACCTTCATGTCGGCGCTCGGGTTTTCTTTAATCGCCTTCAGCGCCGACGGTAAAAGGCTGGTGGCTGTTAGCGACGCAATCAGAGTCTGGGACACCACCAACTGGCAAGAGATCAAGACGCTGGATACGACTGGCATTAATGCGGACGCCTTAAGAGGCGCGAGCGGGCTGGCGCTTAGTCGCGATGGCAGTCAGTTGGCACGCGCGGAAGCGAAGGGATCGAAAACTGAGATCAAGTTTTTGGATCTGAATGCGGGACGCGAAATCCGATCAGTAGAGTTGCCTCACGACCAGGTCGATAGCCTCGAGGTTTGCTTCAAAGCAGACGGCAGTGTGGTAGCGGCGGGGATTGTAGATAAGAAGTTGAAGATATGGGACGTCACCACGAAGCAAAGCGAACGCGATCTGGGCCCCACCCTGAAGGAATTCAGCCTGATTAAGTTCAGCAGCGACGGTCGTCTGTTGGCGCTCTCGGAAGGATACACGATCAAACTGTGGGAAACCGCGACGGGCCGCGAACTGCCGGCGCTGAATATCCCGAATAACGGTGTGTTCAAAGATAACGGTGGCGTCTTTGTCGCTTTCACTGAGGACGGGAAAAAGACCGCCACTGGTGGTTTCGGAACGCCGACGTTGCTTTGGGAAACGGAAACCGGAAAACAACTGATGCAGATGAAAGGCCGCACCAATATGGCCTACTCTGTAGCCTTCAGCGCTGATGGTAATCAGCTATCGGCTGGAGGCCGCACGCGTTGGGACCTGCGTACCGGTCGTGGCCTGCGTCTTACTGCCGCGCCTTCCGACAAGCAGCTTGCCTGGCCGAGCGCCGATGGAAAGCTAGTCGCGCTGTTCGCGCCCAACAACAGCACGATCACTATCCTGGAAACTCCGAGTGGCCACCAACTTCAGACGCTTACCCGCACCACTACAAATGATGGAGTGTTGCGTGTCCGCTTCAGTCCCGACGGGCGTTTGCTGGCGGCGACTTACATGGAGACACCGGGCACGCAACGACCGGGAACCATGCCTTCTCTTCAAAGCCAGGTCAAGATTTGGGAGGTTACCACCGGCCGCGAACTACAGACGCTCACCCTTAGTTCGAGTCCGAACGAAATAGGCTTCAGTTCGGACAGCCGTGTGCTGGCGACCATCGCTTCAGGGGAAGTTGCGTTGTGGGATCTGGCGTCCGGCACACGCTTGCGTGACCTGACCACATCACCGATGTCGAAAATGGGCAACCCGAGTACGCTGCCAAATCCCGGCTCGATCCCCAATATCCCTAAGGGCGGCAAGCCAGGTTCAATGCCCAACATCGCGAACCTGCCGAACATGGCTGACATGACGGCGATGGTGAATGACATGCTGGGGACAATGGCGGCCGGCACAATGGGACGCAGCGTCACGTCCGTCGCTTTCACTCCCGACGGACACGTGGTGGCTACTGGTGGAGTCGAGTCAAAATCCAATCTCGATTTCGCCACCATGATGAATCCTGCAAACCAGAAGGCGTCGAAAAACAAGAAGCCCCAGGACCCTGAAGATCTTCTGAAAGACCTCAAGGTTGAAGCCAACGGCCAGGTGCTATTCTGGGACAGCGCCACCGGGCAACAGCTCGGAGCGATTAAAGGACACGGAAAAGGGGTTACAGGCGTTGCGTTTAGTCGTGACGGCAAACTTCTGGCATCGAGCGCCACGGACAACACGATCAAGATTTGGGACGTCGCATCAAAGCGCGAATTGCGCACACTGGTGGGACACACAGCGAACATCGACTCGATGGATTTCAGTCCTGACGGACGCTTGCTGGCATCGGCCTGTGATGACGGCAGCACTTTTCTTTGGGACGCAAACACAGGCGAGCATTTGTTGACGCTCATCTCGCTCGACGATGGCGCCGAATGGATGGTAGTCACGCCCGAAGGTTTGTTTGACGGCACACCCGCCTCTTGGAATCAAATTCTCTGGCGCTATAACCAGGACACCTTCAACGTCGCTCCGATCGAATGGTTCTTCAACGAGTATTATTATCCAGGGTTGCTCGCCGACGTTTTTGCCGGCAAGCGACCGCGCGTGGCCCAGGATGTTTCAAAGAAGGATCGCCGCCAGCCCATTGTGAAACTTTCACTTCCCGGCGAAGCTGCGCCCGCCGCCGGCATCTCCTCGCGCACGATCAAAGTAAAGATCGATATCACTGATGCCCCCGCTGACAAAGATCATCCGCAGGGCAGCGGCGCCCGTGACGTGCGTCTGTTCCGCAACGGCTCGCTGGTGAAGGTCTGGCACGGCGATGCTTTAAAAGGTCAGGCGGCAACTTCCCTGGAAGACGAAATCACTCTGATCGCCGGACCGAACCGTCTGACTACTTACGCTTTCAATAAAGACAATGTGAAGAGTAAAGACGCGAACCTGCTGATAACCGGCGCCGATAGTTTGAAGCGCGCCGGCACCGCCTGGGTGATCGCCGTAGGCGTCAATGAATACACGAACGCGCAATATAACTTGAAGTATGCCATGGCCGACGCGCAGAGTTTTGCTGAAGAGTTGCGCCGTCAACAGACTCAAGTCGCTCGCTTCGATCACGTCGAAGTAATTCCGCTGCTGAACGAGAACGCTACCAAGGCGAACATTCTTTCAGCTTTGAAGCGACTGGCTGGCATTTCAGAAGCCCCCACACTTAAGGCTGGACCATTGGAGCGACTTAAACGCGCCGAACCTGAAGACGCTGTGATTATCTACTTCGCGGGTCACGGCACGGCGCAGGGACAACGCTTCTATCTGATTCCGCACGATCTTGGGTACACGGGTAATCGCGGCGCGCTGGATGAAGACGGACTCAAGACAATTCTTTCGCACAGCATCTCAGACCTGGACCTGGAAGATTCGGTCGAGGGTTTGGCGGCCGGATCTCTGCTGCTGGTCATCGATGCCTGCAACTCAGGTCAGGCGCTCGAAGCGGAAGAGAAACGCCGGGGACCGATGAACTCGAAAGGACTGGCGCAACTTGCTTACGAAAAAGGCATGTACATTCTCACCGCCGCGCAAAGTTATCAGGCAGCGCTCGAAGCGGCACAACTCGGGCATGGCCTGCTTACTTATGCTTTGGTTGAAGAAGGATTGAAGACCGCGGCCGCTGACAACGAACCGAAAGATGGAATCTTGAGTGCTCGTGAATGGCTTGATTTCGCCACTGAGCGCGTGCCCCAGATGCAGGAAGAGAAGATGAAGCAAGGCCGCGGCCTCGGTATCGACATATCGTTCGCTGAAGGCGAGCAGAAAACTGTCGAGCCCGATAAGCGAAGTGTTCAGCGCCCGCGGGTCTTCTATCGTCGCGAGATGGAAACCGATCCGCTGGTGATTGCCAAGCCGGGGACGACTTCGAAACCATGAATTCAGAAAACCAAGCTCTTGAGTCTAAGAGTCTAGTTGGATAACCTCATGGTTAGGAAGGTGGGCTTGCCCCCACTAACTTAGAAAAGAAACTCCCGCATGGCTCGCAAATGGTCAAACTTGAATCTCCCCGGCGCCCTCCAATCGATTCTGCGAATACTGGTCGTTGGGTCTCAGAGAGTGTTTTCATGGAAGGTGCTTACGAATGACTCTACATCAAAGCCACCTGCAATTCTCGAGAATAACCATTGGCCTTATTCGATGTTCTCCATCAGCCAGATGTCGCCGCCCTGAGGTCTGAAACGATCAAAGAGGACCCATTTGCCGTCCGGCGACCAAACCGGATAGTCGATTCTGACGTCGGGGTCGTCGAACTCGAAAACCTTCTCCGGCGCATCTGAGTTTACCGTTGAGACCCAGAGGGTCTTGTGTCCAATCACATCCATGACGCGTGAGAAATCGGGCGAGAGAGACATGTGCGATCCACCGGCTACCTCACAATAGACCTTTGGCTCGCTGCCATCGATTGGCGCTTCCAGTGTCTGCGGATTCCCGTGACCGGGGCAGCGAAAGATAATTCCGTCACCATTTCGATTCCAACGCTGAAAGTGGCCCATTACGCCAACGTTAGTTAGCTGCCGGGCATCGGTCCCGTCAGCTTTCATTACCCACAGTTCGGGGCGGCCGCCTTCATCAGAATTGAAGGCAATCAACTTACCATCCGGCGAATAGAATGGATTCACGTCGATCGACGTTGTAGTTCTGATGGGCTGTAACTCGCCGGTCGCTACTTCTACCGACCAAATGTCCGCGGTGCCTGCCCGTGACGAGAAGAACGCGATCCGCTTTCCATCCGGTGACCAGTTCGCCTGAAAATCTCCACCCGCGCCTTTGGTAAGCTGACGAGTCGCGCGGTCGGCAATCGAGTAAAGCCAAATGTTCATTTCCCCGGTGCGATCCGAGTTAAAAGCGATCATGCTTCCGTCCGGTGACCATGCGCCGCGACTGTCTTCGCGCGTTGTGGTTATTACTTCCTGCGGCGCGCCGGTCGGCTTGCCCGTCTCAGGCGAAACAGCCAGTCGCCAGATGTCGGCATTCTGCCGCAAGATCGAAAAGGCCAGGCGCTTACCGTCGTTCGACACGGCGATCTCAACGTCCTGACCGGCTCCGATGGTTAACTGCCGGGGCAGGCGCGAGGGTGTGCCGTCAGCACTGACGCGCGCCCGCCAAAGGTTGATTCCTCCGCCGCGATAAGACGAGAAATACACGTACTGTCCCGACGGTGACCAGACGGGATTGATGTCCTGGACTGCGTCATTCGTCACCCACACATATCGCCCCGTTGTCAGATCGAAGATGCGCACATCGAATTTCGTGCGTTCGATATTTTGAAACACGATCTTTGTTCCATCGGGCGACCAGCGCGGACGGACGTGTGTTACCGCTTCAGAACTGTCGGAAGTTAGCTGTTGGGGATTGTGTCCCTGGCTATCCACCACCCAGATGCGACGCGGACCTACCCATGAAGCATCAAAAGCAATCCGTTTTCCGTCGGGAGAATAGTCAGGATTGAACCCGTTCTCGATTAACTTTGTCTCTTTGCCCGAAGCCAATTCGAGCGCCCAAATGTCGCCGTCGAGGAACACCCCGAAGACATCACCAGGTTCAAGTTTTATGTGCGACGCGCGCGCGCGCACAAACAGCATAGTTCGGCGATCCGGCGAACAGGTTGGCTGAATTTCGTCGCAATCTCCTTTGGTCAGCTGCGCCTCTTCACCGGTAACCACGTTCTTGCGAAAGATTTTCCTCAGGCCGGCGCGTTCGCGGCTGAACAGTATTTCGTTTCCGCTGGGCAACCACGCGGCATACTCTTCAATGGCTTCGTCGAAAGTAATCTGCGAGAGTTTTGGCGACGCAGGTTCGGCCTGCAGGCTTTGAGTGTCGGGCGTTCTTCCTTCCAGCGCCGGTAGCTTGATGAGAGTGTCCTGCGATTCGGCTGTTGAAAGCACTGCTCCATCCACTCGACAGAATCTGAGCGATTCCTCTGAGTAGGTTCGCAAACATGTGGGACAGCGCTTCATAGGACATTAAACTGGCCGACAACGCGGATGTGATTGTAGCTGCGTTCCCCTGAGACACGCCAGAAGTTCGAGAGTTGCGAACCAAGTAAAACGACGATCCACGAAAACACACGAAAATAGAACTAATGATGTTTGTGTGAGTTCGTGGATCGTTCTGGTCCAAGCAGAAGGGGAGTCCAAATCAGAAAGCTATCCCCTCGTCATCAGTTTGGTGGACGCGCTCCCGCGTCGTATCATCTAGAAACCATGCAGGCCCCGGCGAAAACCCAAGGATCATCGGCCACCCGGTTGCTGAAAGATTCATACAACCGAAGCATACGCGATCTGCGCGTGTCGCTCACCGACCGCTGTAATTTTCGCTGCTTCTATTGCCTGCCGCACGGCGAGCCGCCGATTGCGCCAAAGGAGCAGATGCTTTCTTATGAAGAGATCGAGTACATCTGCGATATTTTCGTCGAGCTCGGCATTGAAAAGATTCGTTTGACCGGCGGCGAGCCGATGATGCGCCAGGATATTGAGGTGATCATTCGCAAGCTCGCCGCACTCAAGCCGAAAGGCTTGCGCGATCTGGCCCTGACTACGAACGGTTATTTCTTGCCTGATCGCGCGCAGGGTCTCAAAGACGCCGGGCTCGATCGCATCACGATCAGCCTCGACAGTTTGAAGCGTGACGTGTTCAAGCAAATGACCGGTGTGGACGTTTTGGATCGAGTTCTCCGTGGTCTAGAAGCCGCGAAGAATGCCGGCCTGCAACCCATCAAGATAAACGCCGTAATCGTGCGCGGTCACAATGAAGACGAGACGGCCGACTTTGCGGCGTTTGCGCGCCAGCATGACGTGAAGATGCGCTTCATTGAGTTCATGCCGCTTGATTCAGGCCACGAATGGTCGCGCGACGATGTCGTGTCTGGTCGCGAGATTCGTGAGCGCATCAGCGAGCGATTTCCTTTGCTACCACTCGATGTCCAGCGCGGATCAGAAACGGCTTCACGCTTTCGTTTTGCTGATGGCGCGCCCGGAGAGATTGGCATCATCGCCCCGGTTACCGAAGCTTTCTGCGGCGCCTGCTCGCGCATTCGCCTGACGGCCGACGGCCAGATTCGCACCTGCCTTTTCTCGACAGTCGAACATTCATTGCGCGATGTAGTTCGCGATGGCGCCAGTCGCGCGGAAATCATCGAATTTATTGCATCGGTGGTAATGAAGAAAGAGCCGCGCCACTACATCAACGATCCGCATTTCGTTGCGCCTTCACGGTCGATGAGTTTTATCGGCGGCTGATTTCGGTTGCCGTTCAATCCAGTCGGAGGTCTTCCCGATGTCCCGTCTGTTGCTTGGCGCCATTTGCGGTGTGGTGTATGGAGTTCTCTCAGCCGCTTCGATGATTCCGCTTGAGTTCTCAGATAAAAAGGCCGCCCTGGCTGGAGCTTTTCTCAACCGCTTCTCGATTGGCTTTGTGATCGGCGCCGCGCGCCTCCCGCTGCCCGGTTGGGCCAGCGGCCTCGTCTTCGGCCTGCTGCTCAGTCTGGCTGATGCGATTATTACCAAGGTCTATGTGCCAATCATCCTGCTGGGCGCGGTTGGTGGAGCGATCATCGGCGCCATTGTCAGCAAGTGGGGTCATTAGTTTGATCGCCTGATAGTCAAACATGGTCCTTGGTTACTCCGCCGTCACCGGCGAATCCCCAATTCCTGATCGACAAACTGAAGTTTGTCCGACATAATTTCGGCCTCTCAGTTCTGCTCAAACTGTAACTTCTCTTGCTGGAGGATCGCTCGATGTACCACAAACGTTTCGCTGCCATTCTGTTGTTCCTGCTGTGCTGGATTCCGCTGGTCTCCGCTCAGGAAAAATCGGCTTCGCCCGATGACAAGAAGCCGGCCAGGAACGAAGCGCCCGAGCCGCGCGCGAAAGACGGAAAGAAACTTCTGACGGCGCTCGATCTGATGAAGATCGCCGGTGTCTCTAGTCCCAGAATTTCTCCGAACGGCGCGCGCGTGGTCTACACGGTCAGCGAAACGAAAATGGAGAAGGACAAGGAATGGAAGAACGTCAGCCAGATCTGGGTCGCGGCGATTACGGGTGGAAAACCTCGGCAGTATACACGCGGTGAAAAGAGCGCGACTGCGCCGGAATGGTCGCCCGATGGAACAACGATCGCCTTTCTTAGTGATCGGGAAAAAGATGGCGAGCGACAGGTTTGGATGATGATGGCCGACGCCGGCGAAGCGTGGGCTGTTACTTCACATAAGGGTGGCGTCAGCGGCTTTCGCTTCTCGCCCGATGGAAAACAGCTACTGCTTTCGGCCACTGACCAGCCGTCGAAAGACGAAGAAGATCGCAAGAAGGTCAAAGACGATACGATGGTCATTGATCGCGACATCAAGATGACTCACCTGTGGCTTTGGAATATTGAGAAGAAGGAAGAGAAGCGTCTCACGGAGGGCGATTTCACGGTCAGCGATCCGCAATGGTCTCCCGACGGCACGCGCATCAGCTACACAACTCGACCGACGCCCAAAGCCGACGATGGCAACTTGAGCGACGTTTGGGTTCTAACGGTCGCCGGTGGTGAAAAGCACAAACTCGCCGGCGATCCGGGATCGAGTGACACCGCCCGCTGGTCGCCGGACGGCAAGTGGATCGCTTATACGGGAAATCCTGATGCGGATGCCGGAGTCTCGACGACGTACCTTTATTTGATCCCGGCTACGGGTGGAACTGCAAAACAACTCAGTACGAAATTTGATCTGAGCGTGGGCACGCCTGTGTGGTCGCGGGACGGAAAGACGATCTATTTCAGCACCAACGTGCTGGAAGCAATCGAAGTGTACTCAGCCGATGTTGCCAACGGCGCAGTAAAGCAGCTTTCGCGGCGGGGAGGCTCAACCGGGGTGACCGAAATCAGCCGCGACGGAAAAACCATCGTTGGTACGTTTTCGGCTTCGAAGCAACCCACCGAACTTTACGCATCAAGTTCCGATTTCAGTTCATTCAAGGCGCTCACGGATCAGAATGCCTGGTTGAAAGACTATGCGGTAGCTGATACCGAAGTCGTGAAGTGGAAAAGCAAAGACGGGACGGATGTCGAAGGCCTGCTGACAAAGCCGGTCGGCTACGAAGCCGGGAAAAAAGTTCCTTTGCTTTTGAATCCGCACGGTGGTCCGACTGGAGCCTCTCTTAACAACTTCAGTGGCACGCTCCAGGTGCTGGCGGCGAATGGCTTCGCCGTTTTGCAACCAAACTTTCGCGGATCGACCGGTAAGGGCCTGGCGTTTGCTCAGGCGAACAAGAACACCTGGGGCAAAGGCGATTACGAAGATTGCATGACCGGCGTCGATTCGATGATCGCCAACGGGATCGCTGATCCTGATCGCCTGGGCGCCTTTGGCTGGTCATACGGCGGTTACATGACGTTCTGGATTCTGACTCAAACCGATCGCTTCAAAGCGGTGTCGCCGGGCGCGGGACTGTCGAACATCTATTCGATGTATTCTCAGAACGACATTCAAAAGTACTTGCGCTGGTTTTATTCGGACAAGTCACCCTGGGAAGCACAGGATCTCTACTGGGACCGCTCGCCGATGAAATACATCAAGAACGTGAAGACGCCGACAATGATCATGCACGGGCAGGTAGACACGCGCGTGCCGATCGCGCAGGCGCAGGAATTCTACATGGCGCTGAAAGAGATGAAGGTGCCGGTCGAGTTTGTCGTCTATCCGCGAGAGAACCACGGCTTTACCGAGCCGCGTCATCAGATGGATCGCGTGCGCCGTTACGTAAAGTTCTTTGCGAAGTATCTGAACGCTCCCGTGGTGACTGAACCGGCCGGGCAGTGAGCAGTATCCGCGGAGTGATCTCATTTGCATCGTCGACACAACGGGGCTAGAATTCGCTTGTCGTTTGAAAATCAAATACGTTTCGGGGGAGCCCCGATCTGCAAAGGATCGGGGCTGAGAGTCCGGGGAAGAATTGCGAAATTGGCATTCCGCAATCCGAAATTCTTCAGGAGACCCCTTGAACCTGATACGGTTAACACCGTCGAAGGGAGAAACAGCCATATCTTGACCGTTCCATCCTTTTTGATTTAGGTGGAGCGGTTTTTTCTTCTCTGTGTACTCCGTGTCTCCGTGGTGCTATTGGCGTTACGTTGGATTTCACCACGGAGACACAGAGAACACGGAGAATGGAGAACATCATGAGCGCCGCAATCAAACCAAAGTCAGAACCGGGAGCGGTAGCGACCGGGTCAATGGCTCAACTGCAAATTGAAGACTCAAGGCCCGACGCCGCTTTGCCCAACTCTCGCCGCATTTACATCAACGGCCAACAGGAGGGCGTACGTGTTCCGTTTCGGGAAATCGATCAAAGCCCGACCCGGAACTTCGACAATTCGCTGGAAGAGAATCCGCCGGTCCGTGTTTACGACACCAGCGGCCGTTACGGCGATCCGTCGATCGCTACGGATGTGCGTGAAGGACTGCCGGCGTTGCGCCGCGAATGGATCGTCGCGCGCGGTGACGTTGAAGAATATCGGGGCCGCGAGCTGCAACCGATCGATGACGGTTACCTGACGTTCGACGCCGCGAACCAGGCGCGCCAAAAAGAGAAGGCCAAGGGTCTAAATCGTCTGGAAGATTTTCCCGCGCTCAATCGCACGCCTCTGCGCGCAAAAAGCGGTTCGTGCGTAACTCAAATGCATTACGCCAAGCGCGGCATCATCACGCCCGAGATGGAATTCATCGCGATTCGCGAAAACCTCGGCCACGAATGTCCGACAAACTACAGTTTGTCGACTTCTCGTGATTCACTCAACCACCAACACAAGGGCCAATCCTTCGGTGCTAATATTCCTGAATTCGTTACCGCGGCTTTCGTCCGTGACGAAGTGGCCCTGGGCCGCGCGATCATTCCCGCGAACATCAATCATCCTGAAGCCGAACCAATGATCATCGGCCGCAACTTCCTGGTGAAGATCAACGCCAACATCGGCAACTCCGCCGTCCTGTCATCGATTGATGACGAAGTCGAAAAGATGCGCTGGTCGATCAAGTGCGGGTCAGACACGGTGATGGATCTTTCCACTGGCAAGAACATTCACGCCACCCGCGAGTGGATCATACGCAACTCGCCCGTGCCGATCGGCACCGTGCCCATCTATCAGGCTTTGGAAAAAGTGGGCGGCAAAGCTGAAGAGCTGACCTGGGAAATCTTTCGCGACACTCTCGTCGAACAAGCGGAGCAGGGCGTTGATTACTTCACCATACACGCCGGCGTAAGACTGCCTTACATTCCGATGACTGCCAAGCGCACGACAGGTATCGTGAGCCGTGGCGGATCGATCATGGCCAAGTGGTGTCTCGCTCATCACGAAGAAAGTTTTCTCTACACACGGTTCCGAGACATCTGCGAAATCATGGCCGCCTACGACGTTTCGTTCTCGCTCGGCGACGGTCTGCGTCCCGGCTCGATTGCCGACGCGAACGATGAAGCGCAGTTTGCCGAACTCGAAACACTCGGCGAGCTGACGAAAATTGCCTGGGAATACGATTGCCAGGTGATGATCGAAGGTCCGGGTCATGTACCCATGCACTTAATTAAAGAGAATGTCGACAAGCAGCTTGAGACTTGCGGTGAAGCCCCGTTTTACACCCTCGGGCCGCTCACGACCGACATCGCCCCCGGATACGACCACATCACTTCCGCAATTGGCGCGGCGATGATTGGCTGGTATGGCACGGCGATGCTCTGCTACGTAACACCCAAAGAACACCTCGGCCTGCCCAACAAGAAAGATGTGAAAGATGGCGTCATCGCTTACAAGATCGCCGCCCACGCTGCTGACTTAGCCAAAGGCCACCCCGGCGCCCAGTACAGAGACAACGCGCTATCCAAATCTCGTTTTGAATTCCGTTGGGAAGATCAGTTCAATCTCTCGCTCGATCCGGAAGTCGCGCGCGAATACCACGACGAAACCCTGCCGCTGGAAGGCGCGAAGCTGGCGCACTTTTGTTCCATGTGCGGCCCACACTTCTGCTCAATGAAGATCACCCAGGACGTCCGCGAGTACGCGGCGCAGAAAGAGATCGACGAACAAGCGGCGTTGGGTGTGGGGATGAAAGAGAAGGCGGAGGAGTTTGTGGCCAGCGGTGGGGAGATCTATCAATAACGGGGCCGAGAAAAATGAGCGACAAAGAAGAGTTTGAATTCGGTCATTTTGATCGACAAGAGCATTTCTTCAAGGCGTTCAAGCCTTTCTTGCTTCACTTGCCTGAACTTCAAGAAACATTTGATCTTGTTATTGGCAACATTGCTAAACACGCAGACGACCTTCCAAAAAGGATCATCTTCTGCCTTGGTCGAATGGCTTGGGAGGATCTGAATGAAATACTTCTTTTATGCGCAAACGGGTTCAATAGCGGCGGATACAAAGTACTCAGACCGATGTTCGAGCATGTACTCTACGCAAACCATTTCAGGCTTCACCCAGAAGACAGCGACCGATTTTGGGACTATAATTCTGTCGATCGTTACAAGGCAATGCGGCAGATTACGATCGAATATCCAAATGCATTTCCAGACGAACAATTCCAAGCGGCGAAGACTGCTTATGAAGCCTTAGGCGACAGTTTCAAGGTGCCTGTATGCCGGGAATGTCGGCCTATAAGATGTTTAGAATGTAGCACGGAGAACGAGTGCCAAAGATGCAAGAAGACTAAAGACCATTTTACTTGGACTGAACGAGACATCGTTTCAATGGCGCGAGAACAAGAAATCGATATCATGATACTCACCGGAATTTATTATTTTGCGATGCAGGAGACGCACCCAAAGGTGATTTCGATAGTTAATCGGTTGGAGTCTGGAGATGAAGGTTCTTATGGCTTTACTGATGCGCCTAACTGGGACAAGGTACGCGACGTGATTGTAGGTGCGCATTATTTAATTCTCAGAGTGATTGATAATTGGGCGAAAATATTTGATATTGATGGACTGACTCAAAGAGTGGAGTTTCTAGTCGGGCGTCACAAAGAGGTATGGAAAGATATGAGGGGATTAGAGTCGAAGGAGGCAAACATTAATGGCCTACTCAACGGAACGGCTTGAAGACATCTTTGATCGGACTTCTGGTTACTGTCATATCTGTGGCGGTAAACTCGCCTTCTGCAACTACAACTTTTTCGGCGCGAAAGGAGCTTGGGAGGTCGAGCACTCAATACCGAAATGCGAGGGCGGAACAGATCGGCTCAACAACTTGTATGCAGCGCATATCTCCTGCAATCGCTCGAAGCAAGCCATTTGCACTAGAAGGGCTCGTGCTCAATACGGACGAAAGAAAGCGCCACTGTCTGCGAGGAAGCGAGCGGAGGCCAAGTCCAGAAATGGATTTGAAGGTGGAGTCGTCGGTGCATTACTTGGTTCAGTCGCTGGGCCTTGGGGAATTCTTATTGGGGCAGCCATTGGTGGAAAGAAGGGTTATGACAGAAATCCGGATTACTAAGGTTCCTTCGACGCTATTTCAAAGTGACGGGAATACAAGATGACGATTGTGAAAGCAAAGTACCGGAGGACGACGAAGTATTTCCATGTCATGGCTGAACTCGTCAGAGCAGCCCAGTACCGTGGCCTCACAACCTATCAGGATATTGCTGTAATCATGGGCCTACTTAGTAAACACAAAAATCACACCTGAGCATCGCGTAGTCCGTGAAACGGACGGCTGAATGGTACAGAATCGTGATCCCCGGGTTACGCTCGCTGCGCTGGCTCACCCGGGGCTACATATATGCCGCGCCTACGACGCTGGTCGCGTGTTGCCCTCAAAAGGTCTCAATGCAAACGGTACAAACCGCGAGCGGTAGCGAGGGGATGCCGCCACGCAAGTCATTTGGAGTGCGCCGGCAAAGCGAAGCGGCGACGGCGCTTTGGTTGAACCCTGATAGATGTGATCGGGATCCAAAGCGGTGTCGCGCTAACGCTTGCCACCGCACTCCAAAATGATCCCGTTGCTACCGCTCCGGGTTCTGTATCTGTCGCCCGCTAAAGCGGGCTTTGATTTGTTATCTCATCGCCTACCCAGCACTGAAGTGCTGGGCTATGATCAAACGTCCGCTGTGCGGACTTAAATTCCTACAAATCTTCTTCCAAATAGCTTCACTTTGCCTGACAATACCTGGTCCGTCGGTTCTCACGCGCAACATTCGTAGCACAACAGTCGTAGAGTTTACGATGGCAAAGCAGTTCATGGCGGTCGAGGCGCGAATATGAATCGGCGATCGATTGTTGCTCGAGTGATAACTGTGACGGGGGTCCTGTTGCTGATTGCGGCAGCGATTCATCTCCTGGTGACGCCCACTTTGAAGCGCGTCATTCTTGATCGAGTGCTGACGCCGGAAGAGTTGCTGATTGTCTCGCCGCCTTTCCTCCTCAATCACATCGTCATGGGAATTCTGCTTATTCCCATCGGATTCATCACGATCTATTGTGCTTCTGGAATACGCGCCGGCGAGCGTTGGGCATGGGTGATCAGCCTGGCCAACGGGCTGACCATTCTAAGTTTACCGATCGTGCTTGGTTTAGTGATGCGACCGGAACATTTCCGATCCATTGCGTTTCTGATTGGCGCCTCTCTGATTACGATCGTGGGAATCACAATGACGGTCGCGCTGATCTGGGTGCGGCATGATTTCAAACCAGCGCAGTAAGGTTCTCGTAATGGGCCGTGCCCGCCCGACGGATCTCCTCGATTGGTTTGGGATGATTAGCCGGGGATGAACATTGTTCGAAGCATCTTCGTTGACTGCGAAACCTCTCAAAGTTCACCCTTTCTGGCGTGGTCAGCTACTTCTATTCGACCAACCGCGACTACGAACCATTTCTTCACAGCAAGGTAGTCGGCTTCTCTTAGTCTTTTTCTTCCTGGAAGTAATTGTGCGCCCTCTGCTCGCAGCCGGCACGCGCTGGCTGCAGATCTCTGAAGATAAGTGGTGGCCACTGATGCAGATGGGCCTCTTGACCTCATTGGTTTGCTGGCTCGTGATCAGCTTTGCCAGGGTGCGTCTGTCCCAATTAGGCCTCTATTCATGGCTCCATTGGTCAAGAACCGAGCGGTTCTATTTTGTACAGATCGTACCGATAGCTATTTTCGTGTTTACGTTCTTCGTGTCCGCGGAGCTGAAAATGTTGTGGGCGCGTCCTGATTTGTGGAAGATTGGATCAGTCATTTTTGTAACGAAGATGATTTGGGGATTTTATCAGGAATTTCTTTATCGCGGCCTGCTTCAAAATGAACTCGTTCGTCGCTGGGGGACTCTTAAGGGCGTGTTGGTAAGTAATCTCGTATTTACGTTTGGGCCTCTACACGCGTACCACTTCTGGGCGGCCCAGCGGAATCCATCCCATCTCTGGATATTTGCGGCGATATTCGGCATTGGCCTTTTCTTTGCGATCCTTCTTAAGCGCTCCGGAAATCTTTGGATTGTCGGGATCATGCATGGCCTGGGCGACTGGTTCATTGATGGCTTAGCGCAACTCTCCCGCATGGCACGATGAGAGTCTAAGCCATCCCCATCTCTTTGGCCTTCAGAGCGGCCTGGGTGCTTCTGTCGCCTCACTGAGGAGAAAATCGCAGGCATTATCAGTCTCTTGATAAGTAGCCAACGCAGATGCTACTGATAATTAGGGGAAGAGGAAACACGTCTCATGGGTAACCCAAAAGTCGTAATTATTTCGATACTACTTTTCTTTGCCTGCGTCGGTTCCGTTGCGGCCCAGAATTCATCTGTAGCGGTTGCTCCCATGCATTTTCGTGGGCTGATGCCCGTGATTGAGGTGAAACTTAACGGCCAGGGACCATTCGTTTTTGCGATTGACACCGGCGGGGGGATGCAAGCGGACATCGACCCTTCGATTGCTACGCAACTCAAACTCGAGCCGCTTGGCACGGTACTCAGCGGCGATCCTTCGCTTCAAAATGATAGACGTCTTGAAATCACGAGGATCGATTCTTTAACTTTTGGCGGCGCAAAATTTCGGAACGTTACGGCAGTAATTCGCCCGCAACGGATCACGAAAGACTACCCGAACATTGATGGAATGCTGGGCTTCGCTTTGTTCACGGACTACTTGTTGACTTTGGATTATCCGGCCATGCAAGTCAGGCTGGCGCGCGGGAATTTACCTGTCGCCAACGGAGCCAACATTTTGAGCTTTGAGATCGAAAATCACATTCCGGTGATCGAAGTTGCAATTGGAAAATTGAGAATGAAAGCACACATCGACTCGGGCAACTTTGTGGCCGGTTTCATCTTGCCGGAAGCCGTTGTGGAGCAGCTTCCATCGCTGTCGCCACCGGTAACAGTGGGTCGAGCTCGCTCGGTCAGTAACCAGATCGAAATCAAGCAAGCGCAGTTGAGGGACACCATTCACATCGGCAGCTTTGATTATCCCCAGGCGACGATTGCGTTTCCGGCGCTGTCGGACACAAACGTCGGCTTCAAAATTCTGCGCGAATTTGCGCTCACGTTCGATCAAAAGAACAAACGAATGAAGTTTGAGCGAGCACCAGTGTGGTAGATCTTTTCATACATTTCATGCTTACCCAGCGCTGAAAAGCTGGGCTATTATCATGCGTCCGCTGAAGCGGACGAATACCACTGCTCCAACCGGGACTTCTTGATCGAATCTGAACTACTCAACCGACTGCAAGAATACGCCCGCGAGTGGAGTGTATCTGTCGAGCATTCGTTCGAAACTGAAAGTTCCATCATCGCGTTCGGCAGTCGCGACCATCAATCTGTGGTCCTGAAGGTAATCAAGCGACCGGGAGATGAGTGGAGTTCGGGAGAGATCCTTGAGGCATTCGACGGAAACGGCGTGGCGCGCGTGCATCGCCGGGTGCCGGGTGCGATGCTTATGGAGCGCCTGAGTCCGGGTAATTCACTCGTGGAGATGACCAATGGCCGTGACGATGAAGCTACAGATATTTTGGCCGATGTCATTCAGCGGATGTCCGCGCGCGCATCATCAATGTCCGCGCTCGAATTACCGAAGGCGTGTGCGACCGTGCAGGATTGGGCTAAAGGGTTCGATCGCTATATCGCCACCGGCGATGCTCAGATTCCAATAGATCTGGTTGCCGCAGGTCAACGAGTATACCTGGGCCTATGCGCGTCGCAACGACGGCCGATTTTGCTTCATGGCGATCTGCAACATTACAACGTGCTGTTCGATTCGGACCGTGGCTGGTCGGCTATCGATCCCAAGGGCGTCGTCGGCGAAATCGAATACGAACTGGGAGCAGCATTGCGCAATCCAGGTGAACGACCTGAGATATTTCTGTCGCCCGCGACAATCACACGGCGGCTCGAACAGTTTACGAGGAAACTGAATTTGGATTTCGAGCGGGCGCTTGGCTGGGCCTTCGCTCAGGCTGTCTTGTCGGCGATTTGGGGGATCGAGGATGGATTGGTGGTGGACGCCACGAATCCCGCTTTAAGACTAGCTGCGGTTATGCGATCAATGCTCAGACCCGACTGATCTTTATGAACCTTATGATGAAGCTCTTCGTAGTTCCTCGCAGGTAGTTAAGAAAAAGTCGACGGTTTACTTCAATGTATTGTCCACAATGTAGTCAGGAACAGGTGGCAGAGGAAATGCGTTTCTGTTCGCGCTGCGGCTTTCCGCTCACGATCGTGTCGCAGTTAGTCGCCAACGGCGGCGCCCTCGCCGGGTTTGATACGGAAGGAAAACGCCAGCTTACGCCGCGTCAGAAGGGCGCTCGTTGGGGATCCCTGTTGATGATCATTAGTGGAGTGCTGTTTCCGATCGTGATGTTGTTGACAGCAATGAAACACGATGCTGCGGTGCTGTTCTTTCCGGTGCTCGTGGTTTTTATGGTTGGCCTGGCGCGTTTTCTGTACGCGAAGCTTTTGCAACCAAACACTCCCGTGCAAAGGGAAATCCCTTCCGCGGCCGGCCAGAGAATGGCTCAACAGTTGAACTCGGGGCATCGTCCTGGTTTGCCTGCTGATCAGAGCGTACCCGTCGCCGTCTGGCGGCAACCAATAGACACATCGGAAATGGCACAGCCTCCCAGCGTTACAGAAAGCACTACAAAATTACTTAGCGAACCAGACTGAATAGAATTTTCCGAACCGCGAGTTTTAGTGAAGCATAGATGCTGCCATTCAAGTTGAGTCTATGATCCCGTCGCTACCCCGACGAATCGGGGGTGGTACCTATCGCCCGCTTCGCCGGCTTTTTCATTTCCTGTATTATCCCCTACCCAAGTTTGTTGCTGGTTATGAACGAATCAATGCCGAACCAAAACGCAGCTTTTGTCGGATCTATTCCTGAGAATTACGATCGCTATCTGGGGCCGGTCTTGTTTGATCCTTATGCGGCTGATCTCGTGTCGCGTCTCAATGTTTCGGCAGACGCGTCGGTGCTGGAACTTGCCTGCGGGACCGGAATTGTCACGCGGCGTTTGCGCGATCGGCTTGGATCCGAAGCCAGACTAATCGCGACGGATCTCAACGACGCGATGCTGAGTTACGCGGCCCGGAAATTCAAACCTGAAGACGCCATTGAGTGGAAGCAGGCCGACGCCAGTGACCTGCCCTTTGCAGACCAGAGTTTTGATGCCGTGGTGTGCCAATTCGGCTTGATGTTTGTCCCGGATAAGGAAAAAGCGCTGAGCGAGACCCATCGCGTCCTGAAGCCAGGCGGAACTTTCCTGTTCAATGTTTGGGACGCGATCGAATACAACGAGCTGCCGCACATTGCGCACGCAATCATCGCAGACTTTTTTGATGACAACCCACCGGATTTCTACGACGTCCCGTTCTCGTTTCACGATGTCGAAATAATTAATTTGTTTCTGTCGGCCGCGGGATTCAGCGAGATGCAATTCGTTTTGTTGCGGCTGCCGGCGGTGAGTCCCTCGGCCGAAGAAGCGGCCAGGGGCCTGGTTCACGGAAATCCGGTGATTAACGTGCTCAGAGAACGAAGCGAGTCAAGAATTCCCGAGATTGAGGCTGCGGTAGCTGACGCCGTAGCCGCTCAATTTGGGGACGATCCCGTGCGCGCAAGAATGCAGGCGTTGATTTGCACGGCGGTACGATAGTCCGTGCCCGGAAGGTAAGCTTGTCAGTTCGATCCTCAACCTCGCTTGAGGAAAAGTTCGTTCAGTTCGGCGAATGAAGCTGCGTCGGCGAGCGAGTCAAATCTTCCGCTTTCCCTAATACTACCAGCGGCGCGGATGAAGGCGCCCCAGGCGACTCGCGCCAGTGCGGAGCCGACGGAAATACGACGAACGCCCAGGTCGGTGAGCTGGGAGACGCTGAGATCACAGTTATTGCTCGAGACCAGAACATTGACTGGCTTAGGAGCAACGGCCTTGACGATCGCGGCGATCTCTTCGGGCTTATTGACGCCGGGAGCGTAGAGACAGTCGGCGCCGGCCTCAGCAAAGGCAACGAGTCGTTTCAGCGACGTGCGTAAAGGATCCGGATCACGAACCAGCCAGGCTTCGCAGCGCGCGGTAAGAATTACCGGAACACCCGAAGCCTCGATTGCCGCGCGCGCGACTTTAATTCGATCGACTGCCTGATTGAATTCGTAAAGCGGTGTGGCTACGTCGCCGCTCGCATCCTCAATCGATAACCCGGCGACTCCCGTGGCGATGCAGAGAGCGACATTCGCGGCGACACCGTCGGGTTCATCGGCATATCCATTCTGAAAATCCGCATTGACCGGCAGCGATGTTGCCGAAGCGACTTCGCGTATGTGCGCGAGCATTAGATCGCGCGGAATCGCCGCCACCGAATCAGGTAAACCCTGGGCGAAGGCAAAGCCGGCGGAGGTCGTGGCCAGCGCTTTGAAACCAACATGCTGCAAGTACACCGCCGTGCCCACGTCCCACGGGTTTGGCAGGACAAAACAACCGGACGCATGCAAGACGCGAAACTCTTCGATGGTGGATAATTGATTATGCTTGGGATCAGCCATGGGGCAATCCTACTCTGGCAGATACGAGCCGCGCCACTATTGTTGCTCTCCTGAAAAGTCATCGGTCGGAGGATTCGGACGGATGCCGCTGAAGCTTAGCGTAGACGCTGGCTTTCACGCGCCAGAGAAGTTTAGTATGGCAAGCGGCTCGTTATAAATAGGAGCAGATCAAACGGAAATTTAGGTGTTTAGATAATGTACGGGAATAAGAAGATCGCAATGAAGTGTCCGGTTTGCGGGACATCGGAGTTGGTGTCGACGGATTTGGAGTCGAACCTTGCCTCCTTCAGATGCCCCCAATGCGGTGGGAATTGGATCCGAGGCGCGGAGTACTGGAAGTGGCTCGAAGTGCATGGCCCTAACCTGCCCGAGCGCAGCGATCGAGACAGTGGTCTGTCTCTGGCTGAACCAGGAAAGCATATCGATTGTCCCGAGTGCCGCTTTCGGATGGTCAAGTATCTGGTCGGGCACGGTTTCAACTTTACGCTGGATCAGTGCAATGGATGCAAAGGCATCTGGCTCGACCGCAATGAGTGGCAGGCTTTGAAAGAGCGCAACCTGCACGACGACGTGAACGCAATGTTCACTTCCTTCTGGCAGGCCGAGGCGCAAAGAGCACTCAGACATAAGCGCCTGGAAGAAATTTACCTCGGCAGATTCGGCGCCGACGATTACGCGGAGATCACCAGAATCCGCGCGTGGCTTCAGGCGCATCCGAAGCGGCTGGAGTTGCTGGCGTATTTGACTGACAAAGATCCGTTCGCCGTTTGACGGTCATTGATCGTTTAAGATGCCAAAGTACGTAGCCTTTCTGCGCGCGATTAATGTTGGCGGCCACACCGTGAAGATGGATTATCTTCGCAGTCTGTTCGAAAGTATTGGCTTCGCAAATGTCGAGACGTTCATTGCCAGCGGAAATTTCATCTTTGATTCAAAATCCAGGAACACAACGTCACTCGAACAGAAGATCGAAAAGCATCTGCGAAAGGTTCTTGGTTATGAAGTGCGCACTTTCATCAGATCAATTTCCGAACTGACTGAGGTCGCCGATTACGAACCATTTCCTAAGGCTGAATTGAAGGCGGCCGGCAACACTCTCTATGTCGGATTCCTTGCCGCTGAGCCGAGTAACGAAGCCGGGAAGAAAGTGTTGTTACTGTCCGGCGCCACGGATCACTTTGCCGTTCATGGCCGTGAACTCTATTGGCTAATCCGCACCAGCTTCAGCGAGTCTTCGGTTTCCGGGGCGCTGCTGGAAAAAACTTTGGGGATGCCGGCGACCTTTCGAAATGTGAATACGGTCAAAAAGATCGCCGCGAAATATTCGTGAATCTGACGCATGCCCGAGTATTTAAACTTACACGGTGAAGTTGCAGTCTGGGGCCGGAAAAGCCTCTTTTCCGTCTTTCGGCTTCGTTGATGGCCCTCGATCTGCAAACGCTCTGCCTGCTGCTGAACGTGTGGCAAGGCCGGGCGATCCGGACAGCTGAGGACACAGAACGCCTGGCCACCCACAATGAAGAGTCGATCAAAATGACTATGAGTTTGGATCCGCCCGTTCACTACTGAAGATGTGCGCGTAAGGATTTATAGAGACGCCGCAGTTGTCACCGGTCGTGCCAAATGGGGATTCAAATATAGAGGTCAGGAAGTTAATCAGGAACGTCGCTATAGTCATGTGTATGTAAAGCGGCAGGGACAATGGAGAATCGTTGCTCAGCAGATAAGTTCTAATCTCTACAAGAAACCATAACACTACTCCAGAGGCGGAAATCTCAAGTTGACGCTGCTGAAGAGAATCACCCGGCAGCAGTTCGGCGCTGCTGCTCGAAAAGGCCGTGCTGATGAAACGAATAGCGAAAGAACCAAAGCCCGATAAGGGCGAAAAGCAGATCGAACGTGTCCGGGGCATTTGTCTCGCGTTGCCTGAGACGTTTGAGAAGCTCTCGCACGGCGAGCCGACTTTCTTTGTTAAGAAGAAAGTGTTCGCGATGTGTTCCATCAATCATCATCACGATGGACACATCGCAGTTGTCGTGCCTGCGCCCATCGGCGTCCAGCAGGCATTGATCGAAGCGTCGCCTAAGAAGTACTACGAACCGCCATACGTTGGCGGGGCCGGTTGGGTCGGTGTAGAGCTGCCACGCGTTAGCGACAGAGAGTTGAAAATGCATCTGCACGAAGCCTGGCGCCTGATCGCGCCGCCAAAACTGCGGGATGCCCTGGCCTCCTCGGTCTAAAGCCTCCCAGCCTAGCGAGCACATTACCCGGCGTTTTGTGGAACTGGTTCGGCCGGCAGACGTTTCTTTGAAAGCATGCAGCCCAGTCTAATCTCCCGGTGTTTATTTCTTCCGTTTGTTTTGCTTTTAGCGAGCTTTGGCTCTCTCTGTGCGGCGCAGCAGCTCGTTCCAAAAGCTGTGAATGTTCACCTGGTCACCGACGAAGCAGAAGCAGTGCTTGCCATTCTGTTGAAGAAAAGGCTTCACCAGGCGCCTACAGATGCAGATTGGCAAGTTTTATTTTCCAGCGAAGGTTACATCAGACTGAAAAAGCGCGAGGCGGCCATGCGTCGTACGTTCGAGGATGCCGATTTCAAGGCTTTCGTCCTTTCGGACGCACTTGCGGAACGGGCGCAAGCATTGGCAGAAACTCTAGAGCGTTGGAAGAAAGCCGATATCGGGAGGGCGGCTCGATTGGCGCTCGCCTATTTGCCTCGAGACGCAACGATTCGAGCAAAAATCTATCCCGTCATCAAGCCCCGCGAGAATAGTTTTGTCTTTGAGGTCAAAGATAACCCGGCCATATTCCTCTACCTCGATCCTCAGGTAAGCCGTGCCAAATTCGAAAACACACTTGCGCACGAACTGCACCACATTGGATATGGAAGTGGTTGTCCCGCGCCACGGACAGTGGATGCCATCAAAAAGCTGCCCAAAGGTACACAGACCGTTATAAAACTGATTGGCGCTTTCGGCGAAGGCTTTGCGATGCTGGCGGCTGCCGGCGGTCCGGATATCCATCCTCACGCCGTAAGCAGCGCCGAAGAACGGGCACGTTGGGACCATGATGTCGCAAATTTCAATGGAGATCTGAAGAAGGTCGAAACATTTTTTCTCGACCTCATGAATAACCGGCTGACGAACGAGCAAGTGCAAGAGACGACTTCTTCGTTCTTCGGAGTGCAAGGCCCGTGGTATACAGTAGGCTGGAAAATGGCGGTGGTGATCGAAAAGACCTACGGCCGCGCGAAACTGATTCAGTGCATTTGTGATCAGCGCCGACTGCTGACTACGTACAATCGGGCCGCCCGGAAACATAATCGTCGTTCGGTCGAGCAACTCGCGGTGTGGTCAGCAGGTCTGCTCAAGAACATCAACCCTCGCAGGCCCATGCGGCGCCAGGCCTTAATCCGCAAGGAGAACCCATGAGCCGAGAAGATCAATTCATTCCACACCTGGCGGCACTCAAATTCTACAAGGAAGTATTCGGCGCCGAAGAGGGTGACATCATGATGGAACCCAACGGCAAGCGCCTGATGCACGGCGAAATAGTTCTGGACGGACACAAACTTTTCCTGAGCGACGAATTCTCAGAAAAGGAGGGCGGCACCTGCAAGATGCCGCAGACGCTCGGCGGCACCTGCGTGCGCATCACGCTTCAGACGGATGACGCGGAGGGAGTTGCCGAGCGCGCAGTGGCGCACGGCGCGCGGGTGCTGATGCCGGTCGCCGACATGTTCTGGGGCGCGCGCTATGGAAAGATCGTCGATCCTTTCGGTCATGAGTGGGGAATCAATCAACAGCTCAAAGAGCAGAGTTCCGAAGAAACCGACGCCAGGGCGGCTGAGTTCTTTGCGAAACAGAAATAGGTATGGAGAGTCATGGAACTCGCCGTAACAAAGCTGGCCATCATCTGCTTCTTCGTAACCGGCGTATCACATATCTTTCAGCCTCGTGTATGGGCGCAATTTTTCAGCTATCTGCACACCAAGGGTGAAGTTGGGAGTTTCCTCAATGCCCTGCTTCATTTTCCTCTGGGTGTGGTCATTGTCTCATTCCATAACGTCTGGCATGGCTTGCCGATAGTGCTCACGTTGATTGGTTGGGGATTAGTGCTGAAGAGTTTCGTCTACTTTGTTTTTCCGAAGCACGGACTAAAAATGCTGGCTCGCGCGTCAATGGAAAGGTCCTGGGAGTTCATCGTCGCCGGCGTGTTTTCGCTGGGCGTTAGCGGCTTCCTGATTCTTTTACTGGTCTGGCGCTAAGATGTAATGAGTACGCGGCGCTTCCGCAAAATCCACCAGCAACCGTCAACGGTAACTATTTCGCGCGAGCAATGTCAGGAAACACAAATGTGGCTCGGGCAAAATCCGAACGCAGGGTTTCGTCGTTGTAATATGACTTGAGGACGCTGTTCTTCCAATCAAAGAGATCGGCATTCTGGGCCGCAAATTCTTCCCAGCTTTGGGCCCGACCATTTCGTCCCATCCGCTCGTTAATCAGAAAAGCGTAGGCCCAGGTAATGGTCTCGTGATAGAGATTGGGTTTGCCGTTTGCGGTGGCAAAACGCTTCAGACTTTCCGAAAACCTGGTCAATGTTTCCGTCAGCGAATAGAGCCGCAGATAGAGCCACACGACTTTGACATGCTCACGGTGATGAAAGCCTTCTGCCGGGAGCGTGCAGGTTTCAAAGCGCTCGATGAATTCCTGATCAGTCATTCTTACTTCCAGCTCTTATTAAAATCTAGAGGACTCATTTCTTTGGCTTGTGGCTGCCGCGCTTCGCTGTCTTTCCCGTTCCCGGCTCTTCAACCACTTCCATTAAGCGATGACTGGCGCTTGAGTCGAGATCCAGTCCGTAGATGCGCTTGAGGTCGTCGATACGGCGCCGAGTTTCATCGCTGAAAGGATGCCGGCCATCGAACGCATGCAGCACAATGCCTTCCAGCAGATCGCCGAGTGTCATGTCGTGATATTCAGCCAGACCTTTCAGCACCTTGAGCAGACGCTTTTCCAGCCGCACCCCGGTCTGCACTCGTTCTACGATTATTTCTTCTCCCGGCGGCCCGGCTACTTTTGTGGTCGGCTTCCTCTTCATCTCGATGAGTACGATGGTACATATGTACCATGGTTCGGTCAAGCGACGGTAGCAGTCTGCTGCGCGGGCTAGCCATTTCCAATCTCAATCGGCTTCGCTTCCTTCACAGATTCGTAAACCGCGTCCACTAACTCCACCGATTTGAAACCATCAAACGCGGTGACCGCCGGTGGCATTCCGTTGACGATCGAATCGATGAACGCGCGGTTTTCCTGGACATAACCCCACTTTTCTTCTTTTGAGAGCTGATGCATGGAACGCTCGACGTGGCGGCCGTCCAGGCCTTCGCTATAGATAAGACTCTCCATCTCGCGGGTGACGATGGTCGAGTGGTGACAGAACACTTCCATGCGTTCGAAAGGGAACAGCCAGCTCGCATCGGCTGACGAAGCGACCGTCGCATGCATGCCGCTCCGAAAAGTCATCAGCACTGAGAAGTCATCTGTCTCGGGATACTCATGCGAAGAACCGATGGCTTGTACTGTGGCAACTTCACCAAACAGAAATCGTAGCATGTCGAACATATGAATTGTCGTCTCGTAGAGAAAGCCACCCGTAATCTTTGGATCGCCCACCCATTCAGGATTGACCAACTCACCGCGATTCATCTTCACATGGGCCGAATGTGGCTGATGCTTTTCTGAGAGCATTCGTTTCAACTCAGCATACACGGGCGCAAACCGGCGATTATGGCCGACCTGGAAAACAAACTTGCTCTTTTCCGCCGCTTTCAGCATCCGCCGCGCGTCGGTCAGGCGGGTGGCCATGGGCTTTTCGCAGAAGACGTGATTGCCGGCCTCGACGGCAAAGATTGCCAATTCGTCGTGCGTGGTGTTGGGAGTCGTGACGTAGACTGCATCGCAGACGGCAAGCGCTTCCGATGAGCTATGTGCGACGCCGGCGCCCGTCGAGCGCGCGAATTGTTCCGCCCGTTCTCGGACCACGTCATGAACTGAGGCGACCTCGACGCGCTCATCACCCGCCAGAATCCCCGCGTGTACGCCGGCGATGTAACCCGCGCCGAGGAAACCGATCTTGATTTTGGTCATACGGTCTATCCGCAGATTACGCAGATTTCACAGACATGGTTCACTGCGTTGCCAACTTTTGTTTCTCTCCAATCTGTGAAAACTGCGTAATCTGTGGATTGGATTATGAAAAGCACCTCTCTACCGCCGCCTTTGCCTCGCGTGCCAGTTCAAACGGATCGCGCTCCCAATACTCCGGGCGGAAGATCTCGACGCTGGCGACCCCGTCGTAACCGATTCGTCTGAAGGCTTCGATAATTTCTTTTAAAGGCAAAATGCCCAAGCCCGGCAACAGACGATGCGCGTCGGTAAGCTGAGCAGAGGGCAGATCTTCGGCGTCGTTGATGTGAAAAATGAAAAGGCGTTTGGGATCAATCGCATCGATCATCTTCACCGTCGAGCCGCCGGCGTAGAAATGAAAACTATCGATCACCAGGCCGATGTTGCGCCGATTGACCTTCACAATTATTTCGTCGGCCAACTCCAGCGTCTGCACGCTGCAGTCCTTCTGACCCAGGAATTCAAAAGCGAGCGAGACGCCGTGCCTTTCTCCGATCGAAGCCAACTCTCTAAGCACCTGGACCGTTTCCTCGATTACTTCATAGCTGCTCAGGCCGCCCGGCGGAAACTTGCCCGGCACGACTACGATGTACGGACAGCCGATCGCTGCCGCTATCGAGCTTAACTCTTCACACTCGGTTCTGATTTGCGTGTACGCAGCGGCGTCGCGAAACGTGATGTGGTCGATGGAGTTTATGCTGAGCGGCTTGACGCCGCTCTCACCGAACAATGTCTTCAGTTCTGCCACCGGGTGTTCTTTCAGGAACTGGCGCAGTTTCGCGGCCCAGATTTCGACATAGTCAAACCCCGCCGCAGCGGCCGCGCGCACGTCGGTCGCGAGATCCGCTTTCATGGTGGTGGCGCCGTTGAGTGCTAGTTTCATGTGGTTTCAATACCCAACCCGGCTGACGCATGCGGCGCAGACCAGAAGTCGGGCGACAACCTTATCCGCAAAACCCGGAAAGGTTCAAGGCTGGCTGTAAGTCGGCGCTGAACTGGGATCCAATCTACTTGGGAATTCTATGCAGACGGCGCGATTCGCAGTAAACTTTCGCTCGCCCAAAAGAGCGAGTCAGTTCGGAGTACTGCCTTCCGGCGGAAGATTTGAAGCCCGAAGAGTTCCGTCTGAAGGCGGCATTCCCAAAAGAATTCCAATGCTCTCGAGCAACTGATCCGAAACCTGGCAGAGCGATCGTCGAGTGATCGGTAGGTCGCAAAGTTAGCTGCATCTTAGGAGGCCCTTAGTCACATGCGGACCAAAAACCTTTCTCGCATTCTATTCATAATTCTGCTCGCCACGATTACCGTACTCGCCCAGACGCGCCGCCCCTTCAAGCTCGATGACCTGGCGCGATTGCGCGAGGTTCGCGATCCGCAGATCGCGCCCGACGGCCAGTGGGTCGCTTATGTCGTTGCCACTATCGACACTAAAGAAGACAAGACCAACACGCACATCTGGATGGTTGGCTATGACGGCAAGAACGATCGACAGATTACCTTCAGTCAGGACAGCGAAGCGGCGCCGCGTTGGAGCCCTGACGGAAAGTATTTGTCGTTCACCTCGTCGCGGCCGGGTAAAGCCAAAGGGAACCAGGTTTGGCTGATGGATCGAACCGGCGGCGAAGCTTACCAACTAACAGAGACGAAGGGGCGTTTGCAAAGTTATGAATGGTCCCCGGATTCAAAGGGTCTCGCTTTAGTAATTGGTGATCCCGATCCGGACGCGGATGCCAGCGCCAGTCCGTCGCCGGGCGCCAGCCCGGGCGGCGCAAAAGCTCCGAAGCCGATCGTCATCGATCGCTATAAATACAAACAGGATGGACAGGGATATTTACTGTCGGGCCGGCACTCTTACATCTACCTCTATGACATAGCGGCGCAAAAACTCGAGCGACTGACGAAGAGCAAATGGGACGAATCTTCGCCTTCGTGGTCGCCTGATGGCGCGCGCATCGCCTTCATGAGCAATCACGCAGACGATCCCGATCGGGATCCCGCGGCGCAACTGTTCATAGCCGATGCGCAACCAGGCGCAACTGAAAAGCAGTTGACGACACTTGACAATCGCGCCGGTCGCGCGCGTCCGGAGTGGTCGTCGGATGGCAAATGGATCGTCTTTCTCGAAGGCGACGAGAAAAAATACGGCGCCTACAGCATGGAGCACCTCGTTTTCGTGGTTGCTGACGGCACCGCCGCGCCGACGCGAGCGAAACCGGTCGAAGATCTCGATCGTGGTGTATCGGGCTTGCGATTCGACAGTGACGGCAAATCGCTCATAGCTTTGGTCAGTGATGACCGTTCCGTTTATCCGGTAAGCGTGACGCGCAACAGCGTCACGCGCCTGCTGAATCCGCCGGTCGTGGTTTCCAGTCTTACGAACGGCGGCGGCCATACAGCCTTGCTCTCCGGCAACGATACAAAACCAACAGAAGTTTACGCGATGGAAGGTAAGACCTTGCTCCAGCTCACTCATCAAAACGACGCGTTGATGGCTGAACTGGAGATCGCCCGGACTGAAGAAGTTGATTTCAAGAGCAAAGACGGAACCGGCGTTCATGGGCTGCTGACTTATCCGGTCGGTTATGTGAAGGGAACGAAGGTGCCGCTGTTGCTGCGGATTCACGGCGGACCCAATGGGCAGGATCAGCATTCGTTCAGTATTGAGCGCCAGGTCTTTGCGGCCAACGGCTACGCAGTGCTGGCAGTGAACTATCGCGGCAGCTCGGGCCGCGGCCAGAAATTCTCGCGCTCGATTTTCGCCGACTGGGGTCATTACGAAGTTGAAGACCTGCAAGCCGGCGTCGATCACGTGATTCAGATGGGCGTCACCGATCCTGATCGCCTGGGCGTTGGCGGTTGGAGCTATGGCGGGATTCTTACTGACTACATGATCGCCACCGACACGCGCTTCAAAGGCGCAACCAGCGGCGCCGGCACGGCCTTCACCGTCGCTTTCTACGGCACGGATCAGTACATCATTCAGTACGACTATGAAATTGGTCCGCCGTGGAATCCGAAAGCGTGGGAGACTTATCAGAAGATTTCATATCCGTTTCTGCATGCCGACCGGATCAAAACGCCTACACTGTTTCTGGGCGGCGAACGCGACTTCAACGTGCCGGTCCAGGGCGGCCAACAGATGTATCAGGCGCTGCGCAGCCTCGGGATCGATACGCAACTGATTATTTATCCCAACGAGAATCACGGCATCACGCGGCCAAGTTACATTCGCGATCGTTACGAGCGGTACCTGGCCTGGTACGACAAGTATGTGAAGAAGAATCCGCCGCCGGCAAAGAATGTGGCGGAGACAGGGATGCGATAGGCCTCAATATCGGAAAAGATTGGTTGGGATGCCGCGCAACCTGCGGATCTGGAGGCGTGTGAGCGTTTGCGTCAGAAGCGAGAGAGCGTTGTGCGCGGCTGACACGCGCGGCTATTTCCTTGGCCCGTCTATCAGCTCTTCAGCGCGTTTCAGATATCTATTGGCCTGTCGCCAATGAATTGCCACCGTGTAAGGAATGGTTGCCAGAAAAGCTGAATCCGACGAGTTGCGAGTCTCTGTGGAAGTAAGAGCTGAAATGTGGACGACCCGCGGCTGATCGATCTTTTCCCACCAGAAGGCCCCGTCGCGATAAGAATAGAGGGCGTTCGTGATTTCTGTTTTCAACCTGCTTTGCGGCATACGCGAAAGCATTGGCTCAACTTCATTAGTGACTGCCTGCAAATCATTTGCGAACTGTGCAAATGGCACCCGCGCGAGTTTGCCTTCAGCCTCAAAGTCTCCCAAGGAACGGTAAACGATGATCTGACTATCGAGTCGCTTCAATGCGCTGATGGTGCGTACTGCCAGAACTCGTTCGTCGGAGGTTTCGCTGTCGGGAATGAGGTTCGCGGATTTATCCAGGCGCGCGACTGACTGGCCGAGCGCGACTACGCTGCCAAACAAAAGAATGAAGAGGGCAAGAGATGATCGGTGCATTTGAAGCTGCTTCTTTAAGTTTCGTCGCACTGCTGAAGAGCAATGAGTGTACCCAAAATCCTATGTCAAAAGATTCACGACCGCAGGGTTCCGCTTGTGGCGTTTTGCCCCGGCAAGCTGACGAAAGAGCCGGGGCGATTCGCCAGATCAGTTGCCATGGCTCTTCACGCGCCCACCTTACTGAACCTACTTCCGTTGCATCAGTCATAAACTCGCAATATGATTCGCTTTCCCATTGCCGACAGGCTGATATCGAAAGGATTCTCAAAAAATGCATCGTCCGGCCGAAACAGAATACGCTCCGTCTTATCGGGGCTATATCGCGCACGTCACGGAGGAAGAAATCGTCCCCGTGCTGCGTTCTCAACTCGACGACCTCGAGTTGTTGTTGGGCAGAGTTGCGCCGGAACGCGAAACGTATCGTTATGCGGACGGCAAGTGGAGCATCCGCGAAATAGCCGGTCACTTGATCGACGGCGAGCGGGTGTTCGGCTATCGCGCGTTTTGCATTGCTCGCGGCGAGACTCAGAACCTGCCCGGCTTTGACCAGAACGATTACATGCTGACTGCGCCCTACGATGGGATCGAGTTGGAAGACCTTTTGGCCGAGTTCCGACTTATTCGCCTGGCAAACATCGCCATGCTGCGCAGTTTGGATGAAGAATCATGGAATCGAACCGGCACGGCGAACGACAATCAAATTACGGTAAGGGCCCTGGCTTTCATCATGGCCGGCCATGTGCGCCATCACATGGGAGTGCTGCGTGAGCGATATGCCGTGGGGCCGGTCAACTAAACCCATGAGCACGAATCGTAGACTCATCACGGCCTTATGGCTGGTGATGCTTTCCGTAATTGCCGCCAACGCACAGCCGCCGATACGCGATTATCGCCGCGCGCACGAACGGCAAATCCTCGATGAATTCACCCGCTTGCTCGCGATTCCCAACGTGGCTTCGGACCGCGAGAACATTCGCCGCAACGCGCAACTCATCATCGAGATGATGCAGCGGCGTGGACTTAACCCCCGCCTGCTGGAAACCAGCTCGAAGGAATCACCACCTGCGGTCTATGGTGAATGGAAGATACCGAGCGCGACTCGATCGATTGTTTTTTACGCGCACTATGACGGGCAGCCCACTGATCCAAAACAGTGGACTGGTACGATGCCGTGGCAGCCCGTCTGGCGAAGTGGGGCATTGGAATCAGGCGGACGAATCATGGCCTTGCCCGCTGACGGAGCGATCAATCCCGAATGGCGCCTGTATGCGCGCTCTGCGTCAGACGACAAAGCCGGCGTCATGGCTATTCTCACCGCCTTTGACGCATTGCGAGCACAAGGCATCACCCCGGCGCTCAATATTAAATTTATTTTCGAAGGTGAAGAAGAAGCGGGTTCGCCGCACCTCGGAGAGATCATCGATCTGCACAAAGAGCTGCTCGCGGCCGACGCGTGGATCATCTGCGACGGTCCGGTGCATCAGTCGGGACGCAAGCAGGCCGTGTTCGGGGTGCGTGGCGACGTGAACGTCGACCTCACCGTGTACGGAGCGAAGCGGCCGCTGCACAGTGGGCACTATGGGAACTGGGCGCCTAATCCGGCGATGTTGCTGGCGCGTTTGCTCTCATCGATGAAAGACGATACGGGGCGTGTGACAATCGCTGGTTGGTACGACGGCGTCGAACCGTTGGGCGAAGCAGAACAACGCGCGATTGCCGAAGCGCCGGCTTATGACGACGAGCTGAAATCGCAGCTTGGTTTTGCCCGCAATGAAGGAGCGGGGAAGAGTTTGCTGGAGCTGATTAATTTGCCTTCGCTAAACATTAACGGCATGAGCAGCGGAGACGTCGGCGCGCTCGCCCGCAATGTGATTCCGACAACCGCGACGGCGGTGCTCGATTTAAGATTGGTAAAGGGTAACGATCACCGGCAGCAGGTGCAGCGGCTGATCGATCATATTCGCCGGCAGGGCTTCCATGTTATCGACCACGATCCAACTGATGATGAAAGAAAACAATATCCAATGATTGCCAAAGTCATCGCTCGTGCCGGTGGTTACAATGCCGAACGCACGCGTATGGATCTTCCTATCTCAGTTGCTGTGATAGCAGCGGTGCAATCAACGTCGACCCAGCCAATCGTCAAGCTGCCAACCGCCGGCGGCAGTCTGCCACTTTCAATAATTACGGATCGCCTTCGCACTGTGACCATCACTGTTCCCATCGTCAATTACGACAACAATCAACACGCGGAAAACGAGAATCTTCGTTTACAGAACTTCTGGGATGGGATAGAGACAATGGCCGCGGTGATGACGATGAAGCCCAGATTTTAGCCACAGATGAACACAGATTCACGCAGATCAAATAAAGTTTCTTATCTGTGCAGATCTGTGTTCATCTGTGGCCCGGTTTTGCTGGTTACTTTGTTTACATCAACGGGAGCGATCGCTCAACGTGGAGGCAAGGCCGAGCCCAACCGAATTGAATTCAAACGCGGAACGCACAGCACGACTATCAGCGGTACGGTGCGCGGCGACGAACAGGCCGAATACGTTTTAGCGGCGAAGAAAGGGCAGCGCTTGGTCATCAAGTTGACGTCGGTGCGGTTAAGTCGTCTGTCTTCCAACTGCTCGGTGAGAATAACGACACGCTGGGACTGGAATACGATGCGAACTACGATTATTCAGGAGTGCTACCAAAGGCCGGTGAGTATTTGATCACGGTTTCGCGGCCAACGCAGAAAAAGGGCGCGTCGAGGTATAAATTGACAGTTAGCGTTAGGTAACAGAAAACTCCTTCACGCAAAGGCGCAAAGGCGCAAAGGCGCAAAGCACCGCATGCGAAAAATCATCGTCTACATCGCCACCAGTGCCGACGGATTCATCGCCCGAAAGGACGGTGCCGTCGATTGGTTGGATCGTCCGCGCGTCAAGGGCAACTACGGCATGGGCGAGTTCTACGAGTCGATCGACACGATTCTGTGGGGACGAAAGACCTACGAGATGGCGCTCGGCTTTCAGGAGGAAGGCAACGCGATGATGGAATCGGTCAGTAAGATCAAGAACTACGCCTTTTCCAGTCATCCGCCTAACACAACCGCGCCGGGTTTTGAGTTTGTAAGAGAACCGATTAAGAAATTCGCGAAACGGCTGCGATCACGGAAAGGTAAAGACATCTGGATGATGGGCGGCGCCGGCATCATTGCGTCGTTCCTGGACGAAGGCGAGATCGACGAGTTCATCATTCACGTGATTCCGACGTTTATCGGCGAAGGCATTCCGCTGGTCGCGCCGCGAAATCGCACGGTGCCTTTGAAATTACTTTCGTCTAAGAAATTTTCGGACGGAGTGATGCGGCTGCATTATGAAGTTGAAAAGCGAAAACCGAAGAAGAAGAAAGCGCGAAAATAGACAGGATTAACAGAATTAACAAGATTTCAATCAGATAAGGCAGCCTATTGTCTTGTTAATCCTGTAAATCCTGTCGAACGCGGCTCCGCGAAATGCCCTCCCTCACGGCCAGGCTTCTGACACGCTACACCTACAGGTTCATTATTGTCGTCAAGCTTCAGCCGGCTTCAATTTCTTCGGCGGCTTTTTCGTGGCGCCTTTTTCTTCGGGCGGCGACGGCTCTTCCTTTGTCAGCTTATTAATGATCAGCTGTTGCAGAAAGCCGACAACGTTTCCTACTAACCAGTAGAGCAAGAGCCCGGCCGGCGCGCTCCATAAAATATAGAGCATAAAGAGCGGCATGCCGACAGCCATCATTTTGCGCTGGAGCGGATCGGCCGAGGGCGCGGGTGTCAGCAGTTGCAGAACAATCATTGAGCCGGTGAACATGATCGGCAGAATGCGCAGGAAGTGTAGAAAGAAAGGCTCGGGTCCCGACAAGTCAGGTATCCATAAGAAAGAAGCCTGGCGAAAGTCGATCGAGATCGTGATCGCGCTGTAGAGCGCAAATAGAAAAGGCATCTGGATCAGCAGCGGCAAGCACCCGCCCAGCGGGTTCGCTTCCTTCATTAGCCGCAGTTGTTCCATCTGCAACTCTTTCATCCGCGGATCGCTCTGCTTCATTCCCTTTAATTTCTCTTGCAGCTCTTTCATGCGCGGCGCGTACTTCTGCGCCTTTTTCATTTTGCGCGACGATTGCCACTTGAGCGGGAAGAAAAGCGAATAGATGAAGATCGTGAACAGCATGATCGCGACGCCGTAGCTGCCGGTCAGGCGCTGGAGCCGGTCGATCGCGAACAGGATCGGCACGGCGAGAAAGCGCCGCATGCCGCCGAGAAACCCAAAATTGATGACTTCGCCGAGATCGACCTGCCCCCCGCTCGCTTTCGCAATCTCTTCACTGGCGGCTTTCAGCAGGCGATGATCTTTCGGGCCCACGTAGATTTCAGTTTTTGCGCCGTCGGTGGGAAGTGGGACGAGACCGGTGATCAGGAATCTTTGCTCCGGCTTGTCATCAACCCTGTGCTCGTAGGCAACGGTGCGATACTCGAGTCCTGAAACTCCTTTCGCCGGGACCGCGATCATGCCGAAATACGTATCGCCGACGCCGGCCCATTGAACTGATCCGTCCAAGGGTTCGTGATCGGGAGGTTTGGTGACCGGCGTTTTCAGACCCAGCCATTCCAGCAGGCGGTTGACTAACCCGGTGTTCCGTCGATCAGAGTGAACTTCAATGGCGTTGAATCGCATCACCTCGTTGTTGACGACGGCGATTCCCTCGGGCGCGTAAAGATAAAAGCTATATCGATCGATTCCCTGGTCGCCGATATTGGGACCAATTGCCAGCTTGGCCGGCACTGGTTGATTGTTGCGCGTAACTTTGACTTCGACTTCAGCGGTATAGCGGTCGGCGAAAAAAGTTATGCGCTTCATCGCGTCGAGCCCGGTGGCGTCGTCGTGAATCACAAAGTCGAGGTTTTGCGATCCGCTGGGCACATTCACAGTCGCATCGCCCGAGTCATTGCTCGGCCCGGTGACTTTGAAGTTCCGGCCGCTCAAAACGGCGTCAGTCGCAGCGTCGCCGGTCACGAGTTGAAACGGATGAAATAGTTGTTCCGGAGCTATACCCGGCGGTGGAGTCGGGATCAATTCCAAGGGCCTTGGATTATCTTTGGTGGACGAAGCCGCGTAGAGATCACGCCAGGTACCATCGCTCCGTTTAACCCTTCTTACAATCCAACTGGTGGCCACTGCTCCCCGCGTATCGAAAGTTGCTTCGTACATGGGCGTAACTATATGGAGCTTTCGCGGCGGAGTGGTGTCAGGGGTAGGCGTCGGAGATGCGGCGGCCCGCGCCGGCGCCGGTGTGACAGTTGCCGTAGCTGTCGGTTGCGACGTAGGTTGCGATGTTGACTGCGGCGAGGCTTGCGCCACGGGTTGATTGTTGGCGTTTGGCTGTGGCGGCTTAACCGGCGGAAACAGATAGTTCCAAAGAATCAGCACCGCTGCCGAAGCCACCAAAGCGACGATGAATCGTTGTTGCTGTTTCATTTGAAAAGTTTTGGAGTACCGCCTTTAGGCGGGTCGTCTCCTATCGCTCATAACCACCGCCTGAAAGCGGTACTCCAAACTCACTTCACCGGATCGTAGCCGCCCGGATGAAACGGATGGCAACGAAGCAGACGTCGCACACTCATCAAGCTGCCGCGCATCGCGCCGTGGCGTTCAATCGCTTCGCGTGCATATTCGGAACAAGTCGGAACAAATCGGCAAGACGGCGGCAGCCACGGCGAGATTACAGCTTGATAGAACTTCAAGAGCGAAATAAGTATGACGCGCATCGCTAAAACTTTGGAGTGCGGTGGCAAGTGGAGCGCGACCCCGCTTTGGATTCATCGAAGTTAATCGTTTTGTCCACTTGCCAAAATCGTCAGCCAAAGCGCCGTTGTCGTCGCGCTCGGCCGGCGCACTCCACAACTAACTCCCGCGCTGCTCGGCCTCCGTTACTTGCGCGATGATCTTACGAAACTCGCGAAAGCGATGTTCCTCGTCCGAGACGAGCAAAGATCGTTTCGCGTTTAAGACCCAGTCGTACGTTTGCTGCAAGCCCTTCAAAGCGGCGGTGTTGCGGCGAAACAACTCGCGCAGCAAACGTCTGGCTCGATTACGATCAACCGACTTCCCGACTGCCTTGGTTGATGCCGTCACTCCCAGGCGGTGCTCTGACAAATCGTTCTTTCGCAAAAAAGCGGCCAGCAAACGGCCGTCATAGCGTTGCCCTTCGGCATAGACTTTTTGGAACTGAGCCCGTGCGTGCAACCGGCGCCGCTTTGGCAGCGCCAGGCTCACTTTCACCGGCGCCTGGTTCGTCGTTCGGACCAACGGTTTAGTAATGTGCCGGTGTCAGCCGCTTGCGGCCCTTGGCGCGGCGGCGCTTGAGCACCAGGCGGCCGTTTTTGGTCGCCATGCGCGCGCGAAATCCGTGCGTCTTGGCGCGGCGGCGATTGTTTGGTTGAAAGGTTCGCTTCGGCATAGAGAATAATTCCCCCGTTCAAGGAAAAGACCTAGCCTAAACGCGCGCCATCAGTGATGTCAAGGAAGGCGGCAACGCTCCTTGACGCGCTGTAAAATCGCATGTTAGCCTTCAAAGCTTTTGACACACTTGCAGTTGGGTCACTGCAAGGTAGGTGCGCAGTTCAGTCTTCTGTAAGATCGGATCTCAGATCTGAGATTAGGATTTGAAAAGAAGTCTGAGATTCGTAGTCTGAAGAGTTCTAAATTCCAGCTTACATAATTTGCGATGACGTTGCCGCTCGGCTTTGCCGAAAACTCAATTCAACTTGTGCCTGACGGCACGCTGTTGCTCCACATTCTGATCATCCTGGTGATGGTCTATGTGCTGAACGCCACCCTCTTCAAACCTATCAATCGGATTCTGGAGGCGCGCGAAAAGCGAACCCGCGGCCGGCTGACCGAAGCCGAAGAGATTCTGCGCAGCGTCAGCGAAAAACTCTCAGAGTACGAGCGCACCTTGCGTCAGGCGCGCGGCGAAGCCTATTCGTTGGCTGAGCATGAACGCGCCGGAGCTATGCAGGAGCGACAAGTGAAGCTCAACCAGATGCGACAGCAACTCGCGGAATCAATTGCCAAAGAGAAGGAAGCCATTCAGCGACAGGCTGAAGCAGCGCGCACGTTGCTCGAGGTGGAGTCGCGTCGCATAGCGCGCGAAATTGGCTCGCGGGTGCTCAGCCGGCCCATCGGCGATGCGGAGATGAATTAAGCAATGTTACTGTCCTCTGCGATTAGCAATGTCCTGTTTGCCCTCGCCGATGGCGGGGAAACGCGTTGGTGGGACTATCCCGGATTCGAACTGTGGAAGTTTGTCAATCTCGGAATTTTTGTTCTGGCGATGGTTTATCTGCTGACGCGGAAGTGGAAGATCGGTGAAGCGTTCAAAGCCCGGCGCGAAAATATTCGTCGCGAACTTGCGCGGGCGCAGCAGGAACGCGACGCCGCGCTGGCGAAGCTAAAAGAGGTTGATGAACGTCTGGCGCGCCTCGCCACCGAAGTCAGTGCGATCCAGGAACAGTCGCAGCGCGAAGTAGCCGAAGAGAATGAGCGCATCGCCCGCGCCACGGAAAATGAGATCGCCAGGCTGGGCGAACAGGCTCAGCGCGAAATCGAACGGGCCGGCAAGACTGCGCGGCATGAACTGCGCCGCTACACGGCCGAGCAAAGCGTGCGCCTGGCGGAAGAAATGATCCGGCGCGAAATGAAACCGGAAGACGATGTCCGGTTAATTACGCGCAACATCGAAGAGCTCGGAGGTGTGGCGCGATGAGTGTGCAGATAGTGGCGCGCCGCTACGCCTCGGCGCTGGCGGATGTAGTGCTCGAACGCGGCGAAGCGCGCGAGGTGCAGGAGGAGTTGAAGGCCTGGGAGCGCTTGTTCCAATCGAGCGAAAATCTGCAGGAGGTATTTCGCAATCCCACGATCCCGCTGGATCGGAAGCGGGCTGTGCTTAATAAACTGATTGAGCGAGCGCGGCCGCGGCCCACGACCGTGAATTTCCTGAAAGTGCTGCTGCAAAATCAGCGGCTCACCGACCTGGACGCAATCAATCGCAAATTCGCGGAAGTGCTCGACGTTCGGGCCGGCATGCTGGCCGCAACCGTAACTACGGCGCGGTCTGTGCCCGCAGATGCGCAACAGAAGCTGCACGCGACGCTTTCTACCTTGACCGGAAGTAACGTGCGGGTCAATTTCGCCACCGATCCGGAGCTGATCGGCGGACTGGTGACGCGCATTGGCTCGACCGTTTACGACGGCTCTGTGCGAAATCATTTGCAGCAGATTAAAGAGAAGATGGCTGGATAAACATTGCCGATTTCCAATTGCCATCATTCATCGGAGGCGGTTTCAAATCGGCAATTGGCAATCGAAAATCGGAAATGACCTATGGAACCAATTAAAGCAAACGAAATCAACGATATCATTCGCCAGCAGATCGAGAACTTTGAAACCGGCGTCACCGTCAGTGAAGTCGGTACGGTCATCAAGGTGGGTGACGGCATCGCCGAGATTCACGGGCTCGAGAAAGTCATGGCCGGCGAGCTGCTCGAGTTTCCGCACGACGTGCGCGGCCTGGCCTTAAACCTCGAAGAGGACAAAGTCGGCGCCGTGCTCTTTGGCGACTTTCAGACGATCAAGGAAGGCGATCTGGTTAAGCGCACCGGCCGGATCATGCAGGTGCCGGTGGGCCAGGCGCTGATTGGCCGCGTGATGGACGCGTTGGGCAATCCCGTCGACGATCGCGGGCCGATCCTGACCGATGAGTACAATGCCGTCGAGCGGATTGCTCCCGGCGTCGTCGATCGTCAGCCGGTGAAAGAATCCTTGCCAACCGGATTGAAGGCGATCGATTCAATGGTGCCCATCGGCCGCGGCCAGCGCGAACTAATCATCGGCGACCGTCAAACCGGCAAGACCGCGGTGGCCGTGGACACAATTATCAATCAGCGCGGCAAGGACGTGATTTGTATTTACGTGGCGATTGGTCAGAAGGCTTCGACGGTCGCGCAAGTGGTAAAGACCCTCCAGGACAAAGGTGCGATGGAGTACACGATTGTGGTGAAAGCCACTGCTTCAGATCCGGCGGCTATGCAGTTTCTCGCGCCGTACTCAGGTGCAGCGATGGGCGAGTATTTCCGCGATCGGGGTCAGCACGCGCTTACCATTTACGACGATCTTTCGAAACAAGCGGCAGCGTATCGTGAAATCTCTTTGCTGCTCCGCAGACCGCCGGGTCGCGAAGCTTATCCGGGCGACGTTTTCTATCTCCACTCGCGCCTGCTTGAGCGCGCCGCGAAACTTTCCGACGCCAAGGGCGGAGGTTCGTTGACCAGTCTGCCCATAATCGAGACGCAGGCCGGTGATATTTCGGCTTACATTCCCACGAACGTAATTTCGATTACTGACGGGCAGATATTTCTGGAAGGCGATCTTTTCAATGCCGGCATTCGTCCGGCTATCAACGTCGGTAACTCGGTATCGCGGGTGGGCGGCGCGGCGCAGATCAAAGCGATGAAGCAGGTTGCCGGCAGTCTGCGCCTCGACTTGGCACAGTATCGCGAACTCGCCGCTTTCGCTCAATTTGGATCGGACCTGGACAAGGCGACGCAGGCTCAGCTTTCGCGTGGCCAGCGACTGACCGAGATTCTCAAACAGCCACAGTATGAACCGATGGATGTCGAGAAGCAGGTCCTGATCATCTGGTCGGCAACCAACGGTTTCACGGATGACGTTCCAATCGAGGACATCCGAAAATTCGAGGAAGAACTGCTGCGCTTTGTCGAGAACTCGCATCCAGCCGTCTTACAGAAACTGCGTGAGAAGAAAGCGATTACCGACGAGATCCAAAAGGACCTGGAACAGTCGCTCAAGGATTTTAAAGACACCTGGGCTAAGAACGCGCAGGCGGCAGGGGCATGAATGTACCGCCCTCTTCCAAAGGGAGAGGGAGAAAGCGCAACTGAGTTCCCAGGCCGCAAGACGGAATGGCAAACCTTCTAGACATTCGCCGGCGCATTAAGTCGGTCAAGAACACGCAGCAGATCACCAAGGCGATGAAGATGGTGTCGGCGGCAAAGTTGAAGCGCGCACAAAATCGCGTCGTCAACGCGCGCCCGTTTGCCAACAAAATGGCCGAAGTGCTCAGCTCGTTGGCCGCTCAGATCCCGGAAGATTTTCATCATCCGTTGCTCGATGCGCGCGGGGACGAACGCTATCTGGTTGTCCTGATCACCGCCGATAAGGGTTTGTGCGGCGCCTTCAACACAAATCTGACGAAGGCCGCGCAGGTTTTCCTCAAGGAAAACTCGGACAAGAAGATTGAATTGCTGACGGTCGGGCGCAAGGGGCGTGACTTCTTTCGCCGCCGCGGCGAAATTGTCGGCGAGTATGTGGGTTTGACCGGCAAAGGCCGGGTCGAGTTTTCAGAAGCGCTCGAAGTAGCTTCAGACGTAACCAGGCGGTTCACTGGAGACGAAGCACTCGACAAGGTATTCGTGATCTTCGCCGAGTTCAAATCGGTGCTTAATCAGCGCATCGTCGTCGAGCAGTTGCTGCCGATCTCTCACACGACTGAGACTGAAGATGCGGAAGGTACGCCTGCGGCGCAAACCAGAGACTACATCTATGAACAGCCCCCGGCCGAGATTTTCAGCCGGCTGTTGCCGCGCCTGGTGGAAACGCAGATCTTTCGCGCCCTGTTGGAGTCGATCGCTTCAGAGCAGGGCGCCCGCATGACGGCGATGGATGCCGCTTCAAAGAATGCCGGCGAACTGATCTCTTCACTGACGTTGAACATGAATCGCGTTCGCCAGGCCGCCATTACCCGCGAAATCATCGAGATCGTTTCCGGCGCGTCGGCGCTTTAAAAGCAAGTAAAAAGGAAAAAGGTAAAAGGCAAAAAGCGGGAATCCGCGAGTTGCCTTTTCTTTCCCTCGATCCCTTCTGGCCTTCGATTATTCGTCGGCCCTTCTCCGAGTTTTACTTTTACCTTTTTACTTTTGCCTTTTCCTTTGTTAAGGCCCGTCATCTCTGCCATCGCGCCCGCGTCGCGCTCGCATCTCGTTTCTCATTTGCTGAAAGCGCTGCCACTGATCGGGGGTCAGGACTTGTTGCAGGCGTTGGTCGGTTTGTTGCCGAATGTCATTGACGCGCGGCTCTGAGTCCTTGCGCACGGCGCGCAATTGTTCCCTGGTGTCGCCGAGTATCTGTTGCACCTTGGTTTTTTGCTCAGAGTTGAGTTCGAGTCGTTTGGATAATTGTTCAAATCGATCCTCAGGGGTCGCAGCCCTGCCCCGAGCCCAGCCACGATAAGCGTTCAGCGCTAGCCCGCCCGCCGCAAAGCCGAGGAGAAAGATGATTACCGCGGCAATGCGAACCTGCCATCTGTTTTTGGAAATCTTATCCATCACTACTTCACCTCGTCGTCGGCATAGCTTGCGCTGAGGAGCTGTTCGTCGGTCAGTTGATCCTCGCTCTGGTCCTGATTAAAAACGACCGCTTCAGCGGAATACGAACTCACATCAACCGTGGTGTTCTGCGACGTTCCAGTGCCCGCGCCCGGAGCCAGAAAACTCAAAGCCGCCAGAGCCGCGGTCGTCAGAGCCATCGAAGAAACCAGTGCGCCCGCCGTCTTCCACAGACGCCAAAAGGCCGGAACGCTATCGCTTGCCTGCCGTTCGCGCCAGGCGGCCAGCACCCTTGTCGGAAAAAAAGGCGACGGCTCCATGGTTTCCGCAGCACGTTCTTTGATTAGCAGCGTCGAGATCCGGGCCGCTTCATAGGCGCTCCGACAAGCCGAACAGATCTCTGCGTGATCGCTAATCATGCGGACTTCGCTTTCGGTAAGACTCGCCAGCGGTCCTTTTTCGAGCATCTCGATGATGTGCTTCTCTTTCATCGTTCACCTAAACTTTCATTAACTCGCGGACGAATCAAGTCCGAGCCTTCGGCGACTGACACCCAACAACTTTTCCCCAAACAATTTTTCCAGAGTCTCGCGGGCCCGTTTGCGAGCTCGAAATGCCCGCACTTTAACCTTGGATTCCGACCAACCCGTGATCTCGGCGACTTCGCGCACGGACGCGTCTTCACCGTCAATCAAAGTCAGCGCCAAACGATCTTCCGGAGACAGCGTTTCGAGTAGGCGATCAGCCAGGTCGGCGGCCACCAGTTTGTTTTCGGTTGAGCGGTGCATCTCACCGGCGGCGTTCGAAAGCTTTTCGTCGAGCCAGCGGTTTTGATCTTCAGTCAGATCAGCGGTGGTCAGTTCGGGACGTCGCTTGGCCGCGCGAACAATATTCAAGCAGGTGTTGGTGGCAATGCGCGTCAACCATCCTTCCATTGAACCGCGCCCTTCATAGCTTCCGAGTTGCGTGAAAGCTTTCAAGAAAACCTCCTGCGCTGCGTCTTCAACCAAATTGCGTTGTCGAAAGAAACGCTGCGCCACGTGGAACACTCGCGGACTATAGCGCCGGACTATCTCAGCGAACGCAGACTCGTCTTCAGCGCGTGCCTGGCGCGCCAGCTCGAGGTCGGACGCTTGTTCGTACCCATTCGACAGAAGCGTTCCTCATCCGGAGTTACGGCCGGCGGGCCCTTTATGAATTAAGATATTTGGGCCCGCCGGTTCGTGGGGAAACGTTACTGGTTATCGCGCCCTTCACCTTTGCGATGGCGTCCGCCCTCGCGAGTTTTGAATTGCGCTTTCCTTTGTTCAAGCTGGGCCTTTTGCTCAGCAGTCAAAACGGACTGCATTTCCTGATGAAGCTTGAATTCCTCGCCCATCAGCTTGGCCTGCAGGCCCGCCATTTCCGTTAGTTTCTGAGTGGCCAGCGCTTCGTTGAACGTACCGCCTTCACTCGCCTGACGCAACTCCTGCCGCTTGGCGCGAAGCTGTTCGCGCAAAGGTTTATTCGTTACGGCAAAGCTCTCGCGGATCTGTTTCATCTTTGCCTTCTGGTCATCAGTTAGATTTAGCTGTGAAAAAAAGTCACCGCGCTTTTCTCCCCAGCCTTTACCTTCGCCGCGACCGCGACCACCGTGCCAATCACCGCGTGGTTTTCCGTTGTCCTGATCGGTCTTCACCGACTGGGCAACGGCGATCGAAGCTGTCAAAGCAATTGCCGAGAGAGAAGCTATTGCCAGCATCTTAAGTTTTCCAAGTTTCTTCATTTGTCGTCTTAACTCCTGACTCCTTGTTCTAGTTTGAGGCCATAGCCTCTCGACTGGTAAGACACCTCGATTCGGGAAACCGTTACAACACGGTAAAAGGCAAGAAAAGCGATCAGAGCTTCTTCAAGCTATGTGGATCTACTGCACAGACAACGCCGCTCGCTTCTGTTAGTCATAAGTGGGTGTTAGTCATAAGTGGGGATTTTCTGAGCATTATCGTCTGATTTGACCAGCTCCTCGTCGCTGTGGGCCGTGTAACGAAAGGACGAGAGTTGGTGTCTAGTTAATTGGGGTCGTTTGAACACTGAGACTTAGAGCATCGATATATTTATCATTATGTCAGCCAAAATTTTTGAAGCACCTCCGCTCGTGGCGGGAACAGGCGCACTGAAATCAAAGGACCGGGTGAAGCTGAGCTTGAAGAGATTGAATCTTAGCAAGCGTAAGAAACTGATCCTGGGCATTGCCGCAGTGGCAGCACTCGCGTTCGCCGGTTATTACTTCTGGGGCAGCGGCACCGCCGCGCCGACATACATGACGGCGAAGATTGAGAGAGGCAACCTGCGCAACACGGTCACCGCCACCGGAACGTTGCAGGCAGTGACCACCGTACAGGTTGGCAGCCAGGCCTCAGGAACAATTTCCGCGCTTTATGCAGATTTCAACTCTGCGGTGAAGAAGGGTCAGGTAGTAGCTCAACTCGATCCCGCGGTTTCCAAAGCCCAAGTTGATCAGGCGCGCGCAACCCTGCAACAGGCGCAGGCAAGTTTGCAGTTGGCGCGGGCCGGTGTGACGAATTCGCGCGCGGCCGTGAGCGACTCCCAGGCCAGAGCGCTCGCCGCGAGATCGACCGTACAGAATAGTCAGGCGGGAGTCTCGAGCGCGCAGGCAAATCTTGCGGTGCTGAAAGCTCAGCAGGACGACGCGCTCAGCTTGCTCAAGCAACAGGAATCCTTACTGAAGAGCGGTGTCATCGCGCAGCGCGACTATGACACAGCAAAGACGGCTTATCAGGCGGCTGAAGCGCGGTACAACCAGGCAGCGGCCCAGGTGAATATGGCGGTCTATACCGAGCAATCGGCGTCGGGCGCCGGCATTGCCCAATCTCAGGCACAGGTGCAACAGTCTCAGGCACAGGTGCAGCAGTCTCAGGCACAGGTGCAACAGGCGCAAGCACAGGTCCAGCAGGCGCAGGCGGCGCTAAGTCTGGCTGAGGTGAACCTGACCCATCTGACAATTACTTCTCCGATCGACGGAATAGTCGTCTCGCGCAATGTGGACGTCGGCCAAACGGTGGCGGCGAGTTTGTCAGCCCCGACTCTGTTTACGATCGCGAACGACCTGAAGCAAATGCAGGTGATCGCCAACATCGATCAGGCAGACATTGGTCTGGTGGAACAAGCAAAGTCAGTAAAGTTTTCGGTTGATGCTTTTCCCGGCAAGGATTTCGACGGCAAGATTGAACAGATGCGCCTCAATCCAACGAACGTGCAGAACGTAGTGACTTACAACGTCGTCATTGACGTCAGCAATCCGGAGCAGAAATTGAAGCCGGGTATGACCGCTAATCTGACGATCACAATCGACGAACGCAACAACGTGCTCAAGGTCCCGAACTCTGCCCTTCGTTTTACGCCGCAGGACGCCAGCGGCCAAAAGCTCAGCTCGAATCCAGGTGGAGCTAACAGCTCTGCCAACACGTCTGGCCAGGGCCGGCGGCAGACGAACGCGCAGCCGAAGACTGACAATGCCAATGCGGCATCGTCGCCAGTTGCGCCGGAACAGGCCAACCCTCAGCAGGGCGCCCGCACGTTTGCTCCGGCAAGCGCGCCGGTCCTGGAAGGTCAGACCAGAATAGTCTGGGTCCTCGGAGCTGATGGCAAACCACAGTCGCGCAGAATCAAGATCGGTCTCACCGACGGAGCGGCAACGGAAGTTGTCGAAGGCAATTTGCAGGAAGGCGAGATGGTTATTACCGGTCAAACAATCTCGGCGGCCAACAAGGCACAAGGCGCGCAGAGTCCGGCGCCAGGTTTTGGTGGAGCACCACGAACCGGCGGCGGAGGTACGGGCGGCCGGAGAAATTAAGGCTGAGGTGCAACGGGCATCCTGCCCGTGTGCGCGAGCGCGAGACGCGCGTGCGACGTACTAATTGACTTAAGGAAGAAGCAGACGATGTCAACGACATTCGCAACACAACCGCATAACCCAATCGTGAACCAATCGCTGCTTGCCCGTCAGCCCGAAGCCAGCCCGGTGATTCAGTTGGATCATATCCACAAGACTTACACGATGGGAGACGTCGAGGTGCACGCGCTCCGCGGTATCTCGCTCACGATCAACGAAGGTGAATTCGTGGCTATCATGGGCGCTTCGGGATCTGGCAAGTCAACGACCATGAATATCATTGGCTGTCTCGATCGGCCCACGCGCGGAACATACGTGCTGGATGGAGAGGACGTTTCTGAGCTGTCAAAGGATGAACGCGCCGATATTCGCTGTCAGAAAATTGGGTTCGTATTTCAGGGGTTCAATCTGCTTTCGCGCACTTCGGCGCTTGAGAATGTCGAATTGCCAATGCTGTATGCAGGAGCCAACGGCTCGACTCGTCACCAACGTGCCATGGATGCGCTGGCCTCGGTCGGATTGGCAGGGCGCGAGCAAAATCATTCCAATCAACTGTCAGGAGGACAGCAGCAGCGCGTCGCGGTGGCCCGCGCTCTGGTGAACAATCCCGCGCTGATTCTGGCCGACGAGCCGACTGGTAATCTTGACTCGCGCACTTCGGTGGAGGTGATGGAAATCTTCCAAAGACTGAATCGCGAACGTGGCATCACGCTGGTTTTGGTGACGCATGAACCGGACATCGCTCAGTATGCGCAGCGCGTCGTCGTTTTTAAAGACGGCAAAATCAAGAAGGACTATCAGATTGATGAACCCCGTGACGCGGCTGAGGAGCTGCGGAATCTGCCGCCGGTTGTAGAGGATGAAGATGAAGAGTAAAACTCCCTCTCCCTTTGGGAGAGGGTTGGGGTGAGGGCGTAGCTGAGGGGCAACGAAGAATTTTTTCGAATTTGTTTTTGTCTCATGTTGAGTGGTGGTGGAAAGGAATAAATCAAAAAGGAATGACGCGGTTGCAGTAAGCCCTCACCCTGGCCCTCTCCCAAAGGGAGAGGGAAATCGACAAGAACTCTTGTCACACTGATGAGTAACTAACCATGGACCTCTTAATGATCATTCGGGTTGCCTTCCGCGCTCTGGTGCGAAACAAGATGCGCGCGGCGTTAACCATGCTCGGCATCATCATTGGCGTTTCCGCCGTGATTGCCATGGTCAGCATTGGCCAGGGAGCATCGGCGTCGGTACAAGCCCAGATCGAAAGCATCGGCACTAATCTTCTGTTTGTCAGCGCCGGTGCCCAGAACGTAGGCGGCGTGCGCAGCGGCACGGGCGACTCGGGCACTAATACGCTAACAGTAGAAGACCTCGATGCAATCAAGCGAGAGGTGCCCAGCGTTTCCATGGTTACGCCGGCGGTAAACGCTCGATCGCAACTCGTGTCCGGAAACGCGAACTGGAACACCTCCGTCCAGGGCGTGAGTGAACAATATCCGGATGTGCGCAAGTGGACGGTGCAAAGTGGTGAGTTCTTTACCGACGCTGATGTGCGCACCGCTGCGCGCGTCATCGTGATCGGTCAAACCGTCGCCGACAATTTGTTTCCGGGCATGGATCCCGTCGGCCAGACACTGCGTGTCGCCAACCTGCCTTTCCGAGTCGCCGGAGTGATGGCGAGAAAAGGACAGGATCAGCAGGGTCGCGATCAGGACGATATCGCTTTTGCTCCATACACAACGGTGCAGAAAAAGGTCCTCGGCAGCCCGCGTCTGCAAATAGCCTACGTCTCGGCAATTTCGCAGGATGCAACCTACACCGCGCAGCAACAAATCACTGAACTGCTGCGGCAACGTCACAAGCTTGCGGCAAACGATCCGGACGATTTCACAGTTCGTAACATGACGGACATTGCTGACGCAGCCAATCAAACTAACAGCACGATGACGCTGCTACTGGCCTGCATTGCTAGCGTCTCGCTGCTAGTCGGCGGCATCGGGATCATGAACATCATGCTGGTGTCGGTGACCGAACGCACGCGCGAGATTGGTATCCGGATGGCGATCGGCGCGCGCTCTTCGGCGGTAAAGACTCAGTTCCTGATTGAATCGATTGTGCTCAGTCTGTCGGGCGGCCTGGTCGGCATCGTCCTGGGAGTTGTCCTCTCTCTCTTAATCCCAAAGTTACTCGGCTGGCCAACCCTTATATCCACCATGGCCATCATCGGCTCAGTCATCTTCTCGGCAGCGGTGGGAATATTCTTTGGCTACTATCCCGCGCGCAAAGCCGCAGCCCTCGATCCGATTGAAGCGCTGCGCTACGAATAACGCGTTATAGAACCGGGAGCGGGAGCGACCGGATCATAGATTCAACTTGAGTAGCGGGAACCCGTCGCTATCGCTCCGAGTTCTGTATCAGACGACCCCGTGGCACCTTCCCAACCTAAACCAGATATCTAACAGGGCAAATATTCAACTCAGCCAGCGGTGAGAGTATTATCAAGCGGCGGCAATTAATCGCCCGTGAGAGAGGAAGCCCACGGGGTCAACTCTGGCGTTGGACCGCGCATTTAAGGAGGTTGATATGTCTCTGAAAGGAAAACACGCGCTGATAACCGGCAGCTCGCGTGGCATTGGTAGAGGAATCGCCCTGAAACTGGCGGCGAGCGGCGTCAATGTAGCTGTCCATTACTACCAGAACGAGGCTGCGGCGATCGAGACGCTGGCGCAGGTGCGCCAACTCGGCGCGGGTGGCTTCGTGGTCCAGGCCGATGTGTTGCGCCCCGAACAGATCACCCAGATGTTCCGCAAGGTTCAGGATGAATTTGGCAAGCTCGACATCTTTGTCAGCAACGCACGCCCAGAGGCAGCCGCGTTTTTTTACCCGCCCATGGAGATCACCCTCGAACAGTGGGATGCGGCGTTCGATTCGCAAGCCAAGGCGTTTCTCATCGGCGTTCGCGAAGCCGTTTCCCTCATGGGTGATGGAGGAAGAGTTCTCGCTATTACCTACGCTGAGGGAAGCCGTACCGGCGGGTTGCAACCCTGGGTCGGCATGGGTTCAGCCAAGGCAGCGATGGAGGCGCTGGTTCGTTACTTCGGGGTGGCCCTAGCCAAGCGCGGCATCACGGTGAATGCGATCAGCCCCGGATGGACTGAGGACAGCGTCTTGAATACTTTGCCGCAGCAGGCACAGGATCTGATCAGGAATTGGCACACAGGCGGATGGACTCCAATGGGGCGTCTGGGGACGCCGGAAGACGTCGGAAACGTTGCGGCACTCTTTTGTTCGGAAGAAGCAGGCTGGATAACGGGGCAGGTCATTTATGCGGACGGCGGCGCGTCGTTGATGAATCCGGAGATTCCGCCCGAAATACAACTGGGGTAAGCGAGTCTTAGGAAGACCATCTGAATAAGACGAACACATGAAACCTGAGATGATTTCCGGCGCTTTGGTTGACCTGCTTCAGCTTTTCGAGAGTGCCGGCATCGAGGTGTGGCTTGATGGCGGTTGGGCCGTCGATGCCCTTCTTGGTGCGCAGACACGACCACACAAGGACCTCGATATAATCCTGCGGCTCGCAGACCTCCCACAATTGCGCGAGATTCTGGGAAGCAAGGGTTTTGAGATTCAGCCGGGCGGCAGGGAATCCAACTTCGTTCTGGCGGATCATTCGGGGCTCGAGGTCGACGTTCACGCCATCGTCTTTGACCGCGATGGCAACGGCATCTATCGGATGGAAAACGGATCGGACTGGATCTTCCCGGCTTCGGGATTCAGTGGGCGGGGCGTCGTGAACGGCGTCGGCGTTCGCTGCCTGTCGCCGGAAACCCAGGTGCTCTGCCACGCTCACGGGTATGTTCCCACAGAGAAGGACTTTCGAGATATGGAGCTGCTCGAGGCCCGATTCGGCGTTGAGCTACCGCCGCGTCTGCGGCGCGATAGGGTCTGAGGCTGTTGTTAGGTCGGCTGAGCTAAATCCGAGCGGGAGTCTAGAGAGAGACAGATGAAAAAGGCCATTGCCGTCTTTCAGCGTAAGGGGTCGCAGTGGAACCCGGACAAGCCGGTTCGAGAGCAGGCTTACTGGGACGAGCACGCGCGCTTCGTCGATGCGCTCTTCGACGCCGGCAAGGTCATCATGGCAGGACCCTTTGCGGACGGGAGTGGTTCGATGGTGATCCTGGCAGTCGACAGCGTAGAGGCGGCGCGAACGATATTTCAGGATGACCCCTGGGCGCACCACGACATATTGATCGCGGGCGAGATCAAGGAATGGACGATCTTTCTTGACGCTCGAGATAAAGCATAGGAATGAAACCCGCATCGCACAAAACGAGTATCGAAGTCTGCTGATGCGAGAGGGATTCAGGTGCGCTTCAGGTCAGGCTACTCTTCACAACCGAGCATGAAAACAAGAACAGGTGTTCACGCCAAATTGATTTGGTTGTCATCATTTTTTGTTTTGGCGACTCCATTCCTGCTGGCGGTAGCTCAATCAGGAAGGGGACTTTCTATCCCACCTTCAACTCCGAGCCCGACGCCACCAGTTCAGTCGCAAAGGCAGATGGATACCAGGCCAAACTTTGCCGTCGGTAGTGACAAATACAAACTGGTCTTTTTAGAAGTTTACGAAATAAAGCGTACTCTGGCGGGAGGGAAAGAAATTGTAGACACCGACGCAACCCGGCGCTCGCAATTAACCAACTTCAATCAGCAGCTCAACAAGGCTGGGGCACAAGGATACAAACTTACGTCTTCCATCTACGGTTGGATGCGTTCAACTGCAAACTACCATTCTTTTCGAGTTAGCCTTCTCTATCTCGATGAAGTTCAGTACGAGTATGACTGGTTTGAAACTACCAGCAACCTTTACTTTGCCATGGGCGACTTCGATCAGGCGTATACGAAAATGTCCGGCCGAGGCTTTCGGCTGGCTGACTATTTTCTCACCAGCCTGGCTTGTGACGATACGAATTCTGATGGTTACCTGCCCGGTATTTGTGAATCCGAATACCTGTTTCTGGTTGAGAGAGAAAAGAATGTCGAACGCCCAAAACCATTCGTGGTGGCCCGCAGCACTCGCGGCTGGCGCGAAAGGATGGGCGAAGCACTGACGACCCAGATCAACTCCAGACAGGCGGCGGGTTTCTACCCGATGAAACTGTTCTCGAAATTCGAGGTTCTGCTTGAGGAAACGAACGACGAACTCTCAGGGGTCAAGCGGGATATGCAAGTTCTTACGTCTTCGTTTGGCAACGGTGTGAAGAAGAAAGTCAACGAGTTGGGGAAACAAGGATACAGATTGGCTTTGATTAACAACGAAGCGGCTTTGATGTACCGAAGCGACGAAATGCTGACCCCTCTCACATATGTTTGGTTAAAGGCGAAGGACAAGAGTTTTGCGAAGCAGTTGGCGAAGCTACAGGAAAGCGGCGCGGTTTACCGGATGACCTATCGAGACGGCGACGCCGTGCAGGACCAGTTGGTATTTGAACAGGGCGCGGCCGAAAGTCGGCGGCGCGAATACCAGGTACTGAGTTTTGAATTTCAAGTTGTAGAAAACACCGAAGGGAAAGTGCAGTTCGATCTGACACCTTCATCCAAGAAACTGATGAAGACATTCAACAGCCTGGTAAAGGACGGCTTTGCAGCTCGGGATTTGTTCGTTCCGGACAGAGTCTCAGACAAAGTCAGCGTCATTCTGGAAAGAATTCAATAACCTGGTCCAGGTCAATCGATCCGAGTACAACTCGACCGTTGCTGATTAGTTACCCAGGAGGATGCACAATGAAGAAACGACTGATAATGTCTCTTTTTGTTTTGATCTTAACGATGGTTGGTGGGGGCACGTCTTTCGCACAGGATGATGCGGAAGTGCGCAAAGAATTAGAAGCGCAGTATAAGAAATTATCTGAGGCTCACGACAGGAAGGACCTGAAAACTATAGCCAGTCTGAAAACGCCGGATTTTCACGCCATATTTCCCGACGGTAGAGTTGGAGATGTTAAGCAGATGGAGCAATACACCAGGCAATTCATTGAAAGCAATCAGCCACCTTTCAATATCAGGAACACAATTCAAAAGTTGACTGTGTCTGAGAATAAGCTCGTCGCAGTGGCTGAAGTTTTTCAGGAAGCGTCCCGAACACGCGAATTGGCAGGCAAAGTCCGCAGAGTAGATACCAGCGTGATTCAACGCGAGACATGGGCGAGGACACCCGAAGGGTGGAAATTGAAGTCGGTCGACAATGTTCGAGACCAGAAGAGATTCGTCGACGGGAAGCGAGTTGATCCTGCTAAACCATTTGATCCGAATGCGCCTCCATATAATCCTGATGACACAGGGGCAAAGAAACAGTAAGTCTCGGAGTTTCAGCATCGGGTCACCTGAGTGGTGTTTTTGCTGAACAGTACGGTAATCTGCCAGCGCGATGGTTGAAGAAGAGAAACTCAATGTTCGACTGCGAGTTGGGGACTCAGACAGTAAGACTCGAGGCTTCAGTAAACCGCGTCGCCGGCTTTCACGCTATGGGCCGCTGATCATCTGGGCGGCGCTAATCTTTATCGGCTCAAGCAATCTTCTGTCGGCGTCCAATACCTCGATGTTCCTGGTGCGGCCGCTACACTGGTTGCTGCCGCAGGCCAGCGACCAGACGCTAAGAGTTCTTCATTTCATCGTCCGCAAAGCCGGCCACTTTACCGAGTACGCAATTCTCGCCCTTTTGGCAGCGCGCGCGTTTCGAACCTCTTCGCGCGAGCTGCTGCGGTCGCGCTGGTTTTGGACCGCTCTCTTTCTGGTTGTTGCTTACTCACTTGCGGATGAGTTTCATCAGAGCTTCGTGCCTTCGCGCACGGCTTCGATCTATGACAGCATGATTGACACGCTTGGAGGACTGACGGCGCTGACAATGCTGGCTCTTAAAACGCGCCGTAAAACTGGACAGGATTTACATTATTAACAAGATGGATACGGCAAGGCAGCGAAGGTAAGCTTCTTTATACAGGCCAGCAAAGCCGATTGCTGAATCCTGTCAATCATGTAAATCCTGTCAATTCACAGCCGGTTGAACACGGCGCGGGTTTTGACCGTATAATACCTGCGGCCCGCCAGCAGTTTAGTCGGGCGGGACCCTAAAGGAGATTGAAAACAAATGGGAATTCTTGACCGGCTCAGCCCGAGCGCTCAGTTCATCGAAGTCATTGAGTGGCTCGACGATTCGAGCAACACGATGCTTTATCGCTTTCCGGTTCGCGATCAGGAAATCAAAAACGGCGCGCAGCTGATCGTGCGCGAGTCGCAGGCCGCAGTTTTCGTTCACGAAGGACAGATCGCCGACGTGTTCGGCCCGGGCCGCTTCAGCGTCGATGGCGGCAACACACCGATCCTTTCCAAACTCGGCGCCTGGAAACATGGCTTCAATTCGCCTATCAAATCGGAAGTTTATTTCATCAACACTAAACAGTTCACCGACCTGAAGTGGGGCACTTCGAATCCGGTGATGATGCGCGACACGGATTTCGGCATGGTGCGCCTGCGCGCGTTCGGCATCTATTCAATGCGCGTCGCCGACCCGCGCGAGCTGATCAAGCAAATCGCCGGCACCAACGCTCGCTTTGTCACCGAAGACATCGAAGGCCAACTGCGCCGCACGCTCGTCAGCGGATTTTCGGATTCGCTGGCTGAATCAAAAATCGCCGCGCTTGATCTCGCGTCCAACTATGACGAGCTGGGCCGCTTCGCGCGCGAGAAATTGCAGAACGAATTCAAATCCCTGGGGCTCGAACTGACAAAGTTCACCGTTGAAAACATTTCGCTGCCGGAGGAAGTTGAAGCAGCGATGGACAAGCGCACCTCGATGGGCGTGATCGGCGACATGGGCAAGTTCACTCAATTCGAGGCGGCGCAGGCGATGCGCGATGCGGCGCAGAATCCCGGCGGTGGCGGCGCGGCCACGGGCGCGGGACTCGGCGCAGGTTTTGCGATTGGCAACGCGATGGCCGGAGCTATGTCAGACGCGATGAAGCAACGGGGTGCGACAGTCGCTGACACCCCCGCCGCCGCGACCGCGAAATGCATAAAGTGTGGCGCGGCGATGCAGGCGGACGCAAAGTTCTGCAGCGAATGCGGCGCATCGCAAGCGCCGGCGAAATGTTCGAACTGCCAGCATGAACTTAAGCCGGGCGCGAAGTTCTGCGATGAATGCGGAACCAAGGCGGCCTGACACGCTTCAGCAACCAGAAATAAGAAGGCCGGATGCTCGGAAGGGCATCCGGTCTTTTTCTGCACCGTATCTTTACCTATCTCACCTTGAGAGACTTGCTGAGCCGGTAAACGATCCACGAAAACACACTAAGCAGAAGTGATTGTGTGTTCGTGTGATTTCGTGGATCGTTCCTCCAGGTTGAAAGAAAGCACGAAAGCAAACCAGGGACACTACCTCGGCATTTGGCTTGCGCTGAGCGTGCTGCGCACGCTGGCGGACAGGGATGTCCGCGCTCTGTTTTTCAGCCGCTCACTTCGGCTTAGGCCTATATCTTTCAATCAGCATGTCCTGCCGGCTTGGCTCAAGCACTTCGCGCCCACGGATCAGCACATGTTCGACGCTGGTTGAGAATTCAAATGGGTCGCCGCTCCAGACCACTATATTTGCATCCCGGCCGGCCTGTAGCGAGCCGACGCGATCGCTCACGCCAAACAGTTCGGCCGGTGTTAGAGTCACAGCTCGCAGGGCGTCGTCATGCGACATTCCATAGGCCACGGCGTTTCCGGCTTCGTACTTCAGGTTACGGGCATTGAACCTCGTCACGTCACTGCCGCTGGTCGCGACCAAAGCCACGCGGACTCCCGCCCGGCGCAGCAAACCGGCATTCTCCTGTCGTTGATTCAGGGTGGCAAAGCTCGACGGAATGTTACTCATGGCTCCGGTCAAAACGGGCACCTGTGCCGCTGCCAGCCGGTCGGCCGTCAGCCATGCTTCAGCTCCGCCCACAATCATCAGCTTGAGATCAAAATCGCGCGCCAGTGCCAGGGCCGCGTCGATCTCGTCCATGCGGTTCGCCTCTACAACCAACGGCAGTTTGCCTTCGATGACCGGGATCAGCGCTTCCAGATCAGCCTTCGGCGCGCTCAGCGTACGCGCCGCGGCTCGATCGTAATCAGCGCGATGCTGCGCATAGAATCGCACGTCCTCCAACAGGATACGCAGCTTGCTCATCAGTTCGCCGCGCGCGCTGGTTCCGGCGTCGTTCGGGCTGTCGATTTGCGCCATCATGGCCACCGGTGCGCGCCGGATCATATCGGCGACGTGGCCGGGCAGGAGATCGATTACCGCCGCCTGCCCCGAAATGAGTCCTCCGTGCGGCGTGACGATCACAGTGGTAATCCCTTCATTGCGGGTAGGGGCGAATATTGCCGACGCCGGGTTCAATCCTTCCCAGACTCGAAACGCGGCTGAGATGTTATTCAATCCCTTCGCGGTGTCGTCCTTTGTTTCTTTAACCTGATCGATCTCGATCACGCCCAGTTCGGTCACGGAGTTAATCAAACCCGGCGTCACAACTTTGCCAGTCGCATCGATTCGGCGAGCATCCGCCGGGACGTTTACACGCGCGCCGACGGCAACAATTACACCGTCACGAATTAACACCGTGGCGTTAGGAATCGACGGACCGCTAACCGGGTAGACGGTGCCGTTCGTGATCGCGATCGTTTGCGCGGCCGCGGGCACGGCCACGATCAGCAGAACGGTCGCGATCAGAATAGAGGTTCGCATGTCAGTCTTTCTCCCGCACCACCCCGAGTTCGAAATCCGTGCGCCAATGCTCTGAAGTATCGGTGCGGTCGAACAACATCGCGCCATCAATCCAAACCTTCTCAGCTTTGGTGTAGATGCTGAACGGATTGCCGGACCAAAGCACCACATCGGCATTCTTGCCGACCTCAATCGAACCGATCTTGTCGTCGAGATCGAGGGCCCAGGCGGGATTGATGGTCAGCCAACGAATTGCCTGATCCTCAGTGACCATGATGCCCGCGGCGCGTCCCGCGTACATCGCTTTGGCGACTTCCTGATTGAGCCGTTGAGCTCCATCAGCGCTGTCCGAATGGATCATTGCTCGCGCGCCGAGCGCATCCGTGATGGCCAGGTTCGCTTTGACCGAGTCGTTGGATTCCATCTTGAAGCCGCCCCAGTCGGCCCACTCAGCCGCGCCAGTGCCGCTGGTCCTTAAGAGTTCGGCAATCTTGTAGGCTTCAACCGCATGATGAAAGGCGCGCACCTTGTAGCCAAACTCTTTGGCGATATCCAGCATCTGCGCCATCTCGTCGGCGCGATAGCAATGGGTGTGAACCAAAATGTTCCCGCGCAGAACCTCCGCCAACGTTTCCAGACCGAGATCGCGCGTGGGCGCGTCGCCCTTGCGCGTGGCATTCCAGGCGTCCCACTTGCGCCGGTAGCCTTCTGCCTGAATCCATGCGGCACGGTAACCGGCCACGTTTCCCATGCGCGTTGAAGGGCCGCGGGTTTGATAGACTCGCTTGGGGTTCTCACCACAAGCCATCTTCAGCCCATACTTCGCGCCGGGAAATTTCATTCCCTGCACTGTGCGCGAGGGCACGATTTTCAAGACCACGCTGCGTCCGCCGATTAGATTGCCGGATCCCGGCAGCACCTGCATCGTCGTGACGCCCCCGGCGAGGACGCGGGGCAACTGCGGATCCTGCGGCCACACCGAGTGCTCAGCCCAAACGTTAGCGGTTACCGGATTAGTCAATTCGTTCCCGTCGCTGTTCGCATCAACGCCCGGAGCGGGGTATACACCAACGTGTGAATGCACGTCGATGATGCCGGGCGTGAGGTACTTTCCTGTTCCATCGATCACCAGCGCGTCGGGCGGAGCGGTAACGGACGCGCCTACCGCGGCGATCTTTCCGTCACGCAACAGCACCGAGCCATTCAGAATCGAAGCTCCGGCCGCGGTCATTATCGTGGCATTGCGAATCAGAGTTGTTCGCCCGGGAAAGGGACGATAGGTGCTGGGGAACGGATTCGCGTTTGGCAGCGAAGTGCCTCCGGGCCCCGGTGGTGTTGACGGAGGACTGTTCTCAACAGACTCTTTGGGCTTTTGCGCCTGAGGGAGTTGTGCGGTGGCACAAACAAATGTAAGACAGATGCTGGCGACCAGACGTAGCAGTACGTGATTTCTTTTCATTCTCTGGCTGACTCCGCGGAGTGCGACATTCTCTTACAATTAATGGTTTAGAGTCCATGTTTTTTTGCGAGTTCAATCACCCCAGCCGGCGTTGCATTTGCGGAAGCGCTGCGCAATGTTAGCCCTCGCACATAGGCCAGTGATATGCTCTTGCCCGTCTTCCCGTAACAGTTCCCTAATGCTGAACCATTTCAAAAGTCCACGCAGAGTCGTAATTACCGGCATGGGTTGCGTCACGCCGATCGGTATCGGGCGGGACGCCTTTTGGTCCGGGCTGCAAAATGGAGAGAGCGGTGTGCGGCGGATCGAATCCTTCGACGTTTCTAAGTCGCCGGTAAAAATTGCCGCGCAGGTGCGCGATTTTGATTGGGAGGCGCAACTCGGTCCCAAGGATCGCAAGCATGTGCCGCGCACCGTCCCGCTGGCGCTGGCCGCGGCGCGTGAGGCATTTCAGGATGCCAAAATCGTTCCCGACGAACTTTCGCCGGAAGAAAGACAGCAGATTGGCGTCATGCTGGGCACCGGTGGCGGCGGATTACCGTTCGTCGAGCAGCATTATGCAATCTGGTATCAAGGGGGCTCGCATTCCAAAGCAAGCGTTTACATTATTCCGGCAGCCACGCACGGTACCTTGTCCAGCGAGCTTTCAATGGTCTTTGGTCTGCGCGGACTTTCCCATGTCATCTCGACGGGCTGCACCAGTTCAACCGACGCGATCGGCTATGCAGCAGAGCACATCGCGCTGGGCCGTCAGGAAGTGATGCTTGCTGGTGGCGTGGATGCGCCGCTGGCACCCGGAATATTGGCCGGCTTCAATCTGCTGACCGTGCTGACTACCGAATGGAACGACGAGCCACGGCGCGCGTCACGGCCGTTCACACGCAATCGTTCCGGCATGGTCCTGGGCGAGGGCTCGTGGATTTATGTGCTCGAAGAGTTTGAGCGCGCGCATCAGCGGGGCGCAAACATCTACGCAGAGGTTACCGGTTATGGTTCTACCTGTGATGCGTATCATCGAGTACGCCTTCAGGAAGGTGGCGACGAACCGGCGCGGGCGATGACGCTGGCAATGGCCGACGCCGGCGTGGCTCCGGGCAACATTGATTACGTTAACCTGCATGGCACCTCGACTCTGCTCAACGACCGCATTGAAACGAACGCACTCAAGCTGGCGCTAAACTGCAACGCTCATCGAATTCCCATGTCGGGAACCAAATCTCAGGTGGGACATCCGCAGGGCGCCAGTGGCGCGGCTGGTTTGGGCGCCGCCCTGTGCGCGATGCGTACGGGAATGATTCCTCCAACCATCAATCTCGACGATCCGGATCCCGATTGCGATCTCGACTATGTCGCTAATATAGCCCGGAAGGCCGATGTCCGAATCGCCCTTTGCAACTGCATCGGTTTTGGATCGAAGAACAGCGCGCTGGTGATACAGAGAGTTTGATCCACAGATTACGCAGATTAGACCGATTAATGTTTTAACCTTCTGCGTAATCTGTGTAATCTGCGGACATCATGTTCAGCCGTTTTCGCCAACGCAGCTACGAACTCGAAAACATCGACAAGGGCAGTTACACGCCCGCAGAGTATGAAGGCTGTCTGGTTGAACTGCGGAGAGTGAATGAATGGCTGGGCGACGCCAAAGTCCTGCGCGAATCTTTGTTCGCCGAGATCGAGCGCGCAGGTTTGCGATCGTTTTCGGTCCTGGATGTAGGCGCCGGCTCTGGTGAGTTGCTGCGAGTTACGGCGAAGTGGGCGCGAGAAACAAATCGGGCTGCGTCGTTGGTGGGCCTCGAGCTGAACGAAAGATCGGCCGCCGCAATTCTGGAAGAATCAAGGGACTTTCCGGAAATCTCTTCGTTACAGGCTAACGGGCTGGCTCTTCCTTTTCCTGATCGCTGTTTTGATTACGTGATCCAGTCGCTGACGTTGCATCATTTCGATGACGCGGGGGCTGTCAGCGTGATTCGCGAAATGGGCCGCGTTGGCGCGCGCGGAATCTTTGTGATCGACCTGCATCGCAATCCGGTCGCCTATTTTTTCTACACGACCGTCGGGCGTCTATTTCTGCACAATCGCCTGCTGCGCGAAGACGGGGCGCTTTCGATTCTCAGAAGTTTCACGCCGGAAGAGATGGCGGAGCTGGGCCACCAGGCCGGACTTGCGAACATTAGAGTTGAGAAACATTTTCCATCGCGCTTGGTCTTGAGCGCGACGACAGATGGCGTTTAGGACTCTAAACTCGGGCATGATGACAACTACCTCCAATTACGACGTGATCATTGCCGGCGGCGGGCCGGCCGGCGCCAGCGCGGCGATTCATCTCGCAACACGCGGCGCACGGGTGCTACTGGCGGAGCAAAAGAAGTTTCCGCGCGCAAAGCTCTGCGGCGAGTTCATCTCGCCTGAGTGCGCCCTGCATTTCAAACGGCTGGCTGTGGCCGAGCAGATGTTCGCCGCCCAACCCGCTCGCCTGTCAGCAACCGTCTTTTATTCGCGCAAAGGAAAAAGTGTCAGTGTTCCCAGCGCGTGGTTCGGCGCCGACGGCGTGGCGCTCGGTCTGAGCCGTGCTGAGATGGACGAGCGTTTGCTACGGCGCGCCAGCGATGCCGGCGCTTGCGTCCTGGAAGACGCGCACGTCGTCGGTCTCGTCGGCGATGAAAGCCGCGTCGGTGGCGTTAGGGTAAGAACGGAAGGAGCTGAGAAAGAATATCACGCGCCTTTAACGCTGGATGCCACGGGTCGAGCCCGGGCCCTGGCGCGTCGAGTCGGGCCACAGCGAAACGGATCAAGGCCGCTGCGCGCGCCGTTGGTTGCTTTCAAGGCGCATCTGGAAGACGCCGCCGTCGCTGACGGCAAGTGCGAGATCTATTTTTATCGCGGCGGCTATGGCGGGCTGAGCAGCATCGAGAAAGGTCTCAGCAACCTTTGCTTCATCGCTTCCGCGCGTGACGTGCGCGCGTGTGGCGCTGACGCTGAGCGGGTCATGCGCGAAGTCGTCTGCCAGAATTATCGAGCGGCGCAGGTGCTCTCAAATGCGCGATCCTGTTCGCCCTGGCTGGCGGTCTCCCTCGAAGGTTTTGGCCGGCACTCAGTTGCTCCTGTTGAGGGACTGCTGGCCATTGGTGACGCGGCCTCGTTCATTGACCCTTTTACCGGCAGCGGTATGCTGATGGCCCTGGAGAGTGGTGAACTGGCTGCCAATATTGTCGCCAACCATTTGCCGGCAAATCGAACCTTACCAAACCTAAGACAGCTTAACGCGGCTTATGAGACCGGATATCACGACAAATTTGATTCCCGGTTGAAAGCGTGTGCGCTGATCCGGCGCGCCGCTTTTGTTCCGGGCACGGCCGCGCTCGCGATTCGCTTTTTTGGCGCCAGCGATCGGCTGCGCCGGCGGGTATCGCGCGCCACCAGGGGCGGTACCGTTGAAACTTATTCGCTCGAAAAACGTGTAGATAACCGCGGTTGAAGCTAAGTTGCTACTGGTTATGGGTCGGTTGCGAGCGATAATAAATCCTTGCCACGCGAGAGGTTTTGCTGTAAAAACGCCATACGTCTCCGAATTATATGACGGCAGAACTCATGTTCCATCGAAAAGCCGCCGACAGGCGAGCCGCTCGTAGTATTCCTAATTGCTCTTATCTCACAGTCAGTACTTAGTCAGTCAATGATGATGCAAACCGCCGCGACTCTTACGCCCCGTAGAGGTTCGTCAGCGAGAGATTCTGAGGTTACTTCAAAAGGAGAAACGAAGATGCATTTATCCCTCAATTCGTGGCGCAGAACGTTGATTCAGGTTCTGTTCGTTTGTTTGGCGATATTTACATGTTTCAGCGCGGCCATGTCGCAAGCTCAGTCAAACGCGGCTGACTTGCAGGGCGTCGTGCGCGACCAGAATGGCGCCGTGGTGGCTAATGCCAGTGTGACGGCTCGAAATGCCGGTACTAACGTCTCCCGCGAAGCAACAACCAACGATGAGGGTTTCTACAAGATCGTCAATCTGCCTCCCGGCGATTACGAGATAACAGTGAAAGCCCCCAACTACAAGACCGCCGTAGTTCAAAGCGTGAACCTTACCGTGGGGCAGACGGCGAATCAGGACATACCCTTAGAGGTCGGTGAGGTCTCGGCTACGGTCACCGTCACGACGGCCGCGCCGAACATCGTGGAGACGACCGGGACTGCAGTAGCTTCCACGGTCGATCAGCAGCGGATCCAAAACCTGCCCATCAACGAGCGCAACTATCTTTCATTTGCGCTGATCGCTTCCACCGTCGGCCGCGATAACGGCCGGCCGATTGGGCCGGCACCCACCACGGGTTTGAATTTCGGTGGACAGCGCGGACGTTCCAATCTGGTGCAAGTCGACGGCGCTGACAATACGGACAACTCGGTAAACGCCTCGCGTTCGACGGTGAGTCAGGAGGCCGTGCAGGAATTTCAGGTGGTGACCAATTCGTTTGCGCCTGAGTTTGGCCGTTCATCAGGCGGCGTCGTGAATGTCGTGACCAAGAGCGGCACCAACGATCTGCGCGGAAACGTCTTCGGCTTTCTGCGACACAAGAGTTTCCAGGCCCGCAACGCCTTCGCTCCGGTGGCCAATCCGCCGTTTACGCGCGCTCAATACGGGGCCACGCTCGGCGGCGCATTGGATAAAGACCGCACGTTCTTCTTTGCCGCTTTCGAGCAACGCCAACGTCACGAGTCAGGGTTCTTTACCAGTGATGTGCGATCGGGGCTCGGTGGTAGCGTTACGATTGGTGCTCCGTTCCTTCCTTTTAGTCAGACGTTCGCCAATATCCGGCCCCAGCAGGCCACCTACGTTAACACCCTGATGACGACCGCTGGGCAGCTCATCGCGTCGGGCGTCCCCGCGCTCATCGCGCAGGGCTCGGCGCTGGCGAACGCGGGAATTCAGTATGCCTATCTCGCGTCCAGCGGCGGCAGTACTGGGCTGACCGGCAGTAATCCACTATTAAATCCTGGCTCGGTTCCCGGAGTAGGGCTCGGTGCCCCTATTGGTCCGCGCTTCTTTCTTACCGGCGCTCCGGTACCCCTGACGACCGCCAACGCGGCGGGGCAGTTGATCGCGTTTCGCCCACTGTTGTCGTTGCAGAATATTTTTCCGGTCACCGATAAGACGACTTTCAATTCATTTCGGCTGGATCATTCGATCACCAAGAAGCAACAGTTCTCGTTCCGCTTTGGTTACAATCCCAGCAGGATCACCGGCATCCAGGTCGAATCGCAGAACCAGTCGCTGGGCCAGAACGACTTTTCGCGCACGGGAATTCAAATCCTGAAGGACTACTCGGCGGTGGCTACGCTGGCATCGACACTTTCCAGTCACACCGTTAATGAGTTGAGGTTCAATTTTGGCGAACGCCGCGCAGTCTTCAGATCACAAAATGGAGACGCAGTGGCTTTCAATATTTCCGGCACCGCCTTCATTGGTCGCGAATTGTTCTCGCCCGTCGTGCGTACCGAAACCCGCTATGAATGGACCGACAGTTTGAATTTACTCAAGGGCAATCACACCTTTAAGTTCGGCGGAGATTACGCCTCCGTGAACATTCCCGAGGCAGTTTTCGAGCTGAATTTCGCGGGCCTGTTCAATTTCGGCGGGCTAAGCGCCACCTCAGTTGCCGCCTTCCCGACCGTTGGCGGCGTGACGCCACCGGACTTCACGCCGGTGCAACAGTATGGCCTCGGTCTGCCCACCAACTATATTCAGGGATTCGGTAATCCGGTCAGCAGAATCAGAAACAAGCCGCTGGCCTGGTTTGCCCAGGATTCCTGGAAGGTGAGAAAGAACTTCACCTTAAATTATGGCGTGCGTTACGACTATGAAATCACTCAGCAAGTCGCTCCGATTGCGCTGAGAGATCCGCTCTCAGGCATCAACCTATCGGCGACGCAACTCCTGGCTGCGCAGGATGCGCTGAATGTGCAGCAGGGTGTGCCCCGAGACAAAAACAATTACGCGCCGCGGGTTGGTTTCGCGTGGGATGTGAAGGGTGACGCCAAGACGGTCATTCGCGGGGCGGTGGGAATATTCTACGACCATCCGCTGCTGGCGATCGCTTTTAATTCCGACATCGCCGATGCAGTGCAACAGCAGCAGGGCATTCTGACGCCGCAGGGTGGTCCTGCTCCAACGGCGTTGCTCAATGCGACTCAGGTGTTTCAGGGAACGGTCTGCACCGCGGCGGGCGGAAATCCGTTGTGTCCGCCGGGCGTGTTTACACCAGGCGCCGCGGCCACCGCCCAGTATCAATTCGGACGTCAGCGTTTCAACGATCAGACATTTCCCGGGTTTGGGCCGGTGCTGCCGTTCACGCTGCATGTCAGTAAGAACTTCGAATACGCTTATGCGAACCAGGCCAATTTCACTGTTGAGCGACAGTTGACCAGGGACATGTCAGTTTCGGCGAGCTATCTGTTTGTGGGTGCGCATCATCTGCCGCATCCGCTGGACATCAATGCTCCGCGGACGGATTTGCAGATTGCAAACTATGTTCGCTGCTTCGGCACTCAACCCACCAGCACGACTGCCGCGTTAACGGTGAACCCGGCAGCGTGCAGTAACATTGTGGCACAGCCCATCCCGGGGCTCATCTCAGTTACGACGCGCGGCGGAGTAATCGCTCCTGCGGCGGCCAACTTCTTCCGGCCGAGCGCACCGAACTATTTCCTGGTTCAGGCATTGACTGGCGGCGCAGTTACGCCGGCAGTCTTGAACGGGGCGCTGGCTGCCAGCGGTACCCTGCGCACGCCGGGCGTAGTCTCGCCGTTCGGTTCCGTCAACGCGCAGGTTTCTGACGGCAATTCGAATTACAACGCGCTGAATATCGATGTGAAGCGGCGCTTCGCGAATAACTTCCAGTTTCTCGCGTCTTACACCTGGTCACACTCGATCGACGATTCATCCGACCTGCAGACCTTGTTACTGCCGCAGGACAACCGGAACTTCCGCGCCGAACGCGCCAACTCGCTGTTTGACCAGCGACATCGGTTTGTTTTCAGCGCCGTGCTTGCTTCACCTGGAAAGTGGCGCTCGGAAGACGGCTTGCACAAGTTCCTGGCTGATTTCACGCTGGCGCCAATCTTTGAAATTTCATCGGGCCGGCCGTTCAATATTCTCAGCAACCAGGACACGAACAACGATCAATCGAACCAGACGGACCGTCCATCCGTCGGGGGCAATGGAACACTGTGCGTGCCCGGCTTGGCCGGATGCACTCCTTTAATTACCAACGGAACGTTTTCGGCCGGTGACCTGGGACGCAACATGGGTCTTACGCACAGGTTTTCGTCCGTTGATATGCGGCTGTCGCGCGCGCTCAGGATCGGCGAGCGGTTAAGGTTGGACATCATCGCCGAAGGCTTCAACCTCTTCAATCGCTTTAATGAAGCGTCAGCGTCGCCTTTCTTCGACGACGTCAATTCCTTCAACAAGCGAGCGAGCAACGGTCGTTATTACAGCCGGCCTACCGCCGCATTTGACTCGCGCCAGTTTCAGTTCGGGCTGAAACTGAACTTCTAGAAAAGCCGCGCAAGTCCCGAGCTTGCGCCAGGTATTCGAAATCGAGCGGTCGGTGCTCCTACGGGGCAACGGCCGCTTTTTTCTTTCGTCTGAACCGACTTTCGGGCAAACCTCGCCCGCGGCCATGGCATCCGAAACACAGTCTGCGGATTCTCTCCCGGTTACGATTTGAAAACAATCGTGCAAATCTGAAAGAATCACACGCATGAAGAGCTATTTACCCCTACTATTGATGACGATGTGTGTCACGTTGGCAGTTCCCGCCACGATTGACGCCCAGTCTTCCCGGCCACGTCGGGTTAGTCCCCCAGACACGCTGCTGGGTCCGGAACCAAAGTCGCCGCCAGCCACCGATAAGAACGCGCCCTTGCTGGATGTAAAACCCTCGAAGCCGGTGGGCAGTGCGCCGGTGTCCTCGGACACGACTCACGCGTATCAACTTTTTCAGCAGAAGCAATATGACGCTGCCGCCGCAGAAGCAAAACAAATCGCAGCCGCCGATCCGACGAATGCCGAAGCCTGGAAGCTGGCGGGATTCTCCGAATTCTATTTGAAGCGGTACGCCGAGGCGTCCGATGACTTGCAGAAGGCGTTGGATCTACAGCGCGCCGCCAAGCAGGAAGATTCGCACACGGTCGATGCCCTGGCTGAAAGTTCAGTGCTGGCGGAAAGATTCGATCAGGCGTTGCTCTTGCTGGTGATCGTGACCAATCGGCCCGGGGCCAAACCTGACGCGCGGTTTATCTATTATCGCGGGCTGGCGGAATTCAAAACCGGAAAGGTTGCCGACGCTGAGCGCTCGTTCAACGCCGCAATCAAAGCCAATCCAAAAGATGCTACTTCGCTTCTGTTCCTGGGCCAGATAGCCTTGACGCGAAACGATCTGGACACGGCGATTTCGACTTTGAACCGCGCCACGTTGAATGATCCGCGACTGGCATCCGCCTGGTATCTGTTGACTTCGGCTTATCTGCGTCGGGCTGTCGCCGCGACGGACGAGGCAAAGGCCAGCGCCGACTATCTGGGCGCAGTGCGCAGCGGCGAAGCGCTCACGCGTTTGCGCTCAGACGAAGAATCGTTAGGACTTTACGCGCGCGCACTGTTTGGTGCCCAACAATATGCGCGGGCCGCCCTGGCCCTGGAACGCGCGGCGGCCAATCCGAATGCGAGCGGCACAACGCTTTATCTTTTTGGACTGGCGAATTCGCGCGCGAACAATTTTCCCAAGGCGATCGCGGCCCTGGAACGGGCGCTGGCGAAATCTCCGGCGGACGTAAACATCTATCGCGAGTTGGGCTACGACTACGAAAAGACGAAGCAATACGCCAAGGCGTTCAGCCTTTATCAGAAAGCGCTGGAAACAGCGCCGAACGATGCCGATTTTAAAGAAGCGTTGGAACGCGTTCGACCCTTTGCAAATCAATAGGGTTCGATTAGCATCGTCGCCATGAAACGGTCGAACCAACAAAAATTTGCTTTAAGGGTAATAGCGACCCTGATTACTTCGTTGTTTGCCGGCGCGGGTTTTACCGGGAACGCCAGCGCCGCCACCTGGAACCGCATTGAACCTTTAAAGTCTCGCCGTGCTGATGTGGTGAAAATTCTGGGACAGCCCGCGAGCGAAAGCCCCGACGGGGTCTTGCGCTTTACCGTCGCCGGCGGATCAGTCCAGGTTAATTTTGTGGACGAAAAGTTTGTGACGGTGAAGAAACTCAAACCGGAACTGGTGGGCACTGTGCTGCAAGTCATTTTGCAGCATGAACATTCCTCGGACACACCGGAGTCGATGAAGCTGCTGAAGAACCGTCAATTCGTCAATGACAACGTGCAGGGCGTTTCTGTTTTTCGGAATGTCAAAGACGGCATCATTTATACTTTTATCGCCGGCACGCTTAAGACGACTCGATATACCTTCGCTGACGGTCAGTTGCTGCGGGCGCGCCGGTGAGGAACCAATTTTCCGATTGCGCTCTTGAGAGAATCGCCTCAAAAGAACTTCCCATGGCTGAAGAAATGGAGACTTGCCGATGCTCAAAAGATCCAGATTAGTAACCATGGCCGCCCTGATTTTGGTGTGGGCATACGCTGCGCCCGGACAGCGGCCGCGTTCGACGAATCAGGACAATGACGGATCTGCGAAGACGACCACACCAACGCCTCCACCCGCGCCACCGACCGTCAAAGCCAAATACGAAGGCGGTGTCTTTGGATACAAAAAGAAGATAGACGGCACGCTCAACTTTGACGACACCAACCAGCGGTTGGTGTTTCGGAATGACAAGCAGAAGGAAATTCTGTTTATTCCCTACAACGCGATTACCGGAGCCTATGGGGACACTCACGCGGTGCAACCGGCCGCGGCGAGCGTTATCAGCCACGTTCCCTACGTAGGGCTTCCCGCCAGCCTCATCAAAACCAAAGTGCGTTACCTCACGCTTCAATACGACGATCCCGACAGCAAAGTCTCCGGCGTCACCAGCTTCAGGTTAGAGAACAAAGACATACTCGATTCGGTTCTGAATACTGTGGCCGCCAAATCCGCGCTTACCCCTCGCGGTGAAATATTCATTAAGAAGAAACCATAGCGGCTGCGCGCCCTTAAGCACGCGCCCTGGCTCGTCGCAGTACTTCACTCCGGCCCACGAATGGGACTAGACTGCTTTCGCAAGCAGTCCTATGTCCGCAGTCGCCAATGTCGAACGAAAGATCCGGCGCGTCGAGGGTTTCGACGTGCGCATTCTGCACCTGCGCGGAGCGGACGTGCGCGGCGATCGGATGGGATTGCCTCAATATGGGTTTAGGCATGCGGCCGCCGACGACTTTACGGTCGAACACTGGAAGGAAACCAGATTTCGTCCTTCGTTTCCGGGATTCGAAGTAGATGTGCTGGATGGGCGCGGGCGCTCAGTGCAAGGCAACACCAAGTTAAGCACGGTCAGAGCGAGCTATTGAAGGCTTGCGGCTCGGAAGCAAAGAAAATCAGGAATCGAAGCGTTAAGGTGAGCGAGCATGGAAGGGTCTCCTTTGGAAGGTGCGAACCCATTGACCAACGATTTCGGGGAGAACGATCTAAAGAGTAAAGAACCGGCTCCTGAACTTTTTCATCGAGAGCCGGCCGCAAAAAAAAACTACTGAAGCACTGTGAATTTCGCCGTCTGCACCAGTGACTGTCCGCTGACGCGATCGCGCACACGAACTTCAATGTTATAGTCGCCTGGATTGAGGTTGCGCGAGTCGAGCAAGCGGGCCAGCGTCAGACGCTGTCCAGAGTCGCTGTTACCACGCCAATCCTCAGCCTGCTTGAAAATCTCTTTGCCGTCTTTCAGCAACGCATATTCGACATCGACTGAAGGTCGCAGTGTGGTCTGATCGATTCCGGCGTTGTAAATCTGCATGTAGATGCCGATGGCCGAGCCGCGATGATAGGCACCCGACACGTTGGGAATCACTTTGACGTTACCGATGGTAAACATCCCCACCGCAGGTTGATCGCCGATCCCCTCCAGTTTTGAAGCCAGAATCAGCGTTGAGGTAGACAGTTTAGCCGGATCGTATTTGGGCACCTCGAATCCAACGTGGCGCACGCCGGTAGCGCCCGAGGCGATATCACGAACGATCACGTCAACCCGGTATCTGCCGGGCTGGAGCGCGACGGCCTTTTGATAGGCGGACTTGCGCTCTTTAGCTTCAGTCAGCTCCTGCGGGGTTGCTCTGGTGACCACCGGATCTTCAAACATGCCCGCGCGACGCCCGGAGACATGCGTGATCTTTCCAAAGATATTAAGATGCGCCTGTTGCAACCCACCGCTGTCCTGGAACACCAGGTTCTGGTTGTCAGTTTGGATGGTAAAGGCAGTTATGACGCGCTCGTCAGATTGTCGGAAGAAGTCTACCCGAACGTCAAAATTAAGCGGGTTGTCTTCGATGACCGGGGTATTCACAGCCGAAGCCAGATCATTGAACCTGATTTGCGGCGGCCGGCTCAAATCGGCGAGCAGTTGTAGCCGCGCGAACGGGCTGTCCTGTTCGCGCGTGTAATTGGGATCGCCGACGCCCATGTTCGTGATGCGGGTGCTCTTATCGGACAAGCCCATCTGTTCTGCCACTGTCAGGCCTCCGCCCGGAATCATCAAAAGCGCGTCTTTCTCGTTTGGGTTGCGCGCAATGCGATATTCGCCGCTGCCCGTCGGGTCGACAAACTCAATCTCGACGCCGGAACCCACGCCGGGAAGATAACGATAGAACCACTTCTCGAACGGATAAGTCGTCGTCGATCCGCCGCCCTCAGAGGCCTCACGATCATACGAACCCCCTGAAGGATGGGATTCGACCTCGTCCGGCTTACCCCAGGTGATATAGATACGACCGCGATCGGTTTTCCAACCCGGAATGCCCGACGCGTAATGTTCGTTAGCATAGGCGATTCGCTCGTAGTACTCCTCGCGATATTCGTTTTCGTCCGTGTCCGGATCGGGATCGCGCCGGCGCCAGAATTCTTCGATGAAGCGCTCGCGCTCATCGTCGGTTTCCAGCTTCCTGAAAGCTTTTCGCTCTTCGTCGGTGATGATGTAGGCGACGTCTTTGTCCAGCCAGTCTTTGTAAGCCTTCTTAAGTTCCGGCTTTACATTGCGTGGCTTCTCGGAGGGGTCCTGACCCTGGTCCTTCTTGCTCTTTTGGGCCAGGCCCGATGGCGCGGCAAAGGCTAGCGCTAAAAGAGCGACGGCCAGACGGCCCAATCTGCGGTATGACATAACGAAATTACTCCTGCTAAAGCTTTGGAAAAAAGTTAAAGATTACGCGCTCGTTTCGGGCTGAACAACTATGCGGACTCTCGGAATCTAAGAACGAATTCTAGATTTGGTCCGAACCAGAGTCAAGATGCCGTCAAAAGGACGGCAAGTTGCCTTTGCCAACGGATACGGGCCGCCAAAAAAAGCTCAAAAGGCACAAACCAGGAACGAGTTGTGAATCTGCAGCTCTCCGTCTTGTGCATTCTGTGCCTTTTCGCGGCAACGTACTAGGCCGCCCGGCGTTTACGGCCACAAATCCAGGCCACCAGGACGGAAATGGCGTATAAAACAAACATCGGCGCCGCGAACAGCAACATATTCGGTACGTCGTTGGTCGGAGACAGGACCGCGGCCACGATCAAAATCACGACTACCGCAGTCCGCCAGATCTTCAGCATCCAGCCGGCGGTTACCAGTCCGATGCGCGCCAGCACGTAAGTGATGGCGGGCATCTGAGCCACCAGGCCCATACCCAGCATCAACAGGATGATGAAATCGAAATAGTCATCAGCCTTTAGGAGCAGGCGAAAGTCCTGGCCCAGGCCGAGCAGGTATTTTGCCGCCGGCGGAAAAATCAGGTAGTAAGCGGTGGCCGCGCCCATAACGAAGAAGATAGTGGACAAGCCAATGAAAGGCGTGACGTATTTCCGTTCGTGCGGGTAAAGACCGGGCGAAACGAACGCCCAAATCTGCCACAACAAAAAAGGTACAGAAAGCGCCAGGGCCGCATACAGAGAAACCTTGACGTAAAGCGCGAAAGGCTCGACGGCTGTAGTCACAACCAGTTTTTCATTAATGTCCGGCAGCTTGTCATAGCCTTTGTTGAAATCAACGGGCAGTCTTACGTCCTTCGGCACAACCTCGTTGCCGGCCGTCAGCGGTTCATCGGTGAACAGACCGACGTTGCCCTGTTTGTCAAAGTCGACGCGCGCCAGGACTGACGCGCCGGCTGGAATCGCCGCCGGTCCTAATCTGGTGGCATCGGGAAAGACAAAGCGAAGTCGGTCGTTCGCTTTTAGCGAGTTGAGCGGAACGGTCGATAGTTCACCATTTTGTCCGGCCATGGTCACGCGCCGTTGCTGCTGGGCTTCAGCCAGCGCGCGCTGCACCGGACGCGCCAGAAAATTGTAAATGCGATCAGAGATGAACCAGCAAAGAAAAGCCGCAGCAAAGACAAAGATCATGCTGCGAATCAAACGAGTGCGCAGCTCGTCCAGATGTTCGAGAAACGACATCTGCCCGCCGAGTTCTTCCTCGTCGGGTCCCGTTTTCTGGTTGGCTGGTCGTGGTCTTAGGCGGGGCATTGCGGTCGTGTGACACAAACTTCAAAGTCTGTGTTTCACTTTTCATAGCCAGTCGTGCTTGCTGGTGGGCTGTTCAGACGGAGTGGCATCCGTTTGAGATGTCGATTCGCGCGGTTGTACGAGCGATGGATCGACCGGTGTGATCGACGGGGCGATTGCTGAAGCCGTGGCCCCAGGCGAATCGAAATCGCTCGCCGCGGCTTCACGGGCAGCGCGTATGCGTTCCGTCGCCTTGTCGAGAATGGAATTCTCCTGCGGCTCGACCCCTTTCTCAAAGTTTTCCAGATTGACCTCGCGTGCCCAGGTGCGCTTGAAATCGTCGGAAGCGCGACGAAACTCGGACAGACTCTTGCCTAGTTGCCGGCTCAGTTGAGGCAAACGGCGCGGGCCAAAGAAAATCAACGCGGCCGCCAGAATTACCAGCAACTCGGAAGTACCCACTGAATCCAGAATGAAGAGATACATGGTCTTAATTCCTAATCGGAGCCCTCGCAGTCTGTTTGACGCTTGACGCTGCAACCAGCGAATTGGATTGTAGCGCGGAGAGCGACGGCACGTACAGAACCGCCCGCTCAGCTAGACCTTGAGCTTCCCGATGTTGAATCCCGACTTTCTCTTCTCCCTCTCCCTTTGGGAGAGTGGTTGGGGGTGAGGGCTTGTGTCGCGTCCCAGCTACGCCCCTCTCCCAACCCTTCTCCCTGTACATCCCAGGGAGAAGGGAGAATCCAAAACCTCCTTCTTGACACTATCGTACCGCTCGCGCAATCTTCCAATTCCAAGCAATTAGATGAATGGTTTACCACCAAACTCGCTCGAGCATTTCGCGCGCACTGCCGAAGCCGTGGCCGCCACGACTAAGAAACTCGAAAAGGCAGCGCTCCTCGGAGAATATTTCGCACAACTCGGCGACGAAGATTTGGCTCGCGCCGCGCGCTACTTTGCCGGCCAGCAGTTCGCCCTGAGCGACGCGCGCACGACGAATGTCGGCGGCAGCATTCTCAGCGAAGCGCTCTGTGCGTCGACGGGTGTGGAACTGGATAGCCTCGGCCCGCGCTACGCGCGTTGGGGCGACGGCGGCGATGTCGCTTTTGAAGTTTTCAGCGAAGCCAAGCCCGATAACCAACCGAACCTGACGCTGCGAGAAACCGAAAACCTGCTCGCCCGCCTGAGCGCGACCCGCGGCAAGAAAGCCAAGACTGAACTGCTTACTAAGGTGTTGTCGAAGGCGACGCCGTTGGAGGCGAAGTATCTGGTCAAGCTGCTCTCGGGTGATTTGCGCATCGGTTTGCGCGAAGGACTGGTTGAAGATGCCGTGGCGCGCGCATTCAAACAGCCACTCGCCGAAGTATCCTTAGCTAACATGTTACGAGGTGACATTGGCGAAGCCGCCGTGCGGGCCCGCGCCGGCGCCTTGCAGGATGTTGAGATGCGCCTGTTTCATCCATTGAAATCCATGCTGGCGACACCGGCGTCGGATCTCGCCGACATCACGCGCACCATGCCCGCCGAATTTTTTGTCGAGGACAAGTTCGACGGCATTCGCGCGCAGGCTCATGTGCAAAAGGGACGCGTCGCGATCTATTCGCGAACTCTGGACGAAATCTCGACCCGATTTCCCGAACTGCTTGCGCCGCTGGCTGAACTTCCGACCGATTTGATTATGGACGGCGAGATCATTACCGCCCGAGGTGAAGAAATTCTGCCGTTCAGCGATCTGCAAAAACGTCTGGGACGAAAGACGGTCAGCGAGGACTTGCTGAAGAGCACGCCCGCAGTGTTCGTCGCCTGGGACCTTTTGTATGCGACGGGGCGCGTCTTGATAAACGATCCGCTGGAGACGCGACGCGCAAAACTCGAAGAAGTAGTCAGAACCGCGACTCGTCGGGGTAGCGAGCGGGCCAACCTTGGAACCGTGCGACTATCCCAAGCCAAACGGTTCCACGATGCAGCAGCGCTCGATGATGAGTTCGATGCGGCCCGGGCGCGCGGCAACGAAGGCTTGATGATCAAAGACCCGGCGTCTTTCTACAAACCGGGCCGGCGCGGGCGCGAGTGGCTGAAACTCAAGAAAGCGCTGGCCACTCTCGATGTCGTAGTCACGACCGTAGAACTCGGGCATGGCAAGCGACACAAGGTGCTTTCGGATTACACTTTTGCGGTGCGACGTTCGGAAACTGACGGCGAGCTATTGAATATCGGCAAGGCTTATTCCGGACTAACCGACGTGGAAATCGCCGAGATGACCGAGTGGTTTCATGCGCACACGATTCAGGAGTTTGCCCACGGCCGCGTGCGCGTGGTCGAACCGCGGATAGTGATCGAGGTAACTTTTGACCGCGTGCAGCTATCAAGGCGGCACAAAGGAGGCTATGCCCTGCGCTTTCCGCGCATCGTGCGGCTGCGCCCGGACAAGAAGGTTGAGGAGATTGATACCTTGGAGACAGTGCGCCAACTCGCCGGCTAAGGAGTCCGGTTAGTGCTGGGAACGCCGACGTCTGGTTCGCATGAGCGCGAAGCGCTAACGAGTTGGTTGCAGCACGTTTTGTTGTCAGCGAGGGATCACATATCATCATCACTCAATTTTCCCCGAAAGGAGCGTGCTGCGCACGCTGTGCGGACGAGACGTCCGCGGTCCCAGCAGGAAGTCGATTTCATGAATCTCAAAAATATTTTCGCGATAGTTCTTGTCATCAGTGCAATAACCGTCGCGCACGCGCAAAGGCCCAAACCGCCAGCTAGCCCACGACCTTCAACGGGAAAACCAACGCCCACTGCGACTTCATCGCCCAAAACGAACGCGCCGGCGGCCCAGCCTTCGCCAAATCAACCGGCGGATCCGACTGTCGCAGTAGTCAACGATACCACCATCACCGCCGCTGACATCGCCGATCAGGTTAATACGGCCGTGCTGAACGATTCCGATCCGTTTCTGCGCGCGTTCTTTGAAAACCGCGAATCAGCGATTAAGGAAGCGCGACAGAGAGCTCTGGACGCGCGGGTCAACTCGCTGCTGACGGCGGCCGAAGCAAAGAAGCGCGGCCTGACTATGGACGAATTGCTCAACCGCGAAATCGACAGCAAGATTGCTTCGCCTTCAGAGGCTGAAATTCGCGCGACCTATGACGCCAACCGCGCGCAACTGGGTAACGCTGATTTGGAGACTGTGCGACCGCAACTGGTCAATTATCTGAAGGGACAGCGCAGTGAAGAACTTTATCGGACTCTGCTGAACCGTTTGAAGATGACCAACGCGGTCATGAAGGGTGCGGACGTAAACGCGCCGAACCTGGCGGGAACCGTGCTGGCATCTGTTAATGGACAACCGATCAGGGTCGAGGCGATCAACGAACGCATGAAGTCTTATGTCTACAAACTTGAAAGGCGGATCTACGCGATGCGGAAGCAGATTCTCGATCGCCGCATTAACGATCTGCTGATACTTGCCGAAGCCACCAAACGCAAGATCGGACCGGAAGAAATCGTGCGCACTGAGATAACTGAAAAGATTAAGCAGCCGACTGAAGCCGAGATCGCAAAGTTTTATGCCGAGAATAAGGAGCGCATCAACGGTGACCTGGCCAGCACGCGCACGGGTATCGCGACTTATCTACAACAGCAGCAGCAGGAGCAGCTCGAGAAAGAGCTGGCAGATAGACTACGGGCCGGCGCGAAACTTCAACTACTTTTGAAAGAGCCCGAGCCGCCGGCGATGATTGTGGTTATCGGCAACGGCGCGGTTCGCGGCGACCCAAACGCGACGGTCACGGTGATTGAGTTTACCGACTTTCAGTGTTCAGCGTGTGGCGCGATGTATCCCGTGATGGAAGACGTGTTGAAATCTTACGGCAACCGCGTGCGTTTCGTGATTCGCAACTTTCCGTTGACTAGAGCGCATGAGAATGCCATGCGCGCCGCCCAGGCGGCTGAGGCCGCTAAAGCGCAGGGCAAGTTCTGGGAATACATCGATCTGCTTTTCAAGAATCAGACTGCGCTCGACGCCGAAAGTTTAAAAAAATACGCGACCCAGGTGGGGATGGATCGCAAACGTTTCGACTCAGAGTTTGAAAGCGGGAAATATGACGCGGACATTCGCCGGGATATCGAGGAAGGCGAAGTTTACGGCATCGAAGCCACGCCTACCATCTACATCAACGGCGTCGCCCTGACTGAGTTCAGCGCCGACGGGCTGCGGACAGCGATCGAGAAGGCATTCGCGCGAGTACAGAACGGCCCGCGATAACGAGCGGGTCGGAGTGCACGAAAACCGCTGGTACCAGGCTTGAGATGACTAAACCGCAAAGCGAAGGTGCGCAAATCAGCGAACGGCCGACGCATGCCGGCGCAGTTACTTTTCGCCGGAGAGACAATCGAACACTTTACCTGATTGTTTCTTCGTCAAGTAATGATGATTGGGTTTTGCCAAAGGGGCACATCGAGTTGGGCGAAACGCCTGAAGCAGCCGCTTTGCGAGAACTGAAAGAAGAAGCAGGAGTAAAGGGAGAAATTCTTGATCGCCTCTCGCTGGAAAGATTCAAAAAGACTGACAAGGAAGTAGTGGTGCAATATTTTCTGGTGCGCGAGCTGTCCTCGACTGAGGCCGGGGAAAAACGATCGCTTCGTTGGGAAGACGAAGATGTCGCGGTCCGGCTCCTGACATTTGAAGAAGCCAGGAAAGCACTTCGAGAAGGCGTCGCAGCGTTGCGCCGCGTCGAGAACAGATAATGAAAACCGCTGAAGTGGCGATCGAGCACATCCTAACGGGCATGTTGGCCCTTTGTGCTTTCGTGTTGCCGCTCCTTCCACACGACATCATCGAGAAGCTGAGTCATCAGGAGGGCGCGCTGATCGGTGTGCTGGGAGCAGCGTATTTGTTCGGAGTGGCTTTTGACAGACTGGCGGACTCTATCCTCAGTCCGATGGAGGATTACCGGCGACTGTCGCTGGCCAACGACTTTCTGACGAAAAACAGGCCGCCTTATGATCCATTTCCTCAGGATCAACTGGAGTTCAGTCTGCGGCGCGACGATGGCGGACGTCTGGAGTGGATGGATTCTTTGCGCAGCCGGATTCGTACCAGCCGCGGGCTTGCCGTCCTGGGTCTGCCGGCAGCGATGGGCATCGCAATCTTCCTTCCTTACCGGAAGAACCCACCGAGGATCGGGTACTGGTGGCCTTGCCTTGCTCTTTCTATCAACGTATTTCTCTTGTTCTATCGGTTTTTGATTTCAACTTATTACAGAACAGTCAGGACATTCGAACTCGCCCGCGATTCCGCTCCAAGAGAATTACAAATGCATGATGCGAGACGGCGGAAGCGTATATGTTCATTGTTCTATGTCCTGATATTGCTCATCTCCGCAACAACCATTCTGCTTATTGAGCCCTGGCCCAACTCGAACTGGGCGCTCGCCCTGTCATTGATTTGCGGCGCACTCGCAATCTGGTTTCCGTGGTGGGTCTGGCGACGCATCACTGAAACCTACATGCGTTTCATCTATAGAGGGCTGCCTGAACTCCTCGACGAAGGGAAAACAAGACCGGCTCGACGAATCCACCGGTAACGGACGCGATGATGTCCCGGTGATATTGCGCGAATTTGTCACCCGCTTCGCCTCTACATTAAGGTACAATCCGGATTTTGCGACCATAAAAGAGGAGAATCTCGAATGAAGTTAACCACGCTTGGGCTTTTAAGCCTTGTGATTTTTTTGCTGGTCATCCCCACGGCCCTGGCGGGAAAACCCGAAGTCCAACCAACGGCGACTGTGGCGGGCGTCTACGAAAACTTTACGCTGGGCAAAGGATCAGGTGACCTTGAAGGGATGCGGGTGGTGATCGTTCCCGCGGGTGTCGGCTACTATGCCATTGTGCAGATTGCTCAGGGCGGAGCCGAGGATCCCAAACCTGAGTTTGTCGAAGCAAAGGTAAAGGGAATGACTGTGGCTTTCAGCGTGGGTGACGAAAAGTTTACCGGAACGGCGACCGCCACTGGATTGCGGCTCAAGAACTCTGCAGGTGAGTCGCAAGTGCTTAAGCGAAAGTCTTGCTCGTCATATTTCAGATGAAGGGATCACGGACGATTAAGTGATTGATTCATTCATTGTCCATTGGATCAATGAATAAATGAACTAATGAATCAATCGATGCACAACTCTCTCCACTGACGGCCGCGCGGTTCCTCTACTGCGTGGCTTTCTTATGCGTCAGGATGTTGCATGCGTCAGCCGCGCTGGTGGGATCGATAGCTACGTTACCTTCGTCGATGTGTTGAATGATGCCGTTCTTATCAATTACGAAGGTCGCGCGATTGCCATAGCCGCCTTCTTCATTGAAGATTCCGTAATCCCTAACAACTGTGCGTTTGAAGTCGCTAAGCAATGGAAACGTAATCCCATTCTGTTTGGCGAACTCGCGGTTGGCGGGAACGCTGTCTACGCTGAGACCGAAAACCTGAGTATCCGTCGATTCGAATTTGGCGATATCAGCCTGATACGCCTTCATTTCCTTCGTTCAACCACCGGTGAAGGCCAAAACATAGAAGGCAAGCACGACGTTTTTCTTGCCTTTGAAGTCACTGAGCTTAAACCGCAGGGTCTTTCCGTCCGCTCCCACGGTGGTGCTCGGGAGCGTGAAGTCCGGTGCGGCCTGACCAACCTTCAAGCTGGTGTGCGGCGCCGCTGGTGGCGCGGCTGGAGCCTTCACCGCCGGGGTTCCCGTCGGTGTAGCACTTGGTGTTTGCGCGGTCAGCACAGCAGCTGCGGCAAGTAGAAGAATCAGGCTCGAAGCTATCTTAATCATTGATTGTCTCCTCTGGCGGTTCTGGAAGCAGCCAGAGTTTACTCCGGCTCTGGTTGTCTGACAACAAATCCAGACGGCGATCCCAGCGAATCAAAAATTTCAATAATTTTCGGCCCACTTTCCCCCGTTGCAATCAAAACTCAAGAATTCCTCAAGGGGGCCCTGCGACAATTCGCCCTGTCTTCTGAGGCGCATTGATCTACGACGGAAAGCCTAAGAAACTCCAGCTAACGACCATGAGTGCGTTACTTATGAAAAAAGACGAAGGACACCTCATCCACGAAAAGATTGCCGTGCCTGAACAGTCGCCACGGGCGTCACGCGTCCGCCTGTGCAAACTGCTGAAAGCAAACCTCGGCTCATACAATGCGACCATCATCAACGGCCGGGCCGGGACGGGCAAGACCAGTCTGGCCGCGGATTTTGCGCGACATGCGGGACGGGCGGTCGCTTGGTATAAGGTGGACGCCGCCGACTGTGACCTGCGCTTGTTTTGCAAATACCTATCGAAAACGGTCAAGCGACAACGAGCCTCGCTGGATGAAGCTCGTCTGTTGCAACTTACTGAAACCGTGGAGAGCGACCGGGCTGAATTGCTGGCGGAGGCATTCGTGTTTCAACTGAGTGAAGGCAAATTCGAGCCGTTGCTCGTCATTATCGAAGACCTGCACCTGGTTTACGATGCCGACTGGGTAGTTCCTTTCTTTCGCCGGCTGATGCCGCTTTTGCCGGCCGATGTGCATTTGCTGATCACCTGTCGCAGCCTGCCGCCCGCGCCTTTGTGGCGGCTGCGTTCAAAACAAATGTTGCGAGTCATGGACGAAACTGAACTGGCCTTCACTCTCGACGAAGCAATTCTTTTGTTTGACAGCTACGGTTTGGGTGAAGAGCATGCCCGGGTCGCCTGGCGTCAGACCAACGGGCGTGCCGCAGCTATTGCTGACTTTGCCGCGACACCGGGACGAGCCGGTCGAGCGGTAGCCGATAACTACTTGTCGATCAATCAGAGCGAATTAAAATGTCTGGCCGGGCCAACACCTAACTTCCAGACTTAGCGGTCACAGTTTTCACAGGCGATGCCCGATCCAAATCCATCCCCTTATCAAGTGGCTGACGCTATCAGGCGCTCGACGCCCGCGAACTATCTGCCTGGTGATAGAAGTCGCGCTTTCGGCTGTGCTACTCTCCGCAGCAGTCTGAAATCTCCACTGGGAATACTAATGGCCAGGCAGGAACGCCCAACCGGAGCTAAAAAAGAAGTGCCGGCTAACACGCCGGGATTTGCGCCCTCAGGTGCTTTCTTTTTACGCACTAAACTCTTGCCGCCGCGGTCGGCTCCGGAAATCCTGGCGCGCCCGCGTCTGATCGAACGACTGCAGGCCAATCTGGCTTTGCCGGTGACGCTGGTAACTGCAAATGCGGGCTCGGGAAAGACGACCCTGGTTGCTGACTTTCTTCGCAAACAGGAGCGACCCTACGTTTGGTATCAACTCGATCACACTGATGCCGACCCCACGGTGTTTCTGGGCTATCTCACCTACGGCATTCAGCAGCGCATCGACAACTTTGGCGAAACGATGTTCGCCTACCTGCAACAGAGTCAGGAGTTGGCGCAACAACCTAAGCTTGCCGCGGACGTGCTGCTGAATGAAATTCTCGAGAGCGTCGAACAAAAACTCATCGTTGTCCTCGACGATTATCATCATCTGGGGAGCGAAACACCGGTGCACGCGGTGCTGGACCGTCTAATTGCCTATCTTCCTGATGTTCTGCACGTGATTGTTATTTCGCGCGATATTCCGCCGCTGACACTGGCGCGGCTGCGCTCTCAGGATTCGTTGGCCATCATCGATCGCACTGATCTGCTGTTCACTGATGAAGAGACGCAGGAATTGTTTCGCAAAGTATTCGGGCTGGCGCTGACGACTGAGCAGTTACGCGAATATGGCGCCCGCACGCATGGATGGATTACCGCGCTGCAATTGGTGCGACAGGTCGCCCAGCGACAGGTGGCGTCCGGCGCGCAAGAAAAAGCGCCTGATCCCCTCGCCGTGCTGCATCAGTCAGAGCGCGATATCTTTGAGTACTTTGCCGAAGAAGTCTTTGCCGCAGAGCCGCCCCAGGTCCAGCAATACCTGATGAGAATTGCCCTCCTGGATCGCATCGAAGTCGAAACCTGCGCGCGTCTGTTTCCGGAGGTCATTTCTTCGGCGGTATTGCCGGCGCTGGTGCGCGGTAACGTTTTCATGACGGTGGCGGGCGATGGCCGCGGCGAAGAGTATCGCCTCCATCCATTGTTTCAAAGCTTTCTGCGCCGTCGCCTGCGCTCTGAAGCGGGCTTGGCGGGCGTTAGCGCCGAGCATGCCCGTTATGCCCAGTACTTTCTCGATCGCGCAGCGTGGGAGCAGGCCGTGCGTCATTTACTGGAGGCTGAGAATTTTGACCGCGCGGCGGAAATCATTGCGGAACACGGAAGCGCCTGGATCGCATCGGGCAAACTGGGCTCGCTGGCTTCACTTAGTGAAGCGTTGCCCGCGGCGGCGCTCGAAGCCCACCCGCGCGCTCTCGCTTATCGAGGAGAGGTGGCCAGGCTTCGTGGTGAATTCGATGGCGCGCAGAACCTGTTCCGGCGGGCGATCGCGGCCTTGCGCGAGAAAGCCGACCGCGAAGGAGAAGCGGAAGCGCTGCATTCCCTGGCCACGATCGCCCGCAGGCGCGGTGACCAGCTTTCGGCCTTTGAGTATCTGGATCGGGCAGTAGAGCTGACTGATCCGACTTCCGTCGTGCGCATAAAGTGTGGCAACACCAGAGGTCTATGCTTGGTGTCGCTGGGCGAATGGACCGCGGCCGAACGTGAGTTTCGCCTCGCCCTGCAATCCGCCGAAGAACAAAACGACGAACATCACATCCGTTTGATTACCCATAATCTGGGATTGCCGGCGATGATGCGCGGCGATTTTGGCGAAGCCCTGCGCTGGTTGCGCCGCATGCTGCGCGCGGACGCCGCGGAATCGCCGATCCCGCAGGAAGCCTGGGCGTACCTGAACATTGCTCGCTGCCATCTCTACCGTGGAGAGTTGGAGGATTGCGAGCAGCATCTCGATCGCGCGCTGGAACGTTGCCAGCTTTTTAACTTGGTCGGCCAGCGCGGCGAGACCTTTGAAGCCTATGGCAATCTCTATCGCGAGCGAGGAGATCTGGCGCGGGCGGCCGAGTTTTACGAGCGCGCCGCGCGATCCTATGACGAGGCGGGGATCGATCTGGCACGCGTTGAATTGATCGAGGAACAGGCTGTTCTGAGTTTGAAGGCCGGAGATATCGCGCGGGCTCGCGCCCAGATCGACCGGCTGGTTGAGCGTCGGCCCGCCGACAAAAACGACATCGGTCACTTCACCGCAACCCTGGCGCGGGCCACGATCTTGTTGGCGCAGCCGGAAACGGATGATGCGCGCGTCGAACTGGATCGAGCGCTCGAGTATTTCCACCAGCATGGCCTCTATTACTACGAAGCCCAGGCATCGATGGCTCTGGCTGTTTATGATCTGAATTCGGCGCGAGAACCGCAGATGCTCGAGCACCTGCGCCGCGCGCTCGATCTAGCAGCTCGTTATGACTATGAATATTGGCTGCGCCAGCAACTCGTCTCTCATCCCGGGCTGTTTGCTTGTGAAGATGCGCTGGAATTGCTGCCGCCCGATCTTCGCGAACACCTTGCAACGCCGACAGAGGCTGTCCCGACCGCGGTCGCCCAGCCGGCAGTATTGACTGCCAGACCGCTGGTCGATCTCACCATTAACATGTTGGGACCGGTCGAAATCGTTCGAGACGTCGCGCGGCCGTTCGCTGCTGATGCCTGGACTACGCGGCGGGCGCGGGACATTCTGTGCTTCATTGCCTCTCGCCGCCATCATCGCACGCCGAAGGACGCAATCATTGACACGTTCTGGGGCGAAACTGACGTCAAAACGGTGGAAAAGAACTTCCACCCGACGATGTCGCATGTCCGTAAGGCGCTCAACAGCAACCAACCGCTTAAGCAAAACTTCCTGGTGTATCGTGACGGCGACTATCAGCTAAATCCCGAGTTTTCTTATCGGATTGATACCGAAGAGTTCGACCGGCTGATCACCGATGGTGAAGCAGGCCGACGCGAGCGTAACTTTGAACGCTGCATTGACTGTTACGAGCGAGCAGTCGGGCTCTATCGCGGCGAATTCATGCAGGGGAGCTATGAACCCTGGGTTGACGAGCAACGCTCGTACTATCACGAGCAATATCTGCGCATGCTCGAATCGCTGGCCGCGGTGGCCGAAAAGAAACAGGAATGGTTGCACGCGATGGATCTGGCGCAGCGCATCCTGCATGAAGATCCTTTTCGCGAAGACATTCACTGCATGGTGATGCGGGCGCAGGCCGCAGTGGGCAACCGAGTGGCCGTTAAGGAGCAATACGAGACCTTGCGCGGGCTTTTGCAGAAAGAGCTAGGTGTCGAGCCCGCAATGCAAACGCAAAAGGCTTATCGTGACCTGGTTGGCAATTAGGTTTTAGAGGCGAGCTACAGGCCCGCCGACGTGAGCGAGTAGGGCCTAAAATCTCCAAAAATGGCCGAGAAACCAAGAATGGAAATACAAGGCGAACGCAACAAACTGACCTCTGGCGGTGACTTAGAATCCGGTCGTTTGCCCTCGGTTTTCTTTTGATATTTTACACCTCGCCTGATTTACTTTTGGACAAGCCACTGTCTTGACCCGACCGTGGCGTTGGCTTGTGCTTGATGATACGCAATCTCTTCAAAACATCTAGGCGATTGGTCGCGCTGGCGCTAATGGTGCTGCTGAGTTGTGTTCCAGTGCTGGCCGGGCTGACGATTACCGGATCAAACGGGATCACCGCGAGCGGTGCTGACGGCATTGACTACTTCAACACCAACGGCATCACCGCGAGCGGCGCCGACGGGATTCTCGCTTTCGGGCCAAACGGCATCACCGCGAGTGGGGCCGATGGTATTACCGCCTCGGGCGCTGACGGCATCACGGCCAGTGGCGCCGACGGCATTACCGCCTCCGGAGCCGACTCAACGACGATCACACGCGCCGACGGGATTACGGCCAGCGGCGCTGACGGCATCACAATCAGCGGCGCGGACGGCAGAACTTATCAGGCCGACTCAGTAATCGTCAGGAATCCCACTGGAATAACTGCCAGCGGAGCGGACAATGTAATCGCTACGGGCACCAACGGGATCACGGCCAGCGGCGCTGACACCCGCAGCCTTGTTCATGCCGACGGAATCACCGCCAGCGGCGCCGATAACACCGTAACCATTAATGGCTCGGACGGAACCATCGCCACCGGCGCGGATGGAATCGTTTTCACCGTGACACCGAATGCCATCACGATTAGCGGCGTTAACGGCATCACGGCTTCCGGCGCGGACGGCATCACGATTAGCGGCGCAGATAGTTTCGTTCAGACCGGCGTGGGCGCGCTCATTTCCGTGCTCAACGGCGCTAAGGCCGCGACTGGTTTGCAAAGCCTGGATCCGGAACTCGCGGTGCTTCTCAATCGTCTGACCGACGACAGCAACGTCGACGCCGTCATCATCTATCATCATCTGCCCAGCGACGCGGACATCGCCGAGCTGCAAAGCATCGGTGTCCTGGGCGGAACCCGTTATCGCTCGTTGCCGATGATTGCGGTGACTACAACTAAGCGCCGCATCATCGCTGTCTCGCACCTGGCGGCCGTGCGCTCGATCTACAGCAATCGAACATTGCAGTGGAATCTTGATTCGGCGTCGCGAAACGTGACTGCCGTCGAACGCGTACGCCGCAATGCCGACTTAACCACAGCGAATCGAGGCTTGCCGGTCAGCGGCCATGGCGTAACCGTGGCGGTGCTGGATACAGGCGTTGACGGGACCCACGGCGATTTGGCGGGCCGCGTCGTACAGAACATCAAGCTGGCCGACACGCAAAGCCTGGGCGTAGGTTTCAATTATCCCGTTGCCGCTCCAAATCTTTCTAACACTGATCAGGCGTACGGCCATGGCACATTCGTCTCTGGCGTAATTGCCGGCAATGGTCAACAGTCGGGCGGAAAGTATGCAGGAGTTGCACCCGGGGCTAATATTCTGGGACTAAGCGCCGGTGACGCCAGTCTTTTGTTCGTGCTTTCCGGTTTCGACTACCTGCTCACCAACAGTTCAAGCTTCAACGTCCGCGTCGTCAATTGCAGTTTCTCCGCCAATACAGTTTTTGACGTAAACGATCCAGTTAACATCGCGACGAAGATGTTGACGGATAATGGCGTGAATGTGGTTTTCTCAGCCGGTAACACCGGCCCGGGCACAGATTCGTTGAATCCTTACTCAGTTGCGCCGTGGGTCATCAGCACGGGGGCAACCGATAATCAGGGGCACCTGGCGGGCTTTTCATCTCGTGGTGACGCGGGCAGTCCTCTGTTTCGTCCGACACTGGTGGCGCCCGGCGTTGATACGATCAGTTTGCGGGCTTCAACTCCGGTAAACGTGACCGGTACTACCGGGCTGAAGACCGACAGCCAACAGTTGTCGCCTACGGAAATTCCCTATTACACGACCGCCAGCGGCACCAGTTTCTCAGCGCCGCAAGTCGCAGGCGCAATCGCCCTGATGTTGGAAGCGAATCCGAATCTTACGCCCGCACAGGTGCGCGACATCCTGCAGCGCACGGCGACGCCGTTGCCGCCGTATTACACATTCGAGGTCGGCGCCGGCATGCTGAACGCGCAGGCAGCCGTTTTGGAAGCAGCTTTTCCACAAAGACGCTTTGGCCAGTGGCGCGGCACGGCGTATCAAGGCCAGGTGCAGCTTACCAATAGCGCGCCACAAGTGTTCGTGGGTTCGCTGAGTCCGACTGTTCCCAGCGAATCATCGTTCACGCTTCCGGCAAATGCGATATTCGCTTCGGTGCAAGTCGCGTGGGGCGACATCCTCAATCAGGTCAATTTGAATTTAGCGGTGCTGGATTCACAGGGTGTTAAGCAGAGCGAAAGCAAAGCCGAGAATCAACCGGGACTGACCGGTCGAAGGCAGCGGGCGCTTGTCGGCACGCCGACCGGCAATGCCTGGAAAGTGCGTATCGCGGAAACCCCCGGATCATTAACCACGATTCAGGGCTACATCGGCGTCGTGCAAGCCACCACCGCGCGCTATACATCGTTGTCGGACATTAGCACGCTGGATAACTCATCCGTTTCCGAGATCTATCAAAACTTCCGTTCGTTGGTAATGGCCCCCATCGGTCAACGCTTCCGTCCGGGCTTTGCCGTGACCCGCGGCGATCTTGCCGCCGCGCTGGTGCTGGGCGCACGTGTGCCGCAGTATCTGCCGGGCCAGTCGAGCTACACCGATGTACGCGACCGTGCAACTATGCTGTTTGTCGAAAGCGCGCAGGCGTCACCCAACGGATCGCTGTTTCCGGGCGTCAGTCCGGGCGGTCCTTTCCAGCCCGATTTATCGGCGGATAGACTTACGGCCGTGATAGCTTTGGTGCGCGCGGCGGGCCTGCGGCCGCAAGCGGAGTCGGGAACCTACACATTGACCTATACTGATGCGGCTGCAATTCCATCTTCACTGCGGGGTTATGTCGTAGTTGCAGTTCAGAACGGTTTGATAAGGACGAGTGGCACAACCTTCAATCCCCAGGGAGCCTTTACTCGCCTGGATCTTTCCCACGCAATGGTCCGGATCGCGACGCTGGCAACGCAATAAGCCAGCTCACAATTTCTCATCCTGCCGATAGCTGCCCGTAATAGACTTCTGTCTCGTATGCAAACGCAACTTTTCCATCCTTCTGATGGGCGGCAAAAATGTCGCGCAGGTCGCGCTGCATGAGTTCGTAGTTTGGGTGATTTGGTTCCGGCACGAATGATGACGAGAGCAGACGGCCCAAGAGCCCCTCGTAGTCAAAGACCTGCTGAAAATTGAAGTGCGCCAGCTGGCAACTGCCCGGCAAAAAGAACGACGCGATATCACTGTGATCCAGTTCGCGACTTACTTCCAGGTAATCAGTGCCGTGTTGCAAAACCAGCTCCTGATAAGCGGCCATTAGGGGGCTGGACTCGACAGAAAAACCATTCCAGATAAGGACTACCCAACCGGCTGGTTTTAGAATCCGGCTGAACTCCCTCTGGGCGCTCTCACGGTCGAACCAGTGGAAAGCCTGGCCGGCCACGATGAAATCGACCGACTGATTAGGAAGTCTGGTGGCTTCTGCGGTCGCATTGATACTGGAGAACTTCGGATGACTCGCCATCGCTCTTTCGCCCGCTGCGCGCATTTCCGCGTTGGGCTCGATGCCAAACACCTGGTTGCCGTTTTCCAGGAAGAGCTCCGTCAAAAGGCCGGTGCCGGATCCCGGTTCGGCAATTACAGACTCGGACTTAAGGCCACATTCTGATTCAAGCAAAGCAATGATCGCAGGCGGATATCTGGGCCGGTATTTGAGATAGTTTTGTACGCGGTTCGAAAAGCGTCTGGTAGGATCGAGCACGAGAGAAAATTAACAATCCGTGCGCGCCAAGGCAATAGCCGGCATGTCAGAAGCCCGAACCTGAGGGAGGGCTCGGTTCAAACAGCGCAATCTCTGCGATCAGCGCCGCGGTATTACGCTGGAGGAAATGCTCGGCCCGGCTGAGTAATACTTAACGAACAGCCGAAATCCCAGTAGCAGCGCCAATACGAACGCAAACGTCAGCGGCAGACGCACATCCGACTTTACCAGCATGTAATAGTGCAGCACGCCGAGGATGCCCGCCAGGTAAACAATCTTATGCAGACGCGCCCAGCGCTTGCCGCCCAGCCGCTTTACCATCTTGTCCGTGGACGTAATCGCCAGCGGCAGCATGAGAAAGAAAGCCGTCATGCCAATGGCGATGAAGGGACGTTTCAAAACGTCGCCCGGTATCGTCGTGAAGTGAAAGAAGCGGTCAAAGGCGACATACGTCAACAGGTGTAGCGAGCCGTAGAAGAATGCGAATAACCCCAACATTCGCCGAAATCTGACCAGCCAATTCAACCCGGTGATCCTTCGCAAAGGCGTCACTGCCAGCGAGATCAGCAAAAAGAGCAGCGTCAGCATGCCCGTCGTGCGCGTAACAAACTCCAGCGGATTCGCGCCCACCTGTTTTCGGTAGACGTCCCACAACAGCAACGTCAACGGCACCAGGCCGTTAACCAAAAGCACGAGTTTGGCGAAACGTGTGTCTTTCATGTCGAATTGTCTGACTCGGTCAGTAATTCACTTTCAAATCCATCCCCTGGTAAAGATGTCCGACCTGATCGGCATAACCATTAAACAAAAGCGTGTTTCGTGAGGTGAACTCGCCAATGCGGTGCTCCAATTTTTGGCTATAGCGGGGATGTGGTACATCCGGATTCACATTCGAATAGAAACCGTATGCTTCCGGCCACTCTCTGTCCCACGTTGTCGTTGGCTCCCCCGTGACCAGACTAATCTTCACGATCGATTTGATGCTCTTAAACCCATACTTCCACGGCACGACCAGTCGAATCGGTGCGCCATCCTGCGGTGGCATCGTCTGGCCGTAAAGGCCGCTGGCCAGGATCGCCAGCGGATGCATCGCTTCGTCCATTCGTAAGCCTTCGACGTATGGCCAGGGCAGGCCGCTCGAGAAGGGATAAGGCATGCGCTTTCGATCATAAAGCGTCTCGAACGCAACGTATTTTGCTGACGACAACGGTTCGACCTGTTTCAAAAGCGCGTTCAACGGAAATCCGGCCCACGGAATCACCATCGACCACCCCTCAACACAGCGATGGCGATAGATCCTTTCTTCCTGGGGCGCCAGCCTCAGCAGCTCGTCGATATCAAAGGTCTTCGGCTTGGCTACCAGGCCTCCGACCTCAACGGTCCACGGTCGGGTCACGAATCCGCGCGCGAGCGAGGCCACGGCTCGCTTATCACTGTCAAATTCGTAGAAATTGTTGTAGTTCGTGATGTCTTCAAACGAAGTCAGCGGTTCGTTCACTCTGAAGCCGTTGCGAATGGCTTCATCAGAGGGCGGCTTGACCAGACCGGCAATCCTCGGACGCTCTTCGACCACGGCCGGAGGGGGATTGAGTTTGCGATAAATGAAGCCGGTTGCCGCAGCCGAGCCGGCCAGAATAGCACCGCGCATGAACAGCCGGCGGTTCAAGTAGGTTTTGTGGTCCGTGATCTCGCTCGACCTTATGTCGGCGGGCTTCTTAATCAGCATGGTAATCTGTTGCCATTCGTGAGCGATTCGTTTCCTTGCACCTGATTTACGGAAGAAGCAGGTGCCTCGGTTTGGAATCGAACATGCAAACCGAAACAAATAGCTTGAACACTGGTGACGCAGATATTAGTATCGCCGCGTTTTAGCTTGCGTCAAGCGCTTCTTGAGGCCAGCCTTGAATGGATAACCCAGCCCCAACCGCCACGCCAGACATCAATCCGCATGACCGAGTCCGCCATACGTTGATTCGATGGTCGATTGTATTGGGAGTTGGGTTTGGAGTCTGGCTCCTACCCACACCCGCCGGAATCACGCCGCAGTCGTGGAGGTTGCTGGCTATTTTTGTGGCCACTATTACCGGCTCGATCGTCCGTCCCATTCCCGGAGGAGCCATCGTGCTGATGGGCGTAACGGCCGTTGCGCTAACCGGTGCGCTGCCCGTGCGCGAGGCCCTGGGCGGGTACGCCGACCCAATCGTGTGGCTGGTGCTGGCGGCTTTCTTCATTTCGCGCGCGATGCTAAAGACCGGCTTGGGACGGCGCATTGCGCTGCTTTTCATCCGCTCTATCGGTCATCACTCGCTGGGCCTGGGCTATGCGCTAATCTCGACCGACTTTGTGCTGGCCAGCATCATTCCCTCAAATGGCGCCCGCTCTGGCGGCGTTATCTTTCCCATCGCCAAGAGCCTTTCTGAGGCGTACGAATCGAAACCTGGCGACAGCGCGAGAAAGTTAGGCGCGTTCCTGATGGTGCTCTGTTATCAGTGCGACGTAATCATTTGCGCGATGTTTCTGACCGGCCAGGCTTCGAATGTGTTGATTGCAAAGTTTGCTCAACAAACGACGGGAATTGAACTTACCTATGCGCGCTGGTTTCTCGGCGCCATCGTGCCGGGATTGATTTCGTTGTTAGTTGTGCCGCAAGTCCTTTACCGGATCTTTCCTCCGGAAATTAAGCACACGCCCGCGGCGGCCGAGTTCGCCAGGACTGAGTTAAAGCAGATGGGCCCGATGAAGTGGCAAGAATGGCTGCTGTTAATCGTGTTCATCGTCGTGGCCGCGATGTGGATCGCGCGGGGGCTGGGTGGGTTTATTCCTGCCCTGGCTCAGGTTCCATCAGGCCGTTTGAACGCTGCCCTAACCTATCTTTCCACGCTGGACTATGCCATTCCACCGCTCATGGGCGTAGCCGCCCTGCTAATGACCGGCGTACTGGAATGGCGTGACCTTATCACTGAGCGAGGCGCCTGGGATGTCTTTATCTGGTACGGCGGATTGGTGCGTATGGCAGAGGCTTTGGGCGAAAGTGGAATCACAAAGCGCTTTGCTGAAACAGCCGGGGCACTCACCCTGGGCTGGATTTGGTGGCTGGCGCTGGGAGCCTTGCTGCTAATCTATTTTTACGCGCACTATGGCTTTGCCAGCATTACGGCGCACGCGACCGCGATGTACAGCCCGTTCCTGGTGGTGATTCTGGCGGCCGGCGCACCGGCGTATCTGGCAGTGCTCTCGCTGGCCTATTTTTCAAACCTCGACGCATCGTTGACACACTACGGAACAACTCCCGCCCCAATCTATTTCGGCGCCGGCTATGTTAAGCAGCGAACGTGGTGGTGGCTGGGATTGCTGGTCTCGGTGCCTAACATCCTTATCTGGACGATCATGGGCTTCGGCTGGTGGAAGCTTCTGCGCTGGTGGTAGTTCGTTCGTTGTAACTCCGTTGCCCTTAACAGACAAACAACCTTGATAGGGTTTTGATAGTTCACCGCAGCGTGACGCACGATTGATCGCGCTTGCTGAAGATTAGAAACGATGGCTGGTTATTCTGAAACGCCGCTGGTCAAGAAGCTGGGAATCAAAGCCGGCTTCAATATCGCGTTGGTCAACGCGCCGGTGAGTTTTTTTGACGAACTGACATTGCCACAGTACAAAGTCGAGTGGCCTCTTTGATCGTGAGTTGACCTTAACGCCCTCGGCAAACTTTTTCTGCAGATCCTTTTCACTCTTAACAAACAGCAGTAGTATGCTGAACGGCTATTGCCGGCCGGAATGATTTGGGTAGCCTGGGCCAAAGGAGAGTTCAGGCGTCACCACAGATCTATCATTCAACAACGTACAGACGATTGGACTTGCAGCCGGCCTGGTTGACGTTAAGATTTGCGCGGTCAGTGACGTCTGGTCGGGGCTGAAGTTTGTTTTCCGCTTGAAGGATCGCGAGCAGCTAAAAGTTCCTCGTCAAAAGTAATCCCAGTTCCAGGCCGGCCCTTGCCCTCCCATCAAAAATACTGCGAGTCGGTTTTCCACAGAATCTGTTGAAAAGCTGTGCATAGCCTTGCGAAGAGTCAAGCCAAGTTGTTCTGAAAATGGAAGTTCTCACGTTTTGCACAGCTCAGCGGCATTCACAGAACGCCCGGTTTTTCATAGCTTTGCCCGATTTGTGAACTGGGCGCTGCCGGCGGATTCCTGGTTGTAACGTTGCGGCTCGAGCCCCCTGATCAAATACCGCAGCGCGAGCAGATTAAGGGAAGTTTGACCGGAATCTCTTTCCCGCGGAGGAGATCATTGATTGAACGGAACAAGTTCTCCGCGCAGAAGAGTTCCTGCGTTCGATCGATCTCAATCTGCGCAACGGATGAGGATTGCAACATCACCAGCAACGGCTCTCACTTCGTTGGCATGTCCAGGCTGCAAGACAATCAACTAATAGTTGGACCAGAATTCACGGCATCGAAGGTCTTGCGCGAAACATACGGCGAACGCTTTCTCTGGCGATCACGAAGGCACATTTTTATTGAATCAATTTCGTTTTCCTGATTCACATTTTAGCAACGCAAGTGTGCATCGCGATTGCAGTGAGTCACGAATCAACGTACCGTATCTTTTTTTTCTAGAGGACTTGCGAAAGAAAAACTTTTTCTTTAATGAAGTTTGCTGCACAAAATGATTACAGTAACGCCTTGGACCAAACAAAAACGAGAAAGAGGTTGCAAAAAAAAACTTCATACATATAATGCCAGTCCCTTGCTTATTCATAGAGGTGAACGCATCGGCGATCGAGTTGACGAATACGGCAGTTTGAATCAGCGGCAATTATTTAACCTCGCAAGATAACGTCAGCCTTTCCTGCGACCAACCTCGATACGCTTTGCGTTCCGCATGCGTTGATCAGTGAGGGTACGCCGCGCATGTCAGACGGGTGCGGCAATCGTCGGCGGATTTTTTCCGGCTCACATCCGGAGTTCATCGCCAACATTTAGTCACATAGGGTTCGAACGGACCGAGGGTGCAAGGCGGCTTGCCTGGCTGCAAGGAAGGTGTCTTGTTTCGGAGAACTCGTGTTGAAGAAATCGTCCCCCCAACGGAGCGCAAAGATGAGCAGACTAGCGGAAGTCAGCGTGATTGAATTGAAAAAATGCCCACGGTGCGAAGAGTCGCTCCCGTTATCCGAGTTTGGAGTGTGCCGCGCACGCAAAGATGGACTGAACCTGTACTGCAAGCGCTGCATTCGTCAGAAGATTGCCCAGAGCCGCCAAGCTCTGCGGGAATACAAGAACGCGCGCATTAAGCACGGATCGCAGGCAGTTGAGGGGCGGTCGCGGGTGACTATTGATGCCAAGTCAGGCTTTTCGGCGAGGCGCATTGCGCGAATGCTGCGCAAGCTTTCGCCAGCCGACCGCGTGCGCGAGGCCATTCGCTGCGGCGCGCGCACCCAGAAAGAGATTGCCCATGTAACCAAACTTCCAAAAGATGAGGTTTGCGACGCTTTGGCGAACCTGTTGTTGTGGTCTCGAGAGATTCGGACTCGGGTCGTCAGCCACACACGCATGTATTTCGTGAATGAAGCCGCAGAAGATTTATCTAGAGCAATGGAAGGCTCCCAGGGCAAACGAAAACGCGGCCGCCCTGAGTTAAACCCTTCCTTTAGCTCAGTCGGCGTCCTGATGCCCGGAAGGAAGCCCTCTGCCAAAGGCAAGAGACGGTCAACCAAAGCGCATCCGAGCGTCAAAGCGAAAGAAAAGAAGGCGGGCTTAGGCTAGGGTGTGGTTTCTCGGAAACTTGCACGATCAGTCGCTGAAAGCATTCAAAACTTCCTCAGCATGATCTCCGGGCTTGACCTTGCTGAAGATTTTTTTGATCTTCCCTTTTTCATCGATCAAAAAGGTCATGCGGTTATTCCCCATGTAGGTTCGCCCCATGAACTTTTTCTCGCCATAGGTTCCGTAGCTTTCGGAAATCGCGCGCTCAGTGTCGGCCAGCAAACGAAACGGCAAGTCGTACTTGGTGGCGAATTTCTGATGGGATTTTTCGCTGTCTAGTGAAACTCCCAGCAATTCGATGCCGCGCTTTTTGAATTTTGCGAATGAATCGCGGAAAGAACAGGCTTCTTTGGTGCATCCGGGCGTGTCGTCTTTCGGATAGAAATAGAGCACGACCTTCTTCCCACGCAGGTCCTTTAAGCGCACGGTCTTGCCGGTGGCATCAGGTACGGCGAAATCCGGGGCTTTGTCTCCCTCTTTCAGTTTGGTCACTGTAATTCAGATCCAATCTTTCGGAATGAACGAGCAAACAGATTGTAGCGCAATGGAGAGTCCGTGTCCGCAAGCCCGACCGTCAGGCAGGGCTTGATTATTTACCGAGCCCTTGCTTAGGCGCGGGCTTCTGAAACTTGAACGAGATTGAAAGGAAGAGTTACGACGAAAGATGATTAAGAAGAAAACGACCAAGTCGAAAAAGAGTGGCGCGAAAAAGAGCGTTTCAACAAAGAACCAAACCTCCGGTCTTTGGATGGTCAAACAGGAGCCGGAAGTTTACTCCTGGGACGATTTGGTGCGCGACGGTCGCACGGATTGGACTGGAGTAAGAAATTTTCAGGCCCGAAACAATCTGCGGCAAATGAAAGTCGGCGATCGGGTGCTGTTTTATTATTCCGGCACCGGCAAGTGCGTGGTCGGAATAGCCGAAGTCACGAAAGCTGCCTATCTCGATCCGACGGCGGATGATTCCCAATGGGTGGCCGTGGACATCAAGCCCGTAAAGCTTCTGAATGAACCGGTGCCGCTGGCTTCAATTCGTTATCACCCTAAGTTGGCCAACCTGCCATTGATTCGCCAGTCACAACTGTCGGTAATGCCACTGACAAAGGAAGAGTTCGAGACGATTGTGGGAATGGGATCGGGAAAGAAGAGCAGAAAGTAGCAAAGTGGCACGGGCCTCCCGCCAGTGAGCACGTGCGTAGAATGCGCCGCCACCCGGTCAGGCTCTTCGAATGAACTTCGCCGCCAGCCAACCAACCGGAATCAGCACCACCATGTGGATCCAGTCATATCCACCAGTCGTATGTCCCCCAAAGTGATTGCTGATCATTAGGAAAACTACGGGTACGGCCATGAAGGTGTTCTGCTTTGAACGAAACTTCGCCTGCGCAGCTAGTCTCTCATCAGGCTTTTGACCGGCCTTAATCGCTTCAATCATCTTCTTCTGAGCCGGCAGAATGCGCATCCACACGTTAGCGGCCATAATGGTCCCAAAAATTGCCCCCATGTGGATGTATGCGGCGCGGCCGCTCAACACTCGCGTCAAGCCATAAGCAGCGCCCACGATCAGAACATAAGCGATCGCGGCAAACAACTTTTCGTTTCGTCCCAGGGGCGAAATCATCAACAAGTCATATATCAGCCAGCCGAAGACCATGACTCCGACGCCGATTGCTACTGCGGCGCCCAGACTGATATCCGCCACATCTTTGTCGATCAAAGCACCGCCACCGAGGTAGTAAACAATAATGAGCAGCGCGAAACCGCTCAACCAGGTCGTGCCGGCTTCCCAGCGAAACCAGTGGAGCTTGCGCGAAAGCTCGTCCGGAACCTTTCGCTTCTCAACCACGTAAAATCCGCCGCTATGCACCATCCAGATTTGCGCCGGCGTTCCAGTGGCGCGCACAGCTTTCTCTTCTTCGCTAAGCCGTGCGTCGAGCCAGGTGAAGTAGTAGGTGGTGCCCACCCACATGATGCCGGCGAAGACATGCACCCAGCGGGCTATGAAATTGAGCCATTCGCTAATGATTGGATTGATATTCATCTATGGAATGCGCCGACAAAGCGCAGCGACGACGCGGATGTCCGACAAACTTCAGTTTGTCGCTTCCTCTGAGTCGGAACCTAATGTAAACGCGACAAACTGAAGTTTGTCGGACATTCAAGCCACTAACTGCCCCGATAGGTCGAATATCCAAACGGACTCAGCAACAAAGGCACGTGATAATGCTGTGCCGGGTCCCGAATCGTGAATGTGATCGTGACTTCGCGATAAAACCCTTCGACCCCCTGGGCTAAAAAATAGGCTTCGGTATCAAACACCAGACGGTAAACGCCGCCATGCAAAGCAAAACGCGGTGGCAGCAAATCCTTTGCGCGACCGTCCGTGTCGGTTGAGCCCGCCCCGATCTGCTTCCAACTGCCGTCGGCAGTTTCGAGTTCCAGCCTGACCGCAACGCCGCTGGCCGGTTGGCCACGGGAAATGTCCAGAACATGGGTGGTGATGGCACTCACTGGTTAAGAAGTTTCTCCAACCTTAGACGCGTAATCTTCCGTTGTTCCTCGGCCGCGTTGCGCAACTCAGTTTCCGCATCATTGTTTAGCCGAGCGTTAAGAATCTTCAGCAGCTCGTCCGGGGATTTGCCCGTCGCGCAAACGATATAAATGAAGCCAAAGCGTTGTTCGTATTCGCGATTGCCCTCGGCCAGCGCCCTCATGATTTCTGTTGCGGCCCCAGATGTTGCAGATTGTTCTTGTGCCGACCAACTTTGCGCTTGCTCTGACTGGGCGGCGGCGGCCTTCTGCTCGCCAATCTTCGGATGAGAACGAAAGGCTTCGAGCCAGTCTTCCTGATCCAAAGACCACCATGCGCTGTCGGCTTTCTCTAGAAGATGATCAATCGATTTGAACGGCCGAATCGCTGTCATGGCTTGCGACCAGCTCGTCGAGCCACAACATTTTAGAAACTCGGCTAGGGCATCATCGGGTGATAACTCATTCAGTCTTTTCATCGATTGATTCATTAATTCATTTTTTCATTGATTCAATGGATCAATGAACCAATCATTCAATTTGCCCCCAAACTCTCAGCCGGCTGACGCCACCATCGGGAAATATGTTGAAGCGCACATGCGAAGCCGATCCGACGTCCATAACGTCATCAAACAAATGCCGAGTATGGGCCTGCAATTTGATCCGCGCCAGCACGGGCTTCCAGACAAACTCCGGATCCTGCAAAGTCTCGAGCGCCACACCGGCAGCATTGCAGGCTTCAAGCGAACAGCTTTCCGGAAAATTGCCTTTGAAATAAGACGTATCAACTTCCAATCGCCGAACGTGGCCAGGCATTCCCAGTTTGATGATTGTCCAGTCGTGGCCCGGACCGCGGCGCCGCTTCGTTTCCCATCCATCGCTCATGTTCACGGCTCGCCCGGGCATAATCAAGTTATGACGATGGCCAAAGAACATATCGCTGCATGAGAGCACCAGCCCGCCGTTTTCAGCGGCCGCCAAATCAATTTCGCCGCCGATTTGTTTCAGGCGACCCAAATCGGGCAGGACCTCGCCATAAACACGCAGGCGAGCCACGCCGCCGTCAGGATAAATTTTGAAACGAAGATGCGTCCAACGCTCGTGGCTGCTGATTGCGAATGGATTAAGCGAGTCACCATTTAGATTCACTTTCGGCAGCACCTCAGTCCATGACACTGAATCACCGGTTAGCTGTTCATTGGCTCCGAGGCCGTCAAGCGCGCAAGCCTCCAGCGAGCAACTCTCGGGATAATTGCCTTTGAAGTGGCTGGTATCAACCACGATTCCGCGAATCACGCCGGGTAAACCCAGGCGCACAAGGCACCAGTCAAAGCCGGGCGTGCGCCGCCGGCGCGACTCCCAGCCGTCCATCCACTTGCCGAGGTCGGTGTACTTCCCTTCAATGAAAACAGGAGCTGCGGGCTTTAGCAGGTTTTCTTTGGGAGCAAAGAATTCATCGTTGGCGAATAGCACCGCGCCACCGAGACGCTCTGAAGCCAGGTCGATTAGTTCGGTGAAATCCATTAAGAAGTTAAGCCCTGCTCTGCGGTACTTTGCGCCTTGGCGTCTTTGCGAGAAACTAATCTCACGCAAAGGCGCAAAGCTCGGAAAGAAAATCAGCCTCCCGTCTTTCGTAAAAGAAGCTGCCCGTGCGGCTCTGCAAACTCGCCGCCATCATAAACGATCTGCCCGCGAAGGAAAGTCTTTTCTACCACGCCGCGAAGGACTTCGCCGGCGTAAGGCGTCAACTTGTGACGGTGATGAATTAGCTCCGGAAAAACTTGAAACTCGCGATCGAGATTCCAGATCACGATGTCGGCATCGCCGCCAGCGCTGATTGATCCCTTTTTCTGAGCCAGCCCAGCCTGCCGAGCGGGCGCTTTGCACAACCAGTCCGCCAGTTGGGTAATCGTGAAGCCGCGTGCTCTTGCCTCCGTCCACATTATCGGCAAGCGCAGTTGCAGAGAGGAAATTCCTCCCCAGGCTTTCATAAAGTCGCCCTGCTCGCGCAGTTTCATTGCGGGCGGGCACGGCGAATGGTCGGAAACCACCATATCGATCGTGCCATCGCCGAGCGCCTGCCAAAGCTGCTCGCGGTTGGCGCGTTCGCGAATCGGCGGACAGCATTTGAACTCAGTCGCTCCGTCCCGGATATCTTCGGCAGCGAAATGAAGATAATGCGGACACGTCTCGACGGTAAGTTTCGCGCCGGCTGCTTTCGCTTCCCGCAATATTCCGAGCGCATCCGCTGAAGAATGATGGACGATATGAATAGGGCAGCCCGTCTCTCGGCTGAGGCGAATCATTAACTTGACCGCCTGATTCTCAGCTTCGCGCGGACGCGAGTGCAGGAAGGTCTCATACGCGCGAGAATTTGAATCGGCATCGGTTTCGGATGGGGCGCAACACGCACTTTCAATCGGCCCGGGCAGTTCCGCGTGGACAATCAAGGTCGCGCCCAGGCGCGCCAGTTCTGGCATCGCTTCGCGCAAATGACTTTCGTTGACGTTAGGGAACTCGTCGACACCGGAATGAATCAGAAAACACTTGAAGCCGACCACCCCTGCGTCCCAGAGTTTTGAAAGCTCATCCTTATTTCCCGGCACGAGGCCACCCCAGAAGCCGACGTCGACATGAAGCTTGTCATGCGTGGCCGCCAACTTTGCTTTCAAATTTTCGGTAGAAGTCGTCGCCGGAATCGAATTCAACGGCATGTCGACGATCGTTGTTACTCCCCCGGCGGCCGCGGCGCGGGTAGCCGTTGCAAAACCTTCCCACTCAGTCCGGCCGGGTTCGTTGACGTGAACGTGCGTATCCACCAGGCCCGGCATCACGATAGAGTCTTTGCCTGCTTCAACCTTCTCGCAGTTTGTCGGGATTTCGTCGAAAGCCGTCACCTTTGCGATGCGGCCGCCGCGAATATGCACGGAGGCCGCGGTAACTTCACCTGGAAGCACAACTCGGCGTCCGCGGATAACCAGGTCGGTTTGATTCATTGCGCTTAGGCGGCCCAATCGCCGGGAGGAGGCGGAGGCGACGCAAAATTTTGCGAGACTTCCGGAAAGACCTGTCGATACGCAGCAGCGTAGGCCGCGAACGATATGGGCATCACAAAAAAGACGCCCACGTAACAACAGATCACCCCGACGATGCCCAGGCCGGCATTCAGGAGGATTAAGCCCACGATGCCGCCAATGTTCTTAACGGCGGCGCGATAGCTGGTTTTGACAGCGTCCCAACCAGAAAGCTTGCGATCGACGATTAGCGGATACGCGAAGAGGAAAAGCGAATGAATGGTAAGACTGACGATCATGGCAAAAAGGACAAACACAACTAGACCCAGAAAGAAAACCGGTGGCGGCGCCTGGTCGTGAGAGTATCTATCGTGCGGCATGACCGCGAACATGAAGATGAAAAAAATAGCATCCGCCGCCACGACCAGGATCAGTATTGGGACCGTTTGAATCGCGGCGGCTACCAGTCCCGGGATGAAGTGATCGAAGCCCCTAAAGAGTTGGTCAAACTGCACCGGCTCGTTTCGCATCTTTGCGAACAGACAGAGATAGAGGCCGCACATCATCGGTCCGATGAGAACGATCGGAACCGCCCCGCCGATCAGCACGGCTACCAGAGTAATGCCCAGGAACAGCCAGTAGCGATCTTTAATGGTGGCCCATCCGGCTTTCAGACATTCCACGGGCTCAATCGCCCTGGCGCGAAATTCTGTATTGTCAGGTGTCATAGAGCCTTTCCTTTTGGTGCGGTCGATCGCCGCCGCGTCGCATTCATCGATTGGGACTGCCCGCGGCTGCTGTCGCTTCCTTCAGCCATCCTGAATCGGCGATTAGCGGCCGCAATCGTGTGTTGATTGCTTCGGCATACATCACCGCGCCCTTGCGGTTAGGGTGCCCAATAGCAGCTATCCGGCAAAGCATCAGCCGACTCTCCCGGAATCTCTTGTCATCTTTGGTTTCGCCGCGCGTGGGTTTGAAGATTTCTTTGCAGCTCTCATCGCGCTGATTTCTGCGCTCGTCGTTGGTTCTCAGTGCGACCTTACCGAGAGTTAAAACAACCAAAAGTTTTCTAAGAAAAGAAGCATCAAAACCCCACAACCGAGACTCGCTTGCCCGAAAGGAGTGTTCGGGCAGGAACAAGACCGGCGCAAACAGGACTCGGCGGCGCGAGCCTTTCGCGGCAAGGTCGGCATCGACTTTGCCAGTGGCCACCGCCAACCAGTGGTTCGAAGCCTGATACCATTCTTTCGAGATCGCAATCAGCCGGGCGCGCATTTCCTTATCCTTCATCCGGGGGGCGCCCGCCGCGGGCGTATAAAGTCTTTTAGCCAGCGCTCTCATGAAAAAGTCATTAGTCGTCGCTTCTGAAATGATCGGAAAGTAACCGGTGACAATGACGTGAGCATTTGGAAATGACGCCGTGATCCTCTGCAACAGGCTTTCGACCAGACCGCCGCATTTCGCTTCGGCCGAACGGTGTATCTCATCGGGCGTGTTGACGGCATTCAAGAGTCTGCGCGCGTCAACGTCATTGATGCAGCCGTCGACCAGGACCAGATCAACCTGGGAAGCGTCCGCGTAGGATTTCAAGGCCTCATCAATCTGCTCGTTGATCGTGGGAACGGCGCGATTGACTTCGCCATCCAGCGGCGCGTGGAAAATCCGCCGCTCTTCGGCCAAGCCGATCACTGCGCCCGAGTGCGCTTCGATTCTTTCGCGGACATCCCGGCCAGTCGTTTCTTTCAGCCAGGTCTTGGTCTGGTGCCACGCTTTGTGTTCGTCTTTCAGGCCCTGGCCCCAGGTGATGGAATCTCCCAGAACCAGCATATTGAGCGGACGCGGCGCCGTCTTTGCAGCTCCGGCCGGCTGAGGATTCTGTGCTCGGGCCGCCCCGGAGGAAACGAGAATGATCGCCGCAAGGGCGATGAGTAGACGCTTTGTGGGATGTGCAAACGCGTTCATTTGAGGGAACTCGCTGCCGATTCTAGCGCAAGCTCTCTCTCAGGTCACGATTAATCCGTGAACACGCAACGCCATTCGGATGGGTCAGGATGGTTGGGCCAGATGCTGTAAGAAATCCGCGAGCAGGTTGAGAGAAACCCTCAGGCGATAGTCCCTGGTTGAACGGAGATCGTCAATTGGAGAAATATCCTTCGCCAGGGCGGCCCGGGCCGCATTAGAAGTGTCCCCATTAATTACGTTATTACGAATAGAGTTTTCGGTCTGCGCGCAGCGAATCGGAATGGGCGCCACGCTACCCAGTGCTATTCGAACGTTGTCGACTCGATTTCCATTCATACTCGCCGTCGCGGCGAAGCAGACTTTCGAGATGGCCTGCGCCCTGCGCGTGCCGACCTTGCGATAGTAATGCGTGCGTTGCTTCGGCGAACGAGGCAGCCGGATGGTGCGCAGCAACTCGTCGGGGCGGATGTCCATCTGCTTATAACCGAGGTGGAATTTAGCATAGGGAATTCGCCGCGAACCTTCTTTCGAAATCAGCTCCAGCTCGGCATCATAGACCAGCAATGCCGGCGGCGAGTCGGCCGCCGGTGAAGCATTAACGATGTTTCCGCCCAGTGTGCCGCGGTTTTGAATCGCCAGGCCGCCGGTCTCGCGCGCCGCCTGGCAGAGCATTGGAAATTCTTCACGCAAGACTTCATTGGCTTGTACTTCGGTGTAAGTCGTGAGCGCGCCGAGGGTGATGTGGTTATCAGATACCTCAATTCCGCGCAGTTCCGGCAGATTCCAGATGTTGACGTAATTCTTGTGGGGAAGTTTGCCGGCTTCGAGCAAGACCATCAGATCGGTGCCGCCAGCGAAAGGCTTCCAGGCGCCATCGTCACTCGCGAGCACGTCGAGCGCTTCGCTCAAATTAGTCGGCGAGGTTAGTTGGTAAGATGGAACGTAGGCTCTCATCGATTTGTTTTTCCGCAGATTACACAGATTAGCTTAGTCGTTGCCTTTGTCTTCCCTCTGTGAAATCTCGTAGTCTGCGGATTATTTTCCAACCGCCCGCACCACCGATTCGAAAATCTTCATATACCCGGTGCAGCGACAGAGATTCCCGGCCAGACCATTGCGAATCTCAGTCTCGTTCGGATTTGGATTCCACTTCAGCAAATCGACGGCGGCCAAAACCATTCCCGGCGTGCAGATACCACACTGCGCGCCGCCACATTCAATGAAGGCTTGTTGCACGGCGTGCAATTGATCTTCTGTAGCCAGTCCTTCGATGGTTTGAATTGCGGCGCCTGCCACTTGCGCGACCGGCACCAGGCAACTGTTGACGATCCGGCCGTCTATCATTACCGAACACGCGCCGCACTCGCCTTCACCGCAACCTTCCTTCGTTCCAGTTAGGCGCAACTGCTCGCGCAGCACGTCGAGCAGACGTTCCATGGGATAAGCGTGCAGCTTCTGCGGTTGTTCATTGACCGTACAATTAATCTCAATCCTATCCGACACGAATCTTTTCCTCTGCGTACCTTTGCGAAACCCTCTGCGCCCTCTGCGTTAAGCTCTGACTTCTTAAGCGGCGGACTTCTCCATCATCGCTTCCGGCATCAACGGCACGTGCGTGAAACTCGCGCCCATGGCATTTTCGATGGCGTTCAAGATCGCCGGCGCGGGTCCGTCCATCGGTAACTCGCCGATCCCTTTCGCCCCGGCCGGACCATAGGCGTACGGGTTCTCTTCAAAGAAGACGCGAATTGGGGGAATGTCGGCCGCAGTCGGCATGATGTAGTTAGTCATCTGGCCGTTTAGCATGCGACCGTTTTGCCAGACAACGTTTTCGTAAAGAGTCAGGCCGATCGCCTGCGCCACGCCGCCTTCGATTTGTCCTGCGGCCAGCACCGGATTGATCACGCGGCCGACTTCCTGCACGGCAACAAAGTCATCGACGTGCGCTTCATAAGTCAACGGATCGTACGAAACCTCCGCCACATAAACCGCCCAGGCAAACGCGCCATAGGCGTCGCCTTGATACTTCTCGTCGTCCCAAAGGACATTCGGCGGCGGCTCGTACTTACTGAAAGACTTCAGCGAACCAAACTTTTCAATATGTTCAGCGCAGGCCTCTTGAAATTCAGCCTGAGTGAACTGTTCCTTCAATAAACCGCTGCCAAAGAGCGTCTGCTTCAAGCCCAGCACCGCCGATTCAACGAGCTTGCCGACAATCATGCAGGTGCGCGACGCGACGGTGGGGCCGCTATTCGGAACCTGCGCAGTGTCGGGCTGTGTTACTTCAACGAGATCGTAATCAAGGCCGAGGGCGTCTGCCGCGATCTGCGCAAAGATCGTGTTCGTGCCCTGGCCAATCTCTGTGCTGGCGGCGAGAATTTTGACCCGGCCTTCCGACGTAGCTTCCGCGCCAACGACGGATTGCAAGAAGACTTCGCCTGAACCAGTGAACCCGGCGCCGTGCATGAATGAAGCGAACCCGATGCCTTTTTTGATTCCTGGGAGCGCGGACGTCCCCGTCCGCACAGCGCGCGACAGTGCGCTCACGCCCTCCCTAACGGTCGGGCTACTGCCCCGCTCGGCCACGTCCGCGTTCCCTGCAGCATTCTCGCGCGCGAACTGTTCTCGCTTTGTATAATAGTCACTCAACGCGAACGCGCGATTGAGCAGTCCTTCCATATCAACTTTCTCGCGAATCGTTTGATTAGTCGCGGTTGTCTCGCCTTCATGAATGAAGTTCCGACGACGAAGTTCTTCCGGAGTCAATCCAACTGTCTTCGCAACTTTGTCCATATGCCGTTCCAAAGCGAAGATGCTCTGCGGCGCGCCGAAACCGCGAAAAGCCCCGTGCGGCGGCATGTTTGTAGCCAACGCTTTGCTCTTGATGCGGACGTTCGGACAAAAGTAAGGACCGGCGGCGTGAATAGTTCCTCTCGAAAGGACGACGGGCGAAAGCGTGCAATACGCGCCGCCATCGATCACGAACTCGATCTCCTGGGCGAGGAGCTTCCCATCTTTGGTGACGGCGGTTTTATGTCTGGTTCGTGAAGGATGGCGCTTGGTCGTGGCGACCATGTCCTCCGCACGATCATAGATCATCTTGACCGGCTTACCTGACTTCCACGCCAGCAGCGCCGCGTGTCCGGCAATCATCGAAGGATATTCTTCTTTGCCGCCAAAGCCGCCGCCGGTCTCAGTCTGAATCACGCGAATCTTTTCTTCCGGCAACGCGAACAACTTGATCAGCGCCTTGTGAATATAGTAAGGACACTGCATCGAACCCCAAACAGTCACACCTTCGTCCGCGTTGGCTATGGCAATCGCGCCATTGGTCTCGATATAAAGTTGCTCCTGCGCGCCGGTTTCATATTCGCCTTCGACGATGAAGTCTGCTTTGGCCCAGACATCGTCGACATTGCCCTTGTCTACCAGGAACTTTTTGAAGACGTTGTCGTCGCCCCAGATGATTTCTTTCTGCGCCAGCGAATCCTGTAAAGAGAACACTGCCGGCAGCTCTTCATATTCAATGCGAACGTGACGGCGGGCTTCTTCGAGCAGGTATTTGTCCGAGTGAGCGAGCAGCACGATTGGCTCTTCAGGGTGATTTACGATTTCGTCGGCGAGGTACGGCTGATCGTTAAGAATCAGCGCGACATAGTTTTCCCCAAGCTTCAAATCGCGGATGTCCTTCGCGGTGACGATCGTGAATTCATTCCAGGGAATGTGGCAGTCAGAACCGCCTGCGGTAGCGGGCGGTTGATCGAAGGAAATACTCTTGATCCGTCCGCGCGCGACCGAACTACGCACCGTGACACCGTGCAGCATTCCGGGGAAAGTCAGATCGTCAACGTAAAGCGCCTGACCGGTAACTTTCCTGCGGCCTTCTTTGCGAGGGATGGGTTTGCCGATGAGGGTCATCAGAATTCTGACATCGCAACTAAATCTCCACCGCCATCCGCGAGGGCATACTCGCCTGCTCGCGCGAATGCATTGTCTCGGCGGCGCTGGTGATGCGCGTCGGATACTTCTCGTTCCAGCAGGCCACGCACGATTCGTCCGTGTTCAGACCAGTCGCTTCCAACATGCCCTCCAGCGAAAGATAGCCAAGCGAGTCGGCTTCGATAAAGTCGCGAATGCCTTCGATGGAATAGTTCGCGGCGATTAGTTCCGATTTGTTCGGCGTGTCGACGCCATAGTAGCAGGGGCTGATTGTCGGCGGGCAGGAAATGCGCACATGAATTTCCCTGGCGCCGGCTTCGCGCACCATGCGCACGATCTTTTTCGAAGTCGTGCCGCGTACAATCGAATCATCGATCAAGACGATGCGTTTGCCTTCGATCAGATCACGCACCGGATTCAGCTTGATACGGACACCAAAACTGCGTATGGATTGCTTCGGCTCGATGAAGGTGCGGCCGATGTAGTGATTGCGAACCAGGCCGAAGCGAAACGCCAGCCCGCTTTCAGCCGCATAACCAATCGCCGCCGGCACGCCTGAGTCGGGCACCGGCACCACGAGATCGGCGTCAACCGGCTGCTCGATTGCCAGGCGCTTGCCCATCTTGTGTCGCGAGCGGTTGACCGATTGACCAAAGATCAGCGAATCAGGACGCGCAAAATAAACGTGCTCGAAAATGCACATCGCATGTTTCTGGGGCGACAGCGGATGTGATGAGCGCAAGCCTTCCTGGTTGATGACCACCATTTCCCCGGGTTCGATGTCGCGGACGTACTTGGCATCGATTAGATCGAAGGCGCAGGTTTCTGACGCGATCACCCAGGCATCTTCCAGGCGGCCAAGAGCCAGCGGCCGGAAGCCCCGCGGGTCGCGAATCGCAATCAGTTCCGTGGGCGTGAGAAAGAGCATGGAAAACGCTCCTTCGGTATCGCGCAGGACTTCGGGTATCGCTTCGGCGATGCTGGCAGCATGCGAGCGCGCGACGCCGTGCAGCACTACTTCGGTATCCGAAGTCGAGGAAAAGATCGCGCCTTCGCGCTCGAGCTTCTTCCTTTCTTCGCGCGCGAACGGCAGGTTGCCGTTGTGACAGACGGCGATCTGACCATGCTGGCAAGTGACCAGAAAGGGTTGGCATTCGCGTAGCGAAACTTCTCCCGCGGTCGAATAGCGCACGTGGCCGATCGCGCTCGGACCCGGCATTCGATCCAGGCGAGGTTGATCGAATGCCTCCGAAACGTAACCCATGTCACGTTCAGAGACCAGATGCCCGCCGTCTGAGACCGCGATGCCGCACGATTCCTGGCCGCGATGTTGCAACGCGTACAGGCCCAGATAAGTCAGGCGCGCCGCTTCGGCGTGTCCATAGATTCCGAACACCCCACATTCTTCGCGCAGCTTGTCGTCCCAAAGATTGTCCACAGCGTGATTGAGATTATCGCGCATCAGCGCGGCTTTCAACTTGCGGCAATGCTGAACCGGTTCTGAGTGTTCTAATTTCAGGGCGTTTAGACTACCAACTTTGGTTGGGTTCTTTCTCGCCTAATAAAAGCCTGAATAAAGTCGGCACTCTGAACACCTCTTGTCTCGGCGCAATTGGTCCGGCTGACAGCGCGACAACGCGGGGAATTCGAGTTATAAATAGACTTCGTCTGAATTCCGCGGACGCAAGCGAGCAACGCGCTGCGATTAGCGACCTACTAAAGAATCGTGCTTTGCGATAGTTTGGATGGAGGACTGCAACGAGATGAATAGCTCACAAAGATTCTGCACTGCGCTGACTGTCGGGTTGGCCTTGTTTGCGCTTACCGTTTTTATATTTGGCTCAAGAACTTACGCCGGCGCGGAAACCTCAGTAGCCAGTTCGAGCGATGCGAAGACGACGTTTGATGCCAAGTGCGCCAAGTGCCACGGGAAAGACGGACGGGCGAAGGGACTAATAAATAAAGCCAAAGGCGTACGGAATCTGACGGACGCAAAATGGCAGGAAGACGTCTCTGACGAGCGCCTTTTCAATTCGATCAGCAATGGACGCGGCAAAATGCCGTCCTTCAAAAAGCAACTCTCAGAAGCTGACATCAATGCGCTGGTTGCGTATGTACGGCGCTTGAAGAAATAGACTGTAGGCTGGTGGTTGGGGAGTGGCGATTGTTAGTAAGAGCGACGTGCGACTCGCTTCAGCGCCTCCCGAACCTGAAGTTCCGCACTACCTATGGTAGCAAATAAGAATCGAGCCTCAGGTTCGGCTACGATGTTGGCGAAGAAATGCGTGATCATAGTATTGATCGTGATGTCCATTACTCTATTTGCGTTGGAAGCCTTCTTGGACGCCTACCACTACCGACCGGTTGAGCCGCAGCCCGCTCACGGTAGAATTTATGCCGCCAAGGTCGTTACTTCATTTCTATTTGGCTGGCTGCTCAACATGCGATGGAAGCAATTCCTTTATCAAAAGAAAATAAAATAACCCAGGTCTTCCCCTGCCTTACTAAGATACAGTTGTGAACACAGAAAGCGCCGCATTAACGATCTTGAGAGGAGTTCTTGGCCTGGGATTGGTGGCTGCGCTTTTTTTTGCCGGCTGGAACATCTATCGTCGTCTGCCGAGCGATGACTCGGTTGTTCCACGCCTCGACGCGGCCGACGGTCGCGCGAAAACCCAATTGAGAATCGTTTTGGGCGATGGACTTTCCACCGCCTCACTAAATTCCCCGGTTGAGCTTTATCCTTTCGATCTTACCGCGGCCCAGAACGAGTATCAGGCGTCCCCACAGCTTGGCAAAACTTTCGACGACTTTCTCGCTCGGCGCATGCACGGAGTGACGCCGGTGCAGGCGCCAACTGATTCCCGCGGTCGTGTGGTTGCGCTTCTAAGTACCGGCAATTGGTGGCTGCGCGCCACAGCGGCGCTGGGCAACGGCGAGACGCTGGAGTGGCGTCTGCCGTTTGCCGTCTCTGGTAACGCGCAGACGATTGAGTTGAGCGCCGAGAACGCTTATGAAAAGACGAAGAAGTTCTGAGGTTTGGTCTTTGGACTTTGAACTTTGAAAACCGACCTGCAAAGATCAAAGGCCAAAGATCGAAGATCGCTTTTATGAAAGCTCTCCGTTACGAAAATCAAAAGCTCCTGGTTGCTGGCGTGGCGCCACCCCATGTCGATGACGAGGCTTTAGTGCGCGTCACGTTGTCGGGGATATGCAATACCGATTTGGAAATCGCGCGCGGCTATGCGGGCTTTGAGGGGACCATCGGACATGAGTTTGTGGGTGTGATTGAAAGTTTGGCTGACGTGTCAGAAGCCCGCGCGTCAGCAAGGGCTAGTCAGCCTCCCATGCCCTCCCTAACGGTCGGGCTTCTGACGCCAGGTCAGCGTGTAGTCGGCGAGATCAATGCCGGATGCGGCGTGTGCGATCTCTGTCGCGCAGGCGATCCGCGTCACTGCGCGCAGCGCACGGTGCTGGGAATTGTCGGACGGGATGGAGCTCACGCAGAGTTTCTGAAACTGCCGGTCGTGAATCTGCTGCCGGTGCCGGACGAGATTTCTGACCGGCACGCGGTGTTCACGGAGCCGCTGGCCGCCGCCTGCGGCATTCTGGAACGAGCGGACGTTACCGAAGAGACAAGGACCGCGGTAATCGGCGACGGAAAACTTGGGCTACTGTGCGCGCAGGTTCTGAAGACGACCGGTGCCCCCGTCACACTGGTGGGAAAGCATCAAAGCAAACTTGATATCGCTGCGCGCCGCGGTATCGAAACGATCCTACTTGACCAGGCTCAAAAGAAGAGCCGCGAGTTTGACGTGGCCGTGGAAGCGTCCGGGTCGCCGACGGGTTTCCGACTCGCACTCGACCTGCTGCGTCCGCGCGGCATCCTGGTACTGAAGTCCACCTTTCACGGGGCCACGGAAATCGACGCTGCGCCCCTGGTAGTCAATGAAATCAACGTGATCGGCTCGCGCTGCGGACGCTTTGGGCCGGCGCTGGAACTGCTCAAAACGGGCGCTGTCGACGTCGAGAGTTTGATTAGCGAAGAGTTCGCCCTGACCGACGGCGTACGCGCCATGGAGCGCGCGGCTGAGCCCGGCGTGATGAAAGTTTTGCTGCGACCCTGAAGGTCGCACCCAGACTTCTAGTTTTTCCCCCAGCCTTTCGCTATACTGCCCAAATCTGCTCCCCTTGAAACCGAAAGACGCCAGAGTGCGTCTCTTTAAGCAGGTCGGATCGACAAGGATTTTCTAAGGCGGTGAATCATGTTTGACTCTTTCAAGCCAACCTCTGACGCGGAAGCGACAATTCTGCGGAAACTGCGCGTGTGGATTGCGGCCCTGGCTGCTGTCTGTGTGCTGGCCGGCATCGGCATCGGCTCGATACTCGCGGGCCGCCCCGCAGTCGCGCAGGACGCGGCGCGCGCGCCTGAGGCGCTCTCCGCTTCGTTTGTCGAAATCGCCAGCCGCGTTGAACCGGCGGTGGTGAACATCGATACACTGCAGGTTTCGAACGACATCGCCGAGAGCGATGAAGACAAGAGCGATCGCACGCAAAGCAATCCGCTCTATGACATGCTCCGCCGCCAACCGCCACGGCCTACACGCGGAGTAGGCAGCGGCTTCATCATCGATCCGAAGGGCTACATTTTGACGAACCAGCACGTGATTGAAGGCGCCACGCGAATCATGATCGGTCTGCTGACCGGCGAGCGGTATCGCGCCACGGTGATTGGAACAGATCGGGAAACCGATTTGGCTTTGCTCAAGATCGATGCGGGTCACGACTTGCCGGTGATGAAGTTTGGTGATTCCAACAGCGCTCAGGTTGGCGACTGGGTGCTGGCTATTGGCTCGCCGTTCGGATTGGATCAGACGGTGACCGCGGGAATTATCTCCAAGAAAGAGCGCGACTCGCAGGCCTTCACTAACTTTCAGCGCTTTCTGCAAACTGACGCCGCCATCAATCGTGGCAACAGCGGCGGCCCGCTCGTCAACATGCACGGCGAAGCGATCGGCGTGAACTCGCAGATTGCCACCCTGACCGGTGATTACAACGGCATCGGCTTTGCCCTGCCTTCCAATGAAGCCAGGTTCGTTTGCGAACAGATACTGGCCGGGGGAAGAGTTAAGCGTGGCTATCTGGGAGTGACGCTTGAGTCGGTACGCAGCGAATTCGCCCGCATCTATGGTTTGCCGGAAGCGAAAGGCGCCATCATCGCCGACGTCGTTCAGGTGGAACGCAATGGCCTGCCGACACCGGCAGAGAAGGCCGGCCTGCAACCGAATGACGTGATCATTGAGTTCAACGGCCAACCCGTCCAGAATGCGCAGGATTTGATCGCCAGAGTCGCCGGCGCGGCTGTGGGACAGACCGTGGCGATTACCTATTTGCGCGACACGGACGGAAAACTCGAACGCCGCACTGCCAACGTGACATTGGGTGAACGGCCGGACTTTTACGCGCGTGACGGGGAGATAGTAGAACCAAAAGTGAAGACTGACTCTGTCAGGACCGGCGGCACTCGTCTGGGTCTGACCTTGAGCGAGCTGACACCTCAGCAAATTACTGAGAAACACTTGACCGGCGTGAAAGGGCTGTTCATCAAGGAAGTCGATCCAAACGGATTGGCCGCCGATGTGCGACCGAATGAAATCATTCCGGGCGAAGTGGTCACGCGCATCAATCGCGTGCCGGTGGCCACTCTGGCTGATTTTCAACGCGTGGTCGATTCGCTCAAGCCCGGAGACGCGATCGTGCTCAATCTTTCGCACTTCGAACGAACGCCGACCAACCGCGTGGTGCAGCGAATCGTACAGTTCACCTATCAGTAGGGTGAAAGGTGTGGGCTGTAGGGTGTAGTAGAACTTACGTACTACACCCTAAACCCAACTCCCTAAACCCTCACCATCCATGGTTCAAGCAAAAAAAGCACTGGCAAAGAAAACGCAGACGCGGAAAGCGCGGGCAGTATCGAGCGCGCGCAGCAACGACTATCAAAATTTTATTGGCGGCCGCTGGATTTCCAGTCGCAGCGGCGAGTGGATTGAGAATCGAAACCCTGCCGACACACGCGATGTCATCGGGCGCTTTCCGCTATCGAGTAAAGAAGACGTTGATGCCGCGGTGACGGCCGCCGGCGAAGCATTCAATCATTGGCGGCGCACGCCCGCACCGCGTCGCGCCGAAATCCTCTTTCGCCTGGGCGAGATTCTGATTCGCGACAAAGAGAAATACACCGCGGACATGACCCGCGAAATGGGCAAAGTCTTGAAAGAGGCCGGCGGCGACGTGCAGGAAGCAATTGACTGCACTTACTACACGGCCGGTGAGGGCCGGCGCCTGCATGGATTCACCACGCCGGCGGAAATGCCCAACAAGTTCGCGATGTGTGTGCGCCAGCCGGTGGGCCTTTGCGGACTGATCACGCCATGGAATTTTCCCATGGCTATTCCGTCGTGGAAATTGATTCCCGCGCTGGTTTGCGGCAACACAGTCGTGATCAAGCCCGCGGAAGACACGCCGCTCTCAACCTACAATCTCGTCAAAGCCTGTGAAGAAGCCGGCATCCCGCCCGGCGTAGTCAATCTGGTCACCGGTTATGGCGAAACCGTCGGCGCCGGCATCACCAACCATCCTGCTTTGCGTTTAGTTTCTTTCACTGGCTCGACTGACACCGGACGGGTCGTCGCCTCGGCTTGCGCGGAGCGCAACGCGATTTGCTCGCTCGAAATGGGTGGCAAGAACGCGATCATCGTGATGGACGATGCCGACATCGATAACGCTATCGAGGGAGCGGTTTGGGGCGCGTTCGGCACTTCGGGACAGCGCTGCACTGCCTCTTCAAGATTAGTAGTTCACAAGAAAGTTTATAAGCAGTTCGCGAAGAAACTGGTTGAACGAACCAGAGCTCTACGTGTCGGCAACGGCGCTGATCGGAAAACCGAAGTCGGCCCGGTCATCAACGAAGACGCCGTGCACAAGATTATGAGTTACATCGACATCGGCGAACATGAAGACGGCGCAACGCTGGCCTCTGGCGGACAGCGCCTGACCAAAGGCGATTACGCGCACGGCTATTTCATCGAGCCGACTGTCTTTACCGACGTGGCCCCGCACACCCGCATCGCACAGGAAGAAATTTTTGGCCCGGTCACTTCGGTGATTCCCACCAACTCTCTGGATGAGGCGATCGAGATCACCAACAGCGTCCGCTATGGCTTGTCCGCGGCGATCTACACACAGGATGTGAACCGCGCCTTTCACGCAATGGAAGAAACCTACACCGGAATTTTCTACGTCAACTCTTCCACCATCGGCGCGGAAGTGCATCTGCCATTCGGCGGCACCAAAGGCACCGGCAACGGACATCGCGAAGCCGGCACGCAGGTCCTCGATATCTTTTCTGAGTGGAAGTCAGTCTACGTTGACTACAGCGGCAAGCTGCAACGCGCGCAGATTGATAATGTGGTAGAAGACCTTTAAAGGTTCTGCTGGGAGCGCGGACGTCCCGTCCGCCGTGAGCGCGAAGCGCGAAAACTTCCTTTTTAAAGATGTCGAGAAATGGAGCGTGCCCGCACGCCGTAAGGACGAGATGTCCGCGCTTCCAGTACGACGGGTGCGGTTTCGCGCCCGTTTTTTGTTGATTGTCAGCTGTCAGTTGTCAGTCCTCAGTTGCAAAATCCTCTCCGTTCCAATTAACTAGCGGGTGACAACGGACTGCGGACTACTGACAAATGACTCCGGATCGCATTCGCAACTTCTCGATCATCGCGCACATTGATCACGGCAAATCGACGCTGGCCGATCGGCTGCTCGAATTAACCGGCGCCGTAACCGGCCGCGATATGGAAGCGCAGGTGCTGGATGACATGGACCTCGAGCGCGAGCGCGGCATCACCATCAAAGCGCACGCTGTCAGGCTGGATTACAAGGCGCAGGATGGCCAGCAATACATCTTGAACCTGATCGACACGCCCGGACACGTGGACTTTTCTTATGAGGTTTCGCGTTCGCTCTCAGCCTGCGAAGGCGCCTTGCTCATCGTCGATGCTTCGCAGGGTGTCGAAGCGCAGACGCTGGCGAATACTTATCTGGCGATTGAAAACAATCTCGAACTGATTCCGGTAATTAATAAGATCGATCTACCCGGCGCTGAGCCTGAGAGAGCCATCGAAGAGATCGAGCACTTCATCGGCCTGGAAACTCACAACGCGATTCTCACCAGCGCCAAGACCGGCGTCGGAGTAGCGGAGGTTCTGGAAGCGATCGTGCGCGACGTACCGCCGCCAAAGGGCGACCCGAACGCGCCGCTCAAAGCTCTGATCTTCGACTCGTGGTACGACTCTTATCGCGGCGTCATAGTTCTGTTTCGCGTCATTGACGGCACTATTCGGCCGGGAATGAAGATTCGCTTTTTCAACGCCGGCCGCGATTATCAGGTAGAGACGCTGGGCGTGAATCGCCCGGGGCCAACGCCGATTGATCAATTGAGTGTCGGCGAGGTTGGCTTTCTAACTGCTTCGATCAAGACGGTGGCAGACGTGCAAATCGGCGACACCGTTACCGAAGCAGCCCGGCCCACAAAGGAACCATTCCCCGGTTATCAGGAAATCAAGCCGATGGTTTTCGCGGGACTCTATCCCGTGGATACAAACCAGTATGAAGAACTGCGCGACGCGATGGACAAGCTGCGCCTCAACGACGCTTCGTTTTTTTACGAGCCCGAGTCGTCCACCGCACTTGGTTTTGGATTTCGCTGCGGCTTTCTCGGGCTGTTGCACATGGAGATCGTGCAGGAACGCCTGGAGCGAGAATTCGATCTCGATCTGATCACGACGGCGCCGGGCGTGCGTTATGTAGTGACTACGACTGACGGCCAGGTTACCGAAATCGATTCGCCGGCAAAGATGCCGGATCCCGGCCGCATAGTGAAGATTGAAGAGCCGGCTATCCGGGCGACCATCCTGACGCCCGAAGAACACCTGGGCGGAATCCTGGCGTTGCTGGAAGAAAAGCGCGGCCAGCAGAAGGGCTTTGAATACATCACCTCGAACCGGGTCATGCTGACCTACGAGCTGCCGCTCAATGAGATCGTGCTGGATTTTTACGATCGCCTGAAATCAACTTCGCGCGGATACGCTTCGCTCGATTATCACCTCGCCGGCTATTGGGAAAGCGATCTGGTCAAGCTCGACATCCTGGTTGCCGGCGAGCCGGTCGATGCGCTGTCGCTGGTGCTGCATCGCGACACCGCGGCAGCGAAGGGTCGGGCCCTGGCGACAAAAATGAAAGAGCTGATCCCGCGTCAGCTTTTTGAAGTTCCCATCCAGGCGGCCATCGGCGCGAAAATCATCGCGCGCGAAACTGTGAAAGCGATGGGCAAGAACGTGATCGCCAAGTGTTACGGCGGCGACATCTCACGCAAGCGCAAACTGCTCGAGAAACAGAAGGAAGGCAAGAAGCGGATGAAGAAAGTCGGCCGCGTAGAAATTCCGCAGGACGCGTTTCTGGCGGTGCTGAAGGTGAATGAGTGATACTGGACGATTCTTGAAGCTGATAGCAAATCACTCAAACTCGCTATCATCCTCAGTCTCGACGATCTCTTGCGCTACCAATTCACTCCAGGCTTTCATCACGTCTTCGCCCGCTTTCATCGACCTTAGAGCTCCGCTAACCACGCCACGCTCCTTTTTCAATTCCGGAAAAGTCAGAAGCAGCATTGCCAGATCGCGCCAGTCTGTGCCGGCTTTTGGTTGGCCGCGCCGCGCGTGATACGAGATTACTTTCTGCGCGATCAGCTCCGGCGGAGACATCACCAGCACTTCTTCGATTCGTTCAGCGCGGGGCAGCGATTCGGCCGGGCGCAGATCAACCAGATGACGGTTGTGCGGCTTATGAATCTGGAACAAGCGATGCCCTTTGCCGGCGCCAATCACGCTCTCTCCAACCGTGATGTGAAAACACTCACTCAGGTGTTCGCGCAACTCCTCGGCGAGTTCTACCGCGCGTGTGGAAACCAGATCAATGTCCTGACTCATTCGCGCTTCACCCACATAAGCGTTGACTGCCTGGGCTCCGAACACAACGGCATCGTCGCGCCCGCGCAAGAACTGAAGCACGGCGTCATGAATCGTCGCCAGGGGCAGTTGTTCGCGCATGGCAAACTCCTCGGAGGTAAGGGTTCCGGCATTGAGCATATTTGAGATAATACGCTCCTCTTCTCACCACCGCCAAGATTCGGTCAGTTGGAACCGCGACAATTCCGCTTGCGGCAATTCCTCAGCACCCAACGAGTCGGTCTGATCAACCGACCAAACTGCGAAAACTCAAAATATCTCCATTGCAAACGCATCGCAATTAACCTGTAATCTCATCGGGCCTTACCTCAAGAATTCCTCAACCGCGCTGGCTATCCTATATGCGTCGATATGGCGCAAAACGCTTCCATAAATGATTTCCAATGACGGAAGGAGGTTGTAATGAAATCGCTTCGCAATCGCTTCTATACGCTCGCCAAGGTGAGCGTGGTTTTAATTGGTCTAACAACAGTTGCGCTGATTCTGCTTACTGCTCCAAGAAAAACGGAAGCCCTGGGCGGCACGCCTTTCGGCCCACCTATCAAGGTGACGCCGGAGCTGGGCTACGGCTACGAGCCGACCGTGGTGGTCGATCGATTCGGCAACATCTTCGCCACGGCACATAAGGAGAATTGGCAACTCGTTCTGGCCCCGGACATAAATTCGCCCACGTACACTCGCAGCATGTCGTGGGCCTGGGTGTCAACAGATGGCGGACATACTTTTGATAACATTCCTGGCATGACGTCTCTTTCTTTGGAGCAGCACGAGTTTGGTGATGAAGGTGATATGACATTTGACGACGCCGGGCATCTCTACTTTGTCGATACAAACGTCGCCGATGACACGTTCACGCGCTGGAGCGTGGCGGGTCCGGGAATGCAAAACATCACGCTTGACTTCACTCGGCCTGTGGTTCCTTCTGCGCAGTTTGTTGATGATCGCCCGTGGGTCACAGCGCATGGCAACGGTAGTGTTTTCTATTTGGGAAACGAAGGGGACAAGGTAACTTATCCACTCGGTCAAGGCACTGGCAGCGGCTTCGGGCCGGGCCGCTACACTGTCTACTCATCTTACGACGGAGGACAGACGTTCGACAGTATCGGCTATACGCTGAAAGATTCGGGTTGGTGCCGGCCTGCGTCAGATCACGCTCCCGGTTCGCCATACGTTTATGCTGTCTGCGGCAACGATGGTGGATCGAACGATGTGTACACGCCGAATAATCCGAAGGGCACCTTGTACGCATACGTCTCCGCGAATGACGGACATACCTTCGAGCGATATGTAGTTGGAAGCTACAACTCAACCGACAGCACAATGAGTTGGCCGACAGTTTCGGTATCGCCTGATGGGTCGATCTGGGCACTCTACGTAGATGCCGCCACGGTAACAAACTGCGGCACGGACATAACCGGCCTTACGACTTGTGACCCCGTGACGAATCGGCTAACGCTCTATCACTCGACGGATCACGGAAAGACGTGGAAAGGACAAGACATCACGCCAGGGCGCGGACGTTATGAGTATGCCTGGTTGGCCGTCTCTCCTGATGGCAAGAAGCTGGGTGTCGGAGTCTATTATCGTCCCAACGATGCTTCAGCGTGGCGTGTCTATGGTGCGGTTTTTAAACCAGGACAGAAGCCCGTGTTGACTTCGCTTGACGAATTCAATCCCGTCGCGCCGGCTTCAGCCAGCGATCCTCCCGGCGATTATATGAACAGCTTCTTCAATCCAGATGGAACGCTGAACGTCATCTGGACACGACGCGAGTTTTCTGCGGGCACGACCATTCTCCGCAGCATCTATTTCGCTCGTTCGCAATAGAAGTTCGATCTAGTGCACCAGTTAATCTGCTCGGGAGTTCACCTCCAGGCATTAGAGCGCAGCGGTGGGTTGACAGATGGCAGCCCACCGCCTCACCTTCATCTTTCCGATTCAATTACCCATAACTATTAGCGGCGAATCTGCCGTCCGAATCGCTAGACTACACTCACCTCTAAGCCTCGCCGGAATGTCAGACTGAGCTCGCGAGGCTCGGCAGCTCTTCTTGCGGCTACAAAACTGCACTGGATAGAGCTATCATCCCTTCAAAATCTGATATGCATTTACTGGAGCGCGCTTCTAAATGAAAACTGTCCTGATAATCGTCCTGCTCTTGGTTCCTCTGTGTGCGGCTGCTTTCGCCCAGCAACCAGACATGCAGATGAAGATGGAGCGGGCAGAGAAGCCTGTGGCCCTGTTTTCCGGTCTGGGTTCGCTGCATCATCCGACCTCAACCAAAAATCCTGAGGCCCAGCGCTTCTTCGATCAGGGATTCAGAATGCTCTACGGCTTCAATCACGAAGAAGCCGTGCGTTCTTTCAAGCGCGCCGCGGAACTCGATCCCCAGATGGCCATGGCCTGGTGGGGCGTGGCGTACGCGCTCGGCCCGAATATCAACCAGGATGTCGATCCAGAGCGAGAGAAATCCGCCTATGATGCGGAGCAGAAAGCCCTGGCGCTGGCAACGAATGCGCCTGCTAACGAACGTGCTTACATCGAAGCTCTGGCCAAACGCTACTCGAACGATCCTAAAGCGGATCTTAAAAAGCTTGCCGTCGATTACAAGAACGCGATGGGCGGTTTGATGAAGAAATATCCGGATGATTTGGACGCCGCGACGCTTTACGCCGAGAGCGCGATGGACCTGCGTCCGTGGAAGCTTTGGAGCGCGGATGGAAAACCCGCCGAAGGCACTGAAGAGATCGTCACGGTGCTTGAGTCGGTGTTGCGGCGCGACCCAAATCATCCCGGCGCGATTCACTATTACATTCACGCCGTCGAAGCATCGCCAAATCCTGAGCGCGCCCTTGCTTACGCGCCGAAATTAGCGGGACTGATGCCCATGGCCGGTCATCTGGTGCACATGCCCGCGCACATCTACGAGCGGGTCGGCGATTACCAGGCGGCGGCGAAGAGCAATACTGAAGCGGCCGCGGCGGATGAAGCTTATTTCAAAGCCACGGGCATGCAGGGTTTCTATTCGATGTACTACGCGCACAATCTTGACTTTCTCGCGGTGGCCCACAGCATGCAGGGCCGTTATCGCGATGCGATTGACGCGTCGAACAAATTGGTTGCCTTCGCCGGACCGATGGTGCGTCAAATGCCGATGGTCGAACCGATTTTGGCGAAGTCGATCTTGATGTGGGAACGCTTTCATAAATGGGACGAAATCATGAAGCAGCCCGAGCCTGATGCTTCGCTGCCATCAACCCTCGCCGTCTGGCATTTCGGTCGCGGGGTGGTGTTTGCCGGGCGCGGCGACATCAAAAACGCGGAAGCTGAACAACAGGCATTCCTGAAAGCTGAAAAGTTGGTTCCTGCCGACTCGATGTCTTCTTTGAATTCGACCAGCAAGGTTCTCACAATCGCCGAAGATGTGCTGGCTGCACGCATTGCTGAAGCAAAGCATGACTACCAGAAAGTTCTGGATAACTTTTTCAAAGGAATCAAAGACGAAGACTCTCTGGCATATGATGAACCACCGCAGTGGTTTCATCCGGTGCGCGAATCGCTGGGCGGCTTCTTGCTGCGCCGCAGAAACTACATTGATGCGGCAGGATTGTTTCGCGCCGATCTGGAGAGAAACAAAAATAGCGGCCGTTCTCTGTTTGGCTTGGCGGAGAGTTTAAAGGCCCAAAAGAAAAGTCAGGCTGGCGCGATCGCCCAACGAGAATTTGAGAGCGCCTGGAAGAACGCGGATACGAAACTGAGCGTCGCTGAACTCTAAGGTGGTGCCGTGAGCGATAACAATCCCAACCGCAGACCCGTCAAACTGGTCACCATCTTTTGTGACGGCTCGAGCCTTGGCAACGGTCGCGACGAAGCGCGCGCCGCGGCGGTGGCTCTGCTTGGTTATCAGGGGTTGTGGCGGGCATTTGGGGCTTATCTTGGCAAAGCGACCAATCAGCAGGCTGAGATTGTGGCGGCGGCGCTCGGCCTGGAAGCGCTAAAAGAACCTTGCCGGGTGCGAGTCTTCACAGACTCGCGCTATGTCATCGAAACGATGAAAGGGAAGTTTCGCCGCAAGACAAATCATGAATGGTGGAAGCGGCTGGACGAAGCGACCGACAGGCACACGATTGAATGGCATTGGTCGCAGGGTCACGTCGGTCACGTGATTCAGGAAGCCGCCGACCGCGCCGCGCGCAAGATTGCCGCCCTCGGTCACGTCGAACCCGCGGTGCTGCAAGACGCGGTGGACAGAGTTGGCGTGATCGAGCCTGAAGACGAAGAGGCGTCGACCGATCCGGAATTGTTTTGAGGCTTGCTCAATCCGCAGATTTCGCCGATTTACTTTCAAACAATCAGATTGAGGACAAGACCTCAACTACCGGCCTCCGCGTCCTCCTTTTTCTGAATTGCGCTAATCTGCGTAATCTGCGGACTCGGGTTCTATCACAGCGCACTCTCGCTTTCCGGCCGTTACGAAACTATAATCCTCACTACGGAAACCCCAGGACATCCTTCTCAGGCGAAAGTACGTGTTACCACAGTCTTCAATACCAAGCGGACGAGGCAGGCGGTTCTATCTGTGCCTGGCCTTTTTAGTTCTTCTGACCGGCGTCGCGCCGATCCTGGCCCAGTCTCCGGACCGGGGCTGGGAGTGGCAGAACCCTCTGCCGCAAGGGAATGCGATCAGCGCGATTCGTTTCGCGGACGACAAGCGTCATGGTTGGGCGGTCGGATCGGACAGCGTAATACTTTACACGTCAGACGGCGGGTTTCAGTGGGAGAGCCAGCACACGCGGACGGTCGTGGCGCTCAATGGTCTCTACGTTTTCGACCGGCAGCGAGCGGTGGTCGTGGGCGCCCGCGGTTTGGTGCTGACTACGAAAAACGCTGGAGACAAATGGACTGAGATTCGCACGCCGACAAAGGATCATCTCTACGCAATTACCTTCGCCTCTGATAATCCGGCTCGCGGTTGGGCCGTGGGAACTTACGGCAGCATCATCACGACAACCGACGGCGGGCTCACCTGGACTTTGCAAAAGAGTTCGGCCCGCGTCCATTTGTATTCAGTTTCATTTAACAATAAGAACATCGGACTCGCCGCCGGCGACCACGGGATCTTGCTGCGAACTATTGATGGCGGACGTCATTGGAAGGAAGCCGTGCGCCTCGGGCCGCTGCCATTTACGGGTGTGACTTTCACTTCCCCCAAACGAGCGATCGCCGTGGGCTATGGCGGCCGGGTCATCGCCAGCGACGACGCGGGTCTATCCTGGGAACCGGTTGACACGCTGATGACCGCCGATTTGCTCTCAGTTTATTTTTCAGACGAAAAGCACGGTTGGATCACCGGCGGAAACGGTTTAGTACTCAGCACCGGGAACGGTGGAAAGCTTTGGTTGCCGACGAGTGTCAGAACCAATCCGCGTCTGGTGACGGTTTACTTTGCCGACGAAAACCTGGGTTGGGCCGCCGGCGGCGACGGCCTGGTGCTGCGTACCGACGACAGCGGGATGGGTTGGCAACGCCTGACCGAAGGTGGGCGCGACGACCTGTCGGACATTTTCTTTCTTGACGGCTCGCGCGGATGGGCCGTCGGCGCGCGCGGAAAAGTTCTGGCGACCAGGTCAGGCGGAAAACTTTGGACGGTGCAGCCGTCTAAGACTACGGTGCGCCTGGACGCGGTCACTTTCACGGATGAAAGAAACGGTTGGGCCGTCGGCGAACAGGGAACCATTCTGCATACGGCTAACGGCGGGATCGTCTGGACACCGCAAACCACCGGCATCCGTGAGGAACTGTTGGGTGTGTGTTTTGTCTCAGCCAGGCGTGGCTGGGCCGTGGGTGCGCGGGGCGCGATTCTGCTCACCGAGGACGGCGGCAATGTCTGGCGCCAGGTCCCTTCAAAGACCCAGGCCTGGCTGGAAGACGTTCGCTTTCTTAACGAGAAACACGGTGTGGCTGTAGGTTCCAGCGGAACCATCCTGCTGACCGAAGACGGCGGTGAAACCTGGAAAGAGGTCGTCCACAATGTGCGCGAGTGGCTTTACGCAGTAGCCTTTGCCGATGCCGGGCGCGGTTATGCCGTCGGCGAAAAAGGCATCATCCTGCGCACTGACAACGGCGGGCTGACCTGGAAAGATCAAGAGAGTAATGCGAAGACCAACCTGTTCGCGATCTCCGTCGCCTCTCGCGATGACGTGATGATTGCCGGGGACATGGGGCGGGTGCTGGTTACTCGCGATGGCGGCCTGACCTGGGAAACACAACCGACCATCACGAGCTCGCCACTGTTTGCGGTCGCTTATCACGGCGGCGCCAACGCCTGGGTGGCCGGTCGCGGCGGCGCCATCCTGCGACGCACTGAAGCTCTGGCGACCGTTAAGTTTCCTACCTCGAAGATCCCGCCTGCTCTTCGTGGTGGCGCGCCCAAATTAAAAGGGCAAGACAGCGGCGAGCAAATCGATCCGGGAGACGACATTCCCCGCGCCGTGCCCCGGGACAAGAAGCCGGTGAAACCTTAAAGACCTCCGCGCAAGTACTCTGGTGATTCCACCACCATCATCGAGTACAATAGTTCAGGGCCCGAACTTCATGTCACAAGCATCATCCGAGCAAAAACAAAACATCGCCACGCGCATTGAAACCGACTCGATGGGCGAGATCAAAGTGCCCGCCGACAAGTATTGGGGAGCGCAGACCCAGCGCTCTCTGCTGCACTTCAATATTGGCTATGACGTCATGCCGCGCGAGATGATTCGGAGCTTCGGCATCCTGAAAAAAGCCTGCGCCCTGGTTAATCATGATCTGGGCAAACTGCCGGCTGATAAAGCAAAGCTGATCGCGGCTGCCTGTGACGAAGTAATCGAAGGCAAGCTGGACGATCATTTTCCTTTGCGCGTTTGGCAGACGGGCAGCGGCACCCAGACGAACATGAACGCCAACGAAGTGATCTCGAATCGGGCGATTGAGATTGCCGGCGGCGTTTTGGGTAGCAAGAAACCGATTCATCCCAACGACGACGTGAACATGTCACAGTCGTCGAACGATACGTTTCCGACCGCGATGCACATTGCCGCCGCCGAACAGATGAATAAGTTGATACCGCGGGTTCGGGAAGTAAAGAGCGCGATCGATGCGAAAGCCGAAGAGTTCAAAGACGTCGTCAAGATCGGCCGCACACATCTTCAGGACGCCACACCTCTCACGGTGGGCCAGGAAATGTCAGGTTGGTCGAGTTTGCTGGGACGCGATATCGAGCGGATGAAAGCCACGCTGCCGGGGCTCTACGATCTGGCGATTGGCGGCACGGCGGTGGGGACGGGTCTGAATGCGCACCCGGAGTTTGGCGAACGCGCGGCGAAAAAGATTGCCGAACTAACCGGCTTACCTTTCAAATCTCATCCCAATAAGTTCGCCGCGCTTTCCGCTCACGATGAAATTGTTTTCTGTAGCGGCGGCTTGAAAACGCTGGCTGCTTCGCTGATGAAGATTGCCAACGACATTCGCTGGCTGGCATCGGGTCCGCGCTGCGGCCTGGGCGAATTGATAATTCCTGAGAACGAACCCGGCTCATCGATCATGCCCGGTAAAGTTAACCCGACGCAGAGCGAGGCCGTGACGATGGTAGCGGTGCAGGTGTTGGGCAACGACGCGGCGATTGGCTTTGCCGGCTCGCAGGGAAATTTCGAATTGAACGTCTTCAAGCCGGTGATGATTCACAATCTGCTGCATTCGATTCGTCTGTTGCACGATTCCTGTCATGGCTTTGTTGAGTACTGCATTGCGGGCATGACGATCGATCGCGAACAGATTGACTATCATTTACGCGATTCGTTGATGCTGGTCACGGCTTTGAATCCGCACATCGGCTATGACAATGCGGCGAAGATTGCCAAGCACGCGCACAAGAAGAAAATCTCGCTGCGCGAGTCGGCAATCGAACTTGGCTTGTTGACCGGCGAGAAGTTCGACGAACTGGTCAAGCCGGAAGAGATGACTCATCCTTAATCCATTTCATCCACAGATTACGCAGATTACACCGATTAGTGTTGAGACAACATGGTAGAGTCGGGTCAACACGTCCTCTTTTTCTACCTCCTTTGCGGGTTTGTCTAATCTGTGAAATCTGCGTAATCTGCGGATTGCTTTTCTGCACGCATGAAGAAATCGAACATCGTCAGCATCGGCCTCCGCGCAAAGACGGCCCGCGCGATCGCCGTCGTGTTGGGTGGAACGACTGAGGCGCCGCTGGTCTTAACAAAGTTGGAAATTCGTCTGGCCGATCCGAAGATACCCGCAACTGCCCAGCCTTATCATGAGGTAATGGATCTACCCTGGGAAGAAAGTCAGAGGGCGGTGCGAAAATCGGCCGTCGCGATCGAGGCGATAGCCCGAAAGGCCCTGACACGTTTGATTAAGGAATTGCATTCGCAGGGAATGAAAGTGTCGGGAGTGGGAATCGTCGGTGCAAGGGATCGGGATCTCGCACGAATCGGTAACTACCACATCAGAGCACACGCGGCCGAGGGCGTTTTGTTCCGTCGTGTGCTTGATCTCGCAGCCGACGCAAACGGATTAAAGAAACGAACGTTCTCGGATCGAGAACTCGATCAAATTGCCGCAACCGAGCTCGGCGCCCAAAGCAACGTCGTAAAGCGTAAGCTGAATGACTTAAGACATACCGTGGCTCCTCCATGGCGAGCCGATGAGAAACAGGCTGCTACTGCCGCTTGGTTAGTTTTGCATCGTCCTGGTAGATAGATTCGGAAAGCGTCCGCATTGCCTGACCCAGACGATCGGTCTTTCTCCGCCTCCTCTGCGGCGTTGTCTAATTTGTGAAATCTGCGTAATCTGCGGACTCTGTGCCCGACCCAAACGACAAAGTTAAAGAGAACGTTTCCGGCCCCTTCTACGTCGACAGTACTTGCATTGACTGCGACGTCTGTCGTGACCTCGCTCCGGGAAATTTCCTGCGCTCTTTCAAACACGCCTATTCCTTTGTCAGTAAACAGCCTGAGAATGAAACCGAACGGGCCGCGTGCGAAGAAGCGCTGGCCTGCTGTCCGGTCGAAGCGATTGGGAGTGATGGGAAGTAGCGCAAGTTGTTAACTTGCGAGCGCAAATTAGCAATTTGCGCTACCTTGCCTGACATTCGCGCGCGAAAGTCTTATAATTCAAGTATTCGATTTTCCCTGAAAACCCCTGAATGATTTCTGAACGGAGTAGCTATGTCCGGCGAATCGTTTGAGCGTTATTTTCGGTCAATTGGCAACTCGCGCGAAAAGCGCCCTTCGGGACGCTTGTGGTGTCCGGCGGCTGATGTCTATCGCACGAGCGACGGTTGGATCGTGAAAGTCGACCTCGCGGGCATTAGGCCTGCGGACATCAACATCACGATTGACGGGCGCGTGTTGCGCATTAGTGGCTCGCGCCGCGACGGCATCTGCGGCGAGGGAGTCTCTCATTATCAACTCGAGATTACGTACAGCCGCTTTGAAAAGATGATTCAGTTTCCCCGCTCTATCGAGCACGCGTCGATCGCGCGCGATTATCATGACGGTCTTTTGATCCTGCGGCTGCAGGAGGAAGCCGAGAACTCGAGCAAGGCCCGAGCCGCCGGCTCCAAATAACCATCGAACAAGCCAAATATTTTGTAGGCTTTCATTCTTGAACTAATGGTTGAAGAAAAAACAAGTCCTGACCCGGAAGCGCCGCCCGCCAACACTAAACCCGAAGGCGTGCCGTTTGAGATTCCGGTTCTGCCGCTGCAGAACACCACGCTGTTTCCGGAAACTATGGTGCCGCTGGCAGCCGGCCGGCCCGCTTCGATAGCGGCGGTCGAGGCTGCTCTTTCCAGCGAAGAAAAACTGCTCGCCTGTATCAGCGTGCGGCCTGATCACATCAGCGATCAGGATGCGAAACCGTCAGAGCTGTTTGAGATTGGCACCCTGGTAATGATCAAGCGGATGGAGCGCCTCGAAGAAACGCTGCATCTGATTGTCCAGGGCACTGATCGAATTCGCGTTCTGGAATGGGTACAGGAAACGCCGTTTTTGCGGGCGCGGGTGCAGATTCTTCCCGAGCTCGAAGTAAAAAACAAAGAGGAAGTCGAAGCTGCCAAACGCAACGTTCAGGCCCTGATTCAGCAAGCGCTCGCTTATCTGCCGCAAGTGCCGCCGGAAGTTCGCATGGTTGTGCTGGCCGCGGACGATCCGGTAAGGCTGGCATATTTTCTGGGCTCGATCCTGAGTCTGGGCGTTGAGAAAGAACAGCAGATGCTCGAAGCCAATTCGGTGGACGAGCTAATGCACCTGGCCCATGATTTTCTAGCGCGCGAAGTCGAAATCATCCGCCTGCGTTCCAAGATTGCCAGCGAAGCCCAGACCGAGATGGACAAAGCGCAGCGTGACTATGTGCTGCGCCAGCAGATGCGCGCGATTCAGAAAGAGTTGGGCGAGGGCGAAAGCGGCGAAGAGGCCGAGGCGTCACAACTGCGCGAGCGCCTGGAGAAGGCGGATCTGCCCGACGAAGTTCGCAAAGAAGCCGACCGCGAGTTGAGCCGGATGGAAAAGTTGCCCTCGATGGCGCCCGACTATCACGTCATCCGCACTTATCTGGATTTCATTCTCGAGCTGCCGTGGAAGAAATCTTCCGAGGATCGGCTTGATTTGAATGAAGCGCGAAAGGTGCTGGACGAAGATCACTTCGGGCTCGAAGACGTTAAGGAACGCATCCTGGAATTTCTGGCGGTGAGGAAGCTGCGGGCGGATTCAAAGAGCCCGATTCTATGTTTTGTGGGAGCCCCCGGAGTGGGTAAGACTTCACTGGGACGTTCAATTGCGCGCGCCATGAGCCGGCACTTTGAGCGCATCAGCCTGGGCGGGATCCGCGACGAAGCCGAGCTGCGCGGACACCGGCGCACCTATGTGGGCGCGATGCCGGGACGCATCATTCAATCGATTCGGCGCGCTGGAGTAAATAATCCGGTACTGATGCTCGACGAGATCGATAAGCTGGGTGCAGATTATCGCGGCGACCCGTCGGCGGCGCTATTGGAAATCTTAGACCCCGAACAGAACAGCACCTTCACGGATCACTATCTCGATCTGCCGTTCGATCTTTCGAAAGTTTTCTTTATTGGCACGGCGAACCAGCTCGGGCCGATCCCACCGCCGCTACGCGATCGGATGGAGGTGATTCAGCTTTCCGGTTACAGCGATCGTGAGAAGCTGCAAATCGCCAAACAGTATCTGGTGCCGCGGCAGGTGCGCGAGAATGGTCTGACCCCGGCGCAGCTTCAGTTCACCGACGATGCACTTAAACTGATTGCCGCCCGCTATACGCGCGAAGCCGGCGTGCGCCAGCTCGAGCGCAACATCGGCCGTGTGGCCCGCAAAGTCGCGCTCAAAATCGCGCAGGGCGAAACTGAAAATATCGTCCTGGACGCAGGCGACGTTCACGATTACCTGGGCTCGCCGCGTTTCTATCTCGAAGAAGCGCGCAAGGAATTGCCGGCTGGCGTGGCCACCGGCATGGCCTGGACTGAAATGGGTGGTGAGATTCTGTTCATCGAAGCCACGCTATTGCCCGGCGGCAGCGGTTTGACGATCACGGGACAACTCGGCGAAGTCATGCAAGAGTCGGCGCGGGCCGCGCGTTCATATCTGTGGTCGCACGCGGATGAATTCGGGATCAGTCCGGAGATGTTCAAGAGTTATGGCGTGCACTTGCACGTGCCCGCGGGGGCGATTCCGAAAGACGGCCCCTCGGCCGGCGTAACTATCACCGCGGCCCTGGCTTCGCTCTATACCGGCCGCCGCGTGCGTCCCGACACGGCGATGACCGGCGAGATTACACTTTCAGGGTTGGTGTTTCCCGTCGGCGGGATCAAGGACAAGGTCCTGGCCGCGCATCGGGCCGGCATTCATCGAATCATTCTGCCCGCGCGCAACGAATCCGACCTGGAAGACATTCCCGAAGACGTGCGCCGCGAACTCGAGATCGTTCCCGTCACCCGCATCAACGAAGTCGTGGACGCGGCGCTGGAGAAGCTGGTCGCCAATCCGCCGCCACCTGTTCCCGAAGAGCTTACCCGGCGCCGGCCACCTGAGCCCGAACCGGACCAGCCACCGATGATCGCGCGCGAGCGATAAGTGTCGGTCGGGCGCTGCGCGGACGGCGACTTTTTGGAACTAGACACGCCTTCCTGAGTTACACTTATCAGGTTTCTCTCTCCTCGCGCTCTCCAACGTTATAGCTGGATTCAAAACAAACAAAGGAGTGACGCCATGAGCTTAACTCGCTCGTTGATTCTCTCGGCATTGATCGTCGCCGCAGCGTTCGTTTCAGTCTCTGCGCAGGGACGTTGGCAACGCGTGCCGCCGCCACGCGATCCGCAGTTCTACGTAACTCGAAACAACCTCGAAGAGTTCGAGAGCCGAATGGAAACGATCCTGGTCAAGGGCCGCAGTTATGTCGCGACCTTGAAAGCGCAGAATGGCTATGCCCGGGTCGAGGCCACTGAGATTCGCGACACCGTCAGCTCGACCCGAGTTGCCGGAGTGGTGATCACGATCGTTGCCGATTCCGGCCCTCCCGGCGAGATTCGCGCATTGATCGACTATGAGGAGATCGATCCGCTCGTCAAAGCGTTCGATACCATCGCCAAATCGGATGACTCGATTACCAGGCTCACACACTTTGAAGCCCGCTATCGCACCAAAGCCGACTTTGAGATCATGGTTTTCAAGCAAGTCTCAGGCGGAGTGGCCGCCGCGGTTGAAGCGGGTTTTTTTGATCGACCGCGGCTGCTGATGACGCTCGATGATTTTGTAAAACTGCGCTGGATGATCGTGCAGGCTAAAGAAAAATTAGACGACATTAAGTGAACCGGAAATCCGCAGATTAGACAGATTTCGCCCGATTAGCAGGGATCACACCAGAAATTCTTCACTGTTTGTCGGCAACTGCTGCTGAGTCTGATTAATCTGTGAAATCTGCGGACTCGTGTCCGGGCTCGAAATTAACGAATTGCGACACTCAAGGTGTAACTCGCAACGGCGCCTTTTCTCCTGGCGGCGGATCGCATCATGAATACGCGGATCAAGTAATCCCCTGACTCTGACAATCGCTCTGACCACTCGGTAGTTTCATTCATTTCGGTGGCCCGTCCGTTAATCGAGTAAATGACGAAGTAGGCACCCGGGTTCGACGACTTCAGCCGCACGGTCATCTCCTGGCCCGCGCTCGCTCCTACCACATAGTCTTTTGTATCAAAGCCGGCAATTCTACCGCTAATGGTCGTGGACGAATGACTGCGAGCGAATCGAATACGTTGCGGATTGCTTTGGGCCGCCACGGAAAACAGTGAAGAGAGAATTACCGCCACACTCAAACCGAGCGTCATTGCTTGATGACGACTGTTCGAATTTGCTTTCACGAATCCATCCTCCATTCGGCAGGCCTATCTGTTCTCTGAGGGCGCCGACTTATCGGGCTTTTTTTGAAATCGAGGGAAAACGCTTCCTGATGTGAAACGACGGGTCCCTCCGCATCAACTTCTTGCTCAGGTCGGTGCTGAGCACCGACTGCATGGCGAGTCTCATGCTGGGATTTCGATTCAACAGTTGGGTCACCTTTGCCTTGGGCCAGGTGATGTAACGGGTGGGCTGCAAGGCGCGCACGGTTGCGCTCGCAGTACCGCCCGTAATGAAACTGACCTCGCCGATGAAATTTCCGTCCCTCAACTGGACGACTTCCTTGCCATTATTCTCGACGCTGACCAGTCCGTTATAAATTAACATTACGGCATTAATCGGCTGCTCTTCGACGGCCAACACGTCACCCGGTCTTGCCTCCATCCATTTCGCCACGCGCATCAGCTTCATGAATTCGAAGGGAGCGAAATTCTTAAACAGAGTGTCGTGCAGTTCCTTTTCCTCTTCGGTGAAGTGGATACCGGTGCGTTCCCTGATGATGATCGCGATCTGCACAATATTGATGACCGCGAACAGCATGTTCCAATAGATGACGCTCCAGAGCGGCGTGGCCGGCACGAAGTAATTAAAAGCAATTCCGGCGAAACATGAAAGAATGGTTAACAAGCGAAGCCAGAGAATGTCTTTCAGGAGGTAGGCCGCCATGGTCAAAATCGACGCGAGGTGGCCGGCCAGATGTCCAACTAACATATTATCCACAGGGAATCCTCCGCGGGTTCACACTGGCTACACCGGTGTGGCCCGCCAACGATCTTTCGGTCTTGCCCAACCTACAGAGTAATGTTGCCTATCGAAAAGTATTCACGCAAGGATTGGGAACAGAAAAAACAGTTCTTTCCAGAAAACGATTTGTGTTTTAGGATGAGCGGGCGCTGCGCGCCTGACTTGATATGAAGCACCGAAACATTTATCGGCTGTTGCTGTTGACGCTGCTTGTCGGCCTCGCTGTTTGGCTGGTCAGCGCAATTGACGAATCACAAGCGGGCCACGCGCAAGTACCGCCCCAGTGCGACATGTCTTTCCCGCTTCCCAATCCGAGCGACATCGGCACGGCAAAGTTCGAGAAGTTACTTTACTCGTTCCTCGATAAAGGATGTTACAAAGCCTGGATCGCCGATTCACAGATTCGCAATACCGGACCGTTCATTGGTGGCCTCTCGTACGGCACACATGATGCCGTGAAAGTTTTCTATTCCAAAGAAGCATGGGACTGGCTCAAACACCGCGACCGGCAGGGCGACATTCCGGACGGCGCGATGATCGTGAAGGAAATGTTCCCATCACCGGCCCGGGAAGGCTTGAAGCTGACCGGCTGGACCGTGATGGTCAAAGACAAGAAAGGCTCGTTCGACGGTTGGTATTGGTCGTATCACGCGCCCAACTACGCTCCGGAAAATCCGGCGATTGATTATCCCGATTCTGGCTTTGGACTCTACTGCCTCAGGTGTCATGCGTCGGCGGAAAAGGAATCGACTTTCGCCACGGCCAAAAACGTCGAAGGCTCGCCCATCTCTTTCAACATAGAAGTGCCGACGATGCTGCCGCTGCCGCCGCCGAAAGAGGACATGCATTCACAGATAGCCAGAAGGAAGTCGATCGATAGCCGGCCCTTTGCCACGCCGCGAAGCGGACCCGATCCCGACTTCCTGGCCCAGTTCAAGGGAATGCCCAATATCACAGCGGCGCAGGTCAAGCGTTTTCCCGGCGAAAGTCTTGATCACGTTGTTCCCGACGCCGGCGGCCCTAAAGGTTTTCTCACTTCCAGCCAGTGCATGGGTTGTCACTCGGCGACCAACGACGACATGGTTTATCCGTTTGGCGAGTCGAATGCAAAGCCGATAAATATCTCGCCCTATACCGAGTGGCGAGCCTCAATGATGGGCCTGGCCGGCCGCGATCCAATCTTTCACGCGCAGCTCGAATCTGAAAAGACGCTCTACCCTGAGCGCACGGAATTCTTTGACAACACTTGTTACCGGTGTCACGGCGTCATGGGCCAGCGCCAGGTAGAGTTGGACAAGAACCAACCCTTCACGCATCAGATGGTCTATGCGTTGCCTGGTGACGCGGACGGCAAGTATGGCGCGCTTGCGCGCGACGGAATCTCGTGCGCTGTTTGTCATCAGATGTCGAAGGAAGGTTTGGGGACGCCGCCGGTCTTCACCGGGAAGTTTAAGCTGGAACTCCCCAACCTCATGAATGGCCCGTACGAACAAGTGGCGACGCTGCCGATGAAACAAGCGCTGGGAATTACCACGCGTCTCGCCGATCACATCAAATCGTCCGCGCTGTGCGGCAGCTGCCACACGGTCATCCTCCCGGTCCTTGACAGCAGGGGGCGTCAGCTAAAAGACGAGAATGGAAAGCCGAAAGAGTTTTACGAACAGACTACTTATCCTGAGTGGCTCAACAGTGTCTATCAAAACGAACGGGCGCCGGTAAATCGCGAGACGGTGCGGACCTGCCAGGATTGCCACATGCCCAAAGATTTTCGGGGCCGGCAGATCCTCTCGCGCATCGCCAACATTGAAGACAACAATTATCCGTACACTGATTACCGCGCGCCGGATAAGGAAATTACGCTGCGCATACGCGATCAGTATTCGCGACACACACTGGTCGGCGTCAATCAATTTGGCCTGATGATGTTCCAGCAGTTTCCGGCGATCCTGGGAATCCGCACGGCGGATTACATGTATGGACAGGGCGCTTTGGGTTTAGAAACGTCACAAGCCTCGAGCCATGATTTGGCCACTAAAGACACGGCCAAAATTGAAGTGACCTCACTGACCCGTAACGACAATTCTCTCGAAGCTTCGGTCCGGGTTGAGAATCTGGCGGGACACAGTCTGCCGTCAGGCGTCGCCTTTCGCCGGGCCTTTCTTACTTTTGAAGTGCTGGACAGTTACGGCAAAGTGATCTGGGCTTCAGGAAGAACGAACAGTGTCGGGGCGATCGTGGCCGGCACGAGCGCAGAGATTTTGCCAACTGAGTTCTTCTACGATCCCGCAACGCGCAAGCAGGTTTTTCAGCCGCACTACGAAGTCATTAACGATCAGCGCCAGGTGCAGATTTACGAAGAAGTAATCGAGGATCCCCAGGGAAAGATCACCACCAGCTTTACCGCTTTGAATCATCCGGTAAAAAACAATCGCCTGTTACCGAAAGGCTGGCGGGCCGACGGACCTTACGCCGAACATACCGGCCCACACGGAGACGCCGAACACGATCCTGAGTACGTGAACAAATCAGGAGCAACCGGCGCGGACCGAATTGTCTATCGAATTCCCCTGAATGATCAGACGCGCGGCGCCGTCTCTGTCCGAGTCACGCTCAACTATCAGGCGATTCCGCCTTACTACCTTAAAGACCGCTTCACGATTGGCAAGGGAGCTGAAACCGAGCGTCTGGCCTATCTCGCCAGTCACCTGACGGTCGCGGGCACTCCGATTGAAAGCTGGAAACTGCGCCTGGTGTGCACGACGCGAAAACTGGACGACACAAAGAGTTCGGCGTGTGGTCACTAAACTGGGGCCGCTTCGTGTGATTTCGTGGATCTTGCTTTTGCGCAGAAACGATCCACTAAATCACACTAAGGATCACGAAACCATAAAAACTCTTTGCTTCATGAAGCATCGAGATCCCGCATTCAGTAACGATGTGAAGGCAGGCCGATGTGGATGTGCGGGCCGGTGGCCACGCCCGGTATCGCGCCGCGAAAAGCCGAGAAGGGAATCCCGTTCGCGCGCAGATATTCCATCAGCGCCTGACCTTCCGCTCCGTCAGGATTCAACGAGACGTCCATCGCGTTTCTATGATCCAGGCGCCAGCGATCGTGAATCGCTCCCTGGCCAAACACGGCGATGGGAAGCGGCCGATTGAACCTTTGCAGGAAGAAGTTCTGAATCTTGCCGGCGTTTGACAACACCCAGCCTCCGGCGCCGCTATAGCGAATAAACGAAGTCGTCTGCACATAACCGCCTTTGGGCAGGCGGCCAAGTTTAGCGATTTGTTTGTCGCCTTCGATTTCGATCAGCGTCTGCGCGATCTGTGTGTCGGCCGAAGCGATTTGCTGCTTGACGCCACTCACTTTGTCTTTCTCCACCGTGATTGCCCGCTCGTTATCTTCGAGTTGGTTTTTTGAAATCAATCCATCCTTGAACAGTTTCTGTGACTGAGCGTAACGAGCTTCCGCTTTGCTCTCGCTGGCTTCATACAGCGCCAAAAGCTTTTCCAGACTGGCTTTGAGTTCCTTGGTGGTCTTGATGTATTCGTCGCGGAGCTTGTCGAGTTCGGTGGGCGGCTTCTGTTTTGGTTTCTGAGTTTTCTTCGCCGGCTTTCGTTGCTTGACCGTAGATTTCGTTTGAGCTGAGACATCATGCCCGCTCGCGGCTCGTTCCCGACCGAAGCAGATCGTGAATAACGGGCACAAGAGGCACACGAATAAGAGCACTCGGTGATTAATCAAGGTCATTTCGATATGTCTTATGATAGATCGGGGAGTCCGTGTCCGCGAAACGCGATACAGAACCGGGAGCGGTAGCGACCGGATCATGGACTCGACTTGAGTGGCGGCATCCCCTCGCTACCGCTCGGGGTTCCGTACCCAGCCGTCCGTTCGACGGACTCAGTAGATAACTACTCGCTCGCGATCCCGGTGTCGTTGTACGATGTAAAGTCACAAATCTAATGCCGAAATCATCCGAAGCTATGAGGATCAATAATGAAGTTCTAGATCGACTCTGGAATGATCCTGACGTCCGGGAACTCACAGACTCCTCGAAAGAGATAATGCCGAGTCAGGTCTCGGAGGGCGAACTAGTCATCGATTATGATCACTTGGTCGAAGGCGGATATGTCGGTGAACCCCCGTATTTTCATATACGGCTCGGCCGATTTGCCATCTATCGCGCGAGCGCTGTCTATAAGGATTACTGGATTAGACTTAAGTTGCCGAGAGGGAAAAGGAACAGTCTGTATTCACTCTTTAAAAGATAATAACAAGACGCACAGGATCGTGTGAAAGAAGTTGAGTCACGGTGCGATAAGACTCGCCATAGCCGCGTGAAACTCATTCGCTGCCGATCCGCTTCGTACGAAATCAATTTGAGTCTGCAATTCCCGCTGAATCGCTTCTAATCTCGTCTGCAATTCAGAATCATCCGCAATAGTGGTACGCGGAAAAAAGATTGAATAACAATTTAGCAGCCCCAACGCCACATTCGCGATGAAGAAGTAGCAGGACTTCGCCTGTCTTTCGTCGAATTGACAACCCATTATGGGTCGCATGCGCTTGGTAGAACCTGTGATTTCTGGCGCAGCGAATTCACCGCGGAATAACAAATTAGCGCTCCCGTGGGCAAACCTTGAGAGCGGAAAACCATAAATCTGCTCGTACGCGTTGTTAGAAAATTCATTAAACATTGTGCTGAAAGGAATGCGACCGCGCCTTGTTTGGCTAGTATTGTGTTGCGCAAGTTGTTCGGGATGTCGCTCGAAGTAGCGCATCTGAATAAACACCTCAAATAAGTGTCGAATCAATACCCAAGTCTCCAAATAGTTGGCTTGCCGCCAGAGGCGAAAGGCCGTCAGCAAAGTGTAAATCGCCTGCGCGTATTGACCGACGCAATATACCTGAAAACTTCCCCGATCTGTTGAGATTGGCTCGAGAGAACCATGGCAGTATTGCACTCTCAACAGTATGTTAATGGTGTCTGTAACACTTAACGGAATATTTCCATAGTTTTCGTCAGTAACTCGCACAGCTTCTTCTTCTGTTTGAATCACAAATTGAATGTCGGGGAATCGCGGATTGTTTTTCATTGGCCTACGCCAAAGTCGCTGAAGCATCCTAGCAAGACTCTGCATAACGGCAATTTACCAAGCCTGGATCCTCACAATTCATCAAACATCACTTCATCGACATAGCACCAGCCCCACTCTTCTCCGGGTTGGAAGGACTTGATGATTGGGTGAGAGGTCGCATGAAAGTGTTTCGTGGCGTGTTTGTTTGGTGAAGAGTCGCAACAGCCAACGTGCCCGCAGGTCATACAAAGGCGCAGGTGTACCCACGTGGCGCCAATGCGCAGACAATCTTCACAGCCGTCGGCGCTGGGAGTTACTTCCTTAATCTGATCGAGATGTGTGCATGCTGTCATATCGCCCTCTTTCCTCCGTTACACTTTTTTAGATGTGTTCAAATCAACGCCCGAATCCATCCGCCATCGACCGGAATCGAAGTCCCGGTGATATAGCTGGCGCGTTCGGAAACCAGAAAAGCGGCCAGCGCAGCAAATTCGCGCGGCTCGCCCAGTCGCTGCATGGGAATCTCTTTTTCCCATCTCGCGACAAACTCAGCCGGGCTGATGCCTTCCTTTTCAGCCATCATGCGCGACAACTCTTCGATGCGTTCGGTGCGCGTATACCCGGGCATGATGTTGTTAACCGTAATTCCCAACGGCGCGACCTCATTCGCCAGCGTGCGCGCAAATCCTGTTACGGCCGCGCGCAAACTGTTGGACAAGATCAGGTTTTCGACCGGCTGCTTCACTGCGATTGAAGTTATGTTAAGAATGCGGCCCCAACGCCGCTCTTTCATACCCGGCAAAACGTTGCGCGCCAGTTCGACCGCGCTGAAAAGCAAAAGACGAGTCGCGGCTTCCCAATGTTCAATAGTGAAACTCTCGAATTGTCCCGCGGGCGGACCGCCGGTGTTCGTTACCAGAATGTCTATGCGGCCGAATCTCTCGATACCGGACTGCACTAATCGCGCAACATCGCCGGAATTGGAAACGTCAATCGCCAGGGCGAGTACTTTGGCGCCGGTCGCTTTCGCGATCTCGTTCGCGGTGTTGTTGATGGTCCCAGCGTTGCGCGAGCAGATGACTAAAGAAGCTCCTTCAGCCGCGAGTTCTTCGGCGACGGCACGGCCCAGTCCGCGACTGGCAGCGGCAACCAGAGCGACTTTTCCTTTGAGTCCGAGATCCATTTTATTAAATCATTTTGATCATTTATTTATTGAATCAATGAAACAATGAATAGATGAATCAATAATAACGCTACTTCTGTCTCAAGTAATCGTCCGTCTTATCCAGCCAATCCTGTCGGGGCGGACTGAAGACATCAACGTCGAGAGTATCTTCCAGAGCTTCAGCTTTGTGTGGAACGTGCGAAGGAATGTGCAGGACCTCTCCTGCCAGCACATCGATTACCTGCGCTTCATCCGCGCCGATCCAAAAACGCAGGCCGCCTTCCAGGATGTAAGTGATCTGCTCGTTCTCGTGCGAATGGCGCGGCACGATCGCGCCTTTCTTTAGATAGACGTGCGCCAACATCATGCGGTCGCCGGTAATCAGCTTTCGTGAAAGCACGTCAGACAGCGGCTCTTCGGGAATATCATTCCAGCGGTGATGCGTGACAGTTTTTTGCTCCATAAGTTATCTCCCAAGGGTGGCGCAAATTGGTAATTTGCGGCGCGTCGCAAGTTAACGACTTGCGCTACAATCAGAGCCCACAAATTACCGCATGCGTAACGGCAAAGTAAATCCGGAACCGGTATGCTGAGGCCGGCGTGCAAGTTGAGGTTGCCGGCTCTAAACTGACCCACCGCACGTTATATGATTCCTGACCAATATGGATCTTTAGGTAACCAAACCGGTCCGTTTGCCGTCTAAAGCTTTCAGATACGTCCGCAACGGATCGCTCTCCAAACGCTTTTCGAGGTAAGAAATAATGTTAATCAAGAAGTTTGCTTCGATTTTCGTCTTGCTTGTGTCCGTGGTGTATTGCTTTGCGCAGGACCCTTCTCAAACTGCCACGGCGCAGTCGACACCCGATCCCGGGCAACAGCAGGAAGAAAAACTTAAGCTTGAGCGCAAAGCCACGGTTTTGCTCGAACAGGTAGTCACTGAAGCGCAGGGGATGAAGCTACCTGAGAATCGCGTGCGCGTACAGATTACCGCGGCCGACATGCTTTGGGATCGGAGCCAGGCGCGCGCGCGGGGATTGTTTTCCGACGCGGCGACGGTGCTCGGGCAGATGGCGCTCGATGCCGACCGAACGGATCGCGAAGAGGTGCAGACGCTGAATCAGTTGCGCCAGGAACTGGTGTTGACCGCCGCGCGTCATGATGCCGACCTTGCTTATCAAATGCTGCGTTCGACCCAATCGTTGACTGCTAACAGCAACGCCTTCAACAGCCGGCGCTTTCCTGTCGACCCGCAAAGCAATCTGGAGCAGAACCTGTTAGCGGCGATTGCCGCCAGCGATCCGAAAGTTGCATATCAAAAGGCGAACGAATCTCTGGACAAGGGCGAGTATCCGACTGCCCTGGCCCGGGTGCTGGCGCAATTGCAAGCGAAAGACCCGGAAGCATTCAAGAAGCTTTCGGACAAGACCCTCAGCCGTCTGGGTGCCGATAATCTCCTGGCCAGCCGCGAAGCAACCAGCCTGGCGATGAGTTTGCTGATGCCCGGTCCGCGAGCAAGTGCTTCAACTTCCGCCGATGCAAACAAGCCTGCGGCAAACACTGCGCAGGTACTGAACGAGTCGGCTTATCATGACTTGATGGATAACGCAGTTACGGCGTCGCTCAATGTTACGTCGCTTGGTCCGGAAAACATGAATCGCGGCGGCGGAGGTCGGGGTCCATTTCGCGCGGCCCAGCAAAATCAACAAAGTACTACATCCCAGAACGCTCCAGACGAAACACAGGTGCGACAGAACAACGCCCGCATGCTGCTGTTTGGTTTGTCGACGATGCTGCCACAGATCGATCAGTACCTGCCTGAGCGTGCCCCGGCCCTGCGACAGAAGCTAACCGACCTGGGCATGGGAAATAATGCCATGATGAACTATGGCAACCAGATGCGAACCGCCATGCAGCAGGGCACCAGCGATAGCCTGGAAGCGGCCGCCAAGGCGGCGCCGCCACAGATTCAGTCGCGGCTCTATCAGCAGGCGGCCCAGAAAGCGATTGACGAAGGTAATACAGATCGCGCGCTGCAAATCGCCAACGATCACCTCGACGAATCAGGGCGCAATTCGATCATGCAGGCGGTCGACTTCAAGCGCATGGCTACCGATGCTTCACCGGAAAAGCTCAACGAGATCAAACTAAAACTCGCGGCTTTACCGTCGGATTCAGATCGCGTGAAGTATCTGATCGAGCTGGCCAGCGCCACGCAAAAGGACAACCCGAAACTGGCGCTGCGGTTCCTCGAGGATGCGCGCACTCTGGTTAGCAGGCGAGCCACGAACTTCAAAGAGTTTGAGGATCAACTCCAGGTTGCCGACGCTTTTGCTCCTCTTGATCCGAAGCGAAGCTTTGATCTGCTCGAGTTGGGAATTGCGCAACTCAACGAATTGTTGGCCGCGGCCCAGGTGCTGAATGGATTCGAAGTAGATGTCTTCCGTGACGGTGAACTTCCGCTTCAGGGCGGGAGCGACCTGGGCAATATGATAGTGCGTTACGGGCAGGAACTAGCGGCGTTGGCGAAAATCGATTTTGACCGCGCTCGGATGACCGCGGATCGCTTTCAGCTGGCCGAGCCGCGTCTGCTGGCCAAGCTTTCCATCGTGCAGGTTGCATTCGGAGTGCAACCAACGGTCGTGAACAATAACCGCCGCCCTCAGGACTTTCAGTTCCTGGTGCGATAGTTAGCAATCGGCATCGTCGGGCAGTAGCCCGACTCAAAACAAGAAGGATGCTTTGAGGCGAAGGGGAAGCGCTCGCTTAGGCGAGCGTTTCTGTTTACGCTGACTGGATTGTTGGAGTCGCATCTTCTGGACCGCGACCTTCAAAACCTCTCTCACCTGCTGATCCCAGTACTCCCAATTGTGATTGCCGGGCAGCTCGCGGTACTCGTGAGGGATCTTCTTCTCGCGCAAAAGCGCGGCGAACTTTTGATTCATATCGACCAGGAAATCTTCGGTGCCGCAGTCCAGATAGAAATAGGGCAGCCCGGCCACCCGGGAAGCGGTTAGTCCACGAGTGATTTCAAAAATATCGTTTCTTTTACGCGTCTCAGATCCTACCGGCCCAAAGACACCGAAGACTGAATCGCGAATCGATTTCAGATTCTTCAAGTCGTCCTCTGTCCACGACGCTGTTTCCACCGCTCCGCTCAGCGAACCGGCAAAGGCAAATTGATCGGGATATTTCAATCCGAACTTGAGCGCGCCATAGCCGCCCATCGACAGCCCGGCAATTCCGCGCCCATAACGCGTCTGGATCGTGCGAAACCTTCTGTCGACGTCCGGAATAAGTTCCTGCAGGATGTAGCTTTCATACTTGTCCGCCGCCGTGCCCGCGCTGTCCGTGTACCAACCGTCGTTGCCTTCCGGCGTGACGACGATCATTCGATAATCCGCCGCATAATCCGCGAGATTTGTTCTGGTGACCCAATCGCTGTAGTGACCTGAAAGGCCGTGCAACAGGTACAGCACCGGATACCTGCTCCGCGGCGATGTCTGGTAATCGCGGGGCAGGATGACGTTGTAGGGCAGAGTTTTTCCAATCAGCTTGCTCTGGAGTTGAACCGTTTCGACCGGCGCTTTTTGGGCGTTAACGGTGAGTGTGAAGAGAAAAACAGTAGCCAGCAGAGTAACGCACGATCTGCGGCTTGCGATTTTGACTCTAGTGTTTGGGCGGTTCATTTAAGCTCGAAACGAGATTGCTTCTCTTATAAGATGGATCTTCAACGCAAAGGTCGCAAAGTCTTTCGCAAAGAGCGCTAAAAAGTTTTCCCTTGCGAAACTTTGCGAGATCTCTTCGCGTCCTTTGCGTTAAGCCTTGGTCGATCTATTACTACTCAATTGAGTAAGGGCCGGCATCAAAATCAAGACCCCGCCAGCCATGATTGATAGATTCGTCTCTGTTGTTCCGTCGCTTGGACCAGCGGAACTATTCGATAAGACGCATCGACCCGGCTACCCAGGCGAATGTCAAAGTTGCGGAGATCGTCAAAGCGGAACACCGTTAAGCGCACCTTGCCGCCGGGACGCTTGGCCGCGATCATTGACTCGAAAGTGTCTTTGGTAACGCGCGCGCCATCGAGTGCCACAATCTCATCCTTTGCATTCAGTCCCTGCTCGTAGGCCGGCGTGCCGCTGCGGACGCTGATGACCATCAGATGGTCGCCCTGCTGATCGAGGTCAGCACCCAGAAAAGCTTTTTTCGGCACGGAAGCATCCGCTTGCCCGATGCCGCGGCCGCCCTGCTCCAGACGCAGTCCGGCGCCGGCCAGTATTTCGTCATAGGCAGGAACCAGGTCGTCCCTGCCACGCACATAGCGCGCGAAAAATTGTTCCAGAGAGGCGCCGGCCATCTGCTCACAGGCTTTCTGAAAATCCGCGGGGGTGTAGTTGCGTCCTTTCTGAAAAAACTCTGTATAGAGATAACGCATTACATCGTCGAGTGACTTACGGTTATCAGTGCGCCGGCGAATTTCCAGATCCAGCAACAGACCGAGCAACTCGCCTTTGTCGTAATAAGAGATTTGCGAGTTCACCGAGTTTTCGTCCGGGCGATAGTATTTTATCCACGCGTCAAAGCTGGCTTCCTCTACACTCATCACCTCACGACCGGGCGTATTCTGAAAGTCTTCGATCTGTCTGGCGAGGTGATTAAGATAGTCCTGGTTCGAAATCAGTCCGGCCCGTCGCATCATCAGATTGCCGTAGTACTCGGTGATTCCTTCGGCCACCCATAACAGCCGCGTGTAATTTTCCCTGTTGTACTCAAACGGCCCGAGCGCGTCGGGACGAATGCGTTTGACGTTCCACAGGTGGAAGAATTCGTGCGCGACCAGCGATTGAAAGCGCCGGTAGCCATCTTCATCGGCGAAGCCGAAGCGCCGGAAACCGAGCGCTGTCGAATTCAAATGCTCCAGCCCGCCGCCGGTGTTCGAACGCAAATGCAGGATGAACGTGTAATCGGGATAGGGAATTCCGCCGAACATCGAGACTTCGGCTTCGACAATCCGGCGGACTTCGCTGCGCAGGCGCTCGGGATCATAGTTACCTTCGCCATCGATCACGATGCGATGCGTGACCCCGCGCACCTGAAAGTCAAGTTGTTTGAAGTTACTCACCTCGACCGGCGAGTCGTACAGGATGTCGAAGTTCTCAGCGCGAAAACTGTTTGGCCGTCCAGCGACCGCAGGCAAGCCCGTCGCGATCTTCCAATTGCCGAAGGGATTAACGCTTAGCGTCGAGGGCGACTCAAGCCGGCCTTCCGGATACATCAACAGCGCCGCGTTATTCCAGAATGCATGGTCCGAATTCAATTCATTCGTGCGCACCGACAACTCGTTCGCATAGACGCGATAAGTCGCCCGCCACAGACGCGCGCCGCCCGTCTTTACCCGCCAGGTATTCTTGTTAACTTTCGTCCACTCCAAAGCCCGTCCGTTGGCGTCCGCGGCAAAGTCCTGGACGTGGCGCTCGAATTCACGCACCAGATACGAGCCGGGCGTCCACACCGGCATCAACAAATTGGTTTCGTTCGGCACCTGAAGGTTCGCCGGAACCTGGACGCGCATTTCGACTTCCAGCAAGTGTGTCCACGGTTTGGACATTGAAACAGTGAACGAGATGTCAGATGAAAGAGGAGAGCTTGTCTGACATTGAACAGCGCCGGCTCCGAGCAGTAGCAGGACCGTGAGCTGAGCGACTATGAATAGATTTCTACAGCGACGCATTTCCCCGCCTTTACCTCGACGTAATTGAAGAGTTAGAACGAGTAGATGTTACTACGAATGCTGACCGAGTCAGAATCGCCTGCGGTAGCGGGTTGATCCGCATTCGGTGATGATAATCCAATCCGAAGATCAACCGCCCGCTACCGCAGACGGTTCTGACTAGGCTTCCGCCGACAACAGTTTTATAGTTGCTTGGTTCCAAACAAACCGAATCGAAAGGGCAACTGCCATGCTTCGCAGATTAACTGCTACCTCTTCTTCGTGGGCGCCGCTTCCGTTGCGACTGGCGCTGGGCGTGATCTTTCTCGCGCACGGGGCCCAAAAAGTCTTCGGTACATTCCACGGACCGGGCTGGACAAAGTGGACATCGATGTCGCAGCTGGCGCCGTTTCCATTCATGAAGCCAACCTGGCTGTGGCTGGGGGCCGCTGCAGTTTCCGAGCTGGTAGGTGGCATTTTGATTCTTCTGGGATTACTGAGCAGAGTCGGGGCCTTTCTGATTACCTGCGTTATGTTGACGGCGATTATCGGCATGCAATGGCCCGCGTTCTTCATGCCGACGGGTATGGAATTTGCGGTCGCGTGTCTCGGTGGAGCGCTGTCGCTTATGATCGCCGGTGGCGGCAAGGCTTCGGTCGATCGGAAACTCTTCGGAGGAAGATAAATCTATTTCCGATTCCAGGACTTCGCTTTTTGGAGTGTCCTGACTTGTCAGTGGTCCCAAAGTGGCGACTAGCCGCCGCACTCCAAATTTCAAAATCCAATGAAGCGTTCACCGCTCCTCGTCATCTTCATCACCGTATTTATCGATCTCGTCGGGTTTGGGATCGTGATTCCGGTGCTGCCTTACTATGCCGAAGGCACGCGGTTTGGCGCCACGCCGCGCGAGGTCGGGTTCCTGTTCGCTTCATATTCCGTGATGCAACTCGTCTTCGCGCCCGTGCTGGGAAGACTGTCGGACAAGTATGGGCGCCGGCCGATTCTACTAATCAGTCTGCTTGGCACCAGTCTGGGTTTTCTGATCCTCGGATTCGCCTCCACGCTGTGGATGCTGTTTCTCGGCCGCATCATCGATGGAATTTCCGGCGGCAACATCTCAACCGCGCAAGCTTACATCGCCGATGTCACCACCAAAGAGAATCGCGCGAAGGGCATGGGCCTGATTGGCGCGGCCTTTGGTTTGGGTTTCGTTTTTGGTCCGGCAATCGGCGGCATTCTGAGTCGCTGGGGCATCAATGTGCCGTTTCTATTTGCCGGGGGGCTCGCCTTTGCCAACGCGATCCTGCTTTACTTCACTTTACCGGAAACGGTCACCGCCGATCATCCGGCGCGCGCGTCGGCTGCGAGTGGTCGCGGCTGGAAGCAACTACTGGACGCGCTCGGGCAACGACAACTCGCCTTTGTACTCACGATCTATTTCTTGTCGATCGTGGCTTTCTCGATCATGACGGCATCATTTTCTTTGTTCATGATGTTTCGTCTGGGTTACGACCCCTGGCACAGCGGTTGGATTTTTGCCTTTGTGGGCGTGGTCTCGGCCATAATTCAGGGCGGACTCATCGGCAGACTGGTGAAGCGTTTTGGTGAGCCGGCACTGGTCATTGCTGGAGGATTTCTGTTTTCAATTAGCTTGTTCGTCAGTCCGTTTGTCACGGCGGCCATGGGTTTACTCGGCATAATTTCAGTTGGCGCGTTGTCATCGATTGGCAACGCGCTGACCGCGCCTTCGCTAACCAGTCTCGCTTCGAAAAGCGCCAGCGCCGCGGAACAGGGCAGTGTCCTCGGCGTCACACAATCAGTGGCCAGCGTAGCGCGCGCCGTCGGGCCCACGATTGCGGGGGTGCTGATTTACAGTGCCGTGGCCCACTTTGGTTTCGGTCGTAAGCCTCAGAATATGAGTGACGATTCGATCCAGAGAACTTTCTGGACGGCAGCCGCGATCCAGTTCGCCGCATTTCTGCTGGCGATCTATTTTGCGCGGGCGTATCGAGGCAAGCTCTCGACCGGCGAGGTGGCCGAAGCTGCGTGAGAAAACTATCCGCAGATTACACAGATTACGCAGAGAGGTTTCTGATTTGTTATCGGGCTGACTAATATTCTCCGTAATCGGTGTAATCTGCGGATGAATTACCCCAGAAAATCTTTCAATTCATCCACGGTCGGCAAGGCCGCGCGTCCGCCCAACGATCGACACTTCAAAGCCGCGACCGCATTGCCCAGTTTCATGCACGTCTCTAAGTCTTCGTCGTTCAACATGCCGTAAATGAATCCGGCGTGAAAGGCATCGCCGGCGCCGGTGGTGTCGCGACAGCCCTCGGGGACTTCAAAGGCCGGTGATTCGATGAATTGTCCGTCGCAATAAATCAAAGCGCCGCGGGCGCCGAGCGTGGCGCCGACAATTGCGCAACCATAGCGCGCCTTCATCTCGACCAGGGAAGCGCGTTCGTCGCTGATCCCGGTAACGCGGTGCGGGAACTCGGCCGAAGAAATCAGCACATCGATCAGCGGCAAGAGCTCCGGCAGTCCTTCATAAATATTATCGATGTCCGCGGTGATGATTGTGCGCGCGGCGCGCGCGGCCCGCGCCATCGCTACGCAAGCAGGCGGATCGTGGGCGTCGATGTGCAGGACGCGCCCGCGAGCGGCGATTTCCAGCGGGGCTTCGTCCGGCCGATAAGAGAGCCGCTCGTCGCGGTCCCAGATGATTGTGCGCTCGCCGGAACGCGCATCGATGATGATGAAGGCAACCTGGTTGTCAGCGCCTTCGATCGCTTCGGCAAAATCGAGATTCACCCCTTCGTATTCAATGGCGCGCAAACCAAATCGACCGTCCTCGTCAGAACCGAAGCGTCCGGCATAAGCTGTTTTCAGACCGAGACGCTGCAAAGAAACCATGGCGCTCGCGGTCTGTCCGCCCGCTGACTTCTCGTATTCGGTGAATCTGACTTTGGTATCAAACGCGGGGTATTCAGGCACAACGATCAAGTGATCCACCGCGTTCAGGCCAAATCCGACCGCGTCGAAGTCTTTATCTCTCGATAAGGTAAGCGGAAATCGCAAATCGGGTGTCCTGACTTTGCGCCTTTGCGTCTTGGCGTGGGATTATTTTCTCGCAAAGGCGCAAAGCCGCAAAGAAACCGTGACTCTAGACGAAAAACTCAAAGAAATTCCGCGCTCGCCCGGCGTCTATCTGCACAAAGACGCCGCGGGCCACATCCTCTATATCGGCAAAGCGAAAAATCTGCGCAACCGCGTGCGTTCGTATTTCCAGGCCGGGCGGTCGGGCGACTTCAGTTACGGAATTAAAACCGGCGAATTGGTCAAACAGATCGCCGACGTTGAAGTCATAGTCACTGATAATGAAGTCGAAGCTTTCATCCTCGAAGCTTCGCTGGTTAAGAAGCATCAGCCTTACTTTAACTACAAACTAAAGGATGACAAGTCTTATCCGCATCTGAAACTCACCATCAACGAGCCGTTTCCAAAATGCGTAATCACGCGCCGGATTCAAAACGATGGCGCGCTTTACTTTGGTCCGTTTCTGCCGGCCTCGATGGCTCGCCGGACGATCGATTTAATCAACCGGACGTTTCAGTTGCGCACCTGCGACATCGAAATCGACGGCAAGGCGCCGCGCCCGTGCCTGGAGTATCACATCAAACGCTGTCTCGGGCCATGCGTCAAGGGCCTGTGCACGCCCGAAGAATATCAGGAGGCCGTGCGCGACGTGCGCATGTTGCTCGAGGGACGCAACACAGAACTGGCGGGGATGCTGGAAGAGCGCATGCTGCAAGCGTCCACAGACACTCGTTACGAACTGGCGGCGAAGTATCGGGATCTGCGCAAGACGGTAATCAAACTTTCCGAACAGCAGAAGATGGCGACCACGGCCGAAAGCGACGTGGACATTTTTGGCTACTATCGCGAAGGCAAGCGACTCGCGCTGCAACTTTTTACCATGCGTGAAGGCGACATCGTCGGCCGGCGTGAATTCTTCTGGGAAGATCTGCCGGAGAATGATTTCAACCCGGCAGAGTTTCTCAGCGAAGTGCTGGCGCAGTATTACTCAAGCGACTATGTGCCGCGCGAGATTCATGTCCCGATCGAGTTCGGCGTTCGCGAGCTGCTGGAAAAAGCACTGAGCGAACGCCGCGGCCGGCGCGTACACATCCTGGCTCCGCAGCGCGGCGAAAAGCGCGACATGATCGATCTGGTTGAGAAGAATGCGAAGCTGGCTTTCGAACAGCGTTTTCGCGTGCTTAAGCCGGATATGAAGCGAGTGCTGGAAGAGATGCAGGAGACCCTGGAGCTGCCGCGTTTTCCGGCTCGAATCGAATCTTTCGACATTTCGCATATCCAGGGCGCAGAGAATGTCGCCGGCATGGTCGTCTGTGAAAACGGAAAGATGAACCGTGGCGAGTATCGCAAGTTCAAGATTCGCGGCGTGGAAGGTTCGAATGATTTCGGTTCGATGCATGAAGCGGTGCTGCGTCGATATCGCCGGGTCCGCGACGAAGAAAAGTCCTTGCCTGATCTAATCTTGATTGACGGCGGGAAAGGACAGCTCAGCGCGGCCGCTGAAGCAATGCGTGAACTCGATCTCGAAGCCGTACCGATGATCGGCGTGGTCAAACCGCCGCTGCGTCATAACGAGGTCGCTTATTTATTGGTCAAAGGCCGCGAAGACGAACCCGTCTATCTGGATCCTCATTCACAGATGTTGCGGCTGATTCAAATGATTCGTGACGAAACGCATCGTTACGCCGTTACCTACCATCGCAAGCGTCGCGAGCTGCGTGACTTCACTTCGGAACTGTCGGCTATCCCCGGCGTCGGTGAGAAACGAAAGACGCGCTTGCTGCGCCAGTTCGGTTCAATTCAGAAAATCTCTCTGGCGACAGTCGAAGAGCTGGCGCCCTTTGTCGGTAGAAAAACTGCAACCGAGATAGCCCATCACTTCGCACGGCAGCGAGCGTTGGCGGAAGGAGCCAGCGCGGCTTGACGAGTCAGTTAATTCAGACCGGGCTAAGAGAAATGTGGATAAGTCCAGTCGTATTCGACTGGGAGCCGATGGTTGAAAGTAGTACCGATTTCACAAGTAGTCGGTGGAAGAGGTCTTATGAACTTTGGTCACATGCCGAACAGATTCTTAATAAGTCGACGACCGAGTTTGAACGAGCAAATTTGATCATGAATCTCAGAAAGGCAGTTGATCGAAGGGTGCGTCTATTAGATGAACGGTACTCGTTTCGGGCAATACCAGTTAAAGACAAGCCGTCAGACAAACTAGTTTTGCTTGAATTCGTTGGCGTTGTACGCCCACGAATGTTGCAGAAACTAATTGCGATTCGAAATGTCGTTGAACATGACGATGCTAAACCTCCCGATCCTGAGAATTGTGAGGTGTTCCTAGAGTTCACTTGGTATTTTCTTAGATCGACAGACATGATCATGCAAAGAGTCGTCGACAGAATCACGTTCACGGATAACGAGAACGGCTGTTGGGTTGAGCTCGGTATTAATCCACCGGATCGATGGCTTCCACTTTTAAGAGGTTGGCTTCCCGCATCGTTGATATCAGACGAGTTTCGAGATGGTTGGCCTGCCGTGAGAATCAAAAGAATTGCAACGCGCGCAACTGAACTGTCAAGACTTCAGGAAGAAGAATCGGACGACACTGGTCTAGGAAATAGGACTTGCGATCGGTTTTTCGAAGCCGAAGTGCGAGGCCCAACTGAAACGCTGAAAAAGATATACAAGCTTTACTTTGAGACGGTCTGAAAATCCACTCGCTGGCGGTTGGAACAAACGTGATCGATACGACTATTGCGCCTTGGCCGTTGGCCGAGTATCCTTTATTCATGGCTACGATTCTTGAAATTGAAAGGCTGGCGCTCGACTTGCCTGAGCGGCAGCGGGCGACTCTGGCCGCGAATCTCCTCGAATCACTCCCGGCTATTTTGTCGGACGAAGATGAAGGCATTGCGGAAGCGCTGCGACGCGACACCGACCTTGATGCCAATCCTGATCGGGCAATTTCTCTTGAGCAGCTGGATTCCCAAATCCAGCGCCGTCGTGGCTGATGCAATTGGAAGTTCATAGTCAGGTCACCTCTGACATCTCGCAATAGTAATTGTTCGCGCCACGTAGGAGGTCAGCCCATGATCAAGCAGATCCGGAGCAAAAGACTATTCTCTTTTTTGCTGGCCATCGGCCTTTGCGTTTGCGTTTTACTCGGCTGCAGGTTCTTCAGCAAGACGAATATGTTCGAAGGAACGGCCGCAAAGGATGCGGCCGATGCTTTCCGTAAAAAGCTCGGCGGGCCGGTTAAGGCTTTGAGCCTGGAGATCGAGCATGATTCAGCGACTCTAAAAGCGCAGGATCCTCAAAACCCTCAGAACGTTGACGAGTATAAGTATGTGAAAGGTCTGGTGATGGGACCGACACCGGTGAAGTTGAATCTCCTGGAGAACAATCTGGACAAGACGCTATTCAATCTCGACGACATCAATCTGGCGGCAACTCCGACCGTTGCCAGGACGGCCATCGAACGCGTGAAGATCGACGGCGGAAAAGTTAAGAAGATGACGATTGAACGAGGCCTGAGTTTGGCCACTGACATGACAAAGTCGGGCGCTGTGCACTGGAACATCGACATCGAAGGAACTCGCGAGAGCGCTTCTGCGGTGGCCGATACCAAGGGAAACATTCTGGGTCTTGACCTTTCACAGACGGCGCGCGCCGCGAAATTCAGCACTTACTCGGCAGACACTCTGCGTGACGCGGCGCCACAGATCAAGGAGGCCTTTGGAGGACACGTCAAACTTCTCGAACTGATCGTCTATGACAAGTATCTCTGGTTTAAGGCTAAGTCCCCTCGCAATGGTGAGATCACTCAGTACAAGTATGATATCAACGGCGTTACCACCAGCGCCTTGTCAAACATGAGCGACCCCACGCCGATCGAGGTCAGGACAGGCCAATTCAAAATCGAAGATCTCTATTTCGATTTCGACGAAGTAAATCTGACGTTGGCTCCCGATCTGGCTAAGAAAGCGCTGGAGCGTTTGAATTTCCCTGACGGCAAGGTTTCGCTCTTCGAAATCTCGCGAAAGCCGCGAAAGTTTATGGGCAAAGACCTGGTGACTGTTTGGGATGTGTCGTGCCAGCAAGGACGCAAAAGCGCAAGCGTATACTACGATTTGGCGGGCAACGAGGTGGAAGTTAATCGCTAGCCGAGATAGCTAGTCGAGATAGACCGAGCCGCCGAGTCAACATGTATCCTGCGCCACGTTGGCAACGTAAGCGTGAAGATACTTCGCCCTAAGTGTGTAGTTGCCGCTCATCTTGCAGTTGGATCTTCGGATTCAATTGGCGTCTCTCGGTTGAGACAGGGCCGCGCCTTCTTGCCCAGGTTAATACCAAATGAAACTCAAGCAGTCACCGAACGAACCAGCGATTGTTCTGTTGCACGGTTTTCCATTTGATCGTTCGATGTGGCGCGAGCAGATCGATTTTCTGAGCGCAAATGGATTTCGCGCGATCGCACCGGATCTGCGCGGGTTGGGTGAAAACAGATTCAACGGTGAAATCGCTACGATGGATGACATGGCCCGTGACGTCGCTGCCCTGATGGATGAATTGAGAATCGATCAAGCGGTCATCTGCGGTCTTTCCATGGGTTGTTACGTTGCGTTCGAATTCGTTCGGCTCTTTCCCGCGCGAGTCCGGGCCCTTGTGCTCGCCGGCGCTCGCGCGCAAGGCGCTGATGAAGCGGAAAGAAAATCTCGTGAGGACAAGGCTCAGGATGTTTTGAGTGACGGGATGGGCCCGGTCGTTGAGGCTATGTTGTCAGATCTGCTGGCGCCAAAGACGCTGGCTGAGAAACCGGCGGTCGTTGCGCGGGTGCGCGAAATGATTTTGGGCACCGATCCTCGCGGCGCCGCCGCGGCGCAACGCGGCATGGCGGCCCGGCGTGATTATTCGGGCGATCTCTCAGATGTTAACGTACCGACACTGATCATTGCCGGCCGTGAGGACGTCATCCGGAAACCTGACGACGCTGAACTCGTTCATCGTGGCATCACGAAATCGGTTTTAGAAGTCATCGATGATGCGGGGCACTTGATGAACATGGAGCGGCCGGAGATTTTCAATGAAGTATTGACTGATTTTCTGGGATTGATTCATTGATCCGTTTATTCATTGAATCAATGAGACAATGAGCCAATGAATCAATTTCAAAAGTTCACTATTGAAGAACGCGTGCTGTGGGGCGACGTAGATGCGGCGCGGATTATCTTCTATGGCTCGTACCTTCGCTTTTTTGAAATCGCTGAGACCGAATTGTTTCGTTCAGTGGGCATGCCTTATGGCAAGGTCTTTGACGAGTTGGATATCTGGCTGCCGCGCGTGCACCTGGAGTGTGATTTCAAGCGGGCCGCGCAACTGGATGATCTGCTGGAAGTCAGCGTCTATGTCGGAAAGATAGGCCGGACATCAATGCGTCTGAATTTTGAAGTGCGCCGCAAGGGCGGCGACGGCAAACTGGAAGAAGATTTGATTGCGACAGCGCACTTTGTGCTGGTCGCTACCCGTCGCGATGGATTACAAGCGGTTCCGGTGCCGGACGAATTGCGCCGCGCGTTTGCGCCTTACACGGAAATAGGATGACAGGATTTACAGGATTAACAAGATACTCAAAGCAATTATGTAAATCATGTTAATCCTGTCGAATTAATTATTCGTCTTGCTACGCGGCAGCCCTTCGATCAGATGATCCATTCCCAGCCACAGCGCCCAGCTATGATGATAAAAAAAGATTGGGAAGGTAACGCCGACAATGAACAGAATCGTCAGCATTGTCTGCTCGTTTGAGATCAAAAAGAGGCAGACGAAATAGGCGATCAAGATCGTGGCTTCGGTCGCAATCACATTGGCCATAATCGCGCCGACAAAGAAACCTTCCTCGCGTTTGAAAATCACACCGCAAGCGGCACAGCGCTCGTTGACGTTGAATGGCCGTCCGACTATCGACTCTTTACCGCAGGCTGGACAGCGCAGCCGAAGACACCGCCACAGGACGAGAAGGACGGTGCGCGGATCTCTTTTCATCTACCAGTCGTACCCTTCGCTCAGTGACTAAGCCCTCCCTAACGGTCGGGCTACCTGCCCCGCCCTGCCGGCTTCATTCGCCCAGCGCCGCGTATTTGAACAGGCGGAATCGATAACGTGACTGTTCGCGCATGTTCTTCGCAATCACCCCATGGAGATCATCCTTCCAGGTAGTGTACTGATCGATGAAACGATCGGCGGTTGCTTTGTCGCCGTTGTATTGAACGTCGAGGACCTTTGCCAACAGCTTTCCCACGACCGAATGATACTTGTCGTAATGAATGCGGAGTTTTCCATTTTCAAAAGTTAACAGTCCATTCTCCAGGAAGAAGTTCCACTGCATCAATTGCATTGTCTGATATGGCTGGTCGCGGCGCGGCTTGACGTTCTGCAGCACCCGCAGAATGCCGCCGGCATAAACACTCCGCAGCTGCCCATCAGTGTAATAGCCTTGTTTGTGCAGCGCTTCCGCGACGAACAGCGAAACCAAATCGGCTTTCATCTCTTCGAGCGCGCTCGCGTCGTCCTGCAGGGCCTGGTCGAGGTCGCGATTGTCTTTCGTCCGATCGACGCCGAGATAGTGCCCGACTTCATGCCACAACGTGCGATAGAAGTTTCCGTCTGTAGTCAGTTCGCGCGCTTGATCTTCTCCGACGGCCGCCGCGAAAGAGCGCGACGTGCCCTTAAAGATGTTCGGCTCGCGCATGATGTTCGCGCGCAAAAGGATTGTGCGGCCATAACGACGCGCGAGATAACTCTCATTGGGCAGAATTGTTGCCGTGTTGCCGCCGCGCGCCTGGCCAAAGTCAGCCACCACGTCATAGACGCCCACCGGAATGTCTTCACGCACCTTCTTGTGATGGTCGTAAGGCAAAGAATCTTCGAGCGCTTGCAAGCCTTTCATTGCCTGGCGTAGGGCCACCGTTTCTTGCTGCCGAGTCGCCAACAGACTGAAGGCAAAGAAAGTTTTCACGCCAAAGAGCTCGTCATCATACGTTTCGTAAGAACCAATCTGCGCATTGAGATTCTTAAAATGACCCGTGACCCATGCCGCATCGCCTGATTCATAATCGTCGGACAAAAGATCGCGCGCGCGATTGCGCAGAAACCTGGCGAACTCTTCGTCGTCCTTTTGCAAAGCATCAGCGGCTTCGTTAAGCAGGATGTGCGCCTTCATCAACTGGTCGGCGTACGCGACCGAATAAGGGACGCCATAAAAGCCCTGCGTGCGCAGAATCCCGGGACGCGGGCGCGATCTAACACCTGAGATCGTTTCCAATTCAGCTCTCAACCCGGGATGCAGTGTATCCAGCGCCGGATACTTGCGTAGCTTCGCCAGATCGTCGTCGGCATTCAAAGAATTCGCGAGTCTGACAACCGAACGCGGGTTCATGACTTCGTCGCGCTTCTCAGGATGCGCCGTCAGGAAAGTTTCAAGTTCTTCCTTTTTCACACCCCACGGATACATGTTCTTTCCCGAGACGACAGGTTCGACCGGCAGAAACGGCTCGCGTTTGTTTTCCAGCGTGGTCGCGATTGGTCCCTGGAAGAGGCGATAAAGCGTGAGCAGATTCTGCGTCACCGTCGTCGATCCGGTTTGCTTGTCAAGTCCGATAAGATCGCGGTAGGACGAGAGCGCCTGCTTGTGACGCTGGTCTTCGTAGATGCTCTGAAAAATCTTTCCCACTTCCAGCAGCTTAGCGACAGCTTTGCGCTCGCTGTCGGTCAACTGCGATAACTCAGGCGCCAAGCGGATCGTCTGGGTCTTGTCGATGATTGGCTGGCTCCTGGTAAGCGGCCAATAGCCAGCGGGCACGAGATCACTTGACCTTCGACGTGTTCCTGTTTGCGCAAAAGTCCCGGCCAACAAAACCAACAGCGCGGTAGTTGCTGATAGAGTTTTCCACATCTTTTATTAAATGTTTCCTTTCTGGCTCGTTAATGATCCGACAGGTTTCCCTTTGCATCAGCATAGAAATATTTAGTCGCCCGCGGACCCTTAATCCAGATGCGCCAGGTTGGGACGAGATCACTGGCCGGTTGTCGCACTCGTTCCAGGGGATCGAGTTTTTTCATTTCAGCTTGTTTCTTTTCGTTCTCTTCCTTGCTGCGCGTATTTGAGGCGCTGTCGAATTCGATCGAAATCACGTCGGGCTTTCCGTCCTCGATTTGCGCGCGGAGGGCTGCCTTGCGACATACATCTGGCGTCGCCGCCAGGTTGATGTCATTAAGATTGAACAGGGGGAGCTTTTCCGCCGCGAGTTCCTGATTTCCGAGCACCATCGCCTGCACCGGTTCCGGGCCTTTCACAGCGCCCTTTTCATAAGTGTACTTGTCATAGTTCTTCGGCTTCTTGGGATCCTGGACGATGATCTCCAGACGATTTTCGTGAATCTCCATGCTGCTGACTTTTACGTCATCAACGCCTAGTTTTGCCTTGATCTTCGCCGCGCCATCCTGAGCGTTAGTGCCTTCAAACATGTTCATCTTCGCGCCCGGTAGCGACGAATACTTGCACGCCATGACCATAATTCCGAGCAGGCAGAACGCGCTAATCGCGCTACAAAGTCTTGCACTAGAAGTTAGTTTAGGCATAGGACGATCCCCTTCGATTGATGAACATCCCCAAACTGCGCCACGAGGAAAGGAGTATATCCCCGGCGAGAGCGAAGCGGAACCTCAACCCGCGGCCGCTGCTTCTGTCCGATGTTTCTTGCAGCCAACGGTCACCAGAATCTCGCGCCATCATAAAGCGTCATTCGCTTTTCGCGGCTAAATTGTGGCCCGGATTCGGCACTGCGATTGCTGACTAGTGCCGTGGATGTTTCCGCGACCAGTCACAATCTCGCAAGCTTCAGCTACCTTTGATAGCGACCACCTCGCTCCACGACCCAAGACCTTAGATCCTCTGGCGGCATCGACCGGCGGCATCTTTGACGGCTTACGACGACGCTTCAAGCGCGAGCGGCGCCGTCGCAAAGTCGGCCGCGCTTATGACATGGCTTTGGAAATAGCGCGCATGATACCGCTGGGGTCAGAAGTGCTCGATGTGGGCTGTGGCAACGGCTTCATCGCGCATCATCTGAGCGCGATGCTCGGCAGAGGCGTTGTCGGGATTGATTTGGGAAGAGGCGCTGAGGCGGCAATCGACTATCGTCGTTACGATGGCACGCGTTTCCCGGTCGCGGAAAATTCATGTGACGCGGTCACGCTTTGCTACGTGCTGCATCATGCGCAGGACGTCCCGATTGTTCTATCCGAAATGCGCCGCGTGCTGCGTGATGGCGGGCTCGCCGTTATTTATGAAGACATTCCACAGACGTGGTGGGATCGGCTGGTTTGCAAGTTGCACAATCGCCAATGGCAAGGTCGCACCGGCCCGTGTACCTTCCGTTTGGAATCCGAATGGCGTGCTCTGTTCAAGTCATTTGGCTTTGAGATCGCAAAAGAACGACGGCTATCACGCTGGCGGAATCTAACTCACCCTGTGTCTCGGAGGTTTTATGTATTGAAACAAAGCCAGTCTCACGCATTCGGTTTGTCGGAGATCCTGGATGCTGAAACCTCCACGGACTCTGTGGGAAGAATATGAAGAAGGTCGTCAGCATACCAGGCTATGCAAGTTGAGATGTGCTCACGAAGCACAGCACTCGAGTTGTACTGGTCGCAAAGATAAGCTTTCCATCTGGGTTTAATGTGCGCGGGTTGATCTTCTATTTGCAGCGCCACCAATTCCATAAAGCCTGCGACCATTTCGGCCGTACTCAGTACTCTCAGTTTCTCCAGTTCGCTTCCAGCACGAGCAATCTCTTTGTTGTCGTAGAAATAAGGCCGGACCTCTGGATTCTCTGCGAAGTAACGCATTATCTCGAGGCTTTGACTGTAAAGCCGCTCGTTTACGTCACCTCGACTCTGCAAAAGCATCACCTCAACCTGGCGCTTAGTCGCCTTGAGGGCGAAAACGCCCCCCAGGACCGCGCCGATGACTGCACCTATGACACCCGCTGCGGCGGCCAGGACTGTTGGATCCATTTTGAGTTTGACCTCTGCGAAAAGCGCGTGAACGAGGTTGATAAGTCCGATCTCGCAACCGATAGCCAACGTGGTCCGAACTATTGTTGCCCGCTCGGAAACACCGCCTGCAAATCAGCGTAGTCTGCCTTTGGTTTCGTGCGGCAGACGAAGCTGACCTCCTTCGGTTTGCCCGGCGCCGTGACGCTGACGCCCTGAGAACTCACGGCCGGTTTTTCTTCACCGTTATAATCATCGAACACCGAATACTCATAGCCATCGATCGTGAAGTTTATTGATGTCGTATCGAACTGCGCCCGAAAATAGTGAGTGTATTGAAACTTCTCCTGCGTTCCTTTTCTATCTTTCGGAAATTCAAGCTCGATCTTTCCCGGCAGGCCAAATCGGTACTGCAAGTAACCGCGTTCGCTGGTCAGGTCTTTCGAGGCGCAAACGGAGACGATCTTGGCCGGTTTCTTTACCGGACAACTGAAGATGACGCGTTCGTTTTTAGCGCAAAGAGTCACGGGTGCCGCCGAGCTTCTATCCCTGGTACCGGTGGGCCTGACAAGGTTGGCGGGGGAAACAGAAACACCAGACACCACCAGGACGGAGATCAGTATTGTGACTCGCATGGTGGGAAACGATACTCCAACCCGACGGCTTTGTCATGAGTTTGAGAATTCCAGTACGCCCCTGAGCGCCGCCCCAACATGATATGTGACGCGACAGATTGCTCATGCGAGGACCGCAGTCAATTGGAGAACGCGGTAGTTTCGATCTCGAATATTAACAGTATCGCTGCAGGTTTAGATGAGGAAACCGCCCTTTCTATTAACTTCCGTTCCGCCTCCTCTTTAAGAATCGCGCGCGATTGTATTGCAGACCGGTTAATGAATCCCGTTCGCGACCGGTGTAGCCGTATCTCGTGCGAGTGCTGCCAGAAGAGTTGCCGTAGCCATCATAAGTGACTCGCTCGATGAGTTTACCGGTTGTGCCGGTCAGCGCCGTCGTGCTGCTGAGATGGTCGTGTGAGAAGTAGTAAGTTGTAGAAGTTGACGAGCCTTTCGGCCTGATCTTGTTGTCAATGCCAAGGTCCATTCAGGTACTCGACCGTCGAACCGTCGCTGTTGATGTCTTTGACAACATCCTGACCGTCCGAGATGAAATTTGTTGACGCACCGCTCGATGGCGCCCGCTGAATTCTTCTCTCCAGCGCTCATACTTGTAGCTGCTGTCCGTGATCTTGGTCAGCCGATTTAACACGTCGTAGGTGTATGTGGCATTGGTCGCAGCGCCGAAGCTCATCTTGGTTCCGGCGTCACTACGAATTTCGCTTTGCCCTCCGCACGAAGGTAAGGATCGATGCAAGCATGATGCTGTAGAGGAAAATACCTAAAGGAACCCCATACCAAATAGGCTCGATTATATTAGATTCCCCCGTAAAATCGCCGAACTTCTCGACAATCCAAACCGTGGGGTAATAAAGAAAGACGACAGTTTCGAAAAGAAAATCCGGCACCGGTGATCGTATGGCTGGTGGCATGCCGCTTACAGCCAACCAGATAAGTGCTTGGAAGAACATCAGCAAACCAGCATACTTGCAGAAAGTCCTCATAGTAGTCATTGGAGTTTGCCGACTGGCTGATTTCGTACAATGTTACGGTCGGCTTCTTCCATTTTGGCTCCGCCAAGGTACCCCAAGAATTTGAATCTTAAGGCGAAGCTGCTCATCACTGATCTCGTGCCAAAAATCGTCGCGCCTTCCCTTGTCGGTTGATAGATTGTATCCTACGTTTATGAAATCTCTTACCGTTTGCCAGTCTTGAATGCTCATAGAGCCTTGGCAAGGACAACCGTGGCGACTTCCAAACCGGCTCAAAGCATCCCACGTGGCTAACGCCATATCCATTGCCTTTCCGACATCGACGTTGGTGTGGTCCGGGCTATGCCCGTCTCTCGCTTGACCCGTATTAACATTGCCCGCGTAGTCATAGTGACTGAAGGAGTCCTGCAAAAAGTGAAGGAACGTGCCAAGTCGCGCTCGCATACCCCCGCGTCGGTTGGCCAAGCGCCAAAGTTCCGTCTTTCGTGCAGCGTTCTGCTCATGCGTTCCGAATGAATGAAACAAGACATTCGTCTTCGCATTAAAGGGCCCGGGCGCCTTATTCCCGTCTTCATCCGAGCGTTGGTCCCACTCGGCGATCTCTCTTGCCTCCCAATCTTGGAAGCAACCTGTCTTCAGCGCGAGGTAATACGTCAGATAGTAATGCACATCGATTTCATACAGACCTGACGGATCGATCCGGTTTTGAGGATCGTTGCCGACGTAGGCGAATTGATTTATTCCTCCCGCCAACCCTGTCGGGTCTTCGGAGATGAACCTACCAAGCTGCGGATCATAGAAACGCGTACGGTAGTACATCAGGCCGGTAGGAGATTCACGTTCACGGCCGGTAAAACCGTAACGGGTCTTCGCGGAACCGCCCGTGTTGCCGTAAGCGTCGTAAGTTTCCCGTTCAACTAGAGCACCTTTTGAGTCAGTCAACTCCGTCGTGCTGCCCAGATGGTCTTGCGCAGAGTAATAGACCGTGTTGCCGGTCTTTAGCCGAATTTTATTGTCGACGCCTAGGCCGTTCAGATATTCGGTTATGACATTCGTGCTCGTCTTGTCTTGTGCAACGTCATCGCCGTCGTAGTTGAAATTAGTCGATGCACCGCTGCTGGGTGCGCTTTGAATCCTTCGCCCCAGCGCGTCGTATTTATAGCTGACGCTTCCAGACGATGGTGTCACAACCTGTGTAAGACGGTTCTCGAAGTCCCAAGCGAACTGCGTTGTTCCGCTGGAATCCGCTTTTGAGATCATGTTGCCATTGTTGTTGTAGAGGTAACTCGCACCGCTTGTAGCAGTCAGACGATTGAAGGGCTGGTAACTGTACGTGGCGCTGCGCTGCGAACTGGTGCGGTTGCCGACAGAATCGTACGCGTAAGACTCTGGGGCCGTCCCTGTGTACGTTGCCGACGTTAGTCGATCCAGCGCGTCGTAACCGTAGGCGTGCGTGCCGCTTTGATCGATGTTCTGTGTGATCTGGCCGGCAGTGTTGTAGGTGTAGTTGTTATCGGCAATAACGGTGTTGTTCTTGGCGTCTTTCAAACGGGTCAGACGATCCAAGCCGTCGTAAGTGTAGGTTGTCACCACGCTGTTCGGCAGCGTACGCGAAGTCAGCATGCTCGCGGCATCGTAGGCATAGCTGGTCGCCAGATTCGAGCCGTCGGTAATCTTCGTCAAACGATTCACCGCATCGTAGGTGTAAGTCGCTTTCGTGGTAGGCCCGAAGCTCAGCTTGGTGCGACGGTCGTTGGCGTCGTAGGTATAGTTAAGCACCTGGCCCCAAACGTCGGTGGTGCTGGTCGCACGTCCCAAACTATCGTAAACAAAACTCACCGTGCCGTTCAAGTTTGTTGCCGTCTTCAACTGTGACAACGCGTCGTACGAATAGGTCGCGGTGCTCGCGTCCGGATAGGTGATCGTTGTCAGGCGGTTCAGCGCGTCGTAAGCGTAGCTGGTCGCCATGTTGTTGTAGTCAGTGCGCGAGATGCGATTGCCCACAGCATCGTAGGCAAACGACATCATCATTCCGGCGCGCGTCGTCGCCGTCACCCGGCCCAAAGCGTCGTAAGCAAACGTGTAGCGCTGCAAGAGCGGATCGACGACCGCCGTGACGTTTGAGCGCGCGTTGTATTCGTACTGCGTCACCTGGAGCGCCGGGTCTGTAAAGGTGACGAGGCGGTTGGCATTGTCGTAAGTGAACGTGGTCACACGTCCGGCGGTATCGGTGCGCTTGGTCACGTTGCCGACCGCATCGTATTCCACAGTCTCCTGCAAACGCGTCCCACCGACGACGGCGGGCGGATACGTGGTTTTTACGGGCCGGTTGAACTCGTCGTAATCGATGTTCGTGGTGTGTGCAAGTTGATCCGTCGCGGCAGTCAGATTGGACATCAAGTCATACGTGTAGCTGACCGATTTGAGCAGCGCATCAGTTTGGCCTGTCAAACGGTAAGCCCCGTCGTAAGCAAACGTGGTGCTGTTGTTCAGCGCATCCGTGACTTTTGTGCGCCGGCCGGCAAGGTCGTAGGTGAAAGTAATGAACGTGGCGTCAGGCCGCGTGATTCTGTTGACTCGACCGGCTGCATCGTATGCATAGGTGGTGGTGAAAGTGAGGGCGTTGGTCGCGCTGGTCAGGCGCGCGCGGGCATCATACGCGAAGGTAGTTGCGTTATTGAGCGCATCCTTTACCTGGGTCAGCCGGCCACTCGTGTCCCACGTGAGCGTCGTGACTTTGCCGAGCGCGTTGGTCATCGCCAGCAATTCGCCCCGCGCGTCATAGGTGAACGTGGTCGCACTGTTCAGCGCGTCTGTGACAGAGAGCAGATTACCGGCCGCATCATAAGTGTTCGTCTTCACGCCGTTCATGGCATCGGTTGCCGTCAATACTTCGCCGAATTGATTGTAAGTGAAGCTCGAACTGCCGAGCACACCTGTCGCGCTCAATTCATTTCCGTTGGCGTCGTAGGTGTAGCTGGCAGTTTGTCCCAGCGCGTTGGTGTGGCTGGTCATGTTCATCTGGTTATCATAAGTCCAGCTCTGCGACTGTGAGCCGGAGCCGCAACTGCAAAGGCCTTGCACACTCGTAACAACGTTACGGCCTTTCGTCTTATCAAAGAAGTATTTACTGACATGGCCAAGAGCGTCAGTCACGTCCGTTTCAGTGTCGCTAATGTAACCAAGGCCGTAATGCTCAACTCCGCCTTGCTTCTCTGAGGTGAGCGTGCGCCCCTGAGCGTCGTACGTGTGGCTCTCCAGAATATTTCCAAGCGCGTCTGTGAGGGAAGCCAGAACCAGGTTCCCATTCGCCGAAGTATAGCTGAAGCTAAATGCAGAAGTGTCCGGATAGGTCACCGATAGCAGCTCGCCGCTCGCGCCGTAGGCGTAGGTAGCGGCCGTACCTATGGAGTCGCTGATTGAAAGCACGCGGCCATTGGCATCGGGAGTGATCGTAAGCACTCGGCTAAACGGATCGGTAATCGAGATAAGTCTGCCGTTAAGGTCGTAACTTAGCGTTGTCTGGTTCCCGATGCGATCCGACAGCGAGAGCAGCTTGCCTACCGAGTTGAACCGATGCACGCTTCCATCTTTGAACGACAGGGTGAAACTCGCGTCGCCATTCTGGACCAGCGAACCGTGGAAATCGCCCTCGACGGGACTAAAGGGTCCCGAGCCTGAAGAGCGCGTGAAATTAGTTGCCTGCCCGTCTGACGCAAACCAGCGTACGAAGGTTGAGCTATAGATTCGTATTGCCTCGTCGTAATCACTCGACCAGCCCTTGCCGAAAACACCGGTCCGCAGCGACATGCTGTTGTAAGTGCGCGTGACGTTGATCGCCGGACCAACACCAGGCAACTGGTAATCACTTTGCTGGAGATACATGTTGCCGTTGGTAATGTTGACTGGTTCACCTATGGCTGAGCGGCAAGACCCCGTGCCAGAATTCTCGGCGCCATCGTTTGGCAAGACCGTCAGCGTGACAGTTGCAGGCGACGAATATCCCCAGAAATCATCCCGAATTCTATAGGTGAAGCTGTCTGTTCCCGCGAAGCCCTGGGTAGGGGTGTAGCTTTTCTTGTCGGGTTCCACTAAACCGTACAGCGTTCCATGCGAAGGGAACGTTAGGATGTCCGGCGCTGGATTCAAGGCATCGCCATCGGGGTCGTAATCATTCACAAGCAGAGGACCAATTATTCCTGCTCCGCGAAGGGTATATGCATCATCCACAGCAACCGGAAGCTGGTTGACAACATTAACCGTGACCGTGGCCGGTGTGGAACAAAGGTTAAGGCTGTCACAGACTCTATAGGTGAAGCTGTCTGGGCCCACATAGCCTTGATTGGCGCTATAGGTTTTCTTGTCGGGGTCCGGAAGACCATAGAGCGTTCCGTGGGACGGGGAGGTCAAGATCTCAGGTGTCTTCAGGGAATCGCCATCGGGATCGGAATCGTTCACACGCAGCGGGCCGATCGTTCCGTTGACGTGCACGTTATATGCGTCATTGTTTGCGACCGGCGGCTGATTGACAACATTTATGGTGACAGTGGCGATATTCGAACAGGCTTGCTGAGGGTCACAGGCTCTGTAAGTAAAAGAATCCGTCCCAACGAAAGTTGTATCGCTTAACGTATAGTAAAAAGAGTTTCCGTCGAGTCCATAGAGCGAGCCATGTGAGGGAAAAGTGACCGCTGACGCAGTCATCCGGTCGCCGTCAGGATCAAAATCGTTCGCCAGCACCGGCCCGATTGTTCCGTCTCCGTGCCGCGTATAACTATCGTCACTTGCCACGGGCGGACTGTTTGGCGATTGAGAGGCTGAATTGGTTTTTCGAACCTGTGGCGCGAGAATAATGAGCAGGAAAAGACTAATAGTAATTCTGGCAAGGCGGGTCATGGGATCGTTCTCCTTATTATTCCGAGATTCCTGCGAGGGTGAGTTGAGAATTATTCAAGCCTGTTCGCGATCGGCTGGCATCAAGTCTTGATCATTACTAACCTCCTCTTTTTACATTTCCGAAAAATCCTATTAGTCATTTCTTCTTCCTGGCGTAGTTAGCTAGCTCTGGGTTGATACGATTAAAGAAACCCCAACTCTCCCTGAGGTCCGCCTTCCCAACTCAACTTGCCGCCAATTTCGTCATTGAGCTGGTTCAGGTGTGCGGCGATCAGAATCATGGCGGATTGCAAGGCGTGAATGGAATCAAGGCCCTGGGCCAGGTGTGTTTCCTGTGTCCCGATACCGATAACCTGGAAGGGACAATGATAACCGGGCGGGTCAGAGGACTTTTCCGGCAGGCCTACGAAAACACTTACAGTTCTCTTGGTGTCACTCTCATCGATAAAGTAAAGCTTGCGAGTGGCGATTATCTCGCCGATGCTTTCAAAACCCATTCTGCTCTCCCACTCATTGCGCTGGCTCTCTTCGGCTTGAACTTCCGGCTGCCCTAAACTTCGCGAGACACGCCAGGTGGGAGTTCTAACCCCCGGTTCGGTGCTCATCGCGCGGGCGCCATGCGGGTGCGAATGATCCAGGTGGGCGCAGTTGCTTTGACCTCACCGACATCGATCCAACCGGAAAGTCGGGTGACGACCATTGGTGCTACATCTGAGGGTCGCGTTGCGGGACGTGCATAGTTGCGATTCATTCCGTGCGTTGTTGCTGTGGTTGTGTTTGTCATGGAGTTTTCCTTTCTTAGTCGAATCGTTGATTTGTTGAAATCTTAGTTGACGCTCATCAGGCCTGCGCTGGCGGTGAAGCCTACGCCGAAGCCTACGACCATCGCCGGACCCGTCCACTCTTTCTTTCCAGCCAACATGAATCCGGTCGAGGCGCTGGACAGGTTGCCGAAGTTTTCCAGCACGTCGTAGGACTTCTCAACCTTGGTTGAATCGGCATCCAGATGAAGCTGCGAGCAGACGCCGTCGAGAATCTTTTTGCTGCCGGTGTGAATCAGGCAATCATCAACCTGGCTCAAATCTGAAACCGGGGACATCGGATCCGCCAGCACGTCGTTCACCGTCGTCACCGCGTAATGGGCGCCGCGGGTCGGGACCGCGGGCCGCATGAAGTACTGCGGCTTGCCATGCAGCGAGGGGTGAGTGCTGTTGCTGACCATGGACAACAGGTTCACGTCGTCCGGGCTGTCGTTGGTCAAATGCGAGATTGGTCCGAAAGCCGGCTTGCCGGCCTGGTCCGTACCCAGGAGCAGCGCCACGGCGCCATCGCCGAACAGCATCGACTGAATAGCCAGAGTGGTTTCGGTGCGTTGTTCCTCAAACTCGGTGTCATCGATCATGCCGTTCTTGCGCATGCGGGCGAGTTCGCGGTAGCCGAAGTACTCATCGCGGAGCAGCGGAGCAACATAAGGGGTGTGCGCTTCAGACATCAGCACCACGGCCATTTTTCCCGGGTTCGCCGCCAGATACCATTGGGCGACTTCGACACTCTTGAGCATCACTGAACAACCCTGCGACTGCATGCTGACGGTACGCAGACCGCGCGAGAGCAAGCCGTGCGTCCGGCCCATTACTTCGGAAGCCAGGCAGGGCAGCATCTGGTCGGGGGTGTTCGTCGCTGCTACCAGCAGGCCAATCTGCGAAGGGTCGCCGCCCCACTCTTCGATACACTTGCGGGTGGCGTTGACGCCGAGTTCGGTGGTCGAACTGGTCGTGTTCATCGAGGCACCACTCAAAAAGTCCGCGTAGTTTTCCATCGCCGAGTAGCGGTTGTGAACGCCGAGGCTGCCAATCGTGTTGATGAGCTCAGGCGAGAGTTTGTGCATCATCGATGCAATCAACTCGGTGGTGCCGACTTTGTTCTGGGGGGTGGCGGTGCTGGCTGAAACTAGGCTAATCATTTTCTTTCTCCCTGCTTCTGAACTTCCTCTTACCAAGATGAAGCGCTCAGTCGCTTTTTTTAAAATAGCTTTTTGTCTTCGTTCGTTGTGCCTCCATTACAAGGGCTGTGCCAAGAGAGATTTGAGGGGATGAGGCAGAAGCAAGTGAAGAAATAATAAGACTTAAGTGATTGAGACGATGATCGGAGCGGAACCACGGGCGAGCCGCGGCTAGTGAGTACTCAGTATGCAAAAATCCGCGAAGCGGTTGGCTGGAGGGTTGGGGCCCGCGGCATGTGTGACGAAGAGCCCCGGAAAGCTTAGTGATAACGTGATCTAAGTGTGCGTGAGATCACTTTAGCGCGGGTATACAGCTTATCTGGTAACCAGGTATGCAGTGACAACCTAGTATCCAGGGATGGGATGGAGGGATGGGGGGATGGGGCTTTGTCGCAGAAGTCGGCAGGGCCGGTGACTTCTGCATCATGAGAGAGACTTTTGCATCAAAGAGGGTTTCTTGCGGTGAACCTATCGCCAGAGTAGGCTTCGCGTCATGGAAACCAAGCGCGGATTTGATTGGGCGTTGCTTAAAGAGATTTTTTGGCGTCCGGGAGTGCTCGCGGTGAGCATTCTCTACTTTTTGTTGCAGCTTGCGTTCAATCTCATAGCTTGGACGATGACCCAACAAAATCAGGCGAAGTATCAGCTCATTCAGGTAGTCACGTGGCGAGTTTGGATAGCGGTAACGCCAATACTAACGGTGCTCTTAATCGTGTTGATAGTTCGCGCCGCTATTCAGGCAGTAGGAAGGCGCGAGGCGCAAGCGAACGCAAGCATTGCGGCAATGGAAAGAGACAGAGACTCGTTCAGAACTCAACTGGATGCAGCTACCAAGGGCGGGACGATTAAGTTATTAGCCGTTGAAATGATGCCACAGTTACTGGCTCTCGCAGAAGAATGGAGCACGTTACATGAAGCCTTTTTGAGCGGCGTTACCGATTCCGCTGAGGATCAGGTTAGAGATTTGACGGATAGAACCGTAGCGTTCTTAAAACAAGAACTGGACGACAGCCACGCTGCGATGGTTAAGAACGCACCGCCCGAACATCCTAATCTGCACGGACGAGCCACGCGCGATAAACATTACATTGGGCTGGCAGCAGCAAAACTGAACAAGGTTAATCAAATCATCGAAGAGCAGCGACGCGCGAATTGAGAGGCGGCCTACGCTGCCTCTTCCCAGAACGTCGGCTCAATGCCTAACTCATATATCGACTGAATGAGACAGCACAGATTATGCGCCAACACTTTGCAGAGGGCTTCGTTGATTTGAGCGGTTGTGGTTTTGCTTCTCAGGCGGTCGCCAAACTTGGCCTTGATCATCGAGAAGGTGGATTCGACGGTAGACCTCTTGTGATAGAACGCACATTGAGTGGAGCTAATCGTAGGATGTCATGGACTGACCCTTAAAGACTAACGTTGAGAGCGCGCTACGCGCGCTGGCGGACAAGGATGTCCGCGCTCCGAATGACGCCGAGGCCTACTTCTCCACGTACAGCTCGGGAAGTTGCTTGCGAAGTTCTGCGACCTTCGGCAGATCGTTAATCGCGATGTAGGGTTCGTCCGGATGATTGACAGCGTAGTCCTGATGATAGGCCTCGGCTTCATAGAAGGCCTTGAGTGCGACTACTTGAGTGACAATCGCCCTTTTGAAAACTCCGGCTTTATTAAGTTGAGCGATATAAGCGTCGGCAATGCTCTTCTGCTCTGCGTTGCTGTAAAAGATGGCCGAGCGATATTGCGTGCCCGTGTCTGGTCCCTGGCGATTCAGTTCGGTGGGATCGTGGGCGACGCCAAAATACACCTTGAGCAGCTGACCATAAGAAATGCGCGACGGATCGTATTTGATCCGGATCGACTCAGCATGACCGGTATTGCCTGCGCTTACCATTTCGTAGTGGGCGGTGTCGGCGGCGCCTCCCGAGTAGCCGGCGCTAACGCTGATTACTCCCTTAACGTGTTCGAACACGGCTTGCACGCCCCAGAAGCAGCCGCCGGCGATCACGGCAGTCTGCCCGCCTCTAGTGGCGGCGAGGGGTGCATCAATGATCGGGTTAGGTAAGGGCCTGCCAGCGGTAGCGTTGACCGCATTGCAAGCCGGCATCGTGGTAAAAAGACTGGTGACGAGAATTGCTAATAGAGCGCGGGACATATAGACACCTCATTGACGAATGAAAGTTGACTCACAAACATTATACGTCTCAGCCTGGACATTTGGATGTTTGCTTAAGCGTTTCCGGATAGACGCTGAAATGAAGCCGCTGTCTTTACCGGCGCCTTATACCGCGGACAAACGTTCGCTCTGGAGTGGCATTTTCTTTCAAGTACGCGCGGGCAGTGTCGAGGGCGAGGCGGATCACGTCATCCATATCCAGGTAACGGTAAAGCCCCAGTCGTCCTGTGAAGGTCACGCGGTCGCTCATTGCGTTAGCCTCGAGCTGATACTTCTCAAAAACAGCAATATCGCGCGGGAGCCTCACCGGATAGAACAGTGGATCGCCGGTGCCGGCTTCGCGTGAGAATTCGGTAAAAGCCACGCTGCGATCGTGCGATTCCCAGGGTGCGAAATGTTTGTGCTCGAAGACACGCGTGTATGGCTCGCTCAGGTCCGTGTAATTTATGATCGCATTGCCTTGCAAGTCTCCCAGTCCTTCCACCCGAGTAAAGTCCAGAGTCCGGTAAGAAAGTCGGCCATGCTTCCCCCCAAAGAAGTCATCAATCGCCCCCGAGTAAAAGACGTGCTCGAATTCGATAGCGCCCGTAACCAGGCCATCCCATTTTTGATCCAGCATTACCTCAATATTCTCATGCATCAGGATGGCTTGAACCAGCGAGGTGTAACCGTCGACCGGGATGCCCTGGTATTGGACCGAGTAATAATTGTCATTGTAATCGAAGCGCATCGGCAGCCGGTCCAGCACAGATGCCGGGATCTCACGGGCGCTCCGGCCCCATTGCTTTTGCGTGTACCCTTTCAGAAACCATAGGTACAACTCCTCGCCCACCAGCGCAAGAGCTTTCTCCTCGAAGTTGCGAGGTTCGGTGGGAGACGACACGCAAAGCCCCTCAATGAATCGGCGCGCACCTATCGGCCCGAATGACTTGTCAAAAAATTGATTGATCGTATGCAGGTTAATCGGGAACGAGAAAATGCCGCGCAGATTTCGTGCCTTGACTCTGTTGATGAACGGTCGAAAACTGGCAAACCCGTTAACATAGTTCCAGATTTCCTCGTCATCAGTGTTGAAGATATGCGGACCATGAGCGTGCAGCATGATCCCGGTCCTTTCATCGCGCTCGGTGTACGCATGCCCAGCGACGTGGTTGGATGCTTCAATGACCAACACTGTATGACCGGCATCGGCGAGCTCTCTGGCGATGACTGCGCCTGAGAAACCAGCGCCCACTACAAGGATTCTCTTCATTTGATTGACGATGCGAGACGTATCTTTCGCGTGCCCGGGTATTTCCGATTGATCATTAAAGCGGGATTCCTGGACACCTTAATTCGTTGCCCCCCTGGCATCACAGCCCAGGACCCACAACGGAGTGCGGTTTTTGATTCGCGTCTTCAATTTTCATTCCGGCATGGAAGTGGGAAGAACGACAGGCTTATACCATTGATCCTTCAGGCAGACAACAAAAGCGGCGAGACCCAGGAAACCGATGTGTTATAAGACTTAAATCCGAGACGCTGATGGTGGTTGACAAACTCATATCGAGTCCCATAAGTTCCTAACCTCAACGTTGTTCTGGCAGCCATCTTTTCACCCTGGGACAAAATCTCAATGGCCCACCAGCGGACCAATAACCTCGCTCTCGTTTTGGGGGGCGTGCTCATCGCAGGCTGTGCTTATGTCTTAATGGAGCATATCTGGCGTTGGCCAGCTGAGAAAGTAGTCGCGGCCGTTTACCACAAGAGTCTGGCGGTACTCTACGTTCCCTGGTTGGATTTGTTTAGGAACAGCATTTTCACGAGCGCTTTCTTGTGCGCGATCGTTTTGACTCTGGTCCTCCAGCGGCTGATACCGGCGAAACCCGATCAGAAGATCTTTAGCGCGGGTTTTGCCCAGGATCTGGTTTGGTTTTTTTACCAGACTGTCCTGCATGCCTTAATTATCGCTACTTATGTTGACTTATTAACCCGCCTCTACGCGAAACACTTTTCGTTTTTGACCATCACGTCCCTAAATCAGTTTCCCGGATGGTTGAGATTTCTGCTGGCGGCATCGTTGGTGGATCTACTTTATTGGGGCCAGCATTATTGTAACCACAAAGTACCTTTGCTTTGGAGACTTCACTCATTGCATCACTCCCAGCGGGAACTCAATTTCTTCACAGATTTCCGTTATCACTTTCTGGAATACATTGTTCGCCATACCTTTCTGGTCATCCCCCTTTCAATCTTTCAAATAGAAGCTCCAATTATTATTTCATTTGGCATTTTCCGGCAGTGGTATGTACGTTTCTATCATGGCAATATCAAGACAGACCTGGGACTCTTAAGATACATTCTGGTTACTCCACAATCGCATCGTGTTCATCATTCGCTGGACCCTGCCCATCGCGATACCAATTTCGGCTCAATTCTCAGCATCTGGGACTTTGCGTTGGGAACCCAATACCGGAATTACGACGTATATCCAGACACGGGCATTCAGGACCAGAGTTTTCCTCATGAGAAAACGGTTCGATTGAAGAGTTTACTCCTGACCCCTTTCCATCAGTTGCTTTATCCCTTCTTGAGAACCAGCAAACCTGGAACATTTGTGGCTGAATCGCCCCCGCTTGGATCGGCAGGCTCGACTTTACTGTCCGATTCTGGAAAACCCGCTGATCCGTAATGGCGAAGGTCTTGCTTCCCGGCGAGCCAAGAATAGTCGGTAAGTTGGCAGATTTAGAGAACTGCGGGCCTGCCCTTGCTTTCCCAAAACCAACCGACTTGCCAACAAAACCGCATGATGCTCCGCCTAAGAAGTCGGGTCTTGGGGAGAGTTCTGGGGCAAGTTTTCGGACTGCGGTTTTGACCATCTTCCAATTGCAACGAGCACCATCATGTCAGGGTTTTTCTGCTCGACTCGCTCGTCAGTTTTGGAACAGTGAATCTGAGCGATGGCCTGATGAAACTCCAGCGGTATTCCCTGCTTATATACGTCACTGACGCGACGCACCTCAAATGATTCGTCCAGTGTTACGCGAGTGAGCGCGTTGTGAAACTCGCCACAATTCGGGCAGAGTATGTGAAGGTCATATTGAGGCATCAACCGCCAGCAATCTTAATTGCAACGAAAGCCTAAAAGCCTAAACATTTTTCCAAGTCTGAAGCCGCATGCGATTCCGAATCCGCGCGATGTTGTGGGGCAAATCAGAGGCCAGTCGAAACGCCCGAAATATTAGCTTCGCCCAACGTAAACGCCGTGAATTCGTCGCGAATTAGCGAAATATGATGAATTACTGAAGCTTTGCTGGATCGTTTGGGAGGTCAAATCGATTTGAACCGATACTTATTGATCTTTAGCGATCTAATTCTCGACTCCAGTGTGGAAGGGGGGATTTGGAGTTTCGCTGCTGCCCCAGACGATCCCGCCACTCGTCCTCTCGCCTCGGCCAAAGCAGCTTCAATTATCGCTTTCTCACTTTCTAGAAGTTTCGAAGGCAATGGCTGTCCAGAGGACGTCGTTTCAAAAGCGCCGGGCGTGAGCCAGCTCTCTTCCACCAATAGGTTCTCGGTCTCGGAGAGAATGATCGACCGTTCGATAACATTCTGTAACTCTCTAATGTTGCCTGGCCAAGTGTATGACTGCAACGCCTCCAACGTCTTGGCATCCACGGGTCGTATTTTCTTCCCGAGTCTTTTTGCGAAGCGTTTCACGAAATAATCGATAAGCGCCGGGATATCTTCCGTTCGCTCGCGCAGCGGCGGGATTTCAATTGGAAAAACGTTAAGCCGGTAAAACAGGTCGCTACGAAACGAGCCGCCGGCAATTGCCAGGTACAAGTTACGATTGCTGGCGGCAATCACCCGTACGTCGGATTGAATAGTTTGAACTGCACCGACACGTTCAAATTTGTGCTCCTGCAGAACGCGCAACAGCGCAACCTGGGTCTCAGGAGGAAGCTCGCCGACTTCATCTAGAAAGATCGTGCCGCCGTCCGCCAACTCGAAGCGACCCATACGTCTTTGGGTTGCGCCTGTGAAGGCACCCTTTTCGTGACCAAATAATTCAGACGCGATCAGTGACGGTGGGATTGCGGCACAGTTGACATTCACGAATGCTCGAGAGGAGCGCCGGGACTGTTTGTGGATGGCGTGGGCGATGAGCTCCTTGCCCGTTCCTGTTTCACCGGTTACCAGTACCGTCGAGTCCGTGGTGGCGACCTTGGATACGCGAGTAAGTACTGCTTGCAAAGCAGGAGAAGCACCAACAATTTCCTCAAACATCCAGGACCGGTCGATCTCCGCTTTCAGAGCCAAATTCTCTTTGTAGAGTTGGTCTTTTAGCTCCTTGATTTCCTCTTCAGCCCGCCTTCGATCGTCTATGTCGTGACCTGCCGAATACCACTTAACGATCCTTCCCGATTCGTCTCGCAGCGGGACCGTGCGAACAAGGAACCAGCGATATTCTCCATCAGCCCGCCGCATGCGAAACTCGGTCTCAAGCGCCTTTCCCGTGGCCACAGCCGAGAGCCACTCCTCCGTTACCTTTGGCTCATCTTCGGGATGAACTACGATCTTCCAGCGCCAGTCCTTTAGATCCTCCAAAGAGAGACCGTAGTATTCCAGCCAACGTTGATTGACGTAATCAGCGGAACCGTCAGGAAGAGTTGTCGCGACCATTGCGGGAATTGTGTCGATCAGGGTTTTGAGGCGAGCTTCGGCTTGCTTGCTATCTTCCATGTCGGTCCGCGTGCCGTACCAACGAATGACACTGCCCTGTTCATCGCGCAGCGGGTTGAGGCGAATTAGAAACCAGCGATACTGCCCGTCGTGTCGGCGAAATCGTCCTTCCATTTCAAATGGGACTCCTCGCGAGAGCCCGCGCGGGGTTTCCTCACTGAGTCTTGGCAGGTCGTCCGGATGGACTAATCCAGCACGAACGTCTTTGGGTTTAATGTCTTGCAGAGTAAGGCGGTAGTATTCCAGCAACACGTGATTCGCATAAAGAACGTCTCCACCCGATCCCAAAACGAAGATTTGCTGCGGAATGACTTCTACAAGTTGACGAAGTTCCATATCTGAGAAATCGTCGCTTAATCGCCGTTCCTCGCGTTGTCGATTTTCCATGAGTTAGGATTGGTAAGTCTGAGTCTTCTTTTCTAATTTCAACAAGTATCGCCGAGACAATCCACACCGCCCCGCCTGTAATAGGGTGAATTAATGTTAGATATCAGAACCTCAGTTGCGTCGCAATCAATATACCCCGGGAAAGCGTTTCGGCTCTAGCTTAATATAGAAGGCAGCGGAGTAAGAGCCCTTTGGCATTACTACCGGGCATTTGGCAGCAGCATGCGGCCGATGGCGCGTTCGCCGATGCTACCAAAGTAGAGTGCGCCTTTGTGCTCGACGACGTTGGCGATCTGCGTGAAGCACTGCGGCGAAGGATCCTGAAGGTTGTGTGTGACTTTTCCATTAGCGTCGAGGCCGAGCGCGAACGCGTAGCGCTTGATGTTTGGTTGCAGGAAGTTTGGGAGACGCCAGACGACCTTTTTCAAAAAAGGATGAGGTTGCAAAGCATCGAGAGCTGAGTCGCGCCGGTTCACCAAAGCCAGCCAGAAAGTGCCCCGGCCATTTGACGAGATGCCGTCAGGGAAACCAGGCAGGTTGTCGATAAAAATGTCCGACTGGCCCTGTTTCGCTCCGGCGAGCCAGTAGCGACGCACGCGGTACGCGCCGGTGTCGTTCACCAGCACAAAGGATTGGTCGGGACTGACCGCGACGCCATTGGCAAAGTAGAGATCGCGCAACAAAACCTTCGTCTGTTTCGTCCGCGGATCGTAAGAAAGGAAACGGCCGTTGGGTTGATGCTCGAGCAGGTCGGCTTTGAGTTGCGCGAGCCGAAACTTGTAGGACGCATCCGTGAAATAAATCGTCCCGTCCGCAGCGACGTCGAGATCGTTGGTGCAGCGGAAGGGAACGCCTTCGGCTTCCGTACTGAGCACTGTGATATTTCCATCACCAGCAATCGACAGCAAACCCTTGACTGCGTCGGCGACGATCAGGTTTCCGCCACGGTCGAAAACAAGCCCTAATGGACGCCCTCCGGTGTTGGCAAAAATCTGTGGCTGCTTACCGTCAGGCTGGAAACGAAAGATGCGCCCGTCGTCTGTGCCGCAATAGATTCGATCCTGCGAATCGAAAGCGACGTCTTCCGGCGAGTTGCCGTCAACATTTAGTCTTTCGATTCGTGACAGCTCAGAATTTTGCGCATATACGCCCGCCAATTCCGGCGCCGTTGGTGGAGTCCACGCGGCAGGGTTAATGGGAACGGGCCATAAAAGGAGATAGCCGAGAGTCAGGGCGACAATGGCAATTAACGATCGGAAGATTGTGCGTTTCATAATCAGTTGACCAGGTGGCACGGGCGTCCCGCCCGTGAATGACGCGCAAGATGCGCGTGCTATAAGGAGCTATCTTTCGCCGCGCGCTGCTTCCACCTGGCTCTCGAGTTCAACTACCAGCTTATTAGTGCCGGGCTGATCCATTGCTTCAATCCAGCGCAGCGCTTCGTCTAAAACCCGGCGCTGATGCTCGGGCCAGTTTGGTTGACCGGCTACGCTGCCGATTTGCCCTTGGTAGAAGCCGGCACGCGGCGGGCGCGCATTTTCAGTAGTGTCGCGCTCGACCGCCAGCATCATGGTTGGAATACCCGCCTGCTCAATCGCGCGGGCCGCGAGTGCTACGGATTGATGGCAAAGCCGCGAGGCCGGAATCAGCAGCGCCGCCTGGACTTCGTAACGTTGCAGCCGTTCGATCAGTTTAGGCAACATCTCATTGACCAGGCGGCCGGCGTCGGGAATGAATCCGCAAAAGCTCCAAAAAGTAGAATTCAATTGACCGATGATCCGGTTGGCTTCGAACTCAGATAAACGCACCAGCGGTACCTGTACGTTCACGTCCTGTTGCACGAAAGCGGGATCGTAGCCGCGCGCGGAGAAACGCAAATCGCTCGGGTCGATCTCGCTGGGTATTTCGCGGAAACTGAAATCGCCGTCCGGCGCGTTGGTCTCGAATGGTTCGGTGCCGTCAATGTATCCGCCAGCCGAACTGATCAGTGCCAGGTTCATCATTGACAGCGACCGGCGCGCGGGCGTGAACGGCGCGCGCGAGTTTTTGACAAACGGATACGAGTCCCCGATATTTTCGTCCGCTACTTTGCCGGCTCCTTGCCTCCACTTGGCGAACTGTCGCCGCCACTGCTCGCTGTTCTCTATTATTTCCACTTCAGACACTCTCCTTAGTCTTCGCGGCGTATAGAGTACCAACTTCAGTTGGGTTCTTTCTGCCCCAATACTCCCCTTAACAAAAGCCCGACTAAAGTCGGTACTCCAAACACGGCGCGTTATTTCTGAATGGTCCAGTTTTGTTCGGGCCTGGTGAAGCAATCAGGACGCTCGGCGAATTTGCTTTCGTCGATCTGCACGTTCTGCTTAACCTCCTTCAGACGCACCACCGTGGCCATAGCGGTCGCCGGAGATTCGCGAGCCACGAACGGCACCTTCACCCCATCTACCTCGCGATAGTCCTCTAAATAAGTGTCGTTTTCGCGCACCAGCAAACCGGTCGCGACTTCGAAGAAGAGACGTTCGATTACTATTCCACCGGCCATTCGATCCAAGACAAAGCAATCGCGGTCGCCAACTTTGTCTTTTCGTTCGAAACGAAGAGAGCTAAGCAGCCGGCGATATCGCAGCTCTCGATGGATGTCATCGCTGCTGGCAATCTGATTCTCCGCGGGAAAACTTAGATAGCCGCGGACTGGATCCTGCAACCACCTGACGCTGCCATTGAAGGTTTGTTGCACGACGCCGAAGCCGTCCAGATTCATAATCACACTGGTCCGATTCGGCGCCTGTTCGTAAACCTCCACCGTTCCGTTAAGTCCCATCGGCAGTTCCACGGCTCCAATAGAAACGCGACTCTTGATTTTCAAGAGCGCGGTTTCTCCCCCGACGGCTTCGATATAGCGATTGATGATCTTTTCGGGTGACGGCGTATTCGGGTCCGCAGAAATGTCTTCTTTGCCGGACGCTTCAGGCTTGGCCGGAATTGGCCTTGGGGGCGGCGGAGGTGGAAGTGCCTCGATCGTCGCCTTCTTAGGATCGCCATATGAGTCTTTGGCTACCGGCGCCGTCGCTGTTACATCGGCGATCAGTTCCAGCCCACGCGTCTGAGAAATTCGCTGGCGTAGCTTTGCAATGGCGGCGGTTAATTGCGGGTCGCCGCGGAGCAAGGCCCGGCGGTTGAGCTTCACAATCCAGTCAGGAACAACCCCACGGCCTTCGAGAAAGATTCCATCAGGGCTTTGATAATTCCCAAAGGCGTACTGGAAAAGCGCGCCCGTGGGTAATTTCAGAATTCCGGAAGGCAGAGTATTTCCGGCGCTGGTGTCGCCAATCACCACTGCGCGATGCGTTTCCTGCATACCGGCGGCAAAAATCTCCGCGGCTGATTGGGTCGAGCCGTCAATCAAAATCGCCAGCGGTCCGGAGTAAGGGCTGCGTTGCGGAATGACCAGAACGGGGTTTTGGCCGGAGCGCGTTTTCATCGAGCCCAAAACCGTCGTGTATTCAGAAACCAGTCCGCCCAGGCCGCCAATCATTCCCAGCAGACCACCCTGGTTGCCGCGTAAATCGATAATGATCCCTGACGCGTCGTGCATTCCGCGCAGGGCCGCGCAAACTTTTTTCATTTGCGTCGGCACGAAAGCATTGAAGCGAATATAGCCGATGCCGCCCGCCAGTCGTTTGGCTTCAAATTCAGTGTACATGGGCGGCAGGTTTCCAATTGGCGGCGACATTTCGCCCTTCAATTTTTCGCGGGTGATTCGCACCCGGCGTGGCAGGTTGCGCGCATCGGAATAAGTCAGCAGCACTGAGTTCCGCAAATCGCCGTTGATATAGTTAGCCACCAGCACCAGCGGTATCTCAGGCTTAATGATGTCGTGAAAGATAGGGTCCTTTGCGATCTGGGCAATCACTTCAGAGAGCGGCTTACCATCGACACTCCTGATCGCAAATCCGGGCCGCAATCCCGCGCGTGCGGCGGCGGACCCGGGTTCCACGCGCGAGATCAAAACCGAACCATCTACGACGCGCAGATCGATCCCGATGCCGGTTGAAAGCCTCTCGGTGAGCCTTTGTTTGATCCGATCAAGCGGCGTCTCAGGTTCCTTTTCCTCGCTGTCTGACTCGTCGGTGTTTTCCTGGTCGTTACCTTCGTCATGCTTCGGCAGCAGCTTGGGAATCGCCTCCGGGGGAATAATCCAAAAGTGGGACTGGTGAAGCTCGTTGACCATCAACTGCAAAAGGCCGTACAACTCGTGATCACTGGTCGCGAGGGCGACCCGTGGCGCGTAGCGATCGTGGACTGCCTTCCAATCGACGCCGTTGAACTTGGGATCATAGAAGCTCTTGTCCACGGTTTGCCAGACAATTTCGAACGACTCGCGGCGCTTCTTTGCTTCAGGGGATTCTGATGAGCTCCCGGAGTTCGCGTTCGCCGTCCCGGTCTGCTGTGCCAGAGCCGTTAAGCCCAGGCTTAGCAACAACGCGAACAACAAGATCGAGGACTTGGTTTTCATGATGAGGTTTTCCCGGTCCCGAGCAGCGGGCGAAATCCGGTCAGTATTATGGCGGCCACTGCGGCCAGCATCGCTACCATCAGCGAGATTACTGAATAACGATGCAGGTTGTTGAAGGCGATCCGTCGCGGGTCGTCCGGGGAAACTTGATCGATGGCCACCATCGCCAGCCGCAGGCCGCGCATTCTGGCAGCGATAACCCATTGACCGACCGCCGTCGCCAGGGCCATTAGCGTTAGCGCGAACGTGCCCGCTAAAAATGAAACCTTGATATTCTTTCTTTCCACAATCACCGTCAACACGAGCAACAACAAGCCGAACAAAAATCCGCTTACATTTATGACTGATAGTGCGCGGGTAACGATCGTGCCGGCAATTTCATTCATATTCGCCACTTGAAAGCTCCGCAGCGCTGCGAAAGCTGCCGGCGCGACAACCGCCGAGAAAAATATCGCCGCGCCCAGCCATAAAGACAGGAATGACAGGCTGACACCGCCGGCGAAGGCAGAAATTCGTCTGTTCATACGCTTTGGGTCACGCCGGCCACCAGAGTGATCAGCGGCGGCGCAATTTCCGGCTGCTGGATCTCCCTCGGATCGGGAACGCTCAAAAGCCATGACAGTGCGCGATCCAGTTGGGCCTGATAGTCTTCCAGGTCGAGCGACATGAACACCGGCTGATTCAGGCGCGCAAACTTTTCTTTAGCCATCAGGTACATGCGCCGCGCGGCGCCCGGACGGCCAATCTGCAAATGATGAAAAGCCACCGCCGATTGAATCATCGCCTGTAGGAATAACTTTTCGTCAGGACCGACCGGCCCCATCCAGCGTTCTTCCCAGGCATCGTGGGCAGCGTGATATTCGCCGGCATTGTAGAGATCGATGCCCGCGATGTACTCGATCGGATACGCGACGATATGTTCTGCGGTGTAATGCGCGTCCGGCATCGTCTCAATTGTAACCGAAGAGACGAGGTGTCAGAAGCCCGACCGTCAGGGAGGGCGGGTCACACTATGATCGTCGTTCAGCATCGATCTCAACTTGCCTTTTGCTTGTGCGCGAGCCTCTGATACTACGCTGAACTTGAGTTGTCAGGCAGAAGAAAATGACCGAACAGTATTGTGAAAGCTGGTCGACTTCGAGGTACTGCGGAGCCCTGTAAAACTACGATCCACGAAAACACACGAACTGGAATTAGTTATGTTTGGGCGATTTCGTGTGAATTCGTGGATTGTTCCGGGCCAAACCGGAAGAAAGCACGAACCCTTATCAGCACGGTAACGATTTGGTTAGCCCTTGCTTACGCGTGGGCTTTCGGACTCTACTTCGCTTTCGGGTAATAGCCCTCACGGGCGCGCACGCGGAGTTGCGGATTCGCCGGCGTAGTGACGGCAATCCGGCGAAAGGCCGTGCCGCCCGATTTGTCGTTCGAATAGTACTGCAGCAGATACTGCGCCCGTAGCTCGCTGGCAATGCGATTGAAAACCTCTTCCAGATTTTCAATCCTTTCGGGAACGAATGCCGTTCCGCCGGTCGCGGAGGCGAGTTGCTGCATGGCGTTTTGCGCCCTCGTACTGATGACGTTGAGTTTCAGAGCCTGACCGCTGGGATTAATCGCATAGAAAACTGCGTTCGCGGTTTGGACTTCCTGCTGGACCTCTGCCTGCGCCTTGCGGTGACCTCTCAACAAGGCTGCTTCTGACGCGGCACGCATCCGAGCCCGCGCCGCTGGAGTCAAATCGGTGTCGCCTTTCGTTGCGTTATAAGCCGCCAGGGCTGAGTCGCGAACGCTATTGCTGAAGTTGTCTTCGCCGTCGGAAATGACCACGATTACGCGCCGGTTTTGCTCCGGGGTATTCCGCGCGAGATAGCGGGCCGCTTCGATCACTGTGTCATAGAATGCAGTTGGGCTGGGGCCGGTCGCGGCTTTGATCGTCATCAATTTCGCTGAAGCCGCAGCCGCCGTGCTGCGGCCCTGTTCCAGGCGCGGCGTGCGATCGATCGCGAATACCGTGGCGTGATCAGTCGGCCTCAGAACCTGTCTGAGAAAGCGCGTCGCAGCTTGTTCCTCGAAAGCGAATCGCTCGCTCACGCTGCTCGAAACGTCAATTAGAATTGCTATCTCCAATGGCACCTGTTCGGGATCGCCCAACTGAGCTATCTCCTGCGGCCGTCCATCTTCCTCGATGTGAAAATCGGCGGCCTTCAAGCCCAGCACCGGTTGGCCATTCCGATCCGTCACGGAAACCGGCATGACGACCAGGTTCGAAGAGACGCGAATAACTTCGTATTCAGGAGGCTCAGGCGTCGGCGTGGGTTTGGGCTTATAGAGCGGAACTGGCGGGGGCGGGGGCAACTCCTTAATCTTTTGCGCAGTGACCGGAGCATTGAGGAAGACCGCGGCGCCAAAAAATAAGGCCAGCGCTGAAAGCACCAGCGCCGGCACAAAGGATTTCTTCTCTTTATCAGACAACATTCACCAACTCCTCATGCCGCCAGCATGCATCGGGTTGCTGGCCCAAACAGATCATTTGACGCCTTCTGACGGCATGATCGTTGGCGCTTGTACGGCAACTTCTTAAGTTGCTCCATCCCAAAAGAAACGCAAGTTCGCAACTTGCGCAACTTATTGTCCTGAGCCGCCGCTGCCTGGAGTAAGAGCGGGCGCGGGCTGCGTCAGACCCTTGTTGACCAGTACTTTGACTTCGACGCGGCGATTCTCGGCGCGGCCAGTGCGCGTCTTATTGTCGGCAATCGGATTCGTCTCGCCGAAGCCATAGGGCGTAACGATGCGGCGCAGCGGAATCTGATGTTGCTCAACCAGGTAGCGAATCACTGCGTCGGCGCGGCGTTGGCTCAACGCACGATTGCGTTCGGTGCCGCCGGTGGAATCCGCAAAGCCGGTAACCTCGAGCACGTAGCCTTTGGCATTGAGGGCCTTGGTGGCGATGGCGTCGAGTTTGGCCTTTCCGTCAGCCGTCAGTACTGAGCTACCGACACGGAAGTTTACCGAGGTAGTTTCCTGCGGGACATAATCGTCCAGCGCCGAGATGCGATCGTTGGTGGCATTTACGCCATTGATAGCGGCATCGGCAGTGTCCTGGGCGGCCTTGGCGCCGCCGCGCGCCGCGTTCGAAACGGCCGCGAGTTCGTCAATTTGTCCCGAGAGTTTTTGCGCGTTCTGCTCAACTTCTGTCAGCCGGCCTTCGTTGACCTTGGCTTGTTCTTCGAGGGGATTAGCGCGCGCCTCAACCGTCCGCGCTGTTCGCAGATCCGTTTCATTGAACCGGACCTTATCGGCGATCAACTCTCCGTTCGAGCCGCCCCGTCCCTCAACTTCAAGGTTGAGCCCCCGCAGGATTTGAGTTTGCCCATAATTGGTGCCGCTGCGTAAAAAGCCGCCATTCGTTTTGACAGTAGTTCTATCAGTCAGCCGAACGACGGTGTCGTTTCCTGTCAGGTCGCGAACTGTGAAGGTATCAGCGTCACGCTTCACGACCGTCCCCTTGATCTTCAACTTTTCACCACTGCTGACTGAACGGGATCGGGTGGTGCTTGAACTGGTTTGTGCAAAGGCCATAGGGGAAAGGATGAGCGCCAAGCCGAAAGCAAGCGCAAATGACCGAAACGTTCTTAAGCTACTGATCATAGTTTCAACTCCTTAGTTTATAAGTTGGGACGGCACAACAGGCACGTCGGGTTTACGTAAGTTTCAGATAACAAACTCACGTCTTGCGTTGTCCGCTCGATTTCGGCAGACAGGATTTCGTAAAGACCGAGGTTGATGAAGCGTCTTCACCAACATTATTGTGGAATAGTACGAAACCGCTTAGTTAAGTCAAGCGCGATTTAAGAGAAAAGTTGATTTCCGCCAACTTAGCAAAGATTCATTACTGGTTCGCTAGTGGATTGCAACAGACGAGTGCAAGTGTTGTGAAAAAAAGAGGCGGGTTGGCGCCGGCCCTCTCGAAATTAGATCGCGAACTATAAACCTAGATAGCGAACTGACCGGTCTCGAGGCGCTCTTTAATATAGGCCAGAAACTTCTCGGCATCCGAACCATCAATGATGCGATGATCGAAGCTGAGCGCGAAAAACGCCATGTGGCGAATTGCAATATAGTCTTCGCCGTCAGCGGAGGTGAGCACCACAGCCCGCTTTTCAATCTTACCCACGCCCAGAATCGCCACCTGCGGTTGATTGATGATCGGAGTGCCGAACAACCCGCCAAAGACGCCCGGGTTGGTGATCGTGAAAGTTCCGCCGGCTACTTCATCGGGCTTCAGTTGTTTCGTGCGCGCGCGCTCGGCGAGATCATTGGCCGCGCGGGCCAGTCCGGAGATTGATAGATCGTCGGCCCGTTTGATGACCGGAACAATCAGACCCCAATCAAGGGCGACCGCCATGCCGAGGTTGATATCCCGCTTGTAGATGATCTGGTCGCCATTGACCTGTGAGTTGAAGATCGGGAATTTTCGAATCGCGTCGGTGACGGCTTTGAAAATGAACGGCATGAAAGTGAGTTTGGTGCCGGTGCGATCGAGGAAAGCGTCGCGATTTTCATCACGCAACTTCGCGATCTTCGTCATATCCACTTCATAGACCGTTGTCACGTGAGCCGAGGTGCGACGCGAAAGTACCATGTGCTCTGAAATCTTCTTGCGCATCACGCTCATTTGTTCGACGCGATCGCCTTCTGCCGGTTTCACCGCGGAAACCTGCGGTGGCGCCTGGGCGGCCTGCACAACCTGTGAGGGTGCGCCGGCCGGCGCGCGCTGGGGCGGGGCGCCGGATTCTATGAAACTGAGAATGTCGTTCTTGGTGACTCGGCCGCTCATGCCCGTGCCTTCGAGTTGCTTGATGTCGATGCCATGTTCTTCGGCAATCTTGCGCACCAGGGGACTCGACTTTGTGCGTCGCAATTCTTCGGCACTTACTGTTTGACCATCGTCGCGACGCTGGGGCGCGGATGTCGCACCTTCGCTCCTCTTAACCAGAGTCTTGACTTCGGTCTTGTGTGACGAAGGCGCCGGCGTCGTTTTCGGCGCAGGTTCGGACGTGATCATCGGTTTGGGTCGATCAATCACTGCGGGCGCTTCCGCTTTGACAGGTTCAGGTGCCGCTGGACTCTCAGCGGATGCGGGCAGTTCCTTTTTTGCTGCTGAGGTAGCTGCGGCTGAAGATTGCGGTTGAGCGCCGTTGCCATCAAGCACAGCCACGACGGTGTTCACTTCAACGGTTTCACCCTCTTTGAATTTGACCTCAGTGAGAGTGCCCGCGGCGGGCGAAGGAATCTCAGCGTCAACCTTGTCGGTCGAGATCTCGAACAAAGGCTCGTCGCGGTCGACGTGATCGCCGACGTTCTTCAGCCATTTCGTGATTGTTCCTTCCGCGATGGACTCGCCCATCTGCGGCATTACCACTTCAGTAGCCATGATCACTCCAATTCAATAGGTTTAGAGTCGGGCTACGGCCCGACTAAGCGGGCGGTAGCCCGCTTCTAAACGAGTCTGTTGATTCAACCAGTGGCCGACTGTTCCTTCGGTTCAGCGGTCGTAGGGTCGATGGTTGTCTTGATCTCGGAAATTCGATTTGCCGGAAAGCCGCCCTGCTGCGCGTGCTCGCGAATCAACTCTTCATTCGGCGCGATGTAAACGCAGTAGACCTTATCGCCGGTTACATAACTGTGTACCCATTGAATCTCCGGACCAAGCTTTTGCAACACGTCGCAGGATGTTTGCGAGACGCCCTGCAGTTCCACAGCCGTCAGTTTTCCCGCTCCGGGAATTTCTCTTTCGATTAGGTATTTCGGCATGATGTTCTTCCTCTTGTTCTGGTTTAGATGCCGGACTTGTCCGGCTCCCAACTCTCGGCGGACAAGTCCGCCGTCTAAACGAAGCGATCTTAGTAAGCAGCCAACTTCCGCGCCGCGTCCAAAACATCTTTCACCTGCGGCAGATAATAATCTTCCAGCGGTGGTGAATACGGCACCGGCGTATCAAGTGACGCCACCCTTACGACCGGCGCGTCGAGCCATTCAAACGCTTCCTGCGAAATGATGGCCGCGATTTCACCTCCAATGCCGCCCGTCAACGATGCTTCGTGCAGAATAAGCGCGCGGCTGGTTTTCTTGACACTGGCCAGGATCGCTTCCTTATCCAAAGGCGCCAGGGTGCGCAGGTCGATCACTTCGACATCCAGGCCTTCTTTCTCCAGTTCGTCCGCGGCGTCGAGTGCTGTGAGAACTTGCGCGCCGAAAGTGATGATCGAAAGGTCACGGCCTTCGCGCCGGGTGCGCGCTTTGCCGATTTCGACGATGTAATCGTCCGCAGGCAACTCTTCGCGCAGGCGCGGCAGGCGATAGAGTTTCTTGTGCTCAAAATAAAGCACTGGATCGGGATCGCGAATGGCGGCTTTGATCAATCCTTTAGCGTCGTAAGCAGTTGAAGGCTCGACGATCTTCAGCCCGGCCGTGTTGGTAAAGAACGATTCAGGATTCAGCGAATGAAACGGGCCAGAGCGAACGCCCGAACCGCAGGGTCCGCGAAATACGGCCGGAATGTTGGCGCCCCAACGATAGCGACACTTGGCCGCATAATTTGTGAGCAGATCGAATCCGCAACTGATGAAGTCAATGAACTGAAACTCAGCCACCGGGCGCAGGCCCATCAGCGCCGCTCCACAGGCCGCGCCAACTATCGCCGCCTCGGAAATCGGAGTGTCGATCACGCGCTCCGGACCGAACTGATCGATGATGCCCTCGGTGACTTTGAAGGCGCCGCCATAAGCGCCGACGTCTTCGCCGATCAGAAAGACAGTCGGGTCGCGCTCCATCTCTTCCCAGATCCCAGCGCGAATTGCCTCGACCATCGTGGCGGTACCGCCGTGCGGCGGGCGTTCGAGCTTGCGTTCTTTTTTAAGTGCGGTGGACATATTTTCAGTCCGACAAACTTGAGTTTGTCGTTTTCCGGATTAGGTTCAGCGACAAACTGAAGTTTGTCGAACACTCAAAATCAGTCGCCGTTCGAAATCTTCACCGGCGGCTTGGCAGGTGGCAGACTCAGTTTATCGGCGATGCCAGGTATTAATTTCTTCAGTTCGCTCAGGTCCTTTCCGCTGGAATCAATGAAAGTCCAATTGACGCCGCCGTCCGACGAAATCCCGATCATGCTGCCCTCTGATTGAAAGAGTCCATCCTGGGCCTTAACCTTCAAGGTAATCGGCAACACCGCATAGATGGATCCCGAGTCGTGTATGAATTGCGTCGGAGCGCCGGAAGTCGACGAGAGCAGGACCACTCCTTCAGACTCCATCTCCTTCAATTCCTTCTTCATCGCAGCTACCATTTGCTCCCGGCCGCCCGCCATCTCAATGACTTTCGGGTAAGTAAGATCCATGAATCTGGCAAAGTCCTTGCGGCTAAAGGCGTCGTTAACTTCCTTTGCCTGGACTGCGAGACTGGGATAATTCTCAGCCGTTGCCGCCGGAGATGGGGTGGCAACCGCGAGCGTCGTTTGCGGCTTCTTTTGACCGCAAGCGATCGTTAACGATAAGCACACCAAACATATCAATGAACGAACTGGTCTCATGCCGTGCTGGCGGGCCGCCTCTAAGCAAAATTATGATTCCAAAACCTTCGGCCTTAGCGCCGGCGGCACGGTCGCGTTATCAAAGACTCCATAAGCCGCGCCTTCCGGCTCGGGCATCGGCGAGCTTTCGGCCCACTCACTGTCTTCGTCAATCTCACGCATCACATCGGCGGTGATCTCTTCCAACTTCTTTTTAGTCGCCACCTTCCGGTCGAGAAGGAACTTTTCAAATCTGTCGATGGGATCGTTGTGCTTCTCCCACCATTCGATCTCGCCCTCCGGAACGTAACGCTGGTCGTCGTGTTCGGCGTGGCCCTTGCGACGATAGGTTTTGGCTTCAATCAAAACCGCGCCCCGCCCTTTGCGCGCATAATCGATTGCCTGCTTCGTGACTTCATAACAGGCTACGACGTCGTTGCCGTCAACGATGTGTCCGGGAATGCCGAAGGCCGCTGCGCGTTCAGCAAGATTTCGCACGGCTGTCTGCAAATTCGTCGGCGTTGAGTAGGCGTAATGATTGTATTCGGCGATGACAATCAGCGGCAGGCGCTGCACTGCGGCAAAGTTCATCCCTTCATAGAACGCTCCGGTGCTGGCGCCGCCGTCGCCGATGTACGCCAATCCAACGATGTCCTTCTTTTGCATGCGAGCGCCCAAAAGAATACCGGTCATCACCGGAATCATATCGCCCAAATGCGAGATGGGGCCGAGGAATCCCTTGTCCAGATAACCAAAGTGGACGTTAAGGTCTTTTCCGCCGGACGGTCCCCAGGCCTTGGCCATGTATTGAGCCAGGATTTCGCGCGGGCGAATTCCCTTCACGAACACCGCGCCCAGATCGCGAATGATCGGCGTAATGAAATCATCGGGACGCAGAGCATAAGCCGAACCAACCGCTGTCGCTTCCTGTCCCAGTGATCTATAGACGCCGCCGACGACTTTGGTTTGGCGATAAAGATTGACGATGCGCTCTTCGACCAGTCGCGTTAGTTTCAGATAGCGATACAGCTCGAGCATCTGCTGGTGCGTCAGCGTGGTGTCAGCGATGCACGAACGCTCCTGGCCGTTTGCAGGCTTGCGCGGCGCATACTTGGTGCTGATGCGCATCTGAAAGCCGGGCCGGCGACGGCGGGGGCCGGGTTTTTGTTGGTTGTTTATGGATTCTCGCTCGGCCATAGTTCTTAACAGGTCATATAGGACGTATTGGACCTATTTCTTAAATATGAATAGACATTCCGTGCACACCTTCGGCGGCTTCCATCACGGCCTCGGAAACAGTCGGATGCGCATGCATCGTGTTGCCCAGCTCTTCCGCAGTCGATTCAAGCTGCATGGCCACGCAGGCTTCGGCGATCAACTCAGTCGCGTGCGGGCCGATGATGTGCACGCCTAGAATCTCGTCATACTTACCTTCGCTGACGATCTTCACAAAGCCTTCCTCTTCACCGAGGATGCGGGCCTTGCCGGAAGCGCTGAAGGGAAACTTGCCCAGCTTGACGTCATAGCCGGCTTCGCGCGCTTTCGCTTCAGTTAAGCCGACGGAAGCGACTTCAGGATCGCAATAGGTGCAATTCGGCACCAGGCGCAGATTGATTGGTCGCGGATTTTTCCCGGCGAAATGCTCAACGGCAACGATGCCTTCTTTCGAAGCCAGGTGCGCCAGCAGCGGCGTCGGCACCACGTCGCCAATTGCATAGACGCCCTTCTCGGCAGTCTGCTGATACTCGTCGACCTGTATGAAACCTTTCTCAACTTTAATCTTCGTTCCTTCCAGACCAAGCCCCTGCGTAAACGGCATGCGGCCGACCGCAACCAAAAGCATCTCGGCCTCAAGCTTCACGTCTTCGCCTTTTGAAGTCTTGCCGGTTACGATGACGCCCTTGTCGGTCTTCTCAAGCTTTTCGAGTTTGGTGTCGAGCTGTGACTTGATGCCGCGCTTGCGAAACGACTTAGCAAGTTCGGCGGAAACTTCTTCGTCCTCGAGTGGGACCAGTCTGGGCAGAAGCTCGACGACGGTCGTTTCCGCTCCAAAGCGTGAATAGACCGAGGCAAACTCAACGCCGACCGCGCCGCAGCCCATGACAATCAAAGACTTCGGGACTTCAGTCAGCTCCAGAATGTGATCGCTGTTGACGACGTGTTTACCGTCGGTTTCGAAGCCCGGGATGGGCCGGACTACTGAGCCGGTGGCGATGATGATGCTCTTGGTTTCGATCGTCTGTTTGCTTCCATCTTCGCCGGTGACTTCGACTTTTCCAGGCAACGCCAGTTTACCGGTGCCCTTGAAGACGGTGCATTTGTTCTTCTTCATCAGATACTCGATGCCTTTCGAGTTCTTCATCACGACTTTGTCTTTGCGTTTCTGCACGTCGGCAAAGGCCAGTTGAATTCCCAATGCCTGCACGCCGAAATCCGCCGCGTGCTGCATCTGCTCATAGATGTGCGCCGACTGCAAAAGCTGTTTGGTCGGAATACAGCCGCGCAGAGTGCAAGTGCCGCCCAGGCGCTTGTCCTTCTCGACAATGGCGACTTTCAAACCCAGTTGTCCGGCGCGAATAGCGGCTACATAGCCGCCTGGCCCGCTGCCGATTACCGTTACATCAAACTGTTCGTTAGCCAATATTGAATCCCCCGGAGACGAATTTATGGCGTCACCCCGACCTGTCGGGGTTGCGAGCGTTAACGCAAGTTAACAGCTTGCGCTAGAGCTCAGTTGTTGGAACATTTTTCGTTGCCGACTTTGGCCGAACATTATAGTCGGATCGGCGCAGAGAGACCAATTGGAGGGGCTGATGTGTTGATGCGGTTGCCATCCGGGCGGAATTCAGGCAATCCCGTTTCAAGGAAGCTTTGGTCCTCAGGGGCTTTGCGGCAAATTTGGCGGCGATGCGATCGTCACCACAAAGACACAAAGGACACAAAGATCCTTTTTAACGAAAGGGCAGGAATTGCGATTTCCATTAGCGTTGGTCTCTAGTGTCCTTTGTGTCTTTGTGGTGCAGATCACCGGCGTTTTTGCCTTTTCGCTTTCTCCTTGATTATGATGTCGGTTCAATATTGATCGACAATTCAAATCAGTCCATAAGGCCCGGCAGGTATGAGTCAAAGTCTAACTGCAATTGAAGAGTCAGTCGCGCGCCCACTGACGACGCTCTCTGAAGATGAGCAGATGTTTCGCGCCAGCGTGCGGGAGTTTGCCGAGGGCGAGATCCGCAAACGCGTCGGACCGATGGAAGAGCAGGGACAGCTGGATCCGTCCCTGATTAAGCAATGCTTTGAGTTGGGGTTGATGGGAATTGAAACTCCGGAAGAGTTCGGCGGCGCCGGCGGATCGTTCTTCCAGGCGATTCTGGCCGTCGAAGAGCTGTCGCGCGTGGATGCTTCCGTTGGCGTGTTCGTGGATGTACAGAACACTCTGGTGAACAACGCTCTGTTGCGCTGGGCCAATCCCGAACAGAAGCAGAAATATCTGCCGCAACTGGCGAGCCAGAAAGTCGGCGCTTACGCATTGAGCGAAGCCGGGTCCGGCTCTGACGCTTTTGCTCTGCAAACCCGCGCCGTGAAAAGCAATGACCATTTTATTTTGAATGGCCGCAAGCTCTGGATCACCAACGGCAAGGAAGCGGAAATCTTTGTGCTGTTCGCGAACGCCAATCCCGAAGCCGGCTATCGCGGCATCACGGCCTTCATCGTGGAAAAGAATACGGCCGGCTTTTCAGTCGGCAAGAAAGAAAACAAACTCGGCATTCGCGCGTCGTCGACGACCGAACTGATTCTGGAAGACTGCGCGGTGCCGAAAGAGAATGTGCTGGGTGAAGTGGGCAAAGGCTACAAGACTTCGATCGAGACTTTGAACGAAGGCCGCATCGGCATTGGCGCGCAGATGATCGGAATTGCGCGTGGCGCCCTGGAAAGCTCGCTGGCCTATACGACTGAGCGGCAACAGTTCGGCAAAAGCATCAACGAATTTCAGGGGGTCCAGTTTCAACTTGCTGAGATGGCCACTGAACTTGAAGCCGCCCGCCTGATGGTTTATAACGCCGCGCGCATGAAAGATGCCGGCCAGAGCTTTGTCAAAGAAGCCGCGATGGCCAAGCTTTATTCATCGCGGGCCGCCGAAAGGATTACTTCCAAAGCGATCGAGCTTTATGGCGGCTATGGCTATGTAAAGGATTACCCGGTTGAGAAGTACTGGCGCGACTCAAAAATCGGCGCCATCTACGAGGGAACTTCGAATATGCAGTTGCAAACGATCGCGAAGTTGATTATTGGGAAGTGATTCTCTCCGTGTCTCCGTGGTTAGTTTTTGCACGGCAGGAATTATTAGCACGGAGGCACGGAGATCACTGAGAAGATTAGGGATGGACTATGGCCGCATCACGAATCGAAATCTTTGAGCAAATGCTCGCCGGCGACCCGTCGAATACGATGGTGATGTTCGGGCTGGCGAAAGAGTACGAAAAGGTGGGCGATGAGGCGAAGTTGATCGAAACGCTGGAGCGTTATCTCGCCGCGGCGGACGATGAAGGCAACGGGTACGGCATGCTGGCGCGGGCGTACGAGCGCACGAAGGATTCCGAAAAGGCCCGGGCCGCTTACCAGCGAGGCATCGATGTAGCGGCCGCGCACGGCCATCCCGGAATGGCCCTGGAGTATAAGACTATCTTGGAAAGTAACGAGCAATAACGGAATTGCACCCTGTAGGGGTGCCATAACAACGCGCAATGAGCGACACCAAAGTCTTAAGACTCGTAAAGAAGTCAGAAAACGACCTTCCTGAAAAGGCGTTTACCGGAAAGGCTGTGGCCTCTCCAGAGCCGAAGCCTGCGGGCGCCGCTGCACCCGCGATCAAACCCGTACCAGCGCGCGCCAGGCAACCCGAGAAACCTAAGCTGAGCCGCGAACAGATGCTCAAGATTTTTCGCACGATGTATCAGTCGCGCCGGCTCGATGACAAAGAAATCCAAATGAAGGGTCAGAACCGGATCTTCTTTCAGATCAGCGGCGCCGGCCACGAAGCGATCCTGGTGGCCGCGGGCATGTGTCTAAAGCCCGGCTATGACTGGTTCTATCCCTACTATCGCGATCGAGCCTTGTGCCTCGAGCTGGGTATGACGCCGCTGGAGATGCTCCTGCAAAGCGTCGGTGCCGAAGCCGATCCAAACTCGCATGGACGGCAGATGCCTTCGCACTGGGGACATAAGAAACTCAATATTGTTTCGCAGTCGTCCCCCACGGGCACGCAACTCTTGCAGGCGGTCGGCTGTGCTGAAGCCGGTTATCGCGTCAAGCTGATCAAGGAGCTAAAGAAACGGGTCAAGAACTTTCACAACGATGAAGTTGTTTACGTTTCGCTGGGGGACGGCACCAGCAGCGAAGGTGAGTTTTGGGAAGCACTCAACACGGCCTGTAATCTGAAGCTGCCCGTCGTGTTCCTGCTGGAAGACAACGGTTATGCGATCAGCGTGCCGGTTGAAGTGCAAACCGCCGGTGGCGATGTTTCCAGGTTGATCTCGGGCTTTCCGAATCTTTACCGGCAGCGCTGTGACGGCACCGACCCGATCGCCTCGTTCCAGACGATGCGGCGTGCGGTTGATAACTGTCGTAAGGGCCGCGGCCCTTCGTTCGTGCACGCGAAAGTAATCCGGCCCTATTCGCACTCGTTGTCCGACGACGAAAAGCTCTATCGGGCTGAAGCCGAACGCGTTGAGGACGCCGAACACGATCCACTCAAAAGGTTCGGCGTGCTGCTGGTGCAGGAAGGCGTCGCCAGCCAGGACGAGTTGCAGCAACTGAAGGACGAAGTCGATCGCGAAATCAACGAGGCCGCCGACTTGGCGCTCGCCAGTCCGCAACCCGCACCTGAAACCGCCACCGATTTTGTTTATTCACCGACGGTGGATCCAACTTCACCAGAGTTCGACACCGAAGAAAAGGCGGAGCTCAGCGGCAACCCCGGCACGATGGTCGATCTGATCAATCGTTGCCTGCACACCGAGATGAAGCGTGATCCGCGCATCCTGGTTTTTGGCGAAGACATCGCCGACTGCTCGCGCGAAGAGTCTCTCGATCTGGTCAAGGGCAAAGGCGGCGTCTTCAAAGTTACTGCCAACCTTCAGCGCGAATTTGGCAGTGCCCGGGTTTTTAACACGCCACTGGCGGAAGCGAACATCGTGGGCCGGGCCATCGGCATGGCCACGCGCGGATTGAAGCCGGTGGTTGAGATTCAATTCTTTGATTACATCTGGCCGGCCTTTCACCAGATTCGCAACGAGCTGGCGCTAATGCGCTGGCGTTCGGGTAATGAATTCACGGCGCCGGTGGTGATGCGCGTGCCGGTCGGCGGCTATTTAAAAGGCGGCGCCATCTATCACTCGCAGTCCGGCACGTCGCTCTTCACACAGATTCCGGGCCTGCGCGTCGTCTATCCATCGAACGCGTTGGACGCGAATGGTCTGCTGCGCACGTCGATCCGTTGCGACGACCCGGTGCTGTTCCTGGAACACAAACACCTGTACCGCCAGACCTACAACAAATCTGCTTACCCGCCAGACGATTTCATGATTCCGTTCGGTAAAGCGAAAAGGGTGCGCGAGGGCAGCGACCTTTCGATTATCACCTACGGCGCGCTGGTCCAACGTTCTCTGGTCGCCGCGAAGCAGGCCGAGCAACAGGGCATCAGCGTCGAGATCATCGACTTGCGCAGTTTGAGTCCCTACGACTGGAACGCAATTGCCGAGTCGGTGAAGAAGACTTCCCGCGCGATCGTGGTCCATGAAGACTCGCTGTCGTTCAGCTATGGCGCTGAGATCGCTGCCCGCATCTCTGACGAGTTGTTTGAATACGTCGACGCTCCGGTTCGGCGCGTTGGTGCGCTGGACACCTTTGTCGGCTACGCGCCGCAACTCGAAGACGCCATCCTGCCGCAAGTGGCGGATGTGTTGAAGGCGATCGGGGAGTTGCGTGCTTACTGAAACTTGCCCGTCGTTTTCACCCCGCTGGGGGTAGGATGTTTATAGACTTGGCGACTCTCCAGAACCTCAAACTGGTTGTTTGATGGATCCCAAATTCTTCAAGACGCCGTCCGCCTTCCGCAAATGGCTCGCGGCCAATCACGCGAAATCGAAAGAACTCTGGGTCGGCTTTTACACTAAAAAGTCAGGCAAGCCGAGCATCGACTGGCCTGAATCTGTCGACGAAGCGTTATGTTTTGGCTGGATCGACGGCCTTCGCAAGAACATCGATGAAGAGAGCTACAAGATTCGCTTCTCTCCGCGCACGCCAACCAGCATCTGGAGCGCGGTTAACATTCGCAACGCTGAGAAACTTATCAAGGAGGAGCGGATGCAGCCGGCGGGTTTGAAAGCTTATCAGGCGCGCAAAGAGAATCGCTCCGGCATTTATTCCTACGAACAAAGAAGTCCGGAACTGGTCGAACCATACCTGGGCAAGCTAAAAGGAGATAAGGCGGCGTGGAAGTTCTTTCAAGCGCAACCCCCCTCGTATCGCAAGACAATGAACTGGTGGGTTGTCAGTGCGAAGCAGGAAGAAACGAGGCTGAAGCGTCTCGACAAACTTATCGAAGCCTCGGCGCAAGGACTCCGTCTCAGATGACGTAAGATGCGCAAAGTAACCCTCGGTCTCGCCAACAGCCTCGACAATTACATCGCCCGCAAGGATGGCGGGTTCGATTGGCTTCACTGGAGCAATGAAGTGGCGGAGATCAGCGCGAAGTTCATGAAGACCGTTGATGCGCTCCTGATCGGGCGCAAGACTTACGAGGGGATGCTCGCCTATGGTCAGACCTCTTATCCGGGCGCAAAGAATTACGTTTTCACTCGCGCGCAGAAAAAGAGCGCGGCACTGAAAAAGAAACTGGCGACGAAGAAGGCGGATAAGAATGTTGAAATTATCAATGTAGACGCGGCGAAGTTCGTCCATGAATTGAAGCACAGCAAGGGTAAAGGCATCGTCATTTTTGGCGGCGGTGAGCTCGCGAAGAGTCTGTTTGAAGCCGACCTAGTCGACGAAGTCGTGCTCAACATTCATCCGGTGTTGCTCGGCTCAGGAATCCCACTTTTTCACGAGATGAAGCGGCAGATCGATCTAGAGTTGCTGGATTGCAAAATCCTCAAGGGTGGGTACTTGGCAGTTACTTATCGCGTCAAGCACTGAACTTCTTCCACCCATCTAATCGATACATCCTGTATTGCTTTACTTCGCTGTATCAAACTCAGGTACTTCATATTGCTTGCTGTAACGGTATGGCAAACCGGCACGTTGGTTGCTTCTCTATAACGAATGTAAAGCGCAATTCCCTTATATCCCGACACGCACAAACCATGGTTTTAAGAGGAGGAACTTTATGAGCAGACGTCTGAGCGGAGTGTTAGGGGCAACACTCATCTTACTTTCGCTAGCCATTGTCGTTGTCGGGCAAACCCCCACGACGACAACAACAACGACAACCACCAAGACCCAGGCCATTCAGAATTCTGACGGGACCTACACCATTGTCGAATATCCTGTCGGCAAAGAAACAGTAGTCACTTTAAATCCCATCGGCCTGAGTGGCGCGACCGGAACGGCAACAATTCTGCGCGCTGCTGACGGCACGGCCATCAAAGTCAACCTGGCAAGCCTGCCCGCCGAAGTTAAGTCGATGAATGTCTACGCAGTCGATCCAACCGGAGCGATTACTTTGCTGGGCATGATTGAGGCTGCGAATGGGGCCGGCACATTCAATACTACAGCGCCACTGACGAAGTTCATGTTGATAACTTCGCCAGAGACCGACCTGTCCAGCTACAGTCCGAACACGAAAATCTATTTTCGCAGCGCGGTGCCGAGCGGCTTAACGGTTATTCCAATAACTAACGCCGTTGGCGAACAAGTGGGAGCGGTGGCTGTGCCGACTACTACCGTGGCCGCACCAACTGAAACTGTGGCAGCGCCAACAACCGTCACGGTAACAACTCCGGCGGTCGTCGACTACACTGCGTCGATGCTTGGCATCCCGAGCTTTAAACGTGGTGATGACACAAAACTGAAGATCAACTTTACCGGCGCCATGGAAGGAGCGCGCGCGAACATCTTTATCGAGCCGCGTAAGAACGGCAAGATCACGGAAGTACGCATGCGCTTCCACGAACTGAAAGAAGCGCCTAAGGGAACCGCTTACATACTTTGGGCGGTTTCACCAACCGGCGAGTTTTCCAAACTTGGTCAGATCATCAACGTCAAAGGACGCAACGAAGCTGAAATTAAGGCCGAGGTTCCTTTCGACGATTTTGGCTTGTTCCTGACCAGCGAAGAGCTGGGGACGGCCAAAGCAACGATCATCAAGCCTTCCGGACAGAGAGTTGGAGTAATCCAACTCGTTCCGTAAACTCGGCGAGAATAGTCGTCGTTTTTCCTCGGGGGCCGCCGCATTGGCGGTCCCCTTTTTTTCTCGTGGCGAGCCGCCCGCGCCTCTGCCGCAAGGTTTACGGAACGATTGCCGGTTGCCTGTCGTATATTTGACGCGGGCTGGAAAAGACCTGTAAAACGAGGCCGACGAAAGGTTCTAAGGGTTTGCTGCGATGAAAGAAGCAACGGATGTTTTGAAGGTGGTTGGAATTGTTCTGCTGGCGCTGTTTGTGCTGGCTGTTGGCGTGCCGCTGGTTTTGACGGCAGCCGGAGTGGCGCTCGGCATCCTTGGCTTTCTGGTGGGCCTGGCGGTGATGCTTATCAAAGTGGCTATCGTCGTGGCCATTATCTATCTGATCATCGTCGGGATTCGCGCGGTCCTGAAGTGACTGTTTAGTGCCTCACACATTAAACCGAAAATTCACTACATCGCCTTCCTGCATGATGTAGTCCTTGCCTTCCAATCTCAATAGTCCCTGCTCCCGAGCGGCAGCGTACGTGCCGGCCCGCACCAGGTCGTCATAGCTGACGATCTCGGCGCGGATAAAGCCGCGAGCAATGTCGGAGTGAATCGCGCCGGCCGCGTCCTGTGCGCGGGAACCCTGCGGTATCGTCCAGGCGCGCGCTTCCTTTTCGCCGGCAGTCAAAAACGACATTAAGCCGAGCACGCGATAGGCGCTCTTGATCAACTGATCCACACCGCTGCTCTTGACGCCCAACGATTCGAGATATTCGACTCGCTCCGCTGGCGAGAGATCAACCAGATCAGCTTCGAGCTGGGCGCAAATCACCACGCATTCGGCTCCTTCATTCGCGGCGATCTTGCGCACGGACTTTACGTGTTCGTGCTCGTCAGCAGCACTGAGTGCGGCTTCGTTTACGTTCGCCGCATAAATCGTCGGCTTCATGGTGAGCAGAAAATAGTTGCGGGCGATAATCTGCTCGTCTTCGCGCAGCGAAACGCTGCGCGCGGGCTTAAACTCTTCCAGCGCTGGTTGCAGCTTGTCCAGCACCTCCAGTTCTGCTTTGGCTGTCTTATCACCGCTCTTCGCAGTTTTCTGCACGCGTTCGCGGCGGCGCTCGATGGTCGAAAGATCCGCGAGCGCGAGTTCGATCTGAATGGTTTCGATGTCTCGTTTTGGATTGATCGAGCCCTCGACGTGTACGACCGAATCGTCTTCAAAACAGCGGACGACCTGGACCATCGTATCGGTCTCGCGGATGGCATGGAGAAATTGATTGCCCATTCCTTCGCCCGTCGACGAACCGCGCACCAGTCCGGCAATATCCACGAATTCAACGCTGGCCGGAACAATCACTTCCGTTTTCACGATTTTGGCGAGGGGTGCGAGGCGTTCATCGGGAACGGCCACCACCCCGACATTTGGTTTGCTCGTAGAAAATGCGTAGTTGGCGATCAGCGCGGATGATTGCGCTGTCACGGCGTTGAATAGCGTGGTCTTTCCGACATTGGGAAGACCGACGAAACCTGCTTGCAGCATAAACCTCCCCGGGAAACTATGGCGACCAATTCTTCTACACTGCTGCCGCGCCGTCTGTCCAGCTTGGCCCGGCAACCTCAAAAAACCAGGATGAGCTTCGAGACAAACCAACGAGCGGCAGATCGAATCGCTCCGCATAAGTTTTGCAATTGCACCGCAATTTAATCTCAAGGCACCTCCACAGGCAGCGCAAGATTTGCGGAAAGCATCGAAGCCCCGGTTATCCGGTTAAATCAATAAAGAGGAAGGAGGCAAAAGAAATGAAAGCGATCAAGGCCGTAATCATTGGATTCATTGGTGCGATTATTTTGGCCGCCGCTACGGCCGTGGCTCAGCCGATGACCTCGAAGTACGCGCCATCGAGCAGTCAGCTCGAGAAGAAGATTCGAAAGGAGCTCGTGACGCTCCCCTACTACGGCGTGTTTGACAACCTGGCATTCAGGGTCAACGGAGGCACGGTTACGCTTTACGGCCAAGTCGTGCGACCAACTACAAGGGACGATGCAGAGCATCGAGTGGCACATTTGGCCGGTGTCAATCGCGTGATTAACAAGATTGAGGTCCTGCCGTTATCACCCTTTGACGAGTCCCTGCGCCGGCGCGTCTACCGCGCGGTTTTTAGCACGGCCGGCCTTTCGCGCTACGCTATGGGAGCCAATCCCTCGATCCATATCGTCGTGGATCGCGGACATGTGACGTTGGAAGGAGTGGTCGCGAATCAGGCCGACGCTCAGCTTGCGTACATGGCAGCCAGGAGCGTGCCGGGATCTTTCTCGGTGAAGAATAACCTGATGGTTGAACAGAACAAGGCTTATTGATTCGGCCTCCGGAGAAGTACGACCGTGCAAACGAAAGCCGGACGAGAGCGATCTCGCCCGGCTTTGGCTTTGAACATCTCCCGGCTGCGTGTCCGCGTGTCGATTCGCAATCAATGCTCAATCTTCTGCATAGTGATTGTAATCGTAGGTTCGTTGCCGGCAGTACGACTGTATGACACCCAGTACCCGGCCTTCGGATATCGCAGCAACTTATATATTGAACCGTCCTCCTTTGCCTTGGCTTCGGCGCCCAGGACATCTTTCGCAGACGGAATGCCGCTCGCACCGGTCATATAATCGATCGAAATTGCCGTTACCGCGCTCGCCTTGTCATAAAAGACCTGCACGACTTGAGTGTCGTTGTACACATAGAGATCCTGCTCGGCGCTTTTGTCGCGCGGGCTTCCCAGTTTCTTGCGCGTCTCGTCGGCCGTCATGCCTATGCGTACGCCGCGAAAGTCGCTGAACGCCGGACGACCTTCGGGTTCGTCGAGGGCCGCTTTCGTTCGCTGCGCTCGCGAAGTATCTGCCGCAAGCGCGATCAGCATTAGCGTACCGACCGGAAGAATACCTAGTTTGGTAAGCCGACGTTGCAAGTGGCTGGGGGATATGGAAAACATCTGCTCCTCCTCCAATTTCATGGCCGCGCTGGACGTGCGCGACGGAAGGTGAAACCGGGCTTGCCGGTCCGGCAACCGATCCAATGGACCGGTTCCGGATTTATGGCGAAGACAATATGCCAAGCGCGATTCACAAGTCAATACTCTTAGTTTCAGATCGCCCGACGCTCCTGGCGCGGTCCGTCCGGGCGAATTCTTGAGGCAAAAGCTGCCTGGCGCCTCGGGCGTTGACTGAAGCCTCGAATTGGAATAGAAACGTTTCGGACTTTTGCAGCCAACACAGCTTTCCTGAAGGAGTGCGGGGATATGAAAAAGGTTTCGTCGATCGCAATTGTCACGGTGGCAACATTGTTGACGCTGGCACTGTTTGGTTGTGCCACTCCTCCGAATCCGCCGCCAACCAACGCCAACATGGCGACGCCGGAGGCCACTCCGGACCCGGCGGCGATTGAAAAGGAATTGCTGCGGATCGAGAACGACTGGCCGCGAGTAATCAAGGAGCGCGACGGTCAGGCCGTGAGGCGCGTCGATGCCGATGATGTTCATCTCCTCTCGTGGGACGGCAGCGTATCCAACAAAGAGGACGATGCGAAGTTCATCGAATCGGGCGCCCTGACTGCCGATTTGATTCAAATGAACGATCTGAAGGTGAAAGTCCTGGACAAAGACGCGGCAGTCGTGACCGGCATAATGGATATTAAGAATGGAAAGATCAAAGGGCCGGACCAGACCATCGCTGTAAGCGGCCAATATCGCATCGTAGATACGTTTGCGAGACGAAATAACGAATGGAAACTCGTAGCTTCGTCGTTGGTGAAAGTGGCGAATCCCGCTGCTGCATCAGCATCGCCGACGCCCAAAGCATCGCCCTCAGCATCTCCGGCGATTAAAGCCCCGCCCAGCGTAAAGCCAACACCCAGCGTAAAACCAACGCCCAGCGTAAGACCAACTCCGGCAACCAGGGCCACGCCGAAAGTGAAATCAACTCCGGCAGTGAAGCCCCCAACCGCGATACCGCCAGCGCCAAAAGCGATGAGCACCCCGCGGCCGCCGCCACCGCCAATTAATAAGCCTTAGCGAAGAAACGAAATAAACCGTCATCAGAGGAATACACGCGCTTTGAACAACTAGCGCGGCGAGTAATCTCAGTCCCTAAAAGCGAACTCGAAAAGCGAGAGGCCGCATACCAGCGCAAGAAAATTGCAGAGAAGAAACGGAAGGTGGCTTGATTGAGAGAGAGCCCGAAAAGGTGGCCTTGGGTATGCTTATTTGCGTTCGTGTCAGAGGTGTGGGCGATACGGTGGCGCTGGGAAGCAGCCCCAACCGACCAACTAAGGGCTTGGTACGAAGGTTCCTTCCGAACTTATTTTGTAGAGAGCATCACCCCGTGGCTTATCGCCTTTAGCGTGTTAACCGCCACATGGCTTCTTATTACGAAACTTAGAAGGAAGCAGCCCAAGGTTTAACCTCCTCATCGAAACCTGTTGGTCATTCAAGTATGTAGTTACTTTAATTAGGAGTTCCTGCACTCTTCGCTTTTGGTCTAGGACCAAATGCCGGGAATGTTTTCACCGCACGCCGGGCATTTGCCCGCGGGTGTGACTTTCATTTGCCTGATCAGATATCCGTAACGCTCGACGAGTAGTTCATCACACGACGGACAGTACGTATTCTCCCACCGCCCGACGCACCCCGGAAGATTTCCCGCATAGATGTAACGCAAGCCGGCTGCTCGCCCAATCTCGCACGCGCGAATCAGTTGGGCGGCGGTGGTGTTAGCATTCTCCGTCATTCTGTAGTCCTGATGGAATGCCGTCACATGCCAGGGAATGTCAGGAGAGACAGCGGCGATGAAATCAGCCGCGCGCTTCAACTCGTCTGCGGAATCATTAAAGCCGGGGATGACCAGCGTCACGATTTCTTCCCAGAAGCCGCGCTCGTCGACCATCTTTACCGTGTCCAGGATGTTATCGACGACTCCGCCGAGCTGACGATAGTTGCGATCACTCATGGATTTCAGATCGATCTTGTAACAGTCAGTCCATGGCCGCAGGTAATCGAGGACTTGCGGCGTAGCGTTGCCGTTGGAAATGAAAGCCGTGCGAAAACCTTCTGGCCGTGCTTTCTTGAATACCTCAATCGCCCATTCAGCGGTAATCAATGGTTCGTTATAGCTTGACCCGACCATTGAAGCGCCGTAGGCGCGGGCCATCGCTACCAATCTTTCGGGAGTGACCACGTTCGGCGGTGACACGGCGGCGTCGTCACGCAGAGCCTGTGAGGTGAGCCAGTTCTGACAATAGGCGCAATGCAAATCACAACCGAGCATGCCAAAAGTTAGCGTGTCCGAACCCGGAAGAACGTGAAAGAAAGGCTTCTTCTCAGTTGGATCGCATTGCAAAGCGGCCACATAATTCACGGGCACGCGCAGGTGTCCGCTTTCGTTAAAGCGAACTTTGCAAATGCCGCGCTTGCCTTCCTTGATCAGGCAACGATGTCCGCAGGCAAAGCAGCGCAAGGCATCGTCCGGCAGATGCTCGGTCAATTCTGGCGCACCTTCGGCCGTCATCTCGTCCAAAACCGCAGCGAGCGAAGTTGCTGTTGCGCTCAGTGGCATAACTACTTAAATCCGTTCGTGGTAGAAATTCCTTTGAGGAATTATACTCCTTGGGATGTCCGTCGTCAGTTGTCGTGGTCAGTTGTCAGTAGGAAAAACTCTAACTGGAGCAAACCACTGATTACTGACTACCGCCAAGAATGATCATCGAAGAAATCACCGTCACCGCTTTTCAACAACACACACGCATTGTAGGCTGTGAAAGGACCAAACGCGCCATCTGCATCGATCCCGGTGACGGATCGGAGGACATCGTTCGCGCAATCGACAAACATGGATTCGAATTGCAAGCCATTGCCTGCACGCATGCTCATCTGGATCACATCGGCGGCGTAGCGGCGTTAAAGAAGCGCAAGCCCGAAGCACAGATTATGATTCATCCGGCCGATGAAGTCTTTTATGACGAACTGCCCAACCAACCAGCCTGGATTGGTATTCCACGCTCTCAATGGGCAGAATTTGGATTCGATTTTGAGCAGCCACCAAAAGCCGATGGCCATTGGAGTGACGGACAGATTTACGAGGTTGGCGAGTTGAGTTTCAAGGTCATTCATTGCCCCGGTCACACACCGGGGCACGTCGTCCTGTTTGAGCCTGACGAGCGAAAGGTCTTTGTCGGTGATTGCTTATTCGCCGGCTCGATCGGCCGGACTGATTTGCCGGGCGGCTCGACCGATCAATTGATGGACTCGCTGTTTACGAAGATTCTGCCGCTCGGTGACGATGTGACGGTCTATTCCGGCCACGGCCCGACCACTACCATCGGCCAGGAGCGCCTGACGAATCCGTTTCTGACCGGTGCCTACTCAATCGGAAAAGGCGGAAGGTTCTAGCGGCATGGCTCGTGAACAGGAAGGACGGACGCGAGATCCGCCCTCCTGAGCACTCCGACCTCATTTCTCGACGATGTCCTTTTTCTGTGTACCCACAAAGGCCATCAGTTCGTCTTTCTCAGCCTGAAGCACTTTGTACTTATCAAGCGCCGCGACCAGATGTTTGGCGGCGGCGTCCCAATCCGCTTCCGTAATTCCGAGGCCCGTATGCGTGGTCTTCATATCGCGGCCCATATAAACGCACGGCCCGCCGGCCGCCGCGCAAAATTGATCCAGGATATGCTGGCGCAAGCGCTTCTTTGAGTCCGTGCTGAACCCCGCAAAGAACCTCTCAAAGCGCTTGTCGGTGGCCAGCCGGGTAATGAAATCGTCAACCACCAGGGCGATGGCGTCGTATCCGCCCAGGCGCGTGTAAAGCGATCTCTTCTCCTGGGCCATGTTTGTAGCGCCGGCCATCGAAGCCTGCGTCGCTTGGGCCGAGGCGGCCACCGCCAAAATACCCATCAAAGAAAAAACCAAACCAATTCTCTTAGCTGTAGACATTACCGAACCCTCCTCCTTCTGTGAGACGAATGGCCAGCGCCATTCGAAGTCTGAAGTGTCAGAGGCCCGACGGTCACGAAGGGCCTGTTGCGAAACTTGCCCTTGCTGACGCGCGGACTTCTGACACGCTCTGATTTCGGAATTTGAGACTGCACGACTGACTCTATTTACGAGTAGGGATCGATTTCGGATTTATGCGGCATAAGTTATCCACTTGCGCCACAACTAGGAACTCGAGCTGCTGAGATAGATGGCGCCCGTCGGCACGGCAGACCCGCGTTTTGGCTCGAGCGTGATCGCGATGACAGGGTTCTCTCGTGCTTCCATCGGAACATGATCGGAGATCATCGCGTGCCCGGCGGCATCGACCGTGAACATCTTACCCGGCATCGGCGCGTGGCCTTTGGGGATAAACCAAACCTCGTACGCCATGTCAGCCGGAGGCGCGGGAAGGCCTTCGGTCATGAGCACGGATCGTCCCGTTTCTCGATCAAAGACAAAAGTAGCCCGCGCGCTTTTTGCGGTTTGGGTGCCGGCCAGATCCATCTTTTTCATGCCGGGCGAGTTCAAGAGCGCCAGTGCTTCGCGTTGCCGGGCGAGTACATCGCGATCACGGGCAAGTTCTCGTTGCTCAGTATTAATTTGACGTGAAAGCTGGGCTATCTCTCGGCGTGATTTGACATCACGCCGCCAAAACACAATTACGCCGGTAAGCAAAGCCACGAAGGCGAGCGCGGCTGCCAACCTCAGAACATTCGGCCACCGACTCGCTACTGCGCCCGGCCTCAAGGGCACCACCTTCGCGGAAGTCCTGGCCACCGGCTGCCCGCCCTGGGGTTCGTGGCGCGCATCCTCCAGGATTCGCGCGCGAACCTCAGCACGCGGTTCAGCGGGTGTCGACGCATGCGCGAGCAACGCCGCGGCCTCGCGCAACCCAGCCAACTCAGCACTACACGCGGCGCACGTGTTGAGATGCGTTTCGAGTGCGCGCGCTTCTGATGCGTCGAGCGCATCCAGCGCGTACAACGCCAGCAGTTCCTGATATTCCTGGTGTTCCATCAATACAAACCGCGCGATCTCTCGCCTAGCAACTCCCGCAATCTGATTAATCCCGAACGCATTCGTGTCTTGACTGTTCCCAGTGGATCACCCAGCCGCGCCGCAATTTCAGTTTGTGTCAGGCCTTCAAAGTAAGCCAGAAGCAGCGTTCTCCTCTGTTCGTCCGGTAGTTCGGCCAGCGCTTGCCGCACGATCGTTCCCTGTTCTGACTTCAGGGCATCTTCAGCGGCGTCACCGACGTCATCGCGCGGGGATTTCGCTGCTTCATCGGCTAATCTCGCGCGCGCTCCGACGGCCCGCAGACGATCGAGCGCCCGACTGCGCGCGATTGTGACCAGCCAGGTGAACGCGCGCCCGCGCGATTCGTCAAAGTCCGCGGCCCGGCGCCAAACCTGCAAAAAAGCCTCCTGCAAGCAATCCTCGGCCTCCTGCCGGTCATGCAATATACGAAGGATTAAGCCGAAGAGGATTAGACGGTAGCGATCATAGATAGCCGCGAGTGCGGTTTCATCGCCACGCGACACCGCGCGCAACAGGTCGTTGTCGGAAATTTGTGAAGCTTCGGCTTGCAAGCGCGCGGAGCTTTTCAGCCCTCAGTTTAATGTGGCGCGACGACCGCCGGGCTCAACCTGATCGACGCCCCGTCGCGGTTAGTGCGCACCCGAATTCTGCGGTGGCCGGTGCTGTTTGCACTCGAAGCGTAAGTAATCGTGTAAGCGGTACGCATCTGTGCTACCACGTCGTCGTAAGCTTTCTGCAAATCTTCCAGCCGCTTAATTGAATAAAAAACACCGCCGGACGCAATCGCGAGCTTTTGTCCTTCTTCCTCCGCCCGCGTCGTAATTGTCAGGTAGCGAGTGCGCATTGGATCGACAGTAATCGACGGCCGGGGCACGCTTGATTCCGGAATCAGACCCGAGGGAACGTAAAGCGGATAGATCAACGCGCCCGATTCAATCGTCGCTTCCAGAATCGCCGGAAAGGGCACGAATGACTTGTTATCGTCGCCGTCGGACAAGACCACGATCGCGGTGCGCTCTCCACGCAACGGCTTCAGCGAGTCGACCAGCGTGTAGGCAATCGCGTCATACAGTGAGGTCGCGCCGCCGGCTTCAATCTCGTCCAGCTTTTTCGAGAGCAGGCTGCGGTCGGTTGAAAATCCCGAAATTATCTGGATATCGTCGCGAAAGCTGATAATAGAAATACGATCCTGCGGGCTGGCCGTGTTGAGAAAATCGCGCGCCGCTTTGCGAATGAAATCGATTCGCTCTTCCACGCTGCCCGAGACGTCGAGCAACAGGACGAGATTGAAAGGTTCCGACGTGGGCGTCACATTCACGATTTTGCGTTCGCTGCCATCTTCGTAAACCAAAAAGTCTGAGACCCGCATGTCGTGAATGGCCCGTCCATTTCGATCTGTGACGCTGGCGTTGACGCGCATCAACTGTGGCGAGACTTCAGTCGCAATCTCGCCGGGTGGACGCAACGTGACCAGCGACGGTTCGTTGCGGGGCGGCGGCAGGGTCTTGGCAAAATCGCCGAACATGCGCGGACTGACTTTGCGAATCGCATCCATCAGCGGGCCATCGCCGCTGCGAACAATAGCGCGCGCGGCCTCGGTCAGCGGCCGTTCACGCAAGTCATTCGGCGCCATGCTGGGATCGACATTCAGCAAAATGACACCGCGCTGCGTCGTGAAATTCAACTGCACCAGCTCCTGCTTCTTCGGCTGATCCGGAGGAGGAGCCGGATTCTGAGTGCCGTCGTTCTGCCCGCCGTTGTTCTCCGCAGTTGCGTCGGGCTTCTGTTCTTTTTTCTTCTGCTTCCGTTTTCTTGCGTCCGGGCCTGCGGTGCCTGAAATTGAAAACGCTCCCGCACGGCCTTCTTTGACCGGCGGCAGTTCGATATCGCTCAAGAAACGGGGGCGCGAAGATTGCCAGAGAAACTTAAACTTGAGCGCTTCGACGGGCACGTCGGCATGAATCGTTCCCGTGTTGGTGAGGACGTCGGCGACTTCAAAATCTCCGACGATATCCACCATGCCGGTGGCACTTTCGATCTTTACGCGGGAGCGTGCCGGCACATGGATCACCAGGTCGATGCGATCCTGTGGGCGCCGCTCGCGTACGGTAATCTCGCTGCCTGATACTGTGACGTCCCCCGGCTCAACTGCCGCACCCGCAGAAGTTGCCAGCAGGGTTGATTTGTCTTTCTCACTGTTTGAGGCTATGACCGAGACCCGGCCGTTGGGGTTCCGGATAGTTAAGAAAGCTTTGCCGCTCGCGGACAACTCTTTTTCATAACTCTGAGCCGCGGACTGAGCGGACAAAAAAGAAATTAACAGACAAGCTATGACGATTAGCGGTGCCGATCGAAAGACTGTGCCGGAGAAACCATTCCAAACGGAAAACCTATAAAACATTGCGACTGATCTTGCCTGTGCTTGAGGCGACGGTCAAGTGGGCGCGGGTTCTTGGCGGTCTCATTAGCACCTCGCTTTAGCGAGGTGTCGTGAAGGAAAGTAACAACGTTTAGCCGTTTCAACGGCTTCGAAACCATTGAAATGGTTTTCCAAGGATCAAAACCGATTTCTGCTAGAATATCGCCCGCAAACATCTCATGACCGATCGTCAGTTCAACTCGTTTTCCGACTTCTGGCCTTTTTACCTGGGCGAGCACAGCAAGCCCGCGACGCGCCTGCTGCATTGCCTTGGCACGCTGGCGGCGATTGCCATTGTGATCGCGCTCGTCGCTATTGGAAGATGGTGGCTGTTTCCCCTGGCTCTGGTTCCGGGTTACGCATTCGCGTGGGCAGCGCATTTTTTTGTCGAGAAAAATCGGCCCGCGACGTTTCGGCATCCGCTGTGGTCGTTCATGGGTGATTGGAAAATGCTGGCGCTGATGCTGACCGGTAGACTGAAGTGATAGCGTGTCAGAAGCCCGACCGTCAGGGAGGGCCAGGATCGCGATGAGCTTCTACGGCCAAACATGAATTTGCTATTAGTTGCCCGCCCTGACGGTTGGGCTTCTGACACAATGAGAGAGACCAAGTCCCAACGCAAGGAACGCACTGAACAGATTATCAAGCTGCTCAAACGCGCCCACCCCGACGCGCATTGCGCGCTGAATCACTCGAACGCTTTTGAACTACTGATCGCGACAATCCTGTCGGCGCAGTGCACCGACGAGCGTGTCAACATCGTCACTGCCGATCTGTTTCGCAAGTACCGTAAACCGGAAGACTACTTGAAAGTTCCCGCAACTGAATTGCAGCAGGACGTGCGTACGACGGGCTTCTTTCGCAACAAGACAAAATCGATTCAGGGAGCATGCAAGATGCTGGTGGAAGAGTTCGACCGCCGCGTGCCGCAAACCATGGAAGAGTTGCTGAAGCTTCCGGGCGTGGCGCGTAAGACGGCGAACGTCGTGCTCGGAGTAGCTTATGGCATTGCCGCCGGCATTGTGGTGGACACGCACGTCAGTCGCTTGTCGCAGCGTCTGGGCCTCACCAAAAAGAAGGACGCCGGTAAGATCGAACAGGACTTGATGGAGTTGGTGCCGCGCAAAGACTGGATCATCTTTTCGCACCTGCTGATCTTTCACGGCCGCCGCGTCTGCAAGGCGCGCCGGCCATTGTGCGAAGAATGCGTCGTCGAAAAACTCTGCCCTTCATCGCTTTTGAAACAATAGTTACTACCTTAAGACCTTTCTTAATGCCGAAGAATCTCAGAACAATTCTGCCCCGGCTCCTGGGCTTGGCCTGTCTGCTGCTAGCGCTGAATCTGTCGGTCCTCGCGCAAACGAAACCGATCAAGGACCTGCAGCCGACGGTAATGCTGATTTCACTGGACGGCTTTCGTTATGATTATTTGAATCTGTACCACCCTGCGAACCTGAACTCGCTGGCAGCCGGCGGCGTCCGGGCGAGGTGGATGATCCCTTCTTTTCCCAGTAAGACCTTCCCTAATCACTACACGATCGCGACCGGCCTCTATCCACAGAATCACGGGATCGTCGAAAACAATATCTATGATCCGGTCTTTAGAGCCATATTCACGCTCAGTGACCGCAGCGCAGTTGAGAACAGCCGTTGGTGGTTGGGCGAGCCCATCTGGGTGACGGCCGAAAAGCAGGGGCAAAAAGCCGCCTCAGTCTTTTATCCGGGGACGGAAGGCGAGATTGCGGGAACGCGTCCGTCGTACTGGAAAAGGTACGACCAGGAAATGTCGAACGATGCTCGAGTGGACACGATCCTCTCGTGGCTGGATTTGCCGCGGGATCAAAGGCCTACTTTCCTGGCCCTGTACTTCAGCGACCCCGACGATGCCGGTCACGAATTTGGACCTGTCTCAAAGGAAACGAAGAAAGCGGTGCTCAAAGTTGACGAGGAAATCGGCCGCCTGGTTCTGGGCCTGAGAGCCCGCCAGATCTTCAGCCAGATCAATTTGATCATCGTCTCCGATCACGGCATGGCCTCGGTGAGGCTCAGTAATGCAATCCTGCTGGACAAGCTGTTCGACACCAGCATGGCGATCAGAATCTTTTGGACGCGTGAGATCGTCAGCATCTTTCCGAAAGCAGGAAAGGAAGACGAGATCTATCTGAGTTTGAAGCGAAAACTTCCGCCGCAGGCGCGCGTCTATCGAAAGGCAGAAATGCCGCCGCGCTTCCACTACTCGCAAAGTCCGCGCATCGCGCCGTTGCTGGTACTGCCCGCCGAGGGTTGGATTCTGACTAATCAGAAAGCGTTTGCAGAGATGCAGGCGAAAGGCGAGACGAAGAGGTCAAGAGGCGGACACGGCTATGACAATCAGTTTCCATCGATGCGAGCGATCTTTATCGCGCACGGCGAAGCGTTCAAGAAACGTAGAGTTGTGGCGCCGTTTGAAAACATTCAGGTCTATAACATCATGACGAGGATTCTCAGCTTAACGCCGGCGGCTAATGATGGAAATTACAAGGCAGCGAAGGAAGTCCTGGCTAGACAATAACGCCGTTCTGCCGGTCACAGGCGTTTAGAGTACCAACTTTAGTTGGGCTTTTATTCGCGTCAAAAACCCCGACTGAAGTCGGTACTCCGAAACTATCAACTTTCCTTCTTCGGCCGCTCGTTCGCTTTCAAAACTCTCTTGCGCAGGCGAATAGTCTTGGGTGTGACTTCGACCAACTCGTCGCCGGAAATAAATTCCAGCGCCTCTTCCAGCGATAGGTCCTTCACCGGCACCAGTCGCATGGCTTCGTCCGCCGACGCGGCGCGCATGTTGGTCAGCTTCTTTTCCTTGATCGCGTTCACGTCGAGATCGACAGCGCGCGCATTCTCGCCGATGATCATGCCTTCATAGACCTTTGTGTTCGGTCGTACGAACAGGCTCCCGCGCTCCTGCAGGTTAAAGAGCGCGTAGGTCGTCGATTCGCCCATGCGGTCCGAGACCAGCGAGCCGGTGCCGCGCCCCTTCATCTCACCCATCCATCTGTCGAAACGCAGGAACAGGGTGTTGAGCAACCCCGTGCCCTTGGTTTCCGTTAAGAACTCGCCGCGAAAACCAATCAGCCCGCGGGAAGGCGTTTCAAATTCCATCCGCACGCGACCCGTTCCGTGATTTACCATCTTGGTCATCTGCCCTTTGCGCCGGCCCATGGCCTCGGTGACGACGCCGATGAATTCTTCGGGACAGTCGATGACGACCTGCTCGATCGGTTCCTGCAATTGGCCGTCAACTCGCCGCGTAATGACTTCCGGTTTCGAGACCTGCACTTCGTAACCTTCACGCCGCATCATCTCGATCAGGATGGCAAGTTGCAGCTCGCCGCGCCCCGACACCTTGAATTGCTCGGGCGAAGCTGTTTCGTCGACCCGAATGGCGACGTTACCGAGCACTTCGCGATCGAGACGTTCCTTAATCTGACGCGAAGTTACGAATTGACCTTCCGTACCCGCAAACGGCGAGTTGTTGACGCTGAAAATCATGGCGATGGTGGGCTCGTCAACGGCAATTGCCGGCAGCGGCTGCGGATTATCCGGGTTGGTAATAGTCTCGCCGATGTTAATGTCTTCGACGCCGGCGAGCGCGACAATCTCGCCCACGCCCGCGCTCTCTGCCAATTCGCGCTTCAGGCCCTCGAAAACGTATAGCTCTTTCACGCGGGTTTTCTTGACGGCGCCTTCGTGGCCAGCAATTACAATTTCCTGGTTGCGGGCAATCTCTCCTGAAAAGATTCGACCAATAGCTAATCGTCCGACGTACTCGCTATAGTCTACGTTGGCCACCAGCAACTGCAACGAATCATCGCGCAGTGCATGCGGCGCGGGAATGGTTTCGATAATCTGCTCGAACAGGGGCTTGAGGTTTGCCGAAGTATCGACGAGTTTCTTTTTGGCTATACCTTCGCGCGAGACGGCATAGAGAATGGGAAACTCAATTTGCTCGTTGGTGGCATCAAGGTCAAGGAATAACTCGTAAATTTCGTTCACGACTTCTTCGGGACGCGAATCGTGGCGGTCGATCTTGTTGACGACAGCGATGGCGGGTAGTCCGGCCTCGAGAGCTTTGCGCAGCACAAAACGCGTCTGCGGCAGACAACCTTCGGCCGCATCAACCAAAAGCATCACGCCGTCAACCATCTTCAAAACGCGTTCGACTTCGCCGCCAAAGTCGGCGTGCCCGGGCGTGTCCACGATATTGATTTTGTAGTCGCCGTAACGCACCGAAGTGTTCTTGGCCATGATGGTGATGCCGCGCTCGCGCTCCAGGTCCATCGAGTCCATTACGCGTTCGACGATTGTTTCGTTGTCCCGATAAGTGCCCGCCTGCTTGAGCATGGCATCGACCAGAGTGGTCTTGCCGTGATCGACGTGGGCGATAATTGCGATGTTGCGAATCTTACTGGTTTCCATGCGTGGTAATACCTTGTTGAGAAAATGCCGCTAAAAGGCAAACGATAAGCATAGAGAGGCTGAAGGGAAAGCACAACTTGGCGTGCGAAAAATGCAGTTACTTCTGTGGGCGGAAGCGATGGTTACGAGTCGGTACAGAACCGGGAGCGGTAGCAACCGGATCCTATACTCAAGCTACCCGTTTCGAATTGTACGTGCAAAAGACTTGAAGGACGTGGTTGAGTGCCTAGATCCGGTCGCTACCGCTCCCGGTTCTGTACCGAGCCAGCGCAGAGGAAGCGCAGAGCACTTAGAAATCCAAGCTACCGATTCGGATTCGCTTGAGTCGCCGGCATCCCCTTCATCGGGATCGGCAGTTTTCCATCTGCTCCGCGAGTCAACGCGATGAACTCACGATCCGTGCGAATGGAATCGAACACGGCGTCGACGCGCGCTTCCATCATCTCTTTCGTGCGCACTGCCTGATAGCGTTCGTACCGGAAGAAGTGACGCCGCAAAAGGCTGAGCGCCTTATCACGTTGTCCGTTTTGCGCAAAAATCGCCGCCAGGTTATAGGAAGCCGGCAACAGGTTGATGTTGTCGAGGGCGATCCGTAGCGCCTCGTCCTTCTTTCCGTTGGCTGCCATAAAGACCGCGGCAAAGACCAGGTTGTAAGGATCTTTCGGATCCTGGGCGAGCGCTTTCTGGGTGTACTCGTTGCCTTTGATCGGATCGCCTTCCGAGTTCCAATAGACGGCGAGATTGCGATAAGCCAGCGCCAGCGGAAACTCTTCGACCGCGCGTTCCATCAGGGCCAGACCTTTCTTGAGCTCGCCATCATGAATCGTCATCTTGCCGAGGCCGTGCAGTGCTACGGAGCGTGAAAGCGAATCAGACGGCATGTTCAGAATTGCTTCGAACATCGTCCGGGCCCTGTTCCAGTCACCGATGTTGTGGCGATAATTTTCACCCAGGTAACGCAAAGGAGTTGGATCGGCAGGATCCATCAGGTGGGCTTGAGTGTACAGCTTGTCGGCCATGACGTAACGGCCATTCATTTCAGCGATCAGACCGCGGCGCATCGTTTGCTCAATCAGCGCACTCTGTCGCGGCTCAAACACCGGCGTTGGCGGCAGGCTGGCAATTTCAGTGACTCCGAGTTTCTTCAGTTCCTTCGCGGCGTCTTTCGCCTTTTTCGGGAACAGGCATTTCTGATCGAGTACCGCGCGATACAGCTTGATGGCCCCATCGTTGTCGCCGGCTTTGACTTTGCGACCGGCCTCATTCATTTGCTCAGTCACTCCGCTCTCACGCTTCTTCATCTCAGTGTCGACGAGCTTTTCCACGTCGGCGACCCTGAGCTTACCGTCCTTGCTCTCCAGCTTGCTTACCGTCGTGCCTTCCGGCGTGGCCAGCACCGCGACCGGCGGCTTTGAGTCGCCGAGAATGTTCAGGGCGTTCGGCGTCTGTCTGGTCCCCACCTCCATGGTCACGCATTGGGTGGCGTACATCGAAAGCGTGCGCGACTCGCGGAGACTCGAATTTTTCCACTCGTTCTCAGACGCCGGGAACCAATAAAGCACCAGACCCTTCGCCGGCGGATCTTTCGGCGTGTGCGCTTTCCAGGGCACTACGTAAACTGGAGCGTTCGCTCCCCCGCCACCGCCGCCATTCGACATGCCGCCACCGCCGCCGCCACCGCCACCTCCGCATGTGGCCCACGAGGATTGAGCAAAGAAAAGTACAAGGAGAACAACAGCGATTGAGCGAAAGAGTTTGTTATTCATGATGGGGGATTATAGCAGCGAGGTCGGTTTTTGGCAGTAGCCCAAGCGAGGATGGCTCGGCACAGAACCCCGATGAATCGGAGTTCTGTACCCGATGCGATGCGCGTCCGCCCTCACGGTCGAGCGACTCCCTCAATTTCGCGGAACCCGGTCAGACCTGGAAATTTCTTCAACCGGGAGGGTCAACTAAAAGGTGCAGCCATAAGACTTCAGCGCCGCCGCCTGTTGCTCAGCTGCCTGCTTGCAAGCTTTGGTGAGCTGTTCTTTGTTCGCCGGGTCTTCAGCGAGTTTCTTCCAGTTCTTTCGCCATTCTGTCAGAGCGTTCTTAAATTGCCCCCGGACCATCTCGGGTACTTTGCTGGAGACGCAGGCCTCATACTTGGCAATAAAATCGTCGCATTCGGGAATGCCGATCTTTTCGCCGCTCGTGGTAGTTGATGAGGTGGTGGTCGTCGTCTTACTCGTGTTCTTATTACTATCCATCGCCGTCGAATTGCTATTGTTTGTGGTTTCAGTCTTGCCACATCCGATCAAAAAGACGGCTGACAGAACGGCAAAAATCAAAAAAGTTCGTTTCAACATCGGGGTAACTCCTTCAGAGTTCAGCCACGCTGAACCGTTATGGAAAGGGATTGAAAAAGCGGCGCTATAATACACGAGAAGGCGGAAATTCACAGGTGTTTAGAGTACTAACTTTGGTTGGGCTGTTTCTCGACCACAAAACCCGACTGAAGTCGGTACTCTGAACGCGCGTTAATTCAAAAACTCATCGGGCTCGACAATCTTGCCGGCAATGGCTGAAGCCGCCACAACGTAAGGTGAAGCGAGGTACAACTTTCCGGGACCGCTGCGGCCGGGAAAGTTTCGGTTCTGGGCGCTGACGGTTACGGTTTCAGCCGTTTTGGAAGCACCCGGGCCGGCGTTGATACAGGCGCCGCAGCTTGGATCGATCAATTCCGCTCCGGCTTCTTCAAAGATCTGAATGTAACCGCGCTGCCTCGCGTACTGTTTGATCTTCTGCGAGCCGAATTGCAGATAGAGGTGCACGCCCGGTGCGACGTGCTTGCCTTGCGCGAGCGCGTTCTGCAAGACAGCCGCGTACATATCCATGTCGGCCATCTTGCCGCCGGTGCATGAACCGCCATAGGCTGCGTCGATGCGCACTTCTTCAGTGAGCTCGTCAATGGGAATGCCGTTGCGCGGATCGCCGGGGAGCGCGACCATCGGCCGAACCTCATCGAGATCGATTTCAAAGGTAGCCGCATATTCGGCGTCCGGATCGCTGTACACAAATCCTTTGCGCACCTCATCAGGTTCCAGGCCGCGCATTTTTACGATGTATTCGAGCGTTGATTCATCAGGCTCGATTATTCCCGTCGTCCCTCCGGCCTCAACCGCCATGTTCGTCAACGTCGCCCGCTCGTCCATCGCCCAATTAGCGAGATCATCGCCGGCAAATTCCAAAACTTTGCCGATGCCCTTGCTTGTCTTCATGTAATCGGTCGCCAGGATGTAGAGCATCACATCCTTGGCTGCCACGTCCGCGCGCTTGCGGCCTCTCAAAACGTAGCGCACGGTTTCCGGCACGCGAATGCGAATGTCTTTCGTGAACCAGGCGTTGGCCATGTCGGTCGAGCCGACACCGAACGCAAAACAACCCAGCACGCCCGCCATGCAGGTATGCGAGTCAGTGCCGATCACGATCTGGCCCGGCAAGGCGAGGTCCTCAACGACTGCGTTATGACAAATCGCTTCCGAACCGCCATCAGGGTTCTCGCCATAGAGCTTTATGCCTTGCTGCTTCGTGAAACTCTCCTGCGTGGTGGCGAGACCTTCGGCCTTCTCGAGCAAGCCCATCTCGCGATGCTTCGGCGACATCACTTTGTTTAGGAAGGTCAGGTGATCGCGGAAAGCGAAGACGGATTCAGGCTCGGTAACGCGCGCGTCCGCGCCCAACGCTTGCGTTAAGAGCGACGCCGCCATGGGCGTCACGTATTCATGCGAGAAGCGCACGTCGGCTACCGCGAACAAGGCATCGCCGGGCTTCACTGCTGCAACGCCGATCTGTCCGGCTTTGACGAAAGCATGACGCGCAATGATCTTCTCGACGATGTTCATCGGCCGCGGCGTGTCTGAAGCCCGACCGTCAGGGAGGGCAATCTCCGCTAGCGAGCCCTTGCTTACGCGCGGGCTTCCGACACTTGAGGTGGGTACTTGTATTGGCGGTGGCGAAACCACGCCGGCCACGCGAGCCTGGTTGTAATTGAACAGCCCGCCGTACTCGACAATATCTCTGGAAATTGGATCGAGACTTTTGGTGAATTCTGCCAGCGCGATTTCTTCCCCGCGCCGAATGCGTTCAATCAAGCCAAAGTCGGTCGAAGTCAGCAAGCCAATGTTCTGTGAGTTCTGTCCGTAGATCTTCTCGATACTCTTCGCGATGACCAGTTGAATTCCGGCCCATTTCTCAGCGTAAGGCGCGGTTTCGCGCGACGAGCCGCAGCCTTTTGATTGACCTGAAACGACAACCGCAAAGCCGCCTCTCTTTACTTCATCTTTCTTGACCGCGCCTTCGCGCATGCCGACAAAGACGTATTGGCCCAGAGTTTCGTCGTAATGGAAACAAACCCAGCCGGGCGTGATCTCGTCGGTCGAGATGTTATTCATCAACGGCAGATCGTCTTTCATCAGACGCGCGGTGAGTTCAGTCTCCAAACGATTCGCTTCGGCGCCGGCAGCTTCCAATTGTTGGCGAATTAAAGAAGTGTCTTCAGTTAGAAATAGGATTCGACCGGTGAACTTCACTTGATCGTCTCTTCTGGCAAACTTATCTGTAGGCATTATCACTCCGGCAAATTCATACAATCATTATTCAATCCTATTATAGCCTCTTATCTCGGAAACATCGGAGTGGGCAAGATGGTTTCAACGCAAAGAACGCAGAGGCTATCGCAAAGGGACGCAGAGAAAAGCCTTTGCGTTCCTCTGCGAAAACCTCTGCGCCCTCTGCGTTTAATTGACTTCTCCAAAACCATCAAACTAGTGATGGTGGAGAACCTTACGGCGCCGGAGTCGTGAGCAGATACACGGCAAACGAAGCCAACCAATGCTCGCCTTCATAGTTACCGCTGGCCACATAAGGCAACGCTGCGCGCGCGTGGGCTGCGGCCGAGTGAGCTAGAGTCCGGCGTGCGGGATGGTTTTGCGGCAAAGCGGCGGCGATATTGCGCATGCACCAGGCGCGGCTGAGATTCAGGCCGTCGAGATGCACCAGTTTGGGATCGCTGCGGTCGGTCACAGTCGCCGGTTGCAATAATTCTTTTGGCGCGCCGCGCGCGATGCCCGGCAGGAACTGCTGAAACCAGCGCACGAACTCGCGTTGGTTCATCACGCGGCGCATCAAATCGGCTTCCATCAGCGCCGGTGAAAAGAAATCCTCGCCGCCGGGCTCCCACGAGCCAGGGTAATTCACGTCGTGACCATAGTAGGTGCGGCTGCGCTCGACGATCAGCGACGCCAACTTTGTATTGTTAACTGCTCGTGCATAGTCGAGCGCGAACGCCAGGCCGAAAGCGGTGTTTGGATGAACTCCGGTGCGAATCGGATAGGTCTGTTTGGGTAGGAAGGCGAGATACTTTTCAGCAAATGCGTCGGCTAGCGGCTGCAGATTTTGCGACCAGCGCTGGCCATCTGCATCGTTCCAATCGTGTAGCTCTGCCGCGAGTTTCAGCAGCCACGCCCAACCGTAAGTGCGCTCAAATGAAGCGCGGTTGTGCTGGTTAAGATAGGCAACTTCATTCTTGATGTTTTTATCGCTGAGATTTGCATCGAGGGCCGAGCGAATGTCGCGCGCTTCGGGCAGCGACGGAAACAGGCGCAATAGATGGACCAGCATCCAGTGGCCGTGCACTGACGAGTGCCAGTCGTAGCAACCATAAAACGCCGCGTGCATCGCTCGCGGATTGCGTACATCGTTCGAGTCGTTGATCGTGTGATCGGGCTTGTTAGGATATTCCTTGCGGAGGCACTTCAGCGCGAGCCTGGCAAAGTGTGAAGCTTCGGTTTGAGTTAGTGAAAGTTGTTCAGACTTCGTCTGCTGTGTTACGGCGAAAGATGGAACAGCAAGAAGCCCGAATAAGACTAGCACCAGCGGCGATCGTGTCTTGAGCATGATTTTTCTGGAGTCTATCAGAATACTTAAGCTGGCGTAAGATAGCATCTGGTTAAGTTATGAGCCCGGACATTCGTAAACATCGTGGCGCGCATCCTGAAGATAAAAAGCTGTTCGCGGCCGAACAACTTCCGGTGCTGCGCTCAGCAGTCAGCGAGTTGTCGTGGCTTTTGACACGCCACTATTCACTGAAAGGAGCGCTCAAATTGGTTGGCGACAGATACACGCTAACCGATCGGCAACGGCTCGCAGTCTCGCGCGCTGCGTGTTCCGATCAAAGCCAGTCGCGAAGACTCCACAGCCTGGTTTCCTCCGAAGCCGTCACCGACGAGGACTTAATCGTAGACGGCTTTAACCTGATCATTACGGTTGAAGCAGCGTTAAGCGGCGGCGTCTTGCTGGCTTGTCGCGACCATTGCCTCCGCGATTTGTCGGGCGTTCATGGCTCATATCGGGCAGTCAACGAAACCGATCAGGCGATCGGGTTGATCGGCGAGGTATTTGCGACGCTGGGGCCGAAATCCGTTGCCTGGCTGCTTGATCGTCCGATCTCAAACAGCGGGCGGCTGGCGAATCGAATCCGGCAATTCGCTCGCGAAAAGGATTGGAACTGGAGCGTCGAGGTCGCCTTTGATCCAGATGCTGAGATGGCGGCGTCTGACCGCATAGTAGTTTCGTCCGATTCTCACCTGCTGGATCAGCTTACGCGGTGGCTCAACCTGAATCGAGTTTTGATTGATAGATATCTAGCTGAGTCATGGCTGATTGATCTAAGCTGTTAAAGTTGGGAGTCCCGCCTTTAGGCGGTTCCTTGTAACGGCCGACTAAAGTCGGTACTCCAAACTCGTATGAGATTCTCAATAATCATTCCGGCATACAACGAGGAAAGCTTTCTGCCGCGGCTATTGGATTCGATCGAGGTGGCGAGATCCAACTTTTCCGGCGGATCCGATCAGATTGAAGTGATCGTCGCCGACAATTCTTCTACCGACCTCACGGCCGAAGTTGCGGCAGCCCGCGGCGCACGCGTGGTCACAATTACAAAGCGGTGTATCGCCGCCGCGCGCAATGGCGGCGCTCGCGCCGGCTGCGGAGAGATTCTCTGCTTCATCGATGCCGACTCAGCCGTGCATCCCGAGACTTTCAACGCCATCGACCAGGCGATGAAGAGTGGGCGCTATATCTGGGGCGTCACCGGCGCGGTTCTGGAAAGAAAGTCATTCGCTCTGATGGTCACTTACTGTGTGGCGATGCCGATGGTGTTGCTGACGGGACTGGACACAGGCTTGTCATTCTGTCGTCGCGAAGATTTTGCGGCAGTGGGCGGATATGATGAAAGTCGCATGTATGCCGAAGACGTGATCCTGCCATTGGCGCTCCGGCGTCTGGGCCGGACGCGGGGCCAGAAGACGATCCGGCTGCCGCAGGTGAAAGCTCTCGCCTGCACGCGCAAGTTCGATCAATTCGGAGACTGGCATTACTTCTGGATGCTCGCCCACGTCTTCAAGAGTCTGCTGACCTGGAACTGGCACGACGAGAAGCTGGCGAGGCGATACTGGTACGACTCAGGACGGTGATGTTTCTGACGTCCGATAGATGCAACCTACGTTGACCCCTCTGGATCCCCGGCGAGAATCACATGCTGTTGCTTTAGCCAAGCTCGCGCTCTGTCTAAGAAATCAGCAAGACCGTGATCTTGCTTCGCAGCAGAGTAGAGGTTCATTCCCTCCGCGACTCTCTCACCATATTCGATGCCACCCAAAGGAGGGGTCACCTCAGTATTGTCGAATGCGTGTCGCAGAATATTCTTGTATAGGTCCTTTTCGCACTTCTCTGGAACAGGAGGTAGCGCAATGTGTACGCCCGCTGCGTTCGCTAGCGCGGCAATATCAAGAAGGTACCATCGCTCAACATGAGGATCGGGAACTGCAGCAATAACCTCCGTGAAGGGCGAGCCAATTGCCTTTTTGAGAATTTGCTCGCGTCTAGTAGCAAAGCCTTTGCAGTTTCCATCTGATCCAACTATCAACAAGTTTGCACTGGCGAGACGACTCTTCTTCGCATCTTTCAGAAATTTTGCGTAAGCAGCAAGAGAACCACCTCCGCGAGAATGAAGTACCTGACATTCTAACTGGTCGGAGCCCAACCCCTCTTCAACGGCAACTCGTTTGAATAGCGGGGGGATGATTGCTTCCTGCCCGATATCCTCAAGAAAGAAGGCAACGGATAGACTAGCCGCCATAGTCCCCTCGAATTATTTGTTCTTCAAGATGAGAGGCAATCTCCGAATCGCGATAGAGCGGACCAATTGACTTGAATGGAATGAATTCAGTAGATGAGTGCGTACGGCGACAGACGAGCAAGTTGTCATTACGAAAATAGGTTGGAAGAATAGGTGAGTGTGTATTAACGATGATTTGTCTCGACTTGTTAGCGGCGTTCTTCAATAGCTCCGCCATTTGGCTAAGTCTTCTTGGATGAACGCCGTTTTCGGGCTCTTCATAGCCTATGGTGGTTGACCCGCTAGTTGGAGAAAGAACCGCTAGAAGTCCCAGGACCCGAAGGGTTCCTTCCGAGATAAGGCGATTTGAGTAAGAAGCACCATCCTCCCACACTCGTAAAAATAGTTCAGCCTTGTCGGTACTTTCTACGTCAATATTCGTTAACCTAGGCAACAGTTGCTTGGCGGTTAGCTTCAACGCATCCATCTGCTTAGGCCGTTTCAGCGACAGCGTGTGATAAAAGGCTGCAAGCTCTTCGCCCCTCGGGCCTAATACCGAAACGTCTGCAATAGCGTTGGCTTCGCGCATGAGAGCGCGGGGCTCGAAGTAGTAGAACCGACACCTCGACATCTCTTCGCGTAAAGCGGTCAAGTGCGGATAATGGGGCGGGTAGAGTGAGGTTGATGCTAGTGTGTAGTCTAAGCCTATCTCGTGCATAGTTGGATGAGCTTGACCTTCCATTCGTAAGCTTAGGCGGTTGCCGACCTTCTCTAAAAAAGGTTTTCTTGCCTTTTCTTCGCCATCCCTTCTCAGCGCGGCGAGGCTCTCATCCATTACCCGCATTACACCCGACCTTGACTGGATTTCTAGGGCAACCTTATAACGAAGAAAGCGTTCAGTAATTCGCAAACGATCCGAACCCGAACCATTCTTGTCATCGATCCCTTTCCGCAAGTCGCGAACGCGCTGTTCGGTTTCCTGGACCGCGATATCGCTCAGTTCAACGTCGATCTCGAACTCCATGCGGTGGGTGTCCTCAGATAAGAGTTCTGCGAGCGAACCTTTACTGTAATAGACGCTTTCAAGCGGCAGACCGCGATGGCCTTCAAACGCTTCCTTGATGTTCTTGGATGTGACCAACTTAGAAACAAGATTGAGAGCGTCAAGGAGATTGCTCTTCCCAGCTGCATTGGGACCAATGATAACAGTAAGGTTAGGGAATCTTACTTCCGCCGACTTAAGCGACTTATAGTTGTTGATTCTTGCTCGTCGTATCATGGCATGTGCTCGCGATATTAGTTCCTAAGGACCAAAGATTCCAGCTATTGTCAGCTTGCGCCGGCGAAGGGGGCGTCTCTTAACAACCTTAAGACGTCTTCCGGTATTGTTATTTATTAGCCTGCGGATTGCAAAACCTTTAATTCTTGATCGCGTCCCTTCTATTGTTCGCTTCGCAAAGCTTCCGCTTTTCCGAAACTCGCAGTAGAATCTCGCTCACTTAATTGGCCACCAACCGACGAAATGAAGGTGGGGGAAAATCAGCCGTGAACAACCTCAAAGAAGCAAAATCCAAACCCTCGGATCTTTATGAACGACTCTGCCGTGCCCGGCAGTTCATGGACGAGAGCTACGATCTGCCGCTGGACCTTGCAGAAATCTCAAAACAAGCCTGTCTCTCGCGTTATCATTTTCTGCGTCTGTTCCGGGACACGTTTGATACTACGCCGCATCAGTACTTGATCCGGCGGCGAATTGACAAAGCCAAAGAACTGCTTCGATCCCGGCGCCTGAGCGTGACTGACGTCTGTTTTGAGGTCGGCTTTCAAAGTTTAGGATCGTTCAGTGCTCTGTTCCGCAAATGCGTCGGCGACGCTCCAATCAACTATCGCCGGCGCGAAAGAGAATCTCTGAAAAAAGTTCCCGGCTGCTTTATCGTAATGTTCGGGCTCAAACCATCCGATCAGTAGCGTTCTGGGAGTGACCCGCGCATCTGGCGCGTGATTCACGGCGAGACGCCCCGAGCCACCGCGTCTTTAGCAATTTTCGAGAAGCGGCTTTCCCCGAAACTTTCTATGCTCATCTCAAATTCTGAGAAAGAGGAGAGCCGAAATCTATGATTACGAAAATGTCGCACGTTTTGATCTGGGTCAAGAACCAGCAGCAGGCACTGGAGTTCTATCGTGACAAGCTGGGATTTGAAATCGATACCGACGCCATGATCGGTGAAGACTTTCGCTGGCTTACCATGCGCATCAAAAGTCAGCCAGGCTTTGAAATTATTCTGATGGAGCCGAAAGCAGGCATGCTGCTGGATGAAGAATCCGCCGCCCAACTGCGGTCACTGATCGACAAAGGCGTGCTCGGCGGCGGTGTCTTTGACGCCGACGACATCTACAAAACTTACGACGAGTTAAAAGCGCGCGGCGTCGAATTCAAGGGACCGCCAAGCGTGCAGTCATGGGGGACTGCTACGGTAATGAAGGACAACTCGGGAAATTGGTTTAGTTTAGGTCAGGAGAAAGAAGCACAGGCTTCTTAATCGGCAACCGTACTGACTGTTGAAGGAGGGTTCCATGGCCAAACGACTGGCACTGGGGTCATTGCTGGGCGGGATTGTTTTGTTTGTCTGGGGCGCCATAGCGTGGATCGTCATCCCGTGGCCGGGAGAGCCGCTACGCGCTTTCACCAGCGAAGACGCCGTCATTCAAGCCGTGAAGGCGAATGCACCTCGCTCAGGCAATTACCTGTTGCCGATCGAACCAAAACGCACGCCGGGCATGACTGACGAACAATATAAGGCCGCCGAGCAGGCGGCGATGGACAAGATGTCGCGCGGGCCGATGATTTTTGCGGCGGTGCGGCTGGAGCCAATGGGTTCAACGACCAGACCGCTGATCTTACAATTTCTGACACAACTTGTGCTGGCGCTGATCGCAAGTTTCCTGCTGCTGCAAACCGGCCGGCTTTCTTACAAGGGCCGTGTGATCTTTCTCACAGTGATCGGTGTGATCATCTTCGTAGGTGGCCACGCCGACGAATGGAACTGGTGGAGCTTTAGCAACGCATACATGCTGATGCAATTCGGAGCGATCGTGATTGGCTGGCTGCTGGCGTCATTTGTGATCGCGGCGTTCGTTCGGGGGAGACGAGTGGCGGCGCATGCTTAACAGGGAGGAAGTTATGGCAAAGACTGCCACCGCAAAGAAGTCGATCTATGCCGTGCATCCTGGCTTAGCCATGACCATAAAGTGGATCGGCGAATTGAAGCAGAAGACCGGCCGGTCGCTTGAAGAGTGGCTCCGATTTATCAAGAAGGAAGGGCCACCGACTGAGCAGGAACGGCGCGATTGGCTGAAGACAAAGCATGGTCTGGGAACTAACACCGCGTGGTGGTTGGCTGAGCGTTCCGTCGGCAAGGGTGAAGAAACCGGCGACCCCGATCATTATCTGCGCGCCGCAGAGAAATACGTGGAAGAAATGTTTTCTGGCAAGAAAGAACATCTGCGGCCGATCTATCAAGCGTTGCTTGAGCTGGGTCTGAGTATGGGCAAAGATGTAAAGGCTTGCCCGTGCCAAACCATCGTGCCGCTCTATCGGAATCACGTCTTTGCGCAAATCAAACCAACTACGCAGACGCGTATCGACTTTGGACTGGCCCTCGGCAACATGAAGACACCCAAGCGGCTAATCGACACCGGCGGCTACGCAAAAAAAGATCGAATCACACATCGTTTTGAAATAACTTCGCTGAAAGATATCGACGCTGAAGTGAAGCGCTGGTTGAAGGCGGCCTACGATCGAGACGCGTAAGTTAAATAAATCCACGAAGACACAAAGGCACTAAAAAACGAGTTCGATGCGAAGAATGGCGTCCCGCTTGTTCAGTTGTCTTCTTTGTGTCCTTCGTGTCTTTGTGTGAGGAATAGCCAATGGCGGTAATGCAGACAAAACAAAAACCACGCATGAGTGAAGAAGCGGTCGAAGCCAAGACCGGCAAGAACTGGGGTCGCTGGTTTAAGCACCTCGACGCCGCTGGAGCAAAGAAGATGTCGCATCAGGAAATCGCCGCGCATCTGAGCGAAAAGCATGGCGTGCGTCCCTGGTGGACGCAGATGGTCGCAGTCACTTACGAGCAGGCGCGCGGGCTGCGCAACAAACACGAAGAGCCACAAGGCTATGAAATCAGCGTCAGCCGGACGATCGATGCATCGGTAAGTAAGGCGTTCAAGGCTTGGGCGGATGACAAGACGCGCAAGAAATGGCTGCCCTCAAATCTCACGATCCGTAAGGCCACTGCAAATAAATCGCTGCGCATCACCTGGAGTGACACTACGACCAGTGTAGCCGTGGCCTTCGCCGCAAAAGCCAAGGCCAAAACTCAGGTTGTCGCCCAGCACAGCAAACTTCCCGACGCGAAGGCCGCGGCAAAGATGAAGAAGTTTTGGGCTGCAGCTCTGGATCGTCTCAAGGGTTTATTGGAATAAGTGCGGGCAGGCGTTACCGTGATACTCAGTCCGGGTCAGTCCTTTCGCCAAATCGTTGTCTCGCCCGTCATCCTTGTAGTAATTTATCCGCGCTTTTCGAAGTCTTTTTGCCCGGGACTTTTTATTTTCTAAGGAGTTCAAACGATGAGAGCCAGAAGTATTTTCGCAATGTTAGTAGTATTGGGAGTGGTAGCCATCGCCGCCGCGGTACCCGACCAACCTTTCATGAAGGCCGCGCGCGGAGACTTGAACACAGCCAGGAGCGAACTGCAAAAAGCGACCTCCGACAAAGGTGGCCATCGACTCAATGCCATCGGTCTGATCAACCGAGCCATCACCGAAGTCAATGACGGCATCGCCTTTGATCGCCGTCACAATCACGCCAGCATTCTGAATGGCGAAGAGATTTTTGCTGGTGTTCCTGATCAACCTCACATGCAGACCGCGTTGATTGCTTTGGAGAGCTCGAAGAACAACCTCGACAAGGCCATGGCCGACAAGGGTGGTCATCGCGCCAAGGCGATCGACTATGTCAAAGACGCGATTAGTGAAGTGAAGAAGGGCATCGAGTCGGGACGGAACTGAACTGAAACGTCTCATTAGGGTAATAATATACTTGACACAGCCAGCCCTTGTCCTGTAGTATGGGGGCATGGAAAACGAAAACCTACCGAAAACGCTTCTTGAGGCTGTCCGATTCTTTACTGACCTCGACATCTGCACTCAGTTCATGGCGGCTATCCGCTGGCCGGAAGGCGTAACCTGTCCACGTTGCGACCACAACGAAACCTCATTCGTAAAGACCCGCCGTCTGTGGCAATGCAAAGGCTGTCGCAAACAGTTTACCATCAAAACCGGATCGGTCATGGAAGACAGTCCTATCGGGCTAGACAAGTGGCTTCCGGCTATCTGGATGATCGTCAATGCTAAGAATGGCGTTTCGTCTTACGAGATTTCCCGGCATCTAGGCGTCACGCAAAAGACGGCTTGGTTCATGCTTCACAGAATCAGGTTAGCGATGCAGTCCAGAACTTGGAATAAGATGTCAGGTGACATAGAGGTCGATGAGACGTACATCGGCGGGAACGCCAGATTCATGCACAAGGATAGACGAGAAGCGAGAATCAAAGGCACGGGTGGCAACACTAAGATCGCAGTCATGGGATTGTTAGAACGTCACGGTGGCGAAGTCAGAACCAGAGTCATACTGGAACCAAATGCTAAAACGTTACAGGGCGAAGTTAGACGGCACGTTGAATCTGGCTCCCAAGTTTTTACTGACGGTGCTGGCGGCTACATGGGCCTTGATGATGAATACGTGCATCAAGTGATCAATCACGCTGAAGAATACGTGAACGGGAACGTGCATACTCAAGGCATTGAGAATTTTTGGTCGCTTCTAAAACGGACGATCAAAGGCACCTACGTAAGCGTTGAGCCTTTCCATCTTTTCCGCTATCTGGACGAGCAAGCCTTCCGGTTCAACAAGCGACTGGGCAACGACCTCTATAGATTCATCGAAACTGCCAAGGCTCTCACTGGCCGTCGCCTGACGTTTGAAGAATTGACGGGCGAAACCACAAATCACTGAAGGCAAAAGAGGATCGGACGCGGCCAAAATCGCCGTCACCGTCGTTAACGCCAAGCCAAGTCATTGACTAAGCTGGGCCTCTTTACTCTGATGATCAAATTGTGGTACTTACTCGTATAATAATCCCGCCGGAGCGTTCTATATTCCTTGAAAGTGACTAGTCCGCTCCCTAAACGATCATGCCAGAGCAAAAGGATAACCTCGATCAGGCGAAGGGTACGAGTGTGCCTACTAATGATGATTCTATTGAGATCACGGTCAACAAATCAACGAAGGAAATAAGTCTCAAAGACCCGGCGACCGGGCGTCTCGTTACGCTCAAAGCTAATGTCATAGAGGAAGAAGACGAAGGCGAGCAATTCAACCCCCTCACGCCTGATGAATTTCGCAACGCTTTGGAAAAGTTAGCTGCCCTCGGTCTAACATGGACCGCAGATCGTATCCCGCGAGTGGTCGCTAAAGACCCTGAGGCAGAGGACGCCTTCCTCAGCGAAGATTACAAGCAACTTCAGAAAGCATATCCGAACCTTCCACGCGAACTCAGCGCAGTGGTCTATCATGTGTTAACTGGGAGTCCCGCTTACGAAAGACTTGTAGGGAACAAGGAAGGACTTAAAGAGAAGGTTTCAACAGTACGCGATCTGCTTTTGACTTCGGCCTATCGGTCAGAGTTTTTCTTTAAATACGCACTCAAGGTTCCTTATTTTGAAGATATAGACTGGGAAGTTGTTTTTAAGACACACGAGAGAAACGTGGAAGGAATGCCAGCAGCTGCATATGCGTTGTTGCTGCTTACATTCCATAACACCAATGCAAATATTACCGCAGAGCGGCACCAGAACTTATCGGTTGCTGTCGATTTGAAGATGGTAAACAAACTAATCAGGCTTCTTGTTGACGTAAAGACCGGACTTGAAGACGCCCAGAAACTTACCGATCTATTCTACGAACGTTCCAAAGCAGAGGCTGACAATGGAACCAACTAACGAGCTTTTTGAGTCTGAAGGCTTTCGAGCACATCTTTTCTTGCGCGAAGAAAAACCCGCGCGATGGGAGTACGTTGCTGCGTCAAAACTTACCAGTGCCTTGACAGAAGAACGACTTACTTGGAAAACAGCAACTGTTGCCCACGAGAGCGCGCATGTTGCCCTCCCAAAGCAACTGACTCTCGAATTCGACCTGGAACAGCTTTTTGAATCCTTGGCGACACAGTGGCGCGAAGAAACTGAGCACATGTCAAACCTAAACAAGGCATGTAAGCATTTTGCCTATCAGCAAATAATTGGCATGGGTAAGGTCGCGCCAAGATTCATCGTTCCGTTGATTCTTCGCGAACTAGAATTGAGACCGGATCACTGGTTTTGGGCTCTGCACGAAATCACGAATGAAGACCCGGCTCAGCCAGATGATGACTTTGATGGTGCCGTTGACGCATGGCTCACTTGGGGAAAAAGCTATCTCAGATAAGAATGAGCGATCCTTACCTCGAATCGCGTTTTCCGAAACTTCAAAATGGCGGCTACGCTATCAAGAGCAAGAGATCCCCGAAATATAACTGCATTGCATTTGCGGTTGGTAATGAAGCCAGATGGTGGCAGTGGATGCCACGTAAAACGAAGGGTTATTATTGGCCCATTGATTGGGACAACTCTTTGCAGAGTTGGACAGAGGTATTTCGCATACATGGGTATACACCTTGCGACAATCGCGACTTTGAATCCGGGGTTGAGAAGATAGCAATATACGTTGACGAGGATCGTGTTCCAACACACGTTGCTAAGCAGGATATACCGTCCGGGAAATGGATCAGCAAGCTGGGAAAAGGCAAAGACATCACCCATGACACCCTCGACTTGCTTACCGGATACGATATTGACGAATACGGTAAAGTCGAACAAGTTATGATGCGACCCTACCTTGGAGAAGCCGAGGACGAATTGACTGAGAAAGGCGCGAAATGAAGAAACAAAAAGTAGAAAAGCCTTCCGAAGAATTTGAACGATTCCGCGAATTCACCAAACGGTTGATCGCTGTCCCGAAAAAAGAGATCGACCAACAAAAAGCAAAGTACGAGAAGCAGAAAGCCGCGAAGAAAAAGAGAGCGGCATGAATTCTGGCGACACTCGCGATGCGGCTTTTAAACGCGCGCTTGAGGTTATCTGCGGAGCCTTACTCGGTGTCAGCATCATTTCTACACTTCAACTTGCGTCGCTTGCTTTAGACTTACCGTTAACGGGTGCGGTTTATTGCTTTGCGGTTTCCACTCCAATCCTTTGTTTTGCATTCATAAGAATCTCGCTCAGCCATAAAAAGTGGACAAACTACCGCGAACACGAGGCTGTGGTTCTAACATCCGTCGGGATTCTGCTAAGTTTGGTCGGCTTGGCGGCCATTATCTACCACCTCTCAACGGGAGCCGGAATAGTGTTTGCGGCCCTCTCATTTCTTGGGATCTTAAGAACCGCCTTTTGGGATTGGTAGCCCCTAGCTGTGTTAACTTCTAGCTGGCGTTAGGCCATCAACGCGACAGACAGCCAGCGTCTTACCACGCGATCCGCCTATGCGCCTGACAGTGACCACATCACCCTCACGGGATTCAACAATGACCTTTTGACCGTCTGGCAGTCGGGCGAGTTCACCTTCTTTGATTGTTTCCATGAATCAAGGATAATCTAGCCGTCAAGTAACGATTTTTGAATGGCAAATCGCGGCGATAAAATTACGGGATACTGCGGCACGTGCAAGCGTGAAACGACGTGGGTCTATGTCGTGGCTTTGGTACGCGAATACTGGAAGTGTCTCGGCTGCGGCACTAAACGATCTACCGACTAGCTGTGTCAACTATATTATTACCCTAATGAGAAGGCCAGCAAGCATCACTAATTGACGAACAGTAGCAGTACCCTACTATCAGATGAAAGCAGTAATCTTCTCTCAACACGGCGGGCCCGAGGTCTTGCAGTTCACTGACGTCGCCGATCCGAAGATCAAAGCCAACGAGGTCCTGGTCGAAGTGCGAGCCTGCGCGCTGAATCATCTCGACGTCTGGGTGCGCGGCGGCTTGCCGGGAATCAAGATTCCTCTGCCGCACATTCTGGGCAACGACGTTGCCGGTGTCGTGCGCGAAGTTGGCGAACTGGTTACCTGGGTCAAGCCGGGCGATGAAGTGATGATCCAGCCCGGCGTCTCTTGCGGACATTGCGTCGAGTGTCTTTCTGGTCGCGATAATATGTGCCTCGAGTACGACATCATTGGCAGTGTCCGGGATGGCGGCTATGCGGAACTTCTCTCAGTTCCGGGTGTGAACGTGATTCCCAAGCCAAAAAATTTAACTTGGCCGGAGGCTGCGGCCTTGCCGCTGGTGACTCTAACTGCCTGGCACATGCTCGTGACGCAGGCTCGGGTCCAACCCGGCGAAGATGTGCTGGTTCACGCGGCCGGCAGCGGAGTTGGATCGCTGGGAATTCAGATCGCGAAACTATTCGGCGCGCGTGTGATTGCTACGGCAAGTTCGGAAGAGAAGCTAACCAAAGCGCGCGAGCTGGGCGCCGATGAAACCGTAAATTACACCCGCGACGACTGGCCGAAAGAAGTAAGGAAGCTAACCGGCGGACGTGGCGTCAACATTGTGTTCGAACACACCGGCGAAGCTACCTGGCCCGGATCGCTGGTGTCTTTAAAGAAAGGCGGGCGTTTGGTCACCTGTGGTGCGACCAGCGGCTTTGATGCGCGCACCGACCTGCGCCAGGTCTTCTATCGTCATCTCACGATCCTCGGTTCAATGATGGGATCGAAAGCCGAGTTACTAACTGCGATGAAGTTTATCGAGGGCCGCCGGATTCGCTCCGTGGTGGATCGCACGTTGCCGCTCGCCGAAGCGCGCAAGGCGCATGAGCTAATGGAAGATCGGGCGCAGTTTGGGAAACTTGTGTTGCTGCCAAATTGAATCATTGAATCAATGAGTCATTGAATCAATTTCAGTTCACTTCCTGGAATAATCCTCAATCTTAAAACGCTTTTGCAGCACGGCCAGATTTGGCGGATCGATCGCGAAATTCGATCCGGCAATGAATTTCTTCTTATCATCCATGCCCACCCAATCGACGACCTTCGGCGCATTAGTGTGCAGCAACTTACTATCATCCGGCGTAAACGCCTTACCATCGATTCGAGAAAATACCCAGACATACTGAAAATGACCGTCGCGAACTATTTTCAGTTTTTGTTCGAACTCGGTAGCCGGCGTTGCCTCAGGGCGATAGGTTGAGGTGTCGGGGGTCTCGTCTTCTGCAGAAGAGCGGCGTTTGCAGGCACTGAAGCTTAAAAGAACAAAGGCGGCGGCGATGGTTGCGACACAATATCGGAGGAAACGATTTCGCATGTTATGAAACTCCTCATGAAAAACGAGGCCGACTCGACGACGAGGCATAGCCTCGTCCATCTAACTATCTGGAGGCGTCAGGCAAAGCCTTACCGCACCGTGCTGCGACGGAGTCGCACAATATCTACGGCGAGTTGTCGTCGTCCCCGCCGGGGCTGTCGTTGTGCTTTTCTTCCGGCGGCGGCTCGCTCTTTTGATCCCGGATGTGCAGCACGCTGCAATCGCTATCTTCATAGACGCGGTCAAACCAGCCGCTGCGTAGCGCATTGTCATAGAAACTATCGTGATCCTTAGTGTTGTCACTGAAAATCCAGCGGGCGCCGAAGCGATCGCGAATCAACGGTCCCGGGTCTTCTTCATCGCCGGTGGTAATCTTGACGTAGAGATCTGACAGGTTGTGATCCCTGTCGAACAAATAAGTCGGATCAAGTCCTGATACATAGCGATGCGTTGGATCGTAAAAGAACAAGCGCGGAAAATCGTCCCAGTCGGTATTAAAGACTATCTCGCCCGGCGGAATGTTCGCGCGCATCCAGGCCGCGCCCTTCGCGTAATGGTCGCGCGGGTCGCTTTCGCGGATATCCTTTGCCGTACGATAGACGTTGGCAAACAGGGCCAGCCCCAACGCGACGCCAACAAAACCGAGCTTCAGCATTTTCCAGCTTTCCTGATGCTTGCTTTCCTTCGCGGTCGCCGCCGACTCCTGGCGATCGAGAAAAGGCTGCAAGTCCGCCAGAACATCCTGCGGCAAATGTGTGAACACTGCGCGACCGCGCCAGAATTCTTCCAGAGTAAAGGCCGCGAACAGCACCGCGAACGGCGGAAAGTATTCGGCAAAGCGTTTCCAGCGCGCGGTCATCAACATCAGCGTGGTAGAGAGGATCAGAAAAAATAGCGGCCGCTCCGAACGCTTGCGATCGATTCCACCAAACGCCAGGTAACCGGTTAGCATCGCGGCCAGCGCGACCAGGCAATTCGCCACGAACTCCTGGGTATTGTACGGATCCCATTCCTGGCCGACTTTGGTTGCGAACTCCGTTGCGGTGATCTTCATGCGCGCGTGTTCGTAGAGAAGATAAAGGTTGTGCGGAAAGTAAGGATTGATCACCAAACCCAGGACCGATCCCAGCGCGACCCAGGCCAGCGGGCGCCATTCGAAGCGCTCTTCAGTCCAGGCGATCACGACTGTCCAGATAATGACTGCCAGCAACAAAAGCACGAACATGTCGTAGGTCAGCGCAAAGACGAAAGCCAGCGGCAGCAGCGGCCAGAACTTCCTCTCAAACATCAGGTAGATGCCGATCACCAGAAAGATGATGGCGAAGGGGGGCGCTTTGCCCATGTTCAGGCGATACAAAAAAGGCGCCGAACTTGCCAGCAGCGCCAGCAACCAAATCAGGCGGTAACGTATTTCGTACCGCACGATTAGCCAATAGCAGGAAAAGACGGCCAGGCTGCCGAAGAGGATCGCGGCAATCTTGGCCCCCGTCTGCAAATCGCGAAACCAGGTAAAAGGAATCAGGATGATGTGATACAGGAGATGATGATCGACATAATCTCGAGGATTGAGTGTCGTCAGCGGCAGCCAAACGAACGAGGGCGGAAAAAGATGCTTCGCGCGCATGTTGTCCCACAGCATGCGCGCCCACTTAATGTGATAATAGCCGTCAAAATCGCCGCAGCAAATTGCGCTGGTGGAATATTGTAACCACCAAAATACCAGGCCAATCGCAGCCGCCCCAGCCAGCAGATCAGTTGCGCGCAACGCCGAATCAGATTTGATCCAGTTGGCGATGTTTGATTTCGATTTGGAACCGGCGTCGTCGGTTGATGATTGGATTTCCTCCATGACTTACATAAAAGAATGCCGGAAGGAACGGAACAAATCAATGGCAGGACAAAGAGGTCAGAGGTCAGAAGTCAAGCGAAGTCAGGTCAGCGATCGGATCAAGCTGACCTCTGATCTCTGATTTCTGATCTTTGGTGGTCAACCCAGCAGTTCGTTCATTAAATCCAACAACCGCGATGGATCGATTGGCTTGGTCAGGTGGGCACTAAACCCGGCTTGCAGGGCCCGGCCGCGATCATCGTACTCGCTATAGCCGGTGACTGCGATGATGGGAATGCTTTGATACTCCGACCAACGCCGCAACTCTCCGGCTAATTCATACCCGTTCATTTGCGGCATGCCAATGTCTGAGATAATCAGATCAAAATTTCGTTCTTCGGCAAGTTGCAGCGCCCTCGAAGCTGAATCGGCGGTGGCGACTTGATACCCGGCATGCTTTAGAAACAGCGCGATCATTTCGGTTACGTCATTAACATCATCGACCACGAGCACGTTCTTTTGCACACTCCGCGGCTTTTTTCGGCGGGCCATAGATCTCATGGAACCAGAGGATTTGGTGGAGCGTTTCGCAAAAGCCTGATGCCGAGAAAGCGGTACGGCGTGTTTCGTCAGACTGGGAACCGGCGGCGAATCGTCAAACTGCGTGCGATCGGCAGGCGTCGAGATAGTTGCCCCCGTTAGTGCATAGTCTTTGTCTAACATCTCTTTGAGAAGTGTCGCGGAAGAATGCGAAGGGGAATAAGAAAAACTCCGGAGCAGCGCTTCCATCGTCGGGGCCATTGTCGTACACCAAACCGGCATTCGACATTTCATTTAGGGGGCTCTTAATCTAACCCAAAAGGGCAGGGCTGTCCACAGGTTAAGGTGTCGGACAATGTTACATTTTGGATTCAAAATATGACCCTTTGGGCGCGATCCAAAGAGCCGCCGCGGTCGCGCAGTCAACCGCATGACCTGCCCCTTACAGCGCCGGCCAGCCCGCAGTACGTTGAGAAGTCATCCGGCCGGCACATCGATGCGCATGATATTCTTACGACATGGGACAGCGATTGAGCATCCGGTTCCGGCTGATAGGGCTGCTGCCGCTGACCTTTTTTCTAGCCCAGGCTCTTCACTATTGGCGATACGGCGGCGGCGGCAATCTGCTTTGGATGTGCAACATAGGAAATCTGCTCCTGGCGATCGGTCTCTTTCTAAGTCATCGGGAACTGATTCGCGCCGCAGCCATCTGGACGATTCCCGGCTTCGGGATTTGGTTCCAGTACGTGCTGCTGGCGAATGGCAACTTCTTTTCATCGACGCTGGCGCATGTAGGCGGAATCATAGTCGGGCTAATCGTGCTCAGTCGCGTGCGCATGGATCGGATCGCCTGGTTGTATGCCTTCATTTGGTATCTATTCATGCAACTTGCCTCGCGCCTGACCACTCCGGCCACGATGAACGTTAACGTCGCACACCGGATTCAACCCGGATGGGAGAACACGTTCAGCAGCTATTGGAAGTTCTGGATAGTTCTGACCGCGACTGTTGCCGCCGGTCTGTGGGCGATCGGAATGGTGCTTTCGTGGGTCTGGCCGGCGACCGAGAGGGTAGAGAGCCGCGATCAGAAGCATTTTCCATTTTCCATTTGATTATTCTCATTTGCCATTTAGCGCCTTCTGGTTCGTCTGAATTCGTGTGAGTTCGTGGATCGCCTTTCTCCATTCCAACTAAACAGACGATCCACGAACTCACACTAACAACGTTCCTAAATGGAAAATGACAAACGGAAAATGATCCAGTCTCTGCCACCCGCCGGTCTTGTACTCACCTTCAGCGCCCCAGGACCGCCGCCTGCGGACTAAGCATCAACAAGTGCCAGCGCGAGAAGGTCTTGATCAGTTCGCTCCGCAAACTTATGTAGGCAGTTTCGACGTAGAGCTTGTCGGGTGCGGGCCACTCCAGACGAACTATTGGATTGAAAGAAAAGGGAAGCGCGACTTCGGTTGTCGCCGGTGGTTGAGTGCCACCCTGCTTGTTTGATGACGAGTTCGGCGTTGCCTTTCCCGTCTGTGATTTTTCGTCAAACGCGACCGAGGCCGCCAACAATCGCTCACGCAGCGCGATGCGCGCCTGGGTCGGCGACTTACCTGCAGCGTCATAGATTCCGATGTTGACGCCGAAAGCGGTGGCAACCTTCGACGAATCAGGGGACCAAACCGGGGGCGCTTCGGCCAGTTCGTCGTCCAGCAAACGCTCCTGGCCATCGGTCGAAATCAGGCGCGGCCGGCCAGCCGGCGTCTTGAATTCCTTCTCGCGCCTTTCCCACTCGCTTTCCCTGCATGCCAGCGCGACCAGCGCGTGATTATCCGGCGCCCAGGAAAGCGCGAAGTAGATTAAACCATCGCGGGTGGTCAGCGGTTTCAGGTCGTAGCCGTCGCGATTGCAAAGGTAAACCTGTTCAGTATTGAAAACAGCCAGCGGCGCAAAGGCGGGCTGGATTGATGCGGTCGGAACCGGGGAAGCGGACGGCAGGACGGGCTCTTCTTCGGACAGAGGTGTGGGGCTGGGTTCAGGCTTTGCACTCTTGCGCCCAATAAACGCGATCATTCCGCTGTCAAGCGACCAGACTACTGAATCCTGGAATACCACGGCGAGATCAGGCGGCGTTAGATTGCGGAGAAAGCTCCCGTCGGCGGAATAGAGATCGATGCGAAATGTTTGCGATGGTTCATCCGTAGTTCCGTAAAGGGCCAGAGCTCGTTGACCGTCGGGCGAGACTACGGTCCGCAGCAGTGCATCATCTTTTCGGCGCGTGTCAAAATCCTGCTGAATCGCGGCCACAGTTTTGGCTTCTTCGCCGGTCAACCCAGCCGGCGGTTCGACATCGGCCTGAAAATTGAAAGCCAGCGCCCGCGCGGGCACGTCGCGCAATTGTCGCGGCCGCACGCGCTGCGGATCGGTATCATCGCGGCAGGCGGCCGTTAATGAGAGAAGAGCCAGACAGATCAGTGATACGAACATTGCCAGCGGAAAAAAAGGGCGAGCTAACTGCGCGGGGCGTTGAATCAATCCAGTTTGGATTCGCGACCAAGAGCTTCTAATCCTGTTAGGGCCATCAAGCATCTGAAGGTGATCTTAGGAAGGGCCTGACGAGGCTGTCAACACATGGCAGTTACGGTTGAATGTGATTTCGTGTCGGGGGCCCGACCGTTAGAAGTGCTGGCGCAAGCATCTGGCGCGACATCGGTATTAGGGAGAGCAAAATAGTCTCTCCGCGGGATCGACATCACACTCACGGGACCATCGACGAGCACTTCGCTCGCCAATCCCGTTTCCAGCGCAAAGAGCGCACGAATCGTGTTGCGCGGAGACAGATGATCTTCGTCAGATGCGTCGTCATCGACACAGTTGTGTTCGAGCGCGCGGGCCAGCCGGCGCGGCAGCGGCTCCCAACTTGCGGTCTGTCTGATAAATTCACGGGCGGCGATTAGGCCTACCAGATCGCAGGCCAGCTCTTCCGCCCGCTGTCCCTGTATGCGAAAGCCGGTGCGAGCAGCGGCGCGTCGGGCGATAGCGCGAAACAATGGCCGGAGAGAGTCCGCCTGCCCGCTGGCGATATGGGTAAGCTCGTGAGCCAGGACGCTAATCATTGCTTCGTCCGAAGGCAGCCCGGCAAGGAAAATAGTGCCAAACTCGATTGTGCGCGGCTCGCGTAGAAGTACTGAAGCATTGTCGCGCGCATCCACGTCGGGCTTAACTCGCCGGACGGCTTCGACGCGCGCGTTGGCCGCGTTGATACGAGCACGCATAGCCACACTGCCGTACAAATCGTACTCCCTGGCTAGTTTGACGATCGCATCGGTTACCAGCTTTCGGGTCGCGGGCAGGAGGCGTTCAGCACGGCGCCAGCCAGCCACCGCTTCCGGGTGGCTCACGGGCAAAGAGGGTCGCGACTGCATTGCATCAATCGGCGTGCTGCCCGAAGGATCGCGCAAGCGCTCAGTGCAGGTGGCGCCGATGGCGCGCTCAACCAGACGCCGATCGGCAGCAGTGAAACTCTCTCGCGCCCGGCCGGAATGCGCGCCATTGCGAGATTGAGGAGTTTGGGCCCAGACTGAATTTGTGGCGACGTAAACAAATAGGGACAGGGCCGCGATGAAAAGGATGAAGGTTGAAGGTTGAAGGATGAAATTCGGAAGACGAGAAGGCCGATTTCCTAAGGCCATCTTTTGCATTGCTCGAGCTTCTCGTTTACCGATCAATGACTTCATCCTGCCGCCTTCATCCTTCATCATTACCTATTCCGCCACTCAGGTTTCCGCTTTTCCATAAATGCGCGCACGCCTTCGTTTGCGTCTTCGGTTTTCATCAGTTCATGCAGGTAGAGATTTTCCACCTCAGCCAGCGCCGATTCAAAGTTCTGGTGCTGGCCGATCTCGAGGGCCGCGCGCGTCAACCCGAGTGACGAGGCAGAAAGCTCGCGCAGTTTGCCGAGCACGCTTTGCGTCTTTTGCTCCAGCTCCGCACTGGTGGTGACATGGCTGACCAGACCCAATCGCAAGGCCTCTTCGGCGTCGATCATATCACCCGTCAGGATTAACTCGCGGGCGCGCTTTTCGCCGATAATCCGCGGCAGAAGGATCGCGGCTACCGGCGGAAATACGCCGAGCTTGATTTCCGGCTGGCCAAACCGCGCTTGCTCGCTGGCGATCACGATGTCACACGCCGCCACCAGCTCGCAACCGCCGCCCAACGCCGGACCGTCAACGACCGCAATCACCGGCTTTGATATTTGTGCCAGCAGACGAAAGATTGAATGGAACGAGTCGAGCATTTGAAAGACCGTTTCCGGCAGGTGCTCTTCCACAGCCACGCCGGCGCTGAAAGCGCGCGCGTCCGGCGCTGCGTCAAAAACAATCGCGCCCAGACCCGACGCTTGCGCGCAATCGTTCAAGGCGTCGCCAATCTCGCCCATCATCGCGATGTTAAAGATATTGAGCGGCGGCCGCATGAAAGTAATGCGCGCGACTCGGTCGTCGATCTGGAACCTGAGGTGCTGAAATTCTCGAGTCATCTTTGTGGCGCAAGTTGTTAACTTGCTGGTCTTGATGTCTGGTGATTCGCAAGTTAGCAACTTGCGCTACCTCATTCCTTCCAGTGCACAGTCGTCCAGTACTGCGGATCAAATAGCCTGCTGTCGAGCGCAACGTTGGCGCGCATCTCGGAATACTCTTCAGTCGTCACGGTCTTACCGTCAACCGTGAAGATTACTTCCGGCGCCATCCAGCCACCGCCGAGCTTCACGTACTTGTTGAATTGCGTCTCCTGCGTTTGGGCACCGTCCCTGCCGCCGGGCCGAATCATCCGCACAAAGTAAAGGCTTTTCTTATCGATCCAGAATTGCGCCGAATGCAGGTCGCCTTGCCTGGCGCCTACAACGTACACAGGTCTATCCTGCCACGTGTCCTCACGAAAAATCGAAAGATCGAATTTCAGCCCCTTCAACTTTTCCAAAGCATCAGCCTGCGTCAAGCGATAGATATCAAAGCCCAGGATCATCAAAGGATGAACATAGGGCCGATTCGCATCAACCTTGCCGTTCTTGAAGATATAGATCCTATTGTCTGTGAACAGAATTCCATTGCCGTCTTTAACCGGCGTGAAATCTATTCGCAGAGAGCCCGGCACCGACAGCGCTTCGTACCAGGTCTCGACCTTTTTCGTCCCATCTTTTTCGTAGTTGGTTGTCTTCTGCACGAAGGTCGCGGTCTTGTACCAGGACTTACTGTACTTTTTCTGCATAGCCTGGACGAGATCTTCGGTGGTTTTGATTTTGGCGCCAGAGGCTGGGACAACCAGCAATATCAAGCCAAACATTATTAGAAAGTAGCGCATCTTTGGAGTTCTCCTCGATTAAGGGCGTTTCGGAGTACCGACTTGTCGGGTTCTTGTTTGGTGCAGAAAGCCCGACTGAAGTTGGTACTCCTAAACACCGCTCGCCTGTGCGATTCACTTTGTCTCCGGCATCATTGGAATCTTAACGCCCTTCTGTCGCGCCGTCTCGATCGCCTCTTCATAGCCCGCATCCACGTGGCGCGCGATACCCGTGCCCGGATCGTTTGTCAGCACGCGATTCAGACGCTTCGCAGCTTCGTCGGTGCCGTCGGCGACTGAAACCTGGCCGGCATGCAGGCTGTAACCGATGCCGACTCCCCCGCCATGATGAAACGAAACCCAACTGGCGCCGCTCGCCGTGTTCAGGAGCGCATTGAGGATAGGCCAGTCAGCAACTGCGTCTGATCCGTCTTTCATCCCTTCCGTTTCGCGAAAAGGCGAAGCCACCGATCCGGTATCCAGATGATCGCGGCCAATCGCGATCGGGGCTTTCAAATCTCCGCGGCGAACCAGTTCGTTGATGGCTTCGCCCATCTCGGCTCGTTCGCCATAGCCAAGCCAGCAGATGCGCGCCGGCAGTCCCTGAAACTGAACCCGTTCGCGCGCCAAACGCAGCCACCGATTCAACGTCTGGTCTTCAGGAAAAAGTTCCAGCGCGAGATCGTCAGTCTTGCGGATGTCCTCGGCCTCGCCTGACAAGGCGACCCAGCGAAACGGTCCCTTACCTTCACAGAAGAGCGGCCGAATGTATTCCGGCACAAAGCCGGGAATCTCAAACGCATCCTTCACTCCGGCATCTAAGGCCATCTTGCGAATGTTATTGCCATAGTCGAATGCAATCGCACCGTTGCGCTGTAACGCGAGCATCGCTTCGACATGAACGGCTATCGATTCCATCGCGCGGTCTGCGTACGCGGAGGGATCGCTGCGGCGTAATTCGTCGGCCTCTTCGAGAGTCAGTCCGGCGGGCACATAACCATTCAAAGGATCGTGCGCGCTGGTTTGATCGGTGACCGCGTCAACTTTGACTCCACGTCGAAGGATCTCGGGAAGCACCTCGGCGCAGTTACCAACCAGGCCAACTGAGACCGGACGCTTTTGTTCACGAGCGTCTTCACAGATATCTAGCGCTTCATCCAAAGTCAGTGCCAGGCGATCGCAATAACCGGTCAGCACGCGTCGCTCAATGCGGGCTCTGTCGACTTCAATGCCCAGAAAAACCGCGCCGTTCAAGGTCGCCGCCAGAGGCTGCGCGCCGCCCATACCGCCGAGACCGCCCGAGAGCAAAAGCTTTCCTTTTAAGTCGCCGCCGAAATGCTTTTCACCCATCGACGCGAAGGTCTCGAAAGTCCCTTGCACGATGCCCTGGCTGCCGATGTAGATCCAACTGCCCGCGGTCATCTGGCCATACATCATCAAACCTTTGCGTTCGAGTTCATGAAAGTGATCCCAGTTGGCCCAGGCGCCGACCAGATTCGAATTGGCAATCAAGACTCGCGGCGCATGTTCGTGCGTGCGAAAGACACCCACAGGTTTTCCCGACTGCACCAGCAAGGTTTCGTCGTTTTCCAGGCTTTGCAGTGAACGCACGATGGCATCGAAAGATTCCCAGTTGCGGGCCGCCTTACCGCGGCCCCCGTAAACAACCAGATCCTCCGGCCGCTCAGCCACTTCGGGATCGAGATTGTTCATCAGACAGCGTAGCGCGGCTTCCTGATGCCAGCCTTTGCAGTTGAGCTTGGCGCCGCGCGGCGCGCGAACGGTGCGACTATTTCCCGGCGAACTCATGTCTGAAGATTAATAACAGAAAAGCCAACCTGCGAGAAGTCTTTGCGCAATACGGAGGTCACGGTGCTAGAATCGCCACGCTGAGAATGAATTTCTTACCGCTCCTGCAATGCGCGCGACAATTCTTAAGAAGTTTGGCGCGCCGTTTTTATATCGTCCTTTGCATCGCCATCTCGATCCAACCCCTTACTGTTATCGGACAGCACACCAATCAGCGTTCACGGTCCGCGGTCGTCACGGTCAGCGTCACACCGGGTCATCCGGCAAATCGTTTTGCTCCTTCGCAAGCGCTCGGGGCCGGGATCGACGGCCACGACAAAGGCGTCGCAGATCTGCAACTCACCGCGCCGAACATTCAAGCGATGTTATCAGCGGGATTCAAGTCTTTGACCTATCGCTTGCGTACTGAGCTGGCCGGCGATGCGTGGCACTGGAATCCGCACGGCAGTTGGAGCGACGCGAATGACAGACGGGGGTATTGGATTTCTGACAGCGAGCCGGGCGTGCCGATCTCACTCTCTTATGGCTACCGGCTGCCGCGCCGCGGCAACACGATCGACCAGGCCAACGATGAAGGCTACTCGCGACTTGATGACGGAGACAGAGAGAGCTTTTGGAAAAGTAATCCCTATCTGGATCGGCGGTTCACCGGCGAAAGTAGTTCACTTCATCCGCAATGGATTGTGATCGAGTTTAAAAAGCCTGAGGCAATAAACGCGGTTCGCATCCTGTGGGGACAGCCGTTCGCCGAAGCGTTTCGAATTCAGTACGGAAATTTTGATGATGTCAGCGACATCGCTTTGAGTCCCGCGGGAACCTGGCGTGATTTTCCGCGAGGTATGGTTGCTGGAAGCGCGGACGTCTCGTCCGCAAACGGTCGCAATAGCGACGATCTGATTCGTGTTTCTCAAAAACCAATCAGGACCCGCTGGCTGCGCATCCTGATGACTGAATCATCGCAAACCAACTCCGCCGCCAAGTCAGATGTTCGCGACCGCCTGGGCTTCGCAGTCCGCGAACTCTATGCGGGGTTCATTGATACCAAGAGCGCATTCCACGATCGCATTCGCCATGCCGCGAATCGCTGGAAACAAACTGTCATTCATGTTTCGTCGACCGACCCGTGGCATCGCGAAACGGATTTGGATGAGAGCGTCGAACAGCCTGGTTTTGATCGGACTTTCCACAGCGGCCTGACCCACGATCTGCCCGTGCTGCTGCCCACTGGATTGGCTTACGACACGCCTGAGAACGCGGCGAACGAGATTCGTTACCTTCGCGGCCGCGGTTATAGCTTCGACAAGGTCGAATTGGGCGAAGAGCCGGACGGCCAATACATTACGCCGGAAGATTTTGGCGCGCTGTATCTGCAATGGGCGACAGCAATCCATCGTATAGATCCGCATCTGAAACTGGGCGGACCGAGCTTTCAGGAGATCATGCCCGATGACGAAGGACGGCCTGTCAGGCTCGGCAACAGCGAGTGGATGCGGCGCTTTCTCGATTATCTGAAGCGGCGCGGACGCTTGTCGGATTATTCGTTCTTTTCTTTCGAGTGGTATCCGTTTGACGACGTCTGCGCGCCCGTGGCGCCGCAACTCGCGAGCGCGCCAAAGTTGCTCGAGAATGCGCTCCGGGAAATGGAGCGGCGCGGTTTGTCTGGTCAGATTCCCTGGATCATTTCTGAGTATGGATACTCAGCGTTTGCCACGCGCGCGGAAATCGGCATCGAAGGCGCGCTCCTGAATGCGGACATCGTGGGAAAATTCCTGACGCTGGGCGGCGATCAGGTGTTTCTGTTTGGCTATACGCCGGGCATAGTCGGTCGCGATTTTCCCTGCACCGCCGGCGGCAACATGCTGTTTTCAATGGACGACGACGGAGATATCATGCATTACTTCGCAACTTACTTTGGCGCGCGCCTGGTGACCCAGGAATGGTTACAACCGACGAATGAAGTTCACGAAATCTATCCGGCAACTACGAACGCGCGTAATTCAAAAGGCGAAGAACTCGTCACCGCTTACGCCGTTCATCGTCCTGACGGGCTCTGGTCAGTGTTGTTGATTAATAAAGATCCGCAGCGCAGCTTTGAGACGAACGTAGTCTTTCATAAGACAACGTCTGGGCCTTCCATAGGTTTCGACGGGCGGCTTGATGTGTATCAATACTCGGACCGGCAGTACTTATTGGGAGGGCCGGCAAGGAATCCTTATCCGTTGAGAGCGGACGAACCCGAGCACCGCGTTATCGAGCCTTCTCGGCTAAGGCCGGCGCCGATCGCGCTGCCTCCTTATTCGCTGACAGTTATCCGCGGCAGGACGAGTCCCATTTGAATAAAATGAACCCGGTATCAGGTCAGCGCATCAAACTCGCCCTCGCGAATCGCCGTCACGATCATTTGGATCTCTCCCGACATCGCTCGATCGTTCGTAAGCCGAGTGACGTATTTGCGAACGATGTCGTAAGCCTGCTTCACGCCGCGGCCGGGTTGCAGAGGTGCGCGGTACTCTAAACCTTCGGCGGCGGTAATCAATTCGATCGCGGTGATCAGTTCCGCGTTGTCGACAATTGAACGAAGCTTCGTCGCCCCGGTCATGCCCATCGAGACGTGATCTTCCTTACCGCCGTCGGTGGGCACGTTGTCGATGCTCGCCGGGTGAGCGAGGACCTTTGCCTCACTCAAGAGAGAGGCAGCAACGATCTGCAGCATCATGAAACCCGATCCCACGCCGGGCCGGGCTGACAGAAACGGCGGTAGTCCTTCATTCGAATCCGGATTCACCAGCCGATCGATACGCCGCTCAGTGATGCTCATTGAGTCAGTCATGGCGATCGCGGCGTAATCGAAAGACAAGGCCAGCGGCGCGCCATGAAAATTACCGCCGGAAAAAACCTCCCCGGTCTCGGCAAACACCAGCGGATTGTCGGTCGCGCTGCCGGTTTCAGTTTCCACTATCTCCCGCGCGTGACTGAGCGCGCCGCGCACTGCGCCATGAACCTGTGGCATGCACCTCACAGAATATGCATCCTGCACGCGCGGATCGTTTTCCAGATGCGATTGGCGAATCTGGCTGTCACGCAAAAGCTCACGCAGGTGCGCGGCTACTTCGATCTGTCCGGCGTGCGGACGCGCGGCGTGAATGCGTTCATCAAAAGCCACCGGCGTTCCGCGTAAGGCTTCGAGGGCCATTGCGCCGGCGACATCAGCCAGCCGCGCCACCCTCTCGGCGCGATACAACGCCAGCCCACCAACGGCCACCATCGCCTGCGTACCATTGAGCAGCGCGATGCCTTCCTTGACCTCGAGTTGGAGCGGTTCGATGTTCGCGCGCTGCAAAGCTTTCGCGCTGGGCATTCTCTCGTCGCGATAGAAAGCTTCACCCTCGCCAATTACAGTCAAGGCCAGATGAGCCAGGGGCGCAAGATCGCCGCTCGCTCCCACCGAACCTTTCTCTGGGATCACCGGCGTGACGCCGCTTTCAAGTAATCGGAGGAGCGCCTCGATCAGGACGGGCCGGCAACCGCTATAACCCTGCGCCAGTACATTCGCGCGCAACAGGAGCATGGCGCGCGCTTCCGCCTCAGACAGCGGCGGCCCCAACCCACACGAGTGGCTGCGCACAAGATTCAGTTGCAGCTCGCGAAGTTGCGACGGTTCGATCCGTACATCTGAGAGTTTGCCGAAGCCGGTGTTGACGCCATAGACGGTGCGGCCTTCAGCGACAATCTTTTCCACGACGCGGCGTGATTGTTCGACTCGTTCGCGGGCTGCGGCAGACAAAGAGACGTGACCTTCGCCGCCCGCGACGTCGACAACTTGCGCCAGCGAGAGTTTCTGACCGTTGAGTTCGAGCATGGTGAAAAGGGAAAAGTTAAAACTAAAAAGGAAAAAGTGCAGCTGGGACCCCCGGTTTCTTATTTTTGCCTTTTTACTTTTACCTTTTTACTTAATCACCCGGTCCGGCGTTTCGGAAACATGAATCTTGCGGTCGGGTGTCTGGGTAATGTCGATCTTCTTAAACTCTCCGGAGGAGCTGCCGCGTAGGCGTTGTCGCGCTCGCTTGGCTCGGCGCACGGTCGCGCCTCCTGTAGTTGCCGCCGCGCGGGTCCAACTGCTCATACGCTGGAGTGGATGCAGCGAAAACTGATGTCGCGGCAAAACTTCGCCGGTGGCTTCGCGCAGTCTGATCGTACCCACGGCGAAAATAAACAGCGCGGCATTGAAAACGAAGCCCACGATGAAAACAATCCAGCCGGGAACCAAGCCCACTCGTGCCCTCTGAATGAAGATGTCAAAGTTATAGGCTGGGTCAGGATACATATAGACCTTGAGGTTCCAACTCAGCGCCAGGAGCATGAAGATCCAAATGTAGTTACGACGCAAACGCCGCCCGATTGCTTCCCAGGAGCTGATCGTAAAGTGGGGTGTCAACAAATCAGACGCCAGGTGCGACGCCCATTCCTGATCGCGCGGCACGCTCTCGGGCGCCAGCATTTGCGCGAGATAGCCGGTCTCGATTACGCGGACGCGGCTGGCCCAAATTTCGTAATAACGATAACGTCGCGCTTCCATCACCAAAAAGATGGCCACCAAAATCGAGTTGATAGGTATAAGGAAGTGCGGGTTGGTCGCCGAGCTGAACGAGAATGAGAGTGTCGCGGCGGACGTGAAGACGGCCCAATAGGTCGTCGTGTCCAGCCGGGTGCGCCAGACATTTGAACGCTGTACTTCGCCGCGATAAAAGTGGGACATCGCGGTATTGAATTCCGCCGGAGCTATTCGGCGTTTAATATCCGCTGCCGTTGGGGACTGCCTGTCAGGCATGACACTTTCATGCGGCGATCCCGCACCAGGTCGGGGTCGGCCAGGGGCGCGTTCTGAGGAAACAGGAGCGATGGAAGAGTCGCGCGAAACGCTGGGGGTCAACCGATCACGCAACGTCCGAGATGGAGCTTGAGAATCAACAGTGCTGCTGTCTGCCCGAGGTTGACCAGCGGTGCGCTGGGTTGAATCAGTGGTAATCGCCATGATGGGCCGCATTCTGTCGGGCGTGGGGTGCCGCGGAGCCGCTCGGATAATATCACGAAACCTTGCCAACTTTGCGCGAAACTGACTCCGCAGTTCGAGGGTGACCTGGAGATTTCCAGCCGTTGATTACCCTCTGCGTCGTGGCTGATGTCATTCCGGTTTCAAGATCGCTGGGACAATTCGATGTGCGATCAGACAACCAACACCTCGAGGAACGTCTTGCTTGACACCCCTATTTTGGGCACCTATAGTTTGAGTTTCGTTGTTTGAAGCAATGTTTTCGAGTGCCGAAAGAGCGCAGCTTGAGGAGCACGAGCGATGGATGCGGGTGGCCTGGCGGGCCGCGCATGAAGCCCTAGCTTGTGACGAAGTGCCGATTGGAACATGCGTAGTGGCCGACGGCGAATTACTGGCGGTGGCCGGCAATCGCACGCGCACAGATTGTGATCCGACCGCCCACGCTGAGATAGTCGCGTTGCGCGCTGCCGCTCAGAAACTCGGGAACTACCGGTTGGCGGACGCTACGGTTTATTCAACCGTCGAGCCTTGCGCGATGTGCGCCGGAGCACTGATTCAGGCCCGTGTCAGACTGCTGGTTTACGGAGCCGCCGACGAAAGGGCCGGCGCGGTCGAATCTCACTTTCAAATCTGCGACGCCCCGCAGTTGAATCATCGCATTGAAGTCATCAAAGGCATTTTGGAAGCTGAGTGCCGCGAGTTGATGCAGGAATTCTTTAAGACAAGAAGGCAAAAGTAAAAAGGGAAAAAGGAAAGAGCGGGGCGGAGTACGCCGCAGCAAGAGAAAGGTCGCGGATATTCCTATTCTTGCTTTTTTACTTTTCTCTTTTCCCTTTTGCGTTGATCGCGGAGAGGTCGCATAGTGGATTAGTGCACCGGTCTCGAAAACCGGAGTGGGTTAACGCCCACCGTGGGTTCGAATCCCACCCTCTCCGCCATGAACTGCGAAGGAAAAAGTAAAAA